>Ga0196970_1000047_pt1 | contig 205348 bp, 156 predicted proteins | sample S1v_513CmetaG_FD_148672 | JGI IMG/M metagenome (GOLD analysis project Ga0196970, IMG submission 148672) | Soil microbial communities from Anza Borrego desert, Southern California, United States - S1+v_5-13C | ecosystem: Environmental > Terrestrial > Soil > Desert | place: USA: California... | reverse complement strand
AGGGGGCCGGCGGCGGGCGCCTGCTGGGCGCGCCGGGGCTGCCGGGCGGCGCCAACACGGCGGTGCTGGGCAACACGGCGGCCGGCATCGGCAACAAGGCGGTGCAGCAGGGCATGGTCTTCCAGGGCGCGGGCTTCGGCACCGCCAACACCCTGGCCGGCCAGAACACCGCCGCCGGCATCGGCAACTTCGCCGGCCAGAGCCTCTTCTCCGTCCAGCGCTGATCGGACAGCATCCTCTGCGCCGCCCGGAAGCGATGCTTCCGGGCGGCGTTCCCGTGTCGAGATGATACTGATAAGCTGTTTTGCTTCCGTATCGGATGGCTGTCGCCGTCGGGGGGATCGGGCAAAAAGCTGGAACCCGGCGGGCTGAGCCTATGTCCAGGGCCGGTTTCGCAGAGTGATTCATGCGAGATGCGGGTGGATCACGCAAGGCGTCTGGCGGTCCGCCCCGGTGGCCTGCGACGCGTCGGTGTGGAAGCGCAGCGCCGGTTCGAGCACCTGCTTCCAGCGCCCGATCTGCCCCTCGACCTTCGCCCGCTGATTGTAGCCACACCGGGGCGGCACCGCCACGGCGGCCTCTGGGTGACGCTCCTGTACGGCGGCATAGACGCCAGTGCGGTCGCAGGCGCCGTCGCCGGTGAGCGCGGCCACGGGACCGGTGACCTGATCGAGCAAGGGACCGACCTCTCGCGCCAGTGGAAGCAAGGCCGCCGTACAGGACCGTTCTTCCGCGTCCTGTCAGGCCACCGGCAGCCCGCCGCCGGCGCGGCGCTTGAGCACCTGCGTCGTCTCGTCAGCCGTTTCGGCGTTGGCGACGCAGCGCACGGCGATGGCCGAGACGTTGTCGGTCCCCCCGCGCTCCAGAGCCGCGGCGATCAGCGCTTCCACCGCCGCGGAGGGGGAGGGTTCGCCGAGGCGCGCCAGGATCTCCGGGTCGGACAGGTGCCTGGTCAGGCCGTCGCTGCACAGCAGGAACAGGTCGCCCGGCTGCACGCGCCCCTGCTTCAGTTCCAGGTCCAGCGTGTCATAGGCGCCCACGGCGCGCGTCACCTCGTTCCCCCGCGGGTGCCCGGCCGCCTCGGCGGGGGACAGGACGCCGGCGTCGACCATCTCCTGGACGGCGCTGTGGTCGCGGCTCACCTGGTGCAGGCGGCCGTCGCGGGCCAGATAGAGCCGGCTGTCGCCGGCCCAAACGCAGGCGAAGCTCCAGCCGAACAGCAGCAGGCAGATGACCGTGCTGGCGACGGGGCCGCCGTCGCCGGCCGCTTCCGCGCGCAGCTCGCGGTTCACGGCGTCCAGCCGCATGCGGACCTCGGCCAGGAAGGCGGGGGCGCTCTCGGGCGGGGCCACGGCGCCCAGGGCGTGGACGATGGCGGCGCTGGCGTAGACGCCGCGCTGGTGGCCGCCCATGCCGTCGGCGACGGCCCACAGCGCCGCGCGCGTGGAATTGAGCACGCTGTCCTCGTTCAGCGCGCGGACCCTGCCCACGTGGCTGGCGGCGGCCGAATGGACGATCAGGGGACCCAGGATGGCCGATCCGGCCTCCACATGGATGGCGGTTTCCGTCATTCCGCACCTTCAAAGATCTGGATCGTCGCTCCCGCCGCGCCCGGCCGCGACCAATCGCCGTCCAGGAGAGCGGCGAAGCCTTCGGGCGCGGGCAGCCCGTCCAGGGCCACCATCGCCGACGGCACGCGTTCGGTGCCTTCCGTCCACCACAGGGCGAGCCGGTCGCCATGGCGCCGCCCCAGCTCCTCCCCGGCGAGCGCGGCGCAGGCGCGTTCGGGCATGCCCGGCGGCGCCTGTGCCGCCGGGGCGCCCAGCGCCGCGACCGCCTCCTCGAACCGTTCGAAGGGGACGCCCTCCTCCAGCGCCAGCAGGGCCGCGCGCTCGGCGCGCCGGCGCCAGTCGGCGACGGCCATCGCCGCCGTCGCCAGCCCGGCCCCCGGCACGCCCCCGTCCGCCGGCAGCGGGCCCAGGACCAGCAGCGGGCCCAGGACCAGCAGCGGGAAATAGCGGCCGACCCGGTCCACGCTGGGGATCATCAGGCCGGTGGCGGCGTGCGGGCCGGCGACGCCGGCGGCGTGCGCGAAATGCCAGACCGGGGCGTTGAGGTACAGGTCCAGCCACGCCGGTCCCAGCGCGTCGCGGCTGGCGGCGACGCCCTCCTGCAGCCAGCCGTCCAGCGCCTCGACGACGGGATGGGGAACGTGCCGGGTGATGAAGTCGCCCCGCATGGGCAGCTTGCCGTGGAACCCGGCCGTATCCCACGCCCGCGGCGCCATCACAGCGCCCCCGGACAGCGGAACTCCCCAAGCTCCTTGAGCGTGAAGGGGTTGAGGACGCTGGCGGCACGCAGCTCGAAGGACAGGGTGGCACCCCCCGCCGTCAGCGCCACCGACAGACGGTCGCGGCTGCCCGCCGTGCCGATCCTGGCGCGGTCGAGAAGCCGGAACCAAGACCACGGCCCGTCGACGACCATCTCCGGAACGGCTGCGTTGTTCACGATGACGCGCGTCTGCGTGACGGTTCCCGGCCACTGCACGGAGGTGGGCCGCGACGACGCGGCGGCGAAGGCGACGGGCTGCCCCTCGATGTCGATCGTCGCCTGCCCCCCGCCCGGGTCGAGCCGGGTCTGCGCCAGTTCGAAGCGGATCAGCGGCCCCGTCCCGTTTGCGAAGAAGCTTTCGCGGATGGCGGCGGCGCGCTGGAACTGGGCCAGCACGGCCGGTGCGATGCCCAGGTCCACGCCGTCCACCTTCTGCCACTGCCAGGGGTGGCGTGTCATGTCCACATAGGGGCGCAGGTGCTGGTTGAAGAAGGTGTCGATCAGGCCGCTGGGCCCGAACAGCCGGGCGAAATCGGCCAGCATGACGTCGGCCGTGCCCGCGCGGTGGATCGGGTAGCGGTTTTCCGTCGCCTGCCGGCAGAAGGGCAGGACCTGCGCGGTCCATTGGGCGTTCAGCTCGGCGCGCGTGCCGCCGACGGCGGCGGTCGATCCGGCCTTGCCCAGTTGCTGGGCCAGCGCCGCCACCGGTCCCGGCAGGCGCGGCGCGGCGGCGGCGAGCTGCTGCGCGGGCGTCGGGCCGGCCGCGGCCGGCAGCCCGGCGGCGGCCCCGCCTCCCTGCATCCGGGTGAGCTGCAGGTACAGGTCGTTCAGCAGGCGCACCGTGTCGTCGAGGGAGGCGCCGGGCACCCCCGTCCGCCCGTCCACATAGGCGTGCAGCGGCGCGAAATGGAGGTCGACCGGCCGTCCGGGCTCGGGCAGGGCCGCCGTGACGGTGATCGCTCCCCCCACGACGGTGGCCAGCCGGTCGGCGCCGGGCACCCTCGCGGCACGGGCGGCGCCCGCCGCCGCCGCGGCATCGGCGGCGGCGCCCGACTTGGCGGCGGCCAGCTTCGTCTCGGCCGTCGCCGCCGTCAGCAGGTTGCGCAGCGGCGACGCCGGGCCGGACAGCTCGCCCGCCACCTGCGCCGCCACCGCCGCCGTCTGCATCGGCACCAGCGCCAGATCGGCCAGCATGCCGTCCCAGCGCGCGATGTAGTCGTTCAGGTAGAGCTGCAGCACGTCGCGCTCCAGCCGGTCCGCCTGCCCGCCGCCGGTCTCGGCCGCCTGCGGTCCCAGCACCCAGCTTTCGCGGGCGACGTCCCCGGCGATGCCCTTCAGCGCCGGCAGCAGCACCGTGTAGAAGCCCTCGCGGGTGAACAGGCCGGGGATCCCCTCGGACAGGAGCTTGCCCGACCGGCGGGTGAAGACGCGAGCGGTGGACGGGCCGCCGACATCGACGATACGCCATTCGGGAAGCTTCTGCGCCGCCGGCAGCCGGCGCAGGTGGGCGTAGGCGCGTTCCGCCAGCGGATAGCGGGCGAGCTGGAGGCGCGACTGTTCGATCAGCGCCGCGTCCAGCGGCACCGGGGTCAGCGGCGCCGACAGCATTGCGTCGAGATGGGCGAGCAGGGCGTCGCGCACCGGGGCGCCGTCCGGGTCCGGGTACAGGGCGGCCCAGTCCAGCGCCAGCCAGCTGCGCACGAAGCCCGCGTCCATCGGCCCATGGCCGCCCAGCATCAGGTAGACCTTCAGCGCCTCGTACAGGAAATCCGTGTTCTGCTGGTTCTGCCGCAGCTGGCCTTCCAGGCGGTAGACGACGGGCGGCAGCAGGGCGGCGTTGAGGGCCCGGGCGTAGGTGCCGGCCGCCTCGGCGAAGACCTTGCCGCCCTGGTACAGGCCGAAGGTCGCGGCGAGCGGCGGCGGCTCCGCCTCCCGCACGGCCAGCGCGCGCATGGTGTCGAGCGGCGGCAGCACGGCATCCAGGCGCAGATCCTGGCCGGCGTTGGCGGGCACCGCCTCCATCTGCCGGACGAACTGGTCGGCGGCCTCGCCGGCCGCGGCCAGCAGCGCCCGGTTTTCCAGGAAGCTGAACGTCCAGGCGCCGAGTGCGCCGAGCGTGACGAGCGCGGTGGCGGCGACGGCACCCCGCTGCGTCCACCGCAGGCGCCGCTCCACCGCGGGGCTGGCGCTGACCAGGCTGGCCTCGGGGAAGACGACGCCGCGCAGCAGCTCCGTCAGGAAGTAGGCGCGCCCAGCGCCGCCCGACGACGGCAGCGCGCGGCGGTCGGCGCCGATCAGCCGGGCGATGCTGGCGGTCAGCCGGTCGATCGGGGTGCCCTCCTGGGTCCCGCTGGAGAAGTAGACGCCGCGCAGCAGCGGCTCGTGCTCATAGCGGCTGGCTTCGAACACGGCGGTCAGGAACTGCTCGACCGGTTCCTTCAGCGAGGCGACCTGCGCCGGGAAACCGAAGATCAGGCTGCGCCGCTCGACGTCGGTCTCGTGCTGCAGGCGGTCGGGCAGGCGCGCGTTCAGCCGGTCGACCAGCCGGTCGAACTCGGCTGCGAAGGCCTCCTGCGGGGCCGCGCCGCCGTCGGGCGCGTAGGGGAAGGTCATGCCCCAGACCTGTTCGCGCTGCGCCTTGCCGAGGTCGTCGAAATACTCGGAAAAGCCGGCGATCAGGTCGGCCTTGGTCAGCATCAGGTAGGTCGGGAAGCGCACCCCGAACGCTTCGTAAAGCTCGTTCAGGCGGTTGCGCACGGTTTGCGCGTGCGCCGCGCGCTCGGCCTCCGGCGCCGAGGCGATGTCGGGCAGGCTGATGGCGACGATGGCGCCGTTGATGGGCTGGCGCGGCCGGGTCGTCTTCAGCAGGTTCAGGAAGCCGGCCCAGGCGGCCGCGTCCGTGGCGGCGTGGCTGTCCTGGGTGGTGTAGCGGCCGGCCGTGTCGATGAGGACGGCGTCCTCGGTGAACAGCCATTCGCAATGGCGCGTGCCGGCGACGCCGCGCACGGCGCGGCGGCCCTGGCGGGCGGCGTGACGCACCAGGCCCGAGTTCTCCAGCGCGGTCGTCTTGCCCGACCCCGGCGGGCCGATCATGATGTACCAGGGCAGCTGGTACAGGAAGCGCCGCCCGCGCCCGCCGGCCGGATCGGCCTTGCGCAGCAGGGCGATGGAATCCTGCAGGCTGGCCTTCAGCAGGGCGATCTCCTCCGCCGCCCCGCCGCCGCCGTCCGCCGCCGGATCGTCGGCGCCGGTGACCCCGTCGACGAGCGCCCGGTCGGCCTTTCGCGCGCGCGACAGCGCCAGCATGTTGGCGACGCCCCAGACCACCAGCACGGTCAGCACCACCGCCAAGCGCGCCAGGTCGCCCTCCAGCGGCCGGACGTCGCCGACGGCGATCAACGGGCCGGCGAACCACACCAGAAGCGAAAGCACCAGCGCCCCGACGAGGGTGACGAACCACCGGGCGGTGAGGATGGAAAGGATCGACGTCATGGCCGCGTGCTGCCGTGGAAGAGGATCGGGAAGGGGCGGGCGGGCGGGGGCTGCATGGTCATGGCCCGTCGCCCTTGGCCAGCACGACGTCGATGCGCCGGTTCTGCTCGCGCCCGTCGGGCGTGCCGTTGTCGGCGACGGGGTCGGTGTCGGCCTTGCCCACCGTCTTGATCCGGCCGGGATCGGACAGCGCCTTGGCCAGCAGCGCGCCGACGGCATCCGCGCGGGCGACCGACAGGTGCCAGTTGGAGGGGAAGCGCACCGACCGGATCGGCTGCCGGTCGGTATGGCCGATGACCGTCACCTTGCCCTTCTCCCCTTCCAGCGCCTGGGCGATGCGCTGCAGGGTCGGCAGGAAGGGCGGCTCCACCGTGGCGCTGCCGGACGCGAACAGGCCGCGGTTGCGGACGCGGACCAGCACGCTGTCCATCGTCTCGGTCACGGTGACGAGTCCCTCCGCGATCTCGCGCTCCAGAAACTTGGCCATGCGCGGCGCCTGCTGGAGCACCACCGGGACGGGTGGCGGCGGCAGCGGCGGCCGGGCGATGAGCACCACGCCGCGCTGCGGCAGGGCGGCGAACCGGCCGAACAGCGCGTCCGAAACCCCGTTCAGCGCGAAGCTGAACCCGACGTAGGCCAGCAGCAGCAGCACGCCGGTGAACGCGCCGATCACCCACGGCGGCACGATGGCGGCCAGCCGGCGCGGCGGCTCGCGCACGCCGCGCCAGTGCGGCGACAGCTCGGCCGCCGCGTCGCCGCGGCGCAGCAGACGGTGCAGGTCCTCGCGCAGGCGGGCGATCTCGCCGGCACCTTGCGGCAGGATGCGCATGTGGCCCTGGAAGCCCAGGCTGAGGCACATGTAGATCAGCTCCAGCACGTCCGCGTTGCGCCCGGGATCGCTCTTGAGCTGATTCAGGTTGTCGAAGAAGCGTTCGCCGCCGACCGTCTCGCGGTGGAAGGTGCCGGCCATGCCGTGCTTGGCCCACATGCTGTTGCGGCCCCACGGCGTGTTCAGCACGAAATCGTCCACCGTGGCGCACACCGCGTAATGGGCGTGCCGCGCGTGGTCGTTGGGCAGGCCAAGCGTGCGCAGGCGGCTTTCGAACCGGCGCACCTCCTCGACCATCAGCGTCCGCAAAGCCTCGACGTCGGGTGCGGTCACCAGCGTGCGCAGGTTGGAGGCGGCCATGAGGACGGCCGTCGCCGCCCGGACGACCGGCCCGCCGACGCCGCCCCCGCCGTCCGGCGCGGCGGACGCGGTCGGCGTCCGGGCCTGGATCTGGGTCTGGATCTGGGCGAGGACGGGCGGCTCGCGGGCCGGATCGCCGTGCGCCGGCCGGGCGGGCGGGCGGGGCGGCGGTGCCGCGGCACCGCGCCCGCCGGGGGTGGGGCGGAGGATCGTGCGGTCGGAGTTGTCGTCGAAATCGTCGGTCATGACGCAACCTCACGGATCGCCCAGAGATCCATCTCGATGTTGGGGAAGTTGCCGGCGACGTGGATCCCGAATCCGGGCGCCGAGCGCATCAGCTCCCACATCGGGCCGGTCCGTTCGAGGCCGAAGTAGACCTTGCCGGCGTGGTAGGGGATCTGGCGCGGCGCGACCGGCAGGGGCGACAGCTGAATCCCGCGCGAGGCAGAGGTGATGAGCTGGTCGATCCTGTCGGCCGGCCCGATCTTCACCTGCCCAGGGAAGGTGCCGCGCAGCGTCTCCACCGGAACGTCGGCGCGCACGGCCAGCACGAAGGTGGCGTTGGACAGCAGCGAGCGGTCGGTCAGCGCGCCGAAGCGCAGGCCGGAGGCGTGCTTCTGCAGCGGAATCGCCACCGCCGACGACGGCAGCGTGACGGTGAGCGCATGGCGCAGCTCGCTCATCACCGGCGCGAAGGTCGCCTGCAGGTCGTCGTGCCGGTAGGGTTCGAAATCCGGCGGGCGGCGGTTCCGGTTGGCGATGGTGGACAGCTCGCCGGCGATTTGCAGGCAGGTGCGGTAGATGTCCTCCGGATGGGCGGCGGCGATCTGCGCCATGTGCGCCAGCGCCGGCTCGTGCCGGTTCAGCGCGAGAAGCAGCAGGTAGTCGCCGAACTCCGCCACCCCCTTGACGCCGGATTCCGACACCCGCCCGGCCAGCGACACCGCGCGCTGGCGCAGCATGCCGTGCAGTTCGGTGAGGAAGCCGGACAGCACCGCGGACGCCGACGCGGTCAGGCACGGCGGGATGTAGCCGTTGTCCAGCACCACCGAGCGGTCCGGGCGCACGCTGGCGATGCGGGCCAGCCCCAGGCTGATCATGTCCGTGCGCGGCTCGGTCTCCAGCGCGAAGCGCAGGCGCAGGCGGCCGACGTGCAGGCGGGCACGCGCCGCGGCGCCGACGCTGTCGGCCACCTCCTCTTCGCAGGCGCGGTAGCGCGCGGCGGTCTGCTCGTCGGCGTCCATCGCCACGTCCGGCGCGCTGGGATGGGCGGCGGGCAGCGTCAGGTAGACGATGCAGTTCTGCAGGTTGTCCGGCAGCTCGATGGCCGGCGGCGAGGGTGCGTGGTCGGGGATCGAGAAGGGTGTGCCATCCTCCAGGACGCCGCTGCACCGGGCCAGGGCGAAGCGGCCGATCGCCAGCTGGTTGCGGTCGATCTCCAGGCTGGTGACGCCCCAGGGAAACGGGCGCAGCCCGGTGGCGCGCGCGCGGACCAGATATTCCACGTAACGGTCGGCCTGCTGGAAGTGCTGGGGCAGGATGAACATGCCCTCGGACCAGACGACCTTGTTGTCCCACGACATTCAGTGTGTCTCCCCTTGGACGGGCGCCGGATGAACGGGGTCCCGCGGATCGGCGGGCGGAGCGTCGTCGGACAGGGCGCGGATCTGCCGCTCGTAGGCCTGCGCGAACTCCCGTCCGAACAGCGATTGGAAATCGTTCTCGGCCTCGGCCGCGATCTCCTGGTACAGGGCCTCGTACAGCTCCCAGTAGCGGGCGCGCCGCGCGGCCGGAACGAAGCTGGCGAGGATGGGCAGGCGGTCCAGCCGCTCCTTCAGCGACTCCGGGTCGAAGCGACGCAGCAGGCCGGACAGGGCGGACTGCATGCCGACGCTGGCGGCCAGCTCGTGCTGCTGGATGTCGCGGAAGCTCTGGGCGACGGCCTCCTCGGCCGGAAGGTAGCCGGGCTGCGCCGGCAGCAGCAGCAGCCGGGCGGTCTGCCCGGTGTCGGTGGAGAACTTCAGCGGGTTGTTGCCGTGCGACGCGATGACCGTCCGGTCGATGCGGAATTCGGACTTCAGGCTGCTGCGCATGGACAGCAGGCTGCACAGCCCCTCGACCATCCGGCGGTAGGTGGCTCCGGCGACGCGCATGACCGCCACCGGATCGCCGTCGGCCACGGCGGACGGCGGCAGCCCCGCCGCATCCAGAAACGCCGCCAGAAGGGCGGATTCGCCGGCCGCCGGTGGCGGCGGAGGAGAAGGTGGCGGAGGCGCGGTCGGTTCGGCGTGGTCGGGGGCAGGAGCGGGCGTGTCGGGCACCGGCGGGCCGTCTCCGGTGCCGATCTGCTCCCACCAGTTGGCGGGCACCGCCGGGGCGTCGGCCGACTCGGCAGCGGGCGCGGTGGAGGCGGCCTCCTGCGGCGCAATCGCTTCGGAGGGGAAGAAGCCGTGCAGGAGCGGCACGTGGTCGTCGGGTGTCGCCTGGGCACCGGTCCGGTAGACGCCTTCGTCGCATGCCTCGAAGGGGCCGGCGGAGGCCATGGCCGGTGCGTCGTCGTTCTGGAAGACGCCGTCGCCCCAGACCGGCTGCGCCTGCCGGTCGTCCGGCGCCGGGCCCTGCGTCACCTCGATGGCATAGTCGCCCAGCGTCAGTATGTCGCCGTCCGATAGGAAGACGCTGTGGCCGCGGCCGATCGGCTCGTCCGCGTGGTTGTGGAAGACGCCGTTGGCGCTGGTGTCGGTGAGAACGTGGTGGCCGTCCATCCACGCGATCCGGCAGTGCTGGCCCGACAGGTAGCGGTTGGCGTCGGGCAGGACCCAGTCGCACGTGGAACTGCGCCCGATGACGAATTCCGCCCGGTCCACGGTGCGTGAGACGCCGCTGTCTCGCCCCTTGATGATGCGCAATGTCAGCATTCGCGTGCGGACCGCCCTCTGTCGAACGTACGACCTGCCAGATATTTCTATTTAAAATTGTTTGACGGCCGGGCTGGACCGCCAGCGCGTTCGTTATAGTCCATATTGACAGCCCCAAGCTAGTATGTTTATCAAAAGTGTATAAGATTTTCGGTGTAAAGATACGCATCAACCGCCCGCTACAGGGTCACCGATTCAGCCGCAGCCTATAATGCGTGCGCACATGATTCGTATGGAGAGGGCGCGTGCTTAATGATTGTGAAAGCATACAAGTGTGTGTTTTTTTCTGATCAAGTCTGGTGCGGCATAGATACCTTTCGACCAGCGTTTTACGATCGCGAATACAATGGGAGGCAATTTTGGCAAGAGGACTCGTAGACGCCGAAAAGATCCTCTGCGCGGTCGATGCGGCGGCGCCTGTCGGTCCGGATTGCGAATACGATCCGGATTTCCAGCACCTCGAGCGCATCATCGAGGGACGTCCGGAACGCCAGATCGGCAACGTGATCGAAGAGGCGGTGCCGCCGGAATGGCGCGAGGTGCTGGCGGTGGCCGACGGGCTGCTCGAACGGACGAAGGACATCCGCGTCGCGCAGTGCCTGTGCCGGGCGCTGCTGGCGCTCGACGGGCTGCCGGGGCTGGCCGACGGGCTGTCCGTCCTCCTCGGCCTGCTGGAGCGCTACTGGCCGACGCTGCACCCGCAACTCGACCCGGACGATGACGACGCGACGTACCGGGTCAACATCATCAACGGGCTCGCCGATCCGGTCACCATGCTGCGCCCGGTCCGCGAAAGCGTCGTCGTGTCGGCGCGCGGCCTCGGCACCTTCACCCTGCGCGAGGCGATCGCGGCCAATGCCGGCGCCGCCGACGGGGCCGTCGATCCGTCGCTGGTCGAGGCGGCCTTCGCCAACTGCGACCTGGACGAGTTCCGGCACGTCGCCGAATCGGCGCAGCGCGCCCTCGACCAAGCGCGCGCCATCGAATCCTTCGTGACCGGGCAGGTCGGCGCGTCGTACGGGTCCAACCTCGCCGCCCTGACCGGCCTGCTGCGTGAAGCCTCCGCCCTGCTGGCCGGGCGCCTGTCGGCGCGCGGCGGCGGTGTGGCGGCGGCTGCGGACCCGGCACCGGCGGCGACGTCCGGCATGGCCGGGGGGGCGGCGCCGGTCCCCGCGGCGGGCGGCGCCGCACCGGCCGTGCGGGTGTCCGGGCCGGGCGTGATCGCATCGTCCGACGACGTGATCCGTACCATCGATTCGCTCTGCGCCTACTACGCCAAGGCGGAACCGTCGAGCCCGGTGCCGCTGATCCTGCAAAGGGCGCGCCGGCTGGTCGGGCTGAACTTCATGGAACTGCTTTGCGACCTGACGCCGGACGGGGTGTCCCAGTTCGAAACCATCAGCGGCCGGCGCCGCGACGACTAACCGCGACGTCGCGGCGGCCCGCGCCGCGCGCCCGACCCGCAGAGGACCGGAAGAGGAACCAAGGAATGGCGACACAAAGCAGTCAGAAATTCATCGCCCGGAACCGGGCGCCGCGCGTCCAGATCGAGTATGACGTCGAACTCTACGGCGCCCAGAAGAAGGTTCAGCTTCCCTTCGTCATGGGCGTGATGGCCGACCTCAGCGGCACCCCGGCCAGCCCGCTGCCCGGCGTGGACGAGCGCAAATTCCTGGAGATCGACGTCGACAACTTCAACGACCGGCTCAAGGCGATGAAGCCGCGGGTCGCCCTTCAGGTGCCCAACACCCTGACCGGCGAAGGCAAGCTGAACGTCGACATCACCTTCGAGAGCATGGACGACTTCTCGCCGGCCGCCATCGCCCGCAAGGTGGAGCCGCTGCGCCAGCTGCTCGAAGCCCGCACCCAGCTCGCCAACCTGCTGACCTACATGGACGGCAAGGCCGGCGCCGAGGAACTGATCGACAAGGCGCTGAACAACCCTGAACTGCTGGCCTCGCTGGCCGCGGCGCCGAAGCCGGCCGCCGATTCCTCCGACACCACCAGCCCGGCCGAAGGGTGATCCCATGACCGACACCAGCATGGCCCAACAGGGGCAGGCGGCCGAGGCCGTCGCCTTCGACGATTTCGCCTCCCTGCTGCAGAAGGAATTCAAGCCGCGCACCGACCGCGCCCGCGAGGACGTCGAGAGCGCCGTGCGCACGCTGGCCAAGGAGGCGATGCGCCTGGGCAACGTCGTCCCCGGCGAGGCGATCGAGAAGATCCAGGCGATCATCGCCGAGATCGACCGGAAGCTGACCAGCCAAGTGAACGAGATCCTGCATCACGAGAAGTTCCAGGCGCTGGAAGGGTCGTGGCGCGGCCTGCACTTCCTCGTCAACAACACCGAAACCGACGAGATGCTGAAGATCCGGGTCATGAACGTCTCCAAGGCGGAGCTGGGCAAGACCCTCAAGCGCTACAAGGGCACCGCCTGGGACCAGAGCCCGATCTTCAAGCGCCTGTACGAGGAGGAGTTCGGCCAGCTCGGCGGCCAGCCCTACGGCTGCCTCGTCGGCGACTACCATTTCGACCACAGCCCGCCGGACGTCGAGCTGCTGCGCGGGATGGCGCAGGTCGCCGCCGCCGCGCACGCCCCCTTCATCGCCGGCGCCGCACCGGGCGCGCTGCAGATGGACAGCTGGCAGGAGCTGAGCAACCCGCGCGACCTCACCAAGATCTTCCAGACGCCGGAATACGCCGCCTGGCGCTCGCTGCGCGAGAGCGAGGATTCCCGCTACATCGGCCTGGCGATGCCGCGCTTCCTGTCGCGCCTGCCGTACGGCGCCAAGACCAGCCCGGTCGAGGAGTTCAACTTCGAGGAAGAGACCGAGGGCGCCGACCACCGCAAGTACACGTGGTCGAACTCCGCCTACGCCATGGCCACCAACATCAACCGCTCGTTCAAGATGTACGGCTGGGTGTCGCGCATCCGCGGCGTGGAATCCGGCGGCGCGGTCGAGAACCTGCCGGTCCACACCTTCCCCACCGACGACGGCGGCGTCGACATGAAGTGCCCGACCGAGATCGCCATCAGCGACCGGCGCGAGGCCGAGCTGGCCAAGAACGGCTTCATGCCGCTGGTGCACAAGAAGAACACCGACTTCGCCGCCTTCATCGGCGCCCAGTCGCTGCACCAGCCGGCGGAGTACGAGGACCCCGACGCCACCCGCAACGCCAACCTCGCGGCCCGGCTGCCGTACCTGTTCGCCACCTGCCGCTTCGCCCATTACCTGAAGTGCATCGTCCGCGACAAGGTCGGCTCCTTCAAGGAGCGCCACGAGATGGAGCGCTGGCTCACCGACTGGATCACCCAGTACGTGGACGGCGACCCCGCGAACTCCAGCGAGACCACCAAAGCCGAAAAGCCGCTGGCCGCCGCCGAGGTCGTGGTCGAGGAGGTCGAGGGCAACCCCGGCTACTACACCTCGAAGTTCTTCCTGCGCCCGCATTACCAGCTGGAAGGACTGACCGTGTCGCTGCGGCTGGTGTCCAAGCTGCCGTCGGCGAAGGCGGCCTGACCGCCGGCCCGTTCCGCCCGCCTCCACCACCACCCCGATCGCCCACCGACTGACCGGAGTTCACAGTCATGGCTTACGACGTTTTCCTCGACATCGACGGCATCCCCGGCGAATCCATGGACGCCAAGTACAAGGACAAGATTGCCGTGCGCAGCTTCTCCTTCGGCGTCTCCCAGGCCGGCAGCTTCGCCCACAACAGCGGCGGCGGCGCCGGCAAGGCCGACTTCACCGCCTTCAAGTTCCTGAAGCACACCGACAGCGCCTCGCACCTGCTGTTCCTGCACTGCGCCAACGGCCAGCACATCAAGCAGGCGGTCCTCATCGTCCGCAAGGCGGGCGGCGAGCAGCGCGACTTCCTGAAGGTCACCATGACCGACGTGCTGGTGCAGAGCTTCAGCACCGTCGGCGATCCCCAGGGCGCCGAAAGCCAGCCGCTGGAGGACGTCACGCTCGGCTTCTCGACCATCAAGTTCTCGTACGCGAAGCAGAAGCAGGACGGCAGCATGGAGGCCTTCAAGGACGCCGGCTGGAGCCTGAAGGAAAACCGCAAGCTGTAAGGGCCGCGTTCCGGGGGGCCGCGCCGCCGGTGCGGCCCCCTTGCGCGCCCATGGGTCCGTTCCGCCGCTCTGGAAAGGTGCGTGTCATGGATATCGGTGCCGGCGTCCGCCAGAGCCTGAAGCAGGGCGATCTCGCGGCGGCGTTCGAACAGGCGAAGACGCTGGTGCGCAACGATCCCGCGTCGGCGAAGCCGCGCATCCTGCTGTTCCAGATCCTGAGCGTGCTGGGCGACTGGGACCGCGCGCTGACCCAGCTCAACGTGGTGGGCGACCTCAGCGCCGAGGCGCTGTCCATGGTCGTCGCCTACCGCGAGGCGCTGCGCTGCGAAGCGCTGCGCACGCGCATCTTCGCCGGCCGCGAAACCCCCGTCGTCTTCGGCCGGCCGGAACATTGGATCGCACTGCTGATCGAGGCGCTGCGCCTCGACGGCCTCGGCAGGTCCGACGAGGCGGCGGCCCTGCGCGCCGAGGCGTTCGACGCCGCGCCGGCCACGGCCGGCACCGTGGACGGCACGCCGTTCGCCTGGATCGCCGACGGCGACCAGCGGCTCGGGCCGCTGCTGGAGGCGGTCGTCAACGGCCGCTACTGCTGGATTCCCATGCACCGCCTGCGCAGCGTCGCCGTCGAGGCGCCCGCCGACCTGCGCGACGTGGTGTGGACGACGGCGGCGCTGACCTTCACCAACGGCGGCGTCGTCGTGGCGCTGGTGCCGACCCGCTATCCGGGCACGGCGGAGAGCGGCGACGCGCTGCTGCGGCTGGCCCGCCGCACGGAATGGGTGGAGCGGCCGGGGGGCCTGCTGGCCGGCCTGGGCCAGCGCATGCTGGTGACCGACGCCGGCGAGCACGCCCTGATGGACGTGCGCCTCATCGAACTGGACCCGGCCGTGGCGGATGACGACGGCACCCCCGGCCCCGATGCCCCTTCCCTCGGGGGCGGTCATGGCTGAGCTGAGCGTCCAGGAACGGCTGCTGCCCTCCCTGCTGGACCGGCTGGAGGACAACGAGCGGGAGAAGACCGCCGAATCGCGCGACCGCCGCACCCTGACGTCGCAGCAGATCCAGGACCGCGTGAAGCGCGACCTGGAGTGGCTGATGAACGCCGCCAACCTCGGCGCGCAGCTCGACGCCGACGCCTTTCCGCACGTCGCCCGGTCGGTCCTGAACTACGGGCTGCCGCCGTTGTCGGGGTTGTCGCTCAACGCCTCCGACGTGGCCGAGCTGGAGCGGCGGCTGTACGACGCCATCCGGAACTTCGAACCACGCATCCTGCCCGGCACGCTGCAGGTCGGCCTGGCGCTCAAGAGCGCGCAGCACGACCACCGCGCGCTCACCTTCGACATCGCCGGCGAGATGTGGGCCCAGCCCATCCCGATCCGCCTGTTCCTGCGCACCGAGGTCGATCTCGACGTCGGCGCCGTCAAGGTCACCGACAACGCCGGCTACCGCTGATGCACCCGCGCCTGCTCCGCCATTACGAGGACGAACTGCGCCACCTGCGCGAACTGGGTGCGGAGTTCGCCGAGGAGCACCCGAAGATCGCCGGCCGGCTGGCGCTGGAGAAGTTCGAATGCGCCGATCCCTACGTGGAGCGGCTGCTGGAGGGCTTCGCCTTCCTGACCGCGCGCATCCAGCTGAAGATGAACGCGCAGTTCCCGCGCTTCACCAACCACCTGCTGGACGCCGTCTACCCGCACTATCTGGCGCCCACCCCGTCCATGGCGGTGGTGCAGTTCACGCCCAGCCAGGACGAGGGCGCCCTGGCGTCGGGCGTGGTGATCCCGCGCGCCGAGACGGTGCTGCGCAGCATCGTCGGCAAGGGGCAGGGCACGGCCTGCGAATACCGCACGGCGCACGACGTCACGCTGTGGCCGGTGGCGCTCACCTCGGCCGAGTACCTGCCCACCCCCGGCGCCGTCGCCGCGCTGAAGGTGCCCGCCGGGCCGGGCGTGCGCGCCGGCCTCCGGCTGCGGCTGAAGACCATCGGCGACCTGACGTTCGACAAGCTGGCGCTGGACCGCCTGCCCCTGTTCCTGGCCGGTGCCGGCAGCATCCCGGCGATCCTGTGCGAACTGCTGCTGGCGGCGGCGGACGCGGTCGTCGTCCGCCCGCCGTCCGATCCGCCGGCCTGGCAGGAGGTGCTGCCGGCGGCCAGCCTGCGCCACTGCGGCCTGTCCGAGGACGAGGCGCTGCTGCCGCCATCGCCGCGGACGTTCGACGGCTACCGGCTGCTGCACGAATACTTCGCCTTTCCCGAACGCTTCCAGTTCGTCGAGCTGCGCGACCTGTCGCGCGCCGTGCGGCGGTGCGACGGCGGCGAACTGGAGGTGGTCATCCCGCTGCGCCGGGCCGACGCGCGCCTGGAGGGCGCGATCGACCACCGCAACCTCCTCCTCCACTGCAGCCCGGCCATCAACCTGTTCCCCCGGCGGGCGGACCGCATCCATCTGAACACCCGCGACACCGAATACCACATCGTCCCCGACCGCACCCGGCCGCTCGACTTCGAGGTCCATTCCGTGCTGGCGGTGGCGGGCTACGGCGCCGGCACCGAGGCGGTCCAGGAATTCGCGTCCTTCTACGCGATGCGCGACCTGCGCGCCGGACCGGACCGGCGGGCCTACTACTCGCTGTCGCGGCAGCCGCGCCTGCTGTCCGACCGGCAGCGGCGCGGCGGGCCGCGGTCGAGCTACATCGGCAGCGAGGTCTTCCTGTCCCTGGTCGACGCCGACGAGGCGCCGTTCAGCCACGAGCTGCGCCAGCTGGGCGTGATGACGCTGTGCACCAACCGCGACCTGCCCCTGCACATGCCCGTCGGCCGGCTGAACACCGACTTCCAGATGGACCAGGGCGCGCCGGTGGACGCCATCCGCTGCGTCGCCGGCCCGACCCGCCCGCGCCCGGCCAACGCCGACGGCGCCAACGCCTGGCGGCTGATCAGCCACCTGTCGCTCAACTACCTGTCGCTGTCCGACAGCGATTCGGCGCATGGGGCGGCGGCGTTGCGCGAACTGCTGTCGCTGTACGCCGACCTGGGCGATCCGGCGGCGGTGAAGCGGATCGACGGGCTGCGGCATGTGGCGACGCGGCCGATTGTGCGGCGCGTGCCCGGCGGCGGCGGCATCGTGCACGCCCGCGGGCTGGAGGTGACCGCGACCGCCGACGAGCACGCCTTCGACGGCGGCGGCGTCTTCGTCCTGGGCGCCGTGCTCGCGGAGTTCTTCGCCAAATACGTCTCGCTGAACAGCTTCACCGAGACGGTGATCAACGGCACCGAACGTGGAGAGGTGATGCGATGGCCAGCCCGGATCGGCCGCCGCGCCCTTCTGTAGAGCCGCTGGCGCGGATGCGGGCCGAGCCGTACGGCTTCGGCCTGTTCCACGCGTTGCGGCTGATCGAGTGCGCCGACGCGGGCAGGCCGCGCCTGGGCCGTCCGGAGGGCCGCGCCGCCGACGAACCCGTGCGCCTGGCCCAGAAGCCGTCGCTGGACTTCGCCCCGGCGGCGCTGGCCGGAGTCGAGGACGCCGGCGACGGGCGACCGCCGCGCCTGCTCGTGCACGGGTTCGGCCTGTTCGGGCCGAACGGCCCGATGCCGCTGCACCTGACCGATTACATCCTGGAACGCCGCCGTTTTCACGAGGACGGCACCTTCGCCCGCTTCGCCGACATCTTCCACCACCGTCTGCTGACGCTGTTCTACCGCGCCTGGGCCGACGCCGAGCCGACGGTCGGCCACGACCGGCCGGACGCCGATCCCTTCGCCACCTGGGTGGCGTCGCTGATCGGCCTGGGCCTGCCGTCGCTGCGCGGCCGCGACGCGTTGCCGGACACGGTGAAGCTGCACTTCGCCGGGCGGCTGGTCGGGCAGGCGCGCAACGCCGACGGGCTGCGCGCCATGATCGCCACATTCTTCGGGCTGCCGGCGGCGGTGCTGGAGTTCGTGCGGGCGTGGCTCGACCTGCCGCCGGAGATCCGCTGGCGGCTGGGCGACCACCGCTCCGGCGCGGTCGGCCAGGGCCTGACGGTCGGCGCCCGCTTCATCGACGCCCAGCACCGCTTCCGCATCGTGCTGGGTCCCATGGGGATGGTGGACTTCGCGCGCATGCTGCCCGGCGGGCGCAGCCTGGACCGCCTGGTGGCGCTGGTGCGCGGCTATGCGGGCGACGAACACGCGTGGGACGTCCAGCTGGTGCTGCGCGCCGTGGACGTGCCGCCGCTGCGCCTCGACGGTTCGAACCGCCTGGGCTGGACCTGCTGGCTGAACCGCGATCCGGCCGGCGGCGACGCCCGTGACCTCATTCTCGATCCCTTCGTTCCGCGGCCCGCACAGGGCACGCCGCCACGCCCGCAGGAGTCTGATCATGGCAGGGATTAGCCGCGCCACGCTGTTCGGCAAGCTCAACCCGCTGGCCTACCGCGCCATCGAGAGCGCGACCGTGTTCTGCAAGATGCGGGGCAACCCGTACGTGGAGCTGGCGCACTGGATCCACCAGATCCTGCAGCTTCAGGACAGCGACCTGCACCGCATCGCGCGGCGCTTCGAACTGGATCCGGCGCGGCTGGCCCGCGATGTGGTCGAGGCGCTGGACCGCCTGCCGCGCGGCGCCACCGCGATCAGCGACCTGTCCCCCCAGGTGGAGGAGGCGGTTGAGCGCGGCTGGGTCGCGGCGTCGCTGGTGTTCGGGGCGCCGCGGGTGACGACGGGGCATCTGGTGGTCGGCATGCTGCAGACGCCGGGCCTGCGCAACGTCCTGCCGGCGCTGTCGAAGGAGTTCGCCAAGATCCGCCTGGACGCGCTGACGGAGGAGTTCGCGGCCGTCGCCGCCGGTTCGCCGGAGGACGCGCCGGCGGACGCCGCCGGCTACGCCGCCGCCCCCGGCGAGGCCAGCGGCGCCATGGCGCCGGCCGCGATGGGCCGGCAGGAGGCGCTCGCCCGCTTCTCCGTCGACCTGACGGAGAAGGCGCGCCAGGGCGGGATCGACCCGATCGTCGGCCGTGACGACGAGATCCGCCAGATCGTCGACATCCTGATGCGGCGGCGGCAGAACAACCCGATCCTCACCGGCGAGGCCGGCGTCGGCAAGACCGCGGTGGTGGAGGGCTTCGCCCTGCGCATCGCCGCCGGCGACGTGCCGCCGCCGCTGAAGGACGTGACGCTGCGCGTGCTCGACGTCGGCCTGCTGCAGGCCGGCGCCAGCATGAAGGGCGAGTTCGAGAACCGCCTGCGCCAGGTGATCGAGGAGGTGCAGTCCTCGCCCAAGCCGATCATCCTGTTCATCGACGAGGCGCACACGCTGATCGGCGCCGGCGGCGCCGCCGGCACGGGCGACGCCGCCAACCTGCTGAAGCCGGCGCTGGCGCGCGGCACCCTGCGCACCATCGCCGCCACCACCTGGGCCGAGTACAAGAAGTACTTCGAGAAGGACCCGGCGCTGACCCGCCGCTTCCAGACCATCCAGGTCGGCGAGCCCGGCGAGGAGAAGGCCATCCTGATGATGCGCGGCCTGTCCTCGACCCTGGAGCGGCACCACAAGGTGCAGATCCTGGACGAGGCGCTGGAGGCGGCGGTCCGCCTCTCGCACCGCTACATCCCGGCGCGCCAGCTGCCGGACAAGGCGGTCAGCCTGCTCGACACCGCCGCCGCCCGCGTGGCCATCAGCCAGCACGCGGTGCCGGCCGAGGTGGACGACAGCCGCCGCCGCATCGAGGCGCTGCGCACCGAGCTGGAGATCATCGCCCGCGAAGCCGCCGTCGGCATCGACACCGGCCGCCGCGCGGCCGAAGCCGAGGAGAAGCTGACGTTCGAGACGCAACGCTCCGGCATTCTGACGGCGCGTTGGGCGGCGGAGAAGCGGCTGGTGGAGCAGATTCTCGCCCTGCGTGCCCGCCTGCGGGCCGGCGGCGCCGTGGTGGAGGGCACCGGCTCCGACCTGGAGGCGCGCGCCGACGCGGCCGCGCCGCCCGCCGCCCTGACCGACGCGGAACGCGCCGGGTTGCTGGCCGATCTGCAGGCACGCCAAGCGGAGTTGGCGGCGCTGCAGGGCGAGGCGCCGCTGATCCTGCCCACCGTGGACGAGCAGGCGGTCGCCTCCGTGGTCGGCGACTGGACCGGCATCCCGGTCGGCCGCATGGTGAAGAACGAGATCGAGACCGTGCTGAAGCTGGCCGACACGCTGAACCAGCGCGTCATCGGCCAGGGCCACGGGCTGGAGATGATCGCCCGGCGCATCCAGACGGCGCGCGCCAGGCTGGACAACCCCAGCAAGCCGGTCGGCGTCTTCATGCTGTGCGGCCCCTCCGGCGTCGGCAAGACCGAGACCGCGCTGGCGCTGGCCGAGGCGCTCTACGGCGGCGAGCACAACGTCATCACCATCAACATGAGCGAGTTCCAGGAGGCGCACACCGTCTCCACGCTCAAGGGCGCGCCTCCCGGCTACGTCGGCTACGGCGAGGGCGGCGTCCTGACCGAGGCGGTGCGCCGCCGCCCCTACAGCGTCGTGCTGCTGGACGAGGTGGAGAAGGCGCACCCCGACGTGCACGAGATCTTCTTCCAGGTCTTCGACAAGGGCGTCATGGAGGACGGCGAGGGCCGCCTGATCGACTTCAAGAACACGCTGATCCTGCTGACCTCCAACGTCGGCAGCGACCTCATCATGAACCTCTGCCGCGACCCGGAACTGATGCCGGAGCCCGAGGCCATCGCCAAGGCGCTGCGCGAACCGCTGCTGAAGGTGTTCCCGGCGGCGCTGCTGGGCCGCATCGTCACCATCCCCTACTACCCGCTCAGCGACGCCATGGTCGGCAACATCATCCGCCTGCAGCTGGAACGCATCCGCAAGCGCGTGGAGGCCACGCACCGCATCCCCTTCACCTACGACGACGCCGTGGTCCGCCTGATCGCCGGCCGCTGCAGCGAGCTGGAGAGCGGCGGGCGCATGATCGACGCCATCCTCACCAACACCGTGCTGCCCACGATCAGCAACGCGCTGCTGGCGCGCATGCTGGAAGGCGGGTCGGTGCCGCGCATCCACATCGGCGTGAAGGACCAGGACTTCGCGTACGACCTGGGCTGAGGGGCCTGAACCGGAATGCTGAAGCAGGCGTACCGCGACGTCGCCGTGTCGTCCCCGCTGGGGGAGGACGCGCTCGTCTTCCGCCGCATGACGGCGGTGGAGCAGGTGAGCGGGCTGTTCACCTTCGCCATCGACATGGCGACGCTGCGCCCGAAGATCGACTTCAACGCCCTGCTCGGCCAGAACATGACCGTGCGCCTGCGGCTGGAGTCCGGCGAGCGCTACTTCAACGGCTTCGTCCAGTCGTTCTCGCAGGTCGGCAGCACCGGGCGGTACGCCACCTACCGCGCGGTGCTGCGCCCGTGGCTGTGGTTCCTGACGCGCAACCGCGACTGCCGGATCTTCCAGGACAGGACGGTGCCGGACATCGTGAAGGACGTGCTGGGCGAGCACGGCTTCACCGACGTGCAGATGCGGCTGTCCGGCAGCTATCAGCCCTGGGAATACTGCGTCCAGTACCAGGAGAGCGACTTCGCCTTCATCAGCCGGCTGCTGGAGCACGAGGGCATCTACTATTACTTCACGCACCAGAACGGCACCCACACGCTGGTGCTGGGCGACGGGATCGGCGCGCACGACCCGCTGAAGCCGACCGACCGGCTGCGCTTCAACCCCGACGCCCGGCACCGCGAGCACGTCCGCTCCATCGACAGCTGGACCGTCACGCGTACGGTGACCAGCGGCGCCTGCACCGTGGACGACTTCGACTTCGAACGGCCCAAGGCGGTGCTGCGCACCGGCCTGTCGCTGCCGCGCCCGCACGCGCTGTCGGGCATGGAGGTCTTCGAATACCCCGGCGACATGGCGTACATGAAGCCGGGCCAGCGCAGCGCCGCCGGCGAGGTCTACGCCCGCATCCGCCTGGAGGAGGCGCAGAGCGGGCACGAGACCATCGAGGGCGCCACCACCGTGCGCGAGCTGGCCTGCGGCCAGTTGTTCACGCTGACCCACCACCCGCTGGCCGAGCAGAACCGCGAGCACCTCGTGCTCTCCACGGTGTCGGAGATCGCGTCGGACGAATTCTCCGCCGGGGAGGAGGGGGCGGGGGAGGAGCCCTACGCCTGCCGCTTCACGGTGGCGGCCAGCCGCGAGCCGTACCGGCCGCCGCGCGTCACGCCCTGGCCGGCGATGCGCGGGCCGCAGACCGCGATCGTCACCGGCAAGGCCGGCGAGGAGGTGTGGACCGACAAGTACGGCCGCATCAAGGTGCGTTTCCACTGGGACCGGGCCGGCAAGGCGGACGAGACCAGCTCCTGCTGGATCCGCGTGGCGCAGAGCTGGGCCGGCAAGCGCTGGGGCGCCCAGTTCCTGCCGCGCGTCGGGCACGAGGTGATCGTCGATTTCCTGGACGGCGACCCCAACCGCCCGGTGGTCACCGGCAGCCTGTACAACGGCGACGCCCTGCCGCCCTTCGAGCTGCCCGACAAGGCCACCCGGTCGGGGGTGCGCACCAACACCGTCAAGGGGTCCGGCGCCAACGAGCTGCGCTTCGAGGACAAGGCGGGGAAGGAGCAGATTCTCATCCACGCCCAGCGCGACCAGGACAACCGGGTGCGCCACGATTCGCTGGAGTGGATCGGCCACAACCGCCACCTGATCGTCGCCGGCAGCCAGATGGAGCGGGTCGACGGCGACAAGCACCTGACGGTCCAGGGCGACCGGAACGAGAAGGTCGCCGGCACGGTGTCCCTGACGGTCGGCGAGGATCTGCAGCAGAAGGTGGGCACGGACGCCGCCTTGCAGGCGGGCACGGAGATCCATGTGAAGGCGGGCACGAACCTCGTCCTCGAGGCCGGGGTGACGGTGACCATCAAGGCATCCGGCAGCTTCATCACCGTGGGCCCGTCGGGCGTGACGATCAGCGGCCCGACCGTGCTGATCAACAGCGGCGGATCGGCGGGTTCGGGCAGCGGCGCCAGCCCGGAGACGCCGCGTCTGCCGAAGGCCGCCGCGAAGACCGGGCATGGCGGACCCACTGCCGCCACGCCCAAGCCGAAGTACACGCCCCCGGTGCTGGCGCTCAGTTCCCACCCGGTGGCCCGCCAGTTGAAGGACGCGTACCAGAACGGCACGCCCTTCTGCGAGCAGTGCGAAGCGGGGCGCAAGTCCGGCGGAGGTGCGGCATGATCCCGGATGCCGCGCTCCGCGCCCTGGCGGGCACGCTCTACGCCGAACCCGAACCGGTGTACGCGGTCATCGACGGGGCCGGTTGCCCGGCCCTGCTGCCCATGCTGGACCGGCACCAGGTGCCGTCCGTCTGCCTGTACCGCGGTGAGCTGGAGCCGGAGCTGGCGGAAGCCGCCCCCTATCTGGCGCAGCTTCTCCCCGACTCGCCCTTCACCCGCTGGTTCCTGGGCGAAGGGTGGGATCGCCACTGGGGTATCCTGCTGCGGACCGACGCGACGCTGGCCGAGGTCCGCCGCCACCTGCGCCGCCTGACCATGGCGCGCCTGCCGGACCAGCGGGTGGTCTATTTCCGCTTCTACGACCCGCGCGTGCTGCGCGTCTACCTGCCGACCTGCAACGCCGGGGAGGCGGAGCGCTTCTTCGGCCCCGTGCGGACGATCGCCATGGAGGCGCCGGAGCCCCGCACCCTGCTGGGCATGACCCGGGGACCCGGCGGGGAGGTGGTGGAGTCGAAGGTTCCGTTGGGCGGCTGAGAAGGGTTGGGTGCGACATGCCGATGCAGGTGGTGAACGGCGCCACGCTGATGTGCAGCTTCGGGACGGCGCCGGCGCCGCTGGTGGTGCTGCCGGTCCATCGCGTGATGGCCGGCGGGCAGCCGGCGGCGAACATCCTCGACCACAAGCCGATGGTGAACATCACGCCGTTCGGCCTGTGCACCAGCCTCGCCAACCCCACGGTGGCCTCGGCGACGGCGGCGGCCATGGGGGTGCTGACGCCCATGCCCTGCGTCCCGGCGACCATGACGCCGTGGACGCCCGGCGCGCCGACCGTGCCGCTGGACCGCGCCCCGGCGCTCGACAACGTGTCCAAGTGCCTGTGCAACTGGGCCGGGGTCGTCTCGGTCGTCAACCCCGGGCAGGCGACGGTGATGATTCCATGAGCCGGCCGCCCGCCGCCGTCATCGCCGTCATCGCCACCGCCGTGCTGCTCGCCGCCCGTGCGGCGCCGGCCACCGCCGCGCCCGCGGCCGATCCGGCGGCGCAGTACGCGCTGGCCCAGAACTACGAAATGGGGCAGGGCGTGCGCACCGACTTTGTCCGGGCGCACGCGCTCTATTGCCTGTCCGCCCGCCAGGGCCACGCCGGGGCGGCGTTCCGGCTGGGCTGGCTGTACTGGACGGGGCTGGGCGTGCGCGCCGACGCGATCCGCGGCTTCTCCTGGATCGCAGCCGCCGCGCAGGCCGGTGAGCCGGACGCGCGCCGCGCGCTGCGGCTGCTGCCGTTCGCCACGGCGCCGCAGGGCCGGCCCGACTGCCGGCCGGCGCACGGCCGCTCCCACCGTCCGGCGCCGCCGGTGACGGACACCGCCCGTTTCCGCGAGCTGGCGGCGCGCGGCGCCGTGGCCGACGCGGTGCGCGACCTGGCGCCGCGCTACGCGCTCGACCCGCAGCTGGTGCTGGCCGTCATCGCCGTGGAATCGAACTTCGACCCGCGGGCGGAATCGCCCAAGAAGGCGCGCGGGCTGATGCAGCTGATGCCGGAGACGGCGCGCCGCTTCGGCGTGTCCGACCCGTTCGACCCGGCCGGCAACCTGATGGGCGGCATGCAGTACCTGCGCTGGCTGCTGTCCCATTTCCGCGGCGACGTGCGGCTGGCGCTGGCCGGCTACAACGCCGGCGAGGGCGCGGTGGAGCGCCACGGCGGCGTGCCCCCCTTCGCCGAGACGCAGGCCTACGTGCGCCGCATCGCGGCGCTGTACGCCCCGGCCCGACACCCCTTCGACGAGGCGGCGGCGCAGCCGTCGCGGCTTGTCTTGACGTCAAACCAATGGAGCGGACGATGACCTACAAACTCAATGTCGGCGAGGACGATGTCTACGGTAAGGGCAAGTACGTCAACGCCAAGGGCAACACGGAATGCGTGGTGTTCGTGCAGCAGGCCGCCGGCGCGCCGCCGACCGCCAGCTGGCGGCGCGGACAGCGGGTGGAGGACGCGCTGCCCGGCGCGATCCCGCGCGGCACGGTGATCGCCACCTTCGACGGCGACCATTACCCGACCGATTCCAACGGCAGGCACGCGGCCATCTACCTCTCCCACGACAAGACCGGCATCCAGGTGCTGGACCAGTGGAACGCCCAGGGCGAGGTGAAGAAGCGGACGATCCGCTTCAACCGCCCGAAGGGCACGAGCCGCAGCAACAACGGCGACACCTTCTACGTCGTCGAATGACCGGGAGGGCTTTGGCCATGACGTTGCAGTACCGGACGGCGTGGATCGCGGCGGCTTGCGCCGTGTGCGCGGGGCCATCCCTGGCGGCGGCATCCGGGCTCCGGTGCCCGGACGCCATCGAGCCGCGGGCGGAGCTGGCGGCCCCGGTCGACGGCTGGCGGGTGGAGGTGGATCCGGGCCGGCCCGGCCACCGCCTCGACGGCATCGGCTTTTTCCTCGGCCCGCCGCGCGACGGCGGCCGGCTGGCGCCCGACGCCGAGCGGAAGGGCAAGGACACGCTGACGGCGACCTGGAATCTTCCGGCATCGGGCGCGGAGGAGTTCTGGATCGCCTGCTCCTACGCCGACACGAACCTGATGCTGGTGCGCAAGCTGGACCGCACGGTGCGCAGCTGTGCGGTCGAACACCAGCTCTCCGCCAAGGGAGCGGTGGTCAGGGTGAAGGGCGTGGCATGCCGGCAAGCATGAGTTAAACAGCTATGGAATTTTGCGGGATATGATTTCAATATCAAATAAACAGCTTTGCGTGATGCAATACGAATGCATGAATACGTCGCGGAGGAGAATAATCAACTGCGTAGATGAGGTTCTCGGGCTTGAAATTATATCAAGCAACAAACTCTATTTATTATCGAACGATACATTGAATGAGGCAATTTCGTATGGAATAACCGTCGAGGAAGACATTGGATTTTATATAATCCTGAAATTTTGGGGCAGTCGCGATATGACGTGGCCGAGAGAGATTTTAACCATATTACGCTCAAATAGCATATCTTCGTCTAGAAAGCTGAGGGATGTCTATCAGTATATTCTGAATTCACTAGATGGTGATTTGAGGGTTGCGAAGGGGTGAGCCAGATGCTTTCTGCCAAAAAAAGCGATAAGCTCCGCTTGTCACTTGCCCTTGCGGCTGGACGGCTGACTCGGCGTTCAGTTGGCGCTGAAGCAGAAGGCTGTCAAGCCGCCACGTTGAACGGATTGTCCTATCAGGCGGCGTCTGGGGCGGGTTCGGTTGTTCCGCAGCCCAAGGGCGGGCTGCCGGACATCGCGATGTGGGGAGCAACCGGAAATCTTAAGCAGGCCGCAGACATAAACAAGAAGCTTGATGCAGCATATTTTTGGGAGGAGGATGACGTAGCGACAGAGTGCGTAAATACTCTATCTGAGAAGGATCTTGCTGCTCTACCGTATGACACTAGAGTGCGTCTATGGAAAGCAATTGATGCCGGATATGTGGGAGATGTTCAGAAATCGGCTTTGGATAAGCTCGATCGGAGTGTCCCTACAATTTATGGTAAGAGAATATCTATCAAAGGGAATTTGCCTTTCCGTGTTTCTACCATAGAAACGCTTGATAAGCTAAACGCACTGGAAACAGGAAAAGCTATTCTTGCAGATCGAGGATCGAGCGACAGAATGGTTACCATCGAGCAAACGGCCGACCTTAACGGATATGCTACTCCATTGTCGACGGGGGCTTTTCTCACTCCAGAAGGCAAGCCAGGAGGCGGATCAGACAGTATTGTTCATTTTAACCCAGAGTTCGGCCCATCAGAAGGTATACCGAACGAATTAGTTTTGGGGCATGAACTGATTCACGCGAGTCATTGTGCAAAAGGTATTATTCCGACAACTCTAGACAAAAATGGGACATACATTAATGAAGAGCATCAAACAGTTGGCTTGCCACCCTATTCTGAGATCGGACTCACAGAAAATAGTTTGAGAGTTGACCTGGGGCTATCAAAGCGAACAAAATACTAATGGGGGCCTAAATGGAAAATCCAGAAGAATATTCTGTGTCGATCAACATGGCTGTCGATCATTTTACAAATATTTTGCGCGTTGAGACTGTCAATCATGGGAAATCTCCGGTTTTTGTAACGGCGCCTCTGCAACGCTATTCGGGAGTTGAGATGCGCCCAGACCATTCAGCGTTCTATGCATTTCTTGATGGCGGAGCTCTGCACGTCACGAAGAGATTGTGGCCAATACCTCATCTTACCTTTGTTTACAGGCCGGAAGTGCCTCTTCTTTCTATGGTGCGGCCAGGCGCAATGCATGTTGATGAAATAGATATGGATCTAGCGAAAAGGCCCTTCTATCCTTACATGAGCGTTGCGGGTACTCCCCAAGTGCCATTTCCTCCAATGGTAAGTCGCGTCATCTATAGTATAGGGTTTATCAAAGAGCCCCTGGAAAACCTTGAGCCCATTTCTGTTCCTGGTCAAAAGGTCGGTGACTGTCAAGTATTTCGTGCCAAATACGGCGATCTGGCGCAATTTCAGATAGTTGTTGGCCGCGCTATCGATGTTGTCGTGGATTTGAAACCTGATCAATGATACAGATGGTTTCCCCTCACCGCCCCGCCACCGGCACCACCGCGCTTTCCACGCCGAGCAGTCCGTCGATGCGCTGCGCCCAGGTCCGGGCCTCCTCGGGGCGGGGGTAGGGGCCGAGGCGCAGGCGGTGGTAGCGGGCGCCGCGGATCTCCACCTCCTCGTCGCGCAGCGTCAGCCGCTCGCGCGCCAGGCGCTCGCGGATGCGGCGGATGCCGTCGGCGTTCTGGAAAAGACCGATCTGCACCATGTAGACGTCGCCGGTCGGCGGTACCGCCGGCAGCGCGACCGGGGCGGGACGCTGCTTCGCGGCCGCCTCGATGCGGCGCAGGTGCTCCTCCGCCAGTTGCTGGCCCTGGAGGATCTGGGCGGCGGTCATGGTCTCGCCCAGCGCGTCCAGGTTGGCGCGCGCCACGGCGTTGCCGCGGCCGGCGGCCAGCGTGAACCACGCGTAGGCGACGAGGCGGCTGGCCTCCACCCCCTCGCCGTTGCGGTACATGAGGCCGAGGTTGTTCTGCGCGTCGGCGTTGCCCTGCTCGGCGGCGCGGCGGTACCAGGCCAGTGCCGCGTTGTACAGCCGCGGCTTGCCGCGGCCCTGGTAGTACATGGTGCCCAGCCAGAATTGCGCGTCCGCCCGGCCGGCGCGGGCCAGCGGCTCCAGCGTGCGTGCCGCCTCCGCGGTCTGGCCGGCGTGGAAGTCGGCCACCGCCTCCGCCACGCGGTCGGCCGCCGCCGGGCCGGGCGGCAGGAAGGCGGCGCCCAGGGCGCCCAGCGCCATCGCCGCCAGCGTGCGTCGGACCGCGTCCATGGCCGCTCCTCCCCCCGCCGCTCAGGGCTGCTTGTTGACGGCGGAGCGGCGGAAGCGCAGGACGTAGCGCGTCGTTCCGTCCGCCGTCTTCTTCTGCAGCTGCACGCGGTCGTTCTCGATGGCGGAGATGACCAGCCCGGGCTCCAGCTCGTCGCCGACGCTGTAGTCCCGGGTCTCGTTCCGCACGTTGATGGTGGCCACCTTGCGGTCGGCGACGCGGCCGACGCCGGACAGCTTGTGGATCCAGGTCAGGTCGATCTCGGCCGACACCTCCATGGTCCGGGCGTTGAAGGCAAAGCGCTGGAAGGGGTTGCGCTTGTCGGTGATCTTCACCTGTTCGGCCATGGCGGCGATGCGGTCGTCGGCCAGGGGTTCGGCGTCGTTGCGCGGCGTGATCGAGAACTCGATGGCGTGCAGCGGCGGCGTCTTGGACGGGTCATAGGGCCGTACCTGCAGGTCGTTGATGACGAGGTTGAGCGACTCCAGCTCGGCCGCGAAGCGCAGGAAGGTCATGTAGTCGGTGGTGATCTTCAGCAGGAACTTCAGGTTGCCGTCGCGGCTGGGCATCAGCTCCTTGATGATGACCGACGTCTTCTGGGCGACGGAGTTGATGTGCTCCAGGAAGACGGGCAGGGAGCGGATGCCTTCCGTGGGGGCGGCCTGCGCCTCCCGCAGCCGGGCGGCCTGCTCGCCCAGGGCGCGGTTCTCCCCGTCCAGCACGCGCTGCAGGACGAGGGCGTCGGCGATGGCGACCTCGCGGCCGCTGTACAGCGTGCCATAGCCCAGCAGCGTCAGGCCGGTGAGCAGGTACAGCGTCGACAGGATGAAGGCGCTGTGCTTCCTGAGAAAGGCGTCCATGGTTCTCTCCGCGAACGGGCTGCGGGCGGGCAGGGGGGAGCGGCGGGTCAGCGCGCCGGCACCGGTGCGACGGTTTCGATGGCCTGGTTGCGGTCGCGCACCTTGGACTGCATGTCGCCCAGCGCGCCGCCCGACGGCGCGCCGGCCATGCGCGACTGCACGCGCTTGTTCTCGTCGTACCAGGCCTCGATGCCGAAGCGGATGATCGGGTCGCTCTCCGCCTGGTCGATGGTGGCGCCGTGGAAGCGGATCTCGCGGAAGTCGCCCATGAAGCCGGCGGCGTCCTCCTCCAGCCGGCCGATGAACTTCGAGATTTCCAGGATGTGGCCGACCGTGGACGGCAGCACGGCGCCTTCCAGCACCAGCTTCTTGCTCAGCACGCTGCTGCCGCCGACGGTGCGCGTCTCGGTCGCCAGGAACACGTCGGTCAGCCACATGGGCTTGTCCATGTTGCGGCCGATGGCCAGGAACTTCTCGGTCCACAGCACCTTGTCGGCGGCGGCCGACGCGGCGCTCGGGCGCTCGCCGCCGGCGACGGCGCGGCGCAGGCGCATGTTCTCGTCCATCATCTGCGACACGCGCGCCATGGCGTTCTGGTGCCGCGTCTCCATCTCGCCGTAGCCCTGCACCACCAGCAGCGCGAGCAGCGCGCAGAACAGGCCGAACAGCAGGAAGTACTGGCGGTCGGTGTTGGGTGCCGCATCGCCCTCCGCCGCCGCGGGCGCGCCGCGCATCCGGGCCAACAGCTGCTGCAGCCCGGATGCCCCCGCCGCGGTTCCGCGCCGGGCGGTGCGCCGGCCGGCCGGCGCCACCGTCCGTCCGCGCGCGGCGTTCGCCGCGGCGGCCCGGCTCGCCGCCCGCTCCGCCTCGGAAACGGGGGCCAGACGGTCGCCCTGCATGCGGTAGCTGGTCTGGCCGATCTGCAGGTCGGGGCCGGTGTGCTGGAGCAGGTTGACCCCCTCGCCGGGCGGCAGGCGGCGGAACAGGTCCAGGACGGTCGCCGGGGAGGCGTGCGCGGGGGCGGACAGCGTCGCCGCCAGGAAATCGGCCAGCCCCTTCACCCGCTCGTGGGCGCCGAACAGCTCCAGCCGTTCCGGCCGGCCGGAAACGCGCTGGGCGTCGAAGTACTCCAGCGTCGCCTCGACGTCGCCCAGGAAGCGGCGGAGGATCGGACCGATCATGCGGTCCGCGGCCGAACGCGTGATTTCGGCGGTGTCGCCGGCCGGCTCGACCAGCCGCACGTCGTCGAGCATGGGGCGCGTCCGCAGCACCTCCACCGCCTCGACGAAGGCGATGTTGCTGCCCTTGGCGACGGCCTCGGCCAGCGTCATGGCGCCCACCGGCAGAACGCGCACGGTGACCGTGCCGTGCCGCGGGTTGGCGAGCACGATCTGGCTGGTGTGTCCGCCGATGTAGAGCGCGCCGTAAGGGGCCTCGCCCAGTTCCAGCGCGCGGTGGACCAGGACGTCGGCGACCGGCACCAAGGCCGCCACCTTGAGCGCCAGCCGGTCGAGCCGGCCCAGGCAGCCCCCCGTCCGCTTGGCGTCGGCGAAGGCGGCGACGCCGTTCGGCCGCGGCGCGCCCGACTTCAGGCCGAAGGCGCCGAACCCGAAGACGGCGTGCGCGCAGTTCAGCTGCTCCGCCCCGAAGGCGCGCAGCACGGCGGGGGAGGTCTTGGCGGCGGCGGTGAACTGTTCGGCGCGGGTGTCGGTGTAGAACACCTGCGGATCGTCGGTCAGCACGTACAGCCGGCCGACGTTGACGCGCTGCCGCTCGAACGCGTCCGCCGCCAGACGGAAGGCCGCCTCGACGGCGTCCTCACCCTGGCCGGGCTCGCCGTCGCGCTCCTCCGACCGCAGCGCCGGCCGGTCGGGAGCGGCCGGGTCGAGGATCTGGGCGCTCCAGCCCATGTCCGTGCAGTGCAGGAAGGCGACATCGCTGCCGGCCGCCGCGTCGGTCCGCTGGCGCGGCCGCCCGAACAGGCGCCGCACGGCGGCCAGGGCACCACCGTTTCCGGACAGGGGAAAGGACTGGGGCGAGCGGGTCATGGCGCCTCACTGGTACGAAAACGGGAAATTGCGCTGGATGAACTGGATGCGGGACGTGCCCTGGGGAACGCCCGTCGCGCAGTTGGTGAAGGGCGCGACGACGTTGTAGGTGACCGGCGGTCCCGCGGAGGTCGATCCGTCGACCACGCACAGGCCGACGGTCAGCCGGCCGAAACGGCTGCCGAGGTGGCGCAACGCCGGGAGCGTGGCGGACTCGCGGACCTCCAGGTCCAGGCGCACTTGGCCGTCGTCGGCGCCGGCATTGGTCGATTTGAGGATGCGTTCGCTGACCACCCCGCGCACCTTGAACCAGTAGGGTCCGGTGGCGGCGAGGGCGCCGAAGGCGGGGTTCTGCGGGTACTCCCACACCAGCGCGCCGGGGTCGTCGAGGCTGCCGCCGCGCTGGATCTCGTTCGCCCCGTCCAGGTAGTCCTGGAGCGAGCCGATGCGGTTGTTGCGCGTGCGGCCGCTGAAGCCGGCCTCGTAGGAGCCGCTGCCGGAGTTCTCGACGTTGCAGGGCGCCACGGTGTTGTCGCCCGGCGGGTCGTTCTTGGTCCCGCCCGCGCACAACCCCTGCTTCGCCGCCCGGCTGAGCATGTAGTTGAGGTGGCCGACCATGGCCCAGTGGGCGCGCGTTTCGGCCAGCAGCGATTCCACCTCGTCGGCTTCCGACATCATCAGGTGGTTGACCAGCGTCGTGGCGAACAGGGTCAGCAGCGCCATGAACACCATGACGGCGACAAGGACCGATCCGCGCTGGTCCGTCCGCGCGCGGCGCGTCACTGCCATGGCGACACCTCCTGCAGGCCGGTGAAGGCGGTCCATACGGTGATGGTCTGCTCGGTATCGTAGGCGCGCGGTGCCCCCTGCACCCGCGGGTCGATGAGCTGGACGGCCACCGTCGCCAGCCCGCCGCGCTGAGCCTCCACGTACAGGGAGGGTTCGGACCGCAGAAAGCCCTGCATGACCGCGCTTTGCGCCACGGCGCACCCCTGGACCGGCCGGTGCTCCCCGGTGCAGGCGACGGTGATGTCCTGGATCGTCTCGGTGAACAAGGCGTCCGTCGCCGATGCCAGCGGTACCGCGCCGTCGCGCGCGAGGGCGAAGCGGTAGAGGCGCGTCCCGCCGTCCGCGCTACGCGCCATGTACGGGCTTTGTGTCGCCGCGACGACCGGCATCCGCCACGGATCCGTGCCGCCGGCGGGATTCCGGCCGCGCAGGCCGAAGACGTATTTGAACGGCAGGATCGCCACGGCGTTGGCGTTGGCGTTCTCGTTGCTGCCGCCGTGCGCCAGGAACTCGAAGACCTCGCGGGCGTGGCGGTTGATGGCGACCTGGCTGTTCAGTGCTGCGGCGGTGCGCAGCGCGTCCGACAGCACGCCGCCGATGGCGGCCAGCAGGATGAGACCGATGGTGGAGGCCACCATCAGCTCGATGAGCGTGAACCCCTGCTGGCGCCGGCGCCGGGTCATGGCCGCTGCCCCACGATGGTCTGCAGCGTGATGGTCTCGACCGGCCCCATGTCGCCGCGTGGATCCGCTGCCGGGGACGCGTAACGGAACGGGTAGTCGAGGTAGAGCGTCAGCAGCTTGCAGGTGCCGGCGTTGCAGGGCCTGATGCCGGTCGGGTCGGTGTTCGGCAGGTCCTGCGTTTCCCAGCTGATCTGGGCCAGTACGCCGTTCTCCCGGTCGAGCCATACGAGGTTACGGTCGTCGGCGGTGGTGTTGGGGACACCGGCGTCGAGGTAGTAGATGCGGCCATAGACCGTGTTGGCGTCGCTGCCGTCGGCGGCGACCCGGTTCGCCAGATCGGTGCTGGGCGCCATCATCGGCACCGCTGCCGATACCGTGCCGGGCTGTGTCTCGGCGTAGATGGTGCGCGTGCCGGTCGTGGCCGTTATGTACGACCCGGCGCGCGCCGGGATCGTCGCCGTCGCGTAGTCGGTGACGGCGACCGGCCCGGTCGGCCCGGTGCCGAAGACGTACAGCGCGCTCAGCCGTTCCATCTCCCCGTTCAGGCGGAAGACGGCGCGCTGGCGCAGCGACACGTCGTCCAATTGGCGCGCGGCGGCCTCCCACAGGGCGTTCATGCCGATCACCAGGATGCCGACCAGCACCATGCCGACCATGACCTCCATCAGGGTCAGGCCGGACTGGCGGCGGCGGTGGTGGCGGCTGCGCATCGGTCCGGCCCCTCAGTCGGTCAGCGCGTCGGTGAGGGCCACGCCCTGGCGCCAGTCGAGCGTCACCGAATGCCCGCCGATGGTCACCGCCGAGGTGGCGCGGCCGTCCGGCGGCGGCGGGTAGCTGAGGACCACGGCCCGGCCGCTGCCGCCCTTGCCGGTCGCCCGCACCCAGCCGCCCGGCTCCAGCTTCTTCGGCTCCACGGTGTAGGAGGGCGTGCAGGTACGCCCGGCGCCGGTGACCGGGCCGGTCGTGGTGGTGGAGTTCTCCGCCTTCGGGCGCAGCAGGGCGATGACCTGGAACTCCGTCGTCTCGCTGCCGCCGGTGCTGATGAAGGGCCCGTCGGTGGCCGACGCCAGGGCGCCGCTGAACGGCGACGCGGCGCCGTAGTTGCCGCACTTGGCCGCGTTGGTGCACAGGGTGACGAAACAGAAATCCCCGGCGTTCGACAGGTCCACGCCCAGCTTCTTCTGGATCTCCTCCTCGTAGGTAGAGGTCAGGTAGCGGCCGGTGCGGCTGTAGTGGATGCGCTGCTTGGCGGCGATGGTCATCAGGTAGGGCACCGCCTGCCCGGCGTTCGCCTGCAGCAGATGGTTCGTGTAGTAGCCGCCGCCGACGGTGGCGAGGATGCCGATGATGACGACCACCACCATCAGCTCGACCAGCGTCCAGCCGGACTGCGCGGTGCGCGGGCGCGCCCTGTTCATACCATCGACCCCATCTGGAAGACGGGCAGGAAGCACGCCACCATCATGCCGGCCACCGCCAGCCCGATCACCACGGTCAGGATCGGGTTGACGAGGCTGGTGATGCGGTCGAGCAGGTCCTGCACGAGGCTGTCGAAATAGTCGGCCGACGACATCAGCAACTCGTCCAGAATGCCGGCCTCCTCGCCCGAGGCGATCATTTGCAGCACGATGCCGTGGAACACCTGATAGCGCCGGAAGCTGGCGGCGAGGCTGCGGCCGCGCTCGAATTCGTCGGCGATGTCGTAGAGAATCTCGCGGATGTAGACGTTGCCGTTGGCGTCGGCGGCCAGCCGCAGCGCGTGCAGCACGGAGACGTCGTTCTCCACCTGCACCGCCAGCGTGCGCAGGAAGCGGGCCAGCGCGCTCATGCGCCACAGCGGCCCCAGCACGGGGATGCGCAGCTTGATCTCGTCCCACACGGCGCGTCCGTCGGGCGTCGACTTCCACACCAGGAAGCTGGCGATCAGCACCGCCTGCACGCCGATGACCAGATACCAGTTGTCCGCCCAGAAACGCCCGAGGTCGAGCAGCAGCTGCGTCGGCGCCGGCAGGTTCTTGCCGAAGTTCTTGTACATCATGGCGAACTTCGGAAGGATGAAGAACACCATGGCGTTGAAGATGCCGAAGAAGGCCAGGACGACGAACAGCGGGTAGGTGATCGCCGCCTTCAGCTTGCGCCCGGTCTCGTGGATGACCTTCTGGTAATGGGCGATCTGCGCCAGCGCGCCGCCGAGCCGGCCGGACTCCAGCCCCGAACGCACGACGTTGACGTACACCTCGTCGAACACGCCGGGGTGGGCCGCCAGCGCGGCGCTGAGGTCGTGGCCGTGCTTCACGTCGTCGGACACCGCCGCGATGGTCTCGCGCAGGCGGCGCTGTGGCGTCTCCTCGGCCAGGTTGTCCAGCACATCCACCAGCGGCAGGTTGCTGCGGATCATCGACGCGAACTGCTGCGTGAAGATCAGGGTGTGGAGCGTGCTCACCGCCATCGCCGCCTCAATAGGTCTCGCCAAGCACGCGGATGACCTCGGCGTGCGTGGTGATGCCTTCCTCGATCAGCTGGAGGCCGTGGCCGATCAGCGTGGTCATGCCGCTGTCGCGCCCCATCCGGCGCAGCTCGTCGGCGTTGAAGGCCGGCGACAGGATCATGTTGCGCGCGGCGTTGGTCATCTCGAAGACCTCGAACGCCGCCTGACGGCCGCTGTAGCCGGTGTTCCGGCAATGCACGCAGCCCACGCCCTGCACGTAGGTCAGGTCGTCCTCGATGTCGATCCCCAGCGCCTCCAGCCGCTCCCCCGAGACGCCGTCGTTGTGCAGCGCGCGGCGCACCTGCTTGCCGGTGACGATGGTCTGGCAATGGCGGCACACCCGCCGGACGAGGCGCTGGGCGATGGCGAGCGTGAGGGCGTTGGCGACCAGGAAGCGGTCGATGCCCATGTCCAGCAGGCGCGTCACCACGCCGACCGCGTCGTTGGTGTGGATGGTGGAGAAGACGATGTGGCCGGTCAGCGCCGCCTGGATCGCCATGCCGGCCGTCTCGGTGTCGCGGCACTCGCCCACCATGATCACGTCGGGGTCCTGGCGCAGGATGGTGCGCAGGCCCGACGCGAAGGTGAGGCCGATGCGGTCGTTGACCTGCATCTGGTGCACGCCCTTCAGCCTGTATTCGACCGGATCCTCGACGGTGAGGACGTTCTTGGCCTTCTTGTCGATGCTGCCCAGGCAGGAATAGAGCGTCGTCGTCTTGCCCGAACCGGTGGGGCCGCTGATCATCACCAGGCCGTAGGGCGCCCCCAGCTTGTCGTACAGCAGCCGCAGGTCGCGGGCCACCATGCCCAGGTGCTCGGGCGAGGGGCGCAGCGCGTTCTTGTCCAGGAGGCGCAGCACCATCTTCTCGCCGTAGATCGTCGGGTAGGACGACACGCGGACGTCGATCGGGTTGCCCTGGATGATCGAGCTGATGCGCCCGTCTTGCGGGCGCCGCTTCTCGGCCACGTCCATGCCGGCGACGATCTTGATGCGCGAGGCGATCTCGGGGTGCATGGACACCGGCATGGAGGTGTCCTCGTGCAGGATGCCGTCCACGCGGTTGCGAACCAGCAGGTAGTCTTCCGTCGGCTCGATGTGGATGTCGGAGGCCGCTTGCAGCCATGCGCGCTGGAGGAAGTAGTTGACGAGCTGCGGCACGTCCACGTCCTCGATGCGGGTGGCGATCTGCTGTTCGATCTCCGGCGGGATGTCGATGACCAGGACGCTGGAGGCGCCGTCGTCGCTCTCGCCCTGGTTCTTCAGGCGCTGCAGGGCCGACTGGAAGATGGTGGGCGTCACCAGCACGCAGCGTGCCGGCGCGCCGGCGCAGCGTGCGATCCAGTCGCTCAGCGGCAGGTCGAAGGGGTCGATGGTGGCGTAGCGCAGCGTGTCGTCGCCCGACGCCAGCATGACGGCGCCGCGCTTTGCGGCCAGCGGGAACGGCAGCCAGCCGGTCGCCGCCGCCTGCTCCATCAGGTTGCGCTCGCTGTCGATGGCTTCCAGCTGCAGGAACTGGGCGACGCGCTCGTAGATCTCGTCGTGGAACCGCACGGTACCGTCGTCCGCCAGCGTGCGGAAGAAGGTGCGGCCCGTCTCGCGCGCCACCCGGCTCAGTGCCGCCGCCTTCGTCCCGTCGAGCAGGTTGGCGTCGACCAGATGGCGCGCGACGCTGCCCAACACCACGTCGCCCTCCAGGCGCTCGACCGCGCGCCGGTCCAACTGCACCGGCGCGCCGGCCGGATGCGCCGGGGCGTCGCCCGCCGCGGCATGGCCGGACGGCTCCGCCTCCGGCGCCGGTGCCGTCGCCGCGGCCCGTTTTTCGCCCGCCTCGACGAACGCGTAGAGCAGGGAGCCGAGCGAGCCGCCCGGCCCGGCCGCCTCCGGCGCCAGGATCGCGGTCGGTTCCGTGTCATCGAGAAGGGCGGTGGGGTCGGACGCGTGGACGGCCGGCGGGGCGGGCGGCGCCTCGAGCAGCGCGGTGGCGTCGCCGCCGTCGAGCAGCACCGTCGCGCCGTCGTCCACGGCAGCGGCGACGGCCGGCGCCCCGGCAAGGACCGTGCGCTCGTCGTCGCTGCTGGTCGCGGCGGCATCGACGCGGACCACCAGCAGGGTCGCGCCGAGGTTGACGCGCGCGCCGTCGCGCAGGGCCTGCGGCTCCTCCTCCACGGGCTGACCGTCCATCCGGGTGCCGTTGGCGCTCTTCAGGTCGGTCAGGGTCCAGGTGCCGTGGGCGTCGCTCCAGGCGATGGCGCAGTGCCGGCGCGACACGTGCCGGTCGTCGAGCGCCACGTCGGCGAGCGTGCCGCCGGCGTCGCGCCGGCCAATGACGTACCGGGGCTGGTCGCCGGCCAGGGCGGCGGTGCTCTCGCTGCCGTCGGTGTTGCGGATCTGGATGCGCAGGCCGGGGCGGGGGGGCAGGGTCATGGTCGGGGCGTCCGCCGGCTAGAGGTCGGGCTGGTAGGCGACACGGAAGCCGATGTCGCTGCGCCGCTCGTCGGGCGGCGCCGAGGAGCGGAACGCGCAGCGTCCCATCACGGCGAAGCTCTGGAAGCTGCCGCCGCGCAGCACCCGCGGCCCGCCTGCGCGGGTGTTGACGGGGTCCAGGGCATCCTTCGGCAGCGTGCGGTAGAAGCCGTCCTCGTAGGCGTCGAGGCACCATTCCCACACGTTGCCGCACATGTCGTCGAGGCCGTACGGGTTGCGGCCCTCGGCGAAGGAGCCCACGGGCGTGGTCGTCGCCGACACGCCGTCGATGTTGGCGCGCGTCGGACCCGGCGGATCGCCGCCCCAGGGGTATTCGGCGAAGGGCACGCCGCCGCGCGCGGCGCATTCCCACTGCGCCTCCGTGGGCAGGGTGCCGCCGACCCAGCGGGCGTAGGCCAGCGCTTCGGCGTGCGTGATGCCGACGACCGGATGCCGGCCGAAATCGGGCAGCCGCGTGTCGTGCAGCGGCGGCAGCGGGTTCCCGGTCGCGACGGCGAAGGTGTTGTAGTCGGCGTTGGTCACCGGCCGCGGGTCGATGAGGAAGGGGCTGAGGCGGATGCGCCGCCCGGGAAGCTCGTTGGGCCGGGTGCCGCCGGCCCGCGTGCCGAGGTGGTGGTCGCCGCCCGGAACCGGCACGGCGCGGCTGCGCCGTTCGGTCAGCGCGTCGCCCTGGCCGGCGTCGGGGGCGTCGGTCAGCTCCACCGACCGCAGGGCGGCCAGCAGGTCGTCGGCCGAGGCGATGCGCCGTTCCGGACGGTAATCCATCAGCTGGAGGATCAGGCGGTCCAGCGGTGGCGGCACGGCGGCGTTGTACCGGCTGGGCGGGTCGATCTCCTCCAGCGGCACGCGCGGCACGCGGCCCGTGGTCAGCACGTGCTGGAGCGAGTTGGGCGGCACCCGGCCGGTGAACAGCTCGTATGCCATGATGCCCAGCGCCCACAGGTCGGCGCGCTGGTCCACCGTGGCCGGCGCCTCGAACTGCTCGGGCGCCATGTACTTCGGCGTGAAGGCCGAGGACAGCTCCGAAGTGCCGACCTTGGCCCCCAGCACGGAAAAGCCGAAATCCATGATGACCGGCTGGTCGATCTGCCCGTGGCGCAGGAAGATGTTCTGCGGCTTCAGGTCGCGGTGGACGATCCGCGTGTGCGCCACCGCCAGCGCGCCGGTGAGCCGGCGCAGCAACGCCAGCCGGCCCGGCGCGGTGGCGAGCAGGTCGTTGCGGTGGACGTCCATCCACCGGCGCAGCTCGATGCCTTCGACGATGTCCATGACGACGCCGAAGCCGCGCGGGCCGTCGTACAGGTCGTGCACCGGGCAGATGTTCTCGTGCCGCAGCAGGCGGGAGATCAGCACCTCGCCGCGGATGCTGCGCAGCATGGTCTCGCGCAGGCTGCTGTTGGCCAGAACGTCGGGGTTCAGCACCTTGATGGCGACGTCGTAGCGCAGTTCCGCGTCGAAGACACGGTAGACCGTGGCCGTCCCGCCCCGCCCCAGCAGCCGCCAGTTCTCGTAGCGGCTGCGGCCGGCGATGGAGGCGGACCCGATATCGGGTCCGAAATCGCTGACGTCGTTCATCGTGCCTCCGGCGTCGGGCGGGACGGATCAGGATCAGCTGGTAGGGGTCTTGGCGACCGGCGCGGTTTCGTTGAGCGTCGCGCAGTTGCCGGCGGCCACGCTGGTGGTCGCTTCGCCCTTGATGTAGCTGACGCGGTGGTACTGGCCGTCCCAGCCGGCCTCGCCGGCGGTCGCCGCGTTGGAGTAGTAGACCGCCCCGGTGTCGGCGCCGCTGGAGAAGCCGGCGGTGCTTCCGTTCGGATAGCGCTGCGCGGCAATGCAAACCGAGGCGGAGCGCGAAGTCGTGCCGATCTTCACCGACACCGCGTACTTCCACACCGAGTTGTTGGGCAGCGTGACCGTGGACACGACCGAGTCCACGCAGGTGGTGCCCGTGCAGCCCGGATACATGGTGTTGGCGGTGTTCAGGTTGGTCTGCAACTGCGACACCGTCGCGTTCGGGTTGGCGTCGATGTAGCCCTGGATGTTGCGCGCCATGTCGGCCATCCGCTGCGACGGCTCGGTCGTTTCGGCCTGCTTGACGAAGCGCGTCAGCTGGGGAATGCCGATCGCCGCCAGGATGCCGATGATCGCCACCACGACCATCAGTTCGACCAGGGTGAAACCCTGTTGCTTGCGCTTGCGGTCACGCATCGCTGCTGCTCCTCTGTCCACGGGGCTTGCCTTCATTTGACGGTGTGGGAGACGAGGACGCGCGACGACTGCGGCGCCTCGCCGTACTTGAATTCCAAGCGCACGTAGTTGCGGATGGCCGGGCTGTACCACCAGCGCTCGTAGCCCAGCCAGTTGCCGGTCACGCTGCGCGTGCGCATGGTGAGCACGATCGTGTCGAAGGTGCCGGCCGGCACGGTGATGGACTCGCGCCCCTCGACCGCCCAGGACGTGCGGTGGCGCACGGTGACGCCGTTGCGCGTGTATTCGCGCATGTACACGATCGGCTGCCCGGCCGGCGCGGAGAACAGCGCCATCGGGTCCTCGGACCGGAAGACCACGTTGCGCAGCGCGGCACGCGACTTGGTCTGCTCGCGGAACAGGCCGCGCATGACGAACCATTGGCCCGGGTCGTCCAGGCGCTGGAACTTCGCGGCGTCGCCGGTCACCTCGACGACGCGCATGCCGTAGCCGTCGCTGTACTGCCAGCTGTCGCCGACCGCCCAGCGCGGCGGCGTGAACGGCTGCGGGGCCAGCCTGGCCGGGGCGGCCGTCGCCTCTGCCGGCGGCTGGGACGTCACCGTCGGCGGCGGGTTCTGCACGGTGCAGGCCGTGGCCAGCGTCGTGGCGGCGAGGAGGAAGGCGCGGCGCACGGTCCTCATTCGGCGAAGTCTCCTTACTGGAACATGGCGGCAAGCGTGGCGGGAAGGCCTTGAAGTCCCGCCGTCCGCCCGGACAGGGCGACCCACTCCCCCGTGCCCCTGGCCCCGGCGGACGGCACCTGGAAGCGGTAGAGCATGGGCGGCAGGGCTCCGCGCTGCAGGGCGGCCGGCGCGGTGAAGGCGCGGACGACCAGCGCGTTGCCGGCGTCGGCGTGGGCGTCGAAGACGAAGTCCCCGGCCGGGATGGAGATGCCCAGCGCCTTGGCCGCCTGGGCGGCGTCCTGCGGCTGCGCGGTGAAGTAGGTGTAGCGTTCGAACTTCCTGTAGGCCGTCTCCTCGGCATCGACCAGCCGGGCGACGAACGCCTCGGCCTCGGCGCGCGCGGCGTCTTCCCACAGGACGCGGCCGGCGACGGGCAGCAGCGCCGCCACGCCGATGGCCAGCGTGCCGAGCAGCCAGTTGAGGGAGGTGAGGGTCCGCAGGCGCATGGCCGGTCACTCGTCCTCTTCGAGAAGGGACGGGTTGAGCTGGAGGAGCTGGCTGCTGGTCTGGATATCCTGCCGCATCTCCGCCAGCTTGGCGCGCTGGCCGTCCAGGTAGCGGCGCTGGGCGATGTCCTGGGCGTAGACGTCGGATGGCTGCACCAGCTTGGGCGTGATGAAGAAGATCGTCTCCTCCAGGTCGGAGAGCGACCGGCGGACCTTGAACAGCTCGCCCAGGACCGGGATGTCTTCCAGCAGCGGCACGCCCTCGCGGCCTTCGATGCGCGAGTCGTTCATCAGCCCGCCCATCACGAAGGTGGCGCCGTCCGGCACCAGGACCTGCGTCTGAACCTCGTTGCCGGTCAGGGTGGGGCGGCCCTGCGACAGCGTCACGTCCTTGTCGGAGGCGTTGATGTTCAGCCGGATCAGGCTCTGCTCGCCGGTGTCCTCGCGGGTGATCATCGACGGCGTGATGTTCAGCAGCAGGCCGGCCTTGACCTCCAGGTAGGTGCCCGGCGCGTTGGGCGCGGGCGGTGTGGCCAGGTACTGCGAGCGGTCGTTGGTGATCTTGGCGGCGATGTTGTTCAGCGTCACCACGCGCGGGGCGGCGATGGTCTGCAGCTTGTTCGCCTCCGACAGCGCGTTGATCTGCGTCTGCAGGGCGAAGGAACTGCCGCGGAACACGAACGACGCCAGCGTGCCGCCCAGCGTGGTGGGCAGCAGCGTGTAGGGGTTGATGGCGGGCGCGGGCAGTTGGCTTTCGATGACGTTTGATTCCACGCCGCCTTCGGAGGTCTTCTGTTGCACCTGCGTATTGGGCCGGCTGTCCTCCGGCGCCACGAGGTTCTGCTGGTTGATGCCGGTGCTGACGCCCAGGCCGTAGGTTCCGGCGTTGGCCTTCAGCAGCGTGGCGGTGCCCCAGCGGATGCCCAGTTCCTCGGCGACGCCGCGGCGGGCGCGCACGATCATCACCTCGATCTCGACCAGCGGCAGCGGACGGTCGAGGCGGGTCACCAGCGCCTCCACCTCGCGGATGGCCGAGGGCGTGCCGCGCACGATGATGGAGTTGGTGCGCTGGTCCATGGAAATCACCGGCGGCACCAGCCCCAGTTCCCGGCGGATGCGGGCCATGTCCGCCAGTTCCTGACCGGCCGCGACCGCGGCGCCGACGATCGACCCGCCCCCCTTCGGCTCCGCCAGACCCAGCATGGTGCGCAGCGTGTCGTCCAGGCCGGGGATGGTCACCGACTGGCCCTGGAAGGTCTGCGTCGTGGGGCCGACGTTGGCATAGCGCAGCGGGATGACCTTGACCGTCGTGTTCATGATCTCGTCGCGCATGCGGGCCTGGCTCTCGGCCCGGATCTCGCGCTCGCGGGCGGCGGCGTCGGCCTCGCGCTGCTTGGCGACCTCGGTGCCCAGCGCCGTGTCCGTCGTCTGCCTCTTGCGCAGGCCGTCGAAGCGAGCCTGTTCGTTCTTGTCGATCGCCTGCGCCAGCTCCTCCAGGCGCTTGATCTGGTCGGCCGTGCCGCGCACCAGGACGATGCCGGTGTCGGCGGCGTCCTCGATCTTGCCGCGCAGGTCAAGCTTCTCCGCCGCCGCACGGAGCTGGGCCGGCGTGGCGAAGGCGAGCGTGATCAGGCGCGACGGCAGCGGGGCGGTGATGGTCACCGTCTTGCTGGACGGCTCGTAGGAGTACTCCAGCCCGTTCTCCTCGATCAGCTTGTTGAACGCCGCCTCCAGCGGCATGTTCGAGAAGTCGAAGCTGACCCGTCCCTGCACGCCGGGCCGGAAGTCCGCCCGCAGGCCGGCTTCCTGAAGGATGCGGGTGAGGACGACCCGGATGTCCTCGTCGTAGAACTCGCGCTGGAAGAGGGTCTGCGCCCAGGAAATGTTGGCGGCCTGCGCCGGTAGCGGCCCGCCGCCCAAGGCCGCCAGGACGACGGCGACCGCGGCGGGGCGTGCGACGAAATCTCGAAAGGCCATCCCTGGCGCTCCTCTCGCTGAAAGCATTGCTCGGGTCAGACGCAACCACCCCATCGCCCCATGCCGACGCATGGGGCGTGTTTCCAGTCTTCACCTTGGTCGCGCGCCAGTCAGACAGCACAGGCGAAGTCTTCGCCAATGCAATCCAAAGAAAGCAACGTGAACATGCGACTGCGTGCAATCGCATACATACGCGTGCAGTTGCCTTACGACTGATCGTTCAGCATAAGCCCAAGGTGGATATTCGTTTATCACGGCGCGTGCAGTGCAATCAACTCTCGGAAAATGAGAGACAACTGCGCTCTGTTATAGCAGCCGGACGCAGCCCGGCGGCGCCACCGCCGCGGGACGGGGGCGAACGGGCGCGGCGGAGCGCGCCGTCAGGGCAGGAAAAGCGGTTCCAGAAGGGGGCGCAGCGCCGGCTCCCAGGCCAGCATGGCCACGCCCGCCGCCGCCAGGAAGGGGCCGAAGGCGACCGGTGTTCCGCGCCCGTGCCGGCCGGCGGCGGCCAGGGTGACGGCGGTCAGCGTGCCCAGCACGCACGCCAGGAACAGGACGGCCGGCAGGGCCTGCCAGCCGAGCCACGCCCCCAGCGCTGCGAACAGCTTGACGTCGCCGCCGCCGAGCGCCGGACGGCCGGCGACCGACTCGGCGACTCGGGCCAACAGCCACAGCGCCGCGTAGCCGGCCGCCGCCCCGACGATGGCGTCGGCCGGGCCGATGAAGACGCCGGCCGCGGCGAGGAGCAGCCCTGTCCACAGCAGCGGCAGGGAGAGCGCGTCGGGTATCAGCAGCGATTCAAGATCGACGAAGACGATCGCCACCGCGAACCAGACGAACACGGCGGCCGCCGCCACCTGCAGCGGATCGGTGAACGGCTGGCAGACGGCCAGCGGCAGGGCGGCGCCCAGGATCTCGACCAGCGGATAGCGCGGCGAGATGCGCGCGCCACAGGCGGCGCACCGGCCGCGCAGCCGGATGTAGGACAGCACCGGGACGTTGTCGCGCCTCCGGATGCGGTGGCCGCAGCTCGGGCAGGTGGACGGGGGAAAGGCCAGGTCGAAGCGCGCGGCGCGTGCGTCGCCGCCGGCGTCCTCCCGGTCGATCATGATGGGCAGCCGGTGGATGACGACGTTCAGGAAGCTGCCGACCAGCAGGCCGAGCACGCCGAGGCCGATCCACATGTCCACGCCGTGCACCGATGCCTCCCTCCGCCGCGCCGCGCCAGACAGACACCGCGCGCGCGATGCGTCAAGGGGTGCCGTGCCGCCGCCGGCACGGTTCCCCGACCGGCGCCCGGACTTCGTCCGTGGTCAAACATCCGGTTGAGGACGACGGCGCCGAGGACGACCTCGGTGGCCCGCGCCGCGTCGGTGTGGAAGCGCAGCGCCGGTCCGAGCACCTGCTTCCAGCGGGGAAGCAGGTGCCCCCCGCCTTCGCGGGCCATTCTGTCGTCGGTCATCGGCGTGTCCTTGGTTGTGATGCACGGTCCAGCGTGGCTGTCGCCGTCGTTGTCGGGCTGATCCGGCGAAAGGCGGTCGTCTCTGAAGCGACGCTCGGCCGGCATGGTCCCGCCTCGCCGATACCGTCATGAGCCGGGTTTGTCCCGACTGTCCCAATCCGATGGGATGTCGTGCTTGCGCAATTTCGCATAGAGGTTGGTGCGTGACAGGCCGAGATTCCGTGCGGCCTCGAACTTGTTGCCGTGCGTTTCCTTGAGCGCGGCGAGGATGAGCGACCGCTCCAGTTCATCGACCGCTTCGGAGAGCGGGCGGACGGCACCCGGTGAAGCCGGGCGATGGACGGCGGCTTTCGGGAGGATGTCCGTGAAGTCCTCGGCCGTGATGGTCTCCCCTTCGGTGCGCACGCAGACCTGTTCGATGACGTTGGCCAGTTCGCGGACGTTGCCGGGCCAGTCGTATCCATGCAGCACGCCGAGCGCCGACGGCGTCAGCTCGCGCATCGGCTGGTGGAGGCTCATCGCCGTCCTTTCCAGGAAAAGGGAGGCGAGGATCTCCAGATCCTCCTTGCGTTCCCGCAGCGCCGGCAGGTGGATGGGAAAGACGTTGAGCCGGTAGTAAAGGTCCGACCGGAACGCGCCGCTGCGCACCATCTCCGGCAGTGGGCGGCTGGTCGCCGCGATGATCCGCACGTCGACCTTGACGATCTGGTAGGATCCGAGCGGCTCGACCTCGCGCTCCTGCAACGCGCGCAGCAGCTTGCCCTGAAGCGGCAGCGGCATGTCGCCGATCTCGTCGAGGAACAGCGTGCCGCCGTGCGCCAACTGGAACTTTCCCGGCCGCGGCTGGCGCCCGGCGCCGGTGTACGCGCCGGGAGCGACGCCGAAGAACTCCGCCTCCAGCAGGTTTTCGGGAATGGCCGCGACGTTGATGCCGACGAAGGGGTGGTCGCCGCGGTCCGACGCGGCGTGGATCGCGTGCGCCACCAATTCCTTGCCGGTCCCCGTCTCGCCCAGCAGCAGCACCGCCGAATGGATCTGTCCCGCCTTGCGCACCAGCCGCTTCACCTGGAGCATCGCGGGGCTGAAGCCGATCAGATTCTCGACCGTGTACTTCGACGCCCGGCTGGAGGCGAGTTCCCGTTCCATGCGGGCCAGGCGCGACTGCAACTTGTTGAAGCGGTCGGCGATCGGCCGGAGGTACGTGAGGCTGTTCTTCAGGGCGAAGGCGAGGGCGCCGATGACCTCCCCCTGCCCGTCGCGCAACGGCAGGCGGCTCACCAGCAGCGTGTGCTCGCCATAGCGCATGATGTCGAGCGGAAGCGAGCGGCCGGTTTCCACCACCTCCCGCATCCGGCTGTGCGGGATGACGCGCTCGACCGGCTGTCCCACGATGTCCGCCGGCGAGCGGAATCCCAGCGACGCCATCTGCTTGTCGTTGAACCAGACGTGCTTGTCGTTGGACCAGACGATCCGCGCGTCCCGATCGACCAGGATGGCGCCGTCGATCATCTCGTCTATCATCGCCATCAAAGCGCGCGCCGCAGCGAACTGCTCGTCCCGTCCCGTCGGCATGGCCCGCGCTCCCCTGCTTCGCCGCCTGTCAATATTCTGAACAGTATCTGTCAAAATCCGGCACACGGCGAGAGCGCTGATTTGCTGGGGCGGCGCATCGCATCGCGGGGCGATTGTCCGGATTGAAAACAGATATCCTGTCAGCGAGCGGAAACAATCAACCCAACCCATTGCCGCACAACGATATTGTTGGTTGGCACACCTGTTGCTTTCACGGCGTCAAGAAAAATTGGGATGCGGGTCTCCGAACCGGGACGGCGTTGCCCGTACAGCGTTGCCCGTACAGACAGGGAGGAAAGCACAGGGCATGACCAGCCAGCACACCGGCGTCAAGAACATCGGCGTCATCGGCGCCGGGTTGATGGGGCACGGGATCGCACAGGCCTTCGCCGTTGCCGGCCACCGCGTGGACATTCAGGAGCCCGACCCCGACCGCCGGGCCGCCATCGTCGACCGCGTCCGCCGCAATCTCCGGGAGCTTGGGCAGGACGATGCGGCCGCGGACGCGATTCACCCGTGCGAGACCATCGAGGAGGCCGTCGCACGCGCCGACGTCGTCATCGAGGCGGTCCCCGAAAACCTGGACCTCAAGCAGCGCGTCTTCGCGGCGGTCGAGGCCGCGGCTCCGGCCCATGCGCTCCTGGCGAGCAACACCTCGGTGATCCCGATCACCCGGATCATGGAGCCGCTGCGGGACAAAACCCGCGCCATGGGTACCCACTGGTGGAACCCGCCGCACCTGATCCCGCTGGTCGAGGTCATCCGGACGGCCGAGACCGCCGACGAAGCGATCGCCGCGATGACCGCGCTGCTGGCCTCCATCGGCAAGTTGCCGGTGCAGGTCCGCAAGGACGTGCCCGGCTTCATCGGCAACCGCCTGCAGCACGCGCTCTGGCGCGAGGCGATCGCCCTCGTCCAGGACGGCGTGTGCGACGCCGAGACGCTCGACACCGTGGTCAAGGCCGGCTTCGGCCGGCGTCTGGCCGTTCTCGGGCCGCTGGAGAACGCCGACCTCGTCGGCACCGACCTGACGCTCGCGGTGCACGAGCACGTCCTGCCCGATCTCGACCGGACACCCGGCCCCTTGCCTCTGCTGCGCGAACTGGTCGCGTCCGGGCGGCTCGGCATGAAGGCCGGTGCCGGATTCCGGACCTGGACGCCAGCGCAGCGGGCCGAGGTCCACAGCCGCCTGGCGCTCCACCTCCAGCGGCTGGATGGCGTGGAGCGCGGCTGATTTTCAATCATTTCCGGTCTTCCGGACCGGACACACAGGAGGGCCTTGCATGGCCGCGTCACAGAAGAAAGTCATCATCAGCTGCGCGTTGACCGGGTCGATCCACACGCCCACCATGTCCGACGCGCTGCCGGTCACGCCGGACGAGATCGTCGAGCAGGGGCTCGGCGCGGCCGAGGCCGGGGCGGCGATCCTGCACCTGCACGCCCGCGACCCCCGCACCGGCCAGCCGACGCCGGATCCGGCGGTCTTCATGCAGTTCCTGCCGCGCCTCAAGCAATCCACCGAAGCGGTGCTCAACATCACCACCGGCGGTTCGCTCAACATGACGGTTCAGGAGCGCCTCGCCGCCCCGCTGCTGGCCCGGCCGGAGATGTGCTCGCTCAACATGGGCTCGATGAACTTCGGCATCTTCCCGCTGGCCGACCGCTACAAGGACTGGAAGCACGACTGGGAGGAGCCCTACCTGCGCAGCACCGACGACTTCATCTTCCGCAACACCTTCCGCGACATCGCTTACATCCTGGAGCATCTGGGCGAGGGCTGCGGCACGCGCTTCGAGTTCGAGTGCTACGACGTCGGGCACCTGTACAACCTCGCGCACTTCCTCGACCGCGGGCTGGTGAAGCCGCCGCTGTTCGTCCAGACGATCTTCGGGATCCTCGGCGGCATCGGCGCCGAGACGCGCAACCTACTCTTCATGCGCGAGACCGCCGACCGCCTGTTCGGCGGCGACTACGAATGGTCGGTGCTGGCGGCCGGCCGCCACCAGATCCCGTTCACCACCGTGGCCGGCAGCATGGGCGGCAACGTCCGGGTCGGGCTGGAGGACAGCCTCTACCTCGGCAAGGGCCGGCTCGCCCGCAACAGCGCCGAGCAGGTGGCGAAGATCCGCCGGATCCTGGAGGAGCTGTCGCTCGACATCGCCACCCCCGCCGAGGCGCGCGCCCGGCTCGGCCTCAAGGGCGCCGACCAGGTGGCGTTCTGAGGCGCCCATTTTTGAAGGACTGAACGATGCGAGACAGAAACGCCGTCGTCACCGGCTCCACCAGCGGCATCGGGCTCGCGGCGGCCCGCGCACTCGCCGGCCGCGGCTGCAACGTGATGCTCAACGGCTTCGGCGACCGCGCGGAGATCGACCGGACCTGCGCCGAGATCGCCGAGCACAGCGGCACCAGGATCGTCTATTCGGACGCCGACCTCAGCCGGCCGGACGAGGCCCGCGCCATGATGGCGGCCGCCGCCGGGGCGCTCGGCCCGATCGACATCCTGGTGAACAACGCCGGGGTGCAGCACGTGGCGGCGCTGCACGAGTTCCCCGAAGACAAGTGGGACCTGCTGCTCGCGGTGAACCTGAGCGCCGCCTTCCACACCATCAAGGCGGCGCTCCCGTCGATGATGGAGCGGCGCTGGGGGCGCATCGTCAACACGGCCTCGGTCCTCGGCATGGTGGGGGCGCCGCACAAGCCCGCCTACGTCGCCGCGAAGCACGGCGTCATCGGCCTGACCAAGGCCGTGGCGATCGAGGTCGCCGAACACGGCATCACCTGCAACGCGGTGTGCCCCGGCACGGTGTTGACCCCGATCATCGAAAAGCAGATCGCCCAGCAGGCGCAGGTCACCGGCCTGCCGGAGGACCAGGTGCTGAAGGCGGTGTTCCTCCAGAAGATGCCGACCGGCCGGTTGGTGCCACCCGACGAGGTCGCGGCCGCCATTGCCTTCCTGTGCTCCGACGCCGCGGCGTCGATCACCGGCGCCGCCATCCCCGTGGACGGCGGCTACACGACCCACTGAGTTGCCCAAACACCAAGAACTGACACACTAGGGAGCAAACCATGCGCAGCATTCTTCTCGCCGGAGTCGCTTTCGCCGTCCTGGCGGCTGGTGGAGCCCAGGCCCAGATGTCGGACAACGTCATCAAGATCGGCATGCTGTCCGACCGGTCGGGCATCTACGCCGACATCAACGGCGAGGGCTCGGCGGTGGCCGCGCGGATGGCCGCCGAGGAGTTCGGCAACGCCATCAACGGCACCCGGATCGAGATTATCGTCGGCGACCACCAGAACAAGGCGGACATCGCCGCCAACCTGGCGCGCCAGTGGATCGACACCGAGAAGGTCGACGTCGTCGGCGACGTGCCGAACTCGGCGGCCGCGCTGGCCGTCCAGAGCATCACGCGCGACAAGAAGCGCCTCTTCCTGATGTCCGGTCCGGGGTCGACCGACCTGACCGGCAAGGAGTGCAGCCCGTACGGCTTCCAGTGGACCTGGGACAACCACGCCGTGGCCTCCGCCACCGCCCGCGCGCTGGTCGAGCAGGGCAAGAAGAGCTGGTTCTTCATCACCGCCGATTACGCCTTCGGCCATTCGCTGGAGGCCGAGGCCGCCGGCACGGTCAAGCAGCTCGGCGGCACCATCAAGGGCAGCGTGCGCCATCCGCTGGGTGCGTCCGACTTCTCGTCCTTCCTGCTGCAGGCGCAGGCCTCGGGCGCGCAGGTCATCGCCTTCGCCAACGCCGGCGGCGACACCATCAACGCGGTCAAGCAGGCCGCCGAGTTCGGCATTCCCCAGAGCGGCCAGACGCTGGCGGGCCTGCTGCTGAACGTCAACGACGTGCACGCGCTCGGCCTCGAGACGGCACAGAGCCTGACGCTGGCGAACTCCTTCTACTGGGACATGAACGACGAGACCCGCGCCTGGTCGAAGAAGTTCGAGGAGCGGACCGGCCGCAAGCCGTCGATGAACCAAGCCGGCATGTATTCGTCGGTCAAGCATTACCTCAAGGCCGTGCAGGACGCCGGCACCGACGATGCCGACAAGGTCGCCGCCAGGATCCGCGCGACCCCGGTCACCGACATTGTGATGAAGGATGCCAAGGTCGCCGACAACGGCCGCGTTCTCAACGACATGTACCTGCTGCAGGTTAAGACGCCGGCCGAGGCGAAGTACGCGTGGGATTACTTCAAGGTCCTTAAGAAGATCCCGGGCGACCAGGCGTACATCGCGCCGAAGGACAGCGGCTGCCCGCTGGTGAAGTGACGGTTGGGGAGCGGGCACGCTCCCCCTCCGACCGCCCCTTCCGGCGTTCGCGACCGACACACGCTCCGGGTGCCCGGCCTACCGGACCACCACCACGATCAGCCGCTTCGGCCCGTGGACGCCGTAGGCCAGCGTCTGTTCGATGTCGGCGGTCTTCGACGGGCCGGAGACCAGCAGCGCGTTGGTCGGCATGCCGTCGGCCCAGCGGTTTTCCGTCATCACCTGCCAGAAGGTGTCGTACAGCGCGTCGGCCTTCAGCAGCGCCACGTGGATGTGCGGCACGAGCGACAGCAGGCGCGGCTCCTCCGCACTCGGCCACAGGACGAGGCTGCCGGTGTCGGCGATGGCGCCCAGCGTCTGGGTGATGCCGGCGTCGATGGCGGTGAACATCTCCTCCTTGAACTCGTCCACGCTGCGGTCATAGCGCACGAGGTCCGGCCCGCCCTCGGCCCATCCGGCTTCCAGGCGCGCGCCGGCCGGCGTGGCGGGGGCGTAGAGCAGCGTCCTGGCGCCGGCCTCCTTCAAAAAGGCCTGCACCACCGCCGGCCAGTCCTGTTCGGTGGCGTCCAGGAATTCGGTGTGCACGGCTTCCATCATGCGCTTGATGCGCTCCAGCCGTTCGGCGGGAGCCCAGCGCTTGTCGCGCAGGACCGTGAAGTCGGACGGCACCGTCTCCACCGGGTGGGCGTCGCGCCCGGCGCGCAGCTTCGCCAAGATCGTGGAACGGGCGTCAGGCATCGGGGATTCCCTTCTCGCGGGCGAGGTCGTGCAGCGTGCGGCCGGCGAAGCGCGGCTTGGCGCGCACGCTGGTCCATTCCTTCAGCAAGGGCAGCGAGGCAGGCGCCGCGTTGCCCACCGTGGACAGCACCGTCGTCGCCATCCGGTACGCGGCGGGGGATGAGAAGGTGGCCGCCCAGCCCTTCCACACCAGCGCCTCGGCCGTCGAGTGCCGGGATCCTGCGTCCTTCACCGCGTCGCCGGGGTGCACGGCCTCCGCGCGCAGGCGGTTCATCAGGCCGGCGATGGGGATCTTCACCGGGCAGATCTCGACGCAGGCGTTGCACATGGTGCAGGCGTGCGGCATCTCGCCCCGCTTATCCAGCCCCTCCATCTGCGGCACCAGGATCTTGCCGATGGGGCCGGGGTAGGGTGCCTGGTAGGCGTGGCCGCCGACGCGGGTGTAGACGGGGCAGTGGTTCATGCACGCCCCGCAGCGGATGCAGCGCAGCGTGTGGCGCAGCTCCTCGTCCGCGTAGATCTTCGACCGCCCGTTGTCGAGGATCACTAGGTGGATCTCGCGCGGGCCGTCCTTCTCGCCCGCCTTGCGCGGGCTGGTGATCATGTTGACGTAGGTGGTGATCGGCTGCGCGGTGGCGGAGCGGGTGAGCAGGCTCAGGACCGGCGGCACGTCCTCCAGCTTCTCGACCACCTTTTCCAGGCCCATGACGGCGATGTGAACCGGCGGCACGGTGGTGACCATGCGCCCGTTGCCCTCGTTCTCGACGAGGCAGAGCGTGCCGGTCTCCGCCACCGCGGCGTTGACGCCGGAGATGCCGACGTCGGCGTTCATGAACTTCTTGCGCAGGACGCGGCGGGCGAGATCGGTCAGCTGTGCCACGTCCTCGGTGTATTCCGCTTCTTTGATCTTGTCGCGGAACAGCTGGGCGATCTGCTTCGTGTTCTTGTGGATCGCCGGCATGATGATGTGCGACGGCATCTCGTGGTCGAGCTGGACGATGTATTCGCCCAGGTCCGCCTCCAGCGCCTCGATGCCGTGCTTTTCCAGGAAGGCGTTGAGGTGCATCTCCTCCGACACCATCGACTTGCCCTTGACCGCCAGCCGGGCGTCGACGCGCTGCATGATCTCCAGCACGATGGCGTTGGCCTTGTCGGTGGTGGAGGCCCAGTGGACGGTGATGCCGTTGCGGGTGCAGTTCTCCTCCAGCTTCTCCAGCAGTTCCGGCAGCTTGGAGAGTGCGCGCAGGCGCACCGAGGCGCCCAGCGCGCGCAGCGCGTGCCACTCCGCACTGTCGGCGAACTGCACGGCGCGCTTGGACATCAGCCCGTCCATGGCGCGGCGGAAGTTGGCGCGCAGCTGTGGATCCTTCAGCGCGGCGCGCGAGGCATCAGCGAAATTGACGGCGCCAGTATCAACGGCCATGGGTCCGCTCCAGCAGGAATTCGGCGATGTGCTTGCCCCGGACGGGCTTCTTCCCGGCCTCCAGCGCGCCGTTGATGTTCATCAGGCAGCCGCAGTCGCCCGACACCACGGCCTTGGCGCCCGTGCCCTCGATGTCCGCCACCTTGTCCTCGACCATGGCGGCGGAGATCTCCGGATGGCGCACGGCGAAGGTGCCGCCGAAGCCGCAGCACTCTTTCTCCCGCGCCAACTCCACCAGTTCGACGTTGGCGAGCTGGCGCAGCAGGGCCTTGGGCTCGTCAACCACGCCCATCTCGCGCTGGGCGTGGCAGGAGGCGTGCCACGTCACCCGCACCGGCTCCCCCTTGTCCTCCAGGCGCACGTTCAGGACGTTGACCAGGAACTGCGTCAGCTCGAAGGTGCGGCCGGCCACGGCCCTGGCGCGTTCCTCCTCCGGCTCGCCGTGGAAGAGTTCGGGCCAGTGCGTCCTCATCATGCCGGCGCAGGAGCCGGACGGGACGACCACCGGCCAGTCCGCCGTGAACAAGCGCAGCTGGGCGCGGGCGACCTTCAGCGCCTCCTCCCGGTAGCCGGAGTTGTAGGCGGGCTGGCCGCAGCAGCTCTGCCCCTGCGGGAAGACGACGCGGATCCCCTCGCGCTGCAGCAGCTCGATGCCGGCCATGCCGGCCTGCGGGTAGAACAGGTCGACCAGACAGGTGCCGAAGAAATAGACGGTGTCGGGACGTGTGGTGGTCATCAGGGGCTTTCCTCCGCCTGTGCTTTCTTATAGCCCCTCCCCCCTCGCGGGGGAGGGGTTGGGGAGAGGGGGAAAGCGACTTGGCCGCTTCGCGGCGCCACCCTCTCCCCAACCCCTCTCCCGTCGAGGGAGAGGGGCTTTTCTCAAAACGCCGGCTCGATTGTGCGCGCCGCCTGTCCCTCGGGTGCCTTCGCCGCCGCCTTCGCCGTCGTGCAGGCGTCCACGAGGTACACGATGGAACGGTACGGCATGCCGGCGTGGTGCGCCAAGCCGATCTCGCAGGTCCGGCTGGTGGAATACCCGTCCGAGCAGCCCTGCGGCAGGCCCGGCTTCAGGTGGCGCAGCGCATGCGCGTTGAGGTCGGGCTGGGTGAAGCCCTTGTCGCCAGCGAAGCCGCAGCAGCCGACGCCGTCCGGCACCACCACCCGCTCCGCGCATTTGGCGGCGACGGCCTGCAGCTTGCCCTCCAGCCCCATGCGCCGCAGCGAGCAGGCGAGGTGCAGCACCGCCGGTTCGCTGCGTTTCGTGAACTCCAGGCGGTCCAGCAGGTGGTCGTGGATGAACTCCACCAGATCCAGCACCTTCAGCCCGTCTTCGGCCAGATGGCGCTTCAGGCGGAAGGCGCAGGGGCTGGTGTCGATGACCACCGGCAGCCGGCCATTGTCGCTGGCGGCGCGGATGGCCGCCGCCATCTCGTCGGCCTTGGCGTCGGCCTGATCGGCGAAGCCCTTGCTCTCCAGCGGCATGCCGCAGCACAGGCCGGACAGGCCATCCGGGTAGAGCACGCGGAAGCCCGCCTTGCGGAACAGCCCCTCCACCTTCTGCGGCAGCGGCGTGCTTTCGGGATCGTCGGCGGCCGGGCCCATGGTGCGGCTGGAACAGCTGGGCACGTAGACGACGGCCGGGCCGTCACCCGTGGTCGCCTTCGGCTGGAAGTCCAGCGCGGTCGGCAGCGTGCGCGGCAGGTGCGGCGTGCGCTCCCCGGTCAGGCGGCGCAGCGCCCCGGCGGTGGCGGTGACGCCGTCCGCGCCGACGGCGCGGCGGGCGAGGCCGGCGATCTTCAACCCCGTCCGGGCCGCACCCATCGCCGCGCCGAAATGCTGGGCGGCGAAGCGGCCCAGGCGGCGCTGCACCGGCGTGGCGCGGCGTCCGCGCAGGGCCTTGACCAGCAGCCCGGTCTCGATCCCCACCGGGCAGGCGGTGGAGCACAGCCCGCACGCCGCACAGGTGTCGATGCCCTGGTGGTCGTAGGCGGCGTGCAGTGCCTCCACCCGCGCCCGCTCACCGGGGGTGCCGGACAGCCGCGCGATCTCGCGCCAGCCGACGATGCGCTGGCGGGGCGACAGGGTGAAGCCGTGCGACGGGCAGGTCGGCTCGCAGAAGCCGCACTCGATGCACTTGTCCACCAGCGGGTCGGAGGCCGGCATGGGCTTCAGGTGCTTGAGGTGCGCCTCCGGGTCGTCGTTCAGGATGACGCCGGGGTTCAGCAGCCCGTCGGGATCGAAGAGGGCCTTGATCTCCTTCATCAGGCCATAGGCCCGGGCGCCCCATTCCATCTCGACGAAGGGGGCCATGTTGCGGCCCGTGCCGTGCTCCGCCTTCAGGGAGCCTTCGTACTTCGTCACCACCATGGCGCACACCGCGTCCATGAAGCGGCGGTAGCGGTCGACCTCGGCGTCGGTGTCGAAGGCCTGGGTGAAGACGAAGTGCAGGTTCCCTTCCAGCGCGTGGCCGAAGATGATCGCCTCGTGGTAGCCGTAGTGCTCGAACAGGTGCTGCAGCTCGACGGTGGCCTCGGCCAGCCGCTCGACCGGGAAGGCGACGTCCTCGATGATGACCGTGGTGCCGGTGCGGCGCACGGCGCCCACCGCCGGGAACAGGCCCTTGCGGATCTTCCAGTACTTTTCGCACTCGGCCGCGTCGGTGGAGAAGGCGGCCGGGTGCAGCAGCGTGCAGCCGTCCAGCACCGCGCCGATGGCGGCGATGTTGCGGGTGAGCGCCGCGGCATCCTCCGCGCGGGTCTCCACCAGCAGGCAGGCGGCGCGCTCGTCCAGGCCGCGGATCACGGCGGGCATGCCGGGCTTGCCCTGCACGGAGTGGAGGGCCGCGCGGTCCATCAGCTCCACCGCCGACACGGGCGTGGGCTTCAGCAGCGCCACGGCGCGGCAGGCCTCCGCGATGTCGGGGAAGAGCAGCAGCGCGCTGGCCTTGTCGGCGTGCTCCGGCACGGTGCGGTAGGTGATCTCGGCGATGAAGCCCAGCGTGCCTTCCGAGCCGATCATCAGGTGCTGGAGGATCTCGAACGGGTCGGCGAAGTCGACCAGCGCGTTCAGGCTGTAGCCGGTGGTGTTCTTGATGGCGAACTTGCGGCGGATGCGGGCGGCGAGATCCGCGTCGGCGCGGGTGCGCTCGCCCAGCTCGGCCAGCCTTGCCAGCAGGGCGGGGTGGCTGTGGGCGAAGGCGGCGCGGCTGGCGTCGTCGCCGGTGTCCAGCAGCGTGCCGTCGGCCAGCATGACGCGCATGGAGGCCAGCGTGCGGTAGCTGTTCTGCGCGGTGCCGCAGCACATGCCGCTGGCGTTGTTGGCGGCGATGCCGCCGATCTTGGCGGTGGCGATGGAGGCCGGGTCGGGGCCGATCTTGCGGCCGAAGGGGGCCAGCTTGCGGTTGGCGTCGGCGCCCACCACGGCCGGCTGCAGGGCGACCGTTTCCGCACCCGGCGAGATGCGGCAGCCGCGCCAGCCGTCGCCCAGCAGGACGAGCACGCTGTCGCTGACCGCCTGGCCCGACAGGCTGGTGCCGGCGGCGCGGAAGGTGACGGGTGTGCCGTGCGCGCGGGCGTGGCGCAGCAGCTGGCGCACCTCCTCCTCGGCGTCGACCACGGCGACGATCTTGGGGACGAGGCGGTAGAAGCTGGCGTCCGTGCCATAGGCCAGCGTGCGCAGGGGATCGACGATCAGGCGCTCGGACGGGATGACGTCCCGGAGGGCCGCATGCAGACGGTCGTAGGGCGCGGGCAGCATCGGACGGGCTTTCGGAAGTCGCGGGGGAAGAGGGGGACCGGCCGGGGCGTGCCCGGCCGGTCCTGGGCGTCAGCGGCCCGTCGTCAGCGGCCGATGACCATCGCGGTGAACGGCCAGACGTAGGCCTGGAGCATGATCAGCACGCCGATCAGGCAGGCCAGCGCGATCGAGTGCCAGAAGACGTAGCGCAGGATCGTGCCCTCGTGCCCGTGCCACTTGGTGGCGACGGCGGCCACGACGATGCTCTGCGCGTCGATCATCTTGCCCATGACGCCGCCCGAGCTGTTGGCCGCGGCCATCAGGGTGGGCGGCAGGCCCAGCTGCTCGGACGAAACCTTCTGCAGGCTGCCGAACAGCACGTTGGACGCCGTGTCCGATCCGGTCAGCGCCACGCCCAGCCAGCCCAGCAGCGTGCCGAAGAACGGGTACAGGAAGCCGGTGTTGGCGAAGGCCAAGCCCAGCGTGGTGTCCAGGCCCGAGTAGCGGGTGGTGAAGCCCAGCGCCAGCATGGCCGAGATGGTGATCAGCGAGTAGCGGATCATCCACAGCGTGCGGCCGTAGGTCTGCACCAGTTCCTTGACCGAGCAGCCCATGACTAGGCCGGCGACGATGGAGGCGATGAAGATGCCCGAGCCGGTGGCCGACAGCCAGTTCAGCACGTAGACGGCGTTTTCCGGGTGCGGCTTCGTCACCACCGGCGGCACGCGCACGATCATCTGGTGCAGGCCGTCGATGGGGAACTTGAAGACCGACAGGTTGTCGAGGAACAGCTTCACCTCGGGCACGCCCCACAGGAAGACGAGCACCGACAGGATGACCCACGGCGTCCAGGCGCGGCGCACCTCGGCGGCGGTGTAGCTGTGGCCGCCGCGCGCCGGGGCGCCGGCGTTGGTCACCGCCGCACCCACGCCCACCGTCAGCGCTTCCGCGCCGCTGCCGCTGGTGGAGGTCCAGATCTGCGCGGGGTGCCACACCTTGAGGAACAGCGTGACGCTGACCAGCGAGACGATGGCGGCGATCACGTCCACCAGCCACGGCCCGTGGAAGTTCGACACCAGGAACTGCGGGACGGCGAAGGACACGCCCGCCACCAGGATGGCCGGCCAGATCTGCATCGCACCCCGCCAGCCGGCGAAGGCGATGATCAGCCAGAACGGCACGATGATGGAGAAGAACGGCAACTGGCGGCCGATCATCGCCGACAGGTCGAGCAGCGGCAGGCCCGTCACCGCGGCCAGCGCGATGACCGGGGTGCCGAGCGCACCGTAGGCCACCGGGGCGGTGTTGGCGATCAGCGACAGGCCGGAAGCGGCCAGCGGCGTGAAGCCCAGGCCGATCAACATGGCGCCGGTCACCGCCACCGGCGTGCCGAAGCCGGCCGCGCCCTCGAAGAAGGCGCCGAAGCAGAAGGCGATCAGCAGGAGCTGGAGCCGGCGGTCGTTGGTGATGCCGGTGATGCTTTCCTGCAGGATCTTGAACTGCCCGCGCTGCTCGGTTAGGTTGTAGAGGAAGATGATGTTGAGGACGATCCAGCCGATCGGCAGCAGCCCGTAGGCGGCACCGTACAGCGCCGTCTTCCCGGCCATCGCCGCCGGCATGCCGAAGGCCGCCACCGCCGCGACCAGCGCCACCACGAGGCCCAGCAGGGCCGCCTTGTGCGCCTTCATGTGGAAGATGCCGAGCCCGCCCAGCATCACCAGGACCGGCAGCGAGGCAATGAACGTCGACAACCACATGTTGTTGAATGGGTCGTATACCTGTGACCAGGCCATGTGTTTCCTCCAAATGGACCCGCGGCGGCACACCCCTGGATGCCGTCTCTAAAGCGGGGTCCGGCAATTTTGTTGTCCGCCGGTTGCCCTTGTGGTCGGTGTGTGCACCAAAGCTCGGCAGCACGGATAATCAATCTGACAATGTAGCGCAATGGTAAAATCATTTGACCATTCCCATGTGCGTGGACAGCCCACGGGGTGGATGGTAAAAATTCAAGGGAACGCAAGGCGTTGGACGCGGTGGATCAGGCCGGTGGATCAGGCGGAATGAAGGCGGATTCGATCAAGCCGGCGAAGCTGGCCGACACGGTTGCCCAACATCTGGAGCGGCTGATCCTGGAAGGGGCCCTGCGCCCGGGGGAGCGGCTGCTGGCCGAGCGCGAGTTGGCCGCCAAGTTGGACATCTCGCGCCCCAGCCTGCGCGACGCGCTGGCCAAGCTGGCGGAGCGCGGCCTGCTGGTGGCTGACCCGCACGGCGCCACCTATGTGGCGGAGAGCCTGGGCGCCACCTTCCGCGACCCGCTGGTGCAGCTGCTGCGCGAGAACCCGGAAGCGACCTTCGATTACCTGGAGTTCCGCAGCACGGTGGAAGGCTCGGCCGCCTACTACGCCGCCCAGCGCGCCACCCAGGTGGACCGCGACGCCATCCGCGAGGCGTACGAGCGCATGGAGGCCTCGCACGGCAAGGACGACTCCAGCGAAGAGGCGGACGCCGACGCCGACTTCCACCTGGCGATCTACGAGGCGACGCACAACGTCGTCCTGCTGCACATCATGCGCAGCCTGTCGGACCTGCTGCGCAACGACATCTTCTACAACCGCGCCAAGCTGTACGAGCGCAAGGGCGTGCGCGACCTGCTGATCGACCAGCACAAGGCGGTGTACGAGGCGGTGATGGACGGCGACCCGGAGCGGGCGCGCGACGCCGCCTCCCACCACATTACCTACATCAACAGCGCGCTCCAGGAGATCCGCGACGCCGAGGCGCGGCTGGAGGTGTCGCTGCGCCGCATGGGGCGCGCCGACCTCGTCGACATCGGCGGCCGCAAGCGCAAGAACGCCGGGTAGGCCCGTCGGCGGGGGAGTGATCCCGGCGGCCAACCCGCGCCTGACCGTGGCGGCGCCCGCCATCCGGCTGGCGGAGCATCCGCGCAAGGAAACTCACCGCGCGGGGACGCCCATGCCGCTGCCGCTTCCCGCGAACCCCGACGGTGTTCCCATGGAGCGGTCGCGCATGGCCCTGGGCGACACGCCGTACCAGCGGCGGAACGCCCGGCTGAAGGCGCTGACCTCCGAATAGCCCAGGAGGAAGCCTATGTCGGTGATCGGCACGTGCGGCTGGCGGATGTAGACCGCCGCCAGATCCCGCCGCACCTGCTCCACCACGTCGGAGAAGACCAGCCCCACCTCCCCCAGCCGGCGCTGCAGCGTCCAGCGGGCGGTGCCCAGCGCCCCGGCCACGTCCTCGATGTAGGGGTAGCCCTCGGGCAGGCAGGCGCGGATCTCCGCCTTCAGGCGGTCGAGGAGCCCCGGATTGCCCGTGCCGCGGGCAATGCCCACCAGCGTGCCGCTGAGCGTCGCGAGGCGCGCGAGATCGCCCGCCGGCATCCGCCGGTCCAGGTCCCGGTCGCGCAGGACCAGCGCGTTGGTCCGCTGCCCGAAATGGACCGGCGCGTCGAAGACCGCCTCGTGCTGGCGCCACGCTTCGGGGCGGGGGTGTTCGAAGTGCACCTCCTCCGGCATCCAGGCCGGCCCCAGGCAGGCGCGGACCACGTTGGCGAACATGCCCATGGTCAGCTCCGCGTCCTGGCGCCGCTCCACCACGCGGCCGTCGAGGATGCGGTACTCCAGCCGCAGCAGGCCGCCGTCGCGGCGGAAGCGCGTCTCGGTCGCCTGCTGGTGGAAGGGGAACAGCCGTGCAAGGTTGTCCAGCGCCGCGCCCAGCGTGGGGGAGGCCAGCGCGACGGCCCCGATCAGGCCCAGCATCTCCGGCTGGAACTGCTGGCCGTAGAGCAGGCCGAAGTTGTCGTTGCCGGTGTCGCGCGCGGCGACCTCCATCATCGCCACGTAGGCGCCGAGGTCGAGCGCCAGCGTCGGCCGCTCCAGCGCGCGCTCGTCGATGCCCGCGCGCTGCATGACCCGGTGGGAGCGTCCCCCCTGGCGTTCGATGAAGTCCGTGATGCCGCAGGCGGCGGCCGCCAGGATGTTGTGTTGCACAGCCGGCGTGCAGCCGCCGGGATTCTGCTGAGGAAATGATCGGCGCAGCGTCATGATACCGCCCTTTCCCTGACACGCCCGCGGATTCAGCAAACCGCGTGCCGTGTCGGGAAAGGACTCGCCGGATTTCCACAAAAGTTCAATTGGCCAATAGTTCTGGTGGGCCGCCATTCCGAAGGTGGCGGCCCATCCCGTTCAATCCGTCCTTCAGTCGGTCATGGACCGCGCCTCGACCTGCGCCAGGTTCAGGAGCGGGTCGGTCTCGCCGTTGCTGCGCATGTCGGCGGTGAAGCGGTAGAACAGCCACGCCGTCGCCATCAGCGCCAAGAACAGGCCGAAGACCAGCGCGTTGAAGTAGATCATCGTCGCCAGCGCCACCAGCGCCAGCCCCAGCGCCACGCCCGGGAACAGGGGGTAGAAGGGGGCGCGGTACGGCCGCTCCAGCGCCGGCTCGATGGCGCGCAGGCGGAACAGGCTGGCCATGCTCATGATGTACATGACGATGGCGCCGAACACCGACATGGTCACGATGTTGGCGGTCAGCGGCAGGCCGCCGATGGTGACCAGTTCATCGGAATAGATCGCCACGATGCCCACCACGCCGCCGGCCAGCGTGGCCCAGTGCGGGGTGCGCCGCGTCGGGTGCAGCTGCGCGAACACCGGCGGCAGGAAGCCGGCGCGCGACAGCGCGAAGATCTGCCGCGAATAGCCCATGATGATGCCGTGGAAGGACGCGATCAGGCCGAACAGGCCGATCCACACCAGCATGTGCAGCCAGCCGCTGGACTCGCCCACCACCGCCTTCATGGCCTGCGGCAGCGGGTCGTTGATGTTGGACAGCTGCGTCCAGTCGCCCACGCCGCCCGCGAAAATCATGGTGCCGAAGGCGAGCGCCACCAGCGTGAGGATGCCGCCGATGTAGGCGCGCGGCACGGTGCGCCGCGGGTCGCGGGTTTCCTCCGCCGCCATGGCCGCCCCCTCGATCGCCAGGAAGAACCAGATGGCGAAGGGGATGGCCGCCAGGATGCCGCCCAGCGCCCCCAGCGACAGGCTGTCGGAACCGGCCCAGCCGTTGGCAGTGAAGTTCGACCAGGAGAAGCCGGGCGAGACGACGCCCATGAACACCACCAGTTCGAAGATCGCCAGCACCGTGACGAACAGCTCGAACGTGGCGGCGATGGACACGCCGGCGATGTTCAGCCCCATGAACACCACATAGGCGCCCACCGCCACCAGCTTGGGGTCCAGCGCCGGGAACTGCACGTTGAGATAGGCGCCGATCGCCAGCGCGATGGCCGGCGGTGCGAACAGGAACTCGATCAGCGTGGCGAAGCCGGCGACGAAGCCGCCGTTCGGCCCGAAGGCGCGGAAGCTGTAGGCGAACGGGCCGCCGGCGTGCGGGATCGCGGTGGTCAGTTCGGTGAAGCTGAAGATGAAGGTGGTGTACATCGCCGCGATCAGCACCGTGGTGACCAGGAACCCCAGCGTTCCCGCCGCCGCCCAGCCGTAGCTCCAGCCGAAGTACTCGCCGGAAATGACCAGCCCGACGGCGATGCCCCACAGGTGCAGGCCGCTCAGGCTGCGTTTCAGTTCGGGTTTCGCGCTCTCCGTCATGCCCTGTACCCTCCTGTTCTTGCGTTATGATTGGTCGATGCCTTGCGGCCCGGCCGCCGGGCCCGGCAGAGCCGGAGCGTCTTCCTTGAGCGCCACCCCGGTCAGTTTCAGCCGCGCCGCCTCGCCCGCGAGCCAGCACAGCTTGTCCGCCGCCGCGCCGATGGGCAGGCCGGCGGCGTGGATGTTGGAGATGCAGTTGCGCCGGGAATCCGGGCAGCCCGGCTCCGGCGCCCAGGTCAGGTAGACGCCGAGCGAGTCCGCCGCCGACAGCCCCGGCCGCTCCCCCACCAGCAGCGCCACCAGCCTGGCGCCCAGCAACGCCCCCACCTCGTCGCCCAGCGCCACGCGCGCCTGGCTGGCGAGCACCACCGGGGCTATCGACCAGCCGCCCAGCCGCTCCAGGCAGGCGTGCACCAGCGGGGCCGCGTGTGCCTGGACGGCGGCGGCCGACAGGCCGTCGGCGATGACGAAGGCGATGTCCCACGCGCCCGCCGGCAGCGCCGCCCGGCCGCCGTCGTCCAGCCGGCGGCCGAGGTCCGGCCGGCGCAGGTAGGTGGCGCGGTCGGGGGCCGCGCTGTGCACGCGGATGGTGGGATGCGGGGCGAGGTCGGCGGCCAGCCGGTCGAAATCCACGGCGCCATGCACCGCGTCGCGGGCGCGGGCATGGGCGAGCTGGAAGTCCAGCAGCGCCTTGGTCGGCAGGCCGTCGCCGCTGCGTCCCAGTCCGATGCGCGCACGGGTGACGGTGCGGAAGCGCAGCCAGGGATCGGTCTCCGGGCGGTCGGCCATCAGGCGATCCTCCCGATGAGGGCCTGCGCCGTGCCGCCGTGCGGGCCGCTGGGCGACAGGCGCCGCTGCGCGTCCAGCCAGCCGGCCTTGTCCAGCCACGCCTCGAACTCCGGCGCCGGGGGGCGGTTCAGCAGGTGCCGCAGGCCGAGGACATCGTGGTACGACAGGCTCTGGTAGTTCAGCATGACGTCGTCGGCGCCGGGCACCGCGATCAGGAAGTTGACCCCGGCGGTGGCGAGCAGCGTCATCAGGACGTCCATGTCGTCCTGGTCGGCCTCGGCGTGGTTGGTGTAGCAGACGTCGCAGCCCATCGGCACGCCCAGCAGCTTGGCGCAGAAATGGTCCTCCAGCCCGGCGCGGGTGATCTGCTTGGCGTCGTACAGGTATTCGGGGCCGATGAAGCCCACCACCGTGTTGACCAGCAGCGGCTCGAACGCCCGCGCCACCGCGTAGGCGCGTGCCTCCACCGTCTGCTGGTCGACGCCGAAATGCGCGTCGGCGGACAGCGCCGAGCCCTGGCCGGTCTCGAAGTACATGACGTTGCCGCCGACCGTGCCGCGCTTCAGCGCCAGCGCGGCGTCCCGCGCCTCGCGCAGCAGGGCCAGCGAGACGCCGAAGCCCCGGTTGGCCTTCTCCGTGCCGGCGATGGACTGGAACACCAGGTCGACCGGCGCCCCGCGCTCGATGGCCCGCAGCGTCGTGGTGACGTGCGCCAGCACGCAGGACTGCACCGGGATGTCGAGGCGCTGGCGCAGCGTGTCCAGCATCTCCAGCAGCGTGATGCAGGCCGGCACGTTGTCGGTGGCCGGGTTGACGCCGATCACCGCGTCGCCGATGCCGTACAGCAGGCCGTCCAGGGCGGCGGCGGCGATGCCGGCGGGGTCGTCGGTGGGGTGGTTGGGCTGCAGCCGGCTGGACAGCCGCCCCGGCAGCCCGACCGTGGTGCGGAATCCGGTGACGACCGAGCACTTGGCCGCCACCGTCACCAGATCGTGGTTGCGCATGATCTTCGACACCGCCGCCGCCATCTCCGGCGTCAGGCCGGGCGCGAGTGCGGCGAGTACTGCGGTGTCCGCCGCGTAGGACAGCAGCCATTCGCGGAACGCGCCCACGGTCATCGACGCCACGGGTGCCAAGGCCGCGGCGTCGTGGCCGTCGAGAATCAGGCGCGTGACCTCGTCGTCCTCATAGGGGACCAGCGCCTCGTTCAGGAAGGTGGCGAGCGGCAGGTCGGCCAGGACCATGCGCGCCGCCACCCGGCGCTCGTCGCTGTCGGCCGCGATCCCGGCCAGTTCGTCGCCCGACCGGCGCGGCGACGCGCAGGCCATGACCGCCTTCAGATCATCGAAACGGTGCCGCTGCCGTCCCAGCGTGTGCGCGTATTCCGGCATGCCAAGACCCATGTCCCGCCGTGTGAGGAAGGCATGGTGACACGGGTTGCGCCGACGGCAGTTGACATTGCGACACAGGCCATCGCGACACAGGCCGCCGCGGCCGGGCCGGGCGTCAGCGTGGCCGCGACCGGCCCTTGCCCGGCGGTGCGGTCGGTCGGCCGGCGCGCGTGCCGGCCAGGGCGGACTTCACCTTGGCGAGGTGGCGCCGGGCGGCGGCGCCGATCCGCAGCGCGGTCCCCGTGGACAGCACGTCGATGATGGCGAGGTGGATGAGGCGCGACGCCATCGGCGTGTAGATTTCCGCGTCCTCCACCGGATCGGTGCCGATCGCCACGGTGGCGATTGCCGCCAGCGGCGAGCCCGGCGCCGTGATGGCGATCACCGGCACGCCCTGGGCGCGGGCCGCCTGGACGAGTTCGATCAGCGCCAGCGTGCGGCCGGTGTTCGACACCGCCAGCAGGATGCCCTGCTGGCTGCCCAGGTTGACCGCCAGCATCTGCACGATCATGGGATCGGCGCTCGCCTGCGCCGCCATGCCCAGGCGCAGGAACTTGTGCGCCGCGTCCGCCGCCACCACCGCCGACGCCCCCATTCCGATGCACAGGATGCTCGACGCGTCGGCCAGCAGGTCGACGGCGCGCGCGATGGCGCCGGCGTCCAGCGTCCCCGCCGCGTCGTTCAGCGCCGCCGCCGCCGATGAAAAGATTTTTCGCGCGACCGCCGGCAGGTCGTCGTCCGGCGCCACGTCCTGGCTGACGAACGGCGTGCCGCCGCGCGCCTGGCATTCGGCAAGGCGCAGCTTGAAGTCGGGAAAGCCGCCGCAGCCGACGCTGCGGCAGAAGCGGACCACGGTCGCCTCGCTGACCATCGCCGTCTGGGCCAGCGCGGTGATGCTCTGCCCCAGGACCTTCTGCGGGTCGGTCAGCACCATCTCCGCCACCTGCCGCTCCGAACGCTTCAGCTCCGGCAGGCGCTGGCGGATGTGATCGACGATGTTGAGGGGCGTGATGAGCATGGGTGCGGTCCATCCGTCGCGGTGACAGCGCCTGGGGTCGGGCCTGGGGTCGGGCGCCGTCCGGGCACACCCTCCGGCCTCCCGCCGAGGCTTGGCAAGTAGGCTTGGCAAGCCTGCCGCCTGATATGGCGATAATTTTCATTTCTGGCAAGGATTTGTGCGCTGCAGCAGCGCGATATGAAAAAAATTTTCTTCACAGGCCGGTGCTGTTCGGGTATCGTCCCCGTCCACAAGGTCTCGGCAGAAGACCGCCCGGAGGAGTCCTGGAGGAGTGCGCGCGCAGGCGCGGACCACCGGTTACGCCGTTTTCTCTTCCGCGCCGTTCGTCTGCCGGGCCGCCCCCGTGGAGCCGCCCGATGCCCGAATCGCTCAACGACGTCGTCCACCGGGTGACCGGGCGGATCGCCGCGCGCAGCCGCGACAGCCGCGCGGCCTACCTCGGGCGCCTGGAGGCCGCCGCCGGACGGCCGCGGCGGCACCGGCTGGGCTGCGCCAACCAGGCGCACGCCTTCGCCGCCTGCCCGGCGGCCGACAAGGCGGACCTGCGCGGCGGCGACGCGCCGGCCATCGCCATCGTCACCGCCTACAACGACATGCTGTCGGCCCATCAGCCGTACGAGACCTATCCGGCGCTCATCAAGCAGGCGGTGCGCGCGGCCGGCGGCGTCGCCCAGGTGGCCGGCGGCGTGCCGGCCATGTGCGATGGCGTCACCCAGGGTCACGCCGGGATGGAGCTGTCGCTGTTCAGCCGCGACGTGATCGCCATGGCAACCGCCGTCGCGCTGTCGCACGACGCCTTCGACGGCGTCCTGTGCCTGGGCGTGTGCGACAAGATCGTGCCGGGGCTGCTGATCGGCGCCTTGTCCTTCGGCCATTTGCCGGCGGTCTTCGTGCCGGCCGGCCCCATGCCGTCCGGCCTGTCGAACCCGGAGAAGAGCCGCGTGCGCCAGCTGTTCGCCGAGGGGAAGGTGGACCGCGCGGCCATGCTGGACGCGGAGGCCGCCGCCTACCACGCGCCCGGCACCTGCACCTTCTACGGCACCGCCAACACCAACCAGATGCTGATGGAGGTCATGGGCCTGCACCTGCCGGGGGCCAGCTTCGTCCCGCCCGGCACGCCGCTGCGCGCCGCGCTGACCGAGGCGGCGGCGCAGCGCGTGGTGGCGATGACGGCGCAAGGGCGGCACCACACGCCGCTGGGGCTGCAGGTGGACGAGCGTGCGGTGGTCAACGGCATCGTCGGCCTGCTGGCGACCGGCGGCTCCACCAACCACACGCTGCACATCCCCGCCATCGCGGCAGCCGCCGGCATCCGCGTGACGTGGGAGGATTTCGCCGACCTGTCGGCGGTGGTGCCGCTGCTGGCCCGCGTCTATCCCAACGGCAGCGCCGACGTGAACCGCTTCCACGCCGCCGGTGGCATGCCCTTCCTGATCGGCGAACTGCTGGACGCCGGGCTGCTGCACGCCGATGTCCGCACCGCGTGGGAGGGGCTGGAGTCTTACCGCCGCATGCCGATGCTGGAAGACGGCGCGCTGGCCTGGGCCGAACCGCAGACGGAGAGTGGCGACCCCGCTGTCCTCGCCCCCGCCGCCCGGCCGTTCGCGCCGGACGGCGGCCTGCGCGTGCTGTCCGGCAACCTGGGGCGCGCGGTGGTCAAGGTGTCGGCGGTGGCACCGGAGCGGCGCGTGGTCTCGGCGCAGGTTCGCGTCTTCGACGACCAGGACGGCGTGCGGCAGGCCTTCGCCCGCGGTGAGCTGGACCGCGACGTGGTGGTGGTGGTCCGCTTCCAGGGGCCGCAGGCCAACGGCATGCCGGAGCTGCACAAGCTGATCCCGCCGCTGGGCGTGCTGCTGGACCGCGGGCACCGGGTGGCGCTGGTCACCGACGGGCGCCTGTCGGGGGCCTCGGGCAAGGTGCCGGCCGCCCTGCACGTGACGCCGGAGGCGGCGGCCGGCGGCCCGCTGGCCCTCCTGCGCGACGGCGACGTCGTGCGCGTGGACGCCGAGGCCGGCACGCTGGAGGCGCTGGTCGACGCCGCCGAATGGCGGCGGCGCCGGGACGGTGCCGCCGAATATTCCGCCCCGGAGGCAATGGGCTGCGGGCGCGAGCTGTTCTCCGTTTTCCGGCGCGCGGTCGGGGGTGCCGAAAGCGGCGCCTCCATCTTCAGCTGACGTGAAGGGGTCGTTCATGGATCGCAACCGTTCTTCCCTTGCGGCCATCCTCGGCCGCGCGCCGGTGGTCCCGGTGATCGTCCTCGACGACGCGGACGCGGCGGTGCCGCTGGCCCGTGCCCTGGTGGCCGGCGGCCTGCCGGTGCTGGAGGTGACGCTGCGCACACCGGTGGCGCGGGAGTGCGTGCGCCGCATCCGCGCCGAGGTGCCGGAGGCGGTGGTGGGCGTCGGCACCGTCCTGACCCCCGAGCAGTTGCGCGAGGCGGAGGCCGACGGCGCCGCCTTCGCCGTCAGCCCCGGCGCCACGCAGCGTCTGCTGGACGCGGCCGACGAAAGCGCGGTGCCCCTGCTGCCCGGCGTCGCCACGGTGAGCGAGGCGATGGCGGCGGCCGAGCGGGGCCATGCGTTCCTGAAGTTCTTCCCGGCCGAGGCGGCCGGCGGCACGGCGGCGCTGCGCGCCTTCGCATCGCCGCTGCCGCACCTGCGCTTCTGCCCGACCGGCGGCATCGGCGCCGACAAGGCGGCGGAGTACCTGCGCCTGCCCAACGTGGTGTGCGTCGGCGGCTCCTGGCTCACCCCTGCGGCGGCGGTGAAGGCCGGCGACTGGGACACCATCCGCCGCGCCGCCCGGGCGGCCGCGGCCCTGCGCGAAGGAGCGCCGTCATGAGCGGCAAACCCATCGTCGGCAAACCCATTGTGGTCGTGATGGGCGTGTGCGGCTGCGGCAAGTCGCTGGTGGGCCGGATGCTGGCCGAGCGGCTGGGTGTGGCCTACGTCGAGGGGGACGAGCACCATCCGCCCGCCAACATCGCCAAGATGTCCGCCGGCACCCCGCTGACCGACGAGGACCGCTGGGGCTGGCTGGACACGCTGGCCGGCTTCATCGCCGACGCCGACCGGCGCGGGGAGGGGCTGGTGCTGGCCTGCTCGGCCCTCAAGCGCCGCTACCGCGACCGGCTGCGCGGGGATGGCCGGCGCGTCACCTTCCTGCACCTTCACGGCGACAAGGCGCTGATCGCCGAGCGCATGCGCGCCCGCTCCGCCCACTTCATGCCGGCCAGCCTGATCGACAGCCAGTTCGCCGCGCTGGAGCCGCCGGGGGCGGACGAGGCGGCGCTGACCGTCGACGTCGCCCGCAGCCCCGACGACATCGTCGCCGAGTTCCTGGCACGCCTGCCCGACCTGCTGCCCGGCCAGCCGTCCGGGACGGGGCCGACGCCACCCATGCCCGCGGAGAATCCGGCATGAAACGCTTCATTGACGGCCTGGAGAAGGTCACCGAATGGGTCATGGCGCTGATGCTCGCCGTGATGGTGGCCCTGGTCTTCGGCAACGTGGTGCTTCGCTACGCCTTCAACAGCGGCATCGTCGCGGCGGAGGAGCTGGCGCGGCTGATGTTCGTCTGGCTGGTCTTCCTGGGCGCCACGCTGGCGCTGCGCCACCAGCAGCACCTGGGGCTGGAGCTGGTGCAGGTGCGGCTGCCGCCGAAGGTGCGCCGGGCCTGCGCGGTGGTCAGCCATCTGCTGATGCTCTACGCACTGTGGCTCTTCGTCGAGGGCAGCTGGATCCAGCTGCTGATCGGCATGGAGACCTATTCGACCGTGCTGCGCTTCCCCATGGCGTTCTACGCCGCCGCCGGCTTCTTCCCGGCGCTGGCCATGGGCTGCGTCGTGCTGACCAACCTGTGGAAGATCCTGTCCGGCGAGCCCGGCGCCCGCGTCCCCGGCGATGACCCGGAGAAGCTGCCGGTCGCCCAGGGCATCGACGCCCAAGCCCTGCTGACGAGGCCGCGGCCATGACCCTCACCATCTTCCTTTCCTCGCTGTTCGGGCTGATGGTCCTGGGCATGCCCATCGCCTTCGCGCTGATGCTCACGGGTGTCGCGCTGATGGTCCACCTGGACTTCTTCGACGCCCAGCTGGTCGCCCAGAACATGCTGAGCGGGGCCGACAACTACCCGCTGATGGCGGTGCCGTTCTTCATCCTGGCGGGTGAGCTGATGAACGCCGGCGGCATCTCCCAGCGGATCATCAACCTGGCGGTCAGCCTGGTGGGCCACATCCGCGGCGGCCTGGGCTTCGTCACCATCGGTGCGTCCGTGCTGCTGGCCAGCCTGTCGGGTTCGGCCATCGCCGACACCGCCGCGCTGGCGACGCTGCTGATCCCGATGATGCGCGACCACGGCTACCCGGTGCCGCGCTCGGCCGGGCTGATCGCGTCGGGCGGCATCATCGCGCCGATCATCCCGCCGTCCATGCCCTTCATCATCTTCGGCGTCACCACCAACACCTCGATCAGCGGGCTGTTCATGGCCGGCATCGTGCCGGGCCTGCTGATGGGCCTGGGGCTGGTGTTCGCGTGGATGTTCGTCGTGCGCGACATGAACGTCACGTTGCAGCCGCGCGCCAGCGGGCGCCAGCGGGTCAAGGCGGTGGTCGACGGCGTGTGGGCGCTGCTGCTGCCCGTCATCATCCTGGGCGGCCTGCGCGGCGGCCTGTTCACGCCGACCGAGGCCGCGGTGGTCGCCGCCGTCTACTCGCTGGTGGTGGCCATCTTCGTCTACCGCCAGGTGAAGCTGCCGGACCTCGTGCCGCTGCTGGTCAAGGCGTCGCGCACCACCGCCACCGTGATGTTCCTGTGCGCCGCCGCACTGGTGTCGTCCTACATGGTGACGCTGGCCGACCTGCCGCAGCAGATGAACGAGCTGCTGCACCCGCTGCTGGACCAGCCGAAGCTGCTGATGGCGGCCATCGCGCTGTTGCTGCTGGCGGTCGGCACGGTGATGGACCTGACGCCGACCATCCTGGTGCTGGGCCCGGTGCTGACGCCGCTGGCGGCGTCGGCCGGCATCGATCCGACGTACTTCGGCGTGATGTTCGTGCTGATCGGCACGCTGGGCCTGATCCACCCGCCGGTGTGCACGGTGCTGAACGTGGTGTGCGGCGTCGCCCGCATCTCGCTGGAGAGCGCCACGCGCGGCATCTGGCCGTTCCTGCTGACCTACATGGTCCTGATCGCCCTCTTCATCGCCGTGCCGGAGATCATCACCGTGCCGGCCCACCTCGTCCGCTGACCACAAGAACCCCCAGGGAGTTTCCCCCCATGAAGCTCGTGCGCACCCTTCTCCTGGCGGCCGGCCTCGCCACCGCGATGGTCTCCGCCGCCGCCGCGCAGGACGTCAAGCCGCGCCTGATCCGCTTCGGCTACGGCCTGTCGGAAAGCTCCAACCAGGGCCGGGCGGTGAAGTTCTTCGCCGAGGAGCTGTCCAAGCGCTCCGGCGGCAAGCTGAAGATGAAGGGCTTCGGTGATGCCAGCCTGGGCAACGACATCCAGATGCAGAACGCCCTGATCGGCGGCGCGCAGGAGATGATGGTCGGCTCCACCGCCACGCTGGTCGGCATCGTCAAGGACTTCGCCGTCTACGACCTGCCGTTCCTGTTCAACAACGAGCAGGAGGCCGACGCCGTTCTGGACGGCCCGTTCGGGCAGAAGCTGATCAACAAGCTGGAGGAGAAGGGGCTGGTCGGGCTGGTCTACTGGGAGAACGGCTTCCGCAACCTGACCAACTCCAAGCGCCCGGTGACCAAGGCCGAGGACCTGGGCGGCATCAAGCTGCGCGTCATGCAGAACCCGGTCTACATCGACATGTTCAACCGCTTCGGCGCCAACGCGGTGCCGCTGGCCTTCTCGGAGCTGTTCACGGCGCTGGAGACCGGCACGGTGGACGGCCAGGAGAACCCGGTCACCACCATCCAGTCGTCCAAGTTCTACGAGGTGCAGAAGTACCTGACGATCTCCAAGCACGTCTACAGCCCGTGGATCGTGCTGGCCTCCAAGCGCTGGTTCGACGGCCTGTCCAACGACGAGCGCACGATCATCCGCGAGGCCGCCGCCGCCGCCCGCGACTTCGAGCGCAAGGATAGCCGCGAGGCGTCGCTGAAGTCGGTCGGCTTCCTCAAGGAAAAGGGCATGCAGATCAACGAGCTGAGCGATGCCGAGCTGAACCGCATGCGCGAGATGGTGAAGCCCGCCTTCGAGAAGTACGCCGCCGAGGGCGGTGCGGAGCAGCTGAAGGAGCTGCAGGCGGAGATCGCCAAGGTGCGCAAGTAGCCGCACCCTTCCGGCACAGGGCTCCTGGTGACGGCGCTGGTGCGGGCTTCCCCTCCCGCCTGATCCCACTCGGGCCGCGGCACCCCCGCCGCGGCCCGTTTTTTCTTCCTTTCCGTATCACCCTCCCCGCGGCCGGGCGGCCGTGGCCGCGAAGAACAGCGTGCCCAGGCGCGACAGGATGCGGCTGCGGATCTTCACGGCGGCGTTGCCGTCGATGGCCGACGCTCCTTCCGCCTCCAGGGCGGCCATCTGGTTGCGGGTCATCAGTTCGCCCACGCGGTCCATCAGTTCCGGATGGGATTCCAGGACGGGCGAGACGTCGCCGCGCGCCAGCGAGAACAGCACGGCCCGCCCGATGGCGGTGACCGTGGTCAGGCGCCGCTCGCCCTCCAGCAGGGCCTCGATGCCGACCAGGGCTCCCGGCCCGAAGCGCTCGACCTCCTGCTCCGTGCCGGGTCCCCGGTGCCGGGCCACCAGCACGCCGGCCGCGACGAGGAACAGGGCGTCGGCCGGGTCCCCCTCGTGGAACAGCGTCGTGCCGGGCCCCACGCTCCGCCGCCGCGCCGCCGTCGCCAGTTGCTGGCGCTCGCCGGCCGGCAGGGTGGCGAAGGGCTCCGCATCGGCCAGCAGCGCGTCGGCCGGGATCTCCAGCACCGGTGGCATCGGCTGCTGGAGGGGCGGAAGGCCGCCGGACGGGGCGGCGGTGATCATCGGGATCCCGGCGCGCTGGAAGATGCGGTGGATGCTCAACAGCACGGCCTGCTCCTGCGAGCCGGCCTTGCTGCGGTCCACGCAGTCGAAGCGCAGGGAGAAGCGCGCGCCCACGCCGTCCACCCCGGTGTAGGTGGCGCCGGTCACCCCCAGGGTGCGGCGCCCGTCCACCGGGCGGGTGAGGCGCAGCGCGTCCAGCAGCAGTTCGGTCACCCGCGCGGGGTCGATGTCGGCGGGGGCGTACTGCGTGCGCTCGATGAGGAAGTGCTTTTCCGGGTAGGAGAAGTTTTCCAGCCGCGCCCCGGTGACCACCGAATTGGGAATGTTCAGGATGGTGTTGGCGAAGGTGCGCACCTTGGTGGCGCGCCAGGAGATGTCCACCACCTGGGCGACCGGGTTGTCGCCGATCCGGATCCAGTCGCCCGGCCGGATCGGCCGCTCGATGTTGAGCGCGATGCCGGAGAACACGTTCGACAGGTTGCTCTGCACCGCCAGGCCGACGATCATCGCCACCAGGCCGGAGCCGGCCATCAACCCGGTCACGTCGCGTTCGAAGACGTTGCTGACGATGACGAACAGCGTCAGCACCACCACCACGCCGGTGACGAAGGTCTTGATGACGCGCGGCACCGGCCGGCCGGTCGCCGCCTCCAGCGGCGTCCACACCAGCTTCCCCGTCGCGGCGAGCAGCAGGCTGCCCGACGCCACCCACCACAGCAGGTCGAAGAAGCGGATCACCCCGCCGATCATGCGCTCCTGCCCGAGGTCGGCCAGCAGCCGCATGGCCGCGCACTCGCCGGTCAGCAGCAGCCCGCCGGTGGCGGCGGCCAGCAGGAGAAGCACGGTGCGCGGCCGGCGGGCCGCCCACGGCGTGTCGCTCGCCCACAGCAGCAGGGCGAAGACCAGCGCCAGCGCCAGCGCGCCCGCCTCGGCCTCCGGGGTCAGCCATTGCCGGCGCAGGCTGGGGTTGGTCGGGCCAAGCTCCACGCCGAGCGCCACGCCGGGGGCGCTGACCACCGGGACGGCGCCGGTGGTCAGCGCCGGGTCGCCCAGGCTGGAGCGCTCCAGCGTGTCGGCGTACAGCGTGGCCTCCGTCATGGAGAAGCCGGCCGGCAGCACGGCCGTGCGCGACAGCAGCCGCACCAGCGGCGCGCCGGACAGCGCCGGCAAGGCCGTGGAATCCGGCACGTAGATCAGCTGGTTCTGCGACAGCGAGCGGTGGTGGAAGGCGATCGGCACGCCGATGCGGCCCTGCGCCGCGCGCGCGCCGTCGCCGGTGATCTGGAAACGCCCGCCGACCCGGAAACGGCGGTATTCGATGCCGTCCACCGACGAGGATTTCACCGGATCGCCCAGCACGATGGGCTTGACCGCGCCCAGGAAGCCGATGTCCGTCACCGGGACGTCGCCCTGGAAGCGGAACCACAGGTCGAAATCCACGTCGATCTGGTCGGGGTTGTCGGCGACGCGCTCGATCCGGCGCGGCGACAGGCCGCTGTAGACGACGGGGACGCGGCTCAGCGCGTCGTTGTGGACGTTGTGATGCAACTGCATCAGCGAGGACATCAGCAGGTTGGAGAACTGGCCGATGGTCACCGGCTTCATGGCGTTGCCCTGGGCATCGAACCAGGTGACGCCGGTGGCGCCGGGAACGCCCATGCCGGGGCTGCGCATCAGGGCGAGCTGGTCGCGGATGGCCCGGCGCGGTTCGGCCGGCATCTCCGCCCCGAAGCCGGCGCGGTGCATGGCCTCCACCAGCACCTTGGCGGCGTCGTAGGCGTAGGGCGCGCTCCAGCTCTCCATGCCGCCCAGCTTTGCGGTCATCCGCTTGATGAGCTGGCGCGCCTCGACGTTGGCGGTGTCGGCGAGGAACGGCGCCGAGACGAACAGGCCGTTGGTGTAGAAGCCGGGCGAGGTCTGCTCGCGCGGCATGCGGGAGAAGGCGTTGGCCAGCTCGATGGTGCCCAGCGGGTCGGGCCCGAGGATGCGCAGCTTGATGCCGGCGTCGCGGATCGCCTTGATGATGGGGACGGCCGTCCGCTGGAAGGACAGCAGCAGCACGACGGTGTCGGGCGGCAGGGCCGCCAGCTCGCGGGTCAGCACGTCCAGGCGCGCGGCGGCGTCGTCGGCCTGGGGGTCGCCGGTCCAGTCCGCCAGGATGGGCAGGTTGAGCTGGCCGGCCTCGCGGCGGACCACCCCGCCCATGCGGTCGGCGTACCGGCTGGGCGCACGCACCACGGCGATGCCGGAGGCCCCCAGGATGTCGCGGGCGTAATAGGTGAGGAACTCGCCCTCGCGGTCGTCGGAGAAGATGGTGCGGAAGTACCAGGGGTTGCCGTCGGTCACGTCGGGGGCGGTGGAGCGCGGCGTGATGGCGGGGACGCCCGCCTGGGCGTAGACCGGGCCGGCCGCCAGCGATCCGGTGGAGGAGCTGTGGCCGATGACCGCGACGATGCGCGGGTCGGCGGCGATCTGCTGCGCCACGGCGCGGGCGCGGTCGGCGTTGTTGTCGTCGTCGAAGGTGACCAGCTCCACCTTGCGTCCGCCGATGCCGCCCGCGGCGTTGACCTGATCGATGAGGTCGGCCGCGGCGGTCGCCATTTCGCTGGTGTTGCGGCTGGTGGCGCCCGCCTGCCGGCCGACGTAGGCGATCTGCACGCTGCCCTGGAAGGTCGGTTCGCGGGTGTTGTGCTGGGCCACCAGCCGCGCGGCCACATCGCCCACGAACAACAGCAGCACCAAGGCGATGAGGAACCGCTTCATCGGGTAAGCTCCCTTGCGTCGGACGGGCAGCTATACCCCCAAAGGTCCTAAGAATACCTTGTCCTCGCAGGCGCCCTGCCCGCCGAAGGGAGGCCGCCGCGCGGCCGCGGCCCAAGATCGGGCATTGCAAGCGTCACGGATGCCGATATAGGATGAGCATGAAAATAATTATCATTCTCATAACGGCGTCCGGACTTGCAGCGACGTCCGGACTTGTAACGACGGCCAGACACGCGGGTGCGCAGGGGACATCATGCCGACGGATCAACTTGCGCTTGAGGATGATCCCCTCACTCTTCAACTTGGCCTGCTCTACGGCGAACATCATGGCTGGCTGTACAACTGGCTGCGCCGCAGGCTGGGCTGTGCGCACAATGCGGCGGACGTGGCGCAGGACACTTTCCTGCGCATCCTCGCCTCGCGCGACGCGCTTCTGGGCATCCGCGAACCGCGCGCCTTCCTCACCACCACGGCGAAGCGCCTGCTGGTGGATCGCGCGCGCCGCCAGGTGATCGAGGAGGCCTACCTGGCCGAGCTGGCGCTGGCCGCCGAGACGATGCCGGGCTATCCCTCGCCGGAGGAGGTGCTGGCCGCCGTGCAGGCGCTGGCGCAGATCGGCGCGGCGCTGCAGGCCGTGTCGGCCAGGGCGCGCGAGGCCTTCCTGATGCATTACCTGGACGGCCAGACCCACGGCGCCATCGCCGGCCATCTGGGCGTGTCGACGCGGATGGTGCAGAAGTATCTGGCGCAGTGCCTGCTGCACTGCTGCCGGGCGCGCGACGAGCACCTCTAGGACGGCCGGCATGACCATGCGGGCACGGGATACGGCCTCCGACGACGCCATCGCCGAGCAGGCGGCGCGCTGGGTGGTCGCCTTGACGGCCGACGACGCGGCCGCGCGCGAGAAGGCGCGCATCGGCTTCGAACGCTGGCGGCAGGCGGACCGCCGCCACGCCGAGGCGGCCGCGCGCATGGAACATCTGGTCGAGCAGATGCAGCGCATGCGCGCCGACGGGACCACACGGCCGGCCCGCGCCGCCCTGAACGCGGCGTTCGCCGACGGCGGGCGCGCCCGGCGTATGGGGGCGGCGCTCGCCCTCGTCCTGGCGCTCGGCCTGCCCGGCTGGCTGGCGGTGCAGGCCTATCCGCCGTCCTACCTGATGGCCGCCCTCACCGCCGACGCGCGCACGGGCACCGGCGAATGGGCGACGCGGACGCTGGCCGACGACACGCGCCTGACGCTGGGCAGCGGCAGCGCCGTGGACCTGCGCTTCGATGAAGGCCGGCGCACGCTGGAGCTGCTGTGGGGCGAGATCCTCGTCGACGTGGCACCCGACGCCGCCCGGCCGTTCGTGGTGGAGACGCCGCATGGCCGCATGCGGGCGCTGGGCACCCGCTTCGCGGTGGTGCGGGAGGCGGACGCCACGGTCCTGACGGTGCTGGAATCCAAGGTCGCCGTCGAGCCGCCGTCATCGCCGGCTGGTCCGGTCATCCAGGGCGGCCCCATCGTCCAGGCCGGGCAACGCGTGCGGCTGACCGCCGCCGGGCCGGGGCCGGTGACCGCCGTCGATGTGCGCAGCGTCGAGGGAGCCTGGCGCTTCCGCCAGCTGGTGGTGCAGGGCGAGCCGCTGCCGGACGTGCTGGACCGGCTGAACCGCCACCGCCGCGGCCTCATCCGCTACGACCGTGCCGCGCTGGAGGCCATCAAGGTCTCCGCCGTCCTGCCGCTGGACGATACCGACCGGGCGCTCAGCCTGCTGGCCGCCAGCTTCCCCGCGATCCGGGTGCGCACGCTCACCCCCTGGCTGGTGCTGGTGGACGCGCCCGGCGGTCCATAAACGCAGTGCCGAAAAAAATTCGCCGGGCCGGTTCGGCTTTTCCGGTCTCGCCCGTCAAGGGGTACGAGACCTCCGACACGGGAAGCCGTCCATCATGCCGTTCAAGCACGTCCGCATCGCCGTCCTGCCCTTTGCCGCAGCGTTGCTGCTCACCACCGCCGGGGTCGTCCCGGCCCGCGCCCAGACGGCGCCGCCCGCCGCCCATTACGATGTCCCGGCCGGGCCGCTGGCCGACGCGCTGAACCACTTCGCGCAGCAGTCCGGTACCGCCATCGTCGTGGACGCCGAGAAGGTGAAGGGGCTGCGCTCCCCTGGCCTGAACGGCACCTACGGCGTGGAGGACGGGTTCGAGGCGTTGTTGCGCGGCAGTGGATACCGCACCGCCAGGACGCCGGCCGGCTACGTGCTGGTGCCGGCCTCGGCGACTGGGCAGACGGGGGCGGGCCAGACGGGTGCTGAAGGGACGATGACGCTGCCGGAGGTGACGGTGTCGGCCGGCGCCGCGCATCCGGATGCGCTGCCGCAGGCCTACGCCGGCGGGCAGGTGGCGCGCGGCGGGCGCATCGGCGTGCTCGGCAACCGCGACATCATGGACACCCCGTTCAGCGTCACCAGCTACACCGCGAAGAAGATTGAGGACGACCAGGCGACCACCATCGCCGACGTGGTGGCCGGCGACCCGTCGGTGCGCACCAGCGGCCAGACCGGCGGCATCCTCGACGCCTTCTTCATCCGCGGCTTCCCCGTCGGCGAAGGCAACCTGGGCGAGATCAGCTTCGACGGCGTCTACGGCGTCGCCCCCAACTACCGCGTCTTTGCTGACTACGCCGAGCGGGTCGAGGTGATCAAGGGCCCCACGGCGCTGCTGTCCGGCATGGCGCCCAGCAGCAGCATCGGCGGCGGCATCAACATCGTGCCCAAGCGCGCGCCCGACGGCGACCTGACGCGGCTGACGGCCGAATACGTGGGGACTTCGCAGTTCGGCGGACAGCTGGACATGGGCCGGCGCTTCGGCCCCAACGGGGAGTTCGGCGTCCGCTTCAACGGCAGCTACCGCGGCGGCGACACCCCGCTGGACAAGCAGTCGCGCGAGGCGCGCGTCGGTGCGCTGGCCCTCGACTACCGGGGCGAACGGCTGCGCGCCTCCCTCGACCTGCTGGAGCAGAAGGAGGACTTCAACGCGCCGTCGCGCCCGTTCCTGGTCGCGGCGGGCGTGTCCGTGCCGTCGGCCCCCAACGGCCGGCGCAACGTCACCCAGTCCTGGGAGTGGTCGGAGGTCACCGACCGCGCCGCGCTGCTGCGCGGCGAATACGACCTGACCGACGGCGTGACGGTGTTCGCCAACGCCGGCGGCGGCTGGACCACCGTGGACCGGCTGTTCGGCACGCCGACGATCCTGAACGCGCGCGGCGACACCAGCGAGACGCCGGAGCATTACAAGTTCGAGGTCGATCGCTCGACGCTGGACGCCGGGCTGCGCGCGCGCTTCGACACCGGCATGGTCAGCCACCGCGCGACCGTCCAGGCGAGCCGCTACCACGACACGCTGTCGCGTGGCCTGACCGGCGGGCGGGCGGTGCTGTCGAACATCTACGCGCCGGCCGACCGTGCCGTCCAGGCGGTGGCGGCGCCGGGCCGGGTGCCGAAGATCTCGGAAACCGACCTGACCGGCTTCGCCCTGACCGACACGCTGGGCATCCTGGACGACCGCGTGCAGCTGGTGCTGGGCGTGCGCCAGCAGACCATCACGTCGGAGAACTTCAGCGCCACGACCGGCGCCGTCACCTCCTCCTACGAAAAGAGCGCGGTCACGCCGATGGCCGCCCTCGTCCTCAAGCCGCGCGACAACGTCACCGTCTACGCCAACTACATCGAGGGGCTGAGCAAGGGCGACATCGCCCCGGCCACCGCCGCCAACGCGGGCGAGGCGCTGGCCCCCTACGTCGCCAAGCAGGTCGAGGCCGGCGTCAAGGTCGACTTCGGCCACATCGGCGCCACCGCCAGCGCCTTCCAGATCACCAAGCCGTCCGGGCAGCTGGCCGGCGGCGTCTACACGGCCGGCGGCGAGCAGCGCAACCGCGGCCTGGAGTTCACCGTGTTCGGCGAGGTGGCGCCCTCGCTCCGCCTGCTGGCCGGCGTGACCTTCATCGACGCCGAACTGACCAAGACCAACAGCCCCGCCACCCGGGGCAACACGCCGGTCGGCGTGCCGAAGGTGCAGGCGAACCTCGGCGCGGAGTGGGACACGCCGTTCCTGGCCGGCCTCACCCTGGCCGGCAGCGTCGCGCACACCACCGGCCAGTACGTCAACGCCGCCAACACGCAGCGCGTCCCGGCCTGGACGCGGCTGGACCTGGGCGCGCGCTACCGCACCACCGTCCACAACCGGCCGGTCACCGTCCGGGCGACGGTGCAGAACGTGCTGGACAGCGAGTACTGGTCCGGCGTGGCGAGCTGGGGCGGCGTGTCGCAGGGCGCCCCGCGCACCGTGCTGCTGTCCGTCTCGACGGACTTCTAAAGCCGGATGACCAGCGTTTCCCTGGCGCCGGACCGCGTCCGGCGCTCCGTCCGGACCCTGTTCGCGGTGCAGCTCGTCTCCATGGGCGCCATGGAGATGAGCGGGCCGTTCTGGCCCGTCCACCTGGCCTCCTTCGACCCGCCGGGCTGGCTGTTCGGCGTCGCGGGGATCGCCGTCTACGTCGGGCCGATGCTGGGCATCGCGCTGACCAGCTCCTTCTGGGGGCGGGTCGGCGACCGCTTCGGGCACCGGCTGATGATGATCCGGGCGCTGCTCGGGCTGGCGCTGACGCAGCTGGCGCTGGCGTTCGCGGGCGACGTCTGGTCCATCCTGGCGCTGCGCTTCCTGCAGGGTGCGTGCGCCGGGTACATCGCGCCGGCGCAGGCGTACGGGGTGGGCATCGAATCCCCCGCCGCGCGGACGCGCCTGTTCGCGCACCTGCAGGTCTCCACCAACGTCGGCTCGGTCGCCGGGGCGGTGGTGGGCGGCGTGATCCTCGACCACGCGGCGTTCTTCTGGATCAACGCCGTGGCGGCGGCCATCTGTGCGGCCTGCGCCGTGGCGATCGCGCTGCTGCTGCCGGACGTGCCCGCCGCCCGGACACCGCCCGCCCGGACGCCCGCCGCCGCCACGCCGTGGCGGTCGCCGCCGATCCCCGGCCTGCTCGGCGTCATGGGGCTGCTGCTCGCCGCCCGCATGATCACGCAGACGCCCTTCTCGCTGTACGTGACGTCGGTGTTCGGCGTCGGCACCGGGGTGACGGGCCTGTGCTACGCGCTGCTGGCGCTGGGCTTCGTGGTCTCCGCCGCCCCCTGGGCCCGGCACTTCGAGGGCAAGCCGCGGGCCGCGGCGCTCGGCCGGATGGCGTGGGTGGTGGCGGGCTGCGCGGGGCTGATGGCGGTCGCCGGCCTGACCCGCGGCGTCGCCGTCTTCGCCGCCGCCTACTTCGCCTGGGGCGTCCTGCTGGGCGCCACGACGCCGGTGCTGATGGCGCTGATCTCCCGCGCGGCAGACGAGGCGCGGCAGGGATGCGTCCTCGGCGTGGCGCAGGGCACGGCGCAGGCCGCGTCCATGGCCGGCATCGCGCTCGGCGTCGGCCTCGGCCGGACGGCCGGGCTGGAGCACACGTACTTCTTCGTCGCCGCGGCTTACGCGGCGGGAGCCCTCGCCCTGTGGGCGATGGCGCGCGACCGACAGGGATGAGCATCATGGCGACCTTCGGCAGACATACCCTCCTCGCGGTCCTCGCCGCCCTGTGCGTCCTGGCCGCAGGCATCCCCGCGGACGCAGCACCGGTCACCGACCTCGCCGGGCGCACGGTGGAGGTGCGCACGCCGGTGCGGCGCGTCATCCTGGGCGAGGGGCGGCAGCTCTACCTCGTGGCGCTGCTGGACCGGGAGGACCCGGTCCGCCGCATCGCCGGCTGGCGCAAGGACCTGATCCAGGCCGACCCGGACACCTACGCGCAGTACCTGCGGGCCTTTCCGGACATCGCCCGCATCCCGACCTTCGGCGGGATCGAGGACGGCACCTTCGACCTGGAGAAGGCCATCGCCGTGAACCCCGACGTCCTCATCCTGAACATCGAGGCGCAGCGCGCCAGCGAGGACGCGCGCACCATCGAGACGCTGGGCGCGCTGGGCATCCCGGTCGTCTACGCCGACTTCCGCCATCAGGCGCTGGAGAACACCGAACCGACCATCCGCCTGTTCGGCACCCTGTTCGGGCAGGAGGCGCGCGCCGAAGCCTTCATCGCCTTCCGCGCCGAACAGATCCGCCGCGTCACCGGCGTGATCGCCGCCCACCGGCCGGCGCGCCCGAAGGTCTTCATCGAGCGCATCGGCGGCTACACCCCGGACTGCTGCCTGACCTTCGGCGACGAGAACTTCGGCCGGCTGGTCGAGATGGCCGGCGGCGGCAACATCGCCACGGGCCTGATCCCCGGCACCTTCGGCCAGCTCAGCCCGGAGCGGGTGATCGCCGCCGACCCTGACCACGTGGTGGTGACCAGCGCCAACTGGGAGGCCTACGTCCCCGGCGGAAGCTGGATCGGCGTCGGGCCCGGCGCCGACCTGGGCGAGGCCGCGCGCAAGCTGCGCGCCTTCACCCGGCGGCCGGCCTACACGGGCATCAAGGCGAACGCCACCGGCTCCTTCCACGCCGTCTGGCACCAGTTCTACAACAGCCCCTACCAGTTCGTGGCGCTCCAGCAGCTCGCCAAATGGTTCCACCCCGCGCTGTTCGCCGACCTCGACCCGGAGGCGACGTTCCGCGCGCTGCACGAGCGCTTCCTGCCCATCGCGCACCAGCCCGGCTACTTCGTGTCGCTGGGCGGAAAGGCGGGAACGCCGTGACCGAATCCATGCCCCTGCCTGATACACCTGCTTCCGATACCCCGGCCCGCCACGGCTATCGCGCGATCGCGCGGCGCAAGCGGCTGCTGCTCGGCCTGCTGGCGTTCGTGCTGCTGTGCAGCCTGCTGCTCGACCTCGCGCTCGGCTCGGTGCGCCTCGGCCCGTGGGAGGTGGTGCAGGCGCTTTTGTCGCCGGACAGCGCGCCGGCGCAGGCGCGCGTGGTCGTCTGGGACATCCGCCTGCCGGTGGCGCTGATGGCCGTGGTCGTCGGCGCGGCGCTGTCGCTGGCCGGCGCGCAGATGCAGACGATCCTCAACAACCCGCTGGCCAGCCCCTTCACGCTGGGCATCTCGGCGGCGGCCAGCTTCGGCGCGGCGCTGGGCCTCGCCTTCGGCGTCCGGCTGTTCCCGGTGGCGGCGGAGTACATGCTGCCGCTGAACGCCTTCGTCATGGCGATGCTGACCGCGCTGATCATCCACGCGCTGAGCCTGCGGCGCGGAGTGACGGCGGAGACCATCGTGCTGCTGGGCATCGCGCTGGTCTTCACCTTCAACGCCCTGCTGGCGCTGGTGCAGTACTTCGCGACCGAGCAGGCGGTGGCCGCCGTGGTGTTCTGGACCATGGGCAGCCTGACCAAGGCCACCTGGACCAAGCTGGGCATCACCGCCGCGGTGCTGGCGGCGACGCTGCCGCTCTTCATGCGGCGGGCGTGGGCGCTGACGGCGCTGCGCCTGGGCGACGACAAGGCGGCGAGCTTCGGCGTGGACGTGCGCCGGCTGCGCCTGCACACACTGGTGCTGGTCAGCCTGCTGGCCGCCTTCCCGGTGGCCTTCGTCGGCACCATCGGCTTCGTCGGGCTGGTCGGCCCGCACATCGCCCGCCTGCTGATCGGCGAGGACCAGCGCTTCTTCCTGCCGGCCTCGCTGCTGGCCGGCGCGCTCATCCTGTCGCTGAGTTCCGTCGTGAGCAAGCTGCTGATCCCCGGCACGATCTTTCCCATCGGGGTGGTCACCTCCCTGATCGGCATCCCCTTCTTCATTTCGCTGATCCTCGGCGGCAGGAGGCGCGCATGGTGACGCTGCGGCTGGACGGCGTCGGCGCCTGCCACGGGCGCCGGCTCACCATCTCCGGCGTCAGCACGCCGGCCTTCGCGGGCGGCGAGGTGGTGGCCGTCATCGGCCCGAACGCGGCCGGGAAATCCACGCTGTTCAAGCGCATCGCGGGCCTCCTCGACGGTCCCGGCCATGTGGTCGTGGAGGGGGCGCGGCGGGGGAGCGAGGGCATCTGCTACATGCCGCAGGACCCGGCGACCAGTGCTGCGCTGAGCGTCTATGAATCGGTCCTGCTGGCCTGCAAGCAGAACGCGTCGTGGACGGTGCGCGACGCCGATCTGGAACTGGTCGACGGCGTGCTGGCCTCGCTCGGCATCGCCGACATCGCGTTCCGCGGCCTGGCGGAACTCAGCGGCGGCCAGCGCCAGCTGGCCTCCCTCGCCCAGACGCTGGCGCGCCGGCCGGAGATCCTGCTGATGGACGAGCCGACGAGCGCCCTCGACCTGCAGCGGCAGGTGCAGGTGCTCGGCCTCGTGCGCGGCCTGGCCCGCGACCGGGGGCTGCTGGTCCTCGTCGCCCTGCACGACCTGAATCAGGTCATGCGCTTCGCCGACAAGGTGCTGGTCATGGCCGGCGGCACGGCGTGGGCCAGCGGCCCGTGCGAGGACGTCATCACCGTCGACCTGCTGCGCGACGTCTACCGGATCGATGCCCGCATCGAACGCTGCTCGCGCGGCGACAGCCACGTCATCGTCGATGGCTAACGCACGGTCGATGGCTAACGCACGCCGTGCCGGCACCACCGCGCGATCTCGGCGGCGATGCGCGCGATGACCGGCGGCCAGCCGCCGGTTTCGTCCTGCCGGAAGACGCGCACGCCCGGATACCAGGAGCCGTGCTCCCCGCCCAGGCCCCAGCGCCAGTCGGGCGCCGCCGGCTGCGCGGTCCACGCCGGCACGCCGAGCGCGCCGGCCGTGTGGATGGTGGTGTTCGCGATCGACACGACGAGGTCCATGGCGGCGACCTGCGCGGCGAAGCCGTCGAGGTCGCGCAACGGGTCGACCGCCGGGTCGTGCAGGATCTCCACGCCCGTCGCCGCGCGCGCCGCGGCCAGATCGGCCGCGCAGTCGCCGTATTGCAGGTTGACGAACAGGATGCCCGGCGTGTGCAGGATCGGCGCCCACGCGGCGAGCGGGACGGTGCGCACGCCGCCCAGCCGCGCGTTGCCGCTGCGCCAGGAAATGCCGACGACGCGGCGTCCCCCGGCCGCCTGTTCGTAGCGGTGGCGCAGCTCGGCCCGCCGGTCCTCGTCCGCGGCCAGATAGGGGTGCCGGGGCCGCAGGGGCCGCCCGCCCGCCCGCAGCCGCTGCGCCACGCTGCCCGCCGCGACGTGGTGGGTGACGGCCGGACCGAGCAGTTCCGGCGCCGGTGGGTCCCGCCGCGCGACGGCGGCGACGCCGGGGAAGGAGCGCCGGAACAGCGGCACCAGCCGCGCGTCGCACTCCAGGACACAGCGCAGGCCGGCGGCCAGCAGGTCCGGGACGAGGCCGGCGAACATCACCTCGTCGCCCACGCCCTGCTCGCCCCAGACCAGCAGGCGCACGCCGGGACGGACCGTGCCGTCCCACTCCGGCTGCGGGAAGCGCCGGCGGGGGAAGAGGAAGGCCGGCGTGCGCCAGCGCCACTCGTACTCCTCCCCGCCTTCGCGGTCCTGGCCGGCGAGCAGCAGGACGAGCGACAGGTTCCAGTGCGCGTCGGCGTAGTCCGGCCGCAGGCGCACCGCCCGCCGGTAGGCCACGGTGGCGGCGCCGATCCGCAGCGCGCGCTCCGCCGCAACGCCCAGGCTGTGCCAGCCCTCGGCGTAGTCGGGCTGCAGGCTGACGGCGCGGCGGTACAGCGCGGCCGCTCCCGCCGTGTCCTCCTGCGCGAGGCGCAGCCCGCCGTGGTTCAGCGCCACCATGGCAAGCTCCGGGGCAAGGCGCCCGGCCGCCCGATAGGCCCGCCCGGCCGGCACCGCCCGTCCGGCGTCGCGCAGCGTGTTGGCCGCGTTGAACCACGCCTGCAGGAAGTCCGGCCGCAGGCACAGCGCCGTCGCGAACGCCCGGACGGCGTCGTCCGCGGCACCCAGCGCCTTCAGCGTGTTGGCGAGGTTGTAGTGGAACTCCGCCACCTGCGGCGCCAGCCGCACGGAGCGTGCCAGCAGGCGGTGCGCCCGGTGCGCATCGCCGCGCCCGTGCAGGATCAGGCCGAGCGTCTGCATGGCCATCGGCTCGGCCGGCTGCTCGGCGAGGGCGCGGCGGCAGGCGCGCTCGGCGTCCGCCGGACGCGGGGCGGGGGAGGGGCCGGTCATCCGACCGTGCCCTTGCGGGTCTGGCGAAGCAGGGTGGCGGCTTGCCGGATCGCGTCGCCCCAGTCTCCCGGCCGGCTCTGCCGGACGACGTGGACGTCCGGGTACCACAGGCCGCGCGTGCCCGTCATGCCCCACCGCCAGTCGGGGACGGCCGGCTGCAGCGTGATGGCCGGCACCCCCAGCGCCCCGGCCATGTGCACCGTCGTGTTGGCGATCGCGACCACCAGGTCGCAGGCGGCGACCTGGGCGGCGAAGCCGTCGAGGTCGGCCAGCGGGTCGACGGACGTGTCGTGCAGCACCGACACGCCGAGGGTCGCGCGGACACCGGCCAGGGCCGCCGCGGTCTCCCCGGCCTGCAGGCTGATGAACAGCACGCCGGGCAGCGACAGGATGGGCCCCCAGGCATCGAGCGGGGCGCTGCGCAGGCGGCCGAGGTCGCGGTTGCCGCTGCGCCAGGCGATGCCGACGATCGGCCGCCCGTCGGCCATGTCGGCGTAGCGTGCGCGCAAGGCAGCCCGTCGCGCCGCGTCGGGAACGAGGAACGGGCGCTGGCGGGCGAAGCCGGCGCGGTCCGGCCGCAGCCGGCGCGGCAGGCTGCCGGCCGCCACGTGGTGCGTGATGGCGGGGTCGAAGAGCACGGGATCCGGCGGGTCGCGGCGGGCCACGACGGCGGCGCCGGGGAACGAGCGCCGGAACAGCGGGACGAGGCGGCGGGCGCATTCGACGACCACGCCGGCACCGGCGGCGATCACCTCGGGAATCAGGCTGGCGAACATGATCTCGTCGCCGATGCCCTGCTCCCCCCATACCAGCAGGCGCTTGCCGGCCCAATCGCCGCCGTCCCCATCGCCGCCGTCCAAGGCCGCCTGCGGGAAGCGGCGTTCCGGCGACGGGAAGCCGGGGCTGCGCCAGCGCCATTCCATCTCCGCCCACCCCTCGGCGAAGCGGCCCTGCATCAGCAGGCACTGGCCCAGGTTGGTCCGGACACCGGCATCGTCGCCGCGCAGGGCGAGGGCGCGGCGGAACGCCGCCTCCGCCCCGGCGAGGTCGCCGCCGTGCAGCCGCGTCACGCCCAGGCTCCCCTGCGCCCCGGCGTCGCCGGGGGCGAGGCGGGCGGCGCGCGTGTGCGCCGCCAGGGCGCCCGCGCCGTCGCCGGCGCGCCACAGCGCGACGCCCAGGTGCACGTACGCCGCCCCGTCGCCGGGGGTCTGCGTCACGGCGGCCCGGCAGGCCGGCAGCGTGGCGGGAACCGTGCCCCGCGGCCCGGGCGCCACCCGGGCGAGGCCCTGGCGCGCACCGCCGTGCCCGGGCTCCAGGGCCAGGGCGTCGCGGTAGTGCGCTTCCGCGGCGGCGCGGTCGCCGCGCTGCTCGCGGACCGTTCCCAGGTTCGCCAGCGCGTCGGCGTAGCCCGGCCAGATGGCGGCGGCACGGCCGAACAGCGCCTCGGCCCCGGAGAGTGTCCCTTGCGCGCCGAGGACCACGCCCAGGTTGTTCCAGCAGCCGGCGTCGGCCGGCGCCTCGGCCAGGGCACGCCGCAGCAGGGCGACCGCTCCGGCGGCATCGCCGCGCTGGAAGCGGGCGGCGGCCTGCTCGGACGGCGGCGCGTCGGCGGCGCGGTCGCGCGCCCAGGCGTCCAGGTCGGCGGCGGCGGCGGCGAGCACCGGGTCCCAGTCGCCGGGAGCGGCTTGCCGAAGGACGCGGACGTGCGGGTACCAGGGGCCGCTCTCGCCAGCCCGGCCCCATCGCCAGTCCGGCGGTTCCGGCTGCAGGGTCCAGGCCGGCACGCCCAGGGCGCCCGCCATGTGGACGGTGGTGTTCGCGACCGACAGCACGAGGTCGCACGCCGCCACCTGGGCGGCGAACGCGTCGAGGTCGGCGACCGGGTCGACGGCCGGGTCCGTCAGCAGGCTCAGGCCCGATCGTTCCCGCGCGGCGGCCATTTCGCGGGCGCAGTCGCCGGCCTGCAGGCTGACGAAGAGCACGCCGGGGGTCTTCAGGACGGGCTCCCACGCGGCCAGCGGGATGGAGCGGTGCCGCCCCAGGCGCCGGTTGCCGCTGCGCCAGGCGATGCCGACGATGGCGCGGCCCCTGGCCACGGCCTCGTAGCGGTCCCGCAGCGCGCGCCGCCGCTCCGGATCGGCGTGCAGGAAGGGGCGCTGCCGGCGGAAGTCGTCGGCATCGCGGCGCAGGATACCGCCCAGGCTGCCGGCGGGGATCTGGTGCGTGACGGCCGGGCCGGCCAGCTGTGGATCGGCCGGCTGTGGACCGGTCAGCCGCGGGTCCGGCGGCGTGCGGCGGGCGACGACCTCCGCCTGCGGGAAGGAGCGGGCGAACAGCACCGTCAGGCGGGGATCGCATTCGACCGTGCAGGGAATGCCGGCGGCGATCAGGTCGGGCAGCAGGCTGGCGAACAGGATCTCATCCCCCACGCCCTGCTCGCCCCACACCAGAAGCCGTCCAGGCCGCGTCCGGCCGTCCCACCGCGGTTGCGGAAAGGGCCGCCGGGGGCTCTCGAACCCGCGGGCGCGCCAGCGCCATTCATGGGCGTCCCAACCCTCGGCGTAGCGCCCGGCCAGCAGCAGCGTCAGCGAGCGGTTCCAGCGCGCCTCCGGATGGTCCGGCGCCACGCGCAACGCGCGGCGGTAGAGGACGTCCGCCTGGCCGAGCGCCGCGAAACGCTCCAGCACCACGCCGAGGTTGGTCAGGCAGACGGGGTCGTCCGGGGCGGTGGCGACCGCGGCGGCGGCGGCGGCCAGCGCCCGCCGCGGCGATCCGGCCGCCAGATGGACCTGCCCCAGGTTGGACAGGGCGATCGTGTAGCCGGCGCGCAGCCGGGCGGCGCGTGCCAACGCGGCCGCCGCCGCCCGGTCGTCGGAAGCCGCCTGTTCCTGCGCGCCCAGGTTGTTCCAGGCCTGCGCGTGGCCGGGGTCGGCGGCGACCGCGCGGCGGAGCAGGGCGCGCGCCGCGTCGCTCTGCCCCGCCCGGCGGCGGTCGGCGGCCAGCGCGACCAGCCTTTCGGCATCGGCGCCGGCATCGGTGCCGGCATCGATGGCGGGACCCGTGAAGCATTCCGGCGCGGTCCCTGGGGCGTTCATCGTCGATACACGGATTGTTGCCGAGAATGTCCGGCTTGCCAGCGGTGAACTGATGCGGAATTTCTTGCCCCCGCGCAAGGGTTATGCGGAACGACCGCTTTGTCGTGCGTGAGTGCAGGATTTCGCATGTCCGCGCATCCTTCGATCCATCCTTATGGATGGACGCTGAAGGCCGGAGTGTCGGGGCATCGAAGCGCATCCGTCATTAACGGGCATTTAACCATGCGCCGCGAAATGCGCACGGTGCCGAACGTTTGTTGCTCGCAATAGTATGCGGCATGATGTCGCACTTATGCATATCCTTGCATGCTGGGCGAAGACGTTTCAAGCACTTGCCGGATAGGTGTCATTTAACGCAAATAATTCAAAAGCTTGCATTGCCTTTCGGCCTATGAGACGCGTGGAATGCCTACATCGGCATTCCAATGGCAATTACCTAAAATTGCAGAAAAAGGGCGTTCTCCATGGCCGTGTTCTCCGTCTCCGCCACCGATGCCAGCAAGAACGAAGGCAACAGTGGGGGGAACGCCTTCACCTTCACGGTGACGCGAACCGGCGACGCCGCCATGACCGCCACGGTCGACTACACGATCAGCGGGTCCGGTTCCGACGCGGCGGGGAGCGGCGACTTCACCAGCGGCTTCCCATCCGGCACGCTGGCCTTCGCGCCCAACGAGACCAGCAAGATCATCACGGTTCAGGTCGCCGGCGACACGGACGTCGAGCCCGACGAGGGCTTCGTGGTTACCCTGTCCAACGCCAGCGGCGACACGCTCGGCTCGGCCACGGCGCTGGGCATCATCCTGAACGACGACACGGCCCTTCCCGTCCTGACGATCGCGGCCACCGACGCCGATAAGAGCGAGGGCACCGGCTCCGGCACCCCGTTCGTCTTCACCGTCACCCGCACCGGCGACAGCACCACCAGCGTCACCGTCGGCTATTCGGTCAGCGGATCCGCCGGCGACCCGGCCGACGCCGCGGACTTCGCCAGCGGCCTGCCGTCCGGCACGCTGTCCTTCGCGTCGGGCGAAACCGCCAAGACGATCACCATCGCGGTGGCCGGCGACAGCACCGTGGAGGCGGACGAGTTCTTCGCCGTCACCATCCACGGCGCGCAGGGCGCCACCATCGCCACGCCGGGCGCCACCGGCGTGATCCGCAACGACGACACGGCGCCGTCCGCCACGGTGTCGATCGCGGCCACCGACGCCCACAAGGCGGAAGGCACCGGGAGCACGACGCCCTTCACCTTCACCGTCACGCGCGGCGGCGACACGAGCGCCAGCGCCAGCGTGGGTTACACGGTGACCGGCACCGGCGCCAACCCGGCCGACGCCGCCGACTTCGGCGGCACGATGCCGTCGGGCACGGTGTCCTTCGGCGTGGGCGAGGCGAGCAGGACGATCACCCTGGCCGTAACGGCCGACGGCACCATGGAGCCCGACGAGACGTTCGCGGTCACCCTCGTCAACGCCGCCGGGGCGACCATCGGCAGCGGGACCGCGGCCGGCACCATCCAGAACGACGAAGGGCCGGCCGGCGGCCTCACCGGCACGATGGGCGCCGATTCGCTGTCCGGCACCGCCGGCAGCGACACGATCTTCGGGCTCGACGGCCCCGACACGCTGTCCGGCGCGCTCGGCGACGACACGCTGTACGGCGACGGCGGCGACGACAGCCTCGACGGCGGCGGCGGCAACGACGTGGCCTACGGCGGCGACGGCCACGACACCATCACCGCCGGCGCGGGCGGCGACGACACGCTGTACGGCGGCGGCGGCAACGACAGCGTCACCGGCAGCGCCACCGGGCGCGACGCCCTGTACGGCGAGGACGGCAACGACGCCCTGTTCGGTTCGCCGGGCGGCACCGGGCAGGCAAGCGACACGCTGTTCGGCGGGGCCGGCAACGACACGCTGGTCGGCAACCTCCAGGTCGGCGACGTCCTGTCGGGCGGCGACGGCAACGACACCCTCCTGGCCGGCGATCTGGCCTACGGCCCGGATTCGCTGTACGGCGGCGACGGCAACGACCGCTTCGTCTTCGCCCAGATGAACGCGTCCCCGGTGGCCGTGACCGGCGCGTCCATGCACCAAGTTTACGACTTCCAGCATGGCATGGACAAGATCCGCCTGGTCGGCTTCGGGGGCGGCTTCGCGCCGGCGATCATCACAGGTACGGGCTACACGGCCATCGCGGGCACGTCGATCGTCTACACGCCGGGGGCCAGCGACGTCAGCGTCTACGTGCAGGGGAGCGGCGGCCAATACATTGCGATGCGCATCCAGGGCGTCACCACGGTCGACGTCATGGACTTCGAACTCTGGGACGGCAGCAATACGGTGTCGGTCGCTCCGGCCGGCGCCGTCCAGTACGAAGGCAGCGGCGCCGCGACGCCCTTCACCTTCACCGTAACGCGCACGGGCGAACCCAGCGCCAGCGTCAGCGTGGCCTACACGGTGACCGGCACCGGCGCCAACCCGGCGGACGCCGCCGATTTCGGCGGCTCGCTGCCGTCCGGCACGGTGTCCTTCGGCCTGGGTGAGATGAGCAAGACGATCACCCTGAACGTCTCCGGCGACACCCAGGTGGAATCCGACGAGGGCTTCACGGTCCAGCTGAGCGGCGCCGTCGGCGCGAACATCGGAAACGGCTCCGCGCAGGGCACCATCGTCAACGACGACGGCGCCTCCACGGTACGCATCGCGGCGTTGAGTGCCGTGAAGCAGGAGGGCAGCGGCGGCACCACGCCGTTCACCTTCACGGTGACGCGCACGGGCGACGCCAGCGCCAGCGCGACGGTCAGCTACACGGTGAGTGGCACCGGCAGCAATCCGGCCGACGCCGCCGATTTCGGCGGCAGCCTGCCGTCGGGCACCGTCGTCTTCAACCCGAACGAGACCAGCAAGACCATCACGCTGCTCGTCGCCGCCGACATCACGGCGGAAATCGACGAGACCTTCGCCGTCACCCTCAGCAACGCGGTCGGCGTCGCCATGGGCAGCGCCACGGCGGCCGGCACCATCCAGAACGACGACGGCGGGCCGATCCTGTTCACCGGCACGGCCGGCAACGACGTGTTGACCGGCACGGGCGCGGACGACCGGATCGAGGGGCTGGCCGGGCACGACGTGCTGAGCGGCGCGGCGGGCAACGATACCCTGTACGGCGGCGACGGCGACGACACGCTGGTCGGCGGCCAGGGCAACGATACCCTGTACGGCGGAGCCGGCAACGATGTCTTCGTGTTCACCGACCTGAGCGCGAACGTTTATGATCGGATCAGAGACTTCGGCACCGGCAACGACCTCATCGACCTTTCCGGCCTCGGGCTCACCTTCATCGGCACCAACGGCTTCACCGGCGTGGCCGGTCAGTTCCGGACGGTAAAGTACGGCAACACGCGGATCGACGTCGACACCGACGGCAACGGCTCCTCCAACCTGTCGATCGAGCTCAACGGCGAGCACGATCTGGTCGAAACTTCCACCGGCTCGGGGATCCTGCAGAAGGCCTACGGCGGCCTGCTGTCGGTCACGGCGAACGGATTGGTCGCGGAGGAGGGCGACACCGGCGCCACGCCCTTCACCTTCACCGTAACCCGCAGGGGCGACGCCAGCACCAGCGCCACCGTGGGCTACATGGTGACCGGCACCGGCGCCAACCCGGCGGACGTCGCGGACTTCGGCGGCTCCATGCCGTCGGGCACCGTGACCTTCGCCGCGGGCGAGACGGTCAAGACCGTCACGCTGAACGTTGCCGGCGACACCCAGACGGAAGCCAACGAAACGTTCTCGGTCGTCCTGCACGGTGCCACCGGCACCTGGATCTCCACCGGGACGGCGCAGGGCACCATCCTGAACGACGAGCCCGTTGCCGATCCCCTCGGCGCCACCGGCGGCGACGACACGCTGACCGGCACGGGCGGTCACGACACGATCAGCGGCTACGGCGGCAACGACGTGCTGAGCGGCGCGTCGGGCAACGACGTGCTGTACGGCGGCACCGGCAACGACACGCTGGTGGGCGGCCAGGGCTACGACAGCCTGTACGGCGGGGCGGGCAACGACGTCTTCGCCTTCCGGACGCCGGCCGAGGTTACCTACGAGTGGGTCGGCGACTTCAACGTCAATGGCACCGACGCCATCGACCTGTCCGGCCTGGGCATCAGCTTCATCGGCACCGGTTCCTTCACCGGCGTCGCGGGGCAGGCCCGGACCACCGTCAATTACGGGCACGCGGTGGTCGAGATCGACGCCGACGGCAACGGCTATGCCGACGGAAGGATCAACGTGAACGGCCTGCCGGTGCTGCGGGAAACGTCTCCCGGCTCGGGGATCCTGCAGGACACCAGCGGCAGCCTGTCGATCGCGGCCACCAGCGCCGTGAAGCCGGAAGGCAGCTCCGGCACCACGCCGTTCACCTTCACCGTCACCCGCAGCGGCAACACCAGCGGCAGCGCCACCGTCGGCTACACCGTGACCGGCAGCGGCGCCAATCCGGCAGATGTCGCGGACTTCGGCGGTGCCATGCCGTCGGGCACGGTGACGTTCGCCGCCGGCGCCACCAGCGCCACCATCACGCTCAACGTCACCGCGGACACCAGCGCGGAGTTCGACGAGGGCTTCACGGTCCAGCTGGTCAACGCCACCGGCACCACCATCGCCAGCGGTGCCGCCCACGGCACCATCCAGAACGACGACAACTACGGCATGATCCTCGGCACCGGCGGTGCCGACTCGCTGTCGGGCACGCCGGGCAACGACAACCTGTCGGGCGGTGCCGGCAACGACACCATCGACGGCCTCGCCGGCCATGACAACGCCTGGTACAACGACGGGCCGGCCACGGTGGACATGGGCCTGTCGTCGGGCCAGGTGACCAACGACGGCACGGGTGGCGTCGACACGCTGGTCAACGTCGAGGAGGTGATCGGCTCGTCCGGCGCCGACAGCCTGCGCGGCGGTGCCACGACGTTCGCGTTCCAGGGGCGCGGCGGCAACGACACCATCGCCGGCGGTGCCGGCGGCGTCACCATCGACCACCACAGCGACCCGGCCGGCATCGTCGCCAACCTCGCGGCGGGCACGGTGCAGGACGGCTACGGCGGCACCGACAGCGTTTCCGGCGTCACCATGGTGCTGGGCTCGCTGCACGCCGACCAGATCACCGGCTCCTCCGCCAACGAGGTCATCCAGGCGCGCACCGGCAACGACACCCTGTCGGGCGGCGGCGGCAACGACAGCTTCTATTACGAAGCGTCGATGAACAACGGGGTCGACCGCATCGCCGATTTCGGCGTCGGCGACCGCATCACCATCGGCGGCATCGCCCTGTCCGGCAGCATCACCAACGGCATGGGCTTCGGCGCGGCCATGGGCGACGTGCAGGTGTCGGCGTCGGCCGGCGTGACCACGTTGCGCATCGGCACCGATGGCACGGCCGGCGCCGACCTGCAGATCGAGATCGCCGGCACCTACACGGCGGCCAACTTCCAGCTGTTCGGCAACTCCATCGGCCTCGCCGCGCCCGGCGGCGGGTCGTCAATCTCCGTCAACACCAACGACTATTTCAAGACGGAAGGCAACAGCGGCAACACCGCCTTCACCTACACCGTCACGCGCAGCGGGGACACCAGTAGCACGCTGTCCGTTTCCTACAGCGTGACCGGGACCAGCGGCAGCCAGGCGACCGCCGACGACTTCGCCGGCGGCGTGATGCCGTCGGGGACGCTCACCTTCAACCCGAACGAGACCGTCAAGACGATCACGGTCAACGTCGTCGGCGACACGCTCCCCGAGCTGAACGAGAACTTCAGCCTCAACGTGTGGAACGCGGCCGGCGGGCAGAACTTCAATTTCAACGGGACCATCGGCAACGACGACTACAACGCGATCACGGGCACGCCGGATGCGGACACCATGACCGGCACGGGCAGCTCGGATTCCATGGTCGGCCTCGCCGGCAACGACGTGTTGAGCGGCGCCACCGGCGGTGACCTGCTGTACGGCGGCGACGGCAACGACACCCTGGTCGGCGGCCAGCAATCCGACAACATGTTCGGTGGGGCCGGCAGCGACGTCTTCGTCTTCACCTCGTACAGCGACATCGAGTACGACTACCTGGGCGATCTCGGCGCCGGCGACCGCATCGACCTGTCGGCCCTGCCGGTCTCCTTCATCGGCACCGGCGCCTTCACCGGCGTGGCCGGGCAGGTGCGCTACGAGGCGCAGCAGTACAGCAGCCAAGTGCAGATCGACAGCAACGGCGACGGCACCGCCGACCTCTTCTTCACGGTGGGCGGTTCCAGCATTCTGCGCGAAACGGCGGCGGGGTCGAAGGTCCTGGTGCTCGGCCCGACGCTGTCGGTCTCCGGCACCAACACCTGGCAGCAGGAGGGCGGCGTCGGGGCGACGGTGCCGTTCACCTTCACCGTGACGCGGGCGGGCGACGACACCGGAACGGCCACCGTCAGCTATTCGGTCACCGGCAGCGGCACCAATCCGGCTTCGGCATCGGATTTCGCGGGCGGCGTGATGCCGTCCGGCACGCTCACCTTCGCCCCCGGCGAAACGGTGAAGACGATCACCGTCACCACCGTCGGCGACACCGCGAACGAAGGCAACGAGGGCTTCGCGGTGGTGCTGTCCGGCGCCGCCGGCGCGGGCATCGCGCAGGGCAACACCTACGCCACCATCGGCAACGACGACTTCAACCTGATCACCGGCACGGCGGACAACGACGGCATCACCGGCAGCGCCGCGTCCGACATGATCTCCGCCCTTGCCGGGCACGACGTGGTGAGCGGCCGTGACGGCGACGACGTGGTCTTCGGCGGCGACGGCAACGACACCATCGTCGGCGGGGCGGGCGGCGACCAGATGACCGGCGGCCCCGGCGACGACGTGTTCGTCATGCAGTCCACCGCCGACATGGCGTCCGACTGGCTCGGCGACTTCAACGCCGAGGGCAGCGACCGCATCGACCTCAGCGGCGTCCCCGGCATCACCTTCATCGGCATGAACGCCTTCAGCGGCGTGGCCGGGCAGGTGCGCTATGCGCACGAGTTCGGCAACACCACGCTGTCCATCGACACCAACGGTGACGGCTTCGGCGACGTCTACCTGAACATCATGGGGACGCAGACGCTGCAGGAGACGTCGGCCGGCTCCAAGGTGCTGGTCGGCGGGCCGTCCCTGTCCATCGTCGAGCAGTTCGTCCACCGGGCCGAGGGCAACACGGGAACGACGCCGTTCGTCTTCACGGTGAACCGCTCCGGATCGGCGGCGGCGTCCGCCACGGTCGGCTACACGGTCACCGGCACCGGCGCCAGCCCGGCGAACGCGGCGGACTTCGGCGGCACGACGCCGTCCGGCACCATCGCCTTCGCCCCGGGCGAATCGTCGAAGACGGTCACCATCCTGGTGTCGGGCGACGCCGTGGTCGAGGGCGACGAGTCCTTCCAGCTCGTCCTGAGCGGCGCGAGCGGCGGCCTGACCATCGCGCGCGGCACCGCCACCGGCGTCATCACCGAGGATGACGGCGCCGGCCTGCATCTCACCGGCACCCCCGGTGGCGACTGGATGTCCGGCTCGGGCGCGGCCGACGTGCTCGACGGCGCTGCGGGCGACGACACCTTGCAGGGCCTCGGCGGCGCCGACACGCTGATCGGCGGCGCCGGCAACGACCTCGCCGCCTACTGGAACTCCTCGGCGGGCGTCACCGTCGACCTGACCCTGTCCGGACCCCAGGCCGGGGCGGACGACGCCGGCGGCGACGTGCTGACCGGCATCGAGGAGGTGGCGGGCTCGTCGTTCGCCGACACCCTGATCGGCGACGGGCAGGACAACGGCCTGAATGGCAACGGCGGCAACGACGTGCTCAGCGGCGCCGGCGGCAACGACTGGCTGGAGGGCGGCGCCGGCGCCGACACGCTGGCCGGCGGGGCCGGCAACGACACGGCGGGCTACTACGGTTCCTCGGCCGGGGTGACGGTCAACCTCTCCATCACCGGGCCGCAGGGCGGCGCCGGCGATGCGGCCGGCGACGTGCTGAGCGGCATCGAGCACCTCAACGGTTCCCAGCACGACGACGTCCTCGTCGGCAACACGCAGTCCAACAACCTGATGGGCGAGGATGGCGCCGACACGCTGTACGGCGGCGACGGCGACGACTACGTGAACGGCGGCAGCGGGGCCGACGCGCTGTACGGCGGTGCCGGCAACGACATGGCCGGCTACTGGGACTCCTCGGCCGGCGTCACCGTGAACCTGACCCTCACCGGCGCCCAGGGCGGCGCCGGCGAGGCGGCGGGCGACACGCTGACCGGCATCGAGGGCATCGGCGGCTCGCAGCTCAACGACCTCCTCATCGGCAACGCCCAGAACAACTCCCTCATGGGCAACGCCGGCAACGACACCCTGTCGGGCGGCGGCGGCAACGACTACCTGGAAGGCGGTACCGGCGCCGACATCCTGGACGGCGGGGCCGGCAGCGACGGCGCCAGCTATTTCAGCTCGGCGACCGGCGTCACCGTGAACCTGTCCGTCACCGGGCCGCAGGCCGGGACCGGCGACGCGGCGGGCGACACGCTGATCGGCATCGAGCACCTGTCCGGCTCGAAGTTCGCCGACCGGCTGGTGGGCGACAGCCAGGGCAACTTCCTGTTCGGCAACGACGGGCCCGACACGCTGTCGGGCGGTGACGGCAACGACACCGTGTCGGGCGGGGTGGGCAACGACCTGCTGGACGGCGGCAACGGCAGCCGCGACGTGGCCGACTACACCGACGCCGCGGGCGGCGTGGTCGTCGACCTGGGCACGGGCACGGCGCAGGACGGCCAGGGCGGCATCGATCTGCTGACCGGCATCGAGTGGGTGCGCGGCTCCCGCTTCGCCGACACGCTGATCGGCGGCAGCGGCAACGACCGCCTGTTCGGCCGCGACGGCGCCGACCTGCTGGACGGCGGCGACGGCCGCGACCGCGCGGACTACGCGCTCGACAACGCGGCGGTGACCATCAACCTCGGGACCCAGCGGGTGACCGACGGCAGCGGCGCCACCGACACGCTGGTGGGCATCGAGGAGGTCGCCGGGTCGCAGTACGCCGACGTCATCATCGGCTCGACCGGTTCCGACGTCGTCCTCGGCCGCAACGGCGCCGACACCATCACCGGCGGCGGCGGCAACGACGTCTTTGTGCTGATCCCCGAGGAGTCGAGCGGCGCCGACCTCATCACCGACTTCGACGCGGGCGACGCCATCGACACCGACACGCTGACCCTGAACGGCAGCGTCACGGCGGGCGACGGCTCCACCGTCGGCGCCGGTGCTGTGCAGGTCAGCGCGGACGGCGGCGTGACGACGCTCAGCTTCGGCGTCGACACCGTGGCCGGCGCCGACATGCAGGTGCGCCTGAACGGCACCTTCCAGGCCGGCGACTTCACCGCCTCCGGCACCCGCGTCCGGCTGGCGACGCCGACGATCTCGGTCGCCGCCACCGACGCCGTGAAGGACGAAGGCAACGGCGGCACGACGCCGTTCACCTTCACCATCACCCGCACCGGCGACACCAGCGCCACCGCGAGCGTGGACTACACGGTCACCGGCACCGGCGCCAACCCGGCGAACGCCGCCGACCTGGGCGGCGCCATGCCGGCCGGCACCGTGCTGTTCAGCCCCGGCGAGACGAGCAGGACCGTCACCATCACCGTCACCGGCGACACCACGCTGGAGCCGGAGGAGCGCTTCGCCCTCACCCTGTCCAACGCCACCGGCACCGCCGGCACGGTGATCGGCACCGGCACGGCGGTGGGTGTCATCCGCAACGACGACGTCGCCCCGGCGCTGTCCATCGCCGCCACCGACGCCGTGAAGGCGGAGGGCAACAGCGGCACCACGCCGTTCACCTTCACCGTGACCCGCACCGGCGACACGGCCTCCAGCGTCGCCGTGGGCTACACCGTCGGCGGCGCCGGCGGCGCCCCGGCCACGGGCGACGACTTCAGCTTCGGCGGCGGTTTCATGCCGTCCGGCACGCTCAGCTTCGCGGCGGGCGAGACCAGCAAGGTGATCACCCTCAACGTGGCCGGCGACCAGCAGATCGAGGGCACCGAGGGCTTCACCGTCTCGCTTGCCAACCCGACGGGCGGCGCGGTCATCGCGCAGGGCCTCGCGGCCGGCACCATCCTCAACGACGACGCGGCGATCTCCATCACCGCGGCCGGCGCCTCCAAGCCGGAAGGCAACAGCGGCACCACGGCCTACACCTTCACCGTCCGCCGCACGGGCGACGTGGCGTCGTCCGCCACCGTCGGGTACGCCGTCACCGGCTTCGGCGCCAACCCGGCGAACGCCACCGATTTCGGCGGGACCATGCCGTCCGGCAGCGTGTCCTTCGGCGTGGGCGAGGTGGAGAAGACGCTGACCATCGCCGTGGCCGGCGACACCGTGGTGGAGCCGACCGAGACGTTCCGGGTCCAGCTCACCACCACCACCGCCGGGGCGATTGCCAGCGGGTCGGCCGACGGCGTCATCCTGAACGACGACTCCAGCATCTATCTGGACACGGCCTCCGTGCAGCAGGCGGAAGGCAACGCCGGCCCCGCGCCGTTCACCTATACCGTGCGCCGCACGGGTGACGCCTCGCAGGCGGCGACGGTGACCTACACGGTCACCGGCACGGGCGGCAGCGCCGCGACCGCCGCCGACTTCGGCGGCACCATGCCGGGCGGCAGCGTCACCTTCCTGGCCGGCGAGACGCAGAAGGTGATCACGCTGGCCGTGGCCGGCGACACGGCGGTGGAGGGCGACGAGACCTTCGCGCTGACGCTCACCGGCACCGACCGCGGCACGCTGGGCACCGCCTCGGCGCTGGGCACTATCCTCAACGACGACAGCGCCTGGGCCATCGCCGCGACCAGCGCCGACAAGACGGAAGGCGGCACCGGCACCACGCCGTTCGTCTTCACCGTGACGCGCACCGGCGACACGGCGGCGACGGCCTCCGTCAGCTTTGCCGTCAGCGGCACCGGCGCCAACGCGGCGGACGGCGCCGATTTCGGCGGCGCGCTGCCGGCCGGCACGGTGACCATCGACGCCGGCCAGACGACGGCGACGGTCACCCTGGCGGTGGCCGGCGACACGCGGGTGGAGGGCGACGAGGGCTTCGCCGTCACGCTGTTCAACCCGACGCGCGGCGCCGTCGCCTCCGGCACGGCGCAGGGCGTGATCCGCAATGACGACAGCACGCTGGCTATCGTCGCCGACGCGGCGCAGGGCAACGAAGGCAACAGCGGCACCACCGCCTTCACCTTCACGGTGACCCGCACCGGCGACACCGCATCGTCGGCCAGCTACGGCTACACGGTCACCGGCTTCGGCGGCCGCGCCGCCGATGCGGCCGACTTCGGCGGGACCATGCCGGCCGGCACGGTCACCTTCGCGTCGGGCGACACGGCGAAGACCATCACCATCGCCGTCGCCGGCGACGCCGCGGGCGAGTATGACGAGGGCTTCTCGGTCGTGCTGGGCGAAGGTGTTTCCGCCAACGCCACCATCACCAACGACGACACGGTGGTCGAGGTCATCGCCACCGGCGCGGTCCGGAACGAGGGCGACAGCGGCACCACCCCCTACACCTTCGAGGTGCGCCGCAGCGGCGGCGACCTCAGCGGCACGACGACCGTCGACTGGGCGGTGGCCGGCGTCACCGCCGCGGGCGGCGGCGCTGCCGACGCGGCCGACTTTGGCGGCACCCTGCCTTCCGGCACGGTGACCTTCAACGCGGGCGAGACGACGGCGACGGTCACCGTGAACGTTGCCGGCGACCAGGTCGTCGAAACCAACGACGGCTTCGCGGTCACCCTGTCCAACCTGACCGGTGGCGCCGGCATCCGCGTCGCCACCGCGAACGGCAACATCCTGAACGAGGACGGCGACAGCACGCCGCCGAACGCGCCGACCGTCCCGGTCCTGGCGGCGGCGTCGGACAGCGGCGCGCTGAACGACGGCGTCACCGCCGTCCGCACGCCCACCGTCAGCGGCACGGCCGAGGCCGGCAGCACGGTGCGGCTGTACGACGGCGCCGCCGCCGTCGGCACGGCCGTCGCCGACACCTCGGGCGCCTGGACGATCACCGCATCCTCGCTGGCCGACGGCGCGCACACGCTGACCGCGCGGGCGACCGACGCGGCGCAGAACACCTCCACCGCCTCGGCGGCGCTGGTGCTCACCGTCGACGGCACGGCGCCCACGGCGCCGGGCTTCACGGCGGTGCAGGACGACACCGGTGCTTCGGCCACCGACCGCGTCACCAACGACACCACCCTGACCATCACCGGCCAGGCGGAGGCCGGCGCCACCGTCACCGTGTCCGGCCTGGGCCAGGACGTCACCGCCACCGCGAACGGCAGCGGCGTGTGGAGCATCGCGAACGCCGGCCCGCTGGCCGACGGCGTCTATGCCCTGACCGCCACGGCCACGGACGCGGCCGGCAACACCAGCGGCGTGTCGGCGCCCTGGGCCGTCACCATCGACACGGCGGCGCCCGGCGCGCCGACGGCGCCGGACCTCGCCGCCGCCTCCGACAGCGGCAAGGACGCCACCGACAACATCACCCGCATCGCCGCCCCGGTCCTCACCGGTCAGGCGGAAGCCGGCAGCACGGTCGTGCTGTACGACGGCGGCACGGCGGTGGGCACGGCGACGGCGGCCGGCGGCACCTGGACCATCACCGCGGCCTCGCTGGCCGACGGCGCGCACGCGCTGACCGCGCGGGCGACGGACGTGGCCGGCAACGCCTCGGTGGCTTCCGCCGCGCTGAACGTCACCATCGACACCACGGCGCCGGGCGCGCCGGTCCTCAGCAACACCGTGGAGGTGCCGGCGGCGGGCAGCCTGTCGCGCCGCCTGACCGGCACCGCCGACGCCAACAGCCGCGTGGTGATCTACGACCGTATCCAGTCGGGCAGCGAGATCCGCCTTATCGAGGTGGGCTCCGGCACCGCCGATGGCACCGGCAACTGGACCATCACCACCGGCCCGCTGGGCATCGGCACCCACTCGCTGACCGCCCGGCAGGTGGACGTGGCCGGCAACCTGTCGCCGACGGCGACGCCGGTCGCGGCCACCATCGACCCGCCGGACGTTACGCCGCCGGCCGCCCCGTCGCAGCCCGACCTGATGGCGGCCAGCGACAGCGGCGCCTCCAGCGGTGATGACGTCACCCGCGTGACCCGGCCGACGCTCACCGGCACGGCCGAGGCGCGCAGCCGCGTGGTTCTGTACGACGGCACCACGGCGGTCGGCACCGCCATGGCCGACAGTTCCGGCAACTGGACCGTCACCCCGGCCGCGCTGGGCGACGGCGCGCACACGCTGACCGCCAAGGCGGTCGACCTCGCCAACAACACCTCGGCCGCTTCCGCCGCGCTGGTCGTCACCATCGACACGGCGGCGCCGGCCGCACCCACGGGCCTGGGCCTGGCGGGCAGCAACCGCGCGGTCACCGCCAACACCACGCCCACCCTCGCCGGCACCGCGGAGGCGAACGCCACCGTCGTGCTGTACGACGGCGCCACCGCGCTGGGCACGGCGACGGCGGGCGGCGACGGGGCCTGGACGCTGACCACCGGCAGCACTCTGGTCACCGGCACCCACAACCTCACGGCGCGGGCGACCGACGCGGCGGGCAACGCCTCGTCCCTGTCGGGTGCCTTCACGCTGACCATCGGCACCGACAGCGGGCCGGTGCACACGCTGCCCGCCGGCACCCTGGGTGCGAACTCGGCCGTGGCGCAGGCCATCACCGGCCTGTCGGTGAGCAGCCCGCCGGGCACGCTGACCACGACGGTCACCGTCTCGGCCGGCACGCTGGCGACCACGGCCACGACGGGCGTGACCGGCGGCGGCACCGCCACGCTGACCATCCAGGGCACCGTGGCGCAGGTGAACGACGCGCTGGCGGGCCTGAGCTTCACCGCCCCCGACGCCGCCGGCCCGGTGACGCTGACGCTCAACTCGAACAACGGCATCGCCAGCCAGAACACCAAGACCATCACCGTCCTGAAGGCGGACGCCGCGTCGGTGAGCGGCCAACTCGTCGCCACGCTCCAGGGTGCTGCGGCCGGCACGGTCACCGTCAACCCGGCGGCCGACACGGTGAACGGCACCATCGTCCAGGGCGGCGCCTTCGATGGCGTCGATGCCGGGTCGCTGACCGGGGCCGGCATCGTCGTGCTGGGCGACGCGGCGAATGCGCGCATCGTCGGTTCGGCGCAGGACGACACGCTGACCGGCGGCGGCGGCAACGACACGCTGCTGGCCGGCGGCGGACGCGACCGGATCGTCGTCGGCGCCGTGGGCGACCTCGGCACCGCGGCCAACGCCACGGACGAGGTCCAGGGCTTCGAGTCCGGCGACCGCATCGACCTCACCGCATTGGGCAACCTCACCTGGCTGGGCAACACCGGCAGCTTCACCGCCAACGGGCAGGCGCGCTACGCCGTCACCGGCGGCAACACGGAGCTGTGGATCCGCCCGGTGGACGGTTCGGCAGACCGGGTCATGGTGCTGTCGGGCACGCTCGACCTCGGCGAGACGGCGGCGGGCAGCAGGGTGCTGCTGCTGCGCACGCTGGGCACCACCGGGGCCGACACGCTGAGCGGCGGCGCGGTCGACGACTGGATCGACGGCTTGGCCGGCCACGACCGCCTCAGCGGTCTGGGCGGCGACGACACGCTGCTGGGCAACGACGGCAACGACACGCTGGTGGGCGGCGACGGCAACGACAGCCTCGTCGGCGGCAACGGCAACAACCGCCTGGAAGGCGGCGCCGGCAACGACCGGCTGGAGCCGGGCAGCGACAGCCTGCTGGGCAACGACACGGTGGACGGCGGCGACGGCGTCGACACGCTGGTCGTCAACGTCGACGCCAACCTCATGCTGACCAACAGCACGATGCTGGGCCGCGGCGGCAAGACGAAGAGCATCACCGGCATCGAACTGGCCGAGGTCACCGGCGGCGACGGCGACAACAAGATCAGCCTGAAGGAGTTCTCGCTGGGCTCCGCCACGCTGATCGGCGGCGGCGGCAACGACGTGCTGATCGGCGGCGGCCTCGCCGACGTGCTGAGCGGCGGCGACGGCAACGACGTGCTGAGCGGCGGGGCCGGCAACGACACGCTGTACGGCGGCGCCGGCATCGACGTCTTCGAAGGCAAGGCGGGCGAACTGGCGGCCGACGTGCTGTCCGGCTTCGACGCGGCGCAGGACTTCCTGCACCTCACCGACGTGCCGCAGGGCAACGCCACGCTGGCGGGCGGTACCCTGTCGGTGCGCAGCGCCGACGGCCGCACCTTCGCCTTCACGGTGGACGCTGGCGCCCAGCTCACCTGGGACAACAGCGGCGGCTACTACGTCGGCGTCGGCACCGCGCCGGTCACCACGAAGGGCGGAAACAAGCTGGTGGACGGCTACCTCGCCTTTGCCACCATCTTCGCCGACGCCAACAACAACGGCGTGCTGGACGACGGCGAAACCAGCACCATCACCGACGAGACCGGCGCCTTCACGCTGAACGGCGGTGCCGCACCGCTGGTCGGCATCGGCGGCATCGATTTGTCCACCGGTCTGGCGTTCCAGGGCATCATGCGCGCCCCGGCCGGCTCGACCGTGGTCAGCCCGATCACCACGCTGGTGCAGGCGCTGGTCGACGGCGGCACCAGCGCCGCCGACGCCAACAACAAGGTGGCCGAGGCGCTGGGCGTGACGCTGCCCAACGGGCAGACCTTCGGCTCCTTCGATCCGGTCGTCACCGCCACCACGTCGAACGACGCGGCGGCGGTCACCCAGGCGGTGGCGGTGCAGGCGGCGGCGGTGCAGGTGGCCAACCTGATCGTGCAGACCGGCGCCGCGCTGTCGGGCGCCAGCACCGGTTCGGTCACCCAGTCGCAAGGCGCCAACGTGGCCAGCCAGGTGCTGGCGACGCAGATCGCCGGCCTCGGCAGCGGGCAGACGCTGAACCTGAACAGCTCCGACACGGTGCAGACCATCGTCACCACCGCGGCCACGGCGACGGGTGTCGACGTGACCAACGTGGCCGCGGCGACGGCGGCGGTGATCAGCGCCGCCAACGATCAGGTCAGCAACGCGGTGAACGCCGCCACGTCGAACGGCACGGTGTCGGTCAACGCGCTGACCTCCATCGCCCAGGTGCAGACGGTGGCGCAGGGCGAGGCGGCGGAGGCCGTCAAGACCGGCGCCCAGTCGGGTAACCTGGACTCCGCGCTGACCAACTACACCGGCGAGGCGCTGAACACGGTGATCCAGCAGACGCAGGCCGGCAACACCGGGCCGACCTATCTGGCGATCACGCAGACCAGCGCCGACAAGTCGGAAGCGGCCGGGCCGTTCACCTTCACCGTGGTGCGCAGCGGCACGACGACGGGGGCCACCACGGTGGACTGGCGCGTCACCGGATCGGGCGCCGACGCGGCGGACTTCGGCGGCACGTTGCCGTCCGGCTCGCTGAGCTTCGCCGCCGGCGAGACGTCGAAGACCATCACGGTTTCGGTGTCCGACGACAACACGGTGGAAAGCGATGAGGGCTTCACCGTCCAGCTGTTCAACGAGAGCACCGGCACGGAGTACAAGGCCGGCAGCGCCACCGGCACCATCCGCAACGACGATGCCACCTCGGGCGGCGGCGGTGGGGGCGGCGGTGGCGGCGGTGGGGGTGGCGGCACCACCACGCCGACGACCCCGACCACCACGACCACGACGACGCAGACGACCGGCGGCACCACCGTTGAGACGACGGTGACCACCACCGGCGGCAGCTCCACCGTGTCGGTCACCGTGGCCCCGCCGTCCTCGACGGTGCCGGCGTCGGTGACCATCACCGGCGGCAGCGGCGGCACGTCGATCGGTGCCCAGGTTCCGGCCGGCGTCGGCCTGACCGCGACCGGCCCGCAGGACCCGGTCGGCCGGGACGGCGCGGCGAGCACGCTGACCTCGTCGGTCACGTCGCTGACCGCCAACACGACTGAGCAGGCGACGCTGACCACCGCCATCACCAGCTACACCCAGTCGCTGGCGCCGACGGCCACGGTCACCGTGCGCACGGTGACGCCGACGGTGACCGGCACCGCGCCGGGCACGCCGATCGTCATCACCGGCGGCGGCACGGGCGGGGAGGCGCTGGTCATCGACACGCGCAACCTGCCGTCGGGGACGATCCTGCAGATCGACAACGTCGGCTTCGTCGCCGTGGTCGGCAACGCGCAGGTGTCCGGCGGCGCCGGCTCGCAATACGCGGTCGGCGACAACTCCAGCCAGATCATGGTGCTGGGGGCCGACGACGACACGCTGCGCGGCGGCGGCGGCGACGACTTCGTCGGCTCGCGCGAGGGCAACGACCTGATCTACGGCGACGCGGGCAACGACACCGTCACCGGCGGTGTCGGCAACGACGTGCTGTACGGCAACCAGCAGAACGACCAGCTGTACGGCAACCAGGGCTTCGACACGCTGTTCGGCGGCCAGGACCTGGACACGATCTTCGGCGGCCAGGATGCCGACGTGATCTACGGCAATCTGGCCGGCGACGTCGTGTACGGCAACATGGCCAACGACACGGTCTTCGGCGGCCAGGGCGGCGACACCCTGTTCGGCGGCCAGGGCGACGACTCGGTGGCCGGCAACCTGGGCGACGATGCGCTGTTCGGCAACCTGGGCAACGATACGCTGAACGGCGGGGCGGGGTCCGACACGCTGGGCGGCGGCGACGGGGCGGACGTGTTCCGCTTCAACGCCGCGTTCGAAGGCGGCGACGTCATCACCGACTTCCAATCGGGGGTGGACAAGATCGCGGTGCTCAGCCCGAACTTCGGCAACCTGGCGGCGGGCACGCTGTCGGCGTCGAACTTCGCGCTGAACAACCCGGCGGACGCCAACGACCTGTTCGTCTTCAACACGGCCACGGGCACGCTGTCGTACGACGCCGACGGCAGCGGCGCCGGGGCGGCGGTGACCATCGCCACGCTGAACGTCCGCACGCTCAGCGCCAGCGACATCCTCGTGTTGCCTAGCGGGTCGTGACGCCGGGGGCGGCGGGAAGGCTGATGGTGAAGGCCGTCCCGCCGCCCTCGCGGTCGGCGAAGGACAGGGTTCCTCCATGCTTGGCGACGATCGACTTCGCCAGATAGAGGCCGAGCCCGGTCCCCGGCACCGTCGAGACGTTCGAGGCGCGGAAGTAGCGTTCGAAGAGACCGGCCCGGTCGCCGGCCGGTATGCCGCAGCCGCGGTCGAGGACGCGGAGGTGGAACCGGTCGCCGGCGCCCGTGGCCTCGACGTCGATCGTCGACGCCGGGGGCGAGTACTTGGCGGCGTTGTCCAGGATTGCGTTGAACACCATGCGCAGAAGCTCCGGGTCGCCGTGCAGCGCGGCGGGCGGCGCCTCGGCGCGGACGCGGATGGCGCGGGCCTGGAGCAGGCGGTGGTGCTGCGCCACGTCCTCGATCATCGCCATCGGATCGAAGGGCCGGACGCGCAGGACCAGCCCCTTCTCGTCGAGCCGGTCCTCGGCGAAGCAGGAGTCGATCAGGCCCAGCAGCCGGCGGACGTTCGCCCGGATGTTGTCCAGCCGGCGCTGGGCGTCGGCCGTCAGCGGGCTGGCGAGCAGGGGAAGCACCTGCGCCGCGCCGTCGATCACCGCCAGCGGCGTCTTGAACTCGTGCGCCGCCATGCGGATGAACTGCCGCAGCCGCTGCCGGGCGGCCTGTTCGGCGATCAGCGCCTCCTCGGTCTGGGCGTTCGCGGCGATCAGCTGGCGCGTGCGCTGCTCCACCAGCTTGCCCAGGCGGAAGCGGATCTGGTCGGCCACGGCCAGGGCGAAGCCGATCAGCAGTGTGGCGAGGCCGATCGTGAACAGCTCGCGCACCCAGCCGCGCCAGGGCAGCAGATCCGGCGCCCAGCGGTTGAACGCCACGAGGTGCAGGGAGGTCAGCACCAGGAACGGCCCCATGGACAGCAGCAGCGCCCGGCGCTCCCGCGCGCCGATGCCGCGCTGGAGGAGCATGAGCCAGAGCGAGACCGCCGAGACGGCGAAGAAACTGGCCGTCAGCCCGGTGATGAGCCGGTGCGGCACGAACAGCATCAGGCAGAGGTTCACCGCCGTCATCGCCGCGACGCCGAACCGCAGCGCGCGCCACGTGGCCGGGCGGTGGCCGGCGAGGTCCAGGTAGGTCGCGATGAACATCGGCAGGCAGTGCAGGCCGAGGATGCCACCCGCTTCCAGGATCCACCAGTCGATGTTGTCGGGCCAGGACAGGCCGTAGACGCGGTTCAGCCCGGACCCGAACAGGGCGGTGATCATGATGCCCAGCGCCGCCCCGAAGGCATGGGCGTACAGCCGCCCGCGCAGCAGCAGCCCGTGCGCGGCGAAGAGCAGCGTCATGCTGGCCAGCGACCCGAAGACGGGGGCGTGCAGGCGGGTCATGTCCGCCTCGTGCCGCATCTGGGCCGGCGTGGTGCGCAGCACCGGCGCCATGACGAGCGGGAAGCGCGACTGCACGCGCAGGTACAGCGTGACCGTCCGGCCCACGTACGGCGTCAGCGCCACGGTGTGCTGGATCTCGCCGGCCGGCACCGCCGCCACCGACAGCCCGCGCGCCTCGTGCGCCAGCACCCGGCCGTCGTCGCCGACCACGTGGACGTCGGCCCGGGCGATCAGCAGCGTGTCGATGGCCAGCAGCCAGCGGTCGGCCGCCGCGGCACCGGTCAGGTCCAGCCGGGCGCGCGCCCACAGGGCGCCGGTGCTCAGCCCGAACGACGGCGGGCCGTCCGCCAGCGGGCGGAAAGCCTGCCGCTGTTCGCCCATCACCGCGTCGAGCGACAGGGTGCCGCCGGGGTCGAACAGAACGTCGACGGCGGGGGCCAGCGCCACCGTGTCAGCCGCGCCGACGACAACGGGGGCCGTCCGCGCCACGGCCGCACCCAGGAGAATGCCCAGCGCGGCGGCGACGATCCCGGCAACGGCGGCAAACCTCACGCGATCCATCCTTCGGCGACAAACGCTGCGCGGGAGGAGAAGTCAAATGCCGCCGCCGGTCAAGTGACCAGGGCCGGCCGTTCCAAAGCGTTCCAATATCGCGGGAATATCGCTTTGACGAGGCGAGGATGATGGCGCATACGTCGCCCTTCGGAACCGGTGGCCGACAGGGGACGGAGAGACCATGGCGCGGATTGCCGTCGTCGAGGACGAAGCGGCGCTTCGGGAGGACATCGCGCTGTACCTGCAAGCGGAGGGGCACGAGGTGCGGCAGGCGGCGTGCGGCGCGGATCTCGACGCGCTGCTGGCGGACGGCGCGGACATCGTCGTGCTGGACGTCAACCTGCCCGGCGAGAACGGCTTCGACATCGCCGCGCGCCTGCGGCGGTCCTCGGCGCCCGGCATCATCATGCTCACCGCCCGCCGGCTGGAGGACGACCGGCTCGCCGGGCTGGACGCCGGGGCGGACATCTACCTGTCCAAGCCCGTGAGCTTTCGCGAGCTGGCCGCCCACGTCCGCGCGCTGGGCCGCCGCCTGATGTGCGAGCCGGTGGCCCCGGAATCCGCGGCGGAGGCGCCGCAAGGGGCGCCGCAATGCTGGCTTTTGCATCGCACCGGCTGGCACCTCACCACGCCGTCCGGCGCCGCCGTGCCCCTGTCGAAGCTGGAGATGCGCTTCCTGTCCCGCCTCGCCGAGACGCCGGAGGCGCCGGTGGACCGCAACCGCCTGGCGCAGGCCATCTACGGCACCTGCCTGGACCACGACAGCCGGGCCCTGGACGCGCTGGTGCGCCGCCTGAAGCTGAAGGTCGAGCGGCTGTCCGGCACGACCCTGCCGGTGCAGGCGCTCTACGCTTCCGGCTACGTCTTTTCGGCGCTGCTGCGGGTCGCCCCCGCGGCCACATAGGCGCGGCCGAATGACCACTCTGACGAGTAGGGATCTCGGCAAATGCTAGCCTTATTATTGCTCGGCTGTGACAAGTTGGATGGCGTATAACCTTCGAAAGATGGCTGAATCCGCGACAGAATAAGCAATAACAAGCGGATGCTGACGCCTGCGTATGGCGATCGTTACAATAGGTCACATTTGTATTTTTGACGTCACGCATCTTTTGAGCGAAAAGCCAACAATGATGTGAGGCGTGCGGTGACCTTTGGTTGCCGTCCACCGACTCCGGCCTGTGGCCGGGACGGTGGGAACGGGTGGCGCGCGGCGCCATTGGGGGACAGCGATGTCAGTGGCCGGACGTGTCGGACGCAACGGTGACGATGGCAGGACGGCGGCCCTCGGCGGCCACCTCCGGCCTTTATGACGCTCCATCCCCGCGGCCGCCCGCCGTCTTGATGGCCGCGCCGCGCTGCATCTCCTGACCGTCACGGAATCTCCAACTTCGGGCTGCCCTCCCCCTCGTGGTTCGCGCATTGCGGGCGTGGACGGGTGCGCCGCGTTGCAACCTTGCATAGATGAGGCTCGTCGCATGGCACAGGCTGTTTCCACCAACTCGGGCTTCCGTTTCGGCCTCGGCGCCAGCGGCAGCGACATCGGCTACCGGGTCGCGGCCAATCCGGTCGGCAAGGTGTACCTCGCCGGTACCTGGACCGGCGCGACGCTCGACGTCGATCCCGGCCCCGGCGTCATGTCGTTTCCGAACGGCACGACGGGCAGCACCGACCTCTTCCTCGCCCAGTACGGCATCGACGGCACGCTCTCCCCGATGGCATGGCGCATCGACGGCACCGGCGTGGTGAAGCCGACCGGCCTGATCGCCGGCGACGGGAACGTCACGGTGTCCGGCACCTTCACGGGCAGCGCGCAGTTCGCGGCGCTCTATGGCGTCACCGTGCAGGCCGGCGCGCTGCAGGACAGCTTCCTCGCACGCTACGGCGCCGGTGAGGATCCCTCGTGGGTGGCGCACCTCGCCACGACCACCGCCAGCGGTTTCGTCACCATCAACAGCATCGCCGACGCCAGCGGTTCCACCGTGGTGACGGGGGCCTTCCGCGGCACGGTGAACTTCGGGACCACCGCCTCACCGTACCAGCTGACCAGCAGCGGCGGCATGGACATGTTCGTCGCCAAGTACGACACCAGCGGCCAAGTGTCGTGGGCCAAGGCCTTCGGCGGCACCAGCGACGATTCCGGCTTCGGCATCCTGTCCAACGGCGACGGAGTCTACGTCGCCGGATTGTACAACCAGTCCATCACGCTGGAGGATGCCGGCGGGCCGCCGGTGACCCTGACGGCCAGCGGCGGCGGCACCGACATCATGCTGCTGAAGCTGAAGAGCGACGGCGACCTGGACACCACCACCGGCTGGGCGAAGAGCATCGGCGGTGCGGGCGTCGAGAAGCCCACCGGCATCGCGCAGGACGGCGACGGCAACATCTACGTCGCCGGCACCCTCTACGGCGTCGCCGACTTCGATCCCGGACCGGGCGAACTCGTCAAGGACGGGGGCACGGCCAGCGACGAAGACGCCTTCGTGGCCAGCTACGACCCCAGCGGCGCCGTGCGCTGGGCGCAGACCGTCGGCAACATGAACCAGAACATGACCGTCAATGACGTGGCGGTGCGGGGCAGTGGCGGCGTCTACCTGACCGGCGGCTACAAAGGGATGGTCGACTTCGATCCGGGTGCGGGCGTCTCGACGGAGATGTCGATCGGTTCGATGGACGCCTACCTGCTGAGCCTCACGAGCGGCGGCGCCTTCACCTCGGTCAAGACGACGCACGCGGGCGGCGACACGCAGGGCCGGGGCGTGGCGGTCGACAATTCCGGCAACGTTTTCGTGACCGGCTCCTACCAGAGCGGCATCGACCTCGACTTCGGCTTCGGCGAGCACATCCTGAACGCGGGCGGCAACTCCGACAACGTCTTCCTGTCGCGGATCGGCGCCACGCAGGCGACGGTGACCGACGTCACCTCGGCCAAGACGAACGGCAGCTACAGCACCGGCACGGTGGACATCACCGTCACCTTCAGCGACGTCGTGACGCTGAACACCGCGCAGGGCAGCCCGACGCTGAAGCTGGCCACCGGCACCACGCAGCGCAACGCCGTCTACGCCAGCGGCTCCGGCACCAACACGCTGACCTTCACCTACACGATCCAGAGCGGCGACACCTCGGCCGACCTGGACTACAGCGGCACCGACGCGCTGGCGCTGAACGGCGCGACCATCCAGGACCCGTCCGGGCACACCGTCACCCCGGTGCTGCCGACGCCGGGCGCCAGCCATTCGCTGGGCGCCAACAAGGCGATCGTCATCGCCGCCGCGCCGGTCAGCACGGGCGGCGGTTCCGGCGGTGGCGACGGCGGCGGTTCGGGCGACAACACCACCACCGTGGACGGCGTGACGGTGACCCAGGGCACGCGCACCGGCACCGACGGGCGCAGCGTCGAGACGCTGACCATCCCGGTGGTCGGCGCCGGCCGCACCGACCAGGATGCCACCAGCCGCAACGCCGACATCCCGCTGTCGCGCGATTCGTCCGGCACCGTCCTCCTCCAGGCGCAGCTGCCGGTGGGCGTCGGCATGCAGGTGGAGACGGCCGGCGTCAGCGGCCTGGACGGCCTGATCCGCGCCATCCAGAACCGCACGCAGAACCAGCCGGGCGACCAGTCGGCGATGACCGGCATCGGCCAGAGCTTCCTGGGCGCGCTCCCGGCCGGCGTCAACCTGACGGTGCGCACCATCGTGCCGACCGTCGCCAGCGGCGGCGCCGCGCCCGGCCAGCCCATCGTCATCACCGGCACGCCTTCGGCCGGCGGCACGGGCACGCAGCAGCAGGCGGTGGTGATCGACGCCTCCAGCCTGCCCAGCGGCACCGTCATCCAGCTGCAGAACGTGGAGTTCGCCGCCGTGGTGGGCGCCGTGCGCGTCAGCGGCGGCGAGGGCTCGCAGATCGTGACCGGCGACAGTGCCGACCAGTGGATGGTGCTGGGGGCCGACGACGATACGCTGCGCGGCGGCGGCGGCAACGACTTCGTCGGCTCGGAAGGCGGCGACGACGTGCTGTACGGCGACACCGGCCTGGACACGGTGACCGGCGGTGTGGGCAACGACGTGCTGTACGGCAACCAGCAGGACGACGTGGTCTACGGCAACCAGGGCCTGGACACCCTGTTCGGCGGGCAGGATGCCGACACCGTGTTCGGCGGCCAGGACGGCGACGTTCTCTACGGCAACCGCGCCAGTGACGTGCTGTACGGCAACCTGGGCAGCGACACGCTGTTCGGCGGGCAGGACAACGACGTGCTGTTCGGTGGCCAGGGCGACGACGTGTTGGCCGGCAATCTGGGGGCCGACACGCTGACCGGCGGGCTGGGCGCCGACGTCTTCCGCGTCGGCGCGCCCCAGGAGGGCGGCGACGTGATCGCCGACTTCACCTTGGGCGAGGACAGGATCGCCGTGGCCGGCCCGAACTTCGGCAACATCCCCGCGGGCACACTGTCGGCCAGCCACTTCGCGCTGGACAACCCCACATCGGCCGGGGCGACGTTCGTGTTCAACACGCGCAGCGGCGTGCTGTCCTTCGACGCCGACGGCAGTGGTGCCGGGGCGGCGGTGGCCATCGCCACGCTCAACGTCCGCACGCTCAGCCACACCGACATCCTGGTGTTGCCGGGCTGATCGGCGCCGGGGGCGCCGATGCGCTCCCGACGCCCGCTGAAACGCCGGGCGGCACCGGCCCGTTATGACGATGCCGCCCTCCGTTCGAGCCTTGCCATGCCCGCCGCCATGCCCGCCGTCATCACCGCCTTGCCTGGCTCGCCGCTCGTGGCGGTGCCCAGCCGGCACGGGACCTTCCTGTGCAGCGGGCAGGACATGATCGGCCGCATGCTCGCACTCTACGGCGAGTGGGCCGAGCAGGAAATCCGGCTGCTCTCCCGGATCCTGCGGCCGGGGGATGTCGCCGTCGACGTCGGCGCCCACATCGGCACCGTCAGCCTGGCGATGGCGCGCGCCGTCGGCGACCGCGGCTGCGTGCTGGCCTTCGAGGCGCAGCGCATGGTGCACAACGTGCTGTGCGCCAACATCGCCATCAACGGCCTGCTCAACGTCCACGCCTTCAACGCCATCGTCACCGACCGCGACGGCGGCGCCCGGCTGAACGAACAGCGGCCGGCGGACTGGCGCAATTCGGGCAGCTTCGCCATCCCCGCCGTCGCCAGCTCCGCTGCGTCACCGCGCAACACGCCGAAGATCCGGCTGGATTCCGTCCTCGCCACGCTCGACCGTTGCCGCGTGGTCAAGATGGACATCGAAGGCGCCGAGCCCCTCGCCCTCGACGGCTTCGGCGCGGTGATCGGGCGGCTGCGCCCAGCCCTCTACATCGAGGCGAACCGCGAGGACCGCTTCCTGGCGGTCAAGGAGCGGCTGGACCGGCTGGGCTACCGCGCGTGGTGGCACTGCGAACCGCACTTCAACCCGGCCAATTTCCGGGGCGAGACCCGGAACGCCTACGGCGCCGCCACCGACATCAACCTGCTCGCCCTGCCGGCGGACGCCGCGGCACCGGAGGGCCTGCGGGAAGCCCGCGACTTCGCCGACGTCGCGCACCTCGCTCCACCCGCCGCCAGCACCGCGGGCTGAAAGGATGCGCCTTTGAGTTGCGTCGCTGATGGCAAACGCCCGGCCGTTACTGCCGGCGCGCAAGTTGTCACAGCAATCGTTACATTGCGTTGCCTTTGTATGCTTGACCCGCTGGGCGGCGATATACGACCTTTGGTTTAATTTCAGGCAAACCATATGGCCGGCGCGCCCGCGCGAACATGGGCCGGCGTCCGCCTGGAGACGCAACCAATAATCATTGGTTGCCCATACCTGAACCACCTCTCATCGATTCAAGAAACCACCGCCATGGCCCAACTGACGCTGACCGGAGCGAACGCCAACACGCAGACCGGCGTGAACGTTCAAGGCAGTACGACGGCGACCACCGGAGACGACACCATCTCCACGATCGCCGCCTACATCGCCGGATCGACCATCGACGGTCGTGGCGGCTTCGGCGACAGGCTGCTGCTCACCGGCGGCGGGACGTTCGACCTGTCGGCCGCGGCGGCGCTGGCCGGCATCGAGCAGATCGTCCTGGAAAGCCCCGGCGTCGTCATCGGCACCAGCAACCCGGACTACTTCTCCGGCTCGGCCGGCGACGACACGCTCTCCGGCGGTGGCGGCGACGATTACATCCTGGGCATGGGCGGCAGCGACGTGCTGTGGGGCAATGCCGGCCCCGATACGCTGGAGGGTGGCGAGGGCAACGACACCCTGTCGGGCGGCGAAGATTACGACGACTTGCAGGGCGGCAATGGCGACGACGTCTTCGTCATCTCCGGCAACGGTGAGTTCAGCGAGTACGAGCGGATCGACGGCGGTGCCGGGACCGACACCATCCGCGTCCTGTCGCCCAGCGGCGCGTACGACTTCACCAATGCCGAGGGCATCGAGCGCATCGAGTACGGCAACGCCGACGCGGGCGCCGACTGGGCTGTCACGGGCAGCGGCGGGAGCGACGTGATCGCCGGCAGCGGCGGCAGGGAGACGATGGCCGGCGGCAACGGCAACGACACGCTCTCCGGCCTCGGCGGCGACGACAGCCTCTATGGCGGCAGCGGCGACGACGTCCTGCACGGCGGTGCCGGCAAGGACACGCTGCTGGGCGGCGACGGCAACGACGTCATCGTCATCGACACGAACGCCGACTTCACGTCGGACGAGTCGATCAACGGCGGCAGCGGCTACGACGTCATCCGCCTGATGGCGCCCAGCGGCACGATCAACCTCAACAACGCAGCGAACGTCGAGCGCATCGAATACGGCGGCTCCTCGGACGCCGACTGGGGCGTGACCGCCGGCATCGGCCACGACCTGATCGTCGGCGGCGGCGGCCGGGAAACCATGATGGGCGGCATCGGCAACGACACGCTGTCCGGTGCCGGCGGCCATGACGTGCTGACGGGCGACGGCGGCGAGGACAGCCTGCTGGGCGGTGCCGGCAACGACACGCTGAACGGCGGCGACGGCAACGACACCCTGTCGGGCGGCGACGGCAACGACGTGTACCTGTTCGACGCGTCCAACACCGGCTCCGCCCTCGTCGCCGACCTGTCGCTGGGCGACGTGATCCGCGTGAACAACGCCGACTTCGGCAGCGGCACCATCACCGACGGCGACGGCGGCGAAGTCGCCGCCCACTCCGTGCAGGTCTTCCAATCGGGCGGCGTCACGCGGCTGTTCATCGACACCGACGGCGCCCTCGGTCCCGACGTGACCGTCAGGCTGGCCGGGTCCTTCTCGGCCGCCGACTTCGCCCTGTCGGGCGGCGACATCGCCCTGCGGGCACCGCTGTTCACCACCGGCACCGACACCCACACCGACACCGCCGGCAACGCGCTGACCGCCTCGGCCACGACCAACACCATCAACGCGGGCGACAATGTCGACGCCGGTGACGGCACCGACACGCTGAACGCCACGCTGACCAACGGCCAGACCACCGGGGCCGCGACGCTGGCCGGTTGGGAGAACCTCAACGTCACGGTGGCCAGCGGCCAAAGCGCCACCTTCAACGCGCAGAACGTCTCCTCCTCCACCCTCAAGCCGGTGGGTGCGGGCACGCACGTCATCACCAACGCCGCGGTGGACGTGGATGCCTCCGGCCTCACCGGCGCCGGCACGCTGGACGCCACCTTCGGCGGCGACAACGTGGCGGCGACCGGCGGCGGCAACGACGACGTCTTCGCCTTCGGCACCTCGCTGAACGCCAACGACACCATCAGCGGCGGCGCCGGCAACGACACCCTCACCGCCACCTTGACCAACCTGTCCGGCAGCGCCGGCACCCTGCGCCTGACCGACGTCGAGGTGCTGGACCTGACCAGCAGCGGCTCGGCCAACCAGATCTCGCTGGCCAGCGCCACCGGCCTCAACACGGTCAAGGTCGCCGGCACCGCGCTGTTCCACCTCTCCGGCGTCGGCGGCAGCGTCACCACCATCGACGCCGGCACTGCCTCGGGCGCCCAGTCCATCACGCTGTCCGGCGCCGCCAACGTGCTGCTCAAGGGCGGGGCGGGCAACGACACGTTCGATCTCGGCACCACGCTGACCAGCGCCGACACGATCAGCGGCGGCGCGGGCGACGACACCGTCTCCGCCTATGTGACCGGCCTGAGCGAGTTCTCCGGCAACCTGCGGCTGAACGGCGTCGAGACGCTGGAGCTGACCGGCTACGACGCGGCCAGCACCATCGTGCTGACCAACGCCAGCGGCCTGACCACGCTGAACCTGGCCGGCAGCAGCGATCTGGCGGTGTCCGACATCCTCAGCACCGTGACCCGGATCGACGGCCGCAACGCCATGGGCGCGCTCAGCCTCAGCCTGGGTGACGCCGCCGACGTGCTGGTCATGGGCGGGGCCGGCAACGACACCTTCAAGTTCTACGGCACGCTGACCAACGCCGACACCATCAGCGGCGGCGACGGCAACGATACGGTGAACGCCTCCGCCTCCGGCCTCAACGCCACCACCGGCGCCTTCACCCTTTCCGGCGTCGAGGCCCTGTGGCTGACCGGCGAGAGCGGGCCCAGCGTGGTCGACCTGTCCAACGCCACCGGCCTTACCGACGTGCGCATCCGCGGCGGCATGCAGGCCACGGTCGGCGGCTTCGCCGCGAGCGTGGCGCGCATCGACGGTTCCGACGCGCGGGGCGCGCTGACCATCAACCACGCGCAGGCCGCCAACGCCACCATCTCCGGCGGCGAGGGAAGCGACGCGATCACCGGCGGGGCGGGCGCCGACGTCATCGGCGGCTTCATCGGCAACGACACGCTGTACGGCGGCGACGGCGCCGACACGCTGTCGGGCGGGGCCGGCAACGACGTGCTGTACGGCGGGGCCGGCAACGACGTGTTCGGCTACGCGGCGGCCGACGGCACGGCGACGGACAGCATCGGCGACTTCGCCATCGGCGACGTCATCCGCGTCAACGGCGCGACGCTCAGCGGCGGCATGGGCACCACGCTGGCCGCGCACGGCGTCAAGGTCAGCACGGTGTCCAACGTCACCCGGCTCGACATCGACCTGGACGGCAACAGCGCCGCGGCGGAGCTGACCATCAACCTGGCGGGCGTCTTCTCGACGTCGAACCTCCGGATCTCCGGCAACGAGATCAGCGCCTTCACCCCGGCTCCCCCCAGCACGGGGGGCGACGGCGGCGGTGGCGGCTCCGGCACGCCGAACACGACGACGCAGACGGTGGACGGCGTCACCGTCCAGCAGACCACGCAGACCGGCAGCGACGGCACGCGCACGGACACGCTGGTGGTGCCCGTCGTCACCGCCGGCCGCACGGAGCAGAACGCCGCCACCCCCAACGCCGACATTCCGCTGGCCCGCGACACCGCCGGCCAGGCGGTGCTGGAGGCGCACGTCCCGGTCGGCGTCGGCCTGACGGTGGAAAGCACGACCACCACCGCCAGCGGCGTCGCCGGCCTGATCCGCGCCATCCAGAACCGCACGCAGAACCAGCCGGGCGACCAGTCGGCGATGACCGGCATCGGCCAGGGCTTCCTCGGCGCGCTCCCGGCCGGCGTCAACCTGACGGTGCGCACCATCGTGCCGACCGTCGCCAGCGGCGGCGCCGCGCCCGGCCAGCCGATCGTCATCACCGGCACGCCTTCGGCCGGCGGCACGGGCACGCAGCAGCAGGCGGTGGTGATCGACGCCTCCAGCCTGCCCAGCGGCACCGTCATCCAGCTGCAGAACGTCGAGTTCGCGGCGGTGGTCGGCGCCGTGCGCGTCAGCGGCGGCGAGGGCTCGCAGATCGTGACCGGCGACAGTGCCGACCAGTGGATGGTGCTGGGGGCCGACGACGACACGCTGCGCGGCGGCGGCGGCAACGACTTCGTCGGCTCGGAAGGCGGCGACGACGTGCTGTACGGCGACACCGGCTATGACACGGTGACCGGCGGCGTGGGCAACGACGCGCTGTACGGCAACCAGCAGGACGATTTGGTCTACGGCAACCAGGGCGCCGACACGGTGTTCGGCGGCCAGGACGCCGACACCGTGTTCGGCGGGCAGGACGGCGACGTGCTTTACGGCAACCGGGCAGCCGACGTGCTGTACGGCAACCTGGGCAGAGACACGCTGTTCGGCGGTCAGGACAACGACGTGCTGTTCGGCGGCCAGGGCGACGACCTGCTGGCCGGCAACCTGGGGGCCGACACGCTGACCGGCGGGTTGGGGGCGGACATCTTCCGCGTTGGAGCGCCCCAGGAAGGCGGCGACGTGATCGCCGACTTCACCTTGGGCGAGGACAGGATCGCCGTGGTGGGGCCGAATTTCGGAGCCATCCCGGCGGGAAACCTGTCGGCCAGCCACTTCGCCTTGGACAACCCGACCACGGCGGGTGCCCAGTTCGTGTTCAACACGCGCAACGGCGTGCTGTCCTTCGACGCGGATGGCAGTGGCGCCGGGGCGGCGGTGGCCATCGCCACGCTGAACGTCCGCACGCTCAGCCACACCGACATCCTGGTGCTGGGCAACTGACGCGCGCCGGCCGGGTGGTGGACACGCCGCCCGGCCGGCTCCCCGCCGCCGTCAGGCCCGCGGGGCCGGCGTGCGGTGCGACACGCACTTCACGACGGTGTATTCCGTCAGCCCCTCGGTGCCGCCTTCGCGGCCATAGCCGCTGTCCTTCACGCCGCCGAACGGCGTTTCGGCGATCGACGCGACGAAGTGGTTGATCGACAGGTTGCCGCAGGCCACCTCGTCCGACAGCGCCGCGACGTTCGCCGCCGATTCCGTGAAGGCGTAGGCGGCGAGGCCGAAGGGCAGGGCGTTCGCCTTGGCGATCGCCTCCTCCAGGCTGCGCACGCGCTGGATCAGCATCAGCGGGCCGAACGGCTCCTCGTTCATGGCGCGGGCGTCGTCCGGCATGTCGGCCAGCACGGTCAGCGGGAAATAATAGCCCTTCGTGCCGATGCGCTCGCCGCCCGCCACCAGCCGGGCGCCGCGCGCCAGGGCATCGGCGACCAGCGATTCCATGGCGGCCAGCCGGCGCGGGTTGGCGAGCGGCCCCAGCTCCGTCGCCTCGTCCCGCCCGTCGCCGACGCGCAGGGCCGCGGCGCGCGCCCCAGCCGCGGCGACGAAGCGATCGTAGATCCGGTCGTGCACGAAGAAGCGGGTCGGCGCCACGCAGACCTGACCGGCGTTGCGCGTCTTGGACAGGACCGAGGCGACGGCCGTTGCCTCCGGGTCCACGTCGTCGCAGACGATCACCGGCCCGTGCCCGCCCAGCTCCATGATCGCCGGCTTCATGTGCCGGCCGGCCAGCTCGGCCAGATGCCTGCCCACCGGCACCGAGCCGGTGAAGGTGACGAGGCGCACCGCCGGCTGGGCGATCAGGAAGGAGGAGATTTCCGCCGGGTCGCCGAACACCAGGTTCAGCACGCCGGGCGGGAGGCCCGCGTCGACGAACGCCTGGGCGAGCTGTACCGCGCCCGCCGGCGTCTCCTCCGACGCCTTGAGGATGATGGAGCAGCCGGCCGACAAGGCCCCCGCCACCTTGCGCGCGGGTGAGCTGACCGGGAAGTTCCAGGGCGAGAAGGCCGCCACCACGCCGACCGGCTCGCGCAGGACGGTGTGCCGCATGCCGGGTTCGGCCGGGATGACGCGGCCGTAGAGGCGGCGTCCCTCGTTGGCGTCCCATTCGATGATGTCGCAGGCGCGCAGCACTTCCAGGCGCGACTGGCCGATCGGCTTGCCCTGTTCCAGCGTCATCGCCAGGGCGGCGTCGTCGACCCGTTCGCGCAGCAGGGCGGCGGCGCGCAGGATGATGCGCGCCCGCTCGGCCGGCGCCGTCCGGCGCCAGACCCTCAGGCCGGCCGCCGCCGCCGCCAGCGCGTCGGCGAGGTCGGCCGGGCCGGCGTGCGGCAGCAGGCCCAGCGTGCTCTCGTCCGCCGGGTTGAAAACCGGCTGCCCGGCGCGCCCCGGCCGCCATGCACCGCCGATCAGGAGGCGCAGCTCAGGATAGGAACTCATGGTTCGCAAACCTTTTCGATGGTGGGTTCAGCCCGCCGTGGGCTCCAGGTGCAGGCAGGCGATGTCCTCCGGTCCCGCCGGGTGGCGCGGATAGCGTTCCAGCACCAGCGGGTCGTGGCCGGGCACGATGTGGTCGGGGGAGTCGGCCAGTTCGCCGAGCCGCCGGTGCCCCTCCAGCATGGCGGCGACGTCGTGCACCAGCGGGAAGGGGTTGCCGTCCAGGTTGCCGTAATAGTGCGCGGCGTCGGCGGCCAGCACCACCCAGCCGCGTCCGGTGTGCACCCGCACCACCTGCAGCCCGGCGGTGTGCCCGCCGATCCGGTGCAGCGTGATGCCCGGCGCCAACTCAGCGTCGCCGTCGTGGAAGCGCACGCGGCCGGCGTGGACCTTGCGCACCATCGCCACCACGTCCTCGACCTCGAAGGCGTGGCGCAGGGCGCCGTGGCACATGCAGCGGCCGGTGGCGTAGGCCATCTCGGCGTCCTGGAGGTGGAAGGTGGCCGCGCCGAAGCGGTCGAGGCTGCCGGCGTGGTCGTAGTGCAGGTGCGTGATCACCACGTCGGGCACCGCCGCCGCGTCGACGCCGAGGCGCGCCAGCATGTCCACCGGGTGGCGGATCAGCCTGCGCCCGCGCCTTTGCGCGACCGCCTCGCCGAACCCGGTGTCGACCACCACCACGCGTCCGCCGCCGACGATCGCCCACAGGAAGAAGTCGAGCGGCATGGGGCCGTCATGGTCGTCGAGCGCGGCGCGCATCAGGAAATTGTCGGCGACCCGCCGGTCCATCGAGCCGTAGCGCAGCGCGAACACCTCGTAGTCGGGCACCCGCATGGTCCTCCTCCCTCTCATTGTTGTGGCCCGGGTTGTGGCCCGGGTGATCGTACCGGAGGCGTGCCCCGCGGGCGGGCTGCACATGGACCTTGCCAGAGCCCCCGATCGGGCGTAGAACGGACCTTATAAAGAGAACGGTCGTTCTGTCAAACAGAACGTTGGTGAACGGTACCAGGGAGGAACACGTGAAAAGAAGCTGCATCGCCCTCTCCGCCATCCTGCTGGCGGCGCTCGCCCCGGCGGCGCCGGCCCTGGCCGGCAGCGCCGCCATCAGGATCGGCGTGCTGAACGACCAGTCCGGCGTGTTCGCCGACAACGGCGGCCTGGGCTCGGTCATCGCCGCGCGGCTGGCGGCGGAGGATCTCGGCAACAAGGTGCTGGGCAAGCCGATCGAGGTGATCGCGGCCGACCACCAGAACAAGGCGGACATCGCCTCGGCCACCGCCCGGCGCTGGATCGAGAACGAGGGGGTGGACGTCATCGCCGACGGCGCCGCGTCGTCGGCCGGCTTCGCCATCCAGGAGGTCATCCGCGGCAACGGGCGCATCTTCATCGTGTCCGGCCCCGGATCGTCGGACTTCACCGGCAAGTTCTGCGCGCCGACCAGCTTCCACTTCAACTACGACACCTACGCGCTGTCGAAGATCACCGGCAAGGCGGTGACGGAATCGGGCGGCAGGGACTGGTTCTTCATCGGCGCCGACTATGCCTTCGGCCACGCGCTGGCGCGCGACACCACCAAGTCGATCGAGCGCAGCGGCGGCCGGGTCCTGGGGTCGGTCTTCCATCCGCTGGGCACCAACGACTTCTCCTCCTACCTGCTGCAGGCCCAGGCGTCGAAGGCCAAGGTCGTCGGGCTGGCGACGTCGGGTGCCGACGTGCAGACGGCGATCAAGCAGGCCGCCGAGTTCGGCATCGTCGAGAGCGGCCAGTCGCTGGCCGGCCTGCTGGTCTTCATCACCGACGTCCATGCGCTGGGCCTGAAGGCGGCGCAGGGGCTGCAGATCACCACCTCCTTCTACTGGGACCAGACGGAGGAGACGCGCGCCTGGGCCAGGCGTTTCATGGCGGCCAGCGGCGGCAAGGCGCCGACCATGGTGCAGGCCGGCGTCTACAGCGGCGTGCGGCATTACCTGGAGGCGGTCAAGGCGGCGGGCACCGACGACCCGAAGGCCGTGGCGGCCAGGATGCACGAGACGCCGGTCAACGACATGTACAACAAGAACGTCGCCATCCGCCCGGACGGCCGCGTCCTGCACGACATGCATCTGGCCAAGGTGAAGGCGCCGCAGCACTCCAAGTACCCGTACGACTACTACGACATCGTCTCGACGACGCCCGGCGCGGAGGCCTTCCGCCCGCTGTCGGAGAGCGAATGCCCGCTGGTGAGGAAGTGACGAAGCGATGAGTGCCGCGATGGACCTCAAGGACGATGCCCGGGCCGCCGGAACCGTCGGATTCGTCGGCCTGGGCGTGATGGGCGAGCCGATGTGCCGAAACCTGGCGCGCGGGAGCGGGCGCGGCGTGCTCGCCTTCGACCGGGCGGCGGAGCCGCTGGCGCGCCTGCGCGACCATGGCGTGCAGGCCGCCGCGGACATCGGCGAACTGGCGGAACGCTGCTCCGTCATCCTCCTGTGCCTGCCCTCGGGCAATCACGTGGCGGAGGTGTGCCGGGGGGCGGACGGGCTGCTGGCGCGGCTGGGGGCGGGGCGGACGGTCGTCGACCTCGGCACCTCGCCGGTGGCGCTCACCCGCGAACTGGCGGCGGCGTTCGGCGAGCGGGGCGTGCGCTATGCCGACGCCCCCATCGCCCGGACGCGGCAGGCGGCGGAGGACGGGACGCTGAGCATCACCGTCGGCTCCGACCCGGCGACGTTCGAGGCGATCCGCCCGCTGCTGGCCTGCCTGGGCAGCGACATCACCCATTGCGGGCCGGTCGGCAGCGGACAGATCGTCAAGATCCTCAACAACATGGTGCTGATCGAGACGGTGGTCGCCCTGTCGGAGGCGCTGGCCGTGGGCCGCCGTGCCGGCCTGGACGGCGCCGTGCTGTTCGACGCGCTGTCCAAGGGATCGGCCGACAGCTTCGCCCTGCGCAACCACGGCATGAAGGCGGTGCTGCCCGGCGTGTTCCCGGACAAGGCGTTCTCCACCGCCTACGCGCTCAAGGACCTCGGCTACGCGCTGGCGCTGGGCGACGACGCCGGCTTGGCCATGGAGGGGGCGCGGCTGGCCGAACGGCTCTTGAAGCGGGCGGCGGAGGACGGTTATGAACAGCACTACTGGCCGGTGGTGAGCCGGGTCATCGATTCCACCGGCTGACCCGCCGCACGGGGCGGAAACGGTGGAGAGCGGGATCGTGGCGGCTTCGGAGTCTGGGCCTGCGGATTCGGGGCCTTCGGAAACAGGGCCTTCGGAAACAGGGCAGGGCGCGTCCCAGGGCGTCGCCGCGGTCGACCGCGCGCTGTCGATCGTGGCGGCGCTGGAGGCGCACCCGGAGCCCCGCACCCTGGCCCAGCTGTCGCAGGCGACCGGCCTGTACAAGAGCACGATCCTGCGCCTGCTCGGCTCGCTGGAGCCGGCCGGCTACGTCGTGCGGCTGCGCGACAGCCGCTACAGCCTGGGTCCCATGGCCTTCCGCCTGGGGCTGGCGTACGAGCGGGCCAATCCGCTGCGCGAACACGTGCTGCCCATCCTGCGCGACCTCGTGGCGGCGGGGACGGAAAGCGCCTCCTTCCACGTGCGGCAGGACGCGGAGACGCGCCTCTGCCTCTTCCGCGTCGATTCCAACCATTCGACACTGGACCGGGTGCAGGCCGGCGACGTGCTGCCCCTGCGCCGGGGGGCGGCGGGGCGCGTCCTGCTGGCTTTCGACGGCGAGCCGGGCGCCGCGGCGGAGGAACTGCGGCAGCGCTTCGTCGCCGTGTCGATCGGCGAGCGCGACCCCAGCTGCGCCGGCATCGCGGTGCCGGTTTTCGGGCCCGGCGGCACGCTGAAGGGGGCCCTGTCGCTGTCGGGTCCCGGCGACCGCTTCACCGACGCGGCGATCACCCGCATGGGCACGCAGCTTCTGGACGCGGCGCGGACCCTCACCGCCGCGCTCGGCGGACGCTACCCGTCCGTTCCGGACCGCAGGAACGCCTGAGCGGCGTCCGTCAGTGGTCCGCGAAGGCGGGTGGACGCCTGTCGCGGAACGCCGCCATGCCTTCGCGGGCGTCGTCGAGCGTCAGGCTGCGGTGGAACAGCGCGCGTTCGAGCCGCAGGCCGTCGCGCAAGGGGGTCTCGAACGCGTCGCGCACGGCCTGCTTGATCATCGCCAGAACCGGCCGCGACAGGCCGGCGATCCGGTCGGCGACGGCGCGCGCCTCGGTCCGCAGGTCCTCCGCCGCGACGACGCGGGAGACGAGGCCGGCGCGTTCCGCCTCGGCCGCGTCCATCAGCCGGCCGGTGAGCAGCAGGTCCATCGCCTTGTGCTTGCCCAGCGCGCGCGGCAGCCGCTGGGTGCCGCCCGCGCCCGGCATGGTGCCCACCGTGGCCTCGGGGTGGCCGAACACGGCATCGTTCGCGGCGATCACGACGTCGCACATCTCCACCAGCTCGCAGCCGCCGCCCAGCGCGTGGCCGTGCACCGCCGCCACGACCGGCTTGCCGACGGCGGCCAGCGCGTCGCAGCAGCCCGAGAACGCCGCGCGCACCGCGTCGGCGGCCGTCATGTCCAGCATCGCCTTGATGTCGGCGCCCGCGCAGAAGTGGCGCCCGGCGCCCGACAGCAGGACCACGCGCACCGCGTCGTCCCGGTCCAGGGTGCGGAACGCCGCGGTCAGCGCGTCGATGAGGTCGGGCGAGAGGGCGTTCAGCGCGCCCGGCCGGTTCATGGTCACATGGGCGACGCCGTTGGCGTGGATGTCGACCGTTGCAAGGCTTTGATCCATGGCGGGCTCCTCCGTCTGTCCGGGGAGACGCTAGCAGCCGGATCATGATAAGAAAAATCGATTGATGCTATTTAGTATATAGAGTGATCCTATGAAGATCCAGCACCTGCGCTACTTCACCTCCGTCGTGGACCATGGCGGCGTGATCCGCGCGGCGGAGCGGCTGCACGTGACCCAGCCGTCGGTGTCGGCCGGGCTGAAGGCCCTGGAGGAGGACCTGGGCTGCGCGCTGTTCGAGCGTGCCGGGGCGCGGCTGCGCCTGACCCCGGCCGGCGTGCGCTTCCACCGCCGCGCCGTCGAGATCCTGCGGCAGTGCGACCTGGCCAAGGCGGAGGCGCTGGGCACTGGCGACCTGCCGGCGCTGCGCCTGGGCGTGCTGGGCACCCTGCCGGAGCGTATGCTCGCGGCTCTCGCCTCGGCCCTCGCCACGCAGCCGGGCCGCGCGGCGGTGACCTACCGCATCGGTGCCGCCGAGCGGATCGCGGCGTGGCTGAAACAGGGCCGCGTCGACGCGGCGTTGACGGTGCACGACGGGGAACCCCTGGCCGGGCACGCACGGGTGCTGCTGCGCGAGCCCTTCGTCTGCCTCACCGCGCCGGCGCACCGCTTCGCCGCCGCCGGCGCGGTCCGCATGGAGGACCTTGTCGGCGAGCCCTTCGTCGTCCGCGCGCAGTGCGAGGGGCAGCGCGCCGCGCGGGCGCGGCTGCGGGCGGCGCGGATCGCCATGACCGTGGCCGCCGTGGCCGACAGCGACGGTGCCGCCTTGGCTCTGGTCCGGGCGGGCGTCGGCGTCACGCTGGCGCCCCGGTCGTTGCAGGGCGACGGCGTGCGTGCGGTGGAGGTCGCCGATCTGGACCTGGACCGCTGCGTTGCCCTGCACTGGCATCCCACAGTGCCGGCCGCGTGGGTGGAGGCGATCGCCGCCGCTGTTCAGCTGGAGCCGTGAGCGTCAGAGCACCTTGCCGGGGTTCATGATTCCGTGCGGGTCGAACAGGCGCTTGATCCCGCGCATCAGCTCCATCTCCACCGGCCCCTTGAAGGCGGCGAGCTGGGCGCGGATGCTCTGGCCGACGCCGTGCTCGGCGCTGATGGTGCCGCCCAGCGCGACGGCCAGTTCGTGCACCACGCCGTTGACGGCGTGCGCGATGGGCTCCAGCGGTTCGCCCGACGCGCGCAGGCTCTCGGGCAGGATGACCACGAGGTGGACGTTGCCGTCGCCGATGTGTCCCACCGCCACCACCCGCGCGTCCGGCCGCAGCGCCTCCACCGCCGCCGTGGCGCGCGTCACGAACTCCGGGATGCGGGAGATGGGCACGGCGGTGTCGTGGCCGATCACGACGCCGCTCTTGCGGTTCGCCTCCGACACGCTGTGGCGCAGCTTCCACAGCGCCGCCGCCTGGGCGCCGCTGCGGGCGATGGTGGCGTCGGCGACGGTGCCCGCCTCCAGCGCGCCGGCCAGCGCGTCCTCCAGCGCCGCGCCCAGGTTGGCGCCCAGGTCGGCGGCGGGCAGCGTATCGGTGACCTCCACCAGCAAATACCAGGGGGTGCGCGTTTCCAGCGGCCGCACCGTGTCCGGCACGTGGGCCAGCACGCCGGCCAGCTGGCCTTCCGACAGGATCTCCGCCGTGGTGACGCGGTCGCCCAGATCGGCGCGCAGGCGCGCGAACACCTCCAGCGCGTTGTCGAGGGTCGGCAGGGCCAGCAGCGCGGTGGCGGATGACTTCGGATTCGGGAACAGCTTCAGGACCGCGCCGGTGATGACGCCCAGCGTGCCCTCCGCGCCGATGAACAGGTGCTTCAGCGCGTAGCCGGTGTTGTCCTTGCGCAACGGGCGCAGCCCGTCCAGCACCTCCCCGTTCGGCAGCACGACCTCCAGCCCCAGGACCAGCTCGCGCATGGTGCCGTAGCGCAGCACGGCGGTGCCGCCGGCGTTCGTGGCGATGTTGCCGCCGATCTGGCAGGTGCCCTCGCTGCCCAGGCTCATGGGGAACAGGCGGTCGGCGTCCCCGGCGGCGCGCTGCACCTGGGCCAGCGTGCAGCCGGCGTCCACGGCGATGGCGTCGTCGTGCGCGTCGAGGCCGCGGATGCGGTTCATGCGCGCCAAGCTCAGCACCACCGCCCCGCCGGAGGCGTCGGGGATGGCGGCGCCACACACGCCGGTGTTGCCGCCCTGCGGCACCAGCGGCACGCGGCGTTCGGCGCACAGGCGCACGACCGCCGCCACCTCCGCCGTGCCGGCCGGGCGGACGACGCACAGTGCCGTGCCGCGGTAGCGCCCGCGCCAGTCGGCGACGAACGGCTCGGTGTCCGCCGCGCCGCGCAGCACGTGCGCCGCGCCGACGATGTTTTCCAGATCCCGGAGGATATCCGGCATGGGGTCACAGCCCCAGATAGGCGGTCTTGATGCGCGGGTCGGCGAGGAGCGTGTGCGCCGCCTCCTGCATCACCACGCGGCCGGTCTCCAGCACGTAGGCGCGGTCGGCCAGCCGCAGCGCCAGATCGACCCGCTGCTCCACCAGCAGGATGGTGATACCGCCGGCGTGCAGGCTCTTGATGGTGTCGGCCAGCGTGTCGACCATGATGGGGGCGAGGCCCAGCGACGGTTCGTCCAGCATCAGGCACTTCGGGTTGGCCATCAGGCCGCGGGCGATGGCGACCATCTGCTGCTGGCCGCCGCTCATGGTGCCGGCCTTCTGGGCGCGGCGTTCCTCCAGCACGGGGAACAGCTCGTACACCCAGCGCAGCCGCTCGGCGAAGCCCAGGCCGCCGGGGCGGCCGCGCAAGGCGCCCAACTCCAGGTGCTCCAGCACCGTCATCTCGGGGAACAGCAGCCGTCCCTCCGGCACCTGGACGAGGCCACGCTCGATCACCTGGTGCGGGGAGAGGCGGTCGATCCGCGTGCCCTCGAAGGTGATGGTGCCGCCGGTGGCGCGCAGCAGGCCGGAGATGGCCTTCAGCGTCGTCGTCTTGCCTGCCCCGTTGGAGCCGACGAGGGTGACGATCTCCCCCTCCTCCACGCTCAGCGACACGTCGTGCACCGCCTCGCGGTGGCCGTAGCGCACGCTGAGGTTTTCGACCTTAAGCATCGACCTGCTCCCGTCCCAGATACACGCGGATCACCTCGGGGTCGTTGAGGACCTGGGCCGGGGCGCCTTCGGCGATCTTCACGCCGTGGTCCAGCACCAGGATGCGGTCGCACACGCTGGCGACCACGCGCATGTGGTGCTCGACCAGCAGCACGGTGACGCCGCGCGCCCGGATGCGCCGGATCATCTCGACCAGCCGCTGCCCCTCCTCGGGGTTCATGCCGGCGGCCGGCTCGTCCAGCAGCAGCAGGCGCGGCTGGGCGGCCAGCGCGATGGCGATCTCCAGCCGGCGCTGCTCGCCGTAGGACAGCGCGTCGGCCAGCACGTCGGCGCGGTGGTCCAGGTCGCAGAAGGCCAGCGTCTCGTGCGCCCGGCGGCGCACCTCCTCCTCCTCCCGCCGGTAGGCGGGGGTGCGGAAGACGGCAGCACCCCAGCCCGCCCGCGTGGTGCGGTAGGCGGCGCTGCGCACGTTGTCGAGCACGCTCAAACTGGGGAACAGGCTGGTGATCTGGAAGGTGCGGGAGACGCCGCGCTGCCCCATCGCGTGCGACGGCGCCCCGGTGCAATCCACCCCGTCGAAGCGGATGCTGCCCGACGACGGGGGGAAGGAGCCGCCCAGCATGTTGAACAGCGTCGTCTTGCCGGCCCCGTTGGGGCCGATCAGGCCGACCACCTCGCCCGCGCGCACCGTCATGTCCACGTTGCGCACCGCGGTGAGGCCGCCGAAGATCTTGGTCAGGGCCGTCACCGCCAGGATGTCGCCGGTCATTTCGCACCTCCCTCGGCGGTGGGCAGGGATCCGGCGGGGGCCGGGGCGTCGGAGGCGGCGCGCGGGCCGCCGCGCCAGCGGTGCCACAGGCTGACGAGGCCGCCGGGCAGGAAGACGACGGTGCCGGTCAGGAGTGCCGCGAAGATCACCATGCGCAGCGGCCCGGCGACGCGCAGCGATTCCAGGAGGCCGATGTAGACCAGCGCCCCCAGGATCGGGCCGACGATGGTGCCGCGCCCGCCGATGATGACGATGATGATGAGGGCCGCCACGTTGTGCACGCCCATCACGTCCGGCGTGATGACCTTGATGTAGTGGGCGTAGATGGCGCCGCCGACGCCGGCGATCGCGGTGGCTGCGACGAAGCCCAGCAGCTTGGTGCGGAACACGTCGATGCCCAGCGAGGCGGCGAGCGGCGCGTTCTCCCGCACGGCGATGAAGGCGCGCCCGGTGCGGCTGGTGACCAGCGCGTGGCAGAGGTAGGCGACGGCCAGGACGAGGGCGAAGACCAGATAGTACGTCTCCCGCGCACCCGTGAAGGTGACCGGGCCCAGCGACAGCGGCGGGATGTTGGAGATGCCCATGGGCCCGCGCGTCAGGTCCACCCAGTGGTTGGTGACGGTGTAGAGGATCGAGCCGAAGCCCAGCGTGAGGATGGCGAACTGCGGCCCCACCACGCGCAGCGCCGCGTAGCCGATCACCAGCCCGAACAGCGCCGCCACGGCCGCCGCCAGCGGCAGGCCCAGCAGCGGCGGCACGCCCAGCTGCGTGGACACGATGGCCGAGGCGTAGGCGCCGACGCCGACGAAGGCGGCGTGGCCGAACGACAGCTCCCCCAGGTAGCCGATGATGATGTTGAGGCTGAGCGCCAGCAGCGCGTACAGCATCCACAGCACCAGCAGGTGTTCCAGGTAGGCGTTGCCGGCCAGGAAGGGCAGGGTGCCCAGCGCCAGGACGGCGCCCAGCGTGACGATCTGGTTGTTCATCGCAGCCCCCGTGCGGTGCTGAACAGGCCGCTGGGGCGCCACAGCAGGACCGCGATGATCATCGCGTAGCCGATCGCCTCCATGAAGCCGAGCGAGATGTAGCCGCCGCCCAGCGATTCGATGACGCCCAGCAGCAGCCCGGCGAACAGCGCGCCCTGGATGCTGCCCAGGCCCCCCATGATCACGACGATGAAGCCCTTCAGCACGGCCCAGTTGCCGATGGTGGGGAAGATCATCACCGTGGGGCCGACCAGCGCGCCCGACAGCGCCGCCAGCCCGCAGGCGAGCGCGAAGGTGTAGGTGTGCACCAGCCCGATGTTGATGCCGGTCAGCGCCGCCCCGTCGGGGTTCTGCGCCGTCGCCCGCATCATCTTGCCGAAGCGCGAGTACTGGATGAACAGGTAGACCGCCACCAGCGCCAGCACCGCCGCGATGAAGATGAGCGCGCGCTGCTGCGTCAGGGTGACGGTGCCGATATCGACGATCTCGTCCGCGAAGGGGCTGGAGACGTACTTGGGATCGGCGCCGAACAGCAGCTCGCCCCCGTTGGCGACGAGCAGGGCGAGGCCCAGGCTGGACAGCAGGATGGTGAACTCGTGGTCGCGCCGCAGCGGCCAGAAGATCAGCTTGTTGGCGGCGATGCCCAGCCCGGCCACCAGCACCGCGGCGATCGCCACCGCCGTGATGTAGTCGACCCCGGCGAGCGTGCCGACGAAGTACGTCAGGTAGGCGCCCAGCATGTAGAACTCGCCATGGGCGAAGTTCACGATGCGCAGGACCCCGAAGACCAGCGTCAGGCCGGTGGCGATGAGCACATAGGCCATGCCGTTGACCAGGCCGTTCGCGATCTGCTGGGCGAAGACGGTGAGATCCATGGAGGTTCAAGCCTTCCGTGTCGGGACGGGGCGTGTCGGGACGGGGGCTGATGGGCGTTGGGTTTTCGCTGGGGCTCAACCCAACCTACGGTGTCGTCGTAGGTTGGGTTGAGGCGGAGCCGAAAACCCAACGTGAAGCCGCGTCAGCGGACGCTGACGATTTCCTTGTTCTTGACCTGCACGAGGTGGATGGGCTGCGTCGCCTGACCCTTGTCGGAGAAGCGGACGTTGCCCAGCACGGTCGGGATCTCCTGCGCCTTCAGGTGCGCGGCGATCTTGTCGTAGGCGCGCGGGTCGCCCGCGGCGTTCACGCCGGCCGCCAGGACCTCGACCGCCTGGGCGCCGAGCGCTGCCAGGAACGAGGGCTCGTTCTTGAAGCTCTTCTTGTACTCCGCCAGCCACGGGGCCATGGACGGCTGGCCGTTGTCGGCGGTGAAGGGCGAGGCGGAGTAGACGTTCTCCAGCGAGTTGCCGGACAGCTCCACCAGCTTCGGGTTCATGTTGCCGGCCGACGCGATCACCTTGCCGCGGTAGCCGGTCTGGCGGATCTGGCGGTAGATGGTCGCACCCTGCGAGGTGTTGATGGCCGCCACGTAGATCGCGTCCGGGTTCAGCGACTTCAGCTTGGTCAGCGCCGTGGTGAAGTCCGTGTCGGTGCGGTTGTAGAACTCGTGGCCCTTCACCTCGATCCCGCAGGCGCCCAGCAGCTTGGTGTAGTTCTCAAGCTCCAGCCGTCCCCAGTCGTCGTTGACGTTGATGAAGGCGACCGACTTCGGCTTGATGACGTTGCAGATGGCCTTGGAGTAGAACTCCGACATCATCGCCGAGGTGGCGTTCAGGCGGAACAGGTACTTGTGCCCCTCCTCGGTCACCTTGGGGTGCTGGGAGCTGGTCATCACGGTGATGATCTTGTCCCGCGTGACTTCCTTCATGGACAGGGCCACGGCGCTGAACCAGCCGCCGACGATGAGGTCGACGTTGTCCTGCTCGATGGCGCGCTTGGCGGCGCTGACGCCGTCCTCGGGGGAGCCCTTGTCGTCGTAGTTGATCAGCTCGATCTTGCGGCCGCCGGCCACGCCGCCCTTGGCGTTGATCATGGCCGCCATGGCCTGGGCGCCCTCCAGGCCGAGCTGGCCCTCGAACGCGCCGGTGCCGCTCATCGGGCCGATGAGGGCGATGCGCACCGGCGGCTGCTGCGCCTGCGCGACGCCGAGGGGAGAGAGCAGCGCCAGCGCCGCCGCCGCCGCGATGAGATCCCGCCTACCGAGCATGGTTTCCTCCTGTTTGCATTCGTTGTCGTTGCTTCAGGCGCTCTTCAGGTACCGCTTCTGCAGCTCCTCGATCTGGGGGAAGCCGATGAAGTCGATGAAGCTGTTGTGGTCGGTCACCGGGTGCGGCAGGTCCTTCGTGGAATGCCGCTGCGCCAGCGCCGCCAGGTTCTCCTTCAGCGCCGCCGCCACGGTCATCAGCGGGACCAGCGCGTAGGTCGCCATGCCGGCCACCGACGCCACCTCGGCCGGCGACAGGTCGCGCTCCAGCCAGCCCAGAAGCTGGAGCGACAGCGGCACGCCGCACGCCTCCCGCATCGCGCGCAGGCCGTCGATGGAGCTGAAGCACTTGCTGATCGGCTGGATCATGTCGGCCCCGGCGGCGACGTAGGCGCGCCCGCGCTCCATGGCCGCTTGTCCGTCCACCACGTCGGTGCGGGCGATGATCAGCATGTTGGGGTCGCGCCGGGCGGCGGCGGCGGCCTGGATCTTGGCCACCCCTTCCTCCAGCGGGATCACCTCCACCCCGCCCACGCAGATCGGGCAGCGCTTGGGCGCCACCTGGTCCTCCATGATCACCGCCGACACGCCGGCCGCCTCGAACTCGCGGATCGTGCGCATGACGTTGATGGCGTTGCCGTAGCCGGTGTCGATATCGGCGATCACCGGGATGTTCACGGCGCCGGTGACGTTGCGCACCACCGTCAGGTTCTCCGACATGGTGTACAGTTCGGCGTCCGGCTGCCCCAGGAAGGAGGCGGACACCCCGAAGCCGGAGGTCATCACCGCGTCGAAGCCCGCCGCCTCGATGAACTTGGCCGACAGCGCGTCGTAGGCGCCGGCCGACCACACCGTCTTCTGGGCGAGCACGCGGTTGCGGAACTCAGCTCCCCGGATGGACATCGGCTACTCCCTTGTGTTCGGTTTGGGCATGTTCGGTTTGGGCGGCGGCTTGCCGCTTCAGGTAGGGGACGAGGCCGCCGGCCTCGATCATTTCGGCGTCGGCCTGTGGCAGCGGCTCGAACGCGATTTCGGTGCCCCGGGTGTGGTTGCGGATGACGCCGGCCGCCCAGTCCACCTCCACCTCGTCCCAGCGGCGCACGAAGCCGAGGATCCCGGGGCAGCTCACCTGCGGGAAGCCCATGCTGACCTCGCCGCGCCAGTAGCCGGGGGAGAAGGATTCGGCGATGACGCCCGCGATGCCCAGGTGCCGCATGGCCTTCATGGGCGGGTAGTGGGGGTGGCCGTAGCCGAAGTTCTCCGCCCCCACCAGCAGGTCGCCGGGCTTCACCTGCGACGCGAAGTCCGGATCGTAGGACTGCATGGCGACCTTGGCCAGCTCGTCCACGTCGGTGATCTTGATGTTCTTGACGCCGACGATCTGGTCGACGTCGAAGTTGACCTCGTCGAAGATGAAGGCGACGCGGCCGCGCAGGTTGTTCAACGCCATGGCGGGCCTCACAGATAGGGGCGCGGATCGGCGATCCGCCCCTCGATGGCGGAGGCGGCGACCACGGCGGCGTTGCACAGGAAGATCTCCGAATCCGGGCTGCCCATGCGGCCGCGCACGTTGAGCGTGCCGGTGGAGACGGCGCGCTGCCCCGCCGTCATCGTGGCAATGCGCCCGAAGCAGTAGTCGCAGCTGGGCGAGGAGACGAAGGCGCCGGCCTCGGCCAGCGTGGCGATCAGCCCCTCGCGCGCGGCCGCCACCATCAGCTCCTGGCTGGTGGGCACGATGTGCAGCGACACGCCCCCCTTCACCTGCCGCCGGTTCAGCACGCGTGCCGCCGCCCGCAGATCGTCCAGCCGCCCAGAGGCACAGGAGCCGAGGTAGCCGGCGTGGATCTCCAGGCCCAGGAAGTCCGTCAGGTCGCGGGTGTTGGCCGGGTTGGGCGGCACCACGACCACGGGATCCAGGGCCGACAGGTCGATGTCGTGGACGGCCGAATACGCGGCGTCCGGGTCGCTGGACACCGGTTCCAGGCGCTTGCGCGCGCGGGGCAGGGCGTAGTCCAGGCGCACCGGGTCGGGGTTGACGATCGCCGTCAGCGCGCCGGTGAACATGGCGAGGCCCGTGATCGTCTGCAGCCCCTCGGTGGAGATCTCCGCCACCGCCGGCCCGCCGATCTCCAGCACCTGGAACCGGCAGCTGCTGGGGCCCAGCACGCGCACCAGATGGTGGAACACGTCGCGCGCCATGACGCCGGGCTTGAGGCTGCCGTGCAGGTTCACCCGCACGGTGTGCGGCACGCGCAGGGACACGGTGTCGCTGACGAACGCCTCCAGCACGTTGCGGCGCAGGCCGATGGCCAGTGTGCCGAAGGTGCCCAGCTGGCTGACGTGCCCGTCGAAGTGCACCGCGAAGGCGCCCGGCGTGGCGTAGCCCACCTCCGCCGCCACCTGGTGGCCGATGCCGCGGCGTTCGAACAGCGGCACGTTGTTTTCCGCACACCAGGTGCGGGTGTTGATGTGCAGCTCCTCTTCCTTCGCCGTGGCGGTCGGCACCATGTGGTCGATGAAGATGCCGAAGCGTTCCGGCTCCGCCACCCGCTCGATCCCGAAGTCCTCCTTCATCTGCTTGAAGTAGACGTCGGTGTAGCCGGGGAAGTCGTAGGCGAGGACGAAGTCCGGCTTCGCCTTGATGTCCTGGCCGGCGCGGACGGCGGGCAGGCCGGCGGCGCGGGCCAGGATCTTCTCGGTGATGGTGTAGCCCATGGCGGTCACTCTCCGGTTCAATCCAGGCCGAGCGCGCCGGGGTTCATCAGCCCCTGCGGATCGACGGCGCGCTTGACGCCTTCCAGCAGCGCCCAGGTCTCCGGCGCCAGGACCTCGCGGAAGGGATAGTCGCGGGCCACCTGCCAGCTCACGCCGCCCAGGCTCGCGTACAGCTCCTGCGTGGCGCGGCGCAGTTCGGCCACGGCGTTGCGCGCCTCCGGGTTGGCGGGGCGGTCGCGCCAGGGGCGCACCACCTCCTCGCCCAGGCTGGCGGCGTGCAGCGGGGTGATCTCGTCCTGCCAGTAGAAGGCCGGTTCCAGGAAGAACTCGTTGCCGACCGTCATGGTCATGACGGAATAGATGATCCCGTGCTTCTCCATGAACGCCCGCTTCTCCGCGAAGAAGGCGTCGTTGGCCTCGATCGCCTTGGGCGCCATGCTCAGCGGGAAGACGGCGTGGATGGGGACCCAGCGCTCACCGTCGCGCCCCAGCATGCCGCGCACCGGGCCGAACGGCTTGGAGCGCATGACCTTCGGCACGGTGTTCTCGATCTCCGTGCCGTGGCGCGTGCCGATGGCGCGCAGCGTCTCCACCGAGTGCTTCAGCTCCTCCCGCGTGCGCCCCTCGACCACGAGGTGGAGGGTGAAGTTGTGCGCCTTCAGGAACGCCGTGCCGGCGGCGGCCACGCCCAGCGCGTCCTTGGCGCCCTGCAGCAGCGACTTGCCGGCCATCGCCACGTTGCCCAGCGTCTTCAGCCCGTCCATCAGCTTGTTGACGCTGGCCGAGTGCTCCGCCTTGGTGCGGTCGATGCCGAACCCTTCGGAGACGCAGCGCGTGCGCGCCATTTCCACCTGCGCCGCCGCCATGGCAGCGATGCTGGCGAAGCCGAAGGACAGGAAATCCACCTCCGCCGGGCGCGGGTAGAGGCGCAGCGTGGCCGCCACCTTCACCCCCATCGCCCCGTTGTCGCCCAGGAACAGCCCGGTCAGGTCCGGCCCGCCGGCCCGCGTGAAGGGCTTGGCGCCTTTGCGCCCGCCCGAGCCGGTGGTGACCACCCGCCCGTCGGCCAGCACCACCGTGACGCCCAGCACCGTCTCCGCCACCGTGCCGTGCACGCCGGAGCCGAAGAAGGCGCTGTTCTGCGACAGCGCACCGCCGATGGTGGCGTTGATGCCCGACAAGGGCCCCCAGTAGCCGGTGCGCAGGCCGGTGCCCTCCAGCGCCTCGTTCAGCGCCGCCCAGGTGCAGCCGGTCTCCACCATCACGTAGCGGTCGTCGGCGTTCAGCTCGATCACGCGGTTCAGCTTGCGGCCGTCGATGACGATGGAGTCCGGGCGCTTGGGCAGGTAGCCCTTGGTGTAGGACATGCCGCCGCCGCGCGGCACGATGGACACGCCGGCCTGTGCGGCGGCGCGCACGGCGGCGGCGACCTCCTCGGCCGTGCGCGGCAGGACGATGGCCAGCGGCGGCACGCCAGGCTGCCAGAACACGTCGTTGGCGTAGAAGGCGCGGCTGCGCTCGTCGTCCAGCACGGCCTCGGCGCCCAGCGCGTTTCGCAGGGCGGCGGCGAGGGAGGTGGTGGATTCGGCGTTCGATCCGAAGGCGGTGATGCTCATCATGGTCCCTTCGCGTCAGGCGGCGTCGTGCAGCGGCTCGAAGCGGAAGTCTTCGCCGCGGCGGCGCACATGGCCGGTGTGGGGAGCGCCGAAATGGGCGGGGAAGAGCAGCGCCCCGCGGTCGGCGGCGAAGTCCAGCAGGCGGCGGCGCGTCGCCACGGCCTGCTCCTGGTCCTCGCAGAAGCGGCTGTTCCAGGTGGGACGGCTGACCTGCATGGGCTGGTGCAGCACGTCGCCGGAGAACACGGCGGCGTGCCGCCCCGACGTCAGCGTCACCTGCATCTGCCCCGGCGTGTGGCCCGGCGCCAGCTCCACCGACAGCCCGTCCAGCACGCGGTCGCCGTCCTCCACGAACTCGACCAGCCCGGCCTCGACCACCGGCAGGACGCTGTCGGTGATGACCGCCGCGTTGCCCGGCATGGTCTTCAGCCCGCCGCCCGGCGTGCGCCAGTGCTCGAACTCCCTGGCGCCATAGATGTAGCGGGCGTTCGGGAAGGTCGGCACCCAGCGCCCGTCGAGCAGCCGCGTGTTCCAGCCGACGTGGTCGATGTGCAGGTGGGTGTTGATGACCAGAGTCACCTCCTCCGGCCGCACGCCGGCCTCGGCGAGGCGCTGGAGGTAGGGCTTGTCCAGCATGTGGAAGCGCTGGAAGGCCGGCTCCGGGCGCGGCTTGTCGTTGCCGCAGCCGGTGTCGATCAGGATGACGTGCCGGTCGGTGCGGACCAGCCACGAATGCATGCTCGACATCAGCCGGCGCGACGCCGGATCGAGGAAATTCGGGTTTGCGAGGTCCGGATCGTCCTCGAACACGCGCTCGTCGTACGCGGGGAACAGGAAGGCCGGATCGAAGCCCGGCGTCAGCATCTCCTCGATCCGCGTGATCGAGAACGCGCCCAGGGCAATGGTGTGCATCTCCTCCCCACCATGCTTTTTGTTTGTTGGCGAATGAAACCATTTGCCAGCAGGAGTGTCAACAGGCAAAATTCATGTCGCAGAATGACACAGCCCGGAGCGGCTGGCCGGCCGCGGGGGAGACATTCGGCTTGCACAACGGTTCGGGAGGTAGGAATGCTACCGGAACGGGAGTGTCCTGGCGGGCCTGGGTCCGGACGGCTGCGACATCCGCAAGGGTCATCCATTGGGACATCCATCAGGGGCTTGGCGCATGGATAAGGTTCACGACGATTCCCAGGGCACGGAGAAGAACGGCCTCAACGTCCGCGCCGTGTCCCGCGCGCTGGCCGTGCTCCGCGCCTTCTACCAGGAGGGGCCGGCGCTCTCGCTGACCGAGGTCGCGGGTGCCGCGAAGCTGGACAAGGGCACGGCGCGGCGCATCCTGCTGACGCTGATGCAGGACGGCTTCGTGACGCTCGACCCGCAGTCGCAGAAGTACAGCCTGGGCCTGGAGATCCTGAAGCTGGCCGGCGCCGTGCCGGAACGGCGCGATCTGCGCCAGATCGCCTCCTCGATCCTGTCGCGGCTGGCGAAATCGACGGGCAGCACCGTCTTTCTCTCCATCTACCACGACGGTGCGGCCGTCTGCCTGGACCAGTTCCACAGCGACCGTTCGGTGGAGGTGCGCTGGTGGATCGTCGGCGGCCAGCTGCCGATGAACTGCGGTGCGGCCCCGCGCGTGCTGCTGGCCTACCTGCCGGACGACGAGGTGGCGCGCGTGCTGGCCCGCGGCACCACGCGCCTGACGCCGCACACCACCACCGACCCGGACGCGCTGCTGAAGGAGCTGGACGCCGTGCGGGAGCGCGGCTGGGCCGTTGCGGTGGACGACGTGTACGAGGGGCTCTCGGCCATCGCCATGCCGGTCTTCGATCCGCACGGCCACCTCGTCGCGGCGGTGAGCCTCACCGGTCTGACGCCGCACATCATCCGCAACGGCCAGCCGGCCTTCCTGGAGGAGCTGCGGGCCGCGGTGCGGGAGATTTCCAGCAATCTCTACTCCGGCTCGGTGGCGCCGCTGCACCACGCCGCCAGGGCGCAGTCCGGCATCCGCGCGGTGTGACGGGCGCCAGCCTACGCTTCCGCCCGCAGGAACGCGTCGTAGACCCGCAGCGTTTCGGCCACCGCCGCGTCCGCCTGGCCCGGATACCAGACGGTGGCCGGCGTGCCGGTCACCACGGTGCCGGCGGGGGCCAGCCGCTCGGCCTCGCGCAGGCCCTCGACCAGCATGTCGGCGGGGCCAGCGCAGATCAGGGCGGGGCGGGTGAGGCGGGGCAGGCGGGCGCGGGTGTCGTACTCGAACGCCGCGCGGTAGGAGCGGTCGTAGGTGGCGCCGCTCTTCAACAGGCCGATGGTCCAGTCGTGCAGCACCGCCGGCTCCGGCACGCCCAGCGCGCGGCCGGCGGCGCGCTCCTGCCGGTACCACGGCCAGAACAGGAACATGTCGCGCCGCATGTTCCAGGCGTGCAGCAAGTGCAGGCCCCAGCGGTCCGGGCGCAGCGGCGGCAGGTAGTTCTCCAGGATGTCGGCGGTGAAGTCGGGCGGCAGCAGGACCGGCGCCTCCAGCACCGCGCGGCCGACCCGTTCCGGATGGCGCACGGCCAGCTCCAGCGCCACCACGGCGCCGGTGTGCGTGCCCCACAGGTCGAAGCGGTCGAGGCCCAGCGCGTCGGCCACGGCCAGCGCGTCGTCCACCAGCGCGCCGATGTCCACCGGCCGGTCCGGCTTGTCGGAATCGCCGTTGCCCAGGTAGTCGGGCGCGATCACCTCCCGCCCGTGCGCCAGCCCGCGGATCAGCGGCGTCAGCGGCGCCGAGGAGCCGGGGGCGGACTGGAAGGCCAGCAGCGGGCGCCCGGCCCCGGCGCGGCGCAGGTGCACCCGGCCCTGCGGCGTGTCCACGTAGTCGTGCCAGAGGGCCGCGGGGTCGGCGGGCGGGCGGGTCGCCGGCATCGGGCCGCCGGCCGGCAGGCCCGCCGCCAGTCCGGCCAGCGCCACCGGGAGGGTCTCCGCCGCGTCCAGCCGCACGCTCCGCATGTCGGTGGTCCGGCAGCGGGGCATGGCGTCGAGGCACAGCGACCACAGCGCCCGGTAGCGCTCCGGCGCCACCGCGGCGGCGACCACGGTGGCGTCCAACTCCGCCGGGCCGGGCAGCGGGCCGCCGCTGCGGCCGGGCAGGCGCGGGTCGCGCGGATCGAGGATGTGGCTGTCGCGGATATGGGCGCACAGCACGGAAAGGTGCGTGCCGTCCGCGCGCGGCGCCAGCGGGGCCGGGCGCACGCCGCGTTCCGCCCAGGCCTCCGCCGCCTCGGCGTCGGCCAGCAGCACGGCGGCCGGCGGGGTGGGGAGGTGGCCGGCCAGCGTGACCGCCAGCGGGGCGGCGAGGTCGAAGGCCAGCACGGCGCACGGGCCGATCCCGATGGCCCCGGCCACCGCCGCGACGCGCGCCGCCAGCCCGTCCATGTCCTCCGCCCAAGCCCCGGCGGAGCCGCCGATGCCCGGCGGTTCGATCACCGTCACCGTCCAGCCTGGCAGGGTGCGCGCCAGCGCCCCGGCGCACACCGACGCGGCGGTGATCAGCCCCGGCAGCACCAGCAGGTCGGGCCCGCTGCCGGACCGCCACGCGCGCAGCTGGCCGTGTTCGGTGGTGACGTAATGGGCCTTCGGCATGTCTCCCCCCTCCTGTCCGGCAGCCGGGGCCGCCATTTCTTTGTGCACGAATGGTGTCGTTTGACGACACTCAGTTCACACAATGACATGGTTCTGGAAAATGCGGCAAGCGCGGCGTGCCTTTCAGCGCCCGCCGGGCCGCCCCTGCCGCGCCATCTCCGCCTCGAACGCCGCCTGGAGGTCGGCCAAGACGGACGGGCCGCGCATCGGTGCGCCCAGGTGGATCGTGCGCAACTCCGCCATGAACGCCTCCCACAGCGGCGGGCCGCCTTCCTCGAGCAGCTGCGCGCGGATCGCCAGTTCCGGCGTCACGGGCGTGTGGCGGCGCCCCCAGGCGCCCATGTGGGCGAGCAGCGGCACAAGCTGGATGGCCGGTTCTGTCAGGCTGTAGATCGCCTTCTGCTGGTGGCTGGGGTCGTCGCGGCGCGTCAGCAGCCCGGCTGCGACCAGCCGCTTCAGCCGGTCGGCGAGGATGTTGGAGGCGATCCGCTCCTCCGACCGGTTCAGCAACTCGCGGTAATGGCGCCGGTTGCCGAACATGACGTCGCGGATGACGATCAGGCTCCAGCGGTCCCCCAGCACCTCCAGCGTCAGGTTGATCGGGCAGCCCGAGCGGTGCGTCTCACCCATCGATACGCTCTTCCCCATAAACTGCTTGCAAAGTAGGAGCGGTTGCCGCAAGACTCAACCACTTGCAAAATGAAAGCGGTTGGAGACGGCGATGGGCTTGACGTTCCACGGGCACCCTTTCTCCTCGTACTGCCAGAAGGTGCTGATCGCGCTGTACGAGAACGGTACCACCTTCGACTACCGCGTGCTGGCCTTCGGCGACGCGGAGGCGGGGCGCGCGTTCGCCGCGCTGTGGCCGATCCAGCGCATGCCGGTGCTGGTGGATGACGGGCGCACGGTCGTCGAATCCAGCGTCATCATCGAACATCTGGATCTGTACCACCCTGGCCCGGTGCGCCTGGTGCCGGCGGACGCGCGGGACGCGCTGCCCGTGCGGACCATGGACCGGGTCTTCGACAACTACGTCATGACGCCCATGCAGCGCATCGTGTTCGACTTCATCCGCGCGCCCGAATCCCGCGACCCGCAGGGCGTGGCCGAGGCGCGGGCCCTGCTCGACACCGCGTACGCGTGGCTGGACGGCGCCCTGAAGGGGCGGGAATGGGCGGCGGGCGACGGCTTCAGCCTCGCCGACTGCGCCGCCGCGCCGGCGCTGTTCTACGCCGACTGGGTCCACCCGATCGGCGAGGCGTTCGGCGAGCTTCGCGCCTACCGGCGGCGCCTGCTGGCCCGCCCGTCCTTCGCCCGCGCGGTGGACGAGGCGCGGCCCTACCGCCCGATGTTCCCGCCGGGGGCACCCGACCGCGACTGATCGGGCATGCCGTCGGCGGTGTCGGCGGCGGTGGCGGCGGCGGCCCGCCCGCGCAGCGTGGCCAGCGTGCAGGCGACGGCGAGCAGGGCGCCGGCCGCGGCGGCGATCACGCTGGCCCAGCCGGCGCCGATCAGTCCCATGCGCGTCAGCATCCAGGCCATCAACGCGAACAGCCCGCCGTTGACCAGCGCCGACATCTTCAGCAGCACGTCCGGACGGCCCAGCGCGTAGAGCACCGGCTCCGCCGCGAAGACGGTCACCGAGATGGCCGTCGCCAGCACGAGCAGTTGCAGCACCGGTGCGGCGGCGGCGAACTCCCGCCCGAACAGCGCGCCGATGATCGCCTCCCCCGCCACCAGCGCCAGCAGGTACAAAAGCGCCGCCACCCCGCCCGCCAGCAGCCCGGCGCGCACGGCGATGCGCGTCAGCCCCGGCCAGTCGCGGGCCGAGGCCAGCCGCGCGAGATCCGGGTAGAGCGCCTGGTTCAGCAAGTCCACCGGCTTGCCCACCGCCGTGCCGATCTCCCGCGCAACCTTGTAGAGCCCGGCGGCGGCCGGCCCGGCGATGCCGCCCACCAGGAAGACCGACAGCTGGTTCGGCACCAGCAGCAGCGTGGAATGCAGGTTGGAGATCAGCATGAACCGCCAGATCCCCGGATTGGGCCGCGACAGCCCGCGCACATCCGCGTCCAGCCCGGCCAGCAGCCCGCGCGACGCCGCCTGCCGCCACGCCATGACCAGCGCCACCACCGCCCCGGCGTACCCCGCGACCAGCCACACCGCCAGATAGGCGGGCAGCGGCGCCCCCATCGCGAAGGCGACGGCGGACCCGGCAAGACGGACGGCCGGCGTCACCACCACGTGCCGCGCCAGCAGGTCGAAGCGGCCGAACAGGCGCAGCATGCCCTTCGGCGTGGCGATGGCGTTGGCCAATGCCAGTGGGGTGAAGCACTGGGCGTAGAAGACGACCTGCGCGTCCCACTCCAGGAACGGCGCCACGACCGGGGCCAGGAAGAACGCCAGCACCATGGCGACCAGCGCGCCGGCCAGATCCATCAGCGTGCCGGCCTTGATGGTGGCCTGGAAGGCCGTCCGGTCCTGCGCCGCCAGATGCCGCACGCCGTAATGGATGACCGCCTGGTTGGACTGCACCGTGGCGACACCGGACAGGAACTGCACGTGCGTCTGCAGGAGCGCGAACAGGCCGAACTCCACCGGCCCCAGCCCGCGCGCGATCAGCGCGAAGCTGCCCAGCTGCATCGCAGCGCCGGCCCCTTTGCCGGTCAGCAGCCGGCCGACGTTGCCCAGCGCCTGCGCCAGCAGGCCCGCGTGGTGCGTGTCAAGGCGCTGATCCAACAGGGTTATCCCTTTCCGGCCAGCCCCGATGAGAGGCGGGCGCCGCGTTGCGGTTCGTGTACCAAAGATAAGTCTGTCCCCACCGCTGCGGAGACCCGCGGCACCGCCAAAGGTTCCCATGCTGCTCGACCTGAGGGAGATCGCCGACCCGCACGTGTTCGAGGCGCCGGTGTGCATTCTGGGCGCCGGTGCCGCCGGTATCACGCTGGCCCGCCGCCTGCTGGCGCGCGGGCACGAAGTGCTGGTGGCGGAGAGCGGCGGGGCGGACTTCGAGGCCGACGTGCAGGACTTGGCCGCCGGCACGTCGAGCGGACATCCCTATTACGGCCTGGGCGACATCAACCTGCGCATGGTCGGCGGCACCACGCCCATCTGGGGCGGCCGCTGCGCCGAACTGGACCCCATCGACTTCGAGCCGCGCCCGTGGGTGCCGCACAGCGGCTGGCCCATCGGCCATGCCGATCTGGCGCCGTACTACCGCGAGGCGGCGCAGGCGCTGGAGATCGCCGAGCCGGCGGCCGGGCGGGCGGCGCTGATGCGCCGCTTTCCCCTGCTGCGGGCGCTGGACGGAGAGACGCTGCGCGTCGGCTGCTGGAGCTTCGATGACAAGCCCAACCGCTTCGCCCTGCCGAACCTGGGCGACGTGGTGGCGCATCCGCGCGCCCGCCTGCTGATGCACGCCACGGCCACGGCGCTGACCCTGTCGGATGACGGGCGGCGGATCCTGTCCGTGACGGTGCGGGACGTCGGCGGACGGCGCGCGGTGATCAGCGCCGGGCGCTTCGTGCTGGCGCTGGGCGGGATCGAGACGCCGCGCCTGCTGCTGGCCTCCAACGGCGTGGCGCCGGCCGGAATCGGGAACGGGCACGATCTGGTCGGGCGCTTCTTCATGGAACACCCGCACGCGCGCGGCGGGCGGCTGGAGACGCCGGCCTCCTGGCAACTGCTCGCCGCCTTCGGCCGCACGCACCGGGTGGACGGCGCCCGCCATGCGGCACTGCTGGGTTTGCAGCCGCAGGCGCAACGGGCGCACGCGGCGCTCAACTCGGCCTTCACCCTGGGCGCGCGGCAGGGGGAGCGGGACGCGCCGTTCTGGGCCATGCGGACCTACGGCGCCCTGAAGCACCGTCTGGACCCGTCCGCCTTCAACCGCCGCCTGTGGCGCGGCGTGAAAGGTGCCGCGCTGTGGGCGCACGAGCGGGTGGATCCGCTGCGCCCCTGGCTGCTGGTCAAGGCGGGGGTACGGGAGCTGGCGCTGATCGTGCGGGCGGAGCAGGCGCCGAACCCGGACAGCCGCCTCACCCTGACGGCCGAGCGCGACGCCCTGGGCGTTCCGCGTGTTGACCTGCACTGGAGGCTGACGAACCTCGACAAGCACTCGGTCCGGGTGCTGGTGACGGCGATGGGGGAGGCGATGCGGACACTCGGCCCGGGGCAGGTGGTGCCGGCGGCGTGGCTGGAGGATCCGGCGACGCTCTGGCACACCGATCCGCTGATCAGCGCGCACCCGATCGGCGGCTACCACCACATGGGCACCGCGCGCATGGCGGACGACCCGGCGCGCGGCGTGGTGGACCGCGATTGCCGGGTGCACGGGCTGGAGAACCTGTTCGTGGCGGGCAGCGCCGTGTTCCCCACCTCCGGCTGGGCCAACCCGACCTTCACGATCCTGGCGCTGGCCCTGCGCCTGGGCGACCACCTGGACCGGCTGGGGCCGGCACCGATGGAGGGGCCAATGGAGAGTATGGCATGAAGGCGATCATCCTCAGCGCGGGGCAGGGCAAGCGGTTGCTGCCGCTGACGGCGGCAAAGCCCAAGTGCCTGCTGCCCTTCGCCGGCCGCACGCTGCTGGAATGGCAGCTGCGCACGCTGGCCGTGGCCGGGGTGGCGGAGGCGGTGGTCGTCACCGGCTTCGCCGCTGCCGACGTGGAGGCGGAACTGGCCGGGCTCGGCCTGCCGGGGATGCGCGTGCGCACGCTGTTCAACCCGTTCTACGGTGTGGCGGACAACATCGGCAGCTGCTTCCTGGCGGCGCCGGAGATGTCCGGCGACTTCCTGATCGTCAACGGCGATACGCTGTTCGAACCGGCCGTCCCGGCCGCCCTGCTGGCCCAGGCGACGGCCCCGGTGACCGTCACCATCGACCGCAAGGACCGCTACGACGCCGACGACATGAAGGTGTGCCTGGACCGGGAACAGGATGGGGGCCGGCGCCTGCGCGCCATCGGCAAGACCCTGCCGCCGGACAGCGTGGACGGCGAGTCCATCGGCCTGCTGCTGTTCCGCGACGGCGGCGGCTCCCGCTTCGCGCACGCCGTCCAGGCGATCCTGCACGAACCGGGCGGGACGCGGCACTGGTACCTCTCGGCGATCGACCGGCTGGCGCGCGGCGGCGAGCGCGTGGAGGCCGTGTCCATCGAGGGCCGCCAGTGGGCCGAGGTCGACTACCCCGCCGACGCCGAACGCGCCCGCCGGCTGGTGGAGAGCTGGGTCGCGGCGGGCCGCTTCGGCGCGATGGCGGCGGAGTAATCTCGTAGGTTGGGTCGAGACCCAACATCCTTTGCACCGCCGGCAGTGTTGGGTTTTCGCTGGCGCTCAACCCAACCTACGGTTTCCTCCTTGCCAGCACCGCCTCCGCCAAGGCCAAGTCCTCCGGCCGGTCCACGTCGACGGCCGCATCGGCGAAGGGCATCTCCACCGCCGCCAGTGCGGCACCGGTGCGCCGGCCGAGCGCCGCCACCGCGGCCTCCAGCGTCAGCCGGCCCAGCGCGAAGGACAGGAGATGGGCGGGGCCGAGCAGGCGGACCATGCGCCAGGGCCGCTTGCGCTCCTGCTCGATCCGCCGCCAGAACCCTACTGCGGAGCGCGCGGCCGGTGTGCGCAGGGCGAAGAGGTTGCAGCCGCTGTAGGCGCCGTCCTTGAAACGCAGATAGGTGCGGCGGCTGTCCGGGTACGCGGCGCGGATCGTCTCCGCGCGCGCCAGTGCGGCTGCGGCGTCGGCATCGGGCGGCAGGCGGGTCCAGAAGTGCTCCACCATCTCCGGCGTCAGCAGCGGGTGGTCGGCGGTGGTGACGAGGCAGGGGAAGGGTGCCTCCACCGCGTCCAGCGCCGCCAGCACGCTGAGGCTGGGCGTGCGTGCGGCGGGCAGGACGGTGACGGCGCCGCCGGACAGGAAGGGGACGAAGGCGGGGTGGGCGCCCAGCAGCTCCGGCCGTTCGATCGCCACCAGCGTGCGGCCGACGCGCGGCACGGCGGCCAGCGTCGCCAGGACGCGCGCCAGCATGGGCACGCCGGCCACCGGCGCCAGCGCCTTGTGCGACACGCCGGCTGCCGCCGCCACCGGATCGGCCGGGCCGCGGCTGCCGGCCAGCACGATGGCAGTGACGGAACCGTTCACAGCGCCTTTCCGTACAGGCGGTAGGTCTTGTAGGGACGCCCGCCCACCGCCTCGGCGATGCGGCGCATGGGGACGTTGTCCTCCAGAATCCAGGACATCTCGATGCGGTGCAGGCCCAGTGCCGCCGCCTCCCGCCGCACGGCGGCGATGATGAGGAAGGCGAGCAGGCCGCCCAGCAGGCTGTCGGCGTGCTTGCGCCGCACGCCCATCAGCGGCACCCGCGCGCTGCGCACCCCCGACACCTTCAGCCGCCACAACAGCTTCGCCCAGCCGAACGGCAGCAGGCGGCCGTCCAGGTCGCCGATCGCCTCGTTCAGGTTGGGCAGGCAGACGGCGAAGGCCGCCGGCTCCCCGTCCACCTCGGCGAACCAGACCAGCCGCTCGTCGATCAGCGGCTTCATCTGCTTGGCCATGTGGTCGATCTCGTCGGCCGTCAGCGGGACGAAGCCCCAGTTGCCGCTCCAGGCGTCGTTGAAGATGGCGGTCAGGGCGCCCACCTCGCGCCGGTAGTCGGCCATGCGCAACGGCCGGATCCGCACGTTGGGCGGCAGCGGCCGGGCGACCATGGCCCGCACGCCGGCCGGCAGCTCCGGCCCCTCGCTCAGATAAGCCAGCACGTCCTTGGCCTTGGCGTAGCCGGCGCGCTCCAGCAGCCCGCCCAGATACGGGCGGTCGTGCCCCATCATCAGCATGGGCGGCGTGTCGAAACCGTCGACCAGCAGCCCCGTCTCCTCGTTGATCGACAGGTTGAAGGGGCCGAGCACGCGCACGGCGCCGCGCGCCCGCAGCCAGCGCTCCGCCGCGTCCATCAGGGCGCCGACCACGGCCGCGTCGTCCACCGCCGCCAGCAGGCCGAAGTGGCCGGTGCCGGGCTCGGCCAGCCGGTCCACCTGGGCGCTGACCCGGCCGACGTCGCGCCCGCCGCGCCGGGCGATCCAGAACGCCGCCTCGGCGTGGCGGAAGTAGGGGTTCTTCGCCGCCGACAGCGCGTCGCGCCGCTCCATCAGCAAGGGCGGGATCCAATGGGGATCGCCGCGGTGCAGGGCGAAGGGCAGGCGGATGAAGCGCTCCAGCTCCGCGCGCCCGGCCACCGGCCGTATGTCGATGTCCGAGGCCACCGCCGGCCGGTTGAGCAGGTCGGTCATGGCGACACCGCCTCTTCCTTTGGTCCCGGCGGCCGATCGCGCGGCGGGCCGCCGGTCAGCTCCGCCACCCAGGGGTAGCGCTTCGCCTCCTCCACGTCGTAGCCCAGGTTGAAGACGGTGGGGCTGCGCGGCCGATCGCGCGGGTCGGCGCGGTGCGTGCCGGCCAGATGGTCGACCAGCGGCGTGGTGATGCCGAAGTTTCCCGTCTCGTCGTGGAAATGGTGAGCGAGGTGCAATTGCTTGATGCGCAGCAGCAGGCGGTTGCGGGGCTTCACGTTCAGGTGCTGCACGCAGTGGCAGAACTCGTACACGCACATCAGCACGGTGGCGCAGGCCAGCGCCGCCGCCGCCCCCGCCCGCCCGTCCACCGCCCAGCCGACGGGCAGCGCTATGGCCAGGATCAGCGGCAGCGTGTTGGCGAGCGAGCCGAACAGCACCTCCAGCTTGTGCGGGTCCTGGTGGTGGTCGAAATGGATGCGCTTCCACAGCGCCGCGGTCAGCCGCGACTTGTAGAGGAAGCGGCCGTGCAGGATGAAGCGGTGCAGCCCGTATTCCACGAAGGGGTACAGCGCCACCATCAGCAGCGCCGCCAGTACCGTGCGGACGCCGTCCTCCGTCCACACAGCCGCCAGGACCGTGCCGAGCACGGCAATCGCGGCGTAGACGCCGATGGCCGGGTAGGTCGCGTAGGCCGCCAGCAGGTCGCGCAGGCCCATCCGCCCCAGGTCGTAGGTCCGCCCGTGCCAGCCGGCCATGCCCTTCACTCCTCCAGATACAGGAGAACCGCGCCGCCGATGCAGGCGAACAGCGCCAGCGGCAGCCAGACGGCCAGCGCCGGCGGCAGCGCGTCGGCCTCCGCCAGCGCCGCCAGGAACCCCTGGAACACCAGGAACAGCAGCCCCAGCGCCAACCCGGCCGCCAAGCCGGACCCCAGCGCCCCGCCGCGCCGGATGCCGTGCAGTGCCGGCTGGGCCAGCAGCAGCATGACGAAGGACGACGCGGGGATGGAGAACAGCTTTTGCACCTGCGTCTCGTAATAGGCGCGGTTGCGGGTGCCGGACCACGCCCCCTCCATGATGGACAGGATGCGGCGGACCGACAGGAACTCCGTCGGGTTGGCGACGAAGGCGACGTTTTCCGGCGCCGGGCCGTCCGGCCAGGGCATGCGGTCGCGGTGCCCCGCGCGCTGCACGCCGTTGGGCAGGATGGTCAGCGTGTCCACCTCGTGCAGCGTCCAGCCGCCGTCCTCCCACCGCGCCTCGCGCGCGATCAGGCGGCCGTTGGCCAGCCCCTCCTCGCCGCGCAGGACGACGGTGACGCCGTCCAAGCGCCGGCCGCCGTCGTGCACCGCCGTGATGGAGGCGATGGCGGCCCCGGCGCGGATCCAAACCGGCTTCGCCGGCTCCTTGTCGTCCGTGGCGGGCGCCGGGCGCGCCGCCCACCAGTCCTGCAGCGCCTGTTCGGCGCGCGGCACGATCTGGTCCAGCAGCAGGACGTGCAGCGCGGCGATCACCGCCACCGTGGGCAGCAGGCTGCGCAGCAGCCGCCAGGGCGAGGCGCCGACGGAGCGCAGGGCGACGATCTCGTTGTGCTGCGCCAGCGACAGGAAGGCGGTCAGCGCGCCGATCAGCACGGCCAGCGGCACCAGCTGGTTCAGGAACATCGGCAGCCGCAGCCCGACGTAGGTCAGCACGTCCGCCGCCCCCCGCCCGCGCTCCAGCACCGCGCTGGCCTTGTCGAGCAGGTCGAGCAGCTGCAGCAGCCCCGCGAAGGCCAGCAGCACGGCCAGGAACCGCCCGGCGAAGGCGCGCGTGAAGTAGCCGGTCAGCGTCACGGCATGGCCCTCCGCCGGGGCCGCAGGCGGCGGATCGCACCGAAGACGACATCCACCCGCTCGAACAGCGCCGCGAACGGGTTGGCGCCGGGGCGCCGGTCGGCCAGCACGTACAGCGCGGCACAGCCGGCGGCGAACAGCGCGAAGGGTCCCCACAGGCTCAGGATCGGGTCGGCGCGGCCGAGGTCGGCCATGCTCTCGGCGAACTGGATGACGTGGTGGTAGAGCAGCAGGATCACCGCGGCCACGGCGATCCCCTGCCAGCGGAAGGACCGCTTGGCCGCCATGCCCATGGGCACCGCCAGCATCGGCAGGAAGGGCAGCGAGGCGGAGCGGACGAGGCGCGCGTTGAACTCCGCCCGCAGCCGGCCCTGCGGGATCGTCGAGGCGGGGTTCCGCCACTCGTCGCGCAGCTCCCGCATGGTCAGCTCGCGCTCGCTGTCGCCGCGCGCGCGGAACAGGGGGATGTCGCGGGGAAAGCGGCGGTCCAGCGTCAGCTGTTCGAACGCGGCGACCGAATCCTTGCGCTCCACGCTGGTGCGGATCTGCACGCCGTTCTGGAGGGCGAGGCGCAGGTGCTGGCCGTCGTCGCTGAGCTGCAGGTCGCCGCGCCGGGCGGTGGTGGCGACCTCCGCGCCGCCGGGCTGCGCCTCGTGCACGAAGACGTTCTCCAGCCATTGGCCGTCGGGGTCCGTGCGGTCGGCGTAGATGGTGTAGCCGCCGCCCGCGTCGATGAAGGTGCCGGCGACGACCGATGCGTCCCACGGCGCGTTGGTGACGGCGTGGAAGATCGCCCGGTAGGCGTAGCGGGAATAGGGCTGGATGTAACCGTACAGCGCGATGCTGAAGCCGCCCAGCAGCACGCCCAGCCACAGGAACGGCCGGCTGAAGCGCCGGACGGACAGGCCGCAGCCGCGCAGCGCGTCCAGCTCGCTGTCCTCGGCGAAGCGGGCGGTGACCAGGAAGATGCTGGTGAAGAAGGCCGCCGGCAGCGCCAGCCCCAGGTAGTGGGGCACGAGGTTCATGGCCATGCCGGCGATCTGGTCGAACTGCTTGCCCTGGTGGGCCAGCAGGTCGAACAGGCGCAGGATCCGCTCCAGGATCAGCGCCAGCAGCACGACGGCCAGCGAGATCCCCAGCGGCCGCGCGGTCTGGACAAGGATGTACCGGTCGATCGTGCGCAACGCGGAACTCCCCGTCTTCCGGCCGGTGTGCGCGGGCCGGTGCCCTACGCGCCGGTCCACCGGGCGCGCAGCGCCGCCACGATGCGCTCCAGCGCCGCCGCGTCCGGCTCGACGGCCGCGCCCAGGGCCGGCGGGCCGGGCCAGCCGGCGTCCGGGAACTCCAGACCCTCGAAGCGGCGCGTCCCCTCGTACCGCGGGATAACGTGGAAATGCACGTCCGGGTCCACCATCATCAGCATGAGGTAGTTGATCTTCTCATAGGCAACGAAGCCCATCAGCATCGCCTCCACCCCCGCCACCGCGACGTGCAGGCCGGCGAAGGCGGCGGGGCTGACCTGCCCGAAGGCCGTCGCCGGTTCCCGGCAGGCCAGGACGAGCGCGCCCAGCGTCACCTGCTGCGGCCGCGCCAGCACGGTCCAGTACGCCGTTTCCGCCACCACGGTGCGCGGATGCCCGAACTTCCGCATCGTCGCGTTCGACATGGGCGTGCTCCCGATTTCGTAGGTTGGGTTGAGCCGCAGGCGAAAACCCAACGCGCCCGCCGTGGTAAAAACGTTGGGTTTTCGGCTGGCGCCTCAACCCAACCTACGGATAGGTGACGGCGAAGCGCGCCTCGGTGCGGAAACCGGCCGCGTCGTATCCCCGGACCAGGGCGGCGAGGCGCCAGCGCCCGTCCTCCGGCCGCTCAACCGTGAAGCGGATCCAGCGGGCGGGCTGCGTGCGCCCGACCGGCGCGGCCGACGCCGACGGCACGCCGACCACGGGGATGGCGCCGGCCGGGCCCGGCAGGCACCCGACGTGCGCGCGGTGATGGTGCCCGTGCAGCACCAGCTCCGCCCCCGCGCGCGCCAGCGCCGCCTGCACGCGGCGGCGGTCGGTCAGCGCCGTGCGCTCCGACCCGCCCACGCGCAGCGGCGGGTGGTGCATGAGGATGACGCGGAACAGGTCCCGGCGGCCGAGCTTGCGCAGCAGCACCTCCAGCCGCGCCGCCTGCTCCGCCCCCACGCGGCCGGTGGCGAGCAACGGGGGGGTCGGCACCGCGGTGGACAGGCCGACGAAGGCGACCGGCCCGCGCACCCGCACGAAGGGCAAGGCCGTTTCGGCATCGTCGCCGTCCATCCACGGCTGCCAGCGGCCGAGGCCGAGGTTCCAGGGAACCCGGACGGTGGCGTCGTGGTTGCCCGGTACCAGGGACAGGCGCTCCGGCGGGCCTATCCGTTCGAGCCAGTCGCGCGCCCGGTCGAATTCGTCCGGAAGCGCGATGTTGATCAGGTCGCCGGTCACCACGATGTGGTCGGGGGTGTGCGCGGCGACGTCGGCCAGCAGGGCGGCCAGCACCTCCGGCCGGTGCACCAGGTGCCGCTTGCGCCGCCAGGACAGGAAGCCGAGCAGCCGCTTGCCCGCCAGGGTGCGCAGCCGGGCCGGCCAGCCGGGCGCCAGCGGCAGGTGCGGATCGGAGAAATGGGCGAAACGGAAAGGCGGGTGCATGACGAGGACAACAACGCGGTGAGCGACGTCGCCGATCCGGCCGTGACCCGAAACGGCGGCCCCGTGGACACAGACATGCCGCCGGTGGCGCTGATCCTCGGCGCCTGCCCGGTGCGGCTGTGGGGCATGACCCCGGCGGAGCGGCTGCGCCGCGCCCTGGCGCGCGCCGGTGTGGCGGAGGTCCGGTCCTGGCCGGCCGCGCCCGTTCCCGGCCGGCGGCACCTGCTGGTGCGCGACGACCACGTCTTCGATGCGGTGCTGATCGCCGACCTCGCCCGCGCCCACGACACGGTGCTGACGACCGAGGCCGGAACGCCCGTGGCCGCCAACGTCGGCGCCGGGCTGGTGGACGCGGCGGCGGCGCTGCTGACGCGCGGCGGTCCGCTGCCGGCGGGCCTGCGCGCCGTCGGTCCGGGGACGCTCAGCTCCGCCTACAACGACGCGCTGCGCAAGCGGGAGGCGCCCTACCTGCTGCCGCTGAGCGAAGAGACCCTGCCGGAGGTGGAGCGGCGGATGTTCGCCGGCTCCTACAAGGGGGTCACCGACCTCGTCACCAAGCACGTCTGGCCGGCGCCGGCCCTGCGCGTCACCCGCTGGTGCGCGGCGCACGGCGTCACGCCCAACGCGGTGACGTGGCTCAGCCTCGTGCTGGTGCTGTTGGCCATGGCGGCGTTTTGGCAGGGCTGGTTCCTGACCGGGCTGGTGATGGCCTGGGGCATGACGTTCCTCGATACGGTGGACGGCAAGCTGGCCCGCGTGACGCTGACCTCGACGAAGCTTGGCAACGTCTTCGACCACGGCATCGACCTGATCCACCCGCCCTTCTGGTACTGGGCGTGGATCGCCGGGCTGGGTGCGGCCGGGATGGCGCTGGAACAGCCGGGGCTGGTGCTGGCCGTGGTGGCCGGCGGCTACGTCCTCCAGCGCGTGCAGGAGGGGCTGTTCATCGCGCTCTTCAAGCTGGAAATCCACATCTGGCGGCCCTTCGACAGCTGGTTCCGCCTGATCACCGCGCGCCGCAACCCGAACCTGATCCTGCTGACGCTGGGTGCCCTGGCGGGGCGGCCGGATCTGGGCATGCTGGCGGTCGCCCTGTGGACGGTGGCTTCGCTGCTGGTGCACACGGTGCAGATCATGCAGGCGCTGGCGGCGCGGCGGCACGGGCCGCTGGTGTCCTGGCTGGCGCGATGACGCGCGTCGGCGTCATCGTCAATCCCTTGAGCCGGCACAACCGCGACGGCGGCTTCGACCCGGCGGCGGCCGGTTTCCATGACCTGCCGCACGCCCGCCCCGCGACACCGGCCGAACTGCGCGACACGCTGGCCGAGTTCCGCCGCCGCGAGGTGCGCGTCGTCGCCGTCAGCGGCGGCGACGGCACGCTGCGCGAGGTGCTGACCGCCCTGCCGCAGGCCTACGGCGGGGAGGAGCCGGACATCGCCCTGCTGCCGGCCGGCAAGATCAACCTCGCCGCCCGCGTGGTCGGCCGCGTGGGCGGCCGCTTCGGCGACGGGCCGGCGGGCTTGCGCCGGCTGGTCGACGCGGCGCGCGGCCGGACCCTGGCGCGGGTGGAATGGCCGGTGCTGGAGATCGCGTGGCGGGATGAGCCGGAACGCCGGCTGCGCGGCTTCCTGTTCGGCGCCGCCGCCTTCGCGGCGGGGACGCGGCTGGCCTACAGCCACGTCCACCGGGCCGGCGTCCACGATGCCGCGGCGGTGGCCCTGTCCATCGCCGCGACCGCCGCCACCGCGCTGTTCGGCCGGCAGCGGCGCGTACTGCTGGCGGGGGAGGAGATGGGCGTCGCCGTGGACGGCGCCCCGCCCCGCGGCGGGCGGCATTTCCTGACGCTGGCGACCACGCTCGACCGCCTCGTCCTCGACCTGACGCCGTTCTGGGGGGCGGGGGAGGGGGCGGTCCGCTGGCTGGACATCGCCGCCCCGCCCCGGCGGCTGGCGGCGGCGCTGCTGCCGGTGCTGCGCGGGCGCCCGCGCCCGTGGATGCGGGAGGCCGGCTACGCCAGCGGCCGGGGGCGGGCGCTGGCGGTCGACCTCGCGCACCCCTTCGTGGTGGATGGAGAGCTGTTTTCGCCGGGGCCGGGCGGGATCCGCCTGTCCGCCGACCGCCGCGTCGGCTTCGTTCAGCCGATGGGCGGGCCATGAGCGCCCATATGAGTGCCCTTGGCGACATCATCGCGGAAGAGCTGGACCGGCCGGCGATGGCCGAGGCGCGCGTCGTGGCCGACGCCATCCTCGCCCGCCATGGCGACCGCGTGGCGGCGGTGCTGTTCTACGGCTCCTGCCTGCGCACGGGGGATGCCGCCGGGATCCTCGACCTCTACGTCCTCACGGATTCGCCGCACGCCTACCACGGGCGGGCGTGGCCGGCGCTGCTCGACGCCGCGCTGCCGCCCACCGTGTCATACCTGGAGGTGCCGGGTCCCAGCGGGACGGTGCGGGCCAAGGTGGCGGTGATGAGCACCGCGGCCTTCGCGCGCGCCGTGCGGGGGCAGGGCATCGACACCACGGTGTGGGCGCGCTTCTGCCAGCCGGCGGCGCTGCTGCACGCGCGCGACGCGGCCGGCCGGGCGGCGGTGGTCGACGCCGTGGCGCGGGCGGTGGTGACGGCGGCCGGCTGGGCCGTGCTGCTGGGCCCGGAGGGCGGCACCCCGGCGGATCTCTGGACCGCCCTGTTCCGCCACACCTACGGCGCCGAACTGCGCGCCGAGCGCGGCGACCGGCCGCATCACATCTATGAGTGGGCGGCGGCGCGCTACGACCGCCTGCTGCCGCTGGCCCTTGCCGGGACCCCGCCGCCCCGCGGCCGGGCATCCGCGCGGCGGCGCTGGCTGCTGCGGCGGTGGCTGGGGAAGGGGCTGAACCTGCTGCGCCTCGTCAAGGCGGCCTTCACCTTCGAGAACGGCGTCGACTACATCCTGTGGAAGCTGGAGCGGCACGCCGGCCGCCCCGTGCGCATCACCGGCTGGCAGCGCCGGCACCCGATCCTCGCCGCTCCGGCGCTGCTCCTGCGCCTCTGGCGCGAGGGCGCGATCCGCTGACGGTGTCCCAGCGCACGCCCGCGCGGGCACGCGGCGCCGGGGCCTCGACCACGCCCAGCTCACGCCCGATGCCGGTGATCGCGGCGACGGCGGCGTCGATCTGCTCCGCGCCGTGGGCGGCGCTGACGCTGGAGCGCAGCAGCGGCACGTTGTCCGGCGTGGCCGGCGGCAGGGCGAGGTTCAGGTAGACGCCGGCCTCCAGGAGCGCGTTCCAGAAGGCGATGGCCACCTCCATGGACGGCATGCGGATGGAGACGATCGGGTTCACCTGTGGCCCGAGGCTGAACCCCTGCGCCGCCAGCCCGTCGTAGAGCCGCCGGGCGTTGGCGTTCAGCCGGGCGCGCAGCCCCGGATCCTCCTCGATCCGCGTCAGCGCCCGCAGCACCGACGCGATCACCGACGGCGGCAGGGAGGCGGTGAACATGTACGGCCGGCAGGCGACGCGCAGCACGTCGAAGTCCGGCAGGTTCGAGGCGCAGAAGCCGCCGACGGCGCCGAGGCTCTTGCTGAAGGTGCCGATGATGAAGTCGACGTCCTTCTCCACCCCCGCCTGCTCCGCCAGCCCCCGTCCCCGCCGGCCCAGCACGCCCATGGAGTGCGCCTCGTCCACCAGCAGGTGGGCACCCCACTCGCGCTTCACGGCGGCGATCTCCGTCAAGGGTGCGGTGTCGCCCAGCATGCTGTAGATGCCCTCCACCACGATCAGGCGGCTGCCCGGCGCGTCCTTCAGGCGGCGCAGGCGGCGCGCCAGATCGTCCGGGTCGTTGTGGCGGAAGCGGATGACCTCGGCGCTGCCCAGCCGGCAGCCGTCGTAGATGCTGGCATGGCTGTCGCCGTCGATCAGGATGTGGTCGCCGCGCCCGGCGACGGTGGACAGGATTCCCAGGTTCGCCTGATAGCCGGTGGAGAACACCATCGCCGACCGGCAGCCGTAGAAGGCGGCCAGCCGCCGCTCCAGCTCCGCATGGCCGCCGTAGGTGCCGTTGGCGATGCGCGACCCGGTGGTGCCGGTGCCGGCGTGCCGCACCGCCTCGGCCGCGTCGTCGATGCAGCCGGGGTCGAAGGTCAGGCCCAGGTAGTTGTTGGTGCCCAGCAGGATCACCCGCCGGCCGTTCAGCATCGCCTCGCTGGGCGACAGCGCCTCGTCGAAGCAGACGGAGAAGGGGTCGTGGCCGGCGGCCCGCAGGGCGTCGTAGGACTCCCGCAGCGGCCGGAACTTGTCGAGGATCCCCATCCGGCTCAACGCCCCTTCAGGTCGGCGATGGCGGCGGCCAGATCGCCGACGGTCTCCACCTCGGCCAGCCGGTCCATGGGGATCGAGACGTCGAAGCGGTCCTCCAGCGCCATGACGAAGTTCATGACGGCCAGGGAGTCGAGGCCCAGCTCCCTGGCGATGTTGGTTTGCGGCCCCACGCCCCTGACGTCGTGCGGCAGGTCGCCGATCATGCCGACGATCACGTCAACGATGCTGCTGTTCTGCGTCATGCTTCGCGCCTGGGTTGCGGGGTGGAGTATGCAGGGTCGCGGCGGATCGGCGGGCCATGGTGAATCGCGACGGGAGGGTAAAGAGTTTGCCGGCTCCTTCAAACATTCCAAAAGGGTTGCCGTAGGAGATTTGCGTGCATGCCAAGGGGTGCCATGGCCTGAACCCTGCCATAACAGGGGAACACCCGATTCATTCCCGCGTGGACTGTCCGCCGCCGCCGCCTGTGGCGTGGCCGGGCCACGGTGTCTACAACCACCGCGCTTCGCGGTACCATTGCACCGTGCCGGCGAAGCCGTCGCGCAGCGCGATGCGCGGCGACCAGACCTCCGGCGGCGGCTGCCGCTCGGGCGCCGACGACCAGTCGGGGTGCAGCATCTCCCGTGCCTTGCCGGGCGACAGCATGGGCACGCGGCCCATCAGCCGCGCCGCCGTCCCAGCCGCGGCGCAGCCCAGGCGCACGGCCGGCGCCGGCACCCGCACGATCCGGGGCGCGCCGCCCACGGCCAGCACCGCCTCCTCCAGCACGGTGCGCCAGGGATAGCCGTCGCGCCGCTCGTCGCTGATCTCCAGGACTTGGCCGGACGGCCCGCCGGCGCAGAGCGCGGCGATGGCCTCGGCCGCGTCCGCCACGTGGATCAGGCAGACACGCGCGTGCGCGCCGTGGAACAGCGGCACCACCAGGCCGCGCGCGGCGCGGAACACGGCCAGCGTCGCCCGGTCGCCGGGGCCGTAGATGGCCGGCGGGCGCACCACCACCCAGGGCGCGCCGCCGCAGGCGGCGACGGCGGCGTCCTCGCCGGCCCTCTTGCTGGCCGCGTACGGCGAGAGCTGCGGCTCGCGCGCCGCCAGGGAGGAGACGTGGACCAGCCGCGCCCCCGGCGCCCCGGCGGCCAGCGCGGCGGCCAGCCGGCCGCTGCCGTCCCGGTTCACCGCCAGGAAGGCGGCGGCGGAGCGCGCCTTGACCAGCCCGGCCAGATGCACCACGGCGTCGGCGCCGCGCACCAGCCGGCGCAGCGCCTCGCCGTCCTCCAGGGTGCCGAACACCACCTCCGGCTCATGGTCGGGCAGTTGCGGGTGGGCCGGGTCACGGCGGGCCAGCAGGCGGACGCGCCAGCCCCGCGCCACCAGTGCGGCGACGACGGCGCGCCCCAGGAAGCCGGTGCCCCCGGTGACCGCCGCCAGCCGGGTCACGGCCCTGCTCCGAGCGCCCCCGCCCCGAATGCCCCTGCCAGGAAGAGCTGCCGCGCCCGGCTGCGGCTGAGCTTGCCGGAGGAGGTCTGCGGCAGGCTGTGCGGCGGGACGAGGTGCACGTCGGCTTCCGCCCCGTGCTCGGCCCGCAGGGCGCCGGCCACGGCGGCCTTCAGCGCGGCGCGCGCGGCCGGGTCGGTCGTGCGGCAGTGGACCAGCACGGTGATGCGCTCGGCATCGCCATGGTCGATGGAAAAGGCGGCGGCGTCGCCGCTGCGCAGCCCATCGACGCGTTCGGCGCTCCACTCCAGGTCCTGCGGCCAGATGTTGCGGCCGTTGACGATGATCAGGTCCTTGGCGCGCCCGGTGATCACCAACTGCCCGCCGGTCCGGTAGCCGAGGTCGCCGGTGTCCAGCCAGCCGTCGGGGGACAGCACGCGCGCCGTCTCCTCCGGCCGGTTGACATAGCCCCTCATCAGGCTGGGGCCGCGCACGAAGATGCGGCCCAGCCGGCGTTCGCCCACCACCGTGCCGTCCTCGGCGCGGACCTCCGCCGCGTGGCCCGGCAGCGGCGGCCCGCACAGCACGAAGTCGCGCGCCCGCGCGCCGTCGCCGCGCGGCTCGGCCGCTGTGCCCTCGTCCTCCAGCCGGTCCATGTCCACCCGGTCCACCGTCACGCCGGTGTCCAGCGGGGCGAAGCTGACGGCCAGCGTCGCCTCCGCCATGCCGTAGCTGGGAACGAAGACCCGCCGGTCGAAGCCGTGCGGGGCGAAGGCCTCGGCGAAGCCGGCCAGGATGTGCGGGCGGATCATGTCGCCGCCGATGCCGGCTGCCCGCCAGCAGGACAGGTCGAGCCCCTCCGGAACCAGGGTGGCGGCGCGGCGCGCGCACAGCTCGTAGCCGAAGCTCGGGCTGAAGGACAGCGTTCCGCGGTTGCGGGAGATGAGGGAAAGCCACGTCAGCGGCCGCCGCGCGAACTCGCGCGTCGGCAGGTAGTCGACCGAGATCTGTACGGCCAGCGGCGTCAGCAGGAAGCCCACCAGCCCCATGTCGTGGTAGAACGGCAGCCAGGAGACGCAGCGGTCCCCCGCGGCAATGCGCAGGCCGTGTTCGATGATCGCGCGCGCGTTGGCCAGCAGCGCGCGGTGCGTCACCGCCGCACCCAGCGGGAAGCGCGTGCTGCCCGACGAGAACTGCAGGTAGGCGACGTCGTCGGGGCCGGCCTGCGGCAACGGTCCCCCATCCTCCGGCGCGCGGTCGAAGACCGACAGGTCGCCGATCGCGCGCAGGCCCAGCCCCTCGGCGGCCTCCGCGACCCACGCCACCAGCGCCGCCGGGGCGAGCGCGGCGGCCACGCGCGCGGCGCGCAGCATGCCGCGGATGTGCGCCACGTACCCCTCCCGCCCGCCGAAGGCGAGCGGCAGCGGCATGGGCACGGGCACGAGGCCGGCGCAGGCGCAGGCACAGAAGGCGCGCACGAAGTCGCCGTCCGTCTCCGCGATCAGGGCGATCCGCTCCCCCGGCCGGAACCCGGCCCCCAGCATGCGCCGGGCCAGCGAACGCGCCTGTTCGCGCAGCGCGGCGTAGGGCAGAACCTCCACCAGATCCCCGCGCCCCGAATGGAAGTTCAGGCCGCGCTCGCTTCGCGCGGCGTAGTCCAGGGCATCGGTCAGCGTCGCGAAATCGGCCGCGCGCAGGGGCAGGGGGCAGTTGGAGGGGGTGGGGTCGGGCATGTCCAGGATCCGGGGCGGTGCTGCTGCATAACACCGCTCCCCACCCATTGCTCCGCCCCATTGCTCCACTGGCAGCTTTGCGATTATTTCACTGGAAACTGTTGCATTCGCACGGACGTTCGGTGCGTGCTAGGATGAACGAAACAAGGGCGAACGCGATGGCCGGTCCGAACACCTTCACCCTGAAGCGGCATTGGCCCTACCGCCTGCACGTGCTCGCCACCACGGTCAGCCACACGGTGGCCAAGCTCTACGCCGACCGCTTCGACCTCACCATCCCCGAATGGCGGATCATCGCCGTGCTGGGCGGCCTGGAGGAGGGGGAGACGCTGAGCGGCACCACGCTGTCCTCCCTCACCGCCATGGACCGCGTGCAGGTCAGCCGCGCCATGGCCCGCATGCTGGACACCGAACTGATCGTGCGCGGCACCGGGCGTGCCGACCGCCGCACCGCGCAGGTCAGCCTGACGGCCAAGGGACGGCGCGTCTATGAACAGATCGTGCCGCTGGCCCGCGCCATTGAGGCACGGCTGATGTCGGCCCTGGGGCCGGAGGAGCAGGCCCACCTGGACACCGTCTTCGCCAAGCTGGAGGCGCAGGCCGGCGAGATCGCCGCCCTGCCGAAGGAGCGCATCGCCGCCCTTGCGGATGAGGTCGCCGCTGGGGTCGCCGAGGGGGTGACGGAAGGCGATTGAGCCGCGCGGCGCACTGCCGGCAGGGTTGATGTTTTCACTTGAAAACGTCTCGGATGAAACTGTATCGTCCGGGAATAATCCTGTTGGGAGGAACGCCAAAAATGCTCTCCACATACTCGTATCCCAAGTTCCCCTACGTCCAATCGGAGGAGCAGCGCACGGGCACCGTGAAGCGCCACCCGGTGGTCGTCGTCGGCGCCGGCCCGGTCGGCATGACCGCCGCGCTCGACCTGGCGCGCAAGGGCGTGCCGGTGGTGGTGCTGGACGAGGACGACACCGTCTCCATCGGCAGCCGCGCGGTGTGCTACGCCAAGCGCGCGCTGGAGGTGTGGGACCGCCTGGGCTCGGCGCAGCGGATGATCGACAAGGGTGTGGTGTGGAAGGTCGGCAAGGTCTTCCACGGCGACAGCCAGGTCTACCAGTTCGACCTGCTGCCGGAGCCGGACCACAAGATCCCCGCCTTCATCAACCTCCAGCAGTATTACCTGGAGGAGTACCTGATCGACGACGCCCGCAAGACCGGGCTGGTCGACATCCGCTGGAAGTCCCGCGTGCTGTCGGTGAAGCAGCAGGACGACAGCGTCCTGGTGCAGGTGGAGACGCCGGACGGCGTCTACGCGCTGGAGGCCGGCTGGGTCATCGCCTGCGACGGGGCGAAGTCCTCCATCCGCAAGATGCTGGGGCTGGACTTCGTGGGCGAGGTGTTCCAGGACCGCTTCCTGATCGCCGACGTGGTGATGAAGGCCGACTTCCCGGCGGAGCGCTGGTTCTGGTTCGACCCGCCCTTCCACCGCAAGCAGTCGACCCTGCTGCACATGCAGGCTGACAACGTCTGGCGCATCGACTTCCAGCTGGGCTGGAACGTCGATCCGGAGGAGGAGAAGAAGCCGGAGAAGGTCATCCCGCGCCTGAAGGCCATGCTGGGCGAGGACACCGAGTTCGACCTGGAGTGGGTCAGCGTCTACACCTTCCAGTGCCGCCGGCTGGAGAACTTCCGCGCCGGGCGCATCCTGTTCGCCGGTGACAGCGCGCACCAGGTCTCGCCCTTCGGCGCCCGCGGCGCCAACTCGGGCGTGCCGGATGCCGAGAACCTCGTGTGGAAGCTGAAGCTGGTGATGGACGGGCTCGCACCCGACAGCCTGCTCGACACCTATTCGGACGAGCGCGTGGCGGCGGCCAAGGAGAACCTGCTGAACTCCACCCGCTCCACCGACTTCATCACGCCCAAGAGCGAGATGAGCCGCACCTTCCGCGACGCGGTGCTGGGCCTTGCGGCCGAGCATCCGTTCGCCCGCTCGCTGGTCAACTCCGGCCGCCTGTCGACGCCGACCACCTACGTGGACAGCCGCCTGAACACGCCGGACGAGACGGCGTTTGCCGGCAGGATGGTGCCCGGCGCCCCGGCCACCGACGCGCCGGTGGAATCGGCCGACCACAGTGCGGGCTGGCTGATGGACAAGCTGGGCAACCGCTTCGTGGCGCTCTACTACGCCGGGTCGGAGCCGGTGCCGGCCGAGGTGGCGGACGCCATGGCCGGGCTGGAGAAGGGCAAGGTGCCGTTCGCGTGGCACGTGGTCACCGACCGCCGCCGCGATGCCGGGGCCAACGCCTTGGTGGACGTGAACGGCCGCTTCGCCGAGCGTTACGACGCCAAGCCCGGCACCGTGTACCTCGTGCGACCCGACCAGCACGTCGCCGCCCGCTGGCGCGCCTTCGACGCGTCCAAGCTCACCGCCGCGCTGAACCGCGCCATCGGCCTGTGATCGGAGAAGTGTCCATGTCCAAGCTCGTGACCGACAACCGCCTCGCCAGCCCCGACGACTTCTACGAGTCGCTGATCGACACCCACCGCGACCTCAGCGCCGAGCAGAGCGCCATGGTGAACGCCAAGCTCGTCCTGCTGCTCGCCAACCACATCGGCGACATGGACGTGCTGAAGGACGCCATGCGCATCGCCCGGCAAGGGGTGTGACGTTGCACAGTCCCTCCCCCGGCCCTGCCGGGGGAGGGAAGGGGCCCAAGCGAAGCTTGGGAAGGGTGGGGGCAACGGCCTTTCCGAGGATCCACGCGTAGGTTGGGTTGAGCGCCAGCGAAAACCCAACACCCTTCGCGTCGCGGATGGTGTTGGGTCCAGACCCAACCTACGGGCCGCGGATCCTCGGAAACGCCGTTGCCCCCACCCTGCCTGCTTCGCAGGCCTCCCTCCCCCGGCTCCGCCGGGGGAGGGGCTTTAAAATCAACCTTCCAGCGTGCGCCACATCTCCTGGTCGCGCTCGGCGGTCCAGATGCGCGGGTCGGGGTACTTCGTGGCCTCGTCGTAGGCGCGGGTGACGTTGAAGGGCATGCAGTGGTCGAAGATCACCCAGTGCCCGTACTTCGGCTTCAGCGCCGCGTAGGTGTCCTTGTACACCGCGTTCAGGTCCTTGCCGGCCGCAGCACCCTTCTTCACTTCCGCGAACAGCTCGCTGACGAAGGCGCGGGTGCCGTCCAGGCCGTCCTTCACCTGTTCGGGCGTGGTCAGCGCCGCACCGCGGCCGGGGACCAGCTTCTCCGGCTTCAGCGCCGCGATGGCGTCCAGCGTCGCCGGCCAGTGCGTGAAGTAGGCGTCGCCGCAGTACGGCGTGGCGCCGTATTCCACGAGATCGCCGGAGAACAGGATCTTCTGCTGCGGCAGCCAGACCACCGTGTCGCCCTTGCTGTGCCCGCGGCCCAGCTGCAGGATCTTCACCTCCAGCGAACCCAGCCACATGGTCATCTCGCCGCGGAAGGCGATGGTCGGCCAGGTCAGGCCGGGCACGGATTCGACGGCGCGGAACAGGCGCGGGAAGCGGCCGATCTCGCTGGCCATGTCGGCCTCGCCGCGCTCGACGATCAGGTCGTGGGTGTCCTGGCTGGCGATGATCTGCTGCGGCGCGTAGCCCGAGGCGCCCAGCACGCGCACGGCGTGGTAGTGCGACAGCACCACGTGGCGGATCGGCTTGTCGGTCACCTCGCGGATGCGGCGGATGACGTCCTGCGCCATCACCGGGGTCGCCTGCGTGTCGATCACCATCACCGCGTCGTCGCCGACGACGATGCCGGTGTTGGGGTCGCCCTCCGCCGTGTAGGCGTAGGCGTTGTCGGACAGCTTGTCGAAGCTGACCTTCTTCTCCTCCAGGTCGGCCTGCGAGGCGAATGCCTTGGACATGATCCCTCCTTTATATGGGCGATATCGGCGTTTGGCCGAACGTATCGTTTCAAATGAAACAATTCAACGCCTTCGTGCCGCGCGTCTGCCATGATCTGGCCGGAAGGCTGATCGCCCCGTCCCCGTCCGCACCCCATGTCAGGATCATGGACCGGAGGGAGACGTCATGACCGAGGACGACTACAAGCACCGCACGCTCAACAACCACCGCCTCCACCCGGAGACGCTGATGATGGGGTACGGCTACTCTCCGGCCCTGTCGGAGGGGGCGCTGAAGCCGCCGATCTTCCTGACCTCCACCTTCGTGTTCGAGAACGCGCGGCAGGGGAAGGACTTCTTCGACCTCACCGCCGGCCGCCGCCGCCCGCGCGAGGGGGAGAAGGCGGGGCTGGTCTATTCCCGCTTCAACAACCCCAACTTCGAGATCCTGGAGGACCGCCTCGCCGTGTGGGACGAGGCGGAGCGCGCCGCCGTGTTCGCCAGCGGCATGGCCGCCATCTCCACCATCCTGTTCGCCTTCCTGCGGCCGGGCGACACGGTGCTGCACAGCCGCCCGCTGTACGGCGGGACCGAGACGCTGATGCGCAACCAGCTGACCAACTTCGGCATCACGCCGGTAGGCTTCGCCGACGGCACCGACCCCGCGCAGATCGCCGAGGCTGCCGAGCGCGCCCGGGCCATCGGCCGCGTCGCGCTGATCATGCTGGAGACGCCGGCCAACCCAACCAACGGGCTGGTCGACCTGCGCGCGGTGGCGGCGGTGGCGGACGAACTGGGCCGCAGCCAGGGCCACCGGCCACCGATCGCCGTGGACAACACGCTGCTGGGGCCGATGTACCAGAAGCCGCTGCGTCACGGCGCCGACCTCGCCGTCTATTCCCTCACCAAGTACGCCGGCGGGCACAGCGACCTCGTGGCGGGCGGCGTGTGCGGGTCGGACGAACTCATTCGCAAGATCATCCTGCTGCGCGGCGCGCTGGGCACGCAGCTTGACCCGCATTCCTGCTGGATGCTGCTGCGCTCCCTGGAGACGCTGGGCATCCGCACGGAGCGCACCAACGAGAACGCGCGCACGGTGGCGGAGTACCTGCGCGACCACCCGCGCATCGACGCCGTGCACTATCTGGGCTTCCTGGAGCCGCAGGACCCGCGCCGGGCGATCTTCGACCGCCAGTGCGTCGCCCCCGGCTCCACCTTCTCCTTCGACGTGAAGGGCGCGGAGGAGGAGGCCTTCGCCTTCCTCGACCGGCTGCAGGTGATGAAGCTGGCCGTCAGCCTGGGCGGGACGGAGACGCTGATCTCCCACCCCGCCTCCACCACCCATTCCGGCGTGCCGCGCGAGATGCGGGAGGAGATCGGGCTGACCGACGCCACCATCCGCATCTCCGTCGGCATCGAGAACCCGGCGGACCTCGTGGCCGACCTGGAACAGGCGCTGCGGTGACGTCAGCCCCGCATGTGGGCCAGCGGCAGGGCGGTGCTAGGTTGTTGGCCTGACGGACAAAGATGAAAACGGGGGGAGGACATGGCGAGCAACGACGATCTGGCCTGCCTGCGCGACCTGGAGCGCAAGGTCCTCTGGCTGGCCTCCTGGACCATCCACAACGCCAACCACGTCCGCCCCAACCACGACGGGCTGAAGGTCGGCGGGCATCAGGCCTCCTCCGCCTCCATGGCCACCATCATGACGGCGCTGTACTTCGCCACGCTGCGCCCGCAGGACCGGGTGGCGGTGAAGCCGCACGCCGGGCCGGTCTTCCACGCCATCCAGTACCTGCTGGGCAACCAGACCCGCGAGACGCTGGAGCGTTTCCGCGGCTACAAGGGCGCCCAGTCCTACCCGTCGCGCACCAAGGACGTGGATGACGTGGACTTCTCCACCGGCTCGGTCGGGCTGGGCGTGGCGCAGACGCTGTTCGCCTCGCTGGTGCAGGACTACCTGAAGGCGCGCGGCTGGGCGCCGGACCTGCCGGAAGGGCGCATGGTCGCCCTGGTCGGCGACGCGGAGATGGACGAGGGCAACATCTTCGAGGCGCTGCTGGAGGGCTGGAAGCACGGGCTGCGCAACACCTGGTGGATCGTCGACTACAACCGCCAGAGCCTGGACGCTGTCATCCGCGAAGGACTGTGGGAACGGCTGGAGGGCATCTTCCGCACCTTCGGGTGGGAGGTGGTGATCCTCAAGTACGGCCGGCTGATGCGCGACGCCTTCGCCGAGCCGGGCGGGGAGGCGCTGAAGCGGTGGATCGACACCTGCCCCAACCAGCTTTATTCGGCGCTCACCTACCGGGGCGGCGCGGCGTGGCGCCAGCGGCTGCTGGACGACCTTGGCGACCAGGGGCCAGTGTCGCGGCTGATCGGGAAGCGCACGGACGAGGAGCTGGCGCGCCTGATGGGCAACCTGGGCGGCCACGACCTGCCGTCGCTGCTGGAGGCGTTCGAGGCGGCGCAGGCGCATGACCGGCCGGTGTGCTTCATCGCCTACACGGTCAAGGGTTTTGGCCTGCCGCTGGCCGGGCACAAGGACAACCACTCCGGCCTGCTGACGCCCGCGCAGATGGAGGAGTTCCGCGCCGCCCGGAACGTCCGCCCCGGCCACGAGTGGGACAAGTTCGAGGGGCTGGACGTGCCGGCGGACGATCTGCAGGCCTTCCTGGACACCGTGCCCTTCGCCGCGCGCGGGCGGCGGCGCTACACGGCGGCGCCCGTGCCGGTGCCGGACGCGCTGCCGGTTCCGGCGCAGAAGGCGCTGTCCACCCAGGCCGGCTTCGGCCTGATCCTGAACGAGGTGGGGCGCGAGCAGAGCCCGCTCGCCCAGCGCATCGTGACGGCGGCGCCGGACGTGACGGTGTCCACCAACCTGGGCGCCTGGGTGAACCGGCGCGGCCTGTTCGCCAAGGAAGTGGTCGCCGACCTGTTCAAGCGCGAGCGCATCCCCTCCACCTACGCCTGGGAGTTCTCGCCCGCTGGGCAGCATTTCGAGCTGGGCATCGCCGAATCCAACCTGTTCACCCTGCTCTCGGCCCTCGGCCTGTCGCACTCCGTGTTCGGGGAGCGGCTGTTGCCCATCGGCACGCTGTACGATCCGTTCATCTACCGTGGGGCGGACGCGCTGAACTACGCCTGCTACCAGGACGCCCGGTTCCTGCTGGTGGCCACCCCGTCCGGCGTGACGCTGGCGCCGGAGGGCGGGGCGCACCAGTCCATCGGCACGCCGCTGGTCGGCATGGCGCAGGACGGGCTGGCGTACTTCGAGCCGGCCTTCGTGGACGAACTGGCGGTGATCATGCGCTGGGCCTTCGACTACATGCAGCGCAACGGCGAGCGGGGCGAAGGGCAGCCCGACGAGCGCACGTGGTTGCGGGACGAGAGCGGTGGTTCGGTCTACCTGCGCCTGTCCTCGCGCACTGTCGAACAGCCCACCCGCCCCATGACGGCGGAGCTGGAGCGCGGCATCATCGGCGGCGCCTATTGGATGCGGGAGCCGGGGCCGAACGCCCAGGTGGTGGTCGCCTACACCGGCGCCGTGGCGCCGGAGGCCATCGAGGCGGTCGGCCTGATGGGCGAGGACCGGCGCGACGTCGGCCTGCTGGCCGTCACCTCCGCCGACCGCCTGCAGGCCGGCTGGAGTGCGGCGCAGCGTGCGCGCGAGCGCGGTCTGGTGCACGCCCGCTCGCACGTGGAGCGGCTGCTGGCGTCGGTGCCGCCGCATTGCGCGCTGGTCACGGTGATCGACGGGCACCCGGCGACGCTGGGCTGGCTGGGCTCCGTGCACGGCCACCGGACGCGGGCCTTGGGGGTGGAGCATTTCGGCCAGACGGGCACCATCGCCGACCTCTACCGCCACTTCGGCATCGACGCCCAGGGCATCGCGCTGGCGGCGGAGGCGATGTCGCCCGGGCGGCCGATCCGGCATCTGCGGATGGCGGGGGATTGAGGTTTCGCATCGGTTTGCCCCCACCCGGCTCGCTTACGCTCGCCACCCTCCCCCGCTGCGCAGGGGAGGGTTTTGAGGCTGGCGGCGGCAGTTCCCTCCCCTGCGAAGCGGGGGAGGGTTAGGGAGGGGGCAAAACCTCGCATCTCAAGGCGGCTTCTGCCGCAGCCACTCGTCCAGTGTCTCCGGCGGCGGTGCCGGCCGTTCCGCCGACTGCACGTCGCCGTTCCGTCTGGACCCGCCCACCGGCGCGCCCGGCCCGATCGAGCCTTCCGAGTCCACCGCCGCGACGTACCGCCGGCCGTCCGGCGCGATGAACTCTCCGTCTGTCGGCCGGTTCCTCTCGAACTTGCCGACGTAGCGGCTGCCGTTAGGGAAGAACAGCGTGCCGGTCCCGGTGCGGGCGTCGGCCCGCCATTCCCCCTCGTAACGCTGGCCGTCCGGCCAGACAAAGGTGCCCCAGCCCTCGGCCAGCCCGCGCCGGAAGGTGCCGGTGTAGCGCCGGCCGTCCGCCCAGGTGGCGCGGCCCTCGCCCTCCAGGCTGCCCTGCACGAAGGTGCCCTCGACGCGCCCCTCCTCGGCGCCGTACTCGCCCCAGGCCAGGACGCCGCGCCCGTCGGCGAAGCCGTGCCGGCACACGCCGCGCCAATGCACCTCCTTGCCGGGGAAGGGGTAGCGGTCGCGCACGGCGCAGCCGGTGGCGCGGTCGGTGAGCACCACCTCGGGATGCCCGTCGTCCTGCGCCGCCGCCGCGCATGGCAATGCGGCGGCGAACGCCGCCAGGGCCAGGAATGCCGGTCTCATGCCTTTAACAACACCCCGCGCGGGCGGCTATTCCCCTCCCGGCTGGACGCGGCCCGGCGGCTGCCGGATAATGCCGCGCCCACGTTCAAGCCGGGATCCCATGACGCGCGCGCTCGACGGCATCGATTTCAACATCCTGCGGGCGCTGCAGGACGACGGGCGCATCACCAATGTGGATCTCGCCAAGCGCGTGCACCTCAGCCCGGCCGCCTGTCTGGAGCGGGTCAAGCGCCTGCAGGCCGACGGCTACATCCGCCAGTACACGGCACTGCTCGACCCCGCGCGGCTCGACGCCGGGCTGCTGGTGTTCGTCGAGGTGGTGCTGGACCGCACGACGCCGGAATCGTTCGACGACTTCCGCCGGGCCATCGCCACCATGCCGGAGGTGATGGAGTGCCACATGGTGGCCGGCGGCTTCGACTACCTCGTCAAGGCGCGGCTGAAGGACATGGCCGAGTACCGCGCCTTCCTTGGCCGCTTCCTGTCCATGACCCGCGGCGTGCGCGAGACGCACACCTACCCGGTGATGGAGGAGGTGAAGAACGTCACCGCCATCCCGCTGCGGCCACCCGCCGAACGAAGTTCATAGGACGGGCCTTTTGCCGGATATAATTCGAAAGAGCCGGCCCAGATCCATGACAAATCCTGGTAGTCTCCCGGTACGGTGAGTGCATTGTTCACCAGCCGGGACAACGCCGCATGTCCGCCGCCCAGCCGCCCGCCCCGACCCTCGACCGTTTGGCCATCCACCGCCTCTACCGCGCGGACGAGGCCATGGTCGTCACCGACCTCGTCCGCGCCGCCGCCCTGCCGGAACCGGCGCGCCGCCGCGTGGAGGCGGAGGCCGCGCGGCTGGTGGAGGGCGTTCGGGCGGCGCGCACGCGCTTCGGCGCGCTGGACGCCTTCCTGCAGGAATTCGGCCTGTCGACACAGGAGGGTGTCGCGCTGATGTGCCTGGCGGAGGCGCTGCTGCGCATCCCCGACGCCGAAACGGCCGACGCCCTGATCCGCGACAAGATCGGCACCGCCGACTGGAACCGCCACCTGGGCAAGGCGGACAGCCTGTTCGTCAACGCCTCCACCTGGGCCTTGATGCTGACCGGCAAGGTGGTGCGCCTGGACACGGCGGAGGAGCCGGGCCGCATGCTCGACCGGTTGGTGAACCGGGTGGGTGAGCCGATCATCCGGCAGGCGATGACGCAGGCCATGCGCATCCTCGGCCGCCAGTTCGTCATGGGCCGCACCATCGAGGAGGCGCTGAGCCGGTCGCGCGACGACGAGACGCACGGCTACCGCCACTCCTTCGACATGCTGGGGGAGGCGGCGCGGACGATGGCCGACGCCGACCGCTACTTCGACCTCTATTCCATGGCGATCAAGGCCATCGGCGGGGCGCGGCGCGGGCGCGGCGTGTATGCCACGCCCGGCATCTCGGTGAAGCTGTCGGCGCTGCACCCCCGCTACGAACTGGCGCAGCACGACCGCGTGATGGCGGAGCTGCTGCCGCGCGTGAAGGACTTGGCGCTGAAGGCCAAGGCCGCCGGCATCCACCTGACCGCGGACGCGGAGGAGGCCGACCGCCTGGACCTGTCGCTGGACATCATCGAGGCGGTGTTCCGCGACCCGGCGCTCGACGGGTGGGAGGGCTTCGGGCTGGCCGTGCAGGCCTACCAGAAGCGCGCCCTGCCGCTGGTCGGCTGGCTGGAGGAGCTGGCGCGGACGGCGGGGCGGCGGCTGATGGTGCGCCTCGTCAAGGGGGCTTATTGGGACAGCGAGATCAAGCGCGCGCAGGAACGCGGGCTGGACGGCTACCCGGTGTTCACGCGCAAGGCGTCCACCGACGTGTCGTACCTCGCCTGCGCGCGGCGGCTGCTGGCGGCGCGGGACGTCTTCTACCCGATGTTCGCCACGCACAACGCGCACACCGTGGCCGCCATCCTGGAGATGGCCGGCGACCGCCAGGGCTTCGAGTTCCAGCGCCTGCACGGCATGGGGGAGCCGCTCTACCACCAAGTGGTTGCACCGGACATGCCCTGCCGCATCTACGCGCCGGTGGGCAGCCACGAGGACCTGCTGGCCTATCTGGTCCGCCGCCTGCTGGAGAACGGGGCCAACAGCTCCTTCGTCAACCGCATCCAGGACGAGCAGGTGCCGGTGGCCGCCATCGTCGCCGATCCGGTGGCGCGCGTGGCCGCGCTGCCGGTGAAGCCGCACCCGCGCATCCCGCTGCCGCGCGACCTGTTCGGCATCGAGCGGCGCAACAGCGACGGCGTCGACCTCAGCGACCCGGCGCAGACCGAACCGCTGCTGGGCGCCGTGGCCGCGTCCTGGCACTGGTCGGCCGGGCCGATGGTTGCCGGTCCGGTGGCGGATCGCCCGCCGGCGGCGCTGCACGACCCGTCCGACCGCCACCGCATCATCGGCCACGCGGTGGAGGCCACCGCCGAGGACGTGGACCGCGCCCTGTCGTCCGCCGCCGCCGCGCAGCGCGCCTGGGCGGCGCGGCCGGTGGCCGAGCGCGCCGCCTGCCTGGACCGCCTGGGCGACCGGCTTGAGGCGGAGCGGGGCGAGCTGGTGGCGCTGCTGGTGCGCGAGGCCGGCAAGACCATTCCCGACGCGCTGGCCGAGGTGCGGGAGGCGGTGGACTTCTGCCGCTACTACGCCGCCCGCGCCCGCGCCGATTTCGAGCCGAAGCTGATGCCCGGCCCCACGGGGGAGCGCAACGAGCTGCGCCTGACCGGGCGCGGCGTGTTCGTCTGCATCAGCCCGTGGAACTTCCCGCTGGCCATCTTCCTGGGGCAGGTGGCGGCGGCGCTGGTCGCCGGCAACGCGGTGATCGCCAAGCCGGCCGAGCAGACGCCGCTGGTCGCCGCCTTCGCCACGGCGCTGGCGCACCGCGCCGGGGTGCCCGACGCGATCCTGCAGCTGCTGCCCGGCGACGGTGCCACGGTGGGCGGGCGGCTGACGGCGGACCGGCGGGTGGCCGGCGTGGCCTTCACCGGCTCCACCGAAACGGCGCAGCGCATCGCCCTGTCGCTGGTCCAGCGCGGCGGGCCGCTGGTGCCCTTCATCGCCGAGACGGGCGGCCAGAACGCCATGATCGTCGACAACTCCGCCCTGCCGGAGCAGGTGGTGGACGACGTGGTGACCAGTGCCTTCCGCTCGACCGGGCAGCGCTGCTCGGCCCTGCGCGTCCTGTTCGTGCAGGACGGCATCGCGCCCAAGGTGATCCGCATGCTTCAGGGGGCGGCGGCGGAGCTGCGCCTGGGCGATCCGGGACGCCTGTCCACCGACGTCGGCCCGGTCATCGACGCGGATGCCCAGGCCGTGCTGCTGCGCCACATCGAGCGCATGGGGCGCGAGGGCACGCCGCTGGTGACCGGCACGGTGCCGGAGGCGCTCGCGCACGGCAGTTTCGTCGCCCCGCACGCCTTCGAGATCGACCGCCTGGACCGGCTGGAGCGCGAGGTGTTCGGGCCGGTCCTGCACGTGATCCGCTTCAAGGGCGACCGGCTGGACGCCGTGCTGGACGCCGTCGAGGCGACTGGCTACGGCCTGACGCTGGGCATCCACACGCGCATCGACCGCACCGCGCGCCGCATCGCGGAGCGCATGGCGGTGGGCAACACCTACGTCAACCGCAACATGATCGGCGCCGTGGTGGGCGTGCAGCCCTTCGGCGGCGAGGGGCTGTCGGGCACCGGGCCGAAGGCCGGCGGCCCGCACTACCTCTACCGCTTCGCGGCGGAACGGACGCTGACCGTCAACACCACGGCGGCCGGCGGCAACGCCTCGCTCGTCTCGCTGGGTGAAGAGGGCTGACGCGCGGATGCGGGCGGCGCCACCGGCTGGCCCCGCCCGCACCCTTCACACGTCGAGGCGTTACTGCTTCGTCGTGGAGCCGGCCGTGCCGCTGGAGGACGAGCCGGACGTCCCGCCCATCGACGAGCTGCCGGAGCTGGAGCCGGTCGAGCCGGCCGTGCCGGACATGGACGTGATGTCGCTGGCCATGCGGTCGCTGCCCTGCGTCCGGTACTGGATGCGGACCTGATCGCCCTCCTTCACCTTCGACAGGTCGGCGCCGGAGGACAGCTTGTAGCTGTTGCCGTCGCTCAGCGTGACCGCGTTGCCGCTGCGGTCGACCTTGCTGACCGTGCCGGTCGCCGTCTGCATCGACGCGCCGGCGGTGGAGCCGGCGGTCGAACCGGTGGCGGCACCCGGCGACGTCGTGCTGGGCGACGTTGCGCTGGGCGAGGTCGAGCTCTGGGCCATCGCCATGCCGGAAGCGGCGACGAGAGCCGCAACGGCGGCGGCGCCAAGGAGCGTTTTCATGGTATCCTCCATCACTTTCTTCAGGACGTGCTCGATGATCGAGCGCGATGCGAGGACAAACGCAGCGGAATGCGGATTCATTCATTGATATTTTGGGGTAGTGGACTTCCTTGCAATTTGCTAATTTTTCATGTAGTGCGGATGATGGATCGGTATCATTGTGCGGAATAAAACATCGTCTTGCGTGTTCATCCGCTTCTGCGGATTTGTGGGTTCATCGCTGCGCCGGCATTGCCCCGGCGGCGTTATCGCGCTATGCGACGGGTGCAGCCCCGGGGAGAAGACCGTGAGCAAGGCGTTCACCAAGGAAACCGACCGCGACGACGATGACGACGAGGGCGGCGGCCTGCCGCCATTGCCCAAGGGTGTGAAGAACTACATCACCCCGCAGGGCTGGCAGCGTTTGCAGGACGAGCTGAAGCACCTGCTGCGCGTCGAGCGGCCGAAGGTGGTGGAAGTGGTGTCCTGGGCCGCCGGCAACGGCGACCGGTCGGAAAACGGCGACTACATCTACGGCAAGAAGCGCCTGCGCGAGATCGACCGCCGCATCCGCTTCCTCACCAAGCGGCTGGAGATCGCCGAGGTGGTCGACCCCGCGCAGCAGAAGAACCGCGACCGCGTGTTCTTCGGCGCCACCGTCACCTACGCCAACGGACGCGGCGAGGAGCACACCATCACCATCCGCGGCGTGGACGAGGCCGACCTCGACAAGGGCGAGGTCAGCTGGGTGTCGCCCATCGCCCGCGCGCTCTTGAAGGCGCAGGAGGGCGACGTGGTGGAACTGCGCACCCCCGCCGGCCTGGACGAGATCGAGGTGATCGAAATCCGCTATCCCACATCGTGATTCATCGCTGCCGGAACTCCAATTTCACGGTGTAAAACGCGTAAACTGTTCGCATTTCCACACCGCACGTGCTAAAGCTCCCCGCACCAACACCAGACTTGGCCGTTCGCATGCTCACGCCCGTACGCCTGACCCACCTTCGCCAGCTCGAAGCCGAGAGCATCCACATCATGCGCGAGGTCGCGGCGCAGTTCCGCAACCCCGTGATGCTGTACTCCATCGGCAAGGACAGCGCCGTGATGCTGCACCTGGCCATGAAGGCGTTCTACCCCTCGCGCCCGCCGTTCCCGCTGATGCACGTGGACACCACGTGGAAGTTCCGCGAGATGATCGCGTTCCGCGACGAGCGCGCCAGGGAACTGGGGCTCGACCTCATCGTCCACGTGAACGAGGACGGCGTGCGCCAGGGCATCGGGCCGTTCTCGCACGGCTCGGCCGTGCACACCGACGTGATGAAGACGCAGGCGCTGAAGCAGGCGCTGGACAAGTACGGCTTCGACGCCGCCTTCGGCGGGGCGCGGCGCGACGAGGAGAAGTCCCGCGCCAAGGAGCGCGTCTTCTCCTTCCGCACCTCCACGCACCGCTGGGACCCGAAGAACCAGCGGCCGGAGCTGTGGAACGCCTACAACGGCCGCATCGACAAGGGCGAGAGCATCCGCGTCTTCCCGCTGTCCAACTGGACCGAGCTGGACGTGTGGCAGTACATCCACCTGGAGAAGATCCCCGTGGTGCCGCTGTACTTCGCCAAGCCCCGCCCGGTGGTGGAGCGCGACGGCACGCTCCTGATGGTCGATGACGACCGCATGCCGCTGAACCCCGGCGAGGTGCCGGAGATGCGCTGGGTGCGCTTCCGCACGCTGGGCTGCTACCCGCTGACGGGTGCCGTGGAGAGCCGGGCGGAGACGCTGCTCGACATCATTCAGGAGATGCTGGTGTCCCGCACCTCCGAACGGCAGGGGCGCGTGATCGACCACGACCAGTCCGCCTCCATGGAACGCAAGAAGCAGGAAGGGTATTTCTGATGTCCGCCATCACCGTCTCCAGCGAACTTGGGGCCAGCGACATCGGGGCCTATCTGCACGCCCAGGAGCAGAAGGACATCCTGCGCTTCATCACCTGCGGCAGCGTCGACGACGGCAAGAGCACGCTGATCGGCCGGCTGCTCTATGATTCCAAGATGCTGTTCGAGGACCAGCTGTCGGCGCTGGCCAAGGACAGCGCGCGCTTCGGCACCACCGGCGGCGAGATCGACCTGGCGCTGCTGGTCGACGGCCTGCAGGCCGAGCGCGAGCAGGGCATCACCATCGACGTCGCCTACCGCTTCTTCTCCACCGACCGGCGCAAGTTCATCGTCGCCGACACGCCGGGGCACGAGCAGTACACGCGCAACATGGCGACCGGCGCCTCCACGGCCGACCTCGCCGTGCTGCTGGTCGACGCGCGCAAGGGCGTGCTGACGCAGACGCGCCGGCACAGCTACATCGCCTCGCTGATGGGCATCCGCCACGTCATCCTGGCGGTCAACAAGATGGACGCCGTCGGCTACGACCGCGACCGCTTCGACGCCATCGTGACGGAGTACCGGGACTTCGCGGCCAAGCTGAACCTTCCCAGCATCCACGCCGTGCCCATTTCGGCCCTGCGCGGCGACAACGTCATCGCCAAGGGCGACGCCATGCCCTGGTACGACGGCCCCGCGCTGCTGGAGCTGCTGGAGACGGTGGAGGTGGTGAGCGAGCGGCAGAACGGCCCGTTCCGCTTCCCCGTGCAGTGGGTCAACCGCCCGCACCAGGACTTCCGCGGCTATTCCGGCACCATCGCCGGCGGCCGCGTGCGCCCGGGCGACAGCGTGGTGATCCTGCCGTCGGCGCGCACCACCACGGTGACGCGCATCGTCACCCTGGACGGCGACCTTGACGAGGCCGTGGCCGGGCAGGCGGTGACGCTGACCGTGGCGGAGGAGATCGACATCAGCCGCGGCGACGTGATCGCCGCCGCCGAGGCGCGCCCCGCCGTGGCCGACCAGTTCGCCGCGCATCTCCTGTGGATGGCGGAGGAGCCGCTGCTGCCCGGCCGCCCCTACCTGCTCCAGCTCGGCCCCCGCACCATCGGCGTGCAGGTGACCGAGCTGAAGCACAAGGTGAACGTCAACACGCTGGAGCACATCGCCGGCAAGCGGCTGGAGCTGAACGAGGTGGCGTTCTGCAACCTGGCACTCGACAAGCCGATCGCCTTCGACCCCTACGCCGAGAACCACGAGACCGGCGGCTTCATCCTGATCGACCGCATCACCAACGCCACCGTCGGCTGCGGCATGATCGACTTCCCGCTGCGGCGCGCGGCCAACGTGCACTGGCAACACCTGGACATCGACAAGGCGGCCCGCGCCCGCGCCAAGGGGCAGAAGCCCTGCGTGCTGTGGTTCACCGGCCTGTCGGGTGCGGGCAAGTCCACCGTCGCCAACCTGCTGGAACGCCGCCTGTTCAGCCTGGGCCGCCACACCTACGTGCTGGACGGCGACAACGTGCGCCACGGCCTGAACAAGGACCTGGGCTTCACGATCGAGGACCGCGTGGAGAACATCCGCCGCGTCGCCGAGACCGCGAAGCTGATGGCCGACGCCGGGCTGATCACCATCGTCTCCTTCATCTCGCCCTTCCGCAGCGAGCGCCGCATGGCGCGTGACCTGATGCCCGACGGCGAGTTCATCGAGGTGTGGGTGGACGCGCCCCTGGAGGTGTGCGAATCCCGCGATCCCAAGGGCCTGTACCGCAAGGCGCGCGCCGGCCAGATCCCGCACTTCACCGGCATCGATTCCCCCTACGAGCCGCCGGAGAACCCGGAGCTGGTGCTGAAGGCCGGCGCCAAGGACCCGAACACGCTGGCCGAAGAGGTGGTGGCCCTGCTATTGGAGCGCGGCATCATCTAGTCCGGAGAAACCATGGACCAGCCGCGCCCGCTGTCGCCCGAGACGCTGTACGACGTGCTCTGGCGCGACCGCAGCGCCGAGCTGGAGGCGATGATCGCCGCGGGCGAGCGCAACCTCGCCCGCGCCGTGGCGCGCTTCGCGGCCTGGGAAACCGGCCACGTCCATGAGCCGGAGGCGGTGCAGCGCGACGGCCGGATCCTGCTGACCGGCCGCGTGCGCCGCCAGCCCGGCCGGCCCACCGGATGGGGCCGGCTGAGCGACGGCGGGCCGGCGTACCTGCCCATGCGGCTGCGCGACGGCACCGTGCCGATGCCGCGCCACCTCGACCCGCTGGCGGTGCCCGGCCGCTGGCTGGCCGACCTGTGCGACGGCGAAACCGACGCCGTGGTCGAGCTGGGCTCCGGCTGGGGCGGGCACCTGTTCCGCACGTGGCTGTCCGGCGGCCCGCGCGACGCGGCCTACGTCGCCTGCGACCATTCGGCGGTGGCCTGCGCCATGGCCGCCCGGCTGGCCGGGCTTGAACCCGGCCTGACATTCGCGGCGCACGGCTTCGACTTCCGCGCGCCCGATTTCGGTTTCCTGGAGTCCTACCGGGCGCCGCTGGTCTACACCTGCTCGACGGTGGTGCTGATCGACCGCCTGCCCGACGGCTTCTTCGAGCGGCTGGCGGCGGCGGCGCCGGGCGCGCGCGTCGTCTTCTTCGAACCCGTGGGCTATCAGGTCGCCCGCGGCCGGCGCATCGGGTTCGAGCCGGCGCCCGGCCTGGACGCCCGCGAGCCGCCGCAGCGCCCGGTCAACCCCACCTTCAACCGCGACCTCGTCGCGCGCATCGACGCCGCCGTCGCCGCCGGTCTGGCGGAATGGGAAATGCTGGCGGCCGACGCCTTCTCCTACTTCGAGGAAGCCAGCTCGACGATGTCGGTGCTGAGCATCCGCCTGACGGGCACGCGCTGAGACCCTTCTTGTGCGCCGCAGCACGCAGGCATTCCAAAACCGCAAAGCTCGCGCCGGAGCCATGCGCGCATAATGCTCCCGCCTCGCCGTTGTGACGAGGCGGAGATTTCATGCCGTATGGAAAAGACAGGGAGCCTGTGGTGATCCACAAGGTCTTGGACAAGCTCGACCGCAAACTCGCGGAAAAGCGCCTCTCGCGCGAACTCGACGCCTGGTTCGACAAGGGCGAGGCGGCGCGTTACTGCAAGCGCCTGGCGCGCGACCACAAGGCGCATTATCCGGCCCTTCTGCTGTATTTGGAAGGGCACGCGCCGAAGCATTGAGAACGCGAACGCCCCCGCCGCCGGCCGGCGGGGGCGTCGTGCGCCTTACTCCGCCGCCATGGCCCGCGGCTGCATGCTGCCGGTCTGCTGGAAGCGCAGGTGCCAGGAGAACGCCTCCTCCAGCACATGCGGGGTGTGGCCGCCGCGGGCGAGCGCCCGGCGGTGATAGTCGGCCATCAGCTCGCGGTAGGAGGGGTGGACGCAGTTGCGGATGATCGTCTCCGCCCGCTCGCGCGGGGCGAGGCCGCGCAGGTCGGCGAGGCCCACCTCCGTCACCAGCACGTCCACGTCGTGCTCGTTGTGGTCGACGTGCGTGACCATGGGCACGAGGCTGGAGATCGCACCGCCCTTGGCCAGCGACTTGGTGACGAAGACGGCAAGGTGGCAGTTGCGCGCGAAGTCGCCGGAGCCGCCGATGCCGTTCATCATGTGCGTGCCGTTGACGTGCGTGGAGTTGACGTTGCCGTAGAGGTCGCACTCCAGCGCCGTGTTGATGCCGATGACGCCCAGGCGGCGGATGACCTCCGGATGGTTGGAGATCTCCTGCGGGCGCAGCAGCAGCCGGCCCTTGTAGGTGCCCAGCTTCGGCAGCACCTCCGCGTACTTCCCCGCGCTCAGCGTGATGGAGGAGCCGGACGCGAAGTTCAGCTTGCCGGCGTCGAACAGCTCGAACGTGCTGTCCTGCAGCACCTCGCTGTACATGGTCAGGTCGTGGAACGGCCCGTCGATCAGGCCGTGCAGCACGGCGTTGGCGATGGTGCCGATGCCCGCCTGCAGCGGGTTCAGCGAGCGGCCCAGGCGCCCCTTGCGCACCTCCGCGTCGAAGAACTCGATCAGGTGGCCGGCGATGGCGTTGGTGTCGTCGTCGGGGGGCAGGATGTTGGCGGAGCTGTCCTGCTTGCGCGTCACCACGATGGCGGCGATCTTCGACGGGTCGATGGGGATGTAGGGCAGGCCGGCGCGGCTTTCCGGCGTCATCACCGGGATCGGTTCGCGGAAGGGGCGGCGGGTCGGGATGTAGACGTCGTGCAGCCCCTCCAGGTCCAGCGGCTGCGTCATGTTCAGCTCGACGATCACCTTCTCCGCCAGGATGGCGAAGGTGGCCGAGTTGCCGATGGAGGTGGTGGGGATCAGCCCGCCCGTCTCGGTGATGGCGCAGGCCTCGATCACCGCCACGTCGACCGGCCCCATCTGGCGGGACCGCAGCAGTTCCACCGTTTCCGACAGGTGCTGGTCGATGAACATCACCTCGCCGCGGTTGATCGCCTTGCGCAGCACCGGGTCGGCCTGGAAGGGCAGGCGGCGGGCCAGCACGCCGGCCTCCGTCAGCGTCTTGTCGACGTCGTTGCCCAGCGACGCGCCGGTCATCAGCGTGACCTTCAGGCGCTCGTGCGCGGCGCGCTCGGCCAGCGCCATCGGCACCGCCTTGGCGTCGCCGGAGCGGGTGAAGCCGCTCATGCCGATGGTCATGCCGTCCTTGATCAGGAGGGCGGCCTCCTCGGGGCTGACCACCTTGCCCCACAGGGATTTCAGTCGAATGCGATCGCGGTACATGCGGATCCTTGGGCGTTCTGATTATTTCAATATCCACGCGGGCCGGGCATGGATTGTTTCACGGTTACGCCCGATTCTGCGGACCGGGCAATCCACTCTGCGGAATATCAGAGGTTCGGGATCGGCATGACCGGGGCCTGTACGGCCGGGCCTACGATGGCGAGGATGGCGGGAGTCCGCGCGGCCCCCTATGCTGAAGGCCACTGACGGGGGAGGGGAGCCGGTGCGGACGGACGCGGTGCCAAAGGGCGCGGTGCCAAAGGGCGCGGTGCAGGTGTGGACGCTGGCGCTGGACGACGTGGGCGAGGGCGACTGGGCGGCGCTGGAGGCCGTGCTGGACGACGGCGAGCGGGCGCGCGCCGCGCGCTTCCACTTCGAGCGCGACCGGCTGGCCTACATCGCCGCGCACGCGCTGCTGCGCCACCTGCTCAGCGCCGCCGGCGGCCGCGAACCGGCGGCATGGCGCTTCGCCGCCGGGGAGCATGGCAAGCCGCACCTTGTCGACCCGCCGGCCGGGCGCGACCTGCGTTTCAACATCACCCACACCAAGGGCCGCGTGGCGGCGGCGCTGGCCGAGGGCGTCACCGTCGGCGTGGACGTCGAGGCGCTGGACCGCGCGCGCCTCAACCTGGGCGTCGCCGACCGCTTCTTCGCGCCGGTGGAGGTGGCCGGCATCCACGCCCAGCCGGACGAGGAGGCCATGGCCGAACGCTTCCTGGTGCTGTGGACGCTGAAGGAGTCCTTCATCAAGGCGATCGGCAAGGGGCTGTCGCAGCCGTTGAACTCCTTCGGCTTCGCCGACCTGGACCCGCCGCGCATCAGCTTCGGCGACGCGGGGCTGGGCGATGCCGCGCGCTGGCGGTTCACGCAATGGCGCCCCGGCTGCCATATCCTGGCGCTGGCGGTGGACTGGCCGCACGCGGGCGAGCCGAACGTCGACTTTCAGGAAATCCGCTCCATCCACCTCTCCCCCCCGGGGAGAGGTCGGCCCGACAGGGCCGGGTGAGGGGGATCACGGGGGACCGGAAACGTGCGTCGTGCGGGGCCCCCTCACCCTAACCCTCTCCCCAGGGGGGAGAGGGGATGACCATGCTATCCCGGCAAAACCTCCCTCAGATAGGCCTCCACCCCCCGCGCGTGGTCCCATTGCCGGGGCGATCCCAGCGACACCTCCTCGAAGCGCACGCCGTCGCGCCAGTCGGTGCGGCGCACGTGCAGGTGGCCGGAGACGACGACGCGGGCGTTGAAGCGGCGGTGCCAGTCCTCGGTGGCGCGCGTCCCGCACCACGGCGCGAAGCGCGGGATGCGCGGGATGCGCACCAGATCGCGGCGCAGCGGGAAGTGGTTGACCAGCACCGTCGGCAGGTCCGGCGGCAGGGCCGACAGCCGCGCCTCGGTCAGCGCCAGCCGCGCCCGGCACCACGCGGCGCGGGACGCATGGGGCTTCGGCGACAGATAGATCTCGTCGGCGCAGGCGGCGCGCTCCTCCGCCGCCCAGGCCACGACGTCGGCCTCGGCCACATCGTCGGGGCGGAAGCTGTAGTCGTACAGCAGGAACAGCGGCGTTATGACGCAGGGTCCGCCCGGCCCCGTCCACAGCGGGTAGTCGTCTTCCGGCGTCAGCACGCCGTGGTCGCGCGCCACGCCCACCATCTGCCGGTATTTGGCCTCGCCGCGCGGGGCGGCGGGATCGCGGTCGACGGTCCACAGCTCGTGGTTCCCCGGCACCCAGATCAGCCGGGCGAAGCGGGTGTTCAGCGTTTCGAACACGCAGGCCAACTGCTCCGGCCGCTCGCCCACGTCGCCGGCAAGGATCAGCCAATCCTCGGGGTGTGGCCGCAGGCGCAGGAGCTGGTCGCGGTTGGTGGCGTGGGCGACGTGCAGGTCGCTGATGGCGTAAAGCTTCATGCGCCTGATCTTGGCCCCGCCACGGCCGATTTGCGAGGGCGCCGAATCGGGCAGGAACAGGGTATCCAAGCGCAGAATCACCCGATGATCGGCTTCCCAAACGGCGCGCGGCGTGGGCAGAATGGTGGTCGCACGCTGCGCAGGCATGGCAGCAATGCTCAAAAATGCAGCAGGTGCGGACGGTCGGCGGCGCCGAATGACCGCCGCTTGTCGAATTTATTAAACACTGCTACCGTCCAGCCAATGTTTACGGCCCGCTGCGTTCGGCGCACCATGGGCCACAGGGACGGGGACACGCATGGACGGCGGCATGGTCGCGGAATCGAAAACGCAGACGGACACGCTGGTGCGCTTCCAGGGGGTGCAGAAGACCTACGACGGCGAGCACCTCGTCGTGAAGAAGCTGGACCTCGACATCCGCCGGGGGGAGTTCCTGACGCTGCTGGGGCCGTCCGGGTCGGGCAAGACGACGACGCTGATGATGCTCGCCGGCTTCGAGGTGCCCACCACCGGCGAGATCTACCTGGACGGCAAGCCCATCAAGAACACGCCGCCGCACAAGCGCGACATCGGCATGGTCTTCCAGAACTACGCCCTGTTCCCGCACATGACGGTGGACGAGAACCTCGCCTTCCCGCTGTCGGTGCGCAAGGTGCCGCGTTCGGAAATCCGCGAGCGGGTCAACCGGGCGCTGGCCATGATCAAGCTGGAATTGCTGGCGCACCGCCGCCCGGGCCAGCTGTCGGGCGGCCAGCAGCAGCGCGTGGCGCTGGCCCGGGCACTTGTCTTCAACCCGCAGCTGGTGCTGATGGACGAGCCGCTGGGGGCGCTGGACAAGCGCCTGCGCGAGCACATGCAGTTGGAGATCAAGCGCATCCACGAGACGACCGGCATCACCGTGGTCTACGTCACGCACGACCAGTCGGAAGCGCTGACCATGTCGGACCGCATCGCCGTGTTCAACGACGGCGTCATCCAGCAGATCGACCGGCCCGACGCGCTGTACGAGCGCCCGGTCAACAGCTTCGTCGCCAACTTCATCGGCGAGAACAACGTGCTGGCCGGCGCCGTTGAAAATCTTGAACAGGGTTTCTGCACCGTCCGCCTCGCCGCCGGCGGCGCCGTGACCGCCACCGCCGTGGCGGTGAGTGCGCCGGGCGAGCGCACCGCGCTCTCCATCCGGCCGGAGCGCGTGCGCGTCCTGGCCGACGGCGACGCGGGCGACGGCCCCAACCGCCTGCCGGCGGTGGTGAAGGACACGATCTACCTGGGCGACCACGTGCTGGCGGTGCTGGACGTGGCCGGCAATCCCGAGTTCATGGTCAAGCTGCCGCCCGGCTCCTACGCGGGCCTGCAATCGGAACAGCCGGTGACCATCACCTTCCGTCCGGAGGACTGCCGCGCGCTGGATCCTCTGTAACGGCCCTCATTGACGGGAAAAATACGACCGCTTCGGCGCCAACAGCGAAAAGGAACAGGGACGATGAACCGCTTCAGCCTGGCACTGGCACTCGCCACCACCACCGTTCTCGGCGCGCTCGCCTCCACCGCCCATGCGCGCGACCTGACCGTCGTGTCGTGGGGCGGCGCCTATCAGGAGGCGCAGAAGAAGGTCTATTTCGAGCCGTTCAAGAAGACCGGCACCCCCATGAACGACGAATCCTGGGACGGCGGCATCGGCGTGCTGCGCGCCAAGGTGCAGGGCGGCAACGCCACCTGGGACGTGGTGCAGGTCGAGAGCGAGGAACTGGCGCTGGGCTGCGAGGAAGGCCTGTTCGAGCAGATCGCCTATTCGAAGATCGGCGGCGACGCCCAGTACCTGCCGGAAACGGTGAACCCCTGCGGCGTCGGCGCCATCGTCTATGACTTCGTTCTCGGCTACGACAAGGACAAGCTGAAGGACCCGCCCAAGAGCTGGGCCGACTTCTTCGACACCAAGAAGTATCCGGGCAAGCGCGCCCTGCGCCAGGGTGCCAAGACCACGCTGGAGATCGCGCTGATGGGCGACGGCGTGGCGCCGAAGGACGTCTACAAGGTGCTGGCGACGGAGGAGGGCATCGAGCGCGCCTTCCGCAAGCTGGACACCATCAAGAACGACCTCGTCTGGTGGAAGGCCGGCGCCCAGCCGCCGCAGCTGCTGGCCTCGGGCGAGGTGGTGATGACCTCGGTCTACAACGGCCGCATCGACGCCGCCAACAAGAACGAGAAGAAGAACTTCGGCATGGCCTGGAACGGTGCCCTGTTCACCATCGACAGCTGGGTCATCCTGAAGGGCAGCCCGAACGTCGAGGCCGCCTACAAGTTCCTGAACTTCGTCGGCAAGGCGGAGAACCAGGCCAAGCTGTCGGAGAACATCGCCTACGGCACCTCCAACAAGAAGGCGACCGAGCTGGTGAACAAGACGGTGCTCGCCGATCTGCCGACGGCGCCCGAGAACATGAAGAACGCCATCGAGATCAACACCAACTTCTGGCTGGAGAACATCGACCGCCTGACCGAACGCTTCAACAAGTGGGCGGCGAAGTAAGGGCGTGAAGAACCCTCTCTCCTCCGGGGAGAGGGTGCCCGCGAAGCGGGCGGGTGAGGGTGCGGCAAGAATCCGTTGCTGATTCTCGGCGGCACCCCCACCCCGACCCTCCCCCGGGGCGGGGGAGGGAGAAAAAGCCGGGAGAAGAGACCATGGCCGCGTTCGTCGCCGTCGGCGACATCTCGCTGAAACGCCGGCTCCGCCGGGCGGAGCGGGCCCGCCAGTTCAAGGCGCTGGCGCTCGTGCTGCCGCTGCTGGCCTTTCTGCTGTTCACCTTCCTCATCCCCATCGGCGGCATGCTGTGGCGCAGCGTCGACGACTGGGAGGTGCGGCAGGTGATGCCGAACACCGTGGCGGCGCTCGCCGACTGGGACGGGCGCGACCTGCCGGGCGACCCGGCCTACCGCGCGCTCGCCGCCGACCTGATGCAGGCCACCAAGGACCGCACGGTCGCCACCGCGGCCAAGCGGCTGAACTACGCCGTCAACGGCTTCCGCACGCTGCTCACCTCCACCGCCCGCAAGATCAAGGAGATGCCGGCCGAAGGACAGGGCAGGGCGGCGCTGGTCGCGCTGGACCCGGCCTGGGGGCAGCGCACGACCTGGGCCGCCATCAAGAACGCCGGCGGTCCGGTCACCGACTTCTATCTGCTGGCCGCGCTGGACCTGCAGCGCAACGCCGACGGCGCCGTCGTCAACGCGCCGGACGAGCAGTCGATCTACCGCGACGTCTTCCTGCGCACGCTGGGCATCGGCCTGGGCGTCACCGTGCTGTGCCTGATCCTGGGCTTCCCGGTCGCCTACCTGCTGGCCAGCCTGCCGGCGGGGCCGTCGAACCTGCTGATGATCTTCGTGCTGCTGCCGTTCTGGACCTCGCTGCTGGTGCGCACCTGCGCCTGGATCGTGCTGTTGCAGAGCGAGGGCGTGGTCAACGGCGCGCTGCAATGGCTGGGCCTGATCGAGGAGCCGCTGCGCCTGATCTACAACCGCGTCGGCGTCTTCGTGGCGATGACGCACGTGCTGCTGCCCTTCATGATCCTGCCGCTGTACAGCGTGATGAAGGCGATTTCGCCGGCCTACGTGCGCGCCGCCACATCGCTGGGCGCCACGCCGACGCAGGCGTTCCTGCGCGTCTACCTGCCGCAGACGCTGCCGGGCATCGGGGCGGGCGGCCTGCTCGTCTTCATCCTGGCCATCGGCTACTACATCACGCCGGCCCTGGTCGGCGGGGCGGCGGACCAGATGATCAGCTACTTCATCGCCTTCTACACGACCGACACGGTCAACTGGGGCCTCGCCTCGGCGCTGGGGGCGGTGCTGCTGCTGTGCACGCTGGTGCTCGCCGTCGTGTACGGCAAGCTGGTGCACGGCCAGCAGATGACGGGAGGGCTCAAGTGATGTCCGACAACCACGCCCCCCGCGTGCTCAGCCAGCGCCTGGGCTGGGGCGCCACCGTCGTCGCGGCGACGCTGGTGTTCGTCTTCCTGATGGCGCCGATCCTGGCGATCGTGCCGCTGTCCTTCAGCTCGCAGACGTACCTCACCTACCCGCTGCCGGGGCTGTCGCTGCGCTGGTACGTGGATTTGTTCACGTCCGACAAGTGGATGCTGTCGCTGAAGAACAGCTTCATCATCGGCATCGCGGCCACCGTGCTGTCGATGATCCTGGGCACGCTGGCCGCACTCGGGCTGGCGCAGTGGAACAGCCGGTGGAAGCCGCTGGTCATGGCGGTGGTGCTGTCGCCCATGGTGGTGCCGGTGGTCATCGCGGCGGTGGGCGTGTACTTCTTCTTCGCCCCGCTCGGCCTCACCGGCAACTACGCCGGGCTGATCCTGGCGCACACGGCGCTCGCGACACCCTTCGTGGTGATCACGGTCAGCGCCACGTTGCAGGGCTTCGACATGAACCTGGCGCGCGCGTCCGCCTCGCTGGGGGCGCCGCCGCTGCTGACCTTCCGCCGGGTGATCCTGCCGCTGATCCTGCCGGGCATGGCGTCGGGCGCGCTGTTCGCCTTCGCCACGTCGTTCGACGAGGTGGTGACCGTGCTGTTCCTCGCCGGTCCGGAGCAGCGCACCCTGCCGCGCGAGATGTTCGCCGGCATCCGCGAGAACATCAGCCCCACCATCACGGCCGCCGCGGTGATCCTGACGACGCTGTCCGTGATCCTGCTGGCCACCCTGGAATGGCTGCGCCGCCGCAGCGAGCGCCTGCGCGGTCCGGCCGGCCGTTAAGGCCCCGGCGCCGTCGTCACGAACACGGCGGCGGCGACCGGAGTGGGGGAGCCCTTGGCGGCATCGTCCAGCGCCTTGCGCAGTTCCGGCAGGTAGGCGGCGGCCGGCTCGGCCTCCGGCCGCAGGGTGGCGAACAGCGGGGTGACGCTGGCGATGGCGATCACCAGCTCCTGCCCGAAGGGCGGGCGCACCGACCAGAAGCGTCCGCCGCCGCCCCGCTCGCCCAGCCGGCGCACCGCGCCGGCGTCCAGCGGCGCCATCGGCTCCAGCGGGTTTGGCAGCAGGTGCACCACGCCGCCGTCCAGCGTGAAATAGTCGACCTGCAAATGCCCGGCGAAGGCCGGCCCGCGCAGGTCCAGCACCAGCTCCTGCCCGGCGGCCACCATGCCGCCAGCGGCGCGGATGGCGACGGTCAGCGGCTCCGCCTGCGCGGCGTTGGCGGCGCGCAGCGGGGCGATCAGCGCCAGCGGCTCGCACAGGCCGCGCTTGGCCACCGCGACGTCGACCTTGGCGGCCAGCGGCTCGGCCACCGTGGCGGCGACGCGCTGGACGTAGGCGTGGTCGGCCTCGCTGGTCACCGTGCCGGTGATGAGCAGCGCACCCTCCGCCCCCTCGGCGCGCAGCAGGGAGCAGCGCAGCTGCTCCAGCACCGGGCGCACGCGCTCCAGCTCCCCGGCCAGGGTCGGCTGCGGGGCGGGCGGCGGCGGTTCGGCGTGCGGTTCGGGAACGGATTCCGGGGGAGGAGGCTCCGGCACCGGTTCCGGCAGTGGCGCCGCCTGGACGGCCGGATCGGACGCCGGAGGCTGTGATTCGGCGTGCGGTGATTCGGCCGCAACCACCGCGACCTCCGCCGCCACGGCCGGCTTCGGCGGTTCGGCTGGCGGTATGGGCGGCGGCCCGGGCCGGGTGGACAGCCACAGCCCCGCGCCCGCCAGGGCCACGACCGCCAGCACGCCGGCCACGGACCAGCGCCGTCCGGAGGAAGCCGCGGCCTCCTGCCCTGCTTCGCCGGGCGCTTTGGTCTGCGCGTCGTTCACGTCGCTCCCCGCTGCAACCGGGCGTCGATCGGGCCGGTGCCTGCTGAACGCTAGGTATACGCCCAAACCGCCGGGCCGCCAAGCCGCGGTACAAAACGGTCCCGTCCGGCGGGGCGGATGTGCCAAGATGCCGCCCCCGTCCGGCCCATCCCGTTTCGCCCGCCCCCGCCGCCGCCCCCCGCCGCCGATGCCCGATTCCCCGCAGGACAGCCGCACCGGACCCGCCGCGCCCGCCCGCCGGCCGGCGCCGCCCGCGCGGCTGGTGTGCGCGGACCCCGCCGTGGCGCAGGCCCTGGCGCTGACGCCCGGCACGGAGGTGACGCTGGGCCGGCAGGAGTGCTGCACCCACGTGCTCCCCGTCGCCAAGCTGTCGCGCCGGCACGCCCGCCTGCTGGGCGGCAACGGCACCTGGGGCATCCAGGACCTGGACAGCAGCAACGGCGTCTTCGTGAACGGCGAGCGCGTCCGCTCCGCCTGGCTGCGGCCGGGCGACGAGGTGCGCCTGGGATCGCTGGCCTTCCGCTACGAGGTGGACGGGGCGCCGCCGGCCGAGGCGCCACCACCGCCGAAGCCCGAACCGAAGCCGGCCCCGAAGCGCAAGCCGATCTTCACGCCCAAGCCGCCGGCGAAGCCCGCGCGCCGCCGGCTCCCCCGCCCGCTGGTGATCGGCGCGGCGGTGGCGGTGGTGGCGCTGGGCCTGGGCGGCGCGGCGGTGGTGACCTGGTACCCCGGCCACCAGAAGCAGCAGCGCATCGAGGCGGCCCTGGCCGATGGCGGCCGGGCGGTGCGCGGCGTGCTGGCGCACGGCGCCGACCCCACGCGCGCGGTCGAGGAGGCGCAGACGCTGGAAGCCGCGCTGGAGCGTCTGCACCCCCTGCTGGCCGAACACCCCAACGAGCCGAAGCTGAGCGAGACGGCGGCGCGCCTGACCATCCTTGCCGCCGAGCGCCGCTTCGCCGAACTCTTCGCCCGCGGCCAGTGGCGCGAGGCCGGGCAACTGGTCGCCGAGGTGCGCGGCCGTCTGGTGGAACAGCTGCGCCGCCTGCCGCGCACCCTGCGTCCGGTGGACCGCAAGGAACTGACGGCCGCCATAGACCTCCTGGATTTCGCCGACGTGCTGGTCAAGCTGCGCAGCTTCGCCGTCCAGTACCCGGTGGTGGGAGCCGGCGCCCCGGCAACGCCGCCGGGCGAGGTGCTGGCGCTGATCCAGCGCGAGCGCAAGGCCTTCACCCTCTACCGCCGCGCCTTCATCGAGGCGCTGCCGGTGGAACACCCGCTGCTCGACGGCTTCGTGCGCGACGGCGAGCGCGACGCCGCACTGGTCGACCGCTGGATCGCGCTGCTCGGCCTCCCCAAACGGTGACGGCGCGCTAGCTTCTTGCCGGCAACGGCAACCCACAACGGGAGGAGAGCATGGCGGTACGTCAATCCGACGCCGAGTGGCGGGGCGACCTGATGAAGGGCAGCGGCACCATGCGGCTGGGCAGCGGCGCCTACGAGGGCGCCTACTCGTTCCCCTCGCGCTTCGAGAACGGCCAGGGCACCAACCCGGAGGAGCTGATCGCCGCCGCGCACGCCGGCTGCTTCTCCATGGCGCTGTCGGCCGGCCTGTCGAAGGCCGGGCACGTGCCGACGCGCGTCCACACCACGGCGCGGGCACACCTGGAGAAGGTGGGCGAGGGCTTCGCCATCACCCGCATCGAGCTGGACTGCGAAGCCGAGGTCCCGGGCCTCGACGCCGCCGCCTTCCAGCAGCAGGCGGAAGGGGCCAAGAAGAACTGCCCGGTGTCCAAGGCCCTGGCCGGGACGGAGATCACCCTGAACGCCCGGCTGGTGTGATTCCTATTCTCCCTCCCCCAGCCCCGCCGCTACGTGATGCACACATCTCGGCGGAGGCTGAAAAGCCCTTCTCCCCTTGAGGGAGAAGGGTTGGGATGAGGGGTATTTACCGGCGGCAGCCGGGATAAAGAGTCTCTTTTCCGCCCTGCCGGGCGTAACCACCCTCACCCCAACCCCTCTCCCCTCAAGGGAGAGGGGCCTTTTTCCTTCGCCGAATCAACACACTGCCGCCAGCTGAAAGATGTGTGCATCACGTAGCAGCCCCGCCGGGGGAGGGAAGGGCCCCAAGCGAAGCTTGGGAAGGGTAGGGGCAACGTCTGTCCAAGGATCAGCGTAGGTTGGGTTGAGCGTCAGCGAAAACCCAACATTCCCGGCCATGCGAAGGGTGTTGGGTCCAGACCCAACCTACGGTGGGGGAGGGGCTATCAGCCTCACGTTCCCAAAATCCGCTCCCGCGCTTCCCGCCGCACCACCTTGCCGACCGGGTTGCGGGGCAGCTCCGGCACCACGTGCACGCGCTTGGGCGCCTTGACCGAGCCCAGTTCGGCCTTCACGTGCGCGATGACGGCCTCCGGGTCCACCGTGGCGCCCGTGCGCGGCTTGACGGCGGCGTGCACCGCCTCGCCCCACTTCTCGTCGGGCACGCCGAAGACCACCGCCTCCTGCACCGCCGGGTGGCGGACCAGCACGGCCTCCACGTCGTTGGGATAGACGTTGAAGCCGCCGGTGATGATCACGTCGCGCAGGCGGTCCTTGATGGTCAGGTAGCCCTGCTCGTCGAACACGCCGACGTCGCCGGTGTGCAGCCACCCGTCGCGCAGCGTCTCCGCCGTCGCCTCCGGCATGTCCAGGTAGCCGAGCATGAGGAGGTCGCCGCGCACGACGATCTCCCCCTCCTCGCCGGGCGGCAGGATGCGGCCGCCGCGGTCCATCACCTCCACCCGCGCCAGCAGGCCCGGCCGGCCGCAGGACGCCAGCCGCGTGCCGTCGGCGTAGTCCTTCCCCGTCATCACGGTGATGACCTGCGGCGCCTCGGTCTGGCCGTAGTTGCTGCCGATGACCGGGCCGAAGGTCTCGATGGCGTGGCGCACCTTCTCCGGCGGCATGGGGGCGGCGCCGTAGATCAGGTGGCGCAGGCGCGGCGCGTTGGGGCGCCGGCCGGCCAGCTCCTGCTCCATCATGTAGATCAGGGTCGGCGGCACGAAGCTCAGGGTGACGGGACGGCTCTCCAGCGCCTCCAGCACGCCGGCCGGGCTCGTCTTGTCCTCCAGGAACACCAGCCGCCCGCCGGCCGCCAGGATCGGCGTGACGTAGCACGACGTGCCGTGCGTCAGCGGGGCGGCCAGCAGATAGCCGTCGTCCGGCCCCAGGCCCCAGCCGTGCACCATCGACACCGCCCCCGCCACCCAGGCGCGGCAGGGCTGCAGCACGCCCTTCGGCCGGCCGCTGGAACCGCCGGTGAACTTGATCGCCTGCACGCCGTCCAGCGGCCGCTCCACCCGCTGCGGGCGGCGGCCGTGGTTGGCGGCGATCAGGCCGGCCACCGAATCGGCCCCCCGCGCACCCGCACCCAGCACCCGGTGAACGCCCGGCGGCACGCCCACCTTGTCCAGGCAGTCCTCGTCCACCACCAGGATGGAGGGGTTGGTGGCGGCGACCTTGCCGTCCAGCTCCGGCCGGGTCTCGCGGGGGTTCAGCGGCACCCACACCTTGCCGGCCGCCAGCGTCGCCAGCAGGGCCAACAGGTGCGTCACCGTGTTGTGCGCGCAGATGCCCACCCGGCTGCCCGGTGTGGCGTCCAGCGCCTGCAGCCCGGCGGCCAGCGCGTCCACGCGCGCCACCAGCTCGGCATAGCTCAGATTGCCGGACGGCGCGTCCACGGCGACGGCGCCGGGGGCGTGGCGGGCGGAGCGGTAGAGGAAGTCGATGGGCAGCATGGCCAGACCCGATTTGGTCGCGGATTGTTGCGGTTGACAACCATAAGGCCGCGGGCCATCGTCGGGAAAACAAAAATAAATTCCACGAGGAGGAGGGGAGACATGCTCAAGACGATTGCCGCCCGTGCCGCCGCCGGTGCCCTGGCGGTCCTGCTGGCGGCCGGTGTGGCGGCGGGTGTGGCGGCGGCGCAGACGTATCCCACGAAGCCCATCCGCATGGTCGTGCCGTTCCCGCCGGGCGGCGCCACGGATATCTTCGCCCGCCTCGTCAGCCAGAAGCTGTCCGACAGCCTGGGTCAGCAGGTGGTGGTGGACAACCGCCCCGGTGCCGGCGGCAACATCGGCGCCGACGCGGTCGCGAAGGCGGAGCCGGACGGCTACACCATCGTCATGGGCACGGTCGGCACGCACGCCATCAACGCCAGCCTGTACGCCAAGATGCCCTACGACACGCAGAAGGACTTCGCGCCGGTGGCCCTGGTGGCCGAGGTGCCGAACGTCCTGGTCGTCAACCCGCAGCGCGTCAAGGCCAACACGGTGGCCGAGTTCATCCAGGCGCTGAAGGCCAAGCCCGGCGAGATGACCATGGCGTCCAGCGGCAACGGCACCTCCATCCACATGTCGGGCGAGCTGTTCAAGCAGATGACCGGCACCGACATGGTGCACGTCCCCTACAAGGGCAGCAGCCCGGCGCTGACCGACCTGCTGGCGGGGCAGGTGGACTGCATGTTCGACAACCTGCCGGCCGCCATCCAGCACATCCGCGCCGGCAGCCTGAAGGCCGTCGCCGTGACCACGGCCAAGCGCTCCCCCGCGCTGCCCGACCTGCCCACGGTCGCGGAGGCCGGCGTGCCGGACTTCGCGGCGTCCAGCTGGTTCGGCGTCTTCGCGCCCGCGGCCACGCCCAAGCCGATCGTCGACAAGCTGAACGCCGAGATCAACAAGGCGCTGGCCACCGAGGACGCCGCCAAGCGCTTCGCCGACATGGGTGCGGCCGCCCGTCCCATCACCCCCGCCCAGTTCGGCGACTTCACCCGCGCCGAGTTCGACAAGTGGGCCAAGGTGGTGAAGGTGTCCGGGGCGAAGGTGGATTGACGTTCCTGCGGAGACTTGCCCCCACCCCATCCCTCCCCCGCTTCGCAGGGGAGGGGGTCGGATCCTTGCCCTCCCCTGCGCAGCGGGGGAGGGAGGGGACCCATGCGAAGCATGGGGAGGGTGGGGGCAAGAGTCGCCCAATGAAGGACCCCCAAGCATGCGCCTGACCGTCACCCGGGACGCGGCCGCCGGGCTGATCTTCCTCGCCGCCGGGGTGGGCGGGTTCCTGCTCTGCCTCGACCTGCCGGTGGGGGTGGGGGCGCGCATGGGGCCGGGGTACATGCCGCGCGCCCTGTCGCTGGGGCTGGCCGGGCTGGGCGTGGTCGTCACGGCGCGTGCATTGTTGTTCGGCGGCGCGCCGCTGCCGCGGCTGGCGTGGCGGCCGCTGGGGCTGGTGCTGGCCGCCATCCTGTGCTTCGCGGCCCTGTTGAAGGTCGCCGGGCTGGTGCTGACCACCGCCGCCGCCGTGCTGGTCGCCACGCTGGCGGCACCCGACCGGCGCTGGCCGGAGGCCGTGGCCTTCGCCGCCGTGCTGGCGGCGTTCTGCGTGGCGGTTTTCGTCTATGGCCTCGGCCTCCTGATCCCCATCTGGCCCGTCTGGCTGGTGCCGTGATGGACCTGCTGGCGAATCTGGCGCTCGGCATCGGGGTGGCGTTCACGCCGGCCAACCTGGGGTTCTGCCTGGCCGGCGCGCTGCTGGGCACGCTGATCGGCGTGCTGCCGGGGCTGGGGCCGGTGGCCACCGTGGCGCTGCTGCTGCCCATCACCTTCACGCTGCCGCCGATCGGCGCGCTGATCATGCTGGCCGGCATCTACTACGGCGCGCAGTACGGCGGCTCCACCAGCGCCATCCTGGTCAACCTGCCGGGCGAATCCTCCTCCGTCGTCACCTGCCTGGACGGCTACCAGATGGCGCGGCAGGGGCGGGCGGGGCAGGCGCTGGCGATCGCCGCCATCGGCTCCTTCTTTGCCGGCACGGTGATGACGCTGGCCATCGCCCTGTTCGGCCCGCTGCTGACGGCGCTGGCCAAGCAGTTCGGCTCGGCCGAGTACTTCGCGCTGATGACGCTGGGGCTGGTCGCCACCATCGTGCTGGCCTCGGGCTCGGTGCTGAAGGCGGTGGCGATGATCGTCCTGGGGCTGCTGCTGGGCATGGTCGGCACTGACGTGAACTCCGGCGCGCAGCGCTTCACCTTCGGCCTGCCCGAACTGTCGGACGGCATCGGCTTCGTGCCGCTGGCCATGGGCCTCTTCGGCCTGTCGGAGGTGATCTACAACCTGGAGCGGCCGGAACGGCGCGACGTGCTCACGGCCAAGCTGACCGGCCTGATGCCGTCGTGGCGCGACCTGAAAGCGTGCTTCCCGCCCATCCTGCGCGGCACGGCGATCGGCGGCGTGCTGGGCGTGCTGCCGGGCGGGGGCGCGGTGCTCAGCAGCTTCGCCGCCTACACCATCGAGAAGCGCATCGCCCGCGACCCCTCCCGCTTCGGGCGCGGCGCCATCGAGGGGGTGGCGGCGCCGGAAGCGGCCAACAACGCCGGGGCGCAGGCGTCCTTCATCCCGCTGCTCACGCTGGGCATCCCGGCCAACCCGGTGATGGCGCTGATGGTCGGCGCCATGATGATCCAGGGCATCGCACCCGGCCCACAGGTGATGAGCACCCAGCCCGAGCTGTTCTGGGGCATGATCGCCAGCATGTGGGCCGGCAACCTGATGCTGATCGTCATCAACCTGCCGATGATCGGGCTGTGGGTGCGGCTGCTGCGCGTCCCCTACCGGCTGCTGTTCCCGGCCATCCTGACGTTTTGCGCCATCGGCGTGTACAGCCTGAACAACTCCCTGTTCGAAGTGGCGCTGATGGCGCTGTTCGGCTTGGCCGGCTACCTGTTCCTGAAGCTGGAGTGCGAGCCCGCACCGCTGTTGCTGGGCTTCGTCCTTGGCCCCATGATGGAGGAGAACCTGCGCCGCGCGCTCCTGCTGTCGCGCGGCGACCCCATGGTGTTCGCGCACCGGCCGATCAGCGCCGGCCTGCTGGCGCTGGCGGCGGTGATCCTGGTGGTCGCCGTGCTGCCGGCCATCCGCCGCAAGCGCGAGGACGTGTTCGTCGAATAGGGGGCCAATCATCATGACCCACCGCCTGAAGCGCCTGCTGGTCCCCGTGCACGACGCCGCCGCCGTGGACGCCGCGCTGCCGCGCGCCTGCCGCCTCGCCGCCCGCCTGGGCAGCGTGGTGGAGGTGCTGTACCTGCGCGGCATCGCCGTGGACCGCGTGCTGCTGGGCGAGGGGGCGCCGCCCGCCGCGCTCCGCCACCGCCTGGACGAGGCCGAGGACGCCGAGGACCGGCGCATGGCCGCCGCCCGGGCCGCCGTCGACCTGCACTCCGGCGCGCATCCGGCGGTGACGGTCCGCTGGCGCGTCGCCGCCGGGGCGGAGACGGCGGCGCTGGCCCGGCACGGCCGGCTGTGCGATCTGATCGTGCTGCCGCGCCACCGCGGCAACTCCACCACCGTGCACGGCCCGCAGTTCAACGCCGCGCTGTTCGAGACGGGGCGCCCCGTCCTGCTGCTGCCCGAAACCGGCGACGCGCTGCCGGTGTCCCGCGTCGCCGTGGCCTGGGACGGCAGCGTGCAGGCCGGCCGCGCGCTGGCCGACGCGCTGCCGCTGCTGGCCGGCGCCGAGTCCGTGACCGTGCTGCGCGTCAGCGACGACCCGCAGGACGCGGAAGCCGGGGAGGTGGCGGCCTACCTCGCCGACCACGGCATCGCCGCCGCGGCGCGCCGGCTGGCGCCGGCCGGCAGCGTCGCCGACACGCTGCGCGCCGAGGTGGCCGCCGCCGGAATCGACCTGCTGGTGATGGGCGCCTACGGCCACAGCCGCCTGCGCGAGCGCGTGCTGGGCGGCGTCAGCCGCTCGCTGCTGTCCTCCGCCCCGGTGCCGATCCTGCTGGCGCATTGACGGGACCCAAGCGTTGGGTTTGCGCCTTCGGCTGAACCCAACCTACGTGGAGCGTTCCCGTAGGTTGGGTTGAGCGCCAGCGAAAACCCAACGGCCTAAGCGCTTCACGCCACCGTGCCCAGCAGCCACTCCTGGAACGCGGCCATGGCGGAGGTGGGCGTCTTCGACTTGAGCTTGGTGAGCCAGTAGCTGCCCTTGGACACCGCGATCCCGAACGGCTGCTCGACCGCGCCGACGGCGAGGTGCCGGCGGAACATCGCCGGCGGGGCCAGCGCCACGCCGATGCCCTGGACGGCGGCTTCCACCATGGTCGAGGAGGAATCGAAGACCGGCCCCTTGATCGCGGGCGGTGCCGCCACGCCGGCCTCTGCGAACCAGTCCAGCCATTCGTCGGCGCGGTAGGAGCGCAGCAGCGTCTCCCGCGCCACGTCGGCCGGCTCGCGCAGGCGCGCGGCCACCTCGGGCGCGCACAGCACCGACAGGGGTGCGTCCAGCAGCCTCACCGCGTCCGTGCCGTGCCACGCGCCGGTGCCGAAGCGGATGGCGAAGTCCAGCCCCTCCGCCGCGATGTCCACCCGGTTGTTGTTGGTCGACAGGCGCAGGTCCACGAAGGGGTGCGCGTCGCGGAACTGCGGCAGGCGGGGCAGCAGCCAGCCCACGGCGAAGGTGCCCACCGCGCCGACCGTCAGCACCTCGCGGAAGCGCCCGCCCTCGAACCGCTCCAGCAGGCCGCCGATGCGGTCGAAGGCGTCCTGCAGCGTCGGCAGCAGCGCCATCCCCTCGTCCGTCAGGGCAAGGCCGCGCGGCAGGCGGTGGAACAGGACGGTGCCCAGCCGCTCCTCCAGCAGCTTCACCTGATGGCTGACCGCGGCCTGCGTCACGCACAGCTCGATCGCCGCGCGGGTGAAGCTGGCGTGCCGGGCGGATGCCTCGAAGGCGCGCAGCGCGTTCAGCGGCAGGTACGGGCGGACCATCCGAACCCCAAAATTTTTCTAAGGGCTCGCCCCAGGTATCATCGTTTGCCGCCCCGCCGCCAGCGGATTATCCCAGGCCCAGGCAACGCTTATGAGAGGGAAGGGACCGATGATCGACCGGCGTCAGTTTACCGGCGGACTGCTCCTGGCGGGCGGGCTGGGAGCCTTTGCGGGCAAAGGCTTTGCCGCCACCTCCGACACCCGGCCCGTGGTGTGCACGCACGTCCGCGACCTCGCCACGGGGCGCGCGCTGTTCCGCGAGGGGCCGTGCGAGCGGCGCTTCAGCCCCATGTCCACCTTCAAATTTCCTTTGGCCCTGATGGGCTTCGACTCCGGCATCCTGAAGGACACGCACGACCCCCGGTGGGACTACCGGCCGGAATACGCGTCGCGCATGGAGCAGCAGAAGATCGCCACCGACCCCACCGTCTGGCTGCGCGAGTCCATCGTCTGGTACTCCCAGGAACTCACCCGGCGGATGGGGATGGAGCGCTTCAAGGCCTATGTGGACGCGCTGGACTACGGCAACCGCGACGTGCGCGGCAATCCCGGCCGGAACGACGGGCTGACCGAATCCTGGCTGATGTCGTCGCTGACGATCTCGACCGACGAGCAGGTGCAACTGCTGTCGCGCGTCTTCGCCCGGACGCTGCCGGTGTCGGGGCACGCCTGCGACATGACGCTGGCCAGCATGCCGAGCTTCCAGGCGGACAGCGGCTGGACCGTGTGGGGCAAGACCGGCAGCGGCTGGCTGCGCGACGCCAAGGGTGCCGTCGACCGCACCCGGCCGCTCGGCTGGTTCATCGGTTGGGCGGAGAAGGACGGCCGCCGCGTCGTCTTCGCCCGGCTGGAGGCCGGCGACCCGCAGACCAAGGGCTACGGCGGCCCCGCGGCGCGCGCCGCGGTGCTCGCCAAGCTGTCGTCGATGATCGGGAAGGCGTGACGGGCGGGTGTCGGCCGTTGGGTTTTCGGCTTCGCCTCAACCCAACCTACGGGAACGCTCCGTGTAGGTTGGGTTGAGCGCCAGCGAAAACCCAACGTCCAGCGCCGTAGTCAGGGCCGGGCCGGGATGGTGAGGCCGCGCTGCACCGCCGGCCGCGCCAGCCCGCGCTCCAGCCATGCCGGGACGTGGGTCAGTTCGCTGTACGCCACCAGATCGCCGGCGCCGTAGAAGCCGATCAGGTTGCGCACCCAGCCCAGCAGGGAGATGTCGGCGATGGTGTAGTCGTCGCCCATGATCCACGTGCAATCGGCCAGCCGCCCTTCCAGCACGCCCAGCAGGCGCTGCGATTCCGCGCGGTAGCGTTCCAGCGGGCGCTTGTCCTCGATCTCGCGGCCGGCGAACTTGTGGAAGTAGCCGAGCTGCCCGAACATCGGGCCGACCGCCGCCATCTGGAAGAACACCCACTGGATGGTCTCGTACCGCCGGGCCGGATCCGTGGGCAGGAACTTGCCGGTCTTCTCGGCCAAATACAGCAGGATGGCGCCGGATTCGAACAGCGCCAGCGGCTGGCCGCCCGGCCCGTCCGGGTCGATGATCGCCGGGATCTTGCCGTTGGGGTTCAGCGACAGGAACTCCGGCGTCCAGGTCTCGTTGGCGCCGATGTCGATGGTGTGCGGCTCGTACGGCAGCCCGGTTTCCTCCAGCATGATGGAGACCTTCACCCCGTTGGGCGTGGGCAGCGAATAGAGCTGCAGCCGGTCGGGGTGCTTGGCCGGCCAGCGCTTGGTGATCGGGAAGGCGGAGAGATCGGGCATCCGGAACTCCTGGGGGAAACGACGCCGGGCGGCGCCCGGCGGGACCGTGGGATGAGGTGTTTCGCGTGCCGCGAATTCCAAGGGGGTAGGCCGCCGCCCTGCCATGCGACGTCGTATGACGGGCCGATTGACGCAAGCAGCACCCCGAAGCTTGACGCGCTTGCGTCAAGTGCGCGAGTGTGCCCCCGGCACGGCAATCCCTTCCGGAGGTTCGATGAACGGCGACGATCTGCGCGCCATCCGCGAACGGCGCGGCGAAGACCAGCAGGGCTTCGCATCCTGGCTGAACGGCCAGCTGAACCGGCGCTACGACCGCTCCCGCGTCAGCCGGTGGGAGAGCGGGGCGGAACGCATCCCCCAGCAGGTCGCGGCCTTCCTGAAACCGTCGGCACCGGCGGTTCCCCAGTTCAAGCCGCAGCGCCGCGTGGTGCTGGCCATCGCCAACCAGAAGGGCGGCGTGGGCAAGACGACGACGGCCGTCAACCTTGCCTTCGCGCTGTCCACGCTGGGCCTGTCGGTGCTGCTGATCGACGGCGACCCGCAGGGCAACGCCACCGTCCACCTGGGCCAGGACCCCGGCGAGATCGAGGTGGCGCGGCGCGGCCTGTACAGCGTGCTGCGCGGCGGCCAGCCGTTCGACAGCATCCTGGTGCCGGTGTGCGGCGGCGCCTTCACGCTGGCGCCCTCCAGCATCGGCCTCGCGGCGGCCGAGACGGAGCTGGTGGCCGAACCCGACAACTCGCTGGTGCTGAAGGAAATGCTGGCGGAGGTGAAGGGGCGCTACGACGTCGTCGTCATCGACTGCCCGCCCAACCTGGGCCTGCTCACCATCAACGCGCTGGCGGCGTCCGACCTCGTGCTGATCCCGGTGCAGACGGAGGTGTTCGCCGGCCTGGGCGTGCCGCTGCTGCTGGAGACGATCGCCAAGATCCGCCGCCGCTCCAACCCGTCGCTGAACGTTTTCGGCATCCTGCCGACCATGTTCTCCTCCCGCCTGACGCAGGACCAAGCCAGCCTGCGCGAGATCCAGGCGCATTACGAGGGGCGCACGCGCGTGCTGGCCGCGGTGCCGCGCGCCACCCTGTTCGCCCAGGCGTCCGGCGCCGGCCGCCCGGCCATCGAGGCCGACCCGCGCTCCAACAGCGTGCGCGCCTACGCCGATCTGGCGCGCGAGCTGGCCGCCCACCTCCAGGATGCCCCCCAGGATTCCAAGGCAGCTTCCCATGTCGCGTAAGCTCGAACGCACCAGCACGCAGATCTTCCAGAAGGCGGCGCAGCGCGGCGGCGATGCGCTGTTCGGCCTGTCGGCTGATTTCCCGCGGCTGATCGAGGTCGACATCGCCCGCGTGCGCCGCAACCCCGACCAGCCGCGCAAGCGCTTCGACGAGGACAGCCTGCATGAACTGGCGCAGTCCATCGAACGGCACGGGCTGAAGCAGCCGGTCCTGGTGCAGGAGGCGGGCGAGGGCGCCTACCGGCTGGTGGCCGGGGAGCGGCGGCTGCGCGCCTGCACCCTGCTCGGCCGCAAGACGATCTTCGCCATCGTCACCGAGGGCGACCCGGACGAGCTGGCGCTGATCGAGAACATCCAGCGCGTCGACCTGGACGCCATGGAGCAGGCCGGCGCCTTCGCCCGCCTGATCGAGCGGCACGGCTACACGCACGAGGCGCTGGGCCGCGTCATCGGCCGCAGCCAGGCCGACGTGACGCGCACCCTGTCGCTGCTGCGCCTGCCGGACGAGATCCGCGCGGAGTACGAGGCGCAGTTCCGCGGCGTGCCCAAGAGCGTGCTGGTGGAGGTGGCGTCGGTCGACGACCCGGACCTCCAGCGCCGGCTGTGGAACGCCGTCAAGGACGGCGGCACGGTGAAGGCGCTGCGCGAGGCCAAGCGCGCGGGCGGCGTGGCGGGCAAGCCGGCGCCAGCACCGGTGGTCCGTCTGGTGGCCGCCGCCCAGCGCATCGCCAGGGACTTCGCCGCCATCGACGAGCGGAGCCTGCGCGACCAGCGCGCCCGCATCGACGCGGCGCAGCGGGCGGAATTGGAGCGCCTGCACCGCCTGCTGGGGGAACTGCTGGGGGGATGAGCAGCGAGACGACATCGCCCATCAGCGCAGTGACGCTTTGCGAAAGGGCTGCTGCGGCGCTGCGTGACGGCCGGCCGGCTGCGGCGGCACGTCTGCTTCGTGCCGCCGTTGCCATGGAACCGGGGAAGCCGCTGCCCTACCGCAACATCGCCAACTTGGCGCGATGGCTGGCTCGCGATCCCCGCGCGGCGGCTTTCAAAGCGCTGCACCGCGCGTACCGGCTGCGCCCCGAAGACGCAGCCATCCGGCAGATGTACGGGGAGCAGTTGTTCCTGCGCCATGACCCGGCGGCGGAGGCCTTCCTGTTTCCAGGGGCGGCCGGGCCGGCATGGTCTGGCCGCCTTGTAACGCCGGCGGAGTTTGCCTCCCGGGCCGGCGTGCAGACGGTCGTGCCGTCCGCCCTCAACGCCCCTCCGGCGGAGCCCGGCAGGGCGATGGCGTTCCGCTGCGAACGGCCCATCGTCCTGGGCGGCAGCTTCGCTCTGCTGCCGACGTCCGATCAACTCATGATCGAGGGCATGGTCCACAACCCGGTGCGGATCAGCGGGGGCCGGTTGGACGCCGAACAGGGGCTGGTCGCCGCCGATGGGCACTTCCTGTGCCGGCGGCGTCCGGTTCGCGCTGTGGAACACGGCTGCTTTCTGCTCGGCGACAGCACAAATTACGGGCATTGGCTGTGGAACCATTTCGCCCGTCTCGCCTACCTGGACCATCTGGGCATTGAGGCCGGCCGGCTGAAGGTGCTGGTGGGCGCGCCGCTGTCGCAGGCGCGACGGGACATGCTGGCTCTGGCCGGCATCGGGCCAGAGCGGATCGAGGCCATCGCCCCGGACGAGGCGGTGGCGCCAGCCGCGCTGTGGGCGCCGACCATGCTGTGGGGCGGCTACCCGCACGGCCCCGACGATGCCTGTTTCCTTAACGGCGCCGCATCGGCGTTCGTGCGCCGCTTCGCCCTCGATGCGGGGCGGCCACACCGTCGGCTCTACCTTACCCGCCGCAACGCCGCATGGCGGCGGCTCGCCAACGAGGCGGAGGTCGCGACGCTGCTGGAGCGGCATGGCTTCGAGACGATCGACCCCGGTGCGCTGTCGTTCGACGAACAGCGCCGCCTTGCCGCGGAAGCCAGCCATATCGCCGGCCCCTTCGGGGCCGGCATGAACTTCGCCGCCTTCGCGCCGGTTCAGGCGACGGTGATCGAGTTCAAGCTGCCGGACGTCGAGATGGATCTGGCGCCGGTCGTCTGTGCCGCCATCGGCCAGCGCTACTGCGCCGTGGCGGCCACGCCCGCGGTCCCCGGCCAGTACGCGCTCAACGCCGACCTCCTCGTCGACGTGGCGGGCCTGTCCGCCTTGCTGCGGGACGTCGTCTAGAAATCCGTGATCGAGCTTTCCTCGCGCAGGCGGCGGAAGGCCAGCGCGATGCGGTCGCTGAGGTCGCTCACGCGCTCGGCATCGGCGGCCGAGAAGGCGCGGAGCAGGCCCAGCATCTCCTCGTCCATCTTGGGGAACAGGCGGGCGACGCTGCGGACCACCTCGCCGTCCTCGCTTTCGCCCGGCGTCACCTCCTCCACCAGGATGCGGAAGGTGCGGCCGCGCATGACCATGGCCGACAGCGCCTTCAGCCAGCCGGTGGAGGACGGGCAGAAGTAGCTGGGGTAGATCAGGCGCCCTTCCAGCTCCCAGCGGCGGGTGCGGGCGTCGGCCAGGGCGACGACGGCGTTGGCGTCAAGCCCGGCGAAGCGGCGCGCCTCCTCAAGGTGGTCGAGGACGCCTTCGATCACCCAGCGCGTGATGATCTCCTCGTCGTCGTGCATGCGGGTGTCGTCTCCTGTCCGGCCGGAGGCAGACCACACCACGCGGGCGTGCGCCGGACAACCGCTTTTGTGGGGGAGGTGCCCGCCGGAAGGGTGCCTAAGGCCGCCCGGACGGGCCGGCGGACAGGACGAGGCCGGCCGGCTGCGTCGCCGGGAAGGCGGCGTCCTTCAGCACGCCGATGAGCCGCGGCGCGACGCGTTCCAGCGTGAACAGCCGCTCCACCTTGGCGCGCCCGGCCATGCCCATGGTGTGCCGCAGCGCCGGATCGGCGCGCAGGGCCTGCACCGCGCGGTACCACTCCTCCGGCGTCTCGGCCAGGAAGCCGTTGACGCCGTGTTCGACGATGTCGCGGTTGACGCCGACCGGCGAGGCGATCACCGGCTTGGCGCAGGCCATGTACTGGATCAGCTTGTAGCCGCACTTGCCGCGTTCCCAGTGCGTGTTGGAAAGCGGCATGATGCCGATGTCGAAGGTCCTGATCTCCTCGACCTCGGTGTCCTCGCTCCAGCCCAGGCGGGCGGCGTCCAGTTCCGGGACCACGTTGTCGTTGGCGCCGACCAGCACGAGGCGCGCCGATCCTTCCGAACACACCCGGCGCAGCGGGTCCAGCACCAGCCCCAGGTAGCGCGCGGTGACCGGCGACCCGATCCAGCCGATGGTCAGCGGGCCGCTGCCGTCCTTGTCCTGGGGCGCGCCGTAACGGCTGAGGTCGATGACCGTGGGCAGCACCTCCACCCGGCTGGCGCCGGCCGCCAGCGCGCGCGCGGCGAGGTAGGAGTTGCCGACCGTCACCGCCGCCGCCTGCTGCATGATGCGGTCCAGCTTGTGGCCCAGCAGGGCGCGCACGAAGCGCTGCGGGTGGCTGTCGTAGACGTGGAACCAGGCGTCGTCATAGTCGATGACGTAGGGCGGCGCCCATTTCAGCAGCAGCCGCTCGAAGCCGTAGGGCAGCCAGGGCAGCAGTTCCTTCTCGATCCACAGCAGGTCGTGCCGGCGCAGCGCCAGCATCTGCACGATGCGCGTCAGGTACGCGCGCATGACCATGCTCAGCGGCCGCTCGCCGCTCCGGTAGAGCGACGACAGGTAGCTGTCGGGCAGCAGCGGCGAGACGTCCACATCGATGCCGTGCGCCGCCAGTTCGGGCAGAAACTGATAATACCGGAGCCGGCTGGACGAGCCGAGCCGGGCGTAGCGCGACAGCAGGAGGACGCGCATCCGCTTGTGGGAGACCATGTGCTGCATCGCCGAACGCTACCCCGGCAATTCCGTTCGTGCAACCGGCGCGGTGGCGTATGCGCAACAATCGAACGTATCCCCTCCCCCGCGGTGCGGGGGAGGGGCGTTCGCCGGGCGCGGGTCATACCGGCGGCGCTTGATGGCTTCCATTGAGCGCCGACGGTAAAACCCGACAGATCAATGCGATAGCTCTCGCCCTTTGCTTGGCAAAGGGCTGCCGCCAGCGCTTTCAGAATGAAAGCGCGATAGGCATTGATTGAAAGGGTGATACGGACGACGCCTTCAGGCGCCGTCCGTATCAGACGATCTGGAACCAGCTGCCGGTGACGTCGGCGGGCGCCACGCCGACCAGCACCACCGTCATCCCGTTGCTGAAGGTGACCAGCGCGCCGCCGTCGGTGGCGGCCGTGCTGTAGGTGATGCTGTTGTTGATCAGCATGCGGTCGCCGTCGGCGAAGCTGAAGTCGCCGATGGTGTCGGTTCCCGACCCGTCGATGATGGCGAAGCGGTCGGCGCCCGCGCTGCCGTAGAGGAGATCGTTGCCGTCGCCGCCGTAGAGCGTGTCGGCGTCGAGGCCGCCGTAGAGGCTGTCGTTGTCGCGGCCGCCGTAGAGGAGGTCGTTGCCCTGGCCGCCGTGCAGCCAGTCGGCGCCGTTCTCGGCGGAAACCGTGTCGTTCCCCATGTTGCCGTAGAGGAAGTCGTTGGCGTCGCCGCCGAAGATCGAGTCGTTGCCCTGGCCGCCGAACAGCATGTCGGCGTCGGCGTTGCCGCTCAGCAGGTCGTCGCCCTTGTTGCCGTAGATGATGTCCGCGCCGTCGCCGCCGTACAGCGTGTCGTCGTCGTTGCCGCCGCGCACCATGTCGGCGGCACCCTCGCCGTACAGGACGTCGGATCCGTCGCCGCCGTCGACCGTGTCCTCGTTGTCCTCGCCGTTCACAATGTCGTTGCCGGCCTCGCCGAACATGGCGTCGTGGCCGTATCCCCCGACCATCGAATCGTTGCCGTCGCCGCCGATCAGGTTGTCGTCGCCGACGTCGCCGCGGATGGTGTCGTTGCCGCCGCCGCCGCGGATGGTGTCGTCACCGTCTAGCCCGGTCATCAAATCGTCCGTGCCGGCCGTGTCTTCGATGAGATCCCTTCCCGAAGTTCCTGTCCGCGTCGCCATAGTCCCCTTACTCCCCGTGGAGCCATACGGTTGTCTGTGACGAACATAGGACAATCGGAGGATCTTGTCTTCGAAATAGGACCGCTTGCGAGGCTATGTCACACGGCCCGGAACACCGATACGGATAGGCTTCGCGGCCAGGGCGGCGCACGCACGGCTTGACGAGGGGGTGTGCGGTCCGGCAACACTCCGCCCGCGCCCCGACCCCTTGCCCCGACCCTTCAGGATTCACCGTATGGACATCCAACGCCTCGCCATCCCGGACGTTCTCGTGCTGAAGCCGGCGAAGTTCGGCGACGAGCGGGGGTTCTTTTCGGAGACCTACAACCGCCAGCGCTTCGCCGAGGCCGGAATCGACCTCGACTTCGTGCAGGACAACCACGCCCGCTCGGCCCAGGCCGGCACCGTGCGCGGCCTGCACTTCCAGACGCCGCCCTTCGCGCAGGACAAGCTGCTGCGCGTGGTCAAGGGCGCGGTGCTGGACGTGGCGGTGGACGTGCGGCACGGCTCGCCCACCTACGGCAAGCATGTCGCGGTGGAACTGAGCGAAGGGGCGTGGAACCAGATCCTGGTGCCGGTCGGCTTCGCGCACGGCTACTGCACGCTGACGTCCGACACCGAGGTCATCTATAAGGTGACCAACTACTACGCGCCGAAGAACGACGCCGGCATGCTGTGGAACGATCCGGAGCTGGGCATCGAATGGCCGGTGCGGCCGGAGGACGCCATCCTGTCCGACAAGGACCGCGTCCTGCCGCGCTTCGCCGACCTGCCCGTGCACTTCACCTACGCCGGCTGAACGCCGTGAGCGCGCCGCGCCCGACGCTCCTCATCTCCGCCGACGCCCCGCCGCCGCGCCTTCTGGACAGCGCGCTGGGGCCGTTCCGGCTGCTGGCCCGGCACGCCTTCCCCATCGTGCAGATGACCCGGCGCGAGGTGGCGGCGCGTTACCGCGGCTCGGTTGCCGGGGTGCTGTGGTCCTTCGTCCAGCCGCTCCTGATGCTGGGCGTCTACACCTTCCTGTTCGGCGTGCTGTTCCGCCCGCGCGCGGCGTCGGCGGCGCCGGCCGGCACGGTGGACTTCGCCGAGACGCTGTTCGTCGGCCTGATCCTGCACGGCATGCTGGCCGAATGCCTGGGCCGCGCGCCGACGCAGATCCTGGGCAACCCGAACTACGTCAAGAAGTTCGTCTTCCCGCTGGAGATCCTGGCCTGGCCGATGGTGTTCTCGGCCCTGGTGCAGCTGGGCTTCGGCGTTCTGGTGCTGCTGGTCTGGCACGTCGCCTCCTGGCAGGCGGTGCCGTGGACGGCGCTGCTGCTGCCCGTCGTCGTGGCGCCGATGGTGGTGCTGACGGCGGGGCTGGTGTGGTTCCTGTCGGCGCTCGGCGTCTTCGTGCGCGACGTGGGGCAGGTGATCGGCCTGTTCGTGACGCTGCTGATGTTCCTGGCCCCCGTCCTTTACCCGCTGGAGGCGTTGCCGGAGGCGGTGCGGCCGTGGGTGTGGCTCAACCCGCTGACGCTGCCGGTGGTCGAGGCGCGGCGGGTTCTTCTGCACGGTCAGGTGCCGGACTGGGGTGCCCTCGGCCTCTACGCGCTGGCGGCCTTCGCGGTGGCCTGGATCGGCTACCATGTGTTCGCGCGGCTCAAGCGGGCGTTCGCCGATGTCATCTGATATGTCGTCATCTGATACGCCGTCCGATTCCGACGTCGCCATCCGCGTGCGCGGGCTGGCCAAGCGCCACCAGCTCTACGGCCAGCCCACCGACCGGCTGAAGCAGCGCTTCGCCCGGCCGGGCGTGCGCCATTACAAGGAGGTGGTGGCGCTCGACGACGTCAGCTTCGACGTGATGCGCGGCGAGACGGTGGGCATCGTCGGCCGCAACGGCTCGGGCAAGTCGACGCTGCTCCAGG
>Ga0196970_1000046_pt1 | contig 207219 bp, 175 predicted proteins | sample S1v_513CmetaG_FD_148672 | JGI IMG/M metagenome (GOLD analysis project Ga0196970, IMG submission 148672) | Soil microbial communities from Anza Borrego desert, Southern California, United States - S1+v_5-13C | ecosystem: Environmental > Terrestrial > Soil > Desert | place: USA: California... | reverse complement strand
CTCCTTTGCCGCCAACATCCTGCGCGCCAACGGCGCCGACAACGTCCGCGACACCCGGTACCGCCTTGCCATTGGCGGCTTGGATGCCCTCCTACGATGCCGTCTCTCGTAGCGTTGAACAGCCCTGGATGTGTAGGCGATGTCGCTGAGCAGCCCCCCGAGAAACGGTAGTAGGATCGCAGCCAGCAAAACCGTATGCAAAGGATGACGCCCCTTTGCCGGTCTAAGATCGACGGTAGCAGTCATGGCGTCGTCTCCTTGCCCATCTCGGGCCCTTTACTGGTCCGAAGCCGGGCTCTTCTCCTGCGAAGCCCGGCTGCGGAACCGAATGAGCCAGCGTGCCGACGTGCGCCGACCGCAATGGCCTCAATAGGCGGGCAAGAGGATGGTTCCGGGGCAGTCGCCGCCGGTTGACCAATAGGGAGACGACAAACAAGCCGAATGATACCGGTGCGGGGATGAGACATGAAAAACAAGGTTTATACTTACGGGGCCCAGGCACGTAGGCGCCGGATACTTTGGTATAGCAGCAGCTAAGGGAAGAAATGCCGGTGCCGACCCATGTTTGATGCGAACGACACACTATCCGGCATTGGCCGAAATCGGCGCACCGGCGCCGGCCATCCCACCGGGATCACGCCGGTCTGGCTTGTCCGGGGTGTCCATCTTCGCCGTCGTCCAGCGTTCCGCCGCGACGCAGCCCCCTTTTCTCCCGTTCACCCTCTTCAGAGACGGGGTTGGCCGCCATGATCTCCTGCATCACGGCGGCGAGTTGGCGTGACGTAACCGGTTTGTGGATGAGATGCAGGCCATGCCGGTCTGCCTCCCCCTCCGCGTCGCTGCCGGTTTCTCCCGTCAGCAGGATGCTGGGTATGGGGGCCTGAAACCGCTCCCGTATCGCCAGGATTGCCGCAACGCCGGTGCCTTGCGGAAGCCTGTAGTCGGACAGGATGATGTCCGGCGGCTTGCTGGCGTCTGCAAGCCGGGCGAGAGCCTGCTCCGCCGACGCTGCCGTGAACACCTGATATCCCCACTTCTTCAACAAAGCGGTCAGGCCGATCAGTACCATGGTGTCGTCGTCAATGACCACGGCGACACGGCCGTGGCCGCCTTGCGGCGGCATGAACGGCGCCGGTTCCTCGACCCGATCGGCGATGGCGGCTCCGCGTGGAACCGAGATGGTGAAGACCGATCCCTGTCCCGGCGTGGACCTTACCTCGACAGGGTGGTCGAGAAGGTTCGAAAGGCGACGGACGATCGCCAGCCCCAGTCCGAGGCCCTGGTTGCGGTCCCGCTCCTGATTGGCGACCTGATGGAACTCCTCCCAGATCCGTGCAAGATGGTCGGCCGGGATGCCGATCCCGGTATCGCTGACCGCGATCTTCACGTGCGCACCGTCCAGGTGACAGGTGACGCGGATTGCGCCCGCTTCAGTGTAGCGCACGGCGTTTTCCAGAAGATTGCGCAGCATGCGGGCGAGCAGCGTGCGATCGCTGTGCACCGTTGCCGCACAGGGTGATGCCTCCAGCCTCAATCCCTTGCTTCTCGCCACGCCCTCATAGGCCGTGACAAGGGGGCCGAGCAATGAGTTGACGTCGAAGTCCTCCAGCGTGGGGTCCACCGCGCCTGCATCGAGGCGCGAGACATCGAGAAGGCTGTCGAGGAGGTCCTTGAGGGCGTCGAGACCGCGTTCGAGATGGGTCAGTGCGCCAACCGCCTGACGGCCGTCGACATGCGAGCGCAGGATGCTGGCGAACAACATGAGGGACTGCAGCGGCTGGCGAAGGTCGTGACTGGCGGCCGCCAGAAACTTGCTCTTCGACAGGTTCGCTTGCTCCGCCTCGGCTTTTGCCTGCAAGGCGGCGCGGTGCTGCGCGTCGCGTGCCGCGTCATGGCAGCGCAGCAAGTCGTGCGTCTTCACCAGCGCGCGGGAGAGGTCATCGATTTCACGAACGCGGGTCAGCCGCGGTGACGGCGGCTCGCCGCGCCCAAGGGCGGCCGCTGCGCCAGCCGCGGCAAAGACGTCCCGCGCGAGGCGCCCGGAAAACCAGGTGGCCAGAACCAGTCCCAGGGCTACGAGCGCCAGACCTCCAGAACCGACCAGAAACAGGGATCGCTTCAGCGGCGCCCAATAAATGTCCTCGGGCACGCCGATCATCACGGTGACATCCCATGGGAGCATCTTGATGAATGCTCTCTTCAGCTTGGTGCCGTCGGCCGACGGCAGATCCACCACACCACGGTGTGTGTGCTCCAAAATCCGTCGGAACGGCGCCGTCGCCTTTCGGCCTACGACCTCCTCCGGCGCCCGGTTGCGCGCCAAGACCGTGCCCTGATGATTGACGATGGCCGCGTACCAGCCGGCCGGTAGGCTTTCGGCGTCGAGTACGGCGTTCAGGACCCGGATGGGCACATTCACGGAAAGGCTGTGGGTGACTCCGGTCGGGGTGATCACCGGAACGCTGACCGCCATGCTCAAGGATGTGCTGGCGGTGTCGGTGAAAACGTCCGACAACTGCGAGGTACCGGTGGCGAAGACCCTTTTCACCATCTCCGGCTGAGGGGAGGGGGGCAGAGCCGTTCCGTAAGGACTGAGCGTGCTGAACAGCGCGTTGCCGGACCGATCATGGAGGGAGATGCCGGCGATGTCGGGGTAGAGCCCCTTCATCCGCACGGCATGGTCATAGAAACTGCGGAGATCGCCGTCGATGGCGGCTTGCGACCGCGCCAGGGTCATCAGCAGGGTGGACCAGCTTTGAAGGCGCTGCTGCACGGATCGGGCGGCAGCATCGTTGCGCTGAACCAGGTTCGTGAGGATCGCAGTCTGCTCAGCCTGTGCGAGCCGGTAGGTGGCGTATCCGGCAAAGGCGAAAAGAGGAATGGACGAGAGTAGGGAAAGGATGAGCAGCCAGGCTCTTACGCCGAGTATTGCGGTTGCCATCGACCAAGCTCAGCGCCTCGAAAATGGGTGTCCATCCCGTCCGCGTGGGGGCGGCGGGCTGACGGGCGGCACATGTGGGTTCTGCCGACGCGGGTGGCAAGGCTGCCGAAGGGGCAGGGATCAACTCCCGAATCGGTAGGGCACTGTTCGTCCTGTCTGGAGGCGGCCAGTTCATTCACCTGTGTCGGTCGCCACGGCCGCATGTCGGAAACCCGGAAAGGGAGATGACCGTCCATGTCGAACGTTGTTCTTCTTGGAGATTCGATCTTCGACAATGCAGCCTATGTGGGCGGCGGCCCCGACGTGGTGACGCAGCTGCGCCGGCATCTGCCGCAGGGCTGGCAGGCGACCTTGCGGGCGGTCGATGGCGGGGTGACGGGCAGCGTAGCCGCTCAGGTCCGGCAGGTGCCTGCCGATGCCAGCCACATCGTGGTGAGCGTCGGCGGCAACGACGCCCTTCGGCATTCCCGCGTTCTCGACGAGGGGGCGCGGTCGGTTGCCGGCGCCGTCAATGCGCTGGGCGAAGTGCGGGAGCAATTCCAGCGCGACTATCAGGCGATGCTCGATGCCGTGACGGCTCTGCGCCTGCCGACGGCGGTCTGCACCATATATGATGCGAACTACCCCCGACCCGTTGCGTCAGCGGCTGGTCGTTACCGGCCTGACCGTCTTCAACGACGTCATCACGCGGGCCGCCTTCGCGCGCGGGCTGCCGCTGATCGATCTCCGCCTGATCTGCGACGAGGCGGCGGACTATGCCAACCCGATCGAGCCGTCGGTGCAAGGCGGCGGCAAGATCGCCCGCGCAATTGCCGCGCTCGTCGCCGGCCATGACTGGTCGCAGGCCCGGTCCACCGTGTTCGCCCGTTAGAGCGGTTTTCAATCATTCGCTAGAGTTGGTGAGGGATCGAGAACAGGGCTTCGCCGAACGCCGCAGTCCGCAGGATCATCGCGCGCGCCACAGCGTTGGTCTTTGTGCGGGCGTGGTGAAGCGTGTGCCCGAGTGGCCGCTGCTGAAGGTCCGGCCATAGGTCTTTATTTGGCTGACTGATAGACATTCCGGCTGGGATTTCTGCCGTGCTGTTCCTGTACCGACGACACCACACCGGCCTTCACGGCGGCCAGAGCCAGTTGGGTGCGGTTGCGCACACCAAGCCGCTGCATCACGGTGCGCAGATGCACTTTGATCGTGCCTTCCAGCACTCCCAGAGCGCGGGCGATCTCCTTGTTCGATTGACCATCCAGAAGCAGACACAATACCTGGCGCTGGCGGTCGGTCAGTCCGTCAACCGGATTGAACTCTTTTGGAAGCGGGGGCGTGGACGATAGCGGAATTCGAATTGGACCATGATTGTGCCCAGCGGGTACGGCCGGTGCGAAGATTCCACCGCTCAATACGATCGGCAGGGCTTGCTCCAAGACCTTCATTTCACAGCCTTTGTGAACGAAGGCGCGGGCGCCGGCCCGAATACAGGAGGCGACGGTTCCGCCATCGCCGGAGCCAGACACGACGATCAGTGGCACATCGCCCGCAGCCTCCAGAATGGCAGTCAGACCGTCCAGACCATCACTGTCGTCGAGGTTCAGGTCATAGAGAATGGCTGTCAGATCGGGTTCGGACTTGAGCTGGTGTAGTGCGCCAGACAGAGTACCGGCTTCGGCGACGCTGGCACCGGCATAGTGCTGCTGCAATGCCAGCGACAATCCGAAGCGGACCAGTGCCTGATCATCCACAATCAGGAACCGAAAGGACTCGGTTGTGGAGACGCGGTGGGAGGGCATTATTTCCGATTCTTCCGGCTGGGCATCATACCGCGCTTGCTGATCCATGTAGAACCCCTCGATCTTTCACAAAATTCCTTCCATCGGAACTGATGAGAAGGCCTTTCACCGTAGCGATGGCGAGATTGTTTGGAGGAATGTGGCTTTTATCGATCTTATGGTTTGCCGCCTGTTCCGCTATGCGGCATTCATGATCGAGAGGATGTCCTGAGGCCGATACGGCTTCGTGAGCAGGCGCCATCCACATGCGGCGATCAGATCACGGGTTTCGGGCGAGGTGTCGCCCGTCGTGATCACCACGGTGACATCTTCGGGCAGCGCCGCCATGACCTCCGGCACTTCGTCCATTGCCGTGGTCGCACCGAGGCGGTAATCCGCAATGATGATCGTCGGTCGTAGCCGTGTCATGGCGACCAGAGCGGCGACTTCCGAGCCGTTCGATCCGGCCAGGACTTCAGTTCCCTGCGCATCGAAGAAGGCGGTGATCGCAAGCCGCACGATTGCATCGTCTTCCAGGACAGCAACAGCAGCGTTCAGGTTCTTCTGCACGAGCATGTCCTCCCATATCCACGGTACCCAAACTCACGTTGGAAAGACTGGAGCATCGGGAGGGACAGTGCGGTACGCTTCCGTACCGCATTATCCGTCAGGGGAGCCTTACCCCCTCTTCCCAGCGGCAAAGGGATGGAAAAGTCCTATTTCTATGTCCATCACCCGCCACGATCCTGGCCGTGGGTGACTGAGAGTTGCGTGTGCTCCCGCCTAACCGATGGGGGTACACATGCCTCAGATCGAGCAAACCGTCGTTCGCAATCATCTTCTAGCCGCCCTTCCGCCCGAGGATTTCAGGCGCTTGGTGCCACTGCTCACCCCCGTCCCGCTCAAATTGAAACAGATACTCTATGCGGCGGATGAGCCGATCGAGGCGTGCTACTTCGTGGAAAGCGGCATGGTCTCCCTGCTGGCCCCCTTGGAAGGGGGTGGAAGCATGGAGATCGGCGTGATCGGCCGTGAAGGTCTGGTCGGCTTGCCCGTGCTGCTCGGTGCCGAAAGCGCGCCCTCGGAAGCCCTGGTTCAAGGAGCAGGCACGGCCTTCCACATCCAGGCATCAGCATTGAAGAGGGTGTTCGACGACAGCGTACCGTTGAGAACCTTGCTGCTGCGCTACACGCAAGCAGTCCAGATCCAGATTTCCCAGACCGCTGTGTGCAACGGCAGCCACACGGTGGAAGAGCGTCTGGCCCGTTGGATGCTGATGACGCATGACCGGGCCGAGGGCGACCAGTTCCCGATGACCCACGAATTCATGAGTCTGATGCTGGGCGTGCGCCGTGCCGGCGTGACCACCGCTGCCGGAGTTCTGAAGCGCATCGGCGCGATCGATTATGGCCAGGGGACCATGACCGTTCTCGACAGGCCCGTCCTGGAGAGTGCCGCCTGCGAGTGCTACGGCATCGTGCGGCAACAGTTTGAACGGTTGCTTGGGACGCAGCGACGATAAGGATGTGCAAGACGGGCCCGGCGCAGTTCATCCGGCATAAGCCGGACAGTTCAAGCATGATTCCGTGCTCCTTTTCCAGCCCGATTTGTTGGAGGAGAGCAGCCTGCCAGCGTTAGCCAGAGCAGGTCGAAGCAAAGAGAATTTGCACAGCACGGGGAACAGCGACATGGGATACCCCTTTTCCGGGCTGGTGGTCGTCATCACCGGCGCCTCCAGTGGCATCGGCCGCGCCACCGCCCATGCCTTTGCACGCCGCGGTGCGGCGGTGGTACTGGCCGCAAGGCGGGAAGACATGCTGGCTGAGGCCGAACGGGAATGTCGGCAGTTGGGTGGGGAGGCACTGGCCGTGCCGACCGACGTGGCGAAAGAGCACGCGGTCGAAGAACTGGCCCAACGCGCGGTCGAGCGCTTCGGCCGCATCGACGTCTGGTTCAACAATGCCGGGGTCGGCGTCTTCGGCCGGATCGAGGATATTCCGACCGATGCCTGGCACCGGGTAATCCAAACGAACGTGCTCGGCACCATGCACGGGGCAAAGACGGCGATGCGGCGCTTCCTTGCCCAAGGACATGGGGTGCTGATCAACAACGCCTCCATCGTCGGACGGCTGGCGAAGCCGGACTCCACCGCCTACGCCACCAGCAAGTTCGCCATCCGTGGCCTGTCGGAAAGCCTGCGGCAGGAGGTGCTCGACCAGCCGGACATCCATATCTGCACGATCCTGCCCTCGGTGATCGACACGCCCTTTTTCCAGCATGCCGCGAATTACAGCGGTCACCGCGTGCGCGCCGCACCGCCGGTCTACACGCCGGAGAAGGTCGCCCGGACGGTTCTGGAACTGGTGGAACATCCGCGGGCGGAGACCATCATCGGCGGCGCCGGTAAGGTCGGGGCGCTGCTGAAACGGCTGTCGCCTTCGGTGACGACACGGCTGAATGGCCGGGCTCTGCACCGCGGATTCCTGGCCGAAGACCCGAGCGATCCCACCAGCGGCACCCTGTTCCGGCCGATGCGCGACGGGAGGGCCGTTTATGGCGGCTGGCGGAAGGGACCGAACAATGGCGGGGCGCCGCTGCTGGCATTGGCGCTCGTCGGGGTGCCGCTGGGGCTGCTGGCATGGCGCCGTTGGCAGCCGTCGGCCAACCGTCGGCGGACGGTTTCATGACGAGGCGAACGATTCTGGTGCTGTCCGGCGGCAGCGCGTTGGGTGCCTATCAGGCCGGCGCCTGTGCGGCGCTGTTCGAGCATGGGCTGGAGCCTGAGCGGATCGTTGGTTCCTCCATCGGGGCGGTGACGGCGGCGCTGATCGCCGGCGGCCCGCCCGAGGGGCGGACGGAACGGCTGCGCCGCTTCTGGGACGAGACCGCGGGGGTCGATGGCTCGGGGTTGATAGGCACCGGCCTTTCCGGCGACCGGCGGGCGCGCCCTTTGCCTCTCCTGCTGTTTGGTCACCCGTTGGTTTGGCGGCCACGGCTGCCGGGCGCGTGGTCGATGCTGCCGGGCATGCCGGGAGACGCCAGTCTCTACGACCTAACACCGCTGCGGGCGCGGCTGGAGCGGCTGGTGGATTTCAATCGGTTGAACGGGGGCTCCCTCCGCCTGACCGTGGTGGCGACCGATCTGGCGACTGGTGAGGAGCGCCGCTTCGACACGGCCGAGGCGCGGATCACTGTCGAGCATCTCCTCGCCTCCAGCGGGTTCCTGCCCTATTTCCCGCCGGTGGAGATCGATGGGCGGCTCTTTTGCGATGCCGGGCTGTCGGCCAATCTGCCGCTTGCCGCAGCACTGGAAAGTCCGGCGGTGGACGACCGCCTGTGCATCGCCGTCGACCTGTTCAGCCGGGTGGGTGGGCCGCTGTCCACCGTCGCGCAATCGACCGACCGGCAGCTCGAACTGCTGTTCGCCACCCAGAGCCGGCTGGCGGTGGAGAGGTTGCGGTCCGACCATGCCCTGCGGCGGGAGCGGCGGGCCAACGGACGGGAACCGGCGGAGGGCGCGACCACGCTGCTGCTGCTGACCCAGGCGCCGCTTGCCAGTGAGGTCGGGATGAAAGCCTTCGACTGGACCCGGCCCATGGTGACGGAGCGGTGGGAACATGGCCGGCGCGATATGGAGCATGCGCTGGATGTGCTCGACCGCCGGGGCACTGCCACCGCCCCCGGTGAGCTTGTCGTTCATGACATTCGTTGCCCCGGCGATAGCACTGAAGCCGCCCCCCTTCCTACGTCGTCAGCTCAGTCCCGTTTCCGGTGACGGTTTGTTGTCATGGATGCCCCCTCGCAGGTGCCGCCGAACAGGCGGCTGGGGAGGGCAGTCACGCTTTCGCGCGGACCGACGCTTCGACAGGTCGCCCTGCTTGAGGTCCGGCAGCAAACCCATGGGATCCGAGGCCGACATGACCTTGCAGAACGAAACCCGGCAGTCCTTCCGCATCGAGCGGGTGCTCGTCGCCTCCTGTCTCGATCCGAAACCGACCGTCGGGCGCAGCATCCGGCCGGCCGCCCCTTCGTCGCAGGCGGTGGTGGATTGCGGATGGGGCCGCCTTCTGTTCGCCCACACTTTCCCGGATGCCGAGGCGCTGATCGCAGCGATGCGGGAGGAGCGGCCAGGCAAGCGCGACATCGCCTTTTACCTCGAGGATCCGCATGTGGTGCTGGCGCGGGCGCCGAACGAACTGTTCCTCGACCCGTCCCACACCTTCCGGCTGCGTCTGTGGGCCTACAAGGACCGGCCGCAGCTGCGCGGCTTCGACATCGGGGCGCCGCGCCACCGTCAGGATGCCGACGCCGTGAACCGCATCCACGCCGCCCGCGGCATGGTGCCGGTCGATCCGGAGCTCTATTGGGCACAGCGGGACAGCCGCGTTCTGACCCACCTGATCGCCACAGACGCGGTGACCGGCGCCGTCATCGGTTCTGTCACTGGAGTGGACCATGTGCGCGCCTTCAGGGACCCACAGAACGGATCTTCGCTGTGGTGCCTCGCGGTCGATCCGCAGGCCTCATGCCCAGGCATTGGCGAGGCGCTGGTGCGCGCGCTGGCCGAGCAGTACCGGCGCCGCGGCCGCAGCTTCATGGATCTGTCGGTTCTGCACGACAACGGCAACGCCATCGCGTTGTATGAAAAGCTCGGCTTCCGCCGGGTCGCCGCCTTCACCCTTAAGACGAAGAACCCGATCAACGAGAAGCTGTTCGCCGGCCCGGCGGTGGAAGCCGGGCTGAACCCCTACGCCATGATCATCATCAACGAGGCGCGGCGCCGCGGCATAGGGGTGGAGGTGGTGGATGCGCAAGCCAACCTGTTCCGCCTCAGCCTGGGCGGGCGCAGCATCCTGTGCCGGGAAAGCCTGACTGAGCTGACCTCCGCCATCGCGCTGTTCCGCTGCGACGACAAGGCGGTCACCCGGCGGGTCCTGGAAAAGGCGGGGCTGTCGGTGCCGGACCAGAGCGTGGCCGGCGATGTGGCCGACGACATCGCCTTCCTGGAGCGGCACGGCAGGATCGTCGTCAAGCCGGCGCGGGGCGAGCAGGGGCAGGGCATCACCGTGGACGTGCGCGATCCCGACACTCTCGCCTGGGCCATCGCCAAGGCGAAGACGGTCTGCGACACGGTTCTGTTGGAGCGCTTCATCCCCGGCAACGACCTGCGCGTTCTGGTCATCAATTACCGCGTCGTCGCCGCAGCCATCCGTCGTCCGGCGGAGGTGGTGGGCACCGGCGCGCACACGGTCGCCCAGCTGATCGAGGCGCAGAGCCGCCGCCGCGCGGCGGCCACCGGGGGCGAAAGCCGCATTCCGATGGATGCCGAGACGGAACGCTGCGTGCGCGACGCCGGCCTCGCGATGGATGCCGTCCTGCCGGAGGGTCAGGTTCTTACCGTCCGCAAGACTGCCAACCTCCACACTGGCGGCACGCTGCACGATGTCACGGACAAGCTGCACCGCCGGGTGGTCGAGGCGTCGATCGAGGCGGCGCGCGCGCTGGACATTCCGGTGGTCGGGCTTGACCTGCTGGTGCCGGACCTGTTCGGACCCGATTACGTGATCATCGAGGCGAACGAGCGGCCTGGACTGGCCAACCATGAACCGCAGCCGACGGCGGAACGTTTCATCGACCTGCTTTTTCCCTATTCGGCCGTGTGAGCTGTTTACAGGACGGCACCGCAAGGTAGACCGGGAGAGTTCGAACCGTGCAGCACCTCAACCAGACATCTCAGCCGATGGCAGGCGAGCGCCCGCACGTCGTCATCATCGGCGCCGGCTTCGGTGGGCTGGCCTGCGCCGCGGCACTCGGCAGCACCGGCATTCCCGTGACGGTGATCGATCGGCGCAACTACCACCTGTTCGTGCCGCTGCTCTATCAGGTGGCCACCGCGGCCCTGTCGCCGGCCGACATCGCCCAGCCCATCCGCAAGATCCTCAGCCGCCATCCCAACATCCGCGTCGTGCTGGGCGAGGTGACGGGGATCGACACGGAGCGGCGGCTGGTGCGGCTGAACCCGGACGGGCCACATCGGGACGGCGACGTCCGCTATGACCGGCTGGTCATCGCGACTGGCTCCTCCTACAGCTATTTCGGTCATGACGAATGGGCGGCGGTGGCGCCGGGCGTCAAGACGATTGAGGATGCGCAGCATATCCGGGCTCGCCTGCTCGGCTGTTTCGAACGGGCGGAGCTGTCCACCGACCCGGAGGAGCAGGCGATGCTGATGACGGTGGTCATCGTCGGAGGCGGTCCAACCGGTGTCGAGTTGGCCGGTGCCGTCGCGGAGTTGACCCGCTACGCCCTGGCCCGCGACTTCCGCCGCATCGACCCGCGCTCCGCCCGCATCCTGCTGGTGGAGGCCGGGCCGCGGCTGCTCGGCACTTTCCCCGAACATCTGTCGCGCTACGCCCGGAACGCCCTTGGACGGCTTGGCGTCACGGTGATGACCGGACAGGCGGTGGAGAAGATCGAAGCGGGCGGGGTCACCATCAGCGGGCGCTTCATTCCCGCCGGCACCATGGTGTGGGGGGCCGGGGTCGCGGCGTCGCCCGCCGGGCGCTGGCTGGGGCTGGAGACCGACCGCGCCGGCCGCATCCGCGTCGACGCCGACCTGTCGGTTCCCGGACTGGATGGCGTCTATGCCCTCGGTGATACCGCCTTGGGGGCGGGGGACGACGGCAAGCCGCTGCCGGGGCTGGCGCAGGTCGCCAAGCAGCAGGGCCAGCATCTGGGCGCGGCGCTGGCCGCCAACATCCTGCGCGGTGAGCCGATGCCGCCCTTCCGGTTCAAGAACCGGGGCAACACCGCCATCGTCGGCCGCAGCGCCGCGGTCTTCGATTTCGGCACCCGGCAACTGAAGGGCTGGCTCGCCTGGATCCTGTGGGCGGTGGTGCATGTCTATCTGCTGGTCGGCTTCGAGAAGCGGCTGCTGGTCAGCATGCAATGGCTGTGGCGCTATCTGACCTACGAGCGCGGCGCCCGCCTGATCATCGGCGACGGGCCGGCGGCGGCCGGTGCCGCTCCGGCCGCACCCGTGCCTCATGCCGTCCGGGCGCAGGATGCGGATGGTCGTCCCGCTTCCGATGCGGAGGTCACAATGGCCGAACGCAGATAATCATGAGGTCAGCGCGATCCTGCTGTAGATTACAAATTCTTGAATGCGCAAAAGTAAACCCACGTCTTTGGATCAGGGGTATCAGTAATCCTACGACATACCACTCCGTTCAAGGAAATCATCTGCGCCTGATTCTGTTCGACTCGTATCGAACGCGATGCGGAAGGCTACGCCATGTATTTCCACGATAAGAGATTGCAGTATCCGGTACGGGTCGAAACCCCGGATCCTCTCTTTGCACGGCAGCTCCAGCAGGCGATCGGCGGCATCGAGGGCGAGCTTCGCGTCTGCCTGCAATACTTCTTCCAGGCCTGGGGCGCGCGCAGCCCGAACAACAAGTACCGCGACATGCTGCTGAACACCGCCACCGAGGAGATCGGCCACATCGAGATGCTGGCGACCGCGGTCGCACTGAACCTGGAGCATGCGCCGCTGACCCTGCAGGAGACGGCGGCGGAAGCCAGCCCGATGCTGAGCGCGGTCATGGGCGGCGAACGGCCGCGCCATCTGGTGGAAGGCATGCTGCACAAGCATCTGCTGTCCACCGGGCTGGCCGCCTTCCCCGGCAATTCCGACGGGCTGCCCTTCGACTGCTCGCACATCTATGCCAGCGGCAATCTCGCCGCCGACATGTTCTCCAACATCACCGCGGAGGCCACCGGACGGACACTGGCCGTGCGCCTGTACAATGCCGCCCATGATCCCGGCATGAAGGACATGCTGAGCTTCCTGATCGCCCGCGACACCATGCACCAGCAGCAATGGCTTGCGGTGATCGAGGAGCTGGGCGGCATGGAGAACGTCCTGCCGATCCCCAACAGCTTTGACCAGTCGCTGGAAAAGCAGGAGTTCAGCTACGTCTTCGCCGGCACCGACCGCAACGGCGAACCGCCGCCGGCCGGCCGCTACACGCAAGGCGCATCGCTGGACGGCAAGGGCCAGTTCACCGCGATGCAGGCGCAGCCGTTGGGTGAGGAACCCACCCTGGGTCCGGCGCGGGCCGGATCGGGTGCGCAAAAGGAACAGATGGGCACGAACCCGGAGGCCTAGCGGCAGCTGTCCGGTCGTGTGACACGCGGGGAGCGGACATCGGCGTCGCCCCAATCGGTCGGCTCCTCCCGCAAGGGGGCGGTCCGCCGCCGTTCCCCGCGTGCCTCCTTTTACAACATCGTCGATCGGAACCGACTGATGACGCATCGCCGGGGCAAACCCGCCTTTTCACCGCAGGCCCATCGCAAACGATGAGTCTCGCCCCGGATTCCGAGATCACACCCGCCGATATCCAGCGGGGAAAGGATGCGCTGGTCCGCGACGGCGCTTGGGCCAATGTCGTGGGCGCCCTGTCGGGCGGCATCATCCTGGTCGGCCTGGCGCTGGAACTCGGCGCCGGGCCGCTTGCCGTTGGCGCGCTGGCCGCCATCCCCTTCTTCGGCCAACTGGCGCAGATCCCCGCCATCGGCCTCGTCGAGCGTTTGAGGCAGCGGCGCAGGATCGCCGTGTGGTCGATCACCGCCGGCCGCGTCGTCGTGCTGGCCATCGCCCTGCTGCCCTTCCTCGAAGACAAGTCGACCGCACTGATGCTGCTGATCGCCGGCCAGATCGCCATAGCGGTGCTGGGGGCTGTCGGGACCTGTTCCTGGAATTCCTGGATGCACGACCTGCTGCCGAAGGAGGGGCTGGGCCAATTCTTCGCGCGTCGGCTGTTCTGGGCGACCACCCTGGCGCTGGCCGGCGGCTTGGCCGGCGGGCTGCTGGTGGATCACTGGCCGTTCGGCGAGCGGATCCACGGCTACAGCGCCGCCTTCGCCGCTGCCGCGCTCGCCGGCTTCGTCAGCTCCTACTGGCTGGCCCAGGTGCCGGAGCCGCGGATGGACAAGGGGGTGGAGCGCAGTTCGGTGGCGTCGATGCTGCGCCTGCCGTTCCGCGACGCGAATTTCCGGCGGCTGATCCTATTCATGACCAGCTGGAACGTCGCGGTCAATCTGGCGGCCCCCTTCTTCGCCATGTACCTGATGCAGCAGCTGGGATTCGGGCTGGGCATCGTGGTGGTGCTGTGGGCGGTCAGCCAGGTCGCCAATGCGCTGACCCTGCGGCAGTGGGGGCAGCTGTCGGACCGGCTGTCGAACAAGGCGATCCTAGGACTGGCGGCACCGGTCTATCTCGGCTGCGTGCTGGCCCTGCCTTTCACGGCTTTACCGGAGAGGCATCTGTTGACCCTGCCGCTGCTGGCGGTCATCCACGCGCTGATGGGGGCGGCGGCGGGCGGCATCGGTCTGGCGACGGGGAACATCGGCCTGAAGCTGGCGCCGGAGGGGCACGGCACCGCCTATCTGGCGACGGTCAGCCTGTTCGGCTCGCTGGCCGCCGGGATCGCTCCGATCGTCAGCGGCCTGTTCGCCGACTGGTTCGGCGCACGCGAACTGTCGGTGGTGATCCGCTGGGTGGCGCCGGGCGGCGGCAGCGAGGTGCTGGCCATGCGGCTGCGCCACTGGGAGTTCTTTTTCGCCTTTTCCTTCGCCATCGGCCTTTATGCCCTGCACGCGCTGTCGCGGGTGCACGAGAAGGACGAGGCGAGCGAGCGGGAGGCCGTGCAGTTGATGACGCTGGAGGCGCGTCGGATCATGCGCAGCCTGTCGTCGGTCGGCGGCCTGCGGCTGGCCACCGCCTTCCCGTTCGGACGGCCGACCGACCGGCTGCCGGATGAGGCACCGTCGGACGGTGCCGGGGCCGCCGAGCCGACCGACACGGAAATCAGGGAGCGGCATCCGCAGTCTTGACCGCCGGGAGGGGCAAACCCGTTCCCAGCGCGGGAGCGAAGCTGCCGGCGGCGATGCCGAGGCCGGCGAGAAGGGTGAAGGTGAGAAGGGCGATCCGCATGGTGCGCCTGCCGTTTTCCTGCTGTCCCGCAAGCGGATGTCGCTTGCGTGCAGGCGCAGAATCGCCCTCAATCGTTAACGACGGGTTTTGGACGGAGGCTTGGCCGGATTTTGTCCCAGCCTCCGTCCCGATCCGCTCGGTTCTATTCGGCAGCGTCGCGGCGGTCGGAATCCCGCGCCGACGTTGGTGTCGGTGCCCGGCGCGCGGTCGGCTTGGCGGTCCGCTGTGTCTGGGTGAAGGGCAGCACCCCGGTCATGCTTTCCTCCCCCCAGCTGCGCAGGCAGGCGGCGAGCGCATTGTCCAGCGTCGGCATGATCGATCCGCGGGTACTGGCGAGCGCGCTGAAACGTGGGCGCGCTGCTGTCCACCCCATTTCCGCCGCCGCGATCCCCTCCACCAGCGACGGGTCCAACTTGGCCCGCCGGGCGGCATCGCGGGCGAACTCGGCCCAGGTCACGGCTCCGGCATTGACGAGGTGCCAGATGCCGTTCTCGTCGTCGATCAGCAGGTCCAGCGTCGTGTTCACCAGATCCGGCACATAGGTGGGGGAAACGGTAACGTCAGCCGCCGCCCGCACCGGGGTGCCGTCGGCCAAGGCGCGGAGGGTGGTGGCGATGAAATTATGCTCGTCCCAGGGGCCGAAGAAGGCACTGGTCCGGATCACCAGCCCGCGCCGGTGGGTCAGCATCGCCTGCTCCGCCTCGGCCTTCGTCCTGCCATAGACGTTCAGCGGTGCCACCGGGTCGGTTTCGACATAGGGCGTCTCCTTGGTCCCCTCCTTGTTCCCGCCGAACACGAGGTCGGAGGAGAAGCCGACCAGCGGGACATCCAAGGCGGCGCAGGCGGCGGCCAGGATCGCCGGGCCGACGGCATTCTCGCGCCGGCATTGGTCCTCCATCCGCTCGGCGTCATCGACGCGGACGAAGCCTGCGGCGTTGATCACCGCCCAGGGACGGTGGAGCGCCAGCGCCGCGTCGACCGATGCCCGATCGGCGATGTCGAGGTCGGTCCTGCCGACCAGCCGGTAAGCCAATCCCCGTCGGGTACAGGCGCGGGCGAAGGCGCGGCCCAACGTTCCCGTTGCCCCGACGATCAGCAGCATCCTCGGCTCTGCCGTGGCGGGCCGGCGGCGGTCGGCCGGGGTGTAGGGGCAGATGCGCACGGGTGCCCAGCGGAAACGGTCGGCGCGGTGCCACAGGCCGGGGCTGTCGAGCACCGGGTGGTCGGCCGTGCCGGTGGCGGCGAGCTGCCGGGTCATCGCCGCCAACGCCGTCTCGCGGGGCTGTGGGCTGCGGACGTCGAAGGGGCCGGATTCGTAATATCCCACCCGCTTGGTCAGCAGCCGGTTCCAGTCATAGCTGCCCAGCAGGGACCAAACCGTCACCGCCCGCACGTCGACCCCATCGGCCTTCAGGTTCAAGGCCGCCTGCCAAAAGTCGTTCAGCCAGCGCAGTTGTTCGTCGCGGGTGGAACCGTTGTGGGCCTCGGTGATCGCCAGCGGCAGGCGGTAGCGCTCCCAGGCCTCGCGCAGCAGCGCCTCGATGCCGGCCGGCCCCTCGGCCAGGACCGACACCGCCTCGACATCTGCATGGCCGTCGCTGCCGTCGCGGGAGCGTGGGACTGAGGGGTAGCGCGTCACCCGGTGGTCGATGAAGCGTTCGCTGGTCAGATAGTGGTTGAAGCCGAGGATGTCGGGAATGCAGGGCTCCTCGACGAAGGCGGTGATGGCGTCGGCCAGACCGGCGTCGCGGAAGCGGGACCAGAAGGGATGGTCTTCGTCCACACGGCCGGTCAGCAGGTCGAGGCTCAGCCACCGCCGCTGGTTCTGGAAGGCGACGGCGTCGACCAGGGGCGGGGTGCCGTGGATGCGCGTGATGTCCTCGGTCTGGATCAGCATGGCCGACGGGTTCACCGTGCGGATCGCCCGCATCGACCGCTGGGTCGCCCGCGTCTCGTTCACCAGCATGCGCAGGAAGCTCGCCTCGTCGGTCGTGTGCGGGTACCAGAATCCATAGAGGCCGCTGAAGCGCGCCGTCGTCAGTGGTTCGTTGACCGGCGTGTAGGCGTCGATCCAGGGGTAGCGCTCGGCGACCCGGGCGGCGAACTCGGCAAGGCCTGTCGCGAAGCTGGCCTCCAGCATGCTGGTGTGGCGGGGGCCGCTGCCGTGGTGGGTCAGGCCGGCGATAGGCAGGACGCCCAGTTCCCGCAAACGCTCCAGCCTTTCGTCGGTCCAACTCCAGTCGGCTCTTTCGATGCCGTTGGGTGCCACACGCTCCCAGAGAACCGGATAGCGGATGCGTTTGATGCCGAGCGATGCGAAGCGGTCGAGATCATCGGGCCGCCGTTCATGGCCGTTGAGGAGCGTCTGATCGACATAGGTGTTGCGGATACGGGCGACGGTACATTCAAGACCACCCCAGATTTCCAGCTCCGGCATCGGCATGTCCTTATGTGGTGTTTGGGGGCAGCAAGTTGGTGTTGGGTCCGATCCTTCGCCCGCCATCCACCGGAAGGGTGGGAGAGTGCAGCGGTCGGTGGCCCCTGGGGGTGGAAGGGCCGAAGGTGCATCGAAACGCAGTCCGGCTGGGTGAGCGTTGATATCCCGGCGCATCCCGGATGCCATCAGATAAGTCACGCTAACCCTTCAACAACGGACGGAAATCCCGGACCGACCAATTGCGTTCACACCCTAACTCCCGGTACAGCGCAATCGCTCATCGCTTTGCCTTTCGATGCGCCGACATTGTGATTGTCTCTACCGTAAAGTGCCTACCCTGTTGCGATATTGCCGGATTTTCGATGACCGACTGACAGGTTTGGGTGTTAGCGTTCATGTGTGAGGGAAAGCGGGTATAAATCCGCAATTTCATATGCAATAGCTTTGGCGATTTGTCCGGGTTGCTTTTTGGCGATTCGCAGAGATGCCAAGAATGACTGGGAGGCGTTTTTCTCAGAACGGTTTTGGACAGCCGTTTCCCTTCTTTGGACAGCCGTTTCCCTTCTGCGGTTCACAGGGACGGACGGCTTTCCAAGCCGATCAGCAAACGACCCCAGTTCAAACGACTCAAGGCACAGGAGCAGGCATGCAGTATGCTGGCAAGGACGAGATGTTCGCCCGGCGGGACGACCCGCATGGGTTTGGGACTTCCACTCGTCCGGACATTCGCCCGGAAACACGAGTGCATCCCGCCGCGACTGAGCAGGACAACAGCGCCGCCGCGCCGGCGGCTGATTTTCTCTGCTTCTCCCACCTGCGCTGGGGCTTCGTCCACCAGCGACCGCAGCACCTGATGGAGCGCTTCTCCCGCCACCACCGCCTGTTCTATGTCGAGGAACCGGTGGAGGCCGACATCGCCGAACCCGGACTGGCGGTCTACGGCACCAGTTGCAGCATCACGCTGCTGGTGCCGCAGCTGCCCCGCGGCATGCAAGGCGCCGAGGCTGAAGCGGCGCAGACCGCCGTGCTCGACAAGGCCTTCCGCGACCTCGGCATCGCCCGCCCGATCCTGTGGTACTACACGCCGATGAGCCCGCAGTTCGCTGACCGGCTCGACGCTTCCATCGTCGTCTACGACTGCATGGACGAGCTGTCCGGTTTCCAGGGCGTTTCGCCGGAGTTGGTGAATCGTGAACGCGCGCTGATGGAGCGGGCCGATCTGGTCTTCACCGGCGGCTACAGCCTGTGGGAAGCCAAGCGCGAGCGCCATGCCAACGCCCACCCCTTTCCCAGCAGCGTCGACATTCCCCATTTCGCCCAGGCCCGCAGCATTCCCGAGGCGGCCGACCAAGCGCCGATCCCCGGTCCCCGCCTCGGCTTCTACGGTGTCATCGACGAACGCTTCGACATCGGCCTGCTCGACGCCATCGCTGCCCTGCGACCGGACTGGCAGTTCGTCATGCTGGGCCCGGTGGTGAAGATCGACCCCGAGAATCTGCCCAGGCGCCCCAACATCCATTATCCCGGCATGCGCAACTATGCCGAGTTGCCCTCCTACTTGGCCGGTTGGGACGTGGCGCTGATGCCCTTCGCGCTGAACGAGGCCACCCGCTTCATCAGCCCGACCAAGACCCCGGAGTATCTGGCCGCGGGCCGGCCGGTGGTTTCCACCCCCATCGCCGACGTGATCCGCCATTACGGCGACAGCGGCGTGGTGCGGATCGCCGAGACGCCGGAGGCCTTCATCGAGGCCTGCGAATGGGCGCTGTCCATCGACAGAACATCGCCGGACTGGCTGGCCGCCATCGACCGCACGCTCTCGGACATGTCCTGGGACAGCACCTGGAGCCGGATGAAGGAATTGATCGAATGCGTTCGGTGACTGACGAGAATGGAACCGGCCCTGGCGTCGCTTCCCCCAACCATGATCGGCGTGCCGCGGCCCATGGCGGCCGTGCACAGTTCGATTACCTGATCGTCGGCGCCGGCTTCGCCGGAAGCGTCCTGGCCGAACGGCTGGCCCGCGACCTCGGCAAACGGGTGCTGCTGATCGACCGCCGCCCGCACATCGGCGGCAATGCCTACGACCATCTGAACGAGGACGGGCTGCTGATCCATCGCTACGGCCCGCACATCTTCCACACCAACTCGGTCCAGGTGGCGGATTACCTGTCGCGCTTCACCCAATGGCGCCCCTACGAACACCGCGTGCTGGCCCAGGCCGGCGGACAGTTGGTGCCGATCCCGATCAACCGCACCACGGTCAACCGGCTCTACGGTCTGAACCTCAACGAGGCCGGAGTCGAAGCCTTCCTGAAGTCGAAGGCGGAGCCGGTGGAGACCGTCCGCACGTCGGAGGATGTGGTGGTGGGCGCCGTGGGCCGCGAGCTGTACGAGACGTTCTTCCGCGGCTATACCCGCAAGCAATGGGGCCTCGACCCGTCGGAGCTGGACAAGAGCGTCACCGCGCGGGTGCCCACGCGGACCAACGACGACGACCGCTATTTCGGCGACAAGTTCCAGATGATGCCACTGCACGGCTACACCCGGATGTTCGAAAACATGCTCGACCATCCCAACATCACCATCGCGCTGAACACCGACTACCGGACGGTGGCGCGCGAGGTGAAGCACGACCGGCTGATCTTCACCGGCCCGGTGGACGAGTATTTCGACTTCCGCTTCGGCAAGCTGCCCTATCGCTCCCTGCGCTTCCGGCACGAGACGGTGGATCGGGAATGGTTCCAATCGGTGGGCGTGGTGAACTACCCGGCGGAGGACGTGGCCCATACCCGCATCACCGAATACAAGCACCTGACGGGGCAGAACCATGCAAAGACGGCGCTGACCTACGAGTATCCGTCGGCGGAGGGCGACCCCTACTACCCGGTGCCCAAGCCGGAGAATGCGGCGCTCTACCGCCGGTATCAGGCGCTGGCCGACGCCACGCCGAACGTCCATTTCGTTGGGCGGTTGGCGACCTACCGCTATTACAATATGGATCAGGTCGTCGGGCAGGCGCTGGCGCTCTACAGCCGCCTGGCTGAAGCCGAGGGCGGAACTCGTGCTGCGGCCGAAGGCTTTGCCGCCCTGGCCGGACAACGCAACGCCGAACAGCCCGTGCGCTGAACCCCCTTCTTGGCCCCCACCGTCCAGCCTGCTCTCTTGCCGAAGGTTTCGGATGCACATTCCCAACCTCTTCGACAGCTTCTTTATGGGCGGATTCGAGTGCTCCAGCCATCGCCGCCGCGATGGCCGGCGCCTCGACCTGCTGCACTCCACCGGGCACGACACCCATGCGGCGGCGGATTACCGGACGATGCGCGGCTTCGGTCTGCGCAGCGTGCGCGACGGGCTGCGCTGGCACCGGATCGAGACATCGCCCGGGAACCATGACTGGTCCAGTTTCCTGCCGATGCTGTATGCCGCGCGCGAGGAGGGGGTGCAGCCGATCTGGGATCTCTGCCATTACGGCTGGCCCGACGGCATCGACATCTGGCGGCCGGAGTTCGTCGCCCGCTTCGCCCGCTTCGCCGCGGCTGTCGCGACCCTTGTGCGGGATGAGACGGACGCCGTGCCCTTCTACTGCCCGGTCAACGAGATCGCCTACTGGTCCTGGGCAGGCGGAGACGTGGCGCGGTTCAATCCCTGCGAACGCGGACGTGGGTTCGAACTGAAGCACCAGCTGGTCCGCGCCGCCATCGCCGGGATGGAGGCGGTGCGGGCTGTCGATCCGCGCGCCCGCTTCGTGATGGTCGACCCCATCATCCACACCGCCGCCCATCCCGACCGGCCCGAAGACAGGACCGAGGCGGAAGCCTTCCGGATGGCGCAGTTCCAGTCCTGGGACATGATCCGCGGCGACCTGTGGCCGGGACTGGGCGGCCGGCCGGAGTTGCTGGACATCGTCGGCGTCAACTTCTATCCCGACAACCAATGGCACATCGGCGGCGGCACCATTCCGCGCGGCCACCCGCAGTTCCGCCCTTTCCGCGAGATGCTGGCCGAGATCCACCAGCGCTACGGCCGCCCCGTCCTGATCGCCGAAACGGGATCTGAAGGCCAAGAGCGCGCGCCCTGGCTGGCCTATGTCGGCGAGGAAACCCGCGCCGCGATGGCGGAGGGCGTCCCGTTGGAAGGGCTGTGCCTCTACCCGGTGCTCGACTATCCCGGCTGGGACAATGACCGCCATTGCCCGGTCGGGCTGCTGGGCTTTCCCGACGCGCAGGGCAGCCGCCCGGCGGAGGGGCGACTCGCGGCGGAACTTCGCCGCCAACAGGCCATTTTCGATGACATGACCCTCCCCAATCAGGAAACCCTCGGCGAGGCCGCCGAATGAGCGGCGGTCCGGCCGACGACCTCTCCCACTGGCCCTCCGGCCCGCTGCCCGGCCGCCCCTCCAGCTTCCTGTGGGGGTATATCCGGCGCTGGGCTGGGCATTTCGGCGGATTGCTGGCCCTAGTCATCGGGGCGGCGGCCTGCGCCGTGGCGGTGCAGTACGGCATGAAGCTGCTGGTCGACGCCATGGCGACGCCCGGCGCCGACCGGTCGGCAGTGTGGTCGCCCCTGCTTCTCTTCATTGTGCTGATTGCGGCGGAGAACGCCTTGTGGCGCTCGGCCGGCTGGCTCTGCTGCCTGACGGTCGTCGGCGTCGGGGTGGACATCCGCCTCGACCTGTTCCGGCATCTGAGCGGACATCCGGTTCATTATTTCGCGGAGCATTTCTCCGGCGCGCTGGGCAATCGTGTGACCCAGACCGCAGGGGCCGTCGGCGCCCTGACCAACACCGTCACCTGGAACATCCTGCCACCCTGCATCGATTTCATCGGCGCCATCATCGTGCTGACCACCATCAAGTGGCAGATGGCGGCGGCACTGGCCCTGTTCGTCTTCATGGTGGCGGGGATCATTGGCGTGGTCGGCGTGCGCGGCCGGCCAAAGCACCGCGCCTTTTCCGATCAGGCGGCGCAGGCCGGCGGCGAACTGGTGGACGTGGTATCCAACATGTGGGCGGTGAAGGCATTTTCCGCCCGCCGGATCGAGGCCGAACGGCTGGCCCGCAAGTTCGACCGCGAGGCGGCGGCCCAGCGCGCAAGTTGGCTCTATCTCGAAAAGACCCGGATGCTGCACGACGTATTCCTGTGGGTGATGGCCGGCGGCATGCTGACCTGGGCGGTCTGGCTGTGGACGCAGGGACGCATCACCCCCGGCGACGTGGTGGTGGTCACCACCCTGACCTTCCGCATCCTCCACGGCTCGCGCGATCTCGCCTTCGCGCTGGTCGGCACCACCCAACAGTTCGGCATGATCGCCGAGACGCTGCGGGTGATCGGCCCGGGCCACGCCGTGGCCGACGCGCTCGACGCCCGGACTCTTGCTCCCCGCGGCGGCTCCATCGACTTTGAAAACGTCTCCTTCGCCTATGGCGACGGGCGGACGGTGTTCCGCGACCTCACCCTGCATGTCCCCGCCGGCCAGCGGATCGGCGTGGTCGGCCCATCCGGAGCGGGCAAATCGACACTGGTCGGTTTGCTCCAGCGGCTGGACGACCCGCAGCTTGGTCGGGTGCTGATCGATGGGCAGGATCTGACCGCGGTGACCCAGGACAGCCTGCGCGCCGCCATCGCCGTGGTACCGCAGGAAATCGCGCTGTTTCACCGCTCGGTTCTTGAGAACATCCGCTACGGTCGACCGGACGCGACGGACGAGCAGGTCAGGGAGGCTGCCCACGCCGCCCACTGCGACGATTTCATCCGCGCCCTGCCGGAGGGCTACGACACTCTTGTGGGCGAACGCGGCATAAAGCTGTCGGGCGGTCAGCGCCAGCGCATCGGCATCGCCCGCGCCATCCTGAAGGACGCGCCGATCATCGTGCTGGACGAGGCGACCTCCGCCCTGGACAGCCATTCGGAGGAGGAGGTGCAGCACGCCCTGGCTCGACTGATCCAGCGCCGTACGGTTCTGGCGGTGGCGCACCGTCTTTCCACCCTGAGCGGCTTCGACCGCATCGTCGTGCTGAAGGACGGCCGGATCGTCGAGGATGGTCCGCCCTTCGACCTGCATTCCCGCGGCGGAGCCTTCCACGCTCTATGGCGCATGCAGGCCCGCGGCCTTTCCGACGACACGACGACCCGCCGGGCGGGGTAGGGTAGGTCGACAAGCGTAAGAGCTTGTTGGTGGCAGGCACGTCCCGGCTGGCGCTGAGCGGGATGCTACTTTAAGCTGAGTAGGAGTGGTGCGGCGGGGCGCGGTCTGGTAGGTCTGCGGCCCTCGTCCTGACTGCCTGGATCCGCACTCTATGGGCACTGCCGTTCGTCCCGCAAGCACCACGTCGGCGTCCTAGGATGCGTTCTGGGATGTCGATGCTTTTGTCGATGAGGTGCTCAGCGAGCTGACAGCGATGGCGGCCGACGGCAGTCGCTCAACCCGTTCCGGGCCGAAGCCGGCGCTCACGGGAGCAGCGTTGCGCAAGGCGATCATGGCGATCTGGTGCGTGTGCTTTTGCGGCATGCAATGGCGCGCCATCGGTCAGCTCACCAGCATTCCGTTCGGCACGTTGTACATCCTGTTCGCCCGCTGGACCCGGCTCGGACTGTGGCGGCGCTTACTCGACCGGCTGTGCCGCACGTGGCGCATGGCATGCGGCGACACGGCCGAGCCGAGCACGGTGGTGATCGACAGCCGCACCTGCCCCTCGGCCCCGAGTTGTTTCGCGCGGGGCGTGGATGGCGGCAAGAAGATCCGCGGCGTGAAGGTCAGCATCGCCGTGGAGAAGTACGGCCTCCCGCTGGCGATCGACGCCATGCCGGCCAACGTGCACGACACCAAGGGCATCGTACCGGTACTGCGCCAACTCGCTGGACGTGGGTTCCAAGGCCCCGCTATCGGCGATGTCGGCTATCGGGGTGAACGCTTGGCCAAAGCCGCGGATGCGCTCGGCATCATCGTCCGGCCGATCGCCCGCGGCCGTGACGGCGTGTTCATCCCTACCGAGATCGCCTGGGTCGTGGAGCGCTCCTTCAGCTGGATCAGCCGCTACCGACGATTGAACACCATCGTCGAGCGGACAAAGGAGCATCTCGTCGCGTTCGTCGAAATCGCCTTCATCTCCATCCTCTCCAGGCGCCTGAAGCGGCTCACGCCCCAGGAGGTCAGCGCATGACGTCTACGAACAGGTTCTGAGCGGCGCCCTCGCAGACCGCCAGCACGCCCGCCAACTCGCCGTGCAGGTCGGCGTCCAACCCCGCTCCGGCAGGGGAGGGCGTCAGGACGACGCGGTCGATCATGACGCGCACCATCTCCATCGCCTCAGCTGAGCGGCCGGTTCGTTTGAGCGCCGCCAGCCGCTTGGGTACGCGGCGGCTTATGGCCACCGCGTACCCAGGCTCGCAGGAAAAAGCTGCAGGATCGTTTGGGCGAGTGCATGAACCTCGGGGGGCAGCGTGGCAATGGCATGGTACCACCCGGTGTACCGGCGCAACTGCCGCAGTGTGGTATAGGCTTCAAACGCGCTGACCCCGGTGTTGGTGATGTTAAGGAGCTCGCCTGCGTACATCATGGCGCGATCACGCACCTCCTGCGCCTGCCCGCGCCCCTCTTCGGTAAAGAGGGTCAGGAGTTCAAGCTCGACCAAGTTGCCGTAGGACCAGAGTCTCTGCTCGGCGCTGCTGTCGGAGGCGTAGATGTCCTCTTTCGACAAGAGCTGGGCCGCCGCCATGAGCTTAGCAGCCTCCGCCTCGTCGACTAGGGCGGCGGCGTCACTACCCTTGAGGCAGGCGAGCACGCGCGTCAGCGACAGGTGCTGGACCAGCGCCCAGCCGCTCGACCGGTTCCGCCGGAAAGCGTCGCGGTAATGATCACGGGCCTGCTGCAGCCGCTCGACCACGGTGCTATCGCAGTGGTCCGCCATCAGATAGAGGATTTCGGCCTGGCGCTTCTTGGTGCTGCCGAGGAGGCCGGAGATCCGGGCACCGTCGATCGGCAACTGATAGAGCAGCGCCGAAAGTGCCTTCGTCGCCTCTTCAATTCGAACGCATGCGCTGGCGAGCGAAGCCTCGCGCGCCTTCGGGTCCAGACCAGCGTGCAGCCGGATCGACTCGTCGGCGACGTTCATGGCGGCGTCGATGCTCATCACCGTGCGGCGGATACGCAGATCGCACAGATGTCGATGGAACTCGGGCGGGAGTGAGGCGTAGGCGGTCAGGCTCGCCCAATCGTGTGTGTCTGAAAAATCCGAATGCATATCGCAGCGGAGCTTTTGCAGAAGTTGGCGCGGATCCTCTGCCCAGAGCAGGCCCTGGTATAGGGTTTCCACGAGTTGCACGGACCCTTTGAACGACAGGGGAAACTGACCGGCCACCACCATGGGGATGCCAGACTCGTGGAGTGCGTGGGCAATGCTGGCGCCGGCGCCGGCCACCGATCCGATGCTGCCGCTGTTGCAGCTGGCGAGCGACACGAGGTGGGGCTGGGTGGAGGTTCGGTCTTTTGCGCCGTACCCCTGCAACGGAGGCGCGGGGTCGCGGCTGGCGGTCAGCGCTGAGGCCAGCCTGGGGCCGTCCACATAGTCGACCTGCGAGAGGTCCCTCGCGTCGTGCAGGGCAAGGCAGAAGCTCCAATCATCACCGATCTGATGCTTAACCCCGTGCGCCAGGATGTGGACGTGTGTGAAGCCACCGTCCGCGCAGGCTTCGCGGATGGCCTCGATCGACGCGTTGGGGAGCACAACCAGATGTTCGGCGACGCGTTGGCGGCGCTCCCGGTCGTCTTTCGGATCGTAGTATTGTATCCACGGGGATACGGCTTTGCGCAACGCCAACAGATGCGATTGCAGGGGCACCGAGCCGACGCCGTCAGGGCTGGCGGCAGCGAAGAGGATCCTGAATTTGTCGGGCGGCGGCAGCATTTCATTGGTCGCGCGCCGAACCTCGCGGGTAAGGCATACCGGCGACTGCGTTTGCAGCAGCAGATGCTGTCCCGCACCCGGGCAGCCGTTTGGCGACAGCGCGAGTTCGAACGGCAGCAGCGCGAGTTCCGACGCCGAGATGATCAGCCGCAGGTGCGTCAGCCCGCCGGATTGGTGATTGACCGCGGCCTTCAGGCCAGGAACTTGGTCGAGGATGTCACCCATCACCCGTGCTGTGTCGCGTAGCTGGAAATGCCGTGATTCGGGTGATTCCTGGTATTCAAGTGCGCTCAACCGGCGCAGCACCTGATTGTGCTCGAAGGGAAGGTGCACGGTGACGGCGCTGTGGTTCTCGCACAGCGCCAGATATGGGGTAAGCGGCGAGACGAGCTGGTTATGGGACGGCCCGTGGCGGAGCAGTTCCAGGGTGATGGTGCGCATCGCGTTCTCCTGCCCTCAATCCTTGGGATACCGGCTATCATTCACCCTGCAGAAGACATCCTTCGTGCCGTCGCCGGAGACGAGCCGCAGTTCGCCGACGGCCCGCCCGTTCTCCACGCCGATCCACACCACGGTTGGCAGGCGGAGCACGAAGCCCTCAATCTTTTCAAGTTCGTCCATGCTCCCGGCCTCAAAGGCGCCGAACGCCTTTGCGAACAGGCCGGCGTCATCCAAGATATCCTTGGTCAGCTGGATCAGCCGCGCCCAGGAGCCGCTGTTGAAGTACCAGCCGCTGGTGAACTTCCGCGGGATTGACCGTTGCAGGTGCGTGTGTCCGGCGATGATGATGTCGACCGTGTCACCGACTTCCTTGTCCAGGTAGTCGAAGGTCTCGTCCGGTCCACGCAGGTCGAAAGACAGATCCTTCTTCAGGTTTTCCAAGACCTCCCGCAACACCTCCGAGGTCGGTCGCCGCCGGATGAGGTTGTAGATCGCCCCGGAGACGCCGAGCTGCCCGTTCAACTCGTCGTCCGCCACCAAATCGATCGGGGCGATGTCTGACCGCAGGCGGGCTTCCGCTTCGTCGAGCATGCTTTCCGCCAGCGCCGCGCTATCGACCGGCGACACCGGCCGATGCCTCGGCGGCTCCTGTGCGGCGGGCCGCTCCTCGGTCGACAGGAAGCCCATGGCGCGTCGGACCTGGTCGCGCTTCATGCGGACATAGGCCGCCGCGACGCCGTCCAGCTTGCCGACCAGCGCCGGATCGAGCGCGGCTAGAGTATGCAGAACCGCCTGCTTTTCTGGTTTGAGGAGATCGACGAACGGATATTTCTTCTTCACGTCGTTCATCACGTCGATGACGAGCTTGGTGCCGGCGTTCGGGACCCAGTCTTCCGTGGGTCGGCCGTGCAGGATATCGCGTCCCTGCCGGCGGACCGTCTCGTGGTCGATGACGTTCCAATCGTCGCCATCGTTCCCGTGGATGCACAGCACCCGCGCATTGCCGACCCGGCAGAGGAACCCGGCTCCGTCGAACGCCAGATGGATTCGGCCGCGCGCGGCGTCGTCGCCGGGCGTCGTGCCGTCTCCGCCCGCCAGCCGTTCGAGCAGATGAGCACGAACCCACGGAAGCGCCAATTCCACATCGTGATTGCCGAGCGTGATGATCAGGCGCCGTCCGGGCGTCGCCACGAAGGCCCGCAGGGCATTCCAGGCTCCCTCGAACGCCGGATCCGCCATGATACGGTCGAGCTTCGCAATCGCGCCCTGCGGATCGAAGTGGCTGGAGCCATCCTCCGCGAGGAAATCGACGAAGTCGCCGTTGATCACGAACGCAATGAGGCCGTTCGCTTCCCTTGCCGTCAGCTCCTTGACCAGCCTCTCCAGTTCCTTGCCCGATGCGAAGATCTGGAAGCCGGTCTTGCCTCCAAGATGCAGGTCGGAAATGGAGAACAGCTCAGCGAACTCCGGAATACAGGAATCCAGAAGGGAAATCCTACGTTGCGCCATCTCAGGAGCCCTCTTTTTGAAGAAACCGCCGCGCCACGCCATTCAACGCAGCAACAACATACGATCCGCCACGCACGCCATCCCAATCAGGCATTGGGGAAAGCATGGTTAGCTGGTAAGGCCCATTTCCTTAACCGCAGACGCCAGGGATGTGGTAAGTCCGGGAATTCGGGCTTCAAGGTCCTTCTGCTCGGCGTTGAGGCGGTTGATTTCCGCCTGTTTACTGGCGATAAGTGCCGGCAGGTCAGCGAGCTGTTGGGCCTTACTTGCGTCGAACGTCGCTCCCGGCGGGAGCGCCGCCTTCTCAGCTCTGAGCGCCTTTTCCTTGTCCTGCAGCGACTTCAGCGCAGCCTCGCCCTCCGCCTTGTCTTTCAGCAGAGTGTCCAGCCGTCCCTTTGCTTTGTCCAACTCGTCCTTCAAGGCCTGCGAACGGGCCAGGGCGCTGGAACCGGTCAGTTTGCTGCCAATGTAGACGCTCTGACTAATGCCGAGCAAAAGCAATGTGTTGGCATCGAGTTGCGGGAAAGCCGCGGTGTCGGCGATCCTCCAAACGACATAGCCACCGATCAGCAGCGTGAAGACGAAAAGTTGAAGCTTGAGCATGTCGAACCGTTTGCCGGAACTCAGGATTTGCCAGAAGCGCAGATCTTCGGTCGGCGCCGGCCCCACTCCGGGCACCGTGGTCTGTGTGGAGCCGCGCGTCGCGGCAATCCAGCGCGCAAGAACGCTGCCTGCGCCGGCGATGCCCAGCAGGCCCATCATCTCCGTGGTCAGGCTAAGCAGACTGCCGGTAACGGCGAAGACGTAAAGGAACCCCCACACGGTGATGACGGTCCAGACGAAGATCTGGAACAGCGATAGACTGGGTTCGCCATCATTCCCAATGAACAACCCGGCGAGCCACCGTGCCCAGTCGTCCTTCGACGCACCGAGGTCGTCATGCCGAATGTTGAACAACCACCAGAACAGACAGATGGTGATCACACCTGCGGCAATGGCGGCCGCCCATTGCGCGATGGCGGTAAAGCCGCCATAAGCGGCGTATCCGCCGCTCGAACTCGCGACGGCGAGTTCGATGGAATTGAACATGTTGCCGGACGCATTCAGAACGCTGCCTGGAACGCTCAGCAGCACCGATGCCCCGCCGCTTTCCGTGGGCCTGATCTCGGTAACGCCGACACGCTGTGGTTCCGCCTGGCCGATGGTCCGTGCGCAGGCGCTTACGCCGACGCCGCGGTCGAAGCGCAGGCCTGGCCGGTATGCCTCAATGGCGAGATCGGCCAGCCCCTTCTTGCCCGATGCCCGCTCCGGCTGCAGCGTCGCGCTGGTTCCCAGGAGCCATTGGGACGCAATGATAGGCTGCAAGACCACCACCGACGCGGCTTGGCCGTTGCCGAGGGGCAGCGTGCCTTTGGTTCCGACGGACAGCGTCAGCCGCATCGGGGCCGTCTCGATCTTGATCGCTTCCGCCTTCACCTCGGCATCGAGCTTCACCGCGTAGCTTCCGGAGGGGGCCGGACCGAAGCGCAGCCGTCCGGAGGGGCCGAGCAGGTACGCGCTGCCGGAATGGTGCATTTCCAGGGTCCTGCCATCGAGGACGAACTCGCCCTTGGAGACGCGTACGATGGTGTCGGCGGGCAGCGTGACGGTGACGGCCTTCGGCGATGCCGCCAGGGCGGCCGCCTCGATGTCCGCGGCCAACTTTGCATCCTCCAGATTGGCCGTCACGGGTTCCGTCGTGATGAAACCGAGGGCTTCACCCACTGGCGGTCTGATGATGTCGAAGTGCCCGGCAGACTCCTGGGCCGAATCCTTCAGGCTGTGCAACGTCACCGAGGTGGTGCTCGGGATCTCGACCGGGGCAAGGCACTCTGCCCAGGTGACGGCGCGCTCCAGGGAGACCGGCTCGAGTGCCGGAGAGCCGATCACCAGGCGGATTCCGCCCAATGACAGGGCCAGGAGGATGGTGATCAGCATACTAAGACGGATCTTCATGGAACCCCCTCCCGCATTCGTGTTTCTGTCGCTCGCGTCCCCGTGGCTTCAGGCGATTTGGTGGAATGCGGGAGCCGCGCCCCGCCTGAAGGCGCGAGGTCAGCCGGTCCAGTCCCGATTATCGCTCTGGGTGTCGAGGTGAACGAAGCCGCTGTACACGCCGATGCCGCCCTGGAAAAGGCCCCGCGCGCGATAGTCCTTCAGCATCCTGGCCCAGTCACCCGGCCTGCCGATCTCGCAAACGAAGTCGATGGCCTTGAAGCTGAGGTGTTGGCTCTGCGGTGCACCTTTGATCGCTTGATTGTACTGTGGCGAGCGGTAGGCGCTGCGGATCCGGACACGTGCCCCGAGTTCGCTGCGCAGCCGCTGCAAGATGGTCATCGTCGGACCGATGTTCTTCCACAGGTGTCGTGGCGGGTGGGTGTTGAGTTTGGCGAAGGGACCCGCCTCGTTCTGGCTGCCCAGGTACAGGACTTCGTTGGCATTGAAGTTCTCGAGTCCTAACGTTCCGAACCACGCGACGAAATCCACATAGTCGGACCAACCCGCATGGGGGCTGCTGCTGCCGGGCGTCGCCAGCGCCACCGCCGGCAACTCCTCGAGACTAGCCTCGGTCGCCTCGGCGATCGGCTCCAGAGTGCTGTCACGCGGATCCGATGCCCCCAAGGCGACCAACTCTGCGATGGTCGAGCCCGCCTCAAGCTCGATCCTCGACACCGGCCGGTCGATGAGACCCCACTTGTCGAGCGCGTACCCGCTCCGATGCACGGTTGCGACGCCACGCTCGAAAGCCAGCTTCCGGTTCAGCACGTCGGCGCGCCACTTTTCCTTGCTGTGCGATGCGATGACCTCGGCGAACGCCGCGCGGAGTTCCGCGCCGCTCCTGCCGGACGCGGCGACGTCCTGGAGGTCTTTCCGTTCGTCAGCCTCCAAGCTGTTCTGGACGGCGACGTCGAACCAGAAGCCGGCATCCAATACGGAGAGCTCGCGGCCTCCCATGAAGGTGTCGATGTGCCGGAGCGCCCCTCCGGTCCAATACCGGTCGAAGGCGGCTTCCATCTGCACCTGCCGCGCTTCGGGAAAGCTGCCCAGGCGGCGGAACGCATCCCGCCAGGGCAACTCGACCTCGTATTTTTTGGCGCCCCTCGACAGGCGGTCTCCCCATTCAACCCGGTCCGTCGGCGACGACATCGCCAGCACCTCGTCCAGTTCTTCCAGCAGCGCCCCGAACGCCTGCCGGAGCGCTCCGGTCCGCCGGCGCTCGATCGCCTTGAGCAGCCTGCCCAGCTCGCCCCCCTTCAGGGTGAAGCCGATGAGCCCGAAGGTCAGGCCCTGCTTGTCGAAATTGCCGACGATGCGGTCGAACCAAGTGCCTTCGAAGGCGGCCGTCAGATTGAGACAGAGATCGAAGACGGACGGCGCCTGCCGCCCGGTCAGCCGGCGCCACAGGTCGGCGTCGATGGCGTCGCTGGCCGGCAGGTTGTTGGCCGCCTGCCAGCGGCGAAGCGCCCCGGCGGTGATCTTGCCGAAGACCCCGTCCGGCTCGACGGACTGTCCGGCACGGCCCAGCGCGACTTGCAGCGCCGTTACCACGGGTCCCTGCACATACGCGAAGTGGGCGCGATCGGTGACCAGGGCGGCGACGGGATAGTTCAGCCCTCCGGGCACTGGTGCGGGCGGAGCGGGCGGCGTCGCGATCGGCGCGGGGCTGGGCGGCACCGGCACCAGCGGCGTCTGGCTGGCCAGCGCGGCCAGATCCACCGCGCGCGCTTCCACGACCGGCTGCGGGCGGAAGCCCAGGGGCGCCGCGAGGCTGTCGAGAACGTTGTCGATGGGGAGATAGGCGCAAACCGCGCCATCGCCCGCGACCAGGAGCCCAACGACATACCCCTCCTGGTCGAGAACGACCGAGCCGCTGAGCCCCGGCTCGACGTCCGGCGAGCACAAGACCGGCTCATCCAGCCGCCAGAAAACCTCCCCCTGACGGCCGTTGTAACGGACAAACTTCGGATCCTTCGCCTTGCCCAGCACTTTCAGCTTCTGCCACCGGCCGTCGGCTCGATGGATCCAGACGGCCGAGGGGGGCGGATCCTGTTGGTTGACGCCGGTCGGCGGGCCGAAATCGCCCAGGGACGCCGCTTCGGGCGGCACCACCCCAACGAGGCGCGCCACCGCGACGTCGAGCCCGGAATCCTCGGTCGAGACGGCCAGCACCTCGCCCAACAGCGTTCCGTCGCCGGCAATCTCGACCAGCATCGGCTGGTGGTCCCATCCGATCAGGCATTCGCCGAGGCCGGGGGACGTCGGGGCCGGTGGTCCCGGCCGTTTGAGGACGTGACCCGCCGTGAGCAGGTAGCGCCGGCCGTCATCCTGATCGGGTTTGCGAAGAAGGCATCCAGCTGTACCGGCCCCTCCCCCGTCGAGGGGGCGTCTCCGGATCGGTACGGTCGCGCATCGGAACATACGTCAGCCCCCCTGGTTGCGGCACCCGGTCTTCAGTATCCGTTCGTTCGTGGCGCGATCGAGATAGCCGTCGAGCGGCAGCCCCCTTTCCCGTTCCTGGAACCTGAAGATCACTTCACGGAGCCTGCTGTCGAAGATCTCTGCCGGGCGCGGGTCGCCTTCCTTGTTCACCCGGCACAGGATCCGGATCTTCAAACGCCAGACATCGTCGGACGCCAGTTGATCCGCGACCCGTTCGCCGGCCGGCAGCTTGCGGATGGCCTCCTCGCGTATCCGGACATAAAGGTCGCGGTTGAGTGCCGTCGGATTGTCCATCGGTGCGAAGGCCTTGAGCGCCTGATCGTCGGCCGTCGTCCACTGTGGGGTCGAGCTGTCGCCCGCGTTGATCGTCTGGCGCACCATCTTCCGTTGTTCGTTGGTCAGCAATTCCCAGAAGCTCATGGGCGGGCGTGACCAATCGGTAGAACCGGAAGCTCCGGAGCGCGCGTCCGGACCGCCCGAAGCGCGGTTGGAGCCGGCGCCCGCCTGTCCGTCGGTGCCCGCCTGCACCTGGATTCTGATCTCCCGCGTCGTGCGGCCGGCGGCATCGCTGATGAACAGGATCGGTTGGTGCGCGCTGTTGGCGTTGCGGGTGGTGAGCACCACGGTGACGACACCGTTTTGCAAAGTCGTGTCAGCCGCGGTGGTCCCGGCGTCGTAGGTGCCGATGATGCTCGCCTGCGGCAGGCCGGTGCCGCCGGACACGGTATACACGCGCCGGTCGGTGGGCTTCATCACAACGGTTGCTTCGTTCGGCACGATCCGCAACTCACCCTCGGCCCTGGGCGGTTGGCAGGCCTTCATCTCCTTCACGATGGCCGCCGCCGCGGACGCGCGCTCGACATGAACGCCTAGTCTCGACGCGGCCTGGGCAACCCTCCGGAGACTGTCCGGCAATCCCGGCGTATTGGCAGAGGACCGCCCTGTGAACCCTCCGCGAAAGACGTCGAAAGCAGTGCCCGGGAATGTTGCTCCGGCCCCCGGAACCAAGCCGGATAGGACGGTCGTTACCGCCGCCGGGTTGGGATCGGTCTTCGCGATCTCCCGGTCGGCGGCCCCGACCACGTCGAGCACGTGCGAGCGCAGCACCACGCCTGCGGTGTCGAGTGCCACTCGCAGTTTGACCGCCTTTTCGAGATTCGCCACCGCCCCTCCGCGAATGCGCTCGATATGCTGGGATGAGGGGTCGTCCTGACCGTAGAGGGGCGTGATGGAGTCGAGTTCGGCAAGGGCAGCGCGCAGGTTCTCGATGCCGTTGTCCAAATCCGCCTTGTCGCTCTGGGTCATCAGCAGGGGGCGTTGCGCCAGAATGAGGCAGCCGATGGCCTCCGCGGCGCTGATGTAGACCATCTGGCGCGGATGGTTGTCGTAATAGGCGGCGCCGGAGAGTGTCGCGACGCTGCCCAGCCCCAAGCCTTGGGCCAGCGTCTTCGAGCCCGTATCGGTCACGCCAAGGAAAAGCGCCGTGGCCCCCAACGCGCCGGCCAGCAACGGAGTGGTATTGCGTAACGCGCTGTACTGCGCCGCGGCGTTGAGGTAGGCGAGTCGCTGCGCATCGGCGGCTTCGATCGCGGCCGGAAGCGTGCCCGTCAGCCTGATCTCCGGATGTGATCCCTGTGCCGCACCCCCATTTTGGTCAGTCGTTTGTCCTTCGAACGTGCTGCCGAACAAGCGACTGTCATGGACCATAGGCTGAAGCGGCGCGCAGGCCACCATAATGCACGTACCGACGGTCGCAGCGATGGGACCGCGGCCGAGCCCTCTCGACACCCGCCCACATATCGGCTTTTGCCGCCCCTCTTCCTGCGAGCGTTCATTGCCTTTCTTATTCATGGGCGATCCACACATAAAGAAATGCGCGTCATGGTAGGCAATGACATTTGGCGCGGCCTGTCAACTGTACATTTGTGCGTCTAGCTAATATGACGGTTGTGTAACGTTGAGCTTAACCCGACGGTGCTGGCAAGCGCGACCGGATTGCGGGAGTAATTGCTGCAGTGTTTGTCACTGGGTAGATGTATGGAAGAACATAGATCCCTTGGGCATTGGCGCGAAGTTGTGATGCGCGGTAGCAATAACCAAGGATCGTTATTTCACGACCAGAATTGATCCTGCGGGTGGTGCGCTGGTGCCCGCAGTTGCGGATAAGCTACCTTGACCTGGAACACATGCTGGTCGGCGGCGACATCGTCGAGGACCACATTAACTTCTGCCACGGGATCTAAGCTGGACTTTGGCCAATTTCCCGGGTTCGGATCAGCCGTGAATCCAGAAGCTCGGCTCGTTGGCGACGTAGTCGAGGGCGTGGTCGAGCGCCATGGTCGCGATCCCGAAAGGGTCTGAGGCTCCCCACCGTTCGCCATTCCACCAGAGCACCTGGACCGTGTCGCCGTCGCCGGTCGGCCGGAACCGTGCGACGGGGGCACCGGGATCATGCGAGGACACCGACGACGGCCGCCGCCAGGGCCGGGTCGACCGGCCCTTCCAGACGCAGGCGTGCCCCGCTGGGCAGGATGATCTCGAGGATCGCCGGGCTCGTGGTCGGACCCGTCGGAGGCGGCAATGGCCCACGGGGCTCCGTGACCGGCGGTTCCGTGACGCTCGGCTCCGGCGTGACGGTCACCGCGACGAAGCTGGGCGGTTCGGCCACGGCGCTCCCGCTGGCCTGCATCAGCCCTCGCCAACGGTACGGCAGGCTTTCGTGCACGCCCGGCCGGCGGAACGCCTCCTCGACCATCCGCACCTTCTCCGCCGACGTGTAGGTCCGCCGTCGCTCCGTCCCTGTCAGAACCTCGAACCGCTGATAAGCCATGATGTTTGCAACTCGTTTGCGTCCGCGCGATGAAGCGCCACGCAAAACTCAGATGCCGGCCCCCACTTTGCCAAAGCGGTTTTCACCGGAGGCGTACCATGTTGTTCCGTCGCCGCGCGTTGTTCCGCAGCCTCTCGAGCCTTGCTCATTGAATCGGCCCGCCTGCCGGCTCCTACTTGCCGAGCCCCATCGCCCTCGGCAGCCACAGCGTTATTTCCGGTACATAGGTGATGGCGATCAAGGCGGCGAAAAGGGGGACCAGCCAGGGCAGGATCGCCATGGTTGTCCGCTCCACCGATAGCTTCGCCACGCGCGCCAGCACGAAAAGCACCATCCCCAGCGGCGGATGCAAGAGCCCGATCATCAGGTTCAGCACCATCACAAGACCGAAATGCAGCGGGTCGATCCCCAGCTTCAACACGATGGGCAGCAGGATCGGCACCAGGATGGTGATCGCCGCGATGGTGTCGATGAAGCAGCCGACAAACAGGATCAGCAGATTCGCCAGCAGCAGGAACACCCACTTGTTGTCGGTGAAGCCGAGGATGGCGTCCGTCATGATCTGCGCTGCCTGACTGGCCGTCAGCAGCCAGGCGAAGATCGAAGCCGCGGTTACGATGAACAGGACCGAGGCCGTCGTCTCCACCGTGTCCAGCGTCGCCTTGGCAAGGGAGCGCAGCCGCATGGTGCGGTAGCGGACGAGCCCGAGGAACAGCGACCACAGCACCGCCGCGACCGCCGCCTCGGTCGGGGTGAACCAGCCCAGCGTCATGCCGCCGATCAGGATCACCGGCGTCATCAGCGCCATGACGGCGGAGAAGTCGAAGTACCAGTCCGCCGCCAGCAGTGCGGCCAGGGCGATGGAGATCGCCCAGTTGACCGAGACGCCGGCCAGCGTCATCAGCCACACCGCCAGCGGGAAGCTCAGCACGACGACGATCTCGACCGACGCGGCGCCCAGCCGGTGCCAGTCGAAGACCATGTCGCCGCCCCACTGGTGCCGCCGCGCATGGATGGCCACGGTCGCCATCATGAAGATCGTCATCAGCACGCCCGGAATGACACCCGCCAGGAACAGCGCGCCGATCGAGACGTTCGCCATCATCCCGTAGATCACGAAGGGCAGCGACGGCGGAATGATCGGCCCCAGCGTGGCCGAGGCGGCCGTCACCCCGACCGCGAACTCCGTCGAATAGCCATGGTCCTTCATGGCCTTGATCTCGATCGTGCCGAGGCCGGCGGCATCGGCGATGGCGGTGCCGGACATGCCCGAGAAGATCACCGAACCGACGATGTTCACCTGCCCCAGACCGCCGCGCATCCAGCCGACCAGGGCGATGGCGAAGTTGTAGATGCGGCCCGTCACCCCGGCGATGTTCATCAGGTTGCCGGCGAGGATGAAGAAGGGAACGGCCAGCAGCGGGAAGCTCTCGGCACCCGCGATCATCCGTTGGGCGAGCACGAGGTCGGGTACCGACCCGCTGACCAGAATGTAGACCAGCGAGGCCGCCGCCATGGCGACCGCAACCGGCAACCCCAGGAGCATCAGGCCGAGGAAGGAACCGATGAGGATCCACATCCGCTTACACTCCCGTTCCGTCGAAGGCTTCCGGTTTCTCCAGCACCGAATAGCCGCGGCGCCAGTTCACGATCGTCACCTGCAGCGACCGCAGGGCCATCAGCGCGCAGCCGGCGAGCACGGCATAATAGAGGAAGCCCTTGGACAGCTGGACGGTGACCATCGTCTCGTCGCCGACCACCTCGATCAGCCGCCATATCAGTTGGGTCAGATAGACGAAGAAGGCGGTGCGGATCACGTCCACCAGGGTAGAGAGGAGTCGCCCCGGCGCGTCCGGCAGGAAACGGTAGAGGATGTCCACTTGGATGTGGCGCGACAGCCGTACGCACATGGCCGAACCGATGAACACCAGCGCCACCAGGCAATAGGAGGCGATCTCCTCGGTCCAATTCAGCGAGTCGTTCAGGACGTAGCGGGTGAAGAACTGAAGGAACACCGCCCCCGCCATCAGCCAGAACAGCGCGACGGTGGCCCAATCCTCGACCGCATAGGGCGACAGGTCGGCCGGGGGAGCCTCGTCCACGAAGGAATGGGCAAGTTCCTCCGGCGTGATCTGGATGTGATGTTCCTCGCCGGGCGGCTGTTGCAAGCCGGCCCCATGCGGAACCGACTGGTTAACGTAGCTCGTCATGCGGACCCCTCTGGCTTGCGGGATGGCAGGCGGCAGGCGGCGCGTCACTGCAGCGCCTGGATCGCCTCCCAGTCGGCCTTGCGATAGCCGGCGCTCTCAGGCGTCACCGCCTTCATCACCACATCCTTGAACTCCGCCTTGTTGACCTCGGTGACGGTCAGGCCCTTCTGGCGGAAGGCCTCCACCAGCTCCTTCTCCTTCGCCTGGATTTCCGCGGTGGAACGGGCCGCCGCCTCCTGCGTCACCTCGGTGAAGGCCTGGCGGTCCTCCGGCGACAGCTTGGCCCACAGGCTCTTGGAAATGATGGTATTCAGGCTGTCGATGATGTGACCGGTGAGGATGATCTGCTTTTGCACCTCGAAGAACTTCTTGGCCTCTATGGTGGTCAGCGGGTTCTCCTGAGCATCCACCGTGCCGTTCTGCAGGGCGAGATAGACCTCGGCGAAGGCGATCGGCGTCGGGTTGGCGCCGCAGGCCTTGGGCATCGCCAGATAAGCCGGCGCATCGGGCACGCGGATCTTCAATCCCTTCATGTCCGCGCAGCTCTGGATCGGCTTGTTGGAGGTGGTATGGCGCATGCCGTAATAGGACAGGGCGACGATGTGGTGGCCGGTCTTCTCCTCGTACCCCTTGGCGAGGGTCTTGAAGACGTCGCTCTTCGCATAGCTCAGCAGATGCTGCGGATCGCGGAAGATGTAGGGGTAGTAGGTGACGCCGATCGGGGGATAGCTGCGCGCGGCGAAGCTGGATCCCGAGATGATCATGTCAACGGTGCCGAGCGACAGGCCCTGGTTGATGTCGGCTTCCTTGCCAAGCTGCGAGGCGGGGAACACGTCGATCTGATAACGGCCGTTGGTACGCTTCGCGATCTCCTGCGCCGCCCAGACCGACTGGGTGTGGAAGGGCTCCGACGTCTCGTAGACATGCGCCCATTTCAGCTTGGTCTGGGCCTGGGCCGCGGACAGGACGGTGAAGGGCAGGGCCATCAGCACGGCGAAGCTCAACGCCGCGCGACGAGTGCGAGTTTCCATTGGCATTCCTTCCGATTGTGAGGCGTCCCCCGGCTGGCTGGGGAACCTGGGAGGGGCGCGCCGCGCGGCGGTCGACCGCCTCGGCTAATATATCAACAGCCGATTGTTCGTGACGCAAGCTATTTTGTCGCGGGTAGGAGCTTATTTTATTGCGGTACCGGGTTAACCCAGTCGTACGGCGCCAAACATCCACACATGCTGCAGGCGCGAAGAGTATTCATAGGAAATACTGCGGAGAAACCGGCCGCCTCGACTTTATTCGGGCGGAGATGAATTTGCCTGGATCGGAACGGGCGCTGTGCCGTCATATGAGCGGACTGCCAAGGACAACCGGAATGCCTGCCGCGTCACCGCAGCCCGTCACCGCAGCCCGTCACCGCAGCCCGATGGCCCGGTCGCGGGCGCTGAGGATATGCACGCTGATCGCGGCCTTGGCCTGCTCGGCGTCCCGCGCAAGGGTCGCCTGGATGATGGCCAGATGCTCGCGCATCGTCGGCAGCAGAACGGTGGTGTTCAGTTTGGTCTTCGACTGCTTGATCAGCCGGATCTTGATCTGGTTGACCCGGTAGGCGTCGGAAATGATGGTGTTGCCGAGCGCGTCGATGATCGTCAGATGAAGCGCCCAATCGATGTCCTGGGCTTCCTTCAGCAAGGCGGGCTGGATCCCGCCGGAGGATTCCGCTTCGGCGCAGGCGGCGATGATGCGTTCGTGGTCATCGAGCAGCGCGCGGATCGTCGCCTCCGGCGCCTCCTCGGCGAAGACCGCCACCGCTTCCCGCTCCAGGAACAGGCGGAACTGGAAGGCATCGCGGATGAGGTTGAGGTCGACATGCGCGACCTGCATGCCGCGCTGCGGGACCGTCTTCACCAGCCCCTCGGCCTCCAGGCGGGGGATCAGCTCGCGGATCGCTCCCAGCGGCAGTTCCGTCAGCTCGACCAGCTCACGCTGCGAGATGAACTGACCGGGGCGGATCTCGTCCGCCAGCAGCCGGCGGGTGAAGCTCTCGTAAGCCCGGCTGCGCAGGTTGACCGTTTCCCGGTCGCGTTTGGCGGAGGTCTTCATCCGTATGCTGTCCTGTCAGGCGGCTCCGTTCAGGCGGCCTTTTCCGCGAAGACCCGGTCGTAGAGGTGGCCGAGAGTCGCGGCGTCCGCCAGCGACATAGGCAGCAAAGGCGCTCTCACCGTCAACCATGCACTCTCGCCGGTGGTGTGCGACACCAGCGCTTTCACCGCCGGGGTGACCGGGTAGCGCAGCACCGCGTCCACCAGCTCGACCAGCGCCGTGTCGTCGCGGCCCTGGTGGACCACGGCCCGCAGCCGGTGCGGCACCAGATTGGCCATGCCGGAGATGGCGCCCTGGCCGCCATCCCGCACCGCCTGGGCCAGCACCCGCTCGTCGCCGATCAGCACGGCGAGGTCGTGACGGTGGGCGGCGAGCAGCTCCTGGCTGTAGCTCCAGTCGCCGGCGGAATCCTTGACCCCGGTGATCGCCTGCGGGAAGGCGGCCTTCAGCCGGCCGATCAGCGCGATGGACAGCGGAACCGCGGTGACAGAGGGGATGTGGTACAGGATGATGTCGCGCGCCCGGTCGCCCAGATCGGTGATGAGGCCGGAGAACCATGCGAACAGCCCGTCATCCGATACGCCCTTGAAGTAGAAGGGCGGGGCGACCAGCAGCGCCCGCACCCCGGCGTCGAGCAGCTGGTTGGCCTGGGTGAGCGCATCGTGCAGCGACGCGGCGATGACCCCGCCGACCACATGGCTGCGGAAATCGATGCCGGCACCCTTCAGCGCGCCGATCATCTGGTCGCGCGCCACCTGACCGAGCAGCGGCCCCTCCCCCGTGGTGCCGAACAGGGTGACCGAGTCGCAGCCGTTGGCGAGGCACCAAGTGGCATGGCGGGTCAGGCGGGCCAGATCCACGCTTCCGTCGGCCAGGAATGGTGTGGTCAGCGCGCAGGACAGGCCGAAGCGGCCAGTGGATTGATTCACTTTGCATTTCTCCAAGAGGCGGCTGAAGGTTCGGCCGGAAGACCGGCGCGCTACCACTAACATGTTACTATGATGTTTTTCGTTTGCAAGGGGTGCACGCAAGAATTATACGTTGACCAAGCAATCAAATCGGTGGCGGTGCGGATTCGTGTCGCTCAAACTATCCGCCATGTGCCGGTCCAATCCGGGTGTCCGCACCGATCGGGGCCCGACGACAAGAGGCTCAGGCGATAACGGGGAGGAGTGCATGTTGACGTCGAACGGAATGTGTTTGTCGCGCCGCCGGCTTTTGGCGTCGGGTGCAGCGGCCGGGGCACTGGGTCTGAGTGGTCTCGGCCTGCCGGCTTTCGCCCAGACCGGCGGGATCAACTGGCGCAAATATGCCGGCAGCAGGATCGAGGTGAACCTGATCAAGAGCCCTCGCGGCGAAACATTGAGCAAGTACCAGAAGGAGTTCGAGGAACTGACCGGCATCACCGTGGTGTCGGAACAGACCCCGGAACAGCAGCAGCGCCAGAAGGCGGTGATCGAGCTGACCTCCGGCCGGCCGAGCTTCGACGTCGTACACATCAGCTATCACGTCCAGAAGCGTCAGTTCGAAAAGGGCAAATGGCTGGCCGACCTGACGCCCTTCATCAAGGATCCGTCGCTGACCGACGCCGGCTTCCTCGATGATTTCTCCGAAGCCGGGATCACCTTCGCCCGCAGCCCGGAGGGCGGGATCGGCGCGCTGCCCTTCTCGGTCGATTACTGGATCGTCTATTGGAACAAGGATCTGTTCGCGAAGAAGAACCTGTCCTTCCCCAAGACCTTCGACGAGATGGTTGCCGCCGCCGCTGCGCTGACCGATCCGGCGAGCCAGACCTACGGCTTCGTCGCCCGCGGCATGAAAAACGCCAACACGCCGGTGTGGACCAGCCTGCTGCTGGGCTATGACCAGTACAGCGTCGATGCCAACCGCAACCTGCTGACCGACACGCCCGAGGCCATCGAGGCGGCCAAGCTCTACCAGACGCTGATGACCAAGTCGGCGCCGCCGGGCGTGACCGGCTTCAACTGGGCGGAATGCCAGTCGGCCTTCCTCCAGGGCCGCATCGGCATGTGGTTCGATGGCGTCGGCTTCGCCCCGCCGCTGGAGGATCCGGAAAAGTCGCGCGTCGTCGGCAAGGTCGGCTACGGCCTGATGCCCAAGGGGCCGAAGGCGCACGCCGCCGCCACCACCGGCGACGGCATCGGCGTTACCGCGGCGTCGAAGAACAAGGAAGCCGCCTACCTCTATTGCCAATGGGCGACCGGCAAGCTGATGGGCGCCCGCCTGCTGCAGGCCGGGGCCGGCGTGCCGTTCCGCAACTCCGTCCTGTCGGATCCGGGAGTGCGCAAGGGCGTGAAGATGCCGACGGCCTGGGTCGATGCCGTGGTGGAATCGGCTAAGATCAGCCGTCTCGCCCTGCCGGTCATCATCCCCGTCACCGAGTTCCGCGACGTGCTGGGCGGGGCGCTGACCAACATGATCTCCGGCAGCGATCCCGCGGCCGAGCTGAAGCGGGCCACCGCCGACTTCAAGCCGATCCTTGAGCGTAGCGAGAAGACGTGAGCATCCTGGCCTCTTCCGACCGTGTGGTCGGCGCCGCTTCCGTCGGCAGGACGAAGCGGCTTCGGCCCTCCTACTGGCCCTTCGTGGTGCCGGCGCTGATCGTCGTCGTCGGGGTCATCATCTTTCCCTGGGTCTTCACCCTGTGGATGAGCGCCATGGAATGGCGCATCGGCGAGGAGCAGCGCTTCGTCGGCCTGCAGAACTATGTCCGGCTGTTCACCGACCTGCGCTTCCTGGAGGCGATGGGGCACACGCTGGTCTACACCGCGCTGTCGGTGGTGGCGCCGCTGGTGCTCGGCACCGCGGCGGCGCTGGCCTTCAACACCAAGCTGCCGGCCCGCGGCCTGCTGCGCGGCATCTTCGTCATGCCGATGATGGCCACCCCGGTCGCCATCGCGCTGGTGTGGACGATGATGTTCCACCCGCAGCTGGGGGTGCTGAACTACCTGCTGTCGCTGATCGGCATCGGGCCGCTGCAATGGGTCTATCACCCCAGCACGGTGATCCTGTCGCTGGTGCTGGTGGAGACCTGGCAATGGACGCCGCTGGTGATGCTGATCGTGTTGGGCGGTCTGGCGGCGTTGCCGACCGAGCCGTATGAGAGCGCGCAGATCGACGGCGCCACCGCCTGGCAGCGTTTCCGCTACCTGACCCTGCCGATGATCAAGCCCTTCCTGATGGTGGCGGTGATCATCCGCACCATCGACGCGCTGAAGAGCTTCGACATCCTCTACACCATCACCCAGGGCGGGCCGGGCACGGCGTCGGAGACGATCAACCTGTATCTCTACAGCGTCGCCTTCACCTACTACGACATCGGCTACGGCTCGGCCATCGCGGTGGTGTTCTTCGTGCTGATCATCATGCTGTCGCTGATCCTGCTGTACCTGCGCCAGCGCAGCGCCTGGAACACGGGAGACGGGCAATGAGCCGGCCGCTGAGAAAGCTACTGGACAAGGCCGGCATGGCCGTCTGCGTCCTGCTGCTGGTGTCGCCGGCGCTGCTGTTCTTCATCTGGATGCTGTCGCTGTCGCTGAAGTTCGAGATCGACAACGGCGCCTATCCGCCGATCCTGATCCCGGAGCGCTTCGCCTGGAAGAACTATACGACGATCTTCGAGGGCAACAGCTTTCTCCTGTATTTCTGGAACAGCCTGATCGTCACCGGGGCGGCCACGCTGTTCGCGCTGCTGGTCGGCGTGCCGGCCGGCTACGGCATCGCCCGGATGCGGGCGCACAAGTCGGCGGTGGTCATCATGATCGCGCGGATGACGCCGGGCCTGTCCTTCCTGATCCCGCTGTTCCTGCTGTTCCAATGGCTGGGGCTGCTCGGCACGCTGTGGCCGCAGATCATCATCCATCTGGTCGTCACCGTGCCCATCGTGATCTGGATCATGATCGGCTATTTCGAAACGACGCCGATGGAGCTGGAAGAGGCCGCGATGGTCGACGGCGCCACGCGCTGGCAGATCTTCGCCAAGGTGGCGCTGCCGATCGCCAAGCCCGGCATCGTCGTCGCCTTCATCCTGTCGGTGATCTTCTCCTGGAACAACTTCGTCTTCGGCATCGTGCTGGCCAGCCGCGAGACGCGGACCCTGCCGGTCGCCGTCTACAACATGCTGTCCTTCGAGCAGGTGAGCTGGGGGCCGCTGGCCGCCGCCGCACTGGTGGTGACGCTGCCGGTGCTGATCCTGACCGTGGCCGCCCAGCGCCAGATCGTGGCCGGCCTGACCGCCGGCGCCGTCAAGGGCGGCTGATCCATCCCAAGAAAGAGACGACCCCATGGCCTCCGTCAGCATCCGGAACGTCCGCAAATCCTACGGCGCGGTCGAGATCATCAAGGGCGTGTCCATCGACATCCAGGACGGCGAGTTCGTCATCCTGGTCGGCCCGTCGGGCTGCGGCAAATCCACCCTGCTGCGCATGATCGCCGGGCTGGAGGAAATCAGCGGCGGCACCATCGCCATCGACGACCGCGTGGTCAACGACATGCCGCCGAAGGACCGGGACATCGCCATGGTGTTCCAGAACTACGCGCTCTACCCGCACATGACCATCGCCGACAACATGAGCTTCGCGCTGCGGCTGAAGAACACGGCCAAGAGCGAGATCGCCGCCAAGGTGGAGCGGGCGGCTAGAATCCTCGGCCTCGGGCCGTTGCTGGGCCGCTTCCCGCGCCAGCTTTCCGGCGGCCAGCGCCAGCGCGTCGCGATGGGCCGCGCCATCGTCCGCGATCCCAAGGTCTTCCTGTTCGATGAGCCGCTGTCCAACCTCGACGCCAAGCTGCGGGTGCAGATGCGCACGGAGATCAAGGAGATGCACCAGCGGCTGAAGACCACCACCGTCTATGTCACCCATGACCAGATCGAAGCCATGACGATGGCCGACAAGATCGTGGTGATGCATGACGGCATCATCGAGCAGATCGGCGCACCGCTCGATCTCTACGACAACCCGGCCAACATGTTCGTCGCCGGCTTCATCGGCTCGCCCGCCATGAACTTCATTCCCGGCAGCATCGGCGGCGACGGCTTCACCACCGAGACCGGCGACCGCCTGCCGCTGAGCGGGCGCGTGCCGGCGGCGTCGGAGGGGCGCCCCGCCGTCTATGGCGTGCGGCCGGAGCATTTCCGCCTTGCCGACGAAGGGCTGGCCGCCGAGGTGGTGGTGGTCGAGCCGACGGGGTCGGAAACCCAGATGGTCCTGCGCCCTCTCGGAACCAAGGCGGGCCAAGTGGGGACAGGCCAAGTGGGGACAGGCCAACTGGGAACAGGCCGCGAGGATCGTCGGCGCGAACTGACCTGGGTCCTGCGCGAGCGCACCGGCGCCCGGCCGGGCGAGGTGGTGCGGATCGCCCCCGACCCGGCGCTGGCCCACCTGTTCAACCCCGACACCGGGATGCGGCTGTGATGGCGCTGCCGACCAGAAGCCTTGGCCGCACCGGCATCGCTGTCTCGGAGATCGGCTTCGGCGCCGCGCCGCTGGGCGACCTGTACGGCCATCTCGACGAGGCCACCGCCGTCGGGGCCGCCGTTACCGCCCTGTCGGCAGGGGTGACGCTGCTCGACACCTCGCCGCTCTATGGTCACGGCCTGGCGGAGGCGCGCTGCGGCGCGGCCCTGCGTCAGGCCGGACGGAACGGCGTCGTGCTCTGCACGAAGGTCGGGCGCTGGATGGACCCAACCCAGGGCAGGGGCGACGGGTCGGGCTATGCCGGCGGCTTTCCGCACCGGGCGGTGATCGACTATTCCTATGACGGCACGCTGCGGTCGGTGGAACAGTCGCTGCTGCGGCTCGGCACCGACCGCATCGACGTGCTGCTGATCCATGACGTCGATGTCTGGACCCATGGTGCCGACCGCATCGAGGCGTGCTTCGCCGAGGCGATGGACGGCGCCTATCGGGCGCTCGACCGGCTGCGCGCCGACGGCACGGTCAAGGCGATCGGCGTCGGGGTCAACGAGGCGGAAATGTGCGTCCGCTTCGCCCAGGCCGGCGATTTCGATGCCATGCTGCTGGCCGGTCGCTACTCCCTGCTGGAGCAGCCGGCGCTGGACGGGTTCCTGCCGCTGGCCCAGGCCAAGGGCATCGGCGTGATGCTGGGCGGCGTGTTCAATTCCGGCATCCTCGCCAGCGGGGCGGTGCCCGGCGCCAAGTACAATTACGGCCCGGCCCCGGACGGCATCATGGAGCGGGTCGGGCGGATCGAGGCGGTCTGCCGTGCCCATGGCGTGCCGCTCGCCACCGCGGCGCTGCGTTTCGCGCTGGGGCATCCTGCGGTGTCGTCGGTGGTGCTGGGAACGGTGACGGCCGACGAGGTGCAGCGCAACCTCGCCGCCATGGCGGCGGTCGTGCCGGGCGCGCTGTGGTCAGATCTGAAAAGCGAAGGGCTGCTGGCGGCGGACGTGCCGGTGCCCGGCTGAACGAACAGGGATAAGATGTCATGCTGAAAGGACTGGACCCGCTTCTGTCTCCCGACCTGCTGTGGGTGCTGGCCGCCATGGGGCACGGCGACGATCTGGCGCTGGTCGACGCCAACCACCCGGCGGCGACCATCGCCCGCGCCACCATTTCCGGCCGGCTGATCGTGTTGCCGGGGGTGACGATGGCGCGGGCCGCCCGCGGCATCCTCAGCGTGTTTCCGCTCGACGGCTTCGTGCCCGATCCGGTGCGGCGGATGCAGGTGGTGGGCGATCCTGCCGCACTGCCTGCCGTGCAGGACGAGGTGCAGGCCGAGATCGACCGCGCCGAGGGCCGCGCGCAGCCTTTGCAGGGGATCGAGCGTTTCGCCTTCTACGACGCCGCCCGCCGTGCCTTCGCTGTCGTGCAGGTCGGTGACCCGCGACCCTATGGCTGCTTCCTGCTGCGCAAGGGCGTCATCGCCGGCGACATGCCGTAACCAGATCCAAACTCAAAATCCGGAACCCGACATGATCCAGTTTCCCGTGGATGTGACCCGCATCCTTCCCAACGACGGCTATGCCGGCGCCCTGGCCGGGCGGGTCTGGCGGCCGGGCATCGGCCCGTCGGTGGTGGCGGTGCGCGCCGACGGTGTGTACGACGTGACCGCGTCCTTCCCCACCATGAGCGAACTGGCCGCCCGGCCCGACCCGGCGGCGGACCTTTCCGCGGCGGCGGGAGAGCGCATCGGCGCGCTGGCCGACATTCTCGCCAACACGCCGCCGGACGGTCGTGACGCCGATGCCCCCTGGCTGCTGGCGCCGACCGACCTTCAGGTGTTGAAGGCTGCCGGCGTCACATTCGCCGTGTCGATGCTGGAGCGGGTGATCGAGGAGCGCGCCCGCGGCAATCCCGACGCCGCCGAGGCGATCCGCGCCGAGGTGCAGCGGCTGGTCGGCGACGATCTGGCGGCGCTGAAGCCCGGCTCCGAAGCGGCGCTGAGCCTGAAGGAGGTGCTGATCGCCCAGGGCGCCTGGAGCCAGTATCTTGAGGTAGGCATCGGCCCCGATGCGGAGGTCTTCACCAAGGCGCCCGTCCTGTCGGCGGTCGGCACGCTGATGGATGCCGGGCTGCACCCGAAATCGACCTGGAACAACCCGGAGCCGGAGGTGGTGCTGATCGTCGCCCCCGATGGGCGCATCACCGGGGCGACGCTGGGCAACGACGTCAACCTGCGCGATTTCGAAGGGCGCTCGGCCCTGCTGCTGTCGAAGGCAAAGGACAACAACGCGTCCTGCGCCATCGGTCCCTTCATCCGCTTCTTCGACAAGACCTTCACGCTCGACGACGTGCGGACGACCGATGTCGCCCTGACGGTGGAGGGGCCGGAGGGCTTCCAGCTGGCGGGCCTGTCCTCCATCTCCCGCATCAGCCGCGATCCGGAGGACCTCGTCGCCCAGACCATCGGCCCGGTCCATCAATATCCCGACGGCTTCGCCCTGTTCCTCGGCACCATGTTCGCGCCCACCCAGGACCGCGACAATCCCGGCGGCGGCTTCACCCACAAGGAGGGCGACATCGTCACCATCGCGGCGCCCAAGCTGGGCGCGCTGGTCAACCGCATGCGGCCGAGCGACGCCTGCGAGCCCTGGAGCACAGGCATCGTCGAGCTGATGCGCTCGCTGGTCCGGCGGGGAGCGCTGAGGGGGTGATGGGGCCTCTCCCTCTCCCCCCCGGGGAGAGGGTCGGGGTGAGGGGGCGGCACAGGGTGGCTATCCCGAGAATCCCCGCCGCGCATCCCCCTCACCCTAACCCTCTCTCCGGGGGGAGAGGGGATTTGACGGATCGTGACCCATCACATCACGGCGCCGATCTGCCAGGGCACGAATTCGTTGTCGCCGATGCCGTTCTCCTCGCTGCGGGTGCGGTGGCCCGACGCGGTGTCCAGCATCAGGCGGAACAGGGCGGCACCGGCCTCCGTCACGCTGGTGCCGCCGTCCAATACGGCGCCGCCGTTGAAATCCATATCCTCGCCCATGCGGGCATACAGCGCGCTGTTGGTGGCGATCTTCAGGGACGGCGTCGGCTTGCAGCCGTAGGTCGATCCGCGGCCGGTGGTGAAGGCGATCAGATTGGCGCCGCCCGCCACCTGACCGGTGGCCGACACCGGGTCGTAGCCGGGCGTGTCCATGAAGACGAGGCCGTGGTCGGTCACCGGCTCGGCATAATCCACCACGGCGTTCAGGCGGGTGCCGCCGCCCTTGGCGACCGCGCCCAGCGATTTCTCCAGGATGGTGGTGATGCCGCCGGCCTTGTTGCCGGGCGACGGGTTGTTGTTCATGTCGCCCTTGTGCATGCGGGTGTAATCCTCCCACCAGCGGATGCGGTCCATCAGCTTGTCGGCGATGGCGGGGGAGGCGGCACGGGCGGTCAGCAGATGCTCGGCGCCATAGATCTCCGGCGTTTCGGACAGGATGGCGGTGCCGCCATGGGCGACCAGCAGATCGACCGCGGCGCCCAGAACCGGGTTGGCGGTGATGCCGGAATAGCCGTCGGAGCCGCCGCATTGCAGCCCGACCGTCAGGTGGCTCGCCGGCACCGGCTCGCGCCGGATGTCGTTGGCGATGGGCAGCATGGCATGGACCAGGGCGACGCCGCGCTCGATCGTCTCGCGGGTGCCGCCTTCCTCCTGAATGGTCAGGGTGGCGATCAGCCCGTCCGGGCGCGGGGCCAGCGTCTGGGCCAAGGGGGCGATCTGGTTCATTTCGCAGCCCAGCCCGATCAGCAGCAGCCCGGCGAAATTGGCGTGGTCGGCATAGCCGCGGAGCGTGCGACGCAGGATCGCCATGCCTTCGCCCGTGCCGTTCATGCCGCAGCCGGTGCCGTGGACGATGGCGACCACCCCGTCGACGTTCGGGTAATCGGCCAGCGCAGTCCCGTTGAAGGCATCGGCGATGCGCTTGCAGACGGTGGCGGAGCAGTTCACGCTGGCGATGACGCCGATGTAGTTGCGGGTGGCGACCTGCCCAGACGGCCGGCGGATGCCGAGAAAGGTCGCCTGCTCCCCACCGCGCTCGGCCTCGACGATGCGGGTGGAGCCATGGTCGAGCCGGGCCTCTCCCATGCCGAGATTGTGGACGTGGACATGCTGGCCGGGATCGATCGGCTGGGTGGCGACGCCGATCACCTGTCCGTATTTGACCACCGGTTCGCCGGGCGCCACCGCGCGGATGGCGATCTTGTGGCCGCTGGGGATGGTGGCGGCGGCGGTGCCGGCGAAGCTGCCGACGCCGACCGGGCTGCCCGCGGGGATCTCGCGTGTGGCGACCGCCACGCTGTCCGACGGGTTCAGCAGGAGAAGTTCTGGAACGGAAGTCGGCATCGGTCAGGTCCTTGGATAAGGAAAGCGAGGATGGCGGATTTCGTCAGTCCAGCCGGTAGAAGGTCGCGGCATTGCCGCCGAACACGGCGGGATGCGCCTCCGCGGGGATCAGTCGGCGGCACATGTCCAGCCAGCCGGGATAGTCGCCGGCGAGCCGCAGGACCGGCCAGTCGCTGCCCCAGATCAGCCGGTCGGTGCCGAAAAGCGCGATCAGCCGCCGGACATAGGGGCGGATGTCGTCGATGCCGGTGCGCTCGCCCGCCTCGGTCAGCAAACCGGACAGCTTGCACCAGACATTGGGCAGGGCGGCGAGGGCGCCCATGTCCTCCGCCCAGCCGGGGGTGCCACCGCTGGCGATCTCCGGCTTGGCGGCATGGTCGATGACGATGGACAATGCCGGGTGGCGCCGGGCGAAGCGCAGCAGCGACGGCAGGTGGCGCGGCAGGACCAGCGCGTCGAAGCTCAGCCCCATCTCGGCCATCGCCGATGCCGCCGGGTCGATGGCGGCATCGTCGAGCCAGTCGGATGCCTCCGCCTGCACCATCGGCCGCAGCCCCTTCAGCTTTGGGCGGGCGGCGAGCCCCCGCACCCGCTGCGGCGCGTCCGGCGCCTTCAGGTCGGTCCAGCCGACCACGCCGCGGATGAAGCTGTGCCGGGCGGCGAGGTCGAGCATGAAGTCGGTATCGGCTTCAGTGCACAGGGTCTGGACCAGGACCGTGCCGTCGACACCGGCCTCCAGCAGCAGCGGCAGCAGGTCGGGCGGCAGGAAGTCGCGGTGGATGGGGCCGAGATCCGGCGGCGGCCATTCGCCCCGGCGGGCGGCCATCAGCCAGAAATGCTGGTGGGCGTCGATGCGCATCGCTTACCCCTCCACCGGAACAGGCGCCGCCTCATCCAGCAGGCCGCGTGACTTCAACGCCTGCCAGAAGGCGGCGGGGATCGGCGCCTGTGCCCAGGCAAGGTTGGTCGCCAGCTGGCCGGCGTTGCGCACCCCGGTGACACAGGAGGCGACTGCCGGATGGGCCAGCGGGAATTGCAATGCCGCGGCGGGAAGCTCCACGTCGAACTCGCGGCAGGCGGCGGCGAGCGCCTCCACCCGCGCCACCGTCTCCGGCGGGGCGTCGGCGTAGTTGAACTTGCCATTGCCGGCGAGGATGCCGGAATTGAACACCCCGGCGGCGACGATCCGGACGCCGGATGCGAGGCAGCGCTCCAGGAAGGGCGACAGGCTGGACTGTTCCAACAGGGTGTAGCGGCCGGCCAGCATGGTGCAGTCGAGATCGACTTCGCTCATGGCATCCAGCGCCGCCTCCCATTCGTTGACGCCGAGGCCGATGGCCGCCACCGCACCGTCGCGCCGCAACTCCTCCAGCGCACGGAATCCGCCGCCGCGGGTCAGCGCGTCCCAGTGATGGGCATGGGCATCGCCATGGGTGACACGGCCGATGTCGTGGACATAGAGGATGTCGATGCGGGCAAGGCCGAGGCGCTGGAGCGAATCCTCGACCGAGCGCAGGATGCCGTCGCGGGAGTAATCATAGACCGGGTGGAAGGGCAGGGGATCGGCCCAGCCGTTGGCATCGACGCCATGGACCCGCGCACCGTCGGCATTGGGGCGGATCAGCCGGCCGGCCTTGGTGGACAGCACGAAGTCGTCGCGCGGCCGGTCGCACAGCGCAGCACCCAGCCGCCGCTCCGACCGGCCATAGCCGTAATAGGGGGCGGTGTCGAAATAGCGGATTCCGGCATCCCAGGCCGCCGCGACGAGCTGATCGGCCTCGGCCGGATCGGTAGGGCGGTAGAGCCCGCCCAACTGCGCGCAGCCGAGCCCCATCACCGGGAGTGACAGGCCGGAGCGCGGCAGGGTGCGGCGGTCGGTCAAATTCATCGGGATCGCCTCGACTGCGGAGAACTCGATAGGGGAGAAAGTGGCGTGCGCGGCGAGGGACCGGGCACCGCGCACGCCCAAGGCCAGGAGAAGAGGGTGCGGGGCTCAGTACAGGATGTTCTGGGCTTCCGGCGTTGCCAGATTGGCCTTGGTCACCAGCACCACGCCGGTGTCGAGCGCCTTTTCGACCTTCTCGCGCTTGGTCAGCTTGACCGCCGTCTGCACCCCCAGATAGCCCATCTGGTAGGAGCCCTGGACGGCGATGGCTTCCAGCGTGCCGTCCTTGACGAAGCCCTGGAGGTCCTGGTTGCCGTCGAAGCCGACGGCGACGATGTGGCCGGCCTTGCCGCTCTGGGCCAGCGCGCGGCCCATGCCGATGGCGGTCGGCTCGTTGGCGCCGAAGATGCCCTTCAGGTCGGGGTTGGCGGCCAGCACGTCGGTGGTCTGGTTCAGCGCCGTCGCCATCTGCGACTGCGAATAGAAGGGACCGACGATCTCCAGCTTGGAATGCTCCTTGATGTATTTGGTGAAGCCGCCGACCCGGCCGATCTCCGACCCGGCGCCGGCGACATAGGACATGATGGCGATCCTGCCGGTGGTGCCGACCTTGTCGATCAGCGCCTTGGCGCACAGCTCGCCCGCCTTGACGTTGTCGGTGGACAGCATGGCCTGGTAATACTGCTTGCCGGCGTCGGAAACGGGGGAGTCGATCAGCACCACCGGAATCTTCGCCTCCCACGCCTTCTTCAGGGCCGGGACCAGCGCGTCGGGATCGGAGGGGGCCAGCACGATGCCGGCGACCTTCCGGTTCACCGCGTTCTCCACCATGTTGACCTGATCGGCGATGGCCGATTCCGCCGCCGGACCCTGGAAGGTCATGGTGTAGCCGTCCGCCTCCTTCTGGGCGGTGGCGGCGCCCTTCTGCACATTCTGCCAGAAGGTGGAGTTCACGGTCTTCACCACCACCGCGATTTCTTTATCCGCAGCCAATGCCGAGCCGGCGGCGAGAGCGATGGCGGACGCCAGACAGGCCGAAACGAAGCGCTTCATGGTTTCACTCCCCGTTGGATCGTTTGCTTTTGAACGAGCCGGTCAGCGCCGGTTGCGGATCTGGTCGATCCAGACGGTCAGCAGGATGACCAGGCCGATGATGATCTGCTGGGTGAAGGACGACACGCCGTTCATGTTCAGCCCGTTGCGCAGGATGCCGATCACGAAGGCGCCGATGGCGGTGCCGGAGATCGTGCCGACCCCGCCGATCAGCGAGGTGCCGCCGATGACCGCGCTGGCGATGGCGTCCAGCTCGTACATCACGCCTTCGTTGGGTTGGGCGGTGACGAGACGGGACATCAGCACGCAGCCGGTCAGGCCGGCCAGCGTGCCGGACAGCACATAGGTGAACAGGGTGACGCCGGCGACGTTGACGCCGGACAGCCGCGCCGCTTCCGCGTTCGACCCCACGGCGTAGATGTGGCGGCCCAGCGTGGTGCGGCTCAGCATCACCGCGACGGCGATGGCGATGACCACCATCAGCACCACCGGATAGGGGATGCCGGGGAAGACCACGTCGGGAAAGCCGTCCTCGCCGATGCGGACGATGCGGAACATGGCGCCGTTGCCAAGCTCGCCGAAGGATTCGCCCAGGCCCGACACGGCGCGGGCGCCGGTGATCTGCAAGGCGACGCCGCGCGCCACCATCATCATGCCCAGCGTGGCGATGAAGGGCGGCAGCTTCAGCCGCGTCACGCACAGCCCGTTCAGCAGGCCGCAGAAGGCACCGACCAGGATGCCAAGCCCCATGCCCAGCGGCACCGGCGCCCCTGCCTTGACCGCCAGCGCCGCCACCACGCCCGCCAGCGCCAGGACGGACCCGACCGACAGGTCGATGCCGCCGGTGATGATGACGCAGGTCGCGGCGATGCCGAGATAGGCGATGGACGTCACCTGCAAGGCGATGGTCATGCCGTTGCCGACGCTGAGGAAGGCGTCGCTGGTCATGGAGAAGACGGCGACCAGAACCAGAAGCCCGGCGAGCGCGGCGAATTTCTGGATGAGATCCTTGCGCCGGTCGTTCATCACCCGGCCATTCATCGCCTGCGGGCCGTCGATTGTAGGCTGGCGCGGGGAAGCGGCTGTCTCAAGAAGCTTGGTGGTCGGATTGCTCATGGCGTTTCGGCTCCCGGCGCCGCCGGGCGGCCATGGCCCGAGGCGAAATGCATGATGTCTTCCTGGCTGGTCTCGCGCGTGTTCAGCACGGCGGTGATCCGCCCTTCGTGGAAGACGGCGACACGGTCGGTCAGGCCGAGGATCTCCGGCAGTTCGGAGCTGATGAGGACCACGCCGATCCCCTCGGCGGCCAGCCGGTCGAGAAGCTGGTAGATGGCGAACTTGGCGCCGACGTCGATGCCGCGCGTCGGCTCGTCGAAGAACAGGATGCGCGACTGGCGGAACAGCCACTTGGCGATGACGATCTTCTGCTGGTTGCCGCCGGACAGCAGCCGGGCCACCTGATGCGGCGACGGCGTGCGGATCGACAGCATCTGGATGTAGCGCCAGGCCGCCTGTTCCTCCGCCTTGCGGTCGATGAAGCCGAGCGCGTTGGACACCGCGCCCATGTTGGCCAGCGTCAGGTTCTGGGTGACCGACATCTTGACCGCCAGCCCATGGCTCTTGCGGTCCTCCGACAGGTAGGCGATGCCGTGGGCGATGGCGTCGCGCGGGGTCTTCACCGTGATCTCGCGGCCGCCCAGCCGGATGGTTCCGGCATCCGGCGGGTCGGCGCCGAAGATCGCCCGCGCCACCTCGGTCCGGCCGGCGCCCATTAGCCCGGCGAAGCCCAGGATCTCGCCGCGCCGCAACTCGAACCCGACATCGTGGAAGACGCCGCGGTGGGTCAGTCCGCGCACCTCCATCAGCACGTCGGATGTCGGAACGGAGGTGCGCTCCGGGAACTTGTCGTCCAGCGAGCGGCCGACCATCAGCGCCACGATCTCGTCGATGCAGGTGTCGGCGAAATTGCGGGTGTCGACGTAGCGGCCGTCGCGCAGCACCGTCACCCGGTCGACGATCAACGCCATCTCGTCCAGCCGGTGGGAGATGTAGACGATCCCCACCCCCTGGTCCTTCAGTTCGCGGATCACCTGGAACAGCAGGGCGGTTTCGGATTCGGTCAGGGACGAGGTCGGCTCGTCCATGATGACGATCTCGGCGTTCAGCGACAGCGCCTTGGCGATCTCCACCATCTGGCACTGGGCGACCGACAGCGATTTGACGGGCGCTTCGGGGCGGATGTCGACGCCCAGCCGGTCGAGGCAGGCCTGGGCCTGCCGGCGCAGCGCGGCGCGATCCACGAAGCATTTGCTGGGCCAGCCGCGTTTCGGCTCGCGCGCCAGGAAGATGTTTTCGGCCACGCTCAGATGCGGGACGAGGTTGAGTTCCTGGTGGATGATGGCGATGCCCGCCCGCTCGGCGTCGAGCGAGGAGGCGAAGCGCCGGACCTCGCCCTTGTAGGTGATGCTGCCCTCGTCGGGCTGGTATTGGCCGCTGATGATCTTCATCAGCGTCGATTTGCCGGCCCCGTTCTCGCCGCAGAGCGCGTGGACCTCGCCCCGGCGCAGGTGGAAGCCGACGCCGTCCAGCGCCAGCACGCCGGGGAACCGCTTGGTGATGTCGTCCAGCCGCAGCAGCTCGGTTCCCGCCGCCGCAGGGGGAAACCGGCCGGGGGCCGTGTCGAGCGACGCTTGCTGCATGGCACCTCCCCATCCGGTGCGTCCGGCTTGTCCGGGCCGCACCGTCTGGCTGCGTTGTCGAGCAAACCGCTTGGTCCGGCCGGCAGTGCCGTTCGTCGGGTCACGGCCGGGACGGCGTCACTCCGCCGCGCGCACCTGCTGGCGCTGACGGCCGAGGCCCTGGATCTCCAGCTCGATCCGGTCGCCCGGCTTCAGGTAGGTCGGCGGCTTCAGCCCCAGCCCGACGCCCGGCGGCGTGCCGGTGGAGATGACGTCGCCGGGATGGAGGCTCATGAACTGCGACAGGTAGGAGACGATGTGGGCGACGCCATAGACCATCGTCCGGGTCGAACCGTTCTGATAGCGGTGGCCGTTGACCTCCAGCCACATGTCCAGCGCCTGCGGGTCGGGAACCTCGTCCTTCGTCACCAGCCAGGGGCCGATGGGCCCGAAGGTGTCGCAGCTCTTGCCCTTGGTCCACTGGCCTTGGCGCTCGATCTGGAACTCACGCTCCGACAGGTCGTTGACGACGCAATAGCCGGCGACATGGTTCAGCGCCTCGGCCTCCGACACGTATTTGGCGGTCTTGCCGATGACGACCCCCAGTTCCACCTCCCAGTCGGTCTTGGTCGAGCCGCGCGGGATCTCCACCGGATCGTCCGGACCCTGGATGGCTGAGGTCGCCTTCATGAAGATTACCGGCTCCGACGGTACGGCCGCCCCGGTTTCCGCCGCATGGTCGGAATAGTTGAGGCCGATGCAGACAAACTTGCCGGTGCCGGCCACGCAAGGACCCAGGCGGGTGGAGGCGTCGACCACCGGCAGGCTGTCCACCGGCAATGCCGCGATCTCCGCCAATCCTTCGGGCAGCAGCCAGCGGCCGGCGATGTCGTCGACATGGGCGGACAGGTCGCGGATGCGGCCCTGGGCGTCGAGCAGTCCAGGCTTCTCGGCCCCCCGCGGGCCATGGCGCAGAAGTTTCATCGAGCGTTTCCCGAGTTTCTTGTCGTGATTGCGGACCGGCCGGGCCGATCGGGTGCCGGTCAGGTATTGGACCAGCCGCCGTCGATGGCGATGGCCTGCCCGGTCATGAAGGAGGAGTCGTCGGACGCGAGATAGACGGCGAGCTTCGCCACTTCCTCCGCCGTGCCCAGCCGGCCCATCGGCTGGCGGGCGATGAAGGCGGCGCGCGCGGTGTCGTAATCGCCCAGCGCCCGCATGCGGTCATGCAGCGACGGGCTGTCCACCGTGCCGGGGCAGATGGCGTTCACACGGATGCCGCGGGTGACGTAATCGGCGGCGACCGACTTGGTCAGGCCGATCACCGCCGCCTTGGTGGTGCCGTAGATGAAGCGGTTCGGCGCCCCGATGATGGAGGAGGCGACCGACGACATGTTGACGATCGATCCGCCGCCCGCCTCCAGCATTCCCGGAAGGAAGGCGCGGATCATCCGGTACATCGAGCGGACGTTCAGCGTGACGGCGAAGTCGAAGGCATCCTCGTCGCAGTCCAGCACCGTGCCGGCATGGACATAGCCGGCGCAGTTGAACAGCACCGACGGCGCCGGCACATCCGCCGCGAAGGCGAGGATCGCCGCCGGATCGCAGACGTCGAGGCGGCGGGTGGTGATGCCGGGCATCCCGGCCAGTTCCGACAGCAGGCCGTCGTTGATGTCGGTCGCCACCACGCTGGCGCCCTCCTCGGCGAAGGCCAGCGCGGCGGCGCGCCCCATGCCCTGCGCCGCGGCGGTAACGACGGCGGTCTTTCCCTGCAATCTGGCGGTCATGGCCGTGTGTTCCCCCCATTCGATGTCCGGCTGGCCGGGCCGCCGCCGCATGCATCGTTGTCAATACAATCCGTTTTGCGGATCGTATGTTTTATATACACAGCGGCGTTGCGCCTGTAAATCGATCCGTCAGTCGAAGGAGAAGTTTTCCGATATACGCCGACTGGCCTCGTCCAGGGCTGCGACGATCTCTTCCGGCTCCTTCGGAACCTGCCGGGTGCGCAGGTATGGGCAGGTGAGGGCGGCGATGGCGCCGCCTTCGCGCCGGTCGATCACCGGACAGGACAGGTCGACCACGGCCTCGGTGATCCCGCTGGGGCGGGCGACATGGCCGGCGGCGCGGATGGCGTCCAGCGTCCGGCCCAGCGCATCCAGGTCAATCCAGGGATCCTCGCGCCGCAGTTCCTCATAAAGGATATGGCGGCGGCGGGCGCTCATGAACGCCATCAGGCAATGGCCGGAACCGGTCAGGATCAGGGGCTGGCGGTAGCCGATGCGGACGGTGAAGCCGATGTGGCTCGTGCTCTCAACACGCGCCACCACTGCGATCTGCGTGCCGGACTTGACGGCAAGATGGCAGGAATAGCCGGTCGTTTCGGCGAAGGCGTTCATGAAGGGCAGGGCGATTTCGATCAGCGATCGGTTGACCGGCCGGTTCATGCCCAACCGGAACAGCCGGTCGGTGACCTGGAAGCGATCATCGCCTTCCAGCCGCTCTATGTAGCCGCGCTGTGCCAGCACGGAGACCATGCGGAAGATCTCGCCCTTAGTCCGCCCCACGCCGTCGCCGATCTGTTGCAACGACTGGGGGGCGCGGCATTCGGACAGGAACTCCAGGATGTCCAGCCCCTTTTCCAGCGCCGGGGCGGAATATCGCCGCTCTCGATCGGGGGCATTGGGCAACTCGTCAGGCGTATCCGTCGGATCGATGTCGGTCCCGCTCACGCTGGCGTCCTCTCCTGTGCGGATGTCGGTGCGTTTTACCTATGTTTCTCCCGTTTCATCAGAAATACAATGCCGGACTGGCCAGCCCCATCGGCGGCCAACGCCGACCTGACAACGCCATACCGAGGCAGGAACTGGCTGTGAACGCACGGCGATCCGATGGAAGCTTTGATCGATGTGATCCAGGACCTGAAGATTGGGCAGAAAGCCGATCAATGACAGAGAGATGTTCAGGGGCGCGACCATGATGAAGAAGAGTTCCCTTCATATGGCGGTCCTGGCCCGTGAAGGACATTGCGCTACTGCCGGCTGTTCAGCGCCACCCGCTCAACTTCTGTTTGGTCACACAAAACTTGGAAGAGCCCCTTGTTCCATGCCGCTTCAAAGCCTCGCCTAGGCCCAGTCCATTCATGGCGACAAGGCTTCGATATCCGAGGTCTCGACCGTGGCTCGAGGGTGTGTTCGGCCGGCGCTTACGGCCTGCCGGTTTCGTTATTCTTCTTCGCCCGCTCCTTCTTCGCTTGATCGTGATGCCACTTGATGGCGAAGAACATGCCCGTGCCTAACACAATAATCTTGAACGGAAAGAAGACTAAAGGGAACCAATCATACATTTTGAATATCTCCAGGCTATGACACCATCTATCGTCAGGAGAACGTGACGGCAGTCAGGTCGAGTGCGAGTCTTTGCCTGCGGGCGGGGCCACAGGAGGCCGGGTTGGTGCGGCTGTACCGAAACGGGCTTCCTCGGCCTTGTAGAAGTACTGGCTGGCCACCAGCCAACCCTTCAACGGCCGCAAGGGCGGAATACAGGTCAGCAACAGGAACGGCAGGGTCGTGACGAGGTGCACCCAGTAAGGGGCCTCGAACTCAGCCTCGATCCAGAACGCCAGGATGACCGTGGGAATGCAGGCGAAGCAGATGACGAAGAAGGCGGGGCCGTCGGCCGGATCGGCGTAGGAGTAGTCCAGGCCACAGACCTCGCAGTGGGGGCGCAGCGTCAGGAAGCCGCTGAACAGATGACCCTGGCCGCAGCGTGGACAGCGACCACGCAGGCCGGTGCTGAAAGGCGGAAGAGGCGGCCACTCCTGTTCGGATGACATCGCGTGTTCCTTCGGGAGGCAATGGCAGACAACATCTGCATGCAATGGGAAATCGTATGCTCCACGGCACCGTACAATGTCAACCCAAATGCATGCAATGTGCCGGCGGGATTCATACAACCATGGAAGACATGGCAGGTGCCTCGGCAAGAAGGTCGGCCACTTGCCGCAATGCCTCGCGCACACCCTGGCGGTCCTTCGGGGTGCCGAGCGCGACACGGACAGCCTCCGGCGGCGTCGACACGGCAAAGGCATCGCTGCCGACGATACCAATCCCCGTTCCACGCAGGCGCATGATGAACTCACCGCGGGTCCACTCGTCAGGCAGCCTTAGCCATAGGTGGAATGCACAAGGGCTGGCCACGATGGCCCCTGGCGGCAGCGTCTCCCTCGCGATCGCGTGCCGCGCCGCCGTCTCCTGCCTGATGCCCGCGACGATACTCGCCGCTTTGCCATTGTCGATCCAGCGTGTCGCCAGCGCCGTGGTCAGCGGCGACGCCATGCCCGTCGTAGCCCGCACAGCCGCGGCCAGCCGGGAAACCTGGCGGGGCTCGGCAGCGGCGAGGTAGGCGATGCGGAGTGCCGGTGAGACAGATTTGGCCAAGCCGGAGACGTGGAAGACGGACTCGGGCGCCAGCGCCGCCAGAGGAGGTGGCGCATCGGGTGCCAGGGCGCCGTAAGCGTCATCCTCGATGATGCGCACGTCATGCTGGCGCGCAATGGCCACCAACGCCTTGCGTCGGTCCAGCGGCTGTGTCGCCGTGGTGGGATTGTGCAAGGTCGGGGTGCAATACAGCGCCTTGGGGCGATGGGTCCGGCAGGCCTCCTCGAAGGCCTCGGGCAGCAGGCCGTCGCCGTCCATGGCCAGTGGCGCGAGCCGCAGCCGCAGATGCGCCGCCAAGCTGCGGAAGCCCGGATAGGTCAGTGCCTCGCAGCACACCACGTCGCCCGGCTCGCACAGGACGCTGAGCGAGGCCAGCAAGGCGCCCTGTGCGCCCGCGCAGACCAGCACCCGCTCCGCGGGGACGGCTAAGCGGCCTTCCAGCCAACGCGCTCCGGCCTGACGGTCGGCCTGGCTGCCGCCGACCTGCTGGTAGCGAAGCAGCAGATCCAGGTCCAACTCAGCTGCGAAGGCGCCCATGTCTTGCCGCAGGTCGTCCTGCAAGCCCGGCCCCATGGGTAGAGGCGGCGCGTTCATCTGGAGATCGGCGGGATGCGCCGCCTGCCGGGGGTCGGGCGGCATCGGCGGTGCGGTTCGGCTTGCGCACACGAAAGTGCCCCGGCCGACGTGCCCTTCCACCAGACCGCGTCGTGCCGCCTCGGCATAGGCGCGCGTAACGGTGGTAAAATCGACGCCCAGCTTCCTGGCAAGGAGACGCTGCGGCGGTAGGCGAGTCCCCTGTGTGACGTGCCCTGCCCGAATGCCCTCTTCCAGGGCATCGGCGATGGAGTGGTACACCGGGCCTGCCGAGCGATCGATTGTCGGCACCCAAACCAGATCGTCAGCGGAGCGCGACACGCATCACCCTCATCTACATACAATGCGGCATCGTAGTCCTAAATTGTATGCAGCTAAAGGAAATTCATGCTCTCACTCACCAGCTCGCGACGCCGGCAGGACGTGGAAAAAGGGTTGATGCAGCGCCCTCCGCAGTTTCTCCGGCGGATCGGCGGTCGCCCGATCTTGACCGGCCAGCCGGGAACAGCCTTCTTCCGCGTCCTGTTCGACGGTAGCTGTCGGCGGGTCGCGCGGGCTCTACCCAGGCTGACCCGGTGCGATCAGGCTCAGTCCCAGGCGGCCGCGGGCGAAATTCAGGTAGGACACAGCGCTTCTCCAGTCGCCCTTGCTCCAGGCTCCCTCCGCGGTGGACAGGGTGGTGTTTATGGTGCCTGCCTCCGAGGGGGAGGGGACTTTCTTGCGGGCCTCCGCAAGCAGGTCAGGAAATTGCCGGGCGAGGTCCGGCGCGGGCGGAGTCTGTGCCGAGGCAGGGATGCTGAGGGCGATGCCGCCGATGATGGCCGCAACATGGAGCATTTTCATGGAGCATTCCTGGACAGTGAAGCCATTTTTCCGGATATGGCGGCGGGCAGGACCTTCGCAATCCCTCCAATTTCGGGGTCGTCACGCGAGAGCGGGACGCGGGTCCATGTCGGGGGCGGTGTCGCCGACCGACATCTGCGACAGCACGCTGCTGCGGTCGACCGACCGCCGCTCCCCATCCAACCGTTCGATCAGCAGAAAGGCACGTTCGGCGCTGCCGAGCAGGCCGAGCAGCGTTCCGCGCTCGCGCGGGCTCAGCCCCTCATGGCTCAGGCAGGTGCGGCGCAGCGCGGCGAGCGCCTCGACACGGCGTGACGCCTCGACCGGCTGAGAGGCGCCCGGCTGAAGCGCCTTCATCGCCTCGTCCAGCCGGCCGACCAGCCCGGACACCAGGTCCCGGCCCTGCGGGGAGAAATCCTCCTCCTTCACGCGCAGGGCCACCTGATGAAGCGTTTCGCCGAGGCTTTCAGCGAAATCCGCCTCCTCGATCAGGCTGGCGACGAGGTCCGCCTGCGGGTAGGGCTGGTCCGGCTTCAGCAGGGTGGCGGCGAAGGTGCCGATATTCCGGCTGAGGATGCCGATCGCCATGCGGTGCGCGCCGGGGTCCTTCGGTGCGTGGGGCGCGGCACTCGCCATGGCAAGGAACAGGGTGCTCGCCTCCAGATGGCGGGCGATCTCCTTCTGCAGGGCGGGGATGCCGGCGGCGAGATCGCCGCGCCGGTCCGCCGTGAGATACCGCGGCATCGAATAATCCTCGATATCCTCCGAGGAGTCGTGGCCGATGTGGCGCAGCACCCGTTCGAACACCCCGATGAAGGGGAACAGCAGCAGCACGTTGAAGATGTTGAAGACGGTCGAATAGAGGCCGATGGCGATCGGCACCAGCGGGTAGGTCTCCTTCCCGTTCACCACCACCGGAACCGACGGGTCGCCGCCGAACCACTGCATGGCGAAGCGCAGCACCTCCATCGAGATGAAGAACAGGGGGATCGTCACGCAGACGCCGATGATGTTGAAGGCGATATGGGCGTAGGCCGCGCGCTTGGCGTTCTTCGACAGGTTCAGGGAGGCGAGCCAGGAGGTGATGGTCGTCCCGAGATCGGCGCCGAGCGAGAAGGCGACCGCGGTCTGCCAATCGAGGATGCCGGCCGAGCCCAGCCCCATGACGATGCCGATGGTGGCCGACGAGGAGTGGATCATCGCCGTGACCAGGGCAGCGGTGGCGACGCAGACCAGCAGCCCGCCGAAATCCTCCGCCTGCAGGGACGAGATCGCCGACATCACCTCCGGCATCCCGCGCAGCGGGCGCAGTCCCCCGGTCATCAGGTTGAGACCGTAGAAGATCAGGGCGAAGCCCATGCAGGCGAGCGCAATGTTCTTCGTCTTCTCCGACTTCGCGAAGATATGGACGAGCGCGAAGACGCCGGCCAGCAGCAGGCCGAGCGGACCGAGCGGCAGCGCGATCAATCCGTTGCCGAGCGTCGTTCCGATGTTGGCGCCCATGATGACGCTGATCGCCGGGCGCAGCCCGACCACGCCGGCGTTGACCAGCCCGACGGTCATCACCGTCATCGCGGTGGAGGACTGGATGATGCCGGTGATGAAGGTGCCGGCCAGCACGCCCTTGACCGGGGTTCCGGCAAAGGTCGCGAGCAGGGCGCGCATCCGGTTGACGGCGACCGCCTGGATGCCGTTCGACATGAACTCCAGCCCCAGCATGAAGATGCCGAGCCCGCCGAGGACCGGCACGATGATTTGGGTGAAGACATCAACCTGCATGATGGATTCCTTGCCGTGCTCGGATTGCGGGAGCGGACGGTCGCGGGTGGTTCCGGTCGGGATCCTGTGTCATCGGCTGGAAGCGGCGGAAACCCAGGACGCCTGGACGAGTGCCACCAGGGGAGCCGGAAGCGGCACGTAGCCGAGGTCGGCGGCGTCCTGCTGCCACAGCGTCAATGCCGCGTCGAACAATCTCAGGGTGCGCCGTCCCTGCCCACTGTCGATCCGGTCCCGCGGCATCAGTGCGAAGACGGTGGCGGCGATCGGGTAGGCGTCGGTGGCGGTGGCCTCGGCCAGCAGAAGGGTGAAATGGGGGGCCCGGCTCCAGTCGGCGCTCGCCGCGGCGGCCTCGACCGTCTGGCGGGAGGGGGCGACGAACCGGCCGGCCCGGTTGCCCATCTCCGCAACCGGCAATCCCGCCCGCGCCGCCTGTCCGGCCTCGACATAGCCGATGGCGCCGGGGATCGCCTTGACCGTCTCGACGATGCCCTGGCTGCCACGTACCCCGGTGCCGGTCGGCCAGCGGAGTTCGGTGTCGACACCGACGCGCTCGCGCCAGGGTGCGCTTGCCTGCGCGAGGTAGGCGGCGAAATTATAGGTGGTTCCCGATCCCTCGGCGCGGTGGACGACGGTGATCGGCTGGTCGGGCAGGGGAAGCCCCGGATTGAGCGCCGTGAGTGCTGGATGCGACCAGGAGGTGACGGTTCCCAGATAGATGTCGGCCAGAACCGCGCCCGAGAGGCGCAGCTTGGCGACGCCGGAACCCGGAGGGGCGGCGGGCAGGTTGGCGACGACCGCGATGCCGCCCATCGCGATGGGGAACTGCATGAGCCGGTGGCGATCAAGATCTTCGCCGTTGAGCGGCACATCGGAAGCGGCGAAATCCACCGCGCCGGCGATCACCCGCATCGTGCCGGCCAGGGACCCGACCGGCTCATAATCCAGCCCGCCGTCCGGGGACGGGAAATCGCCGCCGTCGGCCTCGGCCGTCCGGAAACGCTCGCCCCACTGATGCAGCAGGGGGAAGGCAAAGGTCGACCCAGCCCCGGCGACGGGTTCGGCCTGTGCCGGGACAACTGTCATCACGCTTAAGCATGCGAGTACAGCCAGCAGGAACCGTGGCATTCCGCACCCATCACTTAGAACAAAGGAGCCGGTTTTCCGGGTTTTATTTCTGCTGGGATCGTATTTGTTTACGGTGACGAACAGATGACAGCGCGATGCGGGATCGCCAAAGAGCGGAATACCTATCCGAATTCCCAATGCGTGCCGGAACGACATGCCGGTCAACGGCAAATCTCCGCCGGAGCCGGCAACCGCCGCAACCGTTCGCGCCCTCCTCTGTTATGTCCGGGCGACGGGAGGGGAGCGGCCCGGTCATCTCCTCCTGACCATGGGCCGAGCGGCCCGTTGCAATGAAAGGACGAGCACCGGCATGGGGTATGAACTGGTTCGGGACGAAACCACCGATGCAGCCGTGCGCCGGATCATCAGCGAGCAGCTCGGCGCAGCCGCCGAGGCTCTTCAGGATGCCGGCTCTTCCCGGCACAAGGCCGTGCACGACGCCCGCAAGGCGTGCAAGAAGGCCCGCGCCGCCCTGCGGCTCGCTCGGGGAGCCGTGGGCGGCAAGGCCTTCCGGCGGCTCAACACCGCGATCCGTGACGCCCAGGGCGGGCTTGCCGGCGCCCGCGACAGCGCGGTCATCATCCAATCCCTGGACAAGCTGCGCTCGCATTCGCAAGAGGAGCTGGAAACCGCGGGTGTCGCTGCGTTCCGCGAACATCTTGTCGAGCGCTGCCGCAGGATCGAGGCCGAGCAGCTGAACAGTGCCGAAGGCTTCGAACCGGTCGTTGCCATGCTGCGCTCCGCCCACGCGGAGGCGGGAAACCTGTCGATTTCGGAACGGGGGTTCGACGTCTTCCGTCCCGGCCTCCGCCGGATCTACAAGACCGGGCGCTCCATGCGGAACGATGCCTTTCAGACCTCCGAAACCGCTCATGAATGGCGCAAGCAGGTCAAGAATCTTTGGTACTCGGTTCGCCTGATCGAGCCGGTCTGGCCGGGGCCGCTTGGCTGTCTCGGAGGGGAACTGGAGGACCTCAGCGAACGGCTGGGCGACCATCATGACCTCGCCGTCCTGCTGCACGCGGCAACCGAGGCGGAACTGAACGACGACACGGTCGCGGCTCTGAAGGCGGCGGTCGAACGGCGTCACGCCGCACTCGAACGGAAAAGCGTTCCGCTGGGAGGAAAGATCTTCGCCGAACGGACGGACTGCTTCCTTGACCGCATCGAGACCTACTGGGCGATCTGGGTGTGAAGCGGCACGGGCGCGCGACGACCACCAGACGATCGCTGAGGAAGGCGCGGCCGACCAGGCTCTCGTCTGGATCGGGATTGACCCGGATCACGAGGTCGAACCCTTCCTCGATCATGTCGACCGCGCGATCCTCGGTCGTCACTTCGAACCGGACTTCGGGGTACCGAAGCGCGACGTCGGCGGCAAGCCAAGGACGTCGCCATCGCGGCGCGATTCAAGCCGAATGGCTTCCGACAAACCCGGAGCGGTTCACTCACAGCACCAGGGCTGCGGCGGCCCAGACGGCCAGGGCGCCGACCGTCCCCTGGATCAGGGTTCCCAGGGTCTGCAGCCGATAGCCGTCGCGCGTGGTCATGTTCGAGAACTGCGTGACCACCCAGAAGAAGCTGTCGTTGGCGTGGGAGACCACCATCGCCCCGGCGCCGATGGCCACGGTCACCAGCGCCTTGGCGGTGTCGCTGTCGAGGCCCAGTGCCGGCAGCAGCGGAGCCATGAGGCCGGCGGTCGTGATGATCGCGACGGTGCTGCTGCCCTGCGCCGTCTTGATGCCGGCCGCCACCAGGAACGGCAGCCAGATCCCGAGGTTGGCGCTCGCCAGGCTCTCGCCGATGACCTTGGCGATGCCGGAGTTCTGCAGCACCTTGCCGAACGCGCCGCCGGCGCCGGTGATCGTGATGATGATCGCCGCATCGATCACGGCCTGTCCCACCCAGCCTGAGGTGGACAGCATCTCCCGGGTCAGCCGCTTCGGCAGCATCAGCGCCAGCCCGACGCCGATCAGAAGCGCCACGACGGGCTGGCCCAGGAAGGACAGGACCGGCACGAGGCCGCCCGTGCCGAACGGCTTGGCCGGCAGCTCGGCGATGGAGCGGAGCACGATCAGCAGGATGGGAACCGCGATCGGAACCAGCGCCTTGCCGGCCGACGGTGCATCGGCGTCGGCCTGCGGCGCGTCGCGGGCGGGTTCCTCGTCGGGACGGTAGGGCTCGATCGGCACGCGCGCGGCGAACAGGATGGCGAACAGCCAGCCGGCGGCTGTGGCGACGGCGCCGATCGCCATGCCCCACAGGATGACGAGCCCCAGGTCGGCGCCGAGGATGCCCGCCGCGGCGACCGGCCCAGGGGTCGGCGGCACCATGGTGTGGGTGGCGTACAGTCCGAGCGCAAGCGCGATGGATGTGGCGGCTAGGCTGATCCCGGCCTTGCGCGCCACAGCCTTGTTCAGGGACGACAGGATGACGAATCCGGAATCGCAGAACACCGGGATGGAAACCAGATAGCCCATGACGGACATGGCCAGCGGCGCGTTCCTCTCCCCGGTGATGCGCAGGATGCTGGAGGCGAGGCGGAAGGCGCCCCCGGATTTCTCCAGGAAAACGCCGATGATGGTCCCGGCGATGATGACGATGCCGATCGAGCCGATGGTGCCGCCGAACCCCTCGTTCACCGATTTCACCACCTCGGCCAACGGCATGCCGGACAGGATGCCGAAGCCGAACGCAGTGATGAGGAGCGCCAGGAAGGGGTGCAGGTTCAGCCGCGCGGTGGCGAGCACGATGAAGGCGATGGACAGCAACAGCAGCAGGACCAGCAGCACGGCGTCCCTCCCAAGCAGCGAAGTTCTCCAGGCCTACCATGCCCATCGGTGGCGCGGATTTGCTCCATTGGAGTGTTCGCGGCCTCATGAGGCTTGCCGCCCTTGGGGATTCCCCGTCGGATAAGCCCGTGGTCACCACCCTGCGGGGGACGCGTGTCCGCCGACTTGCGGCCCCGAGTAGCCTGATGGGCTCGATAACGCGCCAGGGCACCCGATGTGCCGGCAGCCGGCAGGAGCAGGGCATTCCGGGAGCACCGATGCACGAGATCGCCCCCAAGCGGGGGCTCTAACCCGTGGCACGCCGCAGCAGGGCCCGGCCGGCGAAGCGCAGGCGCTGCGACAGCGGGAAGCGGCGGAAGGTGGACTTGGCGGTGCCGCTGGTGAAGGCGGTGCGCTTGCCGTAGTCGATGGCGACCTCGACCACCACCGGGCCGTGCTTCGCCCGGGCGCGGGCCTCGCCGACGGCCGCGGCGATGCCGGCGTCGTCGGGCATGAAGACATAGGCCGCACCGGTCGCCTGGGCCACGCCGGCCACGTTCAGCACGCCGACCGTCGTGCAGGGCTTGCGGTTGTAGGGGATCTGCTGGGCCTGGGCGATCTGGGACAGCTCGCCGTCGCGGAAGACGAAGAAGACGATGCCCAGCCCCCGTGCCGCCGCGGTGGCGATCTCCATGCAGGTCATCATGAAGCAGCCGTCGCCGACCACGGCGAACACGTCCTTCTCCGGCCGGGCCAGCTTGGCGCCGATGGCGGCGGGCACGGCGTAGCCCATGGCGTTGAAGTCGCTGGGTGTCAGCAGGCGGCCACCGCGATGGATGGGAAACAGCTCGGCGGCGAGATAGGTGTGGTTGCCGTCGTCCAGAACCGCGATGGCGTCGTCGGGCATCTGCCGGCGGAGCTCGTCGAAGAAGCGTGCGGGGTTGACCCGTCCCCGGCTGTCGTGGGCATACCATTCCTCGCGCCAGGCAGCCTTGTCGCGCGCGATCTGCCGGGCGAGCCCGTCCGCATCGCCGGCCCGGCCGCCACGGCGGCGGATCTCCTCGACCAGCGCCGTCAGCACCGTCGCGGCATCGCCGACGATGCCGGTCTCGGCAGGATAGTTGGCACCGATCACCTCGGGGCAGATGTCGACGTGAATGAGCGCCGGAGGCACCGCTGCCGCGAAGCTGCCGGTCGGGATCTCGCCGAAGCGGGTGCCCACCGCCAGCAAGGCATCGCAGCCTTTGAAGGCGTTGCGGGCTGCCGGGACCGCCGACGGGCTGAAACCGAAGCCGGCATGGAGGGGATGATCGGCGGGAAAGCTGGCCAACCCCTGCAGGGTGGTGCTTACCGGCGCGTGCAGCAACTCGGCCAGGGCTGCGATCTGGCCGGTGGCGGCGCGTGCGCCCCAGCCTACGAACAGGCCGGGGCGTCCAGCTGCCAGCAGACGGTCTGCGGCGCGACGGATCAGCACCGGATCGGGCGGCGGCGGGGAAGGAGGCGGCGTCCAGCGCGGCACCGCGCCGGCCTCGCCGGGGAAGAGCTGCAGATCGAGCGGAATCTCGACCAGCACCGGGCCGGGCTGGCCGCCGGTGGCGATGCGATAGGCGTCGAAGAGGGTGGGGACCACGTCCTCGTGCCGTTCGACCCTGAACGCCGCCTTGGTCAGCGCTGCCGCCAAGGCAAGCTGGTCCAGGCCGTGCAGCTGGTAGCGCCGCCCGGTGTCGCTACGGATGCCGCCGGTCAGCACCAGCATGGGGATGCCGTCGAGGAACGCCTCGCCGATGCCGCTGGCGGCATGGGTGAAGCCGGCCGCCGGCACGATCACCAGCGTACCGATGCCGGTGTCGGACACCCGGCTGACCGCGTCGGCCATGAAGGCGCCGCCGCCCTCGTGGGTCACCAGGACCGGCGTGATAAGGGCGCTGCTGTTCAATTCGTCATAGAGTTCGGTGGTGTGGACACCCGGGATGCCGAAAATATACCGGACGCCCAACTGCTCCAGGGCATGCACCGCCAACCAGGCCGCGGTCTTCTTCATCGCGATCGCTCCCTTCCGGGACTTGGTCGCTCAAGCGGCGTGGCAAAGGGGCGGCTTGCGCGGCTGGCAATGATGAACGCTCGCCGCATGGTTCCACAGGCGGTCCATGTTGGCAATCGTCCCACATCTTCATCGAGCCAATGCAGATAAGTAAAATTTTCATCACGTTCGTCTTAAATATTGTGAAATACTGACGGATACCGAGTGCATACTTCACAACAGGATATGAATTTCTTCTCACGGGCTTTGCGGTGAAAGGGCGGCGCGCCCGGCGCCGGCCAGAATCATGTCGTTCTGCGGAGCGTGGACGCGGGCGCACAGGACGTCGCGATGATGGCGCTCCAATGGATTGTCGCGTGACAGGCCGGGATTGCCGGTGACCTCCAGAGCCCGCGCCACCGTGTCGATGGCGTTGTTGGTCACCGTGTATTTCACCAGCAGTGCGTCGCTCTGCGAAGGCGGAGTGCCGCCATCGACCGCCGCCGACAGGGAGCGCAGAAGGATGCGGTTGGTCAGCAGCAGCGCCTCGATCCCGCCCAGCGCCTCTTGCAGGCGGGGAACTGTGGCCAGCGAAGCCCCGCCGAGCCCGGTCGGCCTGCGGGCTTGCAGGAAGCCGATCAGCCAGTCGCGTGCCGCACGGGCGATGCCGTCATAGACGCCACTGAACAGGGCGGACATCCAGGCGGTGGCGACCGCATCGGGGGCGGCCCAGCCGGCGGGCGGGCGCAGCTCTCCGGCATGGTCGTCGGGCACGAAGACGTCGTGGAACACCACCTCGTGGCTGCCGCTGGCCCGCATGCCGATGTGGTTCCAGGTTTCCCGCACCTCGATCCCCTGTTCCGCCAAACCATTGCCGCGCGGAACCACCCAGGTGCCGACAAGCGGTTCTGCATCGTCGGTGCGCGCCCAGACGCCGAGCCAGGACAGAGCCGGAACGCCGGTGGAGTAGATCTTGGTTCCCGATATGCGCCAACCGCCCGGCACCTTGCGCGCCATTGTGGCCGGCAGGCCGCCGCGGTGGGGCGTGCCCAACTCCGGCTCCACCCGCAGGATGTTGACCAGGGCACCGTCTGTCGCGGCGGAGCGGGCAATGCGGTCGCGCAGAGCCTCCGGCCAGGCGGACCCGCGCCAGAGCTGGTTGTGGATGACATATTGCAGCACCAGAACCAGCGCGGTGGACGGCTCGCCGCGGGCGATGCCGTTCACCACCGCCAACGCATCCCCCAGCCCGCCGCCCTTGCCGCCTGCCGCCTCCGGCGTGACCAGCGCCAAAATCCCCTCATCCGCCAGCCGGTCGAAATTCTCGAACGGGAAGCTGGCGGCGGCGTCATGCTCGCCGGCGCGCTGCGCGAACTCCGCCGACAGGGCTGCGATCAGCGACGGGTCGACCACCGGAGCAGTGCGGGGCTCGCCAAACTTGGCGGCCGGGAAGGGCAGGTCATCGAAGGGCATGGCAGGCTTTTCCGCTAGGGTGGAGTGGAAATCAGGCGAGGTCGACCGTGATGCGCCCGGCGAAGCGCTGGCTGTCGGTGGAGCGCTTGATGACCGACACGCTCTTCAGCTCGTCGGTGTAGAGCGCCAACTGCTGGCGCAGCTCATCGCCGATGGGGGTGACGTTGTGGGCGTGGCTGCGCAGCATCGCCTCCAGCTCCTCCACCGGGAATTTCGGAGCGAAGGGGGCGTAGGCCGCTGCGGCGGCGCGCAGGTCGGCATAAGCGGCGTGCTGCGCCTCGATCAGCGCCGTTGTCAGCGCCTTGGCCGCCGGGCGGTTGTCGCGCAGCAGGCTGCCGCGCACGCCGACGAGGCAGCAGGTGCGGGTGGCGAACTCGCCGCAGACATTGTTGGTGATCTCCACCATCCGTGGGTCCTTGGTGTGGCGCCAGACCAGCGGATCGCCGTCGGCGATGGCGTGGATCTCGCCCTTCTCCACCGCCAGCCCCAGCAGGTCGGCGGGGAACTGGCGCCATTCGACGTCCTTGTTCGGGTCGATGCCGAATTTCGTCAGCACGACGGAGAAGAAGTTCTTCGACGGGCTGGCCATGTCGCTGACGCCGATGGTCTTGCCGGGCAGGTCCAGCACGGTCTTCACCCCCGCCTCTTTGGCCCCGAACAGCCGCATGCAGCCGCCATGCAGGCCGGCGGAGATCTTCACGTCGAAGCCCTGCTCCAGCGGCTTCAACCAGCGCAGGGCCATGCCGACGCCGGCATCGGCCTTGCCGGTGGCTATGGCTTCAAGCAGCTGGTCGGTGGAACCGGTGAAGTTGATCAGCTCCACCTCCAGCCCATGCTTCTTGAACAGGTCGAGCTGGAACGCCAGCGGCACGGCGGAAAAGCAGACGGCGCCGGCATTCCAGGACAGGCGCAGCGGTTCGGCCGCCACAGCCCGCCGGCGCAGGACGAAGGGAGCGGCGAGGGTGACGGCGCCGGCTGCGATCAGGCCGCGGCGGGACAGGGGGCGGGCCAATGGGCGCAGTAGGGAAAGGGCCGAATTCGCGGTCATTGTTCGTGGGCCTTCGCGAAGGATGGGAAGCAAAGGGGGGGAAGCTTCTGGAGCAGCACGCTCACTCCGCCGCGACGGCCTGGGCGCGTCGGCGCTCGGCCACCAACTGGCGGACGCGCGGCAGAAGATCCCGGCCATAGGCGATGGCGTCGGGCAGCGGGTCGAAGCCGCGGATCAGGAAGGTGGTGACGCCGAGGTCGTAATAATCCAGCAGCGCGTCGGCGACCTGATCGGGCGTGCCGACCAGAGAGGTGGAGTTGCCCTTGGCCCCGGTCAGGCCGGCGATGGCTGTCCACAGGCGCTTGTCGTGGCGATGCCCCTTGTCGGCGATGGACAGCAGGCGGCGGGCACCCTCGTTGTTCGGCAGCTCGCCACGGCTGAAGCCGGTCTTCTCCAGCAGCGCCTTGGCCTTCTCGTAGGTGGCCTCGGCCTTGGCCCAGGCGGCGTCCTCGGTCTCGGCCAGGATCGGGCGCAGAGACAGGCTGAAGGCCGGCTGCGGACGGCCGGCCTTGGCGACGGCGGCACGCACGCGGGCCAGCAGCTCGCGCACCTGATCATGGGTTTCGCCCCACACCGCATAGGTGTCGGCATGGCGCCCTGCCACCTCGACGGCGGCCGCGGAGGCGCCGGCGATCCACACCGGGATGCCCGACGGGTTGTAGGGCTTCACCTGCGAGAATGCCTTTTCGACCTGATAGAAGCGGCCCTGGTAGTCGAAGGGCTTGTCGCTGGTCCATTCGGCGCGGACGATGTCGAGGAATTCCGACGTGCGGGAATAGCGGTCGTCCTTGTCGTCCACCGTGTTGCCGTCGCGGGCAAGCTCGCTGCGCTCCGCGCCGGTGATGACGTTGATGGCGACGCGGCCGCGGCTCAGCTGGTCCAGCGTGGCGAGCTGGCGGGCCAGGATGGTCGGCGCCTGGAAACCGGGTCGGTGGGCGATCAGCACGCCCAGCCGGTCGGTGACGCTGGTGATGTGCTGGCTGACCTGCAGGCTGTCGGGTGCGTCGGCGTGGAAGGCCTGGAGCACCGAATCGAAGCCGCCCAGCTCATGTGCCTTGGCGACCGTCTCGATGTAATCGCGATCCACCACCGGACCCTGGCGCGGGATGATCTCCGACGCATTGTGGTTGCCGACGAAGCCGACGAAGCGAAGCGGGTGGGTGGCGGAATCATGAGTGGACGTCATGGCGTTGGTCCCCTGTTTTCGGTGACGAGGGTATGGGAGGCTGTCGGTGGTCAGAGGCTGGGCGCTGCGGCGGCACCGGTGGGCAGGCCGTAGCCGCCGGGCTTCGCGCCGGAGGTTCTGGCGTCGGTGCGCTGCGGTTCCCGTGTGGCGAGATGCTCCTCATCGACGCCCAGCTCGGCGAGCAGGCGGGAGCGCAACGCGATGAAGCCGGGGTCGCCGTGGCGGCGCGGGCGGGCGAGCGGGATCGGGATGTCGGCGGCGATCTTGCCGTTCGCCATCACCACGGCGCGGTCGGCAAGCAGCAGCGCCTCGTCCACGTCGTGGGTCACCAGCAGGACGGCGGGGGCATGGGCGCGCCATAGCGTCTCCACCAGCCCCTGCATGCGCATCCGGGTCAGCGCGTCCAGCGCCGCGAAGGGTTCGTCGAGCAGAAGCAGCCGCGGTTCGCGGACCAGGGCGCGGGCCAGCGCCGCCCGCTGCGCCTCGCCGCCCGACAGGGTCAGCGGCCAGGCACGGGCACGGTGGGACAGCCCGACCTCGGCCAGGGCCGCCAAGCCGCGGGCTTCGGCATCGGGATGGCGCAGCCCCAGCGTGACGTTGCGCAGGACGTGCATCCAGGGCACCAGCCGCGGCTCCTGAAACACCGCCGCGCGTTCTTCCGGCAGTTGCACGGTGCCCTCCGGCGCCTGGTCCAGCTTCGCCAGCGTGCGCAGCAGCGTGGACTTGCCGCAGCCGGATCGGCCGAGCAGGGCGGTGAAGGAGCCCGGTTGAAGGTCGAGCGACAGCCTGTCCAGCACATTGCCGTTGCCGAAGTTGCGGATGAGGCCGCGGACGCTGACGACGGGTTTGGACGGAGTGGAAATCCGGGAAAGGGCGTGGCTCATGGAGGGTCACTCCTTGATGAAGGCTGGGCGCCAGACCAGCGCCGAGCGTTCGATGAGGCGGACGATCAGGTCGGCGAGCAGGCCGAGGATGGCGTAGACGATCAGGGCGACGATGATCACGTCGGTGCGCAGGAACTCCCGCGCCGTCATCGCCAGATAGCCGATGCCGCTGGAGGCGTTGATCTGCTCCCCCACCACCAGGCTGAGCCAGGCGACGCCGAGCGCATAGCGCAGCCCGGTCAGGAAGGCCGGCAGGGCGCCCGGCAGGATGACCTGGGCGATCAGTTCCCACCGGGTCAGGCCGAGGGTGGACACGGCCTCCACCACCTTGGCGTCGACGGTGCGGATGCCGGCGAACAGGTTGAGGTAGATCGGGAAGGCGGTGCCGAGCGCCACCAGGGCGATCTTCGGCGTCTCGCCGATGCCGAACCACAGGATGAACAGCGGCACCAGCGCCAGATGGGGCAGGGTGCGCAGCATTTGCAGTAGGGCGTCCAGCGCATCCTCTCCCCGCCGCGACAGGCCGGCGATCAGGGCGCAGACTGTGCCGGCCGACACGCCGATGGCTAGTCCGGCACTGACCCGGCCGAGCGAGACCAGCAGATGCACCGCCAACTCGCCGCTGATCGCCAAGTCCCAGAAAGCGGTGAGGATCTGGCTGGGCGACGGGATGGAGCGGGTGGAAATCCAGCCGAGCCCGACGCTGGCCTGCCACAGCACGAGCAGCGCCAGCGGTACGGCACAGCGGCGGAGACCCGCCGGAAGCGTCCAGGCGCGGGATCGGCGTCCCGTTTTTTGGATCGCGGTGGCTGGCGTCATGCTCTCTCCCGAGGCCGGTCTGTTGCGATGGCTACGGGAGAAAGCGTATCCCTATTGTGTAAATAGGGAAAACAAAAACACAAGAAAAACCGTTGAGAAAAACTTAAGTAACAAGTCAATTTCGTTGTTTGTATGCGCCTGCATCACACGGGACTCCGGCCATCGATTCCGTCAGGGTCCCGTGCAGCCGGTCGACCGCCGCCCACAGGCCGGACAGGCTGGGGCTGGTGAAGGTGATGCGCCATGGGCGCCCGCCGCCGTTGTGCCGCTCGATGCCGTGCCGGCGTCCATCGCCCGGCCGCGGGCGGCCGTCAGCGCCTCGTCATTCAAGGCGACGATGCGGCGTGCATAGCCGAGCAGCAGGTCGCCGACATCGGTCGGCGCCACCGTGCGCCCGGCTTTGCGGAACAGCGGCTGTCCAACCTGCTCTTCCAGCTTCTTCATTTGCAGGCTGATGGCCGACTGGGTCCGCCCAAGCCGCTCGGCGGCGCGGGCGAAGCCGCCATTCTCCATAGCGATCACCAGCGCCCGCAGCACGTCCATGTCGAGGTTGGTGGGGAACATCGCCAACTCGCCGACTCCCTATCGTCAGGCAGGAAGGGCGCTGTTGAAGCCGGGGTCGAAGATCGCCGCCGCGTCCAGCCGTTTGGGGATGATGCCGAACTCCCGCCAGACATCGGATGTCGCCTGCTGGTCGGCGATGACGGAACTGTCGATGGCGACCGGCCGCGCCCGTTCGACGCCGAAGGTGTGGCGGGCAATGGTGGAGTCGACGCCGACCGTTTTGGCCCAGATGCCGGCATAAGCGTCGCTGTTCTCCAGCGCCCACAGCCTGGCAGCGGCGAAGCGGCGGATCAGGTCGGCCAAAGCATCCCGTTTGGTGGCGATGGCCTCCAGTGTGGCGGACTGATAGGACAGGCCGCTCATCAACCCGGTGCCGGTGACAACCGCGCGGGCACCGTCGACCAGCAGCGCCTGCGACACATAGATGCCCCAGCTCGACCAGGCGTCGATGGACCCGGCGGCCAGCGCCGACTTGGCGTCCGACGGCAGCAGGAAGGCGATCTTCGCGTCGCCGGGCTTCAGGCCGTTCGCCTTCAACGCCGCCAGCACGAGATAGTGGCCGATGGAGCCGCGCCCGGTCCCGATGGTCTTGCCCTTCAGGTCGGCGACGCTGCGGATGGAGGAGTTGCCCGGCACCAAGATGGTCGTGCTCTGCGGGTTGGAACGGACGGCGCCGATGATCTTGGCCGAGGTGCCGGCGGCCAGCGCGAAGGTGGTCGGCGCGTCGCCGGCATAGCCGACCTCGATGGCGCCGGCGTTCAGCGCCTCCAGCAGCGGGGCGGCGGCCGGGAACTGGCTCCATTCGATGCGATAGGGCAGGTCGGCCAGAAGCCCGGCGGCCTCGATCACCGACTGCACGCCGCCCTTCTGGTCGCCGACCTTCAGCACGGTGCCGGCGGGAATGGCCGCCCGTGCCTGCCGCAGAGGCGGAAATGCGAGACCGGCGGCGAGTGCGCCAACACCGAGGCCGAGGGCATGGCGGCGCGACAATGACGGGAGGGGATTGGTGAACATCGTCATGGCAGGCTCCGTCAGATGACGTGGAAGTTGTGGGCGCCGTCGCGCTTCAGCTGATCGACCAGTTCAAGCTCCCAGTCGATGTAGCCCTGCATGGCGGCGGCGCTGTTGTCGGTGCCCTCGTAGGGGCGCTTGTAGACGTCGTCGGGCTCACCCCCCAGACGGTCGAGGTCGGTGCTGAGCGGCAGTCCGGCCGCGATCCACCCCTTGGTGCCGCCCTCCAGCAGCAGCGGGCGCTGGCCTGCAGGGAAGTCCGCGACCGCATAGCGGGTCAGCGTGCCGTCGCCGCAGGTCAGCACCGGCCGCACGCCCGTGGGCAGGCGGGCGATGGTCTCGGCCAGCCGGGCGCGGGTGGAGAAATACGCCCCCGGAATGTGGCCGGCGCGGTAGCGCGGGCTGCGGGTGATGTCGATCACCGCCGCCTCGCCATTCTCCAGCAGGGCCAGCAGGTCGCGCGGGGCGATCGTCTCCGCCCCCGCATCCGGCTCCGGCGGCAGGCGGCGGCGGTCGGATCCGCTCTCGCTGCCCAGGGCCGACACGTCACCTTCCAGCACATGCACCTCCCAGCCGAGCTGGGCGAGCCAGGAGGCGGTCATGTCGGCGCGCGGTCCGCCGCCGCCCGCCGGATCGTCGGCCAGGACGATGCGGGCGCCGCGCACCGCCACATGCTCGTCGGTCGCTTGGACCAGCTGGCCGCCGGCGGCATGGCGGAAGCCCGGCAGATGGCCGGCCTCATACTCCTCCGGCGTGCGCACGTCGAAGAGGTGGAGCGTGCGGCGCTCGTCGCCACGGAAGCGGTCCAGCGTCTTCGCATCGATCCGGCCGACACCGGCCCGGTCGGCCACCGCGCGCGCCGCCCGGCGGCCGGCGGCGTCGCCCTCGGCCGAGACTTCGGGGAAGCGTCCCTCGCGCCCGCTGTCCAGCGTCAACCCGGCCAGCGTCCAGCCGATGGTGCCGTTGCGCAGGGCGGCGACCCGGTTGGGGATGCCGGCATTCACCAGGGATTGGGTTCCGATGATCGACCGCGTGCGGCCGGCGCAATTGACCACCACCAGCGTGTCGGGGTCGGGGGCGATGTCGCGGATGCGCTTGACCAGTTCCGCCCCCGGCACGCTGATGCCGCCGGGGATCGACATGGTGCGGTATTCCTCGAAACGGCGGGCGTCGAGGATGACCAGATCGGCCTTGGCGTCGAGCAGCGCCTTGACCTCCGCCGCCGGCAGCGAAGGGGTGTGGCGATGGTGCTCGACCCACTCGCCGAAGGCCTTGCTGGGCACGTTCACGTCCCGGTAGACCTCGAAGCCGGCGGCGACCCAGCCGGCCAGACCGCCTTCCAGCAGAGTCACATCGCTGTACCCCAGCGCCTGGAGCCGGCGGGCGGCGGGCTCCGCATAGCCCTCTCCATCGTCATAGACGGTGATCGGCACGTCGCGCCGCGGCAGCAGGTCGTAGGCCAGCAGCTCCACCCGGCTGAACGGGACGGAGACGGCGAACAGCGGATGGGCCAGCGAATAGGGGCCTTCCTCCCGCGCGTCGAGCAGGGCGACCTCGTCGCGCTCGATCCAGGCGCGGCGGATGTCGGCGGGCTTGCGGGTGGCGAGCGATACGGTTGCGGTCATGGTGTTTGGGATCCTCAGGCGGCGTGGGGGACGGGCTGCGAGCGGTCCCACAGGTTGGGTAGGGCGCTGTTGGCGTAGCCGGAGATGAAGGGCTTGCGCTGGCCGGTCAGCGGGTCGAACACCGACCGCCGGACGGCGCCGATGTTGCCGCCATAGACGTGGATGCTGACGGATGGCCGGTCGGGCAGCGCGTTGGCGATGGCATGGACATCGCCGATGCGGGGCGATACCCCCTCCACCGAGCCCGCCTTCAGGATCTCGGGCGGATGGGCCACGGGCGGGCCGCCCTGGGGCTGGAGGTCGTACCGTTGCGAGCGTTCCGCCCCGCGCAGGATGCCGACGAGGCCCCAGACGGTGTGGTCGTGGATCGGCGTCCGCTGCCCAGGTCCCCAGACGAAGCTGACGACGGAGAAGCGCTCGTACGGGTCGCAATGCAGCAGATATTGGCGGTAATGCACCGGATCTGGCCGGGCATAGGCGTCGGGCAGCCAGTCGTCGACGGCGATCAGGTCGGCCAGCAGGGTCCGGCCGGCGTCCAGCACGGCGGCTTCGTCGTCGCCATGCCGTTCGATCAGCCGGGTGAAGTCGGCGATGAACCCGCGCAGGCGGGCCAAGTTGGGGGTGGCTGTGTCGGATGAGAGGCTGTCGGGCATGGTCGGGGGTCCTCACCAGGTCTCGGCAAGGCCGAGCAGTTCGAGAATGCGGTGGCGCAGGTCGGTCAGAACGGGATCGCCGCGGTGGCGGGGATAGGGGCGGTCCACGGCCAAGTCGGCCTTGATGCGGGCGGGGCGACCGCTGAACACGATGACGCGGGTCGCCATGAACAGCGCCTCTTCGATGTCGTGGGTCACCAGAAGGCCGGTGAAGCCCTTGCTGCGCCACAGATCGACCAGCTCGCTCTGCATGGCGAGGCGGGTCAGGCTGTCCAGCTTGCCCAGCGGTTCGTCGAGGATCAGCAGGCGCGGGTCGTTGACCAGCGCGCGGGCCAGCGCCGCCCGCTGCGCCATGCCGCCCGACAGCTGGTGCGGAAAGGCCTTCTCGAAACCGGCCAGCCCGACCAGGGCCAGAGCCTGGTCCACCCGGTGGCCTTGCGAGCGCAGCAGGCCGCGCGCCTCCAGCCCCAGTGCGACGTTGTCGCGCACGGTGCGCCATGGATAGAGCGTCGGGTCCTGGAACACGACGACGCGCGACGGGTCGGGGCCGTCGATCGGGCGGCCGTCGGCCAGGATGCGGCCATGGCTGGGCGGCTCCAGCCCGGCGACGAGGCGCAGCAGGGTGGATTTTCCGCAGCCGCTTGGCCCCAGCAGGGCGACCAGCTCGCCCGGCTCTACCCGCAGCTCCACCCCGTCCAGCACCGGCAACGGCGCGCCGTGCAATTCGAAGCTGTGGCTGACCGCCTGCACGTCGATCGTCATTCCGGCGGTTTCGGTGTTTTCGAGCGCTACCATTTCAGCATTCCCTTCTGCCAGGCGAGCAGGCGGTCGCGGACGCGGAACAGCAGCGTCACCAGACCGGAGCAGACCAGCGCCATCACCAGCAGCGCGGCGTACATGTTGCCGTAGGCGGCCCAGCCCTGGGCCCATTGCAGGTACCAGCCGACGCCGGACTTCACGCCCAGCATCTCCGCCACCACCAAGACGGCGAAGGAGGCGCCGAGCCCCATGAACAGCCCGACGAAGACATGCGGCATCGCCGCCGGCACGGCGACCTTCAGCACCAGGAAGCGCTGGGACGCGCCCAGCGTGCGGGCGATGTCGTAATAGGCGCTGTTGACGCCGGCCACGCCGGACCAGGTCAGCACGGTCACCGGCACGCCGCTGGCCAGCGCGATCAGGAAGACGCTGGCGCTCCAGCTGGTGGGAAAGGCGAAGAAGGCGATGGGAAGCCAGGCGGTTGCCGGCAGCGGACCGATCAGCCGCAGCACGGGATGGACCCAATAGCCGACCGCCCGCGACCAGCCGATGGCGACACCCGTCACCACCCCCAGCACCGAGCCCACGGCATAGCCGGTGACCAGCAGCGTCAGCGAGGCGGCGAAGCAGTCGAGCAGCCGCGGCCAGTCGTCGAGATAAACCTCCAGCAGCGCCTGCGGCGGCACGAAGAAGGGGCGCGGCAGCAGACCGAGCTTGGCGGTCAGGATCTCCCAGCCGATGACACCCAATGCCAGGGCGATCAGCCAGGGCACGGATGCCGACAATCCCGCAATGGATGATGCCAGCCGGCTGCGCGGTGCCGGGCGGATGACCGCGGTCAGCGGTGCGATCAGCGCCAGCAGCCCGGCGGCGACCACCAGCAGGCTGGCGAACTCGCCGGTCCGCTCCCACGGCTCGGCATCGGCGGCATCGGGCCACAGGGCGGTCACCCCGGATGCCGCGAACCACAGCAGGGCGGCGGCGGAAAAGCGCAGCGGGAGGCCGGATGGCAGGGGGGCGCCACTCGGCAAGGCTCCGCCGTTGGCCGCCGGCAGGGCGGCGGCCGTGTCGTTCACGCTCATGATGGGTCTCCGGTTCGGCCGGTTCGGTCGTTGGACGGGCCGGCCGTTACGGCGTTTGGGTCACAGGCAATCGAATCAAAGGACGACCACCGCTTTCGACGCATCCAGCCGCGGGGCGCGCGGGCGCGACGGCGGTCCGTCGGCATGGCCCAGCGCCACCAGCAGGTTCGTGCGCAGCCGGCCGTCGGCGAAGAACTCCGCATCGACCGCTTCGGCGTCGAAGCCGGACATCGGCCCGGCATCCAGCCCCAGCATCCGGGCGGCCAGGATCAGATAGCCGGCCTGGAGCGACCCGTTTCGGAACGCCGTGGTCTCGGCCAGCGACGGCTCCTCGACGAACATCGGCGAAGGGTCGTAATGTGGGCTCAGCAGCGGCAGATGTTCGAAGAAACGGCGGTCATAGGCGACGATGGCGATGACGCCGGCCGTCAGTTTGGATTGGTTGCCGCGGCTCAGCGCCGGGCGCAGCCGTTCCTTCGCCTCCGGCGTGGTCAGGAAGACGAAGCGCGCCGGGCTGCCGTTGAAGGCGGTCGGCGCCAGCCGGACCAGATCGTAGAGGCGATGCAGCGTCTCCACCGGGACCGGCCGATCGGACCAGGAATGCGGCGTGCGGGCGCTGAAAAACAGGCGGTCGGCGGCAAGGGCGATTTCGTCGGGCAATGGTTCGGTGACGGGAAGATGGGTGTCCGGCATGGGAGCGGTCTCCGTCAGGGAATTGGGTCACGACCACCCATGCTGGCGGCGGTCGTCGATACGTTTGGCCTTGTGCACGGCGCGGGGCAGAGTGCCGGGGGCGAGCAGGGAGTGTGGAAGTGGCCGGCAGCCCGGTCAGGCCAGCGCCGCCAGCGATGCCAGCAGAATGGCCGAGACGATGCCGAGGCCGAGGGGAAGCAGGCCGCCGTCCTCATTGCCGTCTTCCGCGACGACGCCGTCGCTCACCCCGACAGCCGGGTCGGCCGCCGGCCCATCCGGCGGCAAAAGCGGCAGCACGAGCGCGCCGGAGGGACAGAGCGACGCCATCACCATCCGGTCGAAATCATCCAAATCCTGCATGGCGGATCTCCTTGTCAGGTGGTGGGGCCGTGGCGCTTCCGAACGGCTGCGGAGATATCACAGCGCTATACCGTTCAATTTCGAAATTACCTATAGGAAAATAGGAAAAAGGGGCGAGGTCAAGCGCCAGCTTCGTATCAGGTGATGTTTTTGGCGGAGCCGCTACCGCTGACGGGCTGCGGAGGGTGCAGAAATCCAGCCTGACAAAGCGCTCGGGACCGCACTAGGAACAGGAATCAACAAAAAGAACACGTGTTTATAACATATTTCCCTGTAGGAAAGTAGATTTTAGCGTGACAACGGCCGGAGCGTCGCTTTAGAGTTCACGGACATTCGGATTTCCGGCGCTCGCATGCCGGCATTCACAACCGTGACGGGGGGAACGACGATGAAGCCCATTCTGCCCACACTCCTCTATGCCGCGCTGGCCGCGGTCGCCCCCTTTGCCGCCTCCACCATCGCCGAAGCGGCGTCCGGCAAGGTCGTGGTCGGCTATCAGACCGACGCGCTGCCGTCCTCGGTCGCCATCGCCAACGGTGAATTCGCCAAAGCGACCGGCACTGAGATCGACTTCCGCAAGTTCAATTCGGGGGCCGAGATCTTCGCCGCCATCGCGTCGGGCGACGTGCAGGTCGGCTATGTCGGCTCCAGCCCGTTCGCCGCCGCAGTCAGCCGCGGGCTGGACGTGAAGGCCTTCCACCTCGCGACCATCTCCGGCACCGACGAGGCGCTGGTGGTTCGCAACGGCTCCGGCATCGAAAAGCCGTCGGACCTGAAGGGCAAGAAGCTGGCCGCCGCCCCGGTCTCCACCGACCATTACCAGCTGCTCGCCGTCCTGAAGCAGGAGAAGCTGACGGAGCGTGACGCGCAGGTCTTCGCCATCCCGCAGCCGGACATCGTCGCCGCCTGGAACCGCGGCGACCTGGACGGCGCTTTCGTCTGGGATCCCGCGCTGACCGAGCTGAAGAAGACCGGCAAGGTGCTGCTGACCTCGCGCGAGGTGGCCGACCGTGGCGCCCCCACCTTCACCGCCTGGGTCGCGACCGCCGCCTTCGCCAAGGACAATCCCGCCTTCCTGAAAAGCTTCGCCGGCACCGTCGAGCGCTACAGCGCCTCCTTCCGCAACGACAAGGCGGCCTGGGGGCCGGACTCGGAGAATGCGAAGACGCTGGCGAAGCTGCTCGGCGGCACGCCGTCCGATCAGGCGTCGGCGCTGACCAACCTGTCGCTGGTCCCGGCGGAGGTGCAGGCCTCCACCGCCTGGCTGGCCGGCGGCGAGGGAAGCGGTGCGGGCAAGATCCTGAAGGACACGGCGGAGTTCCTGAAGGAGCAGAAGAAGATCACCACCGTGCTGCCCAGCTACGGCGGCTTCGTCACTGCCGATTACGTCAAGGACGTCCGCTAAGCCAAACCGCCGACAGGAGAGCGCCCATGCTCCAGGTCCGCAACGCCAGCGTCTTCTTCTCCGCCCGCGACGGCCGGGTGGTCCATGCGCTGGACCGTACGTCGCTCGACATCGACGCCAACAGCATCGTCGTGGCGCTCGGGGCATCGGGCTGCGGGAAATCGACGCTTCTGAACGCCATCGCCGGCTTCCTGCCGCTGTCGGAAGGATCGATCACGCTGGACGGCCAGCCGGTCGCCAGCCCCGGCGCCGACCGCGGCGTGGTGTTCCAGAAGGACACGCTGCTGCCCTGGAGCAGCGTCGCCGACAATGTGGCGCTCGGCCTGCGCTTCGCCGGGGTTCCCGCCAGGGAGCGGCGCGAGCGGGCGGAGGCGCTGCTGGGGCTGGTCGGACTGGAAGGCTTCGCCGACGCCGCCCCCCATGAGTTGTCGGGCGGCATGCGCCAGCGTGTCGGCATCGCCCGTGCGCTGGCGACGGATCCGAAAATCCTGCTGATGGACGAGCCCTTCGGTGCGCTCGACAGCCTGACGCGCGAGCAGATGCAGGAACTGCTGATCGATGTCTGGTCCCGCACCGGCAAGCGCATCTTCTTCATCACCCATTCCATCGAGGAGGCGCTGTTCCTCGGCACGACGGTGGTGGTGATGTCGCCGCGTCCCGGCCGGATCGTCGCCCGCTTCGACCTGGACTTCGTCCGCCGCTTCGCCGCCGAGCGCGACGTGCGAGCCATTTTGTCGGCACCGGAATTCGCCGAGCTCTACGACGAGATCCGTTCCCTGGTGCATCGGCCGCATGCCCAGACGCACTCCCGCCGGACGGTGCTGCAATGACCGATATCGCTCGCCCCGCCGACCGCGTTATCGGCCCCGCGGACCGGCCGAAGATCGTCCGGCTCCACCCCTTCAGACTGGACGGCGCGCGCACCGGCCCGATCAGTCTCGTCACCGCCGCCCTGCTGCTGGCGGCGTGGTTCCTGGTGACGCAGTATCGGCTGGTCCCGCCGCTGTTCCTGCCGACCCCGCAGGAGGTGGCGACCCAGTTCCTGGCGATCGTCGAAGACGGCTATGCCGGCGCGACACTGTGGGAGCATGTGTGGGCCAGCCTGTTCCGCATCTTCTCCGCTGCGGTCATCGCCGCCTCGCTCGGCATTCCGCTCGGGCTGGCGATGGGGCTGAACCGCTGGGCCAAGGGCGTCTTCGACACGCCCATCGAGTTCTACTGGCCGCTGCCGCCGCTGGCCTATCTGCCGCTGATGATCATCTGGCTCGGCATCGGCGAGGTGTCGAAGATCGTCCTGCTGACGCTGGCGATGTTCGCGCCGGTCTGCCTGTCGGCCCAGGCCGGCGTGCGGGCACTGCCGATCGAGCGGGTGAACGCCGCGCTGTCGCTGGGCGCCGGCCGCTGGCAGCTGTTCCGCACCATCGTGCTGCCCAGCGCCCTCCCGGAGATCCTGACCGGCCTGCGCATCGGCATCGGCGTCGGCTGGAGCACGCTGGTCGCGGCGGAGCTGATCGCCGCCACCCGTGGCATCGGCTTCATGATCATGTCCGCTTCGCATTTTCTCGCCACCGACGTGGTCTTCGTCGGCATCGGCATCATCGCCGTCTTCGCCTTCGCCTTTTCCTACGGAATGCGCCTGCTGGAAGCGTGGCTGGTGCCGTGGAAAGGCAAGTCCTGAGACTCCGCAATTCAAAAAACGACTTCGTCGAACGACAAGATTCGGGGAACCGCCATGCCAGACATCGCCCTGTCCACCTTCACCGTCACGCCCGTCAGCCCCGCCATCGGCGCGCGGGTGGAGGGGATCGACCTTTCCCGTCCGCTGTCCGACAGTGAAGCGGCGGCACTGGAACGGGCCCTGGTCGCCCATCAGGTTTTGTTCTTTGAAAACCAGCCCCTGACCCCCAAGGCGCAACGCGACTTCGCCGCCCGCTTCGGTCAGCTGCACATCCACCCGATCTACCCGAAGGTGGCGGAGCAGCCGGAGATCATGGTGCTGGACACCGGCCCGCACAATCCCAGCGACAACGACGTCTGGCACACCGACGTCACCTGCATCGAAACGCCGCCGGCCATCGTCGCCCTGTCCGGCAAGCTGATCCCGCCGATCGGCGGCGACACGGTGTGGGCCAGCAACATCGCCGCCTATGACGGCTTGTCCGAACCGATCCGCCGCCTGCTGGAGCCGCTGAAGGCCCTGCACGACTTCACCCGTTCCTTTCCTGAATGGCGGCACAATGGCGACCCTGAGACCCATGCCCGCTGGAAGGCGGCGCGGGACAAGCACCCGGCGGTGGTCCATCCCGTCATCCGCACCCATCCGGTCAGCGGGGCCAAAGCCCTGTTCGTGAACGAGAACTTCACCGCGCGCATCGTCGGGCTGAGCGACCGGGAGAGCGCGGCGATCCTCGATTTTCTGTACGACCATATCAGCCGGCCGGAATACACGGTGCGCTGGCGCTGGAAAGCCGACGATCTGGTGCTGTGGGACAACAGGTCGACCCAGCATTACGCGGTGAACGACTATTCGCCGCACCGGCGCATCATGCACCGCGCCACCGTTCTCGGCGACCGGCCCTATTGAGGAGGGGGCAGGGAAGCAGGGCGTCAATCCTGCTACGCTCAAGAGCGGTTCATCGTTCGGTAAAAGCCAAATCCTGCCCCCGCAACCATCGACACTTGGCAGCCCGCCTCCAACGAGGCGGGCTGCCGGCGCCTCGGGTCCGCTTCGGCGCACGCCTCCAGAATCGCCACCAAGTCGCCATGAAGCTGCGCCTCCAGCCCGGCGCCGGACGGGCAGGCTATGGCGTGCACATTTCTCGCATCGGCGAAGAAAAGGCTGCATCCGGTGGCGAGTGGCCCTTCTCCCCTTGCGGGGCGGGATCGGCCAAACGCCAACGGCGTTTTGCCGATCCCGCCCCGCGAGGGGAGAGGGGCTTTCCTCAATGCCAAGCTGCACAATTCTCCGCAAGTGCGAGATGTGTGCATCCCGTAGGGACGGGTGGGGGGAGAGCACGACGCGGTCGACCATGGCCCGGATCATCTCCATCGCGGCCATCCCCTCGTCGCCGTCACCGAGCACCGATTCAAGTGATCTTGCCCTGAGGTAGCGATCCGCGGCGCATCCCACCCGCGATCGCCTCTGGTCCTTGGAACCCGCGTCCTGCGAGTTGGCTCGGCATAGGCATGAAAAATGGAATGCTGCGGGTCGATGTTTGTTAGGATGGCGCCGGGATTATCAGGAGCCGTTTCCTTGAGCACAGGACTGATCGCACTGCTTGACGACGTGGTCGGCTTGACGAAGATCGCCGCCGCTTCGCTGGACGATGCCGCCGGGCAGGCTGCAAAGGCGGGGGCCAAGGCCGCCGGCGTGGTGGTCGACGACGCTGCCGTTACGCCACGCTACGTCGTCGGGTTCACTGCGGATCGTGAACTGCCGATCATCGGCAGGATCGCTCTCGGTTCCTTGAAGAACAAGCTGATCCTGCTGTTGCCGGCCGCCCTGGTGTTGAGCCTCGTGGCGCCCTGGGCCATTACGCCGCTGCTGATGCTGGGCGGCGCATTCCTTTGCTACGAAGGGGCGGAGAAGGTCTTTGAAGCCATCTGGCCGCACGGGACTCATGACGGCCACGGCGCGGAGGGCACGGCCGGCGGGCAATCGGCCCGGCAATTCGAAGATTCCAAGGTGAACGGCGCGATCAAGACCGACCTGATCCTGTCCGCCGAGATCATGGCGATCACGCTGTCCGCCGTCGCCGCGGAGGTTTCCTCCTTCTGGATGCAGGCACTGATCCTGGCCATCGTCGGAGCCGGCATCACCGTCGCGGTGTACGGCACGGTGGCCCTGATCGTGAAGGCAGACGACGCCGGCATTGCCTTGGCGCAGAACGACCGGCCCGTTTCCAGCCTCTTCGGGCTGCGGCGGCTGGCCCCCGGCGCACCGGGCGGGGCGGACCGGCTGCTGCGCCCGCTGACGCAGGGGCTGGGCCGCGGTCTCGTCTATGGAATGCCGCTGTTTCTCAAGCTGCTCAGCCTCGTCGGCACCGCTGCGATGCTCTGGGTCGGCGGCGGCATCATCATCCATGGGCTGGAAGGCTATGGCTTGGAGGAACTCGGGCACGCGATCCATGACGCCGCCGTGGCGGTCGGCCATGCGCTTCCGGCGGGGGCGGCGGTGATGGAATGGCTGGTGGCCGCCGGGTTCGCAGGCATTGTCGGGCTTCTTCTCGGCGCGCTGCTGATCCCGCTGGTCCACCGGGTCGCCATTCCGGCTTTTGCGATGCTGAGACGCTGACGCGGCTCCGTGACGGGAACCGCGTCGCCCGACCGTCATCAGCGTGCCGACTGACGGTCCCAGCTGTCATGCACGGCCGCCGGCAGGCGGTGCTTCATGATGCGCTGGCTGGGAGTGCGCTCGAACTCCTCCACCACCGCGATGTAGCGGGGGTTCTGATAGGGAGCCAGCTGCCGGCCTAGCCAGTTGGACAGCGACGGGATGTCCAGCGCGGCTCCGGCCTTGGGCTTCACGAACAGCTTGATGTCCTGTTCGCCGATCTCCGCCGCCACGCCGATGACGGCGCAATCCTCGACGGCCGGGTGGGTGGCGGCGATATGCTCGATCTCCCAGGCGGAGACGTTCTCCCCCTTGCAGCGCATGCTGTCGGTCATCCGTCCGTGGAACAGCAGCGTGCCGTCGGGCAGAAGGGAGCCGAGGTCCCCGGTGTGCAGCGCCCCCTTCCGCAAGGCCCGCGCCGTTGCCTCCGGATTGCGGAAATAGCCGGTGAACAGGGCGCCGGGCACGCCGGTGCGGACCACGATCTCGCCGCGTTCGCCCTGGGGAACCGGGTTGCCGGTCTCGTCCAGCAGCTGGACGGTGAACCAGGGCATCGGCCGCCCGACCGCGCCGACAGTGCCCTCGTCGTTGCAGGTGGTGATGCTCGACGCCTCGGTCATGCCGTAGCATTCGCGGATCTGGACGCCGAACCGCTCCTCGAACAGCGTCCAGGTTTCCTTGGGGCAGCCGCCGCCCCAGGCGATGCGCACGGGATGATCGCGGTCCCGCGGGCTCGGCGGCTGCTTCAGCAGGATTTGCAGGATGCCGCCCAGGTAGTGGATGTGGGTGGCGCCATAGTCGCGGACCTGATCCCAGAAACGGCTGGCGCTGAAGCGGTCGACCATCGCCAGCGACACCGCGCGGATCAGCGGCAGCACGATCATCTGGGCGCCGCCGATGTGATAGAGCGGTTCCCAGACGAACAGGACGTCGCCATCGCGGGCGGCGGACACGCGGGCCACCGCCTCGCCCGCCAGCCGCATCATGCGGTGGGTGACCAGCGCCCCCTTCGGCCGCCCGGTGGTGCCGGAGGTATACATGATGGCGAAGGGCTCGTCGGGGCCGGGAAGCGCTCCCTCGAACCGGGCGCCGCTGTCCAGCATCGGCTCCAGCCGCAGGGCGCCGTCGGGGGCATCGGCTCCAGCCCCGCTACCAGCCACGATCAGCGGCTTGCCGGACAGGTCGGCGCCGCACTCCGCGATCACCGGGACGAGGTCGGCGTCGGCCAACACGGCGGCGGGGTCCGAATGGTCCAGGATGTAGCGCAGCCCGTCGCCGCGCTGCTGGGCGTTGATCGGGACCCAGACCAGCCCGGCCTTGGCGAGGCCGAACAGCGTGGACAGAACCGCCGGGCTGTTGCGCTGCATCAGCGCCACCCGGTCGCCGGGAACCAGCCCGATCCGCCGAAGCTCCGCCGCGACGCTGTCCGACTGGCGGTCGAGCGCATGGACGGTCAGCGGATTGCCGTTGTAGCGGGCGAACAGGCGCTCGCCGTCGGTCCGCGCGGCCTGGGTCAGCAGGCCGGCGAACCCGGTGTCGAAATCGGACATGATCGATGGATCTCTGAAAGGATGGCAGGGGTGGCGTCTTGATGGTGGCGTCTTGATGGCGGCGTCTTGGGGGTGGCGACTCAGCGGCCGGAGCGGCGCAGCCGTTCGGCGATCAGCAGAAGCGCCATGACGATGACGAAGACGACGACCGACACCGAGGCCAGCGTCGGGTTCAACTGCAGGATCATGTCGTCCCACATCTGCTTGGGCAGGGTGGTCTTGACCCCGCCGCTGACGAAGATCGCCACGGTCAGCTCGTCGAAGGAGGTGATGAAGGCGAACAGGAAGGCCGCCACCAGACCGCCGCGGATCAGCGGAACCGTGACCCGCATCAGCGTCTGCACCCGGTTGGCGCCGAGCGTCGCCGCCGCCTGGTCCAGGCGCCAGTCGTGGCCCTTCACCACGGCGGCGATGGCGACGAAGGCGAAGGGCAGGGCCAGCACCGTGTGGCCGATGATCAGGCCGAGATCGGTGGCGACCAGCCCGATCTGGGCGAACAGGTAGAACAGCCCGACGGCGATGACGATGCGCGGGACGATCATCGGCGCCAGGAACAGGGCGAAGATGGCCCCGCGCCAGCGCGAGGTGGAGCGGGCGAGCGCCAGGGCGGCCAGTCCCGCCACCAGGGTCGCAAGTATGGCGGTGGCGAAGGCGACGCCGAAGGAGCGCAGCGTGGCGCCCAGCCACAGGTCCGATCCGAAATAGACCTCGAACCATTTCAGGCTGTAGCCCGGCGGCGGGAAGTCGAGGAAGGGTGAACTTGTGAAGGCGATCGGCACCACCACGACGGCAGGCGCCACCAGGAAGACCAGCACCAGCGTCGAATAGACCGCCGGCAGACGGTCGCGGCCCCGCTCGCCCAGCACCGGCGCCGTCACCCGCACCGCCGCGGCGGTGAGTGCCGCCAGGGCCGACAGGATGCGCTGGCCGGCCTTGCGCATGCCGCCGCCGCCCGTCTTGCGCCGGGCTCCCTCGCCCGACAGGGTGGACAGGCCGAAGACGCGGTCGTAGACCCAGCAGGTGACCAGCGCCGCCGTCAGCATGAAGGTCGCCAGCGCGCCGGCGAAGGCCCAGTTCAGCATCTCCTGGATCTGGGTGATGATCAGCTGCGCCAGCATGGTCTGCTGCGGTCCGCCCAGCAGGGCCGGGACGATGAAGAAGCCCAGCGACGAGATGAAGGTCAGCAGCCCCGCCGCCGCGACGCCCGGCAGCGACAGTTGGAAATAGACCAGCCAGAAGGCATGGCCCGGCGCCGCCCCCAGCGTTTCGGCCGCCTGCACCAGCCTGCGGTCGATGCCGGTCATCACCGGCAGCATGGTCAGCACCGCCAGCGGCAGCATCGCGTGCACCATGCCGACCATCACGCCGAATTCATTGTGCAGCATCTCAGGCGCCGGCAGGCCGCCGGCCGACAGGATGCCGTTGATGACGCCGTTCCGTCCCAGGATCACCATCCAGGCGAAGGTCTTCACCAGATAGCTGGTCCAGAACGGGATCATCACCGCCAGCACCATCGCGCCGCGCCTGCGCTCCGGCAATTGCGCCAGCCAGTAAGCCAGCGGATAGCCCAGCAGAAGCGAGAACAGCGCCGTCAGCCCTGCGATGCGGAAGGTGCCCATTAGGACGCGGAAATAGACGCCGGTGTCGACGATGCGGGCGTAATGGTCCCCCGTCCAGGCGCCGGTGTCGGCATCCTGGACGCTGAGTCCCAGCAGCCGCAGGACCGGATAGATGAAGAAGACCGCCAGAAAGGCGATGCCGGGCGCCGCCAGCCAGAGCGGACCGAAGCGCAGCCGCTGCCTCAGGCCGCCCTCGGCGGAGCCGTGCAGGATCGCGGCGCTCATGACACCAGCACCCCGGCGTCGCTGCGCCAGCGCACGGCGACCCGGTCGCCCAGCGGCGGCGGCGACATGCCGCGCCGCAGCCGCACGGTGATGGTGGACTGGTCGCCCAGCGCCACCAGGACGCGGGTTTCCGACCCGGCATAGACGGTATCGACCACTTCGCCCGACACCTCGTTGTCGCCCTCGCCGTCGAGGTCGAGCTGTTCGGGGCGAACGATCAGCGACGCCTCGCCCTGGCCCGAGGCGGCGGTGGCGGCCGACAGGCGGAAGCGGCCCCCGCCGGTCACCAGGATGGGTGCGCCGCCCTCGTCCTGCTGGATGCGGCCGCGGAAGATGTTCGACACGCCGATGAAATCGGCGGCGAAGGCGGTCTTCGGACGGGCGTAGATGTCGTGGGGGGTGCCGATCTGCTCGATGCGCGCATGGTTCATCAGGCAGATGCGGTCCGACATGGCCAGCGCCTCCTCCTGGTCATGGGTGACGTAGATGATGGTGGCGCCGGTCTCGCGGTGCAGCCGCTTGATCTCGTACTGCATGTGCTCGCGCAGTTTCTTGTCCAGCGCCCCCAGCGGCTCGTCCATCAGGATGACGGAGGGCTGGTAGACGAAGCAGCGCGCCAGCGCGACGCGCTGCTGCTGCCCGCCCGACAGTTCCTTGGGGAAACGGTCGCCGAGATGGCCGAGATGGACCATGTCGAGCGCGTCGCGCACCCGGCGGTCGAGGTCGGAGGCGGCGACCCCCCGCATGCGCAGGGGGAAGCCGATGTTCTCCGCCACCGTCAGATGCGGGAACAGGGCGTAATGCTGGAACACCAGCCCGATGTCGCGCTTGTGGACGGGGGTGCGGGTTTCGTCGCGGCCGTCGATCAGGATGCGCCCGCCGTTCGGTTCCACCAGCCCGCAGATCATCTGCAGAAGCGTGGTCTTGCCCGAGCCGGAGGGGCCCAGCAGCGTCAGGAACTCGCCCGCCGGAACCTCCAGGCGGGTGGGTTGCAGGGCGACGACGGAGCCGTAGCTCTTGGTGAGGCCATCGACCAGCAGCTTGCAGGCGGGAGGGGCCGTTCCGTGGGAGGGGGACATGGCGGCGGGTCTCCTGTGATGGTCGTCAGCCGAGGATCCAGGCGTTGAAACGCTCGCTCATCTTGGACCGGTTGGCACCCCACCAGTCCTCGCGGGCGATGGTCATCCGCTTCAGGTTCTCGGGGAAGGTGGGCAGCGCCTGCGCGCGCTCCTTCGGAATGCTGTCATAGGCCTTGAGGTTGGTCGGGCCGTAGGACAGCGCTTCGGTGAAGATCGCCTGGCGCTGGGGATCGGCGCAGAACTTGATGAATTTGCGGGCGGCGTCCGCACGCGGGTTGCCGCGCGGGATCCCCCAGCCTTCGATGGAATAGAGACCCTGGTTCCACGAGATCTTCACCGGCGCGCCGCCGTCGATGGCGGCCTGGGCGCGGGCGTTCCACAGGGCGATCATGTCCACTTCGCCGCTCTGGATCAGCTGGGTGGACTGGGCGCCGCCGGTCCACCATGCGGCGATGTGCGGGCGGATGCGTTCCAGACTCTTGTAGGCGCGCTCGACGTCCAGCGGATAGAGCTGGTCGAGCGGCACGCCGTCCGCCAGCAGGGCTTGTTCCAGCGTGTCGATGGGGTTCTTGCGCAGCGATCGGCGGCCGGGGAACTTCTCGACATTCCAGAAGTCCGCCCAGCTCTGCGGCGGGTTGGACGGGAACTTGTCGGTGCGGTAGGCGAGGATCGTCGAATAGACGTCCGTTCCCATCCACTGGCCGGTCAGCGCCTCCGGCATCAGCCCCGGCGCTTCGGAGGCCGGAAAATCCAAGGGTTCCAGCAGGTTCTGGCGGGCCAGGATGTCGCGGGCCGACAGGGTCAGGGTGCAGACGTCCCAGCTGTAGGATTTCGTCTCGACAATCGCCTTGAACTGGGCGGTCGGTTCGGCCTCGCGGGCGACATTGACGACCTTGATGCCGGTCGCCTTCTCGAACGGATCGTAGAACGCCTTGCGGAAGGCCGGGCTGTAGGGGCCGCCCGGATCGGCCACGGTGATCTGGGTGGTCTGCGCCATCGCCGGCCGGCTCATGCCGGCCGAAAGGGCGACCGGCAGGGCGGCGCCCAGCGCGGTGCCCGCCGCCCCCGTCACTGCGGTGGCAAGCAGGCTGCGGCGGTTGATGGTGAAATCGTCGGTCTTGCCCATGGTCCTAATCCCTGTTCACTGGCCGGGTCTTGTGGTCGCCCGGTTGATGGAGGAAGCTTCGAAGGGGGGCGGGGACGGCCGCAGGCCGCCCCGCTCCGCCCCGGTCCGGTTTCGGGCGGATGCCCCGTCAGGCCGCCGTCTTGCGCGCGGCGCGCTTTGCCAGGAACTCCTCCATCATCCGCGTCGGTTCGCCCGAGGCGTAGGCTTCGCGCTGGATGCGCACGCCGGCGGCCAGGCAGTCGCGGAATCCGGCCTCGGTCATCTCGCGGAAGCGCTGCTTGTCGAGGCGCATGGCGACCGGGGGCTTCGCAGCCAGTTCGCCGGCCAACTCCAGCGCTTCAGCCATCACGCGCTCCTGCGGGACGATGCGGTTGATCAGGCCGATGGCGTGGCATTCCTGCGCGTCCATCAGCCGGCCGGTCAGGGTCAGGTCGATGGTGCGGGCCAGCCCGATCATCTCCTTCATGATCCAGGGGCCGGTGGTGCTGGCGATGCCGGAATTGATCTCCGGCTGGCCCATGCGGACGCCGGGATGGCCGACGCGCAGGTCGCCCAGAAGCGCGACCTGGAAGGCGGAACCGGCCGCCACGCCGTTCAGCGCCACCACCAGCGGCTTCGACAGGGTCCGCATGCGGTGATAGAGCCGCTCCCACTCCGCCACCCATTCCTCGGCGCGCTCGGCATCGAAGCTCTTGGTTTCGTTGAGATCCTGCCCCGCACCGAAGGCGCGGTCGCCGGCCCCGGTCAGGATGATGGCGCGGATGGCGCCGTCGGCCTCCAGCCGGTCGAAGGCGACGACCAGTGCGTCGCGCATCGCCTTGTTCCAGGCATTCAGCACCTCAGGACGGTTCAGCGTGATGACGCCGACCGGGCCGCGGGTCTCGGTGAGGATGAAGTCGGTCACGGATGCGCTCCTGTGGAACGGCAGGGCAGTCCGGGGCCGGCGCAACTCTGCGCCCACGGCCGGAATGCCCCGCGGGAAAGGGGATCGAAGGCGGGATCGCCGCGCTTCGTATTGAATAGCAATACTTTGTATTGATTAGCTTGGCTTGCTTTCGGTACGCTGTCAACGGTATCTCTCACCGCGCACTTTCAGGACCGACCGACATGGCACCGCGCCGATCCACCACCTCTTCACCCAAGGCCGCCGCCAAGGCGACAGACGGGACTGCCGGGAACGCGCCCGCAACCGGCTCCCCGGCCGGAAATGCGCAGGTCGAAAGCGACGGGCAGGAGGGCCGGGCCGCCGATCCCTTGATGGTGATGTCGGTGGACAAGGCGTTCCGCGTGCTGCACGCCTTCGATTACAGCCGCCCATCCATGAGCCTGACCCAGGTCGCCGCCACCGTCGGCATGGACAAGAGCGCCGCGCAGCGCTTCACCTACACGCTGGAGAAGCTGGGCTATCTGCGGAAGGACCCGGTCACCAAGCGGTTCGAACTGACCGTCCGCACGCTGGATCTCGCGCATCACTATCTTCGCAGCAATGCGATGCTGGAACGTGCGATGCCGTACCTAATGCATCTCAGCAAGACGACCGAGGAGACGATCAACCTGACCGTCATGGACGGGCCGGAGATCGTCTTCGTGTCGCGCTTCATGAGCCGGCATGTCCTGAACACCGACGTCATCGTCGGCACGCGGATGCCGGCCTACTGCACCGCCCCGGGCATCGCCATCCTGTCCCGCCTGCCGACGGCGGATGCGGCGGCCCTGATCGACCGGATGGATCTGAAGCCCTACACCCCGCACACCACCTGGCAGAGGGAGGATCTGCTCGCGAAGATCGCGAAATCGGCGGTCCGCGGTTATGCAACCGCGTTCGAGGAATTCTATCACGGCGACCTGTCAGTCGCGGCGGCCATCACCGGGCCGGGGGGAGTGCCGGTGGGGGCGCTGAACATCGCCGTCTCCCGCGCGCGCTTCACCCCGGAGGAGATGGAGGAACGCTTCGCTCCGCTGGTGGTGGCGGCGGCGGGATCGGTCTCGCAACGCTGACGGACCGCTCGACGGGCCAGCCGGAGCGAGCCTGCGGCAAACAAGCCCCGGAATTCAGCGCGCTAATCGGGGTGGAAACCACCACTCCGCTTGGCATGTGCCGAAGTCCTCGCCATTTCGGCCAACAGCTTGGCCGTCGCAACGGCGAGTTGGTTCTGCGTGTATGGCTTGGCGAGCCGCGGCAGGTCGGCGACGACGCCCTCCGGCAGATCGGCGTATCCAGTTGCCAGCAGAACCGGCAGGTCCGGGGCCATGGCGCGGGCCGCCCGGGCAAGCTCGACGCCGGTCATGCCCGGCATCGCATAGTCCGTCAGCATCAGGTCGACCGCCTGGCCGCTGCGCAGAAGCTCCAGCGCCTCGGTGCCCGAGCTCGCTTCGAGGACCGTGTGCCCAAGGTCGGCCAGCATATCGACGGTGCTCATGGCGATCAGCGCGTCATCGTCGACCACGAGGACCACGGCGGGAGACACGTCGACCACCGGGGCCGGCGGCAATTCGGTCGCCTGGACCGGTGTGGTGGCCTTGGGCAGCCACAGCTCCACGACCGTCCCCTGGCCTGGAACGCTGGACAGCCGGAATGCACCGCCGGACTGCACCGCCAGACCGTGGACCATCGACAATCCCAGCCCGGTGCCCTTGCCGATGCCCTTGGTCGAGAAGAAGGGCTCGACCGCCCGCGCAAGCGTTTCCCCATCCATTCCCGTGCCGGTGTCCCGCACGCTGACGTGCGGGTAGAAGCCGGGCGGCAGTCCCGAAGCCACGGAAACCGGCGCCTCGTCCACGGTCACGGTGAGCGTGCCGCCGTCGGGCATCGCATCGCGGGCATTGACGGCGAGATTCAGGATCGCGAGTTCGAGCTGGTTGGGATCGATCAGGGCCGGCGCCGTCGCCCGCGGAGCGTCGATGCGGATGACGACGCGCGGGCCGACAGACCGTTCCAACAGCGTTTTCATGCCGTCCAGCAGCCCGGCAAGGTCCACCGCCTGCGGCTGCAGATCCTGGCGGCGGGCGAAAGCCAGAAGCCTTTGGGTCAGCGTCGCTCCGCGTCGGGCTCCCTGCATGGCGCCGTCGAACAGGCGCTCCGTGGTCGGATCGGCGGGAAGGCGTTTGCGCAGCAATTCCAGATTGCCGAGCACCGCCATCAGCAGGTTGTTGAAGTCGTGCGCCACGCCGCCGGTGAGCTGGCCGAGGGTCTCCAGCTTCTGCGTCTGGCGCAGCTGCTCTTCGGCGCGTTCGCGGTCGCGGATCTCGTCGCGCAGCTGGTCGAGCGTCGCCGCCAGTTCCCGGGTGCGTTCCTGCACCTTGGTCTCGAGCGTCGCGGTAAGGCGCTGCAGCGCTTCCTGCGCCGCCTTCTGGTCGCTGATATCGACGATGACGGCGAGCGCACCGGTTGTCTTGCCGGTGGAGTCCTGCACGGGCACACCGCTGACGCGGGTCCAGACCGGCTGGCCGCCGGCTGGATGATAGATGAACTCGATGCCGCTGACGGTCTCACCGCGCAGGGCTCTCATCGCGACATACTGATCCCGGGCCAGGCGGCGGCCCTGCTCATCGTAGCCGATCCAGCTCTCCTCGCCGTCCGGCCGCTGGGACGGGATGACGGAATCCGGGAAGAAGCGCCGGAATGCCGGATTGGACAGAATGGTCCGGCCGTTCAGGTCCATCAGATTCACTGCCACTGGCAGGTGTTCCACCAGCGTTTCGAAGCGCGCCCGTTCGTCGGCGAGCTCCGCCAGGAGACGCTCGCGCTCCGCGAGCCTCGCCCGCGCCTCGTACTGCCTGCGCCTGCCGCGCAGGCAGGTCCGCACGACGCTGATCAGGGTCGTCGGGTGGAAAGGGCGCTCCACGAAGGTGACGTTGCCGAGCAGCTCGGTCAGCCGCGCCGCCTCGGGCGTGCGTTCGGCACCGTCGCCGCGCAAGGTCAGCAGAATGACGGGAAGGTCCGACCAGGGAGGCTGGGCGCCGATCCAGGCGACAAGACCCTGGAGATCGGCGGTGCGCACCGCCTCCTCCACAAGGATGAGCAGTCCGGCCCCGTCCTCCAGTGCGGCGCAGAGTGCCGGCAGGTCGGGACAGGCGTGCGCCGCGATCCCGGCCTCGCCCAGCAAGGCCGAAGCGACGGCGGCATCCCGTCCATGCGGCGCCAGGATCAGTGCGCGCTCCATGACCGCGGGCAGGCTCAAATCGGATCGTCCTTCAGCAGAAAGCCGCCTTGGCCGACATAGACCGGCACACCGCGCAGCACCCCCTGGAACTCGTCCAAGGGCGGACCTACGGCGATGCCCTTGTCGTTGATGCGGTACTCGCGGATCGTGTCCTCGTGCGGACCGGCGCGCTTCTTGATCACCGAAATCGCCCGCCGGACCCGGCCCAGCGCCTCGAAATAGCGCAGCAGCACGACGGTATCGGCCAGATAGGTGACGTCGACGGGGGCCTGCATGTCTCCGATCAGGCCATGCTGCGCGATGGTGAGGAAGGTCGTCACGCCCTGGCGGTTCAGGTACAGAAGCAGTTCGTGAAGATGCAGGACCAGAAGCTGCTCTTCCGGCATCGCCGCCTGATAGCCGTTGAGGCTGTCGATCACCACGGTGCGGATCTGATGGTCGTCGACGCAGGCGCGGACCCGGTAGGTGAACTCGCCGGGCGCAAGTTCCGCCGCATCCACCTGCTCGATGATCAGGCTGCCGCGATCCCGCATGGCTTCGAGGTCGAAGCCCATCGCCCTGGTCCGGGCGAACAGCAGGCCAAGCTCCTCGTCGAAGACGAACAGCGCCGCCCGCTCTCCCCGTGCGATGGCCGCCACCGTGAACTGAAGCGTCAGCAGCGACTTTCCGGTCCCCGCCGGGCCGATGATCAGGGTGCTCGACCCGCGCTCCATGCCGCCGCCCAGCAGCGTGTCGAGTTCGGCGATCCCGCTGGCCACCCGCTCTCCGGCGAAGCCGGTTCGATGCTCGGCGGCGATCAGCCGGGGGAACACCTTGAAGCCGCCGGTGGTGATCGTGCAATCGTGGTAGCCGCCGCGATAGGCCTGCCCCCGGTATTTCAGCACCCGCAAGCGCCGCCGCTCGGCGCCGTAGGCCGGCGTCAGCATCTCCAGACGGATCACGCCGTGAGCGATGCTGTGGACCGTCTTGTCCATGGTGTCGGTGGTCAGGTCGTCGAGCAGCAGCACGGTGGCGCCGTGGCGGGCGAAATAATGCTTGAGGGCGAGGATCTGGCGCCGGTATCGCAGCGAGCTCTGGGCCAGCAGGCGGATCTCCGACAGGCTGTCGAGAACGATCCGCATCGGCTTGCTCCGCCCGATCGCGTCGAACATCAGCTTGGTCGTCTCGCCGAGCTCGAGGTCGGAGGAGTAGAGCAGGCTCTGCTGGTGCGCCTCGTCGAGCAGGCTCTCCGGCGGAACCAGTTCGAACACCGTGATCTCCTCGCCGAGCGTCCAGCCATGCGTCGCCGCGGCGCTGCGAAGTTCGCCTTCAGTCTCCGACAGGGTGATGTAAAGGCCGGTTTCGCCGGCCGCCGCGCCGTCCAGCAGGAACTGCAGGGCAATGGTGGTCTTGCCGGTGCCGGGGCTGCCCTCGAGCAGGAAGACACGGTCGCGGGTGAGACCGCCGGCGAGGATGTCGTCAAGGCCGGTAACGCCGGTTCGCGCCTTGCGCGGCAGTTCAGAGGGGGCGGGCATGGCGGGCCAGGATATCCGTCTTGAGGGTGTCGGGCAGCGCATGCGCCGGAATGCGGTCCAAGGTATCGGCAAGGGCACGCTGCGCATGCCAAAGGTCATGCGCCAGTTGAAGGTCGAGCCAGAAATGGGCGGATATGCCGCAGAGCCGGGCCAGCCGGGCAGCCATCTCGGGCGTGACGGCGGCCGTGCCTGCAAGCACGCGGTGGAGCGTCTGGCGTGCAATCGCCAGTTCCTGGGCGGCCTGGGTCACCGTCAGCCGAAGCTCGGGCAACACGCGGTTGCGCAAAACGGCACCGGGATGGGGCGGAGGAACAGTGGACGGAGGTAATTCTGCAGACATCGATCCTGACCGGAACACACGGTCGCCCAAATGTAACGCATCGCGCGACAGAGCGCAGCCTGCGCTATCCTCATCGACCCTTTGGCATAGAGGTGGCGAAAACACGGTGCCAACCTGTGTTCACGATGCTTTTTTCTAAGACCTCCGGAATTTGTTTACAGCCGGGGCGTGGCGGCCGGACGGTCTTGCCGCTCGTTGGCTTGGCCGCCTTGCTGTTGCTTCTCGACCCTCGGGCTCGCCGGTCGCTATAGTCGTGGTCCGGCCGTGCCGGGTCCCCCTCCTCTCCGCCAGCGCCTGGAATCGTGAATGCAAGCCCGTCAATTGGAAGTCTTCTGCATGCTGATGCGCTGTGGAACGGTGACCGGGGCGGCGGCGATGCTGAACATTTCACAGCCGGCCTTGAGCCAGATTCTGCTGCATGCCGAAGATCAGTTGGGGTTCAAGCTGTTCGATCGGGTGCGCGGGCGTCTGGTGCCGACGCAGGAAGCCAACGAGCTCTATCCGGAGGCAGAGCGCATCTTCTCCGAACTCGGCGCCTTGCGCCGGCGCACGGTCGACATGCGCCATGGCCGCACCGGCCTCGTCCGTCTCGCCGCTTCGGCCCCGCCATCCATGTCCATCGTTCCCAAGGCGCTGAGCGCCTTCCGTGCGGCGCATCCGGACATCGTCGTGCGGTCGCTGGTTGCCCCGATCGCCAACATCCGGGACATGCTGCGCAGCGGCGACGTTCTGCTGGGGGTGGCGATGAACGACATGCCCCACCCCGATCTCGATGTCGAAACCGTCGGGCATGCCGAACTGGTCTGTCTCATGCCCGAGGGGCATCGGCTCGCCGGACACGCCCAGGTCGGTTTTGCCGAACTGGCGGAGGAGACGCTGATCTCATACCGCGTGGACACGTTGCCTGGCCGGCTCCTGGCCGGGGCGCTGGAGGCCGAAGGCGGCGTCTATGCCCCGGCGGTGGAGATCGACCTGTCGATCACCGCGCTGCCCTTCGTGCGGGAGGGGATCGGCGTGGCGGTCGTCGATGGGCTTTTGCCGTGGAACCAGTTCTCCGGCATCGTCCAGCGGCCCTTCCGTCCCGGCATCCGCGTGCCCATCGCCATCCTGACCAGCAAGGAGCGCCCGCTGTCGGGCAGCCACGACCTGATGCGCGAGTGCCTGCGCCGGGCCGCCCGCGCCCTGGAACCCGGCGGCAACTGAAGCTTTTGGCCGGACGGTCCCGCATCCCGGTCAGAAATCGGCGACCTTTCCGGCGGAAAAGCCGGCGAAGCGGTCGGGGTGATAGGGCTTGGGATCGACGATCGGCGGCTGATCGGTGATGAGGTCGGCGATCAGGTGCCCTGCGCCGGGGCCGATGCCGAAGCCGTGGCCGCTGAAACCGGCGGCCAGGATCAGGCCGGGCAGGCTGCCGACTTCGCCGATGGCGGGAACGCCGTCGGGCGTGCTGTCGATGTAACCGCCCCAGGCGGCGGTGATCGGCGCGCCCTTCAGGCCGGGCAGCAGGGCCATGGCCCGTTCGTGGGTGAGGCGGATGGTGCTGCGGTCCGGGGTGGGGTCGAGCACCCGCATCCGCTCCATCGGGGTCGGACGGTCGAGCCGCCAGCGTCGCAGCGTCTCGTGGCCGGAGCGCATCCCCTCCAGCCCGCCGGGCATCAGACTGCGCCAGCGCCGCTTGAACATCGGCATGAATTGCGGGGCGAAGCGGGCCTGCTGAAGGGTCGGATCGACGCGTCCGCGCCCGCTGATCGCCAGCGTGTGGCCGCCGTCGCCGCGCCGGGTGATCGACACGGCGGCGGTGTGCAGGGCGTCGGGCAGCCCGGCCGGGCTGGGGCCGACCGACAGGATCGAGGACCGGATCGAGGCGAGCGGGAAACGCACGCCGATCTGATGGCAGAAGGAGGAGGCCCAGGCTCCGCCGGCCAGGACCACCATTTTCGTGCGGATCGTGCCCTTTTCGGTGACGACGCCGCTGACCCGCCCGCCGCTGGTTTCCAGCCCGCGCGCGGCGCAGCCCTGATGCACCGTGCCGCCCAGCTTCATGATCGCCCGCGCCACGGCGGGTGCGGCACGGGCCGGATCGGCAATGCCGTCCGACGGCGAGAAGACGCCGCCCTTCCAGGGGCGTCCCGTGGCCTGCCCACGCTCGGCGGCTTCGGCGCCGGTCAGCATGTGGGTGGTGACGCCGACCGTCCGGGCGAAATCGCGCCAGCGGGCCCAGCCCGCCAGCTCCTGGTCGTCGTTGCTGAGATAGAGCAGGCCGCAGCGGGTGAAGCCGGTGTCCTCGCCGGCCTCGGCGGCGAAGCGCTCCCACAGGTCCAGGCTCTTGGTCGCCATCGGCAACTCGCGTGCGTCGCGGTTCTGCTGGCGGCACCAGCCCCAGTTGCGGCTGGACTGTTCCGCCCCGACCTGTCCCTTTTCCACCAGGGCCACCGCCAGTCCGCGCCGGGCCAGATAGTAGGCCGCCCAGACGCCGACGATGCCGCCGCCGATCACGACGACATCCGCCTGATTGGGCAGATTCGGGCTGGACGCGATGGTTTGCAAAGGGGCTGGCATCTGGGCGGATCTCCGAATTCGGCGTTGCTCCATCTAGCCATGCCGCGCGGACCGGCGGGCGCTGCTTTGTTCGATTCGACGGCATTATCTTCTGTCTATGCCCGTGCGGCCGATGCTTTGTTCTGCCGAAAGAAAGTCACTCGGTGATCGACAGGCGGGCGGTCCGTGCTAAGCTGCCTTGGCCGGACCGGCAGAATTTTCTGCTGTCGTTTTCCGCTCCCCCGCCCTCGAACCGGATGGGTTCCCCATGAAGCTGGACCGCATCGACATCAAGATTCTGCATCAGCTCCAGAAGAACGGCCGGATCACCAACGTGGAGTTGGCCGAACTGGTGAATCTGTCGCCCAGCCCCTGCCTGATGCGGGTCAAGAAGCTGCAGGCGGAAGGCTACATCGAAGGCTATACGGCCCAGATCAACGTCAGCAAACTCGGCCAGACCCTGACCGTCTTCACCGAGGTGACGCTGAAGAACCACCGGCAGGTCGACTTCGCCCGCTTCCTGGCCGCCGTCAAGAAGATCGAACAGCTGCTGGAATGCCATCTTGTGTCCGGCGGCTATGACTACATGCTGAAATTCGTCACGTCCGGTATCGGCGAGTATCAGGAGATCATGGAGAAGCTGACCGACATGGACATCGGCATCGACAAGTATTTCAGCTATGTCGTGCTGAAATCGCCGATCGTCCGCGCCCACATGCCGCTGACCACGCTGTTCCAGATGTGAAGGGCCTTGCGGTGCGACCGTCGCCCCCGCGCGGCGGTTGGCCGCGCAGGGGGCCGGCCGGTCACGCCACCCGCATCCGGTCGGCGTCGAGGTTCAGCGTGTCGAGCCAGGTCGGGTCCAGCTTCGGAACCGACGAGAACAGCAGCTTCGAATAGGGGTGCTGCGGCTGCTGCCGGGCGGAGGGGATGATGGTCTCCACCGTCTGTCCGCGATACATCACGATGATCTCGTCGCAGATCGCCTCGATCACCGACAGGTCGTGGCTGATGAAGATGTAGGACAGCCCAAGTTCGCGCTGCAGCTCCTTCAGCAGGTCGATGATCGCCGCAGCGACGACGGTGTCGAGGGCCGAGGTGATCTCGTCGCACAGGATCAGTTTCGGTTCGGCGGCGAGCGCGCGGGCGAAATTCACCCGCTGCTTCTGGCCGCCCGACAGTTCGGCCGGGCGGCGGTGGCGCAGGGCGCGCGGCAGGTGGACCATGTCCAGCAGCGCATCGACCCGTGCATCGCGGGCCTTGCCGCGCAGGCCGTGATAGAAGGTCAGGGGGCGGCCGAGGATGTCTTCGATCGACTTGGCCGGGTTGAGCGCGGTATCGGCGTGCTGGAAGACGATCTGCAGGTCGCGCAACTGCTCGCGGCTGCGCTGGCGGGCGCTGTGCCACAATTCCCGCCCGTCGAACTGGATGTCGCCCTTGCTGGCCGGCAGGATGCCGGCGATGGCGCGCGCCAGGGTCGATTTCCCGCATCCGGACTCCCCGATGATGCCGAGGTTGGTGCCCCGCTTCACCTGCAGGCTCACGCCCTTGACCGCCAGGACCAGCGGCTGCCCGTTCGATTGCGGCGGGCCGTAGCCGGCGCTCAGCGTGTTGATTTCCAGCAGCGGGACGGAATCGGTGGCAAAAGCCTCCGCCGCCGCAACCCGGCCGCCGGTGTCGGGGTGGAAGGCGTGCAGCAACTCCTTCGTGTAGGGGTGGGTCGGGCGCGTCAGGATGTCGTCGACGCTTCCGATTTCCTGCACCGCCCCCTGCCGCAGCACCATGATGCGGTCGGCGATCTGGGCGACCACGGCCAGATCGTGGGACACATAGACACAGGCGATCCGGCGCTTCGCGGTCACCGCCTTGAAGGCGCGCAGCACCTCGACCTGGGTGGTGACGTCGAGCGCGGTGGTCGGCTCGTCGAAGATCACCACCTTGGGATCGCCGATCAGGGCCATCGCCGCGGCCAGCCGCTGAAGCTGCCCGCCCGACACCTGGTGCGGATAGCGGTCGCCGATGCCGTCCGGATCGGGCAGCGACAGGGCGCGGAACAGGTCGACCGCCCGGCGGCGCGCCTCGTCCGGCGGCATCAGGCGGTGGATCCGCGTCACCTCGATGACCTGGTCCATGATGGTCGCCGCCGGGTTGAAGGCGGCGGCGGCGCTCTGCGGCACATAGGCCACGACCGTGCCGCGCAGAGCCGCCCGTTCCTTTTCCGACAGAGTCACCATGTCATGGCCGTCCACCCGCACCGTGCCGCCGGAAATCCGGCAACCCGGACGGGCGTATCCCAGCAGCGTCATGGCGGCGGTGGTCTTGCCCGACCCGCTTTCGCCGATGAAGGCGACGGTTTCCCCGGCGGCGATGTGCAGGTCGATGCCCTTCAGGATCTGGAACCAGCGGCCGGAGTCGGTGGTGGCCTCGACCGTCAGGCCGCGGATTTCGACGAGGTTCGTCATCAGGAGGCACTCCGATCCCGGATCTTCTGCGGAAGATTGTCGATCAGCAGATTGACGCTGATGGTCAAGGTGGCGATGGCCAGCGACGGCACGATCACCGCCGGTGCGGCGAAGGGCAGGCCGCCGATGTTCTCGCGCACCAGCGCGCCCCAGTCGGCGTAGGGCGGCTGAACGCCCAGCCCCAGGAAGGACAGGCCCGACAGCAGCAGCACGATGAAGACGAAGCGCAGGCCCAGGTCGGCCAGCACCGGGCCGATGATGTTGGGCAGGATCTCCGACGCGATCAGATAGGGCAGCTTTTCCCCGCGGATGCGGGCGACCATGATGAAATCCATCGTGTCGATGTTGACCGCCAGCGCGCGGCTGAAGCGGTAGGCGCCGGGGATGTAGATGACCGACAGGGTCAGGATCAGCACCGGGATGGACGACCCGACCGCCGCCACCACCATCAGGCCGAACAGCTTGCTGGGGATGGAGTTCAGGGCGTCCAGCAGGCGGCTGACCACCATGTCCACCGGTCCGCGCAGCACGGCCGAGGTCATGCCGAGCACGACGCCGGTGAAACAGGCGATGGCTACCGCCGCCAGCGAGATGCCGACGGTGTAGCGGGCGCCGAAGATGAGGCGGGACAGCATGTCGCGGCCGAGATAATCCGACCCCAGCCACAGGCCGGGCCGCATCGGGCCGAAATAATCGAGGTCGATCATCTCCCCCGCCGAATGCGGGGCGATGTAGGGGGCGAACAGGGCGACCAGCGCCCAGAACAGGACCACGGTGGCGCTGACCAGGCCTACCGTATTGATCCGGTAGCCGGACCGCGCCGCGAGGAAGCCGGCGGAGGCCCTCGAGCCGGTGGAGGCCCTCGAGCCGGTGGAGGAATGTGTCTTCATCGGAGCCTCGGGTTCGACAGGATGGCGACGATGTCGGCGGTGGTGATCAGAAGCAGATACCCGAAGCAGAAGATCATCGCGCAGGACTGGATCAGCGGCAGGTCGCGGGTGGACACCGCATCCACCATCAGCTTGGCGATCCCCGGATAGTTGAAGATCGTCTCGACGATGATGACGCCGCCCAGCAGGTAGGACAGCGACAGCGCCACCGCGTTGGCGATCGGGGCCAGCGCGTTGGGCAGGGCGTGGCGCAGGACCAGCCGGGGGCGCGATGCCCCCTTCAGCAGCGCCATTTCGACATAGGGCGTGTTCAGCGTCTCGATCACGGCGGCCCGGCTCATGCGGATCATCTGCGCCGACACCACGAAGGTCAGGGTGACGACCGGCATGGCGTAGGCCCGCAGCAGCCCGGCGAAGCTGTCGACCTGATAGGTGAAGGACAGGGCGGGCAGCCATTTCAGGTAGACGGCGAACACCAGCACGGCCAGCGTCGCCACCACAAATTCCGGCACGGAGATGATGCCGATGGTGGCGACGGTGACGATGCGGTCGTACAGCGTGCGCCGCCACATGGCGGCGGTGATGCCGAGCGTCAGCGCCAAGGGGACCGACACCAGGGTGGTCAGCCCGGCCAGCTTCAGCGTGTTGGCCAGCCTGCCGGAGATCAGCGTGGCCACCGGCACATTGTTGGCGTAGGAGGTGCCGAAATCGCCCTGGAACAGCCCGCCGATCCAATAGAAGAAGCGCAGCAGGGCCGGTTGGTCGAGATGCATGGCCGCGCGCAGGCCGGCGATCGCTTCCGGCGTCGCCGCCTGACCCAGCAGGATGGTCGCGGTGTCGCCGGGCAGCAGCGTGGTGGCGAAGAACACGGCGAAGGACACGATCGTCAGCGTGACCAGCGCGATGAGCAGCCGACCGAGGATGAGGGACGGAACGCGTGATTTCATGCCTGTCCTCCGCGTGATGAGGCGCCCCCGGAGGGGGGACCGGGACGGGCGACAACGAGCCGGGCGATGATAAGGCGGGCGGGGGCCGGGACGGTCGGCCTCTCGGCCGAACCGTCCCGGCCCTCCACCGCATCAGGCGGCCAGCCAGACATATTCGGCAAACGCGTAGCCCATCATGCCGCCCAGCGGGCTGGGAGCGAGGCCCTTCAGCTTGTCGGTGATGGCGTCCACATTGGAGATGTAGGCGGGGATGATGGTGCCCGCCTCTTCGGCGATCATCACCTGCATCTCGTTGTAGATCTCCTTGCGCTTGGCCTGGTCGAGCATGCCGCGCGCTTCGATCATCATCTTGTCGAACTTTTCGGACTTGTACTTGCTCTCGTTCCACGGCGCTTCGGAGGCGTAGAGCAAGGAGAACAGGATATCCGGCGTCGGCCGCGGGTTGATGTTGCCGAAATGGACCGGAGCCTTCAGCCAGTAGTTGCTCCAGTATCCGTCGGACGGCACGCGCTGAACGTCGAGCTTCATGCCGATCTCGGCCGCGGAGGCCTGGACCACCATCGCCATGTCGATGGCCGACGACGCGGCGTCCGACGTGATCACCGGGATGGATTGTCCCAGCAGGCCAGCCTTCTTGAACAGGGCTTTCGCCTTTTCCGGGTCGTACGCCTTCGGTTTCAGCGCCGCGTTATGATACGGGTTGACCGGGGAGACCGGCTGGTCGTTGCCCACCTCGCCGAAGCCGCGCAGGGCGGATTTGACGATCTGCTGGCGGTTGACGAGATGTTTCATCCCGTCGACGAAATCCTTGCGGGAGCCCGGTTCCATGTCCAGGCGGATGTTGAGGTTGGTGTAGTTGCCCGAAGTGGTCTTCGACAAAACGAAGCCCTTCTGCCCGTCGACCAGCCGCGTGGAACGCGGGTTGATCGAGGCGGCGAGATGGATGTCGCCGGACAGCAGCGCGTTGACGCGGGCGTTGTCGTCGCTGATCGCGAAGAACTCGAAGGAGTCGACGTTCGGCCCGCCCTTCCAATAATTCTGGTTGCGCAGGCCGACGGAGCGCACGCCCGGCTCGAAGCTCTTGCAGGTGAAGGCGCCGGTGCCGTTGCCCTTGGAGAAGTCGGTGGTGCCATCGGCCACGATCATGAAGTGATGGGTGGCCAGGATGGTCGGCAGGTCGGCGTTGGGGCTGGCCAGCGTGATCTCGACGGTGGTCTTGTCGACCGCCTTGAACCCCGTCATCTGCGCGGCGATCTTCGCGACCTTGGAGCCGACGGCCGGATCGAGGTGGCGCTTCAGCGAATACACCACGTCGTCGGCCGTCAGCGACTTGCCGTCGTGGAAGGTGACGCCCTTGCGCAGCTTGACCGTCCAGGTCTTGGCATCTCCCGATTCCACGCTCTCGGCCAGCTCCATCTGCGGGATGCCGTTCTGATCGAGTGTGGTCAGGCGGTTGTAGAAGGCGCAGCAGCGGACATAGTCGGTGGACAGCGACGCCTTGGCGGGATCGAGCGTGTCGGCGGTCGAGGCCGACCAGCCGGCGGCCTTCAGCGCACCGCCCTTCACCGGCGTAGCGGCCAGCGCCATGGTGGCGCGGCCCAGAACAAGGTCGGCGGCGGCAAGTGACACCCCGCCCGCCAGAAGCATCTTCATCAGGTCGCGGCGGTTGGCCCCGCGCCGGATGGCGCTTTCGACCATGCTGTCGTCGGCCCCAGTCCAGGCTTTGGGCGTCCAGGTTTCAGGCGTCTTGCTCATGTCAGCCTCACTCTGTTCGGGTTTGTTTTGTTCGTTTCTTTTTGGCGCGTTCCGGTTTGGTCCGGTTACGCGGAGGCCGTCTTCGGCTCTGCTGCCGCGGCGTCGACGGCGTCTGCCAGTTCCGCCATCGAGCGGAAGTGGAAATCCGGTTCGGTGAACTCGGCGGGTTCGATGGTCCCGCCATAGCCTTTCTGTGCGTGCCGCCGCTGAATCCAGCAGTTGGTCAGGCCAAGGCGCCGGGAAACGCCGATGTCGTGATACTGGCTCTGGGCGACGTGCAGAATGTCGTCCTTGCTGCCGCCGTCGCGCTCGACGAACTCGAACACCTGCTGGAAAAAGGCGGGGTCGGGCTTCTCGACGCCGGTGTCGTCGGCGGTGAAGCCGGCAAAGAACGGCTCGCCCAGTTCGCGCGAGAAATGGGTGAAGGCCCAGCGCCGCGCGTTGGTCATCGCAATCAGCTTGTACCGCTTGGCCAGACGCGCCATGGCGTCCCTGCTGTCGGGGAAGCCGGTCCAGGACGCCGCGGAATCCCGCAGGCGTTCGCCGTATTGCGTGCCGGCGGGCAGTCCCAGCTTCGGCGCGATGACCGAATAGACGCGCACCAGATCGTCGGGGAACAGGCCGGTGGCGTCGGTATAGCGCGCTTCGCGGTAGAGGGTCAGCGCCGCCTCGCCGTCCACCGTGGTGCCGGCCTCCGCCGCGATCTCGGCCAGGCAGTCCTTGATGCCGGATTCGAAGTCGATCAGGGTGCCGACGACGTCGAAGGTCAGATATTTGAAGCTCTGCAGGCTCTTGGGCAGGGTTTTGGGCAACGCACCAACTCCTCATCAAGGACCGCGGGGAACCGTTTCGGTTCGGCGGGGCGTTTCAGGTTCGGCAGCATCGTCCGCCGGGGTTCTTCTGGAGGTGGCCCCTCCGGAGGTGGCCCCTCCGGAGGTGGCCCCTCCGGAGCTGGCCCCTCTGGAGATGGCCTAGAGACCCGGTCTTCTTCCCATCCAGTGTGGTCCATGGGCTTGACGCGGGTCTCTGAATATCGATGCCGGACAGCAGAAAATGCTGGATACGGGGGTATTCGCAGATTCTTCCGCGGACTGCCCCTTTCTCGCCTATCGCATAGCCCGGCGGATGTCGGGATCCTCCAGCGTCTGGTCGAGAGTGCGGGCCGTGCGCTCCAGGATCGCGTCGATGTCGTCATCGGTGCAGCAGAGCGGCGGGGCATAGCCCAGGACGCCGTTCGCGAAGGCGCGGATCACCAGACCGTTGGTCCAGGCCCGGTCGAAAATCCGGCGGGACGGTTCGGCGGCGGCGGGCAGCGGAGTCTTGCGGTCTTTGTCCACCACCAATTCGATGGCGGCCAGCATGCCGCGTCCGCGCACGTCGCCGACCAGCGGATGGTCGCGCAGGGCATGCAGCCCGGCCATCAGCCGCGCGCCGGCCTTCACGCCGTTGGCGAGCAGGCCGTCCTCGTACAGCCGCAACGCCTCCAGCCCCACCGCGGCACTCACGGGGTGGGCGGAGTAGGTATAGCCATGGCCGACCGCGGCGTTGCCGGCGGCATCTGCGATGGTGGAATAAACCGCGTCGGACAGGAAGACCGCACCCATCGGCACGTAACCGGAGGTCAGGCCCTTGGCCGTGGTCATCAGGTCGGGGACCACGCCGTCGTCGCTGCAGGCGAACAGCGGGCCGGTGCGGCCGAAGCCGGTGATGACCTCGTCGGCGACGAACAGGATGCCGAGGCTGCGGCAGCGGTCGCACATCGCCTTCATCCAGCCGTCGGGCGGCACCAGCACGCCCCCCGAGCCCTGGATCGGTTCGGCATAGAAGGCGGCGACCCGCTCCGGCCCGCCGATCTCGGCGATCTTGGCGTCGAGGGCGGCCAGAGAGGCGGCGATGATCGCGTCGGCATCGCCGCCCACCGGGTTGCGGTAGGCGTAATGCGACGGAATCTTGTGCTGCCAGTCGAACGGCACGCCAAAGCCGGCATGGAAGGCGGGCAGGGCGGTCAGCCCGGCACCGACGGTGGAGGAGCCGTGATAGCCCTGCTCGATCGAGATGAACTGGTCGCGTTGCGGCTGGCCCTTGGCCTGCCAGTAGTAGCGGATGAAGCGGATGGTGCTGTCCACCGCGTCCGACCCGCCGAGCGTGAAGAAGACGTGGTTGAGGTCGCCGGGCGCGCGTTCGGCGAGTTCGGCCGCCAGCCGGATCGCCGGCTCGCTGCCAAGCCCGAAATAGCCGGTGGCGTAGGGAAGCACCTGCATCTGGCGGGTGGCGGCATCGACGAGGCGCTGCTGCCCATAGCCGGCATTGACGCACCACAGGCCGGCGAAGCCATCCACCAGCCGGTGGCCGGACGTGTCGGTGAGGGTTGCTCCTGAACCGGAGGCGATCACCCGGACCCCCGCCTTCTCATGGCCGCGGTAGGAGGCGACGGGATGCACCAGATGGGCACGGTCGAGTTCGATCAGGGAATTGCTGAGCATGGTCTTCTCCGGATCAGCCGAGTGCCTGGCTGGCGAGCGCGAAAGTCGAAATGGGAGCGGTCGATGGGGGGGCTTCAGCCAGGGCAGGGCGGCGCATGGCGATGCCGCCGCCGACGTGGCGCAGGCCGCAATCGGCCAGCCATGGTCCCAGGCCGGTATCGGCGGTGGTGTCCACCCGCAGGAATTTCCCTGGATTTGCGGCAATGATCGGGCCGATCAGGGCCTTGGCGCCCTCCGCATCGGGGGCGACCACCGGGCCGATGACCTGTCCGCGGCCGAAATCGCGCAGCGCCGCGAAGCCGACGGGTGCGCCGTTCCTGCGCAGCAGCGTGAAGGATCCAACCTCGGCGAAGCGCTCCAGCAGCAGGCCGCGGTCGGCACCGAAGGCCTGCCGGTCCAAGGCGGCGATGGCGGTGCGGTCGCCGGTGCCGGCCGGGGCAACGTCTTCCGCCGCGACCAACGACATCGGTCCGGCCTCCCCCTGGTGCTGAAGGACGGTGCCGACCTCGCGGAACCCCAGCTTTTCATAGAGCGGCAAACCGTCCGTCGTGGCGACGAGGCGCAGGGGGCGGTCTCCGGCCAGCGCCATGGCTTCGTCCATCAGGCGGCGGCCAAGGCCCTGCCCGCGCCAGCTTTCATCGACGATGACCATGTTGATGGTGGCCGCATCCTCGCCATAGGGCGTCATCAGCACCGTGCCGACCACCTGCGACGTCTCGGCGTCCACGGCGACCAGCCCCTGGCTGAGCGCGAGAGCCAGGGACCAATCTTCCAGACGGTGCGGCCATTGCGCCTGCCGCGACAGGGCGAGCGCGTCCTTGAGAAATCTGGGCTCGAAAGCCGGATAGTGAACCGTTCTCTTGGGAACCGTATTCTTGCTCATGGGCAGTCCTTTCACCCTCTGACCCAAGAGTGGGCGCACTGCTCCCGGACGTTTGTCCGAAGGCGACGCCTGCCGCGATATCTTTCACCTTTGCTTCGGCGGCTGGCCGCATCTTATGCCGTGGCGGGGGCCGCCGGTCCCGCGCATGGGGCGCCCGTACCCCGTTCGACGAGCGCCAGCGCCCTTCCCCTCCCAACCAAATGCTGAGTGCCGAGACGGAAACGGAACTTTGTGCTTTCGCGCCGGGCAATTCGGTCAGGCCCGGTATCACGGCGGGGCTAGGATCGTGGGGCAGGGCCGATCGCGCCCCAATCCTCTCCCACCGCCCCCATCCCGAGGAAGCAGCCATGAGCCAGTTTCGGCCGAAATACGTCACTTTCGATTGCCACGGCACGCTGATCAATTTTCAGATGGCCGAAGCCGCGCGCGATCTGTACGGATCGATCCTCGACGAGGCGCGGATGACGGAGTTCATCAAGAACTTCGCCGCCTACCGTCTCGACGAGATCATGGGCGCCTGGAAGCCCTACGCCGAGGTCGTGCACAATTCGCTGGAGCGCACCTGCAAGCGCAACAACGTCGTCTTCCGCGACGAGGATGCGCGCATGGTCTATGAGCGGGTTCCCACCTGGGGGCCGCATGCGGACGTGCCGGCCGGGCTTGCCAGGGTCGCCAAGGAAATCCCGCTGGTCATCCTGTCCAACGCCATGAACGACCAGATCCCGTCGAACGTGGCGAAGCTGGGCGCACCCTTCCACGCCGTCTACACCGCCGAGCAGGCGCAGGCCTACAAGCCGCGCTTCCAGGCGTTCGAATACATGTTCGACATGCTCGGCTGCGGGCCGGAGGACATCCTGCACTGCTCCTCCTCCTTCCGCTACGACCTGATGTCGGCCCACGACCTGGGGATCCGCAACAAGGTGTGGGTCAACCGCGGCCACGAACCGGCCAACCCGTATTACGGCTATACGGAGATTCGCGACATCTCCGGCCTGCCCGGCGTGGTCGGGCTGTAAGGGGCGCATTTCACGGTTCAGGCTGCAATGAGAAGGACCCAGGTCATGAAATTCGTCTCCTACTGGCACGACACCGCTCCCGCCTTCAGGGGCGGGGCAGAGGGCGTTGCAGAGGGCCAGTATGACGTCGCCATCGTCGGAGGGGGGTTCACCGGCCTGGGTGCCGCCCGCCAGCTTGCCAAGGCCGGGGCGCGGGTGATCGTGCTGGAGGCGGACCGCATCGGCGGCGGTGCGTCGGGGCGCAACGGCGGGCACCTCAACAACGGTCTGGCGCACAGCTTCATCGCCGCCAAGACCGCCTTGGGGACGGAGCGCGCCATCGCGCTCTACCGCGCCTTCGACCAGTCGATCGACACGCTGGAGGCGGTGATCGCCGAAGAGGGGATCGACTGCAATTTCCGCCGTGCCGGCAAGCTGAAGCTGGCCTCGAAGCCCGCCCATTTCGACACCATCGCCCGCAACTTCGAGGCGGTGCACCGCGAAGTCGATCCCGACACCGCGCTGCTGACCGCCGAGGACCTGAAGGGGGAGGTCGGCTCGCCATTCCACGGCGCGATGCTGTCGCGCAAGAGCGCGATGATGCATATGGGCCGCTTCGTCACCGGGCTGGCGGATGCGGCCGTGCGGCATGGCGCGGTGCTGGTCGAGAACGCGCCGGTCGGCGCCATCACCCGCTCCGGCGACCGCCACACGCTGTCCACGCCGCGCGGCACGGTGACCGCCAAGGAGGTGCTGGTCGCCACCGGCGCCTATACCACGCCGAATTTCAGCCATTTCCGCCGCCGCATCATCTCGGTCGGCAGCTTCATCGTCGCGACCCGGCCGCTGAGCGACGGCGAGATCGCGTCGGTGGTGCCCGGCAACCGCACCTACGTCACGTCGATGAACATCGGCAACTACTTCCGCCTGTCGCCCGACCGGCGGCTGATCTTCGGCGGCCGGGCGCGCTTCTCGGCCACCTCGAACCAGCGGTCCGACGCCAAGAGCGGGGCGATCCTGCGGGCGAGCTTGGCGAGGATTTTCCCGCAGATCGCCAGCATCGACATCGATTATTGCTGGGGTGGACTGGTGGACATGACCAGCGACCGCTACCCGCGCGCCGGCTATCACGACGGCATGTGGTACGCCATGGGCTATTCCGGCCACGGGGCGCAGTTGTCCACCCATCTCGGCATGACCATGGCCGATGCGATCCTGGGCCGTGAGGACCGGAACCCGCTGAAGGGGCTGTCCTGGCCCGCCGTCCCCGGCCATTTCGGCAAGCCCTGGTTCCTGCCGCTGGTCGGGCTGTACTACAAGGCGCTCGACCGGATTCAGTGACGTCGAGGTTTAAGTGGCACTCTCCCTCTCCCCCCCGGGGAGAGGGTCGGGGTGAGGGGGATGCGTTGCAGGATCTTTGTAGAAATCCTGCCGCGCGCCCCCTCACCCTAACCCTCTCCCCGCTTTCGGCGGACCACCGGTCCGCCTGTAGCGTCAGCGCAAACAAAGTTTGCGCGTGAACGGGGGGAGAGGGGACTTCGTCACCCCAGCCCGCCGATGTGGAAGGTCTTCATCTCCAGATATTCCTCGATCCCCACCTGTGCCCCTTCGCGGCCCAGGCCGGACTGCTTGACGCCGCCGAAGGGGGCGACCTCGGTGGAAATCATGCCGGTGTTCAGCCCGACCATGCCGGCCTCCAGCGCTTCGCCCACCCGCCAGGACCGCGCGAGGTTCTGCGTGTAGAAATAAGCGGCCAGTCCGAAGGGCGTGGCGTTGGCGAGCGCGATGGCCTCCTCCTCCGTCTCGAAGCGGAACAGCGGCGCCACCGGGCCGAAGGTCTCCTCATGGGCGAGCAGCATGTCGGTGGTGGCGTCGGTCAGAACCACCGGCGCCACGAACTGCGGACCCTGCGCCGCGACGGCGGCTGCGGACGCGATGCTCGCCCCCTTGGACAGCGCGTCGTCGAGGTGGCGCTCGATCTTCTCGACGGCGGCGGCGTTGATCATCGGGCCGATGGCGACGCCCGGCTCCAGCCCGGACCCCACCCGCATGGCGTTGACGCGGTCGACCAGCCGGTCGCGGAAGGCGTCGTGGACGCCGGCCTGCACCAGGATGCGGTTGGCGCAGACGCAGGTCTGCCCGCCGTTACGGAACTTGGAGAGGATCACACCCTCCACCGCCTGATCCAGATCGGCGTCGTCGAACACGATGAAGGGCGCGTTGCCGCCCAGCTCCAGGCTCAGCCGCTTGATGCCGGCGGCGGCCCCGCGCATCAGCAGGGAGCCGACGCGGGTGGAGCCGGTGAAGGAGATCTTGCGGACGGTCTCGTTCGCCAGAAGCTCCTCGCCGATGGCTTCAGGCCGGCCGGTCAGGATGTTGATCACGCCCGCCGGGATGCCCGCCCGTTCGGCCAGCACGCCCAGCGCCAGCGCCGAATAGGGCGTGAAATCCGACGGCTTGATCACCACGGTGCAGCCGGCGGCCAGCGCCGGGGCCACCTTGCGGGTGATCATGGCGTTGGGGAAGTTCCACGGCGTGATGATGCCGCAGACGCCGACCGGCTCCTTCAGCACGACGATGCGGCGGTCGGGGGTCGGGGAGGGGATGGTGGTGCCGCCGATGCGCCGCGCCTCCTCGGCGAACCATTTGACGAAGGAGGCGCCATAGCGGATCTCGCCGCGCGCCTCGTCCAGCGGCTTGCCCTGCTCCAGCGTCAGGAGGCGGGCCAGATCCTCCAGATTCTCGATCATCAGCGCGTGCCAGCGCTCCAGCAGCGCGGCACGGTCGGCATGGGTGCGACGCCGCCAAGCGGGGTAGGCCTCGGCCGCGGCGGCGATGGCGTCGCGGGCGTCGGTTCCGTCCATGTCGGGGACGCTGCCGAGGCTGCCGCCGGTCGCCGGGTTCCGGACGTCGATGGTCCGGCCGGCCGCCCCGGCGCACCAGCGCCCGCCGATCAGCCCCTGTTCGCGGAACAGGGAGGGGTCCGTCAGGTGATGGGTCATGGTCGTGTGTTTTCCGCTGCGGGTGAATTCGAGGCGACGGGGGTCAGGGCAACCGGCATCAGGGCAACCGGCATCAGGACAGCGCCGACAGCACGGCGGCGGTGATCGCGTCCGTCTTGTCCTTGCCGGGAACCGTGCCGATGCCGCGGCCGGTGGTGTCGCCAAGCGCCGCCATGACGCGGTCGGCGGCGGACTTCTCCCCCAGATGGTCCAGCATCATCGCGCCCGACCAGATGGCGGCGATGGGGTTGGCGATGCCGAGATGGGCGATGTCGGGGGCCGAGCCATGCACCGGTTCGAACATCGACGGCGCCTTGCGGTCCGGGTTGAGGTTGGCCGAGGCGGCGAAGCCCAGCCCGCCCTGGATCGCCGCACCGAGGTCGGTGAGGATGTCGCCGAACAGGTTGGAGGCGACGACGACGTCCAGGCTTTCCGGCGCCGTCACCATGCGCGCCGCCATGGCGTCGACGTGATAGCTGGTGACCTCGACGTCCGGATGTTCGGCGGCCAATTGGCGGGTGATCTCGTCCCAGAACACCATCGAGTATTTCTGCGCATTCGACTTGGTGACCGAGGCCAGCTTGCCGCGCCGCGTCCGCGCCTGGGCGAAGGCGAAACGCAGGATCCGTTCCACCCCCATGCGGGTGAAGATTCCGGTCTCCACCGCCACTTCCTGCGGCGTGCCCTGATGGATGCGCCCGCCGGCGCCGGCATATTCGCCTTCGGTGTTCTCGCGGATGCACAGGATGTCAAAGCCGCCGCGGCGCAGCGGCCCCTCCACCCCCGGCAGCAGCCGGTGCGGGCGGACGTTGGCGTACTGGTCGAACGCCTTGCGGATGGGCAGCAGCAGCCCGTGCAGCGATACTGCATCCGGCACCTCCGCCGGCCAGCCGACCGCACCCAGCAGGATGGCGTCGTACTTGCGCAGCGTGTCGATGCCGTCGGCGGGCATCATCACGCCGGTTTCCTTGTAGTGGGCGCAGGACCAGGGCATTTCGGTGCCTTCCAGCGCAAAGCCGGACTGCTTTGCCGTGGCCTGCAGAACCTCCCAGGCGGCGTCGACCACGGGATGTCCGATGCCGTCGCCCTTGATGATCGCAATGTTGTGGGTTTTCATCGAACGTCCCCTATCGGTTTGTACCAGTGTTCATCGAATTACAGGCCGATCAGCACGCTTTTGCTGCGGCGGTTGGCGAGATAGGCCTCGCGCCCCAGGTCCTTGCCGATGCCGGAGCGCTTGTAGCCGCCGGTCGGCAGTATGTGATCGCGCGAGCGGCCATAGCGGTTGACCCACACCGTTCCGGCCTGCAGGCGTCGGGTCAAGCGGATTGCGCGCGACAGGTCGCGGGTGTAGAGGCCGGCGGCAAGCCCGTAGGTGGGATGGTCGGCCATCGCCATCGCCTCTTCCTCGGTATCGAAGCTCTGCACGGTCAGGACCGGGCCGAAGATCTCCTCCACCACGGCGGGGGAGCTTTGATCGACCCCGGCCAGCAGGGTGGGCGCGTAGAAATACCCGTCGCCGTCCATCGGCGCCCCGCCGGTCAGGCACTCCACCGGCCCGCCGAGCGAAGCGGTGACGATGGAGTGGATGCGGGCGCGCTGCCGTTCGGAGATGATGGGGGAATAGCGTGTCTTCTCGTTCCAGGTCGGGCCGGGGCGGACGGCCCGCACATGTCCCAGGATCATCTCGATCAGCGCTCCGGCCACCTTCGCCTCGACCAGCAGGCGCGATCCGGCGACGCAGGCCTGACCGGCATTCGACAGCACGCTGGTCGCGATGGCGGCGGCGGCCTTTTCGAGGTCGGCGTCGGCGAAGACGATCTGCGGGCTCTTGCCGCCCAGCTCCAGCGTCATCGGCTTGACGCCGCTGCGGGCGATGTCGGCCATGATCGCCGATCCCGCCGCCGTCGATCCGGTGAAGCTGACCTTGGCGATGCCGGGATGGCGGGTGATGGCGGCGCCGGTGGTCGGGCCGTCGCCCAGGACGATGTTGATGAGCCCGGCCGGCAGACCGGCCTTCACCGCCAACTGCGCCAGCAGGACGGTGGAGAAGGGCGTCATCTCCGACGGCTTCAGCACCACCGCGTTGCCGGCGGCCAGCGCCGGGCCGAGCTTCCAGCCCGCCATCGACAGCGGGAAGTTCCACGGCGTGATGGCGCCGACGACGCCGTAGGGCTCGGTCATCACCATGCCGAGGCTGCCGTCGTCGGTGGGGGCGAGGTCGCCGCCTTCCTTGTCGGCGAATTCGGCGAAGAAGCGGATCTGCTCGGCGGTCACCGCCACATCGCCGGCGACGAGCTGGCCGACCGGGCGGGTGGAGGACAGCGCCTCCACCTTCGCCAGGGTTTCCGCCTCCTCCTCGATCAGCGCGGCCCAGCGCTGCAGCACGGCGGTGCGTTCGCGCGGGCGCACGCCGCCCCAGTTGCTGGACTTCAGGGCGGCGTGGGCAGTGGCGACCGCCTCGTCGACGAGGTCTGACGAGGCCACCGGGCAGTCGGCATAGGCCCGGCCGTCCGATGGGCGATGCATGGGCAGCCCGTCCTCCGCCGGAATCAGGCGGTCACCGATGAAGTGCCCGATGGGCAGCGGCAGGCGGTCCGGGTCGAAGGACAGGCTCATGACGCACCCTCAGTTGACGGTGATGTAGATCTTGCGGACCGTCTCGATGGTCTTCCACACGCCGGTGAAGCCCGGCTTCATGACGAAGCTGTCGCCCGCCCGGTAGACCACCGGCTCGCCGCCGTCCGGCGTGATTTCGATGACGCCGGCCAGGATGTGGCAGAACTCGAAGGTCTCGCCCTTGATCGAGCGGGTTTCGCCCGGCGTGGCTTCCCAGACGCCGGTCTTGACGGTGTCGTCCTTGGCGGCGTCCTGCGCCCAGGTCTTGAAGGCGGGCGCCCCGGCGATCAGCCGTTCCGGAACCGGGGTGGACTCGCGCGGGGCGAAGGTCGGCGCGGGATCGATGGTCTTGAGCAGCGACATGGGAAAATCCTTGCGATGTGCGGCTGCGCCGCGGGGGAAGGGGTCGGGCGCGGCGTCAGTAGCCGCGCCGCCGGTCGATGAGCCCGACCGGGTCCTGTCCGGCGAAATGCCGGCGGAGGTTGGTGATGACGGCCCGTGCGGCGCTGTCCGGCTGGGTGATGCTGGCGACATGCGGGGTCAGCACGATCTTCGGATGAGCCCAGAAGGGATGGTCGGGCGGCAGCGGCTCCGGGTCGGTGACGTCGACCACGGCCCCGGACAGGTGGCCGTCGTCGAGCGCGCTCACCAGCGCGGCATGGTCGAGCTGCGGTCCGCGCCCGGTGTGGACCAGCGCCGCGCCGCGGGGCAGCTTGGCGAGCAGCCGTGCGTCGAGGAACCCGCGGGTGTCCGGGGTCAGCGGCAGCAGGACGATCAGGATGTCGGTGTCGGCCAGCATCGCGTCGAGGCCGTCCGCGCCGTGGTGGCACGTCACGCCGTCAAGCCGGCGCGGCGAGCGGCTCCAGCCCGACAGCGGAAAGCCGAAGGGCTTCAGCCGGTCCAGCACCGCCTGACCCAGCACGCCCAGCCCCAGCACGCCGACCCGCCGCTCTGCCGCTTGCGGCTGCTGCAGGGGGCGCCAGAGGCGGTCCGCCTGCTGGGCGCGATAGGCCGGCATCTGGCGATGCAGGGTCAGCACGGCCAGAGTGGCATATTCCTGCATCATGCGAACGATGCCGTCCTCCACCATGCGCACAACCTTCACGGAGTCGGGGAGGTCGGTCATGGTGAACTGGTCCACCCCGGCCCCGATGGAAAAGACCATCTCCAGATTGCGGTAGCGGGCGAGGTCTTGCGGGATGGTCCAGGTGATCAGGTAGCGGACCGCATCGGGATCGACTGTGGCCGGGTCCATCGAAAAGGGCAGGTCGGGCAGCTCGCTGGCGAAGGCCTTGGCGAAGACTGCGCCGCGCACGGCGTCCGAATTGAACAGGAAGGTCATGTGCGTCCCTTTGGCGATGCGCGGGCAATACCGGCGATGGTCAGAGGCGGCAGCGCTGGCCCAGCGCCTCGATCATCGACTGGCAGGCGTTCAGTTCCTCGACGAGGATGTGTTCGTTGGGGCGGTGCGCCCGCGCGATGTCGCCGGGGCCGCAGATGATCGCGTCCATCCCGGCGGTCTGGTACAGCCCGGCCTCCGTGCCATAGCTGACGGCGGCCAGCGGTTCCTGCCCGGTCAGCTCCTCCAGCAGGCGGGCCAGCGGCGTGCGGGCGGCCAGGAACAGGGCGGGATAGGCGCCGGTTTGCGTCCAGTCCACGGCGAATCCCCGCTCCTCCAGCCGCGCTGCCGCCTCGCGCACCGGCTCCAGCAGGGTCGCGGGGTCGATTCCGGCGATGGCGCGGGCTTCGAACTCGGCGGTGCAGGTGTCGGGGATGACGTTCACCGCAAGCCCGCCCTGGATGGTGCCGACCTGAAGCGAGGAGTAGGGCGGCTCGAAGACCGAATCCAGCGGCCCCCGGGTCAGTCGGTCGGCCTGGGCGACGGCTGCGGTCAGCGCGTCGGCCATGGCGTGGATGGCGTTCAGCCCCTGGTCGGGGCGGGAGGAATGGCCGGAGCGTCCGCGCACGGTCAGCCGGGCCGCCGCCTTGCCCTTGTGGGCGCGGACGGCGCGCAGGCCGCTCGGCTCCCCGACGATGACGCCCAGCGGCGGCGCGCACAGGGTGGGCAGATGCGGCAGAAGATGCGGCGCGCCCTGGCAGCCGGCCTCCTCGTCGTAGGTGAAGGCGAAGTGGATCGGCCGGGCCAGCGGGGCGGCGGTCAGGGCGGGCAGGGCCGCCAGCGCCGCGGCGATGAAGCCCTTCATGTCCGAGGTGCCGCGTCCGTAAAGCCGGTTGCCGTCGGCGCGCAGCTGGAACGGATCGCTGGTCCATTCGGGTTCTGTGGCCGGAACCACGTCCATGTGACCTGACAGGACATAGCCCGGCACCATCGCCGGACCTATGGTGGCGAACAGGTTGAAGCGGTCGCCCTCCGGCCCCGGCAGCACCCGGACGCGCACCCCCGCAGCTTCCAGAACGCTGCGAATCCCGTCGATGATGGCGCCGTTGGGGGTGCCGACGACGGAGGGAAAGGCGATCAGATCCTTCAGGATGTCGATCACGGTCATGACGGCCTCACCTTGTCCCGTGCTGCGTCCCGTTCTGAGGGCGCGGGCGGTCGTTGCGGTTTCAGTTTGTGCGGAAAGGCCCGGCGGCTGCGGCCCTCACGATCTTAGCCGCTGCCCGCTCCATTCCATGCTGAATGCACGGGCGATTTGGATGATTGTTGTGCCGGCCCGGCGCTTTGCGGTGATTTGTGCGGTGGTTGCCCCGGTAATCTCGGGGAGCGGTTGGTGGCTCAGGCATATCGGTTGACCCATAGGAGCACCGACTCACGTTATCGAAACTCCGGGGAGGAGGAAGCATTGAGCGAACGCGGCCTTGAAGACGGGTCGGGGGACGGTGCGTTACCGCCCTCCCTGACAGTCGACGCCTTCGACGTGCGGATGGCCGACGTCGCGGATATCGACCTGGAGCGCCTGCAGGCGCTGTCGATCTCGGTCGGCTGGCCGCACCGTGCGGAGGATTGGCAGTTCGCGCGCGAGGTCGGCCACGGCTTCGTCGCGCTGGACGAGATCGACCGGGTCCTGGCGTCGGCGATGTGGTTTCCCCATGGCGACGACTTTGCAACCATCGGCATGGTCATGACCTCGCCCCGGCTGCAATCGCTGGGGGTCGGCGAATGGCTGATGAAGCGGGTGCTGTCGGCGTCGGCGGGACGGACCTACCGGCTCAACGCCACCCGTGCGGCGTTGGCGCTCTACCGCTCGCTCGGTTTCATCGGCCACCGGACCGTGTTCCAGTGCCAGGGCGAGGCGCGGCGCAGCGACCAGCCCCCCTCGGCGGAGCCGGTGCGGCGGCTGGCGGCGGCGGATCTGGCGGCGGTGACGGCACTGGATGAGCGCGCCTTCGGAACCTCGCGCGCCGGGCTGATCGCACGGCTGTTCGAGCAGTCGGTCGGCTATGGGCTGGAGCGGGACGGCGTGCTGGCCGCTTTCGCCCTCTGCCGTCCCTTCGGTCGCGGCCATGTCGTCGGCCCGGTGGTCGCCGGGCTGGACGAGGACGCCGTCGCCGTGGTCCGCCCCCATGTGGACGAGCATGACGGCCGTTTCCTGCGTCTGGACACCCATCTGGACGAAGGAATCTTCCCGTTGTTCCTCGCCCGGTCGGGCATGCGGATCAAGGACACGGTCCTGACCATGTCGCTGGGCGCGCCGCTGACCGATCCGGCGACACGCGGACCGGACCGCCCCATCACCTTCGCACTCGCCACCCAGGCCCTGGGTTGAGCCGCCACCGGCTTCTTGAAAAGTCGGCTTCACGAATAAGGATTCGCCGCTCATGCCGGGACAGACGCCGGACCCCTCCGCCGGCTCTCACGCCGAACCCGTGCCCGAACCCGTACCAGAACCGATACCGCCGCCATCCTCCGCCGGCATCCGCGACGGGGTGCTGCTCCGGCTGGTGTCGGCCGGGCTGTTCGTGGTGATGTCGCTGTTCGTCCGGCTGGCCACGGTCGAGGCGCCGATCGGACAGATCGTCTTCTACCGCAGCGCCTTCGCCCTGCCGCCGATCATCGCCTATCTGATGTGGCGCCGGCAATTCCCGCGGGCTTTGAAGACGCGGCAGCCGGTCGGACATATGAAGCGCAACCTGTATGGCGGCGCGGCGATGGTGCTGTCCTTCATTTCGCTGGCCTATCTGCCGCTGGCACTGGCGACCGCGCTGGGATTCCTGGCACCGCTGCTCGCCGTGCCGGCCGCCATGCTGTTCCTGCGGGAACGGCCGGGCCCCGTCGCCATCGGTGCGGCGCTGGCCGGTTTCGCCGGGGTGGTCCTGATGCTCGCCCCCGCCTTCGACGGGCCGAGGCTGGACCATGACACCATCATCGGGGTGGCGGCCGGGCTGGCCATGGCCGTCGCGACCGCCGCCGGGCGGGTCCAGATCAAGACGCTGACCGCGACCGAGGCGCCGGGGACCATCGCCTTCTATTTCGCTCTCCTCTGTGCGCTCGGCGGCCTGGCGAGCTGGCCGTTCGGCTGGATCACCCCCACGGGCCATTCCTTCGCTTACCTCGTCGGCGCGGGCGTCTCCGGCGGTCTGGCGCACATCACCATGACGGAGGCAATGGCCCGCGCGCCGGTCTCCACCCAGGCGCCGTTCGACTACACGGCGATGCTGTGGGCGCTGATGCTCGACGCGCTGATCTTCGGCCTGCTGCCGTCCCCGGTCAGCCTTGCCGGCGCCTTCGTCATCGCCGCCTCGGCGCTGGTTGTCCCTCTGGCCGGCCGGTTCACCAGCCGGTCCGAAGCCCTGGAATCTGTCCGCTGAGGTCCGCAAGCCGAGGCGGCGGCGCGGTCAGGACAGTCCCGCTTCCAGGCCGACCGACTGGCCGGCGGTCTGGAAACGGTCGATGCGGAAATAATGCAGCGGCGTGTCGGTGTGCCCGGTGGCGATGATCTCCGCCATCACGTCGCCGACGCCGGGACCGAGTTGGAAGCCGTGGCCGCTGAAGCCGAAGGCGTGGAACAGGCCGTGCGTCGTCGCCGACGGCCCCATCACAGGCAGCTTGTCGGCGACATAGCCTTCGCAGCCCGACCAGGTGCGGATCACGGTGACATCGGCGATGGCCGGCAGCAGCCGGACCAGCCCCCGCAACTGACCGGGTAGCCGCGCCGGGTCCGCCCTGGCGTGGCCGGGGTCGAGCGGCACCGCCACACGCTCGGCCGCGCCGCCGAAGACGATGTTGCCGCGTTCCACCTGACGCAGATAGCCGTCGCCGCCCGCGCGCGACCACATGCCCACCACCGGCAGGATTCGGTGCGGTAGGGGTTCGGTGACGCCCATCTGCGGCCCGTAGGCCGACATCGGCACAGGTTCGCCGAAGCCGGCGGCGACGCGGGCCCCCCAGGCGCCGGCCGCGTTCAGCAGGCAATCGGCGGTGAAGCGGCCCCGCTGCGTCATCGCTTCGAACCCCGAGCCGGTCGCCGATACCTGCACCGGGCCGCAGTCTTCCACGATCTCGGCCCCCAGTCGGCGGGCGGCATCGGCAAAGGCGGGGGCGATCAGGCGCGGGTTGCCGCTGCCGTCCTGCGGCGAGAAGGAGGCGGCGATGGCCGCCGGACCCAGCCCCGGGAAGCGGCGGCGGATCTCCGGCGGCGTCAGCTCTTCAAGCTCCAATCCCCAGGGCCGCGCGTCGGCGACGTAGCGGCGCATATCGGCCAAGCCGTCCTCGTCGAACACCAGCCGCAGATGGCCGGTGGCGCGGAACTCCACGTCGCGGCCCAGCAGCCGCTCCGCCTCGCCCCACAGCGCCCGCGACCGGTGGGCGAGCGGCAGTTGCGGCAGATAGCGCCCGCTGCGGCGGATGTTGCCGAAGGACGCGACGGTGGCGCCCGAGCCGACGCGGTTGCGTTCCAGCAGCGTGACGCGCAGGCCGCGCCGGGCCAGGAAGAAGGCGGCGGCCGATCCCATCAACCCGCCGCCCAGCACGATAACCCTCATCGACCTCTCCCACATGCGGGCGGACGCGGCTCCGCCCCACCGGTCAGGCTGCCCAGGACCGGCGGCCGGGTCAAAGACGGGTTGGGCATGGTCCCATAAGGCAGGGCTATGGGCTGGGCCATCCGGAGCCCGCATTCATAAGTCCGCCTTATGCCTCTGCTTTCATTGGGTCTTAGACCGCTCTCACTCCGCCATGTCAGCTTTTTGCCCAGCACAGGCTGATTTGCGGAAGGGAGTGAAGATGGACGGGGGCATGGGTGAGGCCGATTGGAAGGTCGGCGTCGATATCGGCGGAACCTTCATCGATTTCTGCGCGCTGGACACCCGGTCCGGCCGGGTGGCGTCGCTGAAGGTGCTGACGACGCCGGACGATCCCGGCGCGGAGCTGATGACCGGACTTACCCTGCTGGCCGAGCGCGAGGGGATGGACCCGCGCGCCGTCACCCGCTTCGTGCACGGCACGACGGTGGGGATGAACACGGTCATCCAGCGGAAGGGCGCGCCGCTGGCGCTGCTGACCAATGCGGGGTTCGAGGATGTGATCGAACTCGCCCGGCTGCGCATGCCGGACACCTATTCCCTGTTCTGCTCGCGCCCCGACCAGCTGGTCGCACGCGACATGATCTTCGGCATTCCCGCCCGCCTGCGGTCCGACGGGACGGAGCGGCAGGCCCCCGACTTGGCGGCCGTCGCCGATGCCGTGGCGGCCCTCAGGACCAAGGGGGCGGTGGGCGTCGTCGTCTCCTTCCTCCATTCCTGGCGCGACGGCGGCCATGAGAGCGCGGTGAAGGAGGAGATCGCCCGGCTGGCCCCCGACCTGTTCGTCTTCACCTCCGCCGAGGTCTGGCCGGTGATCCGCGAGTATGAGCGGACGACGACGGCGATCCTGAACGCCTACGTCCATCCCCGGATTTCCGGCTACCTGTCGGCCCTGGAGGAGCGGCTGGCCGGACGCGGGGTGCCCGCCCGCCCGCTGCTGACCAAATCCAACGGCGGCGTGATGAACGCGGCGGAGGGCAAGCGGGCTTGCGTCCACATGCTGCTGTCCGGCGCCGCCTCGGGCGTCAACGGCGCGGCGTGGCTGGCCAGGCAGGCGGGGGAACCGCGCATCCTGACGCTCGACATCGGCGGGACCTCCGCCGATTTCGCCCTGATCATCGACGGTCAGGCCCAGTTCGGCACCGGCGAGATGATCGGCGAGTTTCCGCTGCACATCCCCTCGGTGTCGGTCAGCTCCATCGGCATCGGCGGCGGGTCGATCGCCAGCGTCGACGGGCAGGGGGTGCTGCGCGTCGGCCCTGAATCCGCCGGCTCGACGCCCGGCCCGTCCTGCTACGGCCGTGGCGGCGAATGGGCGACGGTGACCGACGCCATGGTGGTGTGCGGCTGGCTCGGCCACAGCCAGATGGCCTATGGGCAGCTGCGGATGGACGCCGACCTCGCCCGCGCCGCCGTCCGGCGGCTGGCCGACGAACTGGGCCGCTCGGTCGAGGCCACCGCCCAGGCCATCCTCGACGTCGCCGTGTCGGAGATGTTCGCGGAGGTCGAGAAGATGGCCGCGCGCGCCGGCGTCGACGTGCGGGATTTCGCGCTGATGCCCTTCGGCGGCGGCGGGCCGATGCTGGGGGTGTTCCTGGCGCGGGAGCTGGGGATGCCGCGTGTCGTCGCTCCGCGTTGGCCGGGCGTGGTGTCGGCGCTGGGCGGTCTGGTCGCCGACCTGCGCGGCGATTTCGTCCGCACCCTGTTTGCGGAACTGTCCTCCGGGCTGATGCCGACGCTGCGCGAAGCCCTTGCCGCGATGGGCGCGGAAGGGCGCGACTGGCTCGCCGCCCAGGGGCATTCTGGTGCGGTCGAGCTGAGGATCGTCGCCGACATGCGCTATGCCGGCCAGAGCTATGAGATCGAGACGCCGTTGCAGCCGTCCTGGCTGGATGGCGACGATCCCAACTCCGGTTCGGGCGCCATCGCCGCCGCCTTCCACGCGGCCCACGCGCGGCTCTACGACTTCGACGACCCGGATGGGCGGATCGAGATCGTCAATCTGCGCCTGTCGGCCATCGGCAACGGCCCGGCCCTGCACTTCCCCACCGCGCCGGACGAGCTGCGCGCCGCGTCGGCAGAGCGGACCGTTCCGGTCTTCACCGGCGGCGTCGTGACCCCGGTCGGGCTGTACCGCCGCGCGGACTTGCAGGCCGGGGCGCGCTTCCAGGGGCCGGCCATCGTCGCCCAGGAGGACACCACCTTCGCAATCCCCGCCGGGACCGACGCCCGCGTCGACGCGCACCTCAACCTCCACCTGACCTTTGCGGAGTGACGCCTGTGTTTGACCGTATGAAGCTTCAGGTTCTGGCGAACCACGCGCGCTCGGCGGCCGAGAACATGGCCCACACGCTCCAGCGCACCGCCCATTCCGCCTTCGTCAAGGAGACGGAGGATTTCACCGTCATGCTGCTGAACCGCCGGGGCGAGACCTTCGGCGTGCCGATGGAGCTGGGGGCGACCTGGTATCCGGGCCTGACCTATGGCCGCGCCATCGACATGATCGAGGATTACCGGCCGGGCGACGTCGCCTTCACCAACGATCCCTATTCCGGCTTCGTCGCGACCCACGCCCCCGACACCCACCTGTGGAAGCCGGTCTTCTACGATGGGGAGATCATCGCCTGGACCGGCGGGCACATCCACAACACCGACATGGGCGGCGCGGTCCCGGCCTCGCTGTCGCGGGCGCTGACCGAAATCCATCAGGAGGGCATCCGTTTCCCGCCGATGAAGCTGGTCCGCGAAGGGGTGTTCGACGAGCAGATCCTGCGGATCATGACCACCAACGTCCGCAAGCCCGACCTGAACATCGGCGACATCAAGGCGCTGGTCGGCGCGCTGAACACCGGCGAGCGCAAGATCCTCGCCATGGTCGAGAAGTTCGGCAAGACGGCGTTCCTCGACGGCGTCGACGCGCTGCTGGACCATGCCGAGGCGCAGGCGCGCGACATCCTGCGCGCGATGCCCGACGGGGAATGGGTGTTCGCCGACTACGCCGACGAGGATTCGGTCGAGGCCAACCCCTGCCGCCTGAAGCTGACCCTGAGGATCAAAGGCGACGAGGCGATCCTCGACTTCACCGGGTCGGATCCGCAGCTGGCATCCTCCCTCAACGTGCCGTCGGGCGGCGATCCCCGCCACACCATCCTGCTGGTCGGGGTCTATTACGTCCTCTACACCCTCAACCCGAAGATCCTGCTGAATACCGGCCTGACCCGGCCCTTCACCTGCATCGCGCCGGCGGGGACGGTGCTGAACCCGACCTTCCCGGCGGCGGTGGGCATGCGGTCGCTGACCTGCGCGCGGCTGCGCTCGGTCATCTTCGGCGCCTTCTCCCAGGCGGTGCCGGAGCGGCTTCCGGCGGCGCCGGCCGGCAACAACTGCATCGTCAACGTGATGACCACCGACGAGCGGACGGGCAACCGCATCATCGCCGCGGTCAACCCGGTGGTCGGGGGCGGCGGCGGCATGCCGCACCGCGACGGCACCAACGGGTCGGGGGCGGATGCCGCCTATCTGAAGAACACGCCGATCGAGATCACCGAGATGGAAACCCCGGTGGAGTTCGTGCGCTACGGGCTGGCGACCGACAGCGGCGGGGCCGGGCGCTGGCGCGGCGGGCTAGCCACCCACATGGCCTTCCGCGTCTTCTCCCCCGACACCCGGATCACCGCGCGCAACCGCGACCGCGGATTCTTCCGTCCCTGGGGCGTGCTGGGCGGCCGGGCCGCGGGTCTGTCCGACATGGTGGTCAATCCCGGCACGCCGGAGGAACGGCGGCTGGGCAACATCGACACCGCGGTGCTGCAGCCGGGCGACATGCTGGACATCCGTTCGGCCGGCGGCGGCGGCCGGGGCGACCCGTTCGCGCGCGAGGCATGGCGGGTGGCCCAGGACGTGGCGCGCGGCTACGTCTCCGTCGAGGCGGCGGAGCGGGAGTATGGCGTGGTCGTCCGTGACGGCGTGCTCGACGCGGCGGCGACCGACGCCCTGCGTGACGCCCTCCGCGCCGCCCGGCCGGCTTCCACCGGGCATTTCCATTTCGGACCCGAACGGGAGGGCTACGAGCGGCAATGGACCCCGGACGCCTATGATTTCCTGACGCGGACCCTGGACGGCCTGCCGATCCACTGGCGCTTCTTCGCCAAGACCGAAATCTTCGGCCGCATGGCCGGCCGCGCCGGGGCCGATGGGGTGGAGGCCGCGCTGGAAGAGGTCTATGCCCGCTTCCCCGAAATGCCCCGCTCCAAGGCCATGATCCGGGAGGCGGCGAAATGAGCGGGGCGGCGTTCGCCTCTCCGCAAGAACCCGGCGGCCGGCTGGTCAGGCTGGCCGAGACGGGACGGGAGCCCGTCCGCTTCCTGCTGGACGGCGTGGAGCGGGTGGCTCTGGCGGGCGATACGGTGCTGACGGCGATCCTCACCAACGCTCCGGCGCTGCGTCAGGCGGAGTTCGGACCGGAGCGGCGCGCAGGATTCTGCCTGATGGGGGCCTGCCAGGATTGCTGGATCTGGCAGGAACAGGGGCCGCGCCTGCGCGCCTGCTCCACCCCCCTGGCCGACGGCATGCGGCTGCTGACCCGGACGCGGGAGGATTGGCCATGACCGCGCCCACCCAACCCGGTGTCGTGATCGTCGGCGCCGGTCCTGCCGGGATCCGTGCGGCGGAAACGCTGGCGGCGGCCGGGCTGTGCCCGATGGTGATCGACGAGGGCGCACGGGCCGGCGGACAGATCTACCGCCGCCCGCCCGATGGCTTCACCCGTCCGCCCGCGACGCTCTATGGCTCGCAGGCCGACAAGGCGGTGGCGCTGCACGCGGCCTTCGACGCGCTGGTGGCGGCCGGCCGGATCGTCCATCTGCCGCGCCATTCGGTCGTCGCCTTGGCGGACGGGACACTGCATGCGGTGAGCGACGGCGGAAGCCGCCGGATCGGCTACGACCGCCTGATCCTGGCGACCGGGGCGACCGACCGTCTCGCCCCGCTGCCGGGCTGGCAGGCGCCCGGCGTCTACAGTCTCGGCGCGATGCAGATCGCGCTGAAGGCCCAAGGCGTGGCGATGGGGCGGCGGATCGTGCTGGCCGGGTCGGGGCCGTTGCTGACCCTGCTGGCGACCCAACTGCTGAAGGCTGGCGCGCAGATCGCCGCGGTTCTCGACACCGCCGGCATGCGCGGCCAGATCGCTGCCTTCCCCGACCTCGCCGTCCGCCCGTCCTTCGCCCTGCAAGGGCTGGCGATGCGGGCGCGGCTGGGGCGGCTCTACCATGCCGGGATCGGTCTGGAGGGGATCGAGGCGACGGATACCGGGGTGACGGCGGTGCGTTGGACGGATGCCGGCGGGCGGTCCCGGCGGACGGCCTGCGACGCGGTCGGGCTGGGCTGGCATCTGAAGGCGGAAACCCAGCTTGCCGATCTCGCCGGCTGCCGGTTCGACTATGATGAAACCTGGGCGCAGTGGTTGCCCCGTGCCGACCGCATGGGCCGTGCCGGGGAGGGTGTCTATCTGGCCGGCGACGGCCTGCGCCTGCTGGGAGCCGACGGGGCGGAGGTGGCCGGTCGTCTGGCCGCGGCCGCCTGCCTGTCCGATCTGAGACTGCCGGAGCCGGACGTCGCGGCCGACCTGAAGCGCCTCGACCGGCTGGAACGTTTCGCGCGCGGCATCGCCCGGGCCTTTCCCTGGCCGGCCGATCAGGTGCGCGCATTGCCCGACGACACCGTCCTGTGCCGCTGCGAGGGGATCACCGCCGGTGCGGTGCGCGAAACGGCGTCCTATGGCGGGGCGGAGGCCAACCGGGTGAAGTCCTTGGGCCGTGCCGGGATGGGGCGCTGCCAGGGCCGCTATTGCCAGCTGGCTGCGGCCGACCTGATCGCCGCCACCGGCGGGCTTGCCCATGCCGGAGAGGTGGGGCGCCTGCGTGCGCAAGCGCCGGTCCGGCCGGCGCCGATCCGCGCGTTGCTTGAGGAGGAGTGAGCGGCGGAGCGCATCGCCTCGTCGTTTTCACGCGGGCCGGGCGAGGTCGAGGCGCTCCAGGTCGTCGCGCATCACCGCGATCAGCCAGTCGCAGATCGCGGGCACCACGGGCTGCAGCGGGCGGGCTTTCGGCGCGATGAGCGAATGCCAGCGCCCGGTGCGTATTTCGCCTGAGCCGGCGCGAACCAGATGCTCTTCGCAAAGCGCGCGGGATGCGACGCTCACCCAGCCGAGCGCGATCCCCTCGCCATTCTGCGCGGCCTGCAGCGCGACCGAATAGTCGGAGAACACGTCCCAGGTCCCGATGCCTTCCAGACGCCCATTTGGGTTCAGAAGCCGGTTCCAATGCGCCTTGTGCTCGTCGTTCAGGTTCAGGAAGACATGGCGTTGCGGATCGGTATCCAGGGGGCCGCGCTCCGCCAGATAGGCGGGGCTGCAGACCGGCATGATGATTTCCGGCGCGAAGGGCCAGATGTGATAGCGCGGGTCGTCGGCCTCGACCACGCGGGTGGCGATGTCCACGTCGGACGGGGGCTGGCCCAGCATTCCCTGCACCAGATCCAGACGCAGTTCGACGGTCGGGAACGCCGCCTTGAAGGCGCGTAGCCGCGGCACCAGCCAATGGGTGGCGAAGGAGCTGGAGAAGGACAGGGTGATCCGCGTCTTCGCCGCGCGCTGACGCACGGCATCGACCGTGCGGTCGATCGCCGCGAGACTGTCGCGCATGGTGCGGAAGATCTCGTCCCCCTCGGCGGTCAGGGTGATGCCGGTGGGGGTGCGCTGGAACAGCCGAAGTCCCAGTCGATCCTCGAGCTGCGCGATGCTGCGGCTGACGGACGGCTGGGTCACGTTGAATTCCCGCGCCGCAGCCGAAAAGCTGCCCGTCCGGGCGGCGGCCTCGAAGATGAACAGGGTTCTGGCAAGGGGAGCGATGCTGCGCAGGGCCATACGCTCAGCGTATACCCCTTGCAGGTTTTATCAAGCTTCCCGGCCCGTGCTCCACAGGCACATCCTTGGCCGATGCCCACCCCGCCCGGGCACGCCAAGGAGAACCTCCCAGCCATGCAGATCGCGACCCAGCCGAGTTTCCAGTCGTCCGATCCCCTGCTGTCGCCGTTCCGGCTTGGCGGACTGCTGCTGCGCAACCGCATCATCAGCACCAGCCATGCCTCGATGCTGGATGAAGGCGGCATGCCGACCGAGCGGTACCAGCGCTACCACGAGGAAAAGGCCAAGGGCGGCATCGCCATGACGATGATCGGCGGCTCCGCCATGACCTCGCGCGATTCAAGCTGGGGCGGCGGGCAGCTCAATCTGTCGAGCGACGCCATCCTGCCGCATCTGGAGGCGATGGCGCAGCGCATCCATGGCCATGGCGCCGCGATCATGTGCCAGGTGTCGCATCTTGGGCGGCGGGCGACCGCGCTGGGCAGCGGCTGGCTGCCGGCGATTGCCCCATCGCGCGTTCGCGAAACCCGGACCCGCAGCTTTCCCAAGGAAATGGACCGCGCCGACATCGACCGCGTCATCGCCGACTACGCCGCCGCCGCGAGGCGCTGCCGCCAAGCCGGGCTGGACGGGGTGGAAACGCTGACCGGCGGGCATCTGATGGGCCAGTTCCTGTCGCCCCGCACCAATCTGCGCACCGATGACTTCGGCGGCTCTACCGAAAACCGCGCCCGCTTCGTGCTGATGGCGCATGAGGCGATGCGCGAGGCCGCCGGGCCGGATTTCGTCATCGGCATCCGCTACGTCATCGACGAAGGGGGCGAGGACGGGCTGCATATGGACGAAAGCCTCGAAATCGCCCACATGCTCCAGCGCGAAGGCCATATGGATTTCTTCAACTGCATCTATGGCCGGATGGACAGCGACCTGCTGCTGACCGAACACAACATGCCCGGCATGTTCCAGCGCAGCGCTCCGTTCTTGGCCGAGGTGCGGCGCTTCCGCGCCGAGGTCGGGTTGCCCGTCATGCATGCGGCGGGGATCCGCGACGTGGCGACGGCGCGGCATGTCCTGCGCGAAGGCATCGCCGATCTGGTCGGCATGACGCGGGCGCACATCGCGGACCCGCATCTGGTCGCCAAGATCCAGCGCGGCGAGGAGGAGCGCATCCGGCCCTGTGTCGGGGCGTCCTACTGCCTGTATCGCAAGGCGCATTGCATCCACAACCCCGCCACGACCCGCGAAACCACGCTGAGCCACGAGGTCGCGCCCGCCGACACGCCGCGCCGCGCGGTGGTGGTCGGCGGCGGCCCGGCGGGAATGGAGGCCGCGCGCGTGCTGGCCGAACGCGGCCATCGCGTCACCCTGTTCGAAGCGGGAAGCAGGCTGGGCGGGCAGGTCCTGATCGCCGCCGGCGCCGAAGGGCGGCAGGATCTCCTGGGCATCACCGAATGGCGCCGGAGCGAACTTGAGCGGCTGGACGTGGACATCCGCCTGAATGTCTTCGCCGAAGCCGCCGATATCACAGCCGAGAACCCGGACATCGTCATCGTCGCCACCGGCGGCATCCCCGATCTGGACTGGCTGGATGGCGGCGAGCATTGCGCCAGCGTCTGGGACATGCTGTCCGGCCACGTCCCGGCGCAGGACGACGTGCTGGTCTATGACGGCACCGGCCGGCAGGCGGCACCCTCCTGCGCGCTGAAGCTGGCGGCGGCGGGAAAGACGGTGACCTTCGTCACGCCCGATGCCGCGGCGGCGGTCGAGATGCCGTATCAGGACACCTCCAGCTTCCGCAAAAGGCTTTACCAGCAGGGCATCACGCCCCTGGTCGATCACCGCTTGGTCCGGGTGCGCCGCCAGGGCAACCGTCTCGCCGCCATCCTGCGCAACGACATGACGGATGAGGAGCGCGTGATCGTCGCCTCTCAGATTGTGGTCGAACACGGCACGCTGCCGATGGACGGGGTGTTCCACGATCTGCGCGCCGCATCCCTGAATGACGGGGTGACCGACATCGACCGGCTGCTGGCCGGCCAGCCTCAGGATTTGCAGCCCGGCCGCTTCGCCCTGCACCGCATCGGCGATGCGGTGGCCAGCCGCGATCTGCATGCCTCGATCTTCGATGCCTACCGCCTGTGCAGCCAGCTTTGACCACAACGAGAACATGCCTGGTTCGGGACCCGATCACAGGAGCTTGTCGAGCGTGATCGGAAACTCCCGCACCCGCCGTCCGGTGGCGTTGTGGATGGCGTTGGCGACGGCGGCACCGGTGCCGGTGATGCCGATCTCGCCGATGCCGCGGGCGCCCATCGGGGCGTGCGGGTCCGGGATGTCGGTCCAGATCACCTCGATCTCCGGCACGTCCAGATGCACGGGAAGGTGATAGTCGGAGAGGTTGCGGTTCATGATCCGGCCGTTCCGCCCGTCGAACTGCGTCTCCTCCATCAGGGCCAAACCCAGTCCCATGATGATGCCGCCGCGGAACTGGCTCGCCGCCGTCTTCGGGTTGAGGATGCGGCCGCAGTCGAAGGAGCCCAGGAAGCGGCTGACCCGCGTCTCGCCGGTGACGGCGTTGACGCGCACCTCGCAGAACATCGCGCCGTGGGAATGCATCGACCAGTGCATCGTCTCCAACGGCATCGGCGCCTTGCCTTCCACCACCAGTTCGCTGCGCCCCGACCGTGCCAGGATCGAGGCGTAGCTTTCGAACCGGCCGGGCTCGTCCTGCTTGCGCAGGCCGGCGTCGGTGCATTCCACCTCGTCGGCAGCAAGCCCGGCCAGCGGTGAATCGTTGCCGGCGAGCTTTAGCAGTTCGCCGACCAGTTCCTGGTGGGCCATCATCACGGAGAGGCCGACGGAGGCCGTCTGCTGCGATCCGCCGGCAAGGATGACGCCGGGCAACGAAGAATCGCCGTAGCGGACCGTCACCGCCTCCAGCGGCAGGCCGAGCCGGTCGGCGGCGACCTGCGTGTGGGTGGTCGCGGTGCCCATGCCCATCTCGTGCGCCGCCACGTCGATGCGGGCATGTCCGGCCGCGTCGAGTGTGATGCGCGCAGCACCACCGGGCATGCGGTGATAGGGGTAGGTCGCGGTGGCGCAGCCCATGCCGACGAGCCAGTCCCCCTCCCGCCGCGACCGGGGCACCGGGTTGCGGCGGTCCCAGCCGAAGCGCTGGGCCCCGGCCCGGTACGCCGCCACGATGTTCCGGGAGGAGAAGGGCCGGCCGGAGAGCGGATCCTTCTCCGGTTCGTTGAGGATGCGCAGCTCGATCGGATCCATGCCGAGCTGCTCGGCCAACTCGTCCATCGCGCATTCCAATGCCACGGTGCCGACCGCTTCGCCGGGTGCGCGCATGAAGGTGTTGGCGACCATGTCGAGGTAACAGGTCTGCACCTCAAGCGCGAAGGTCTTGGCGGCGTAGGCGCTCTGTGTCGGCAGGATGAAGGGCTCCGGCATCGGGCTGTGGCGCGTCTTCGGCGTCACGCCGCGATGGATGATCGCCGTCAGGCGTCCATCGGCATCGGCGCCGAGCGCCACCCGCTGCTCGGTCTGGCTGCGGCCGCCGACGATGCGGTACACGCCCTCCCGCGACAGGGCGATGCGGACCGGGCGACCGGCCAGCCGTGCCGCCGCCGCTGCGAGGATCTGGTGCTGCCACAGCCCCTTGGCGCCGAAGCCGCCGCCGACGAAGGGCGAACTGACATGGACCTGGGTCTCCTCCAGGCCGAAAACCTGTGCCATCGACCATGCGGTGTGCGCGACCGCCTGCGTGGCGTCATGGACGAACAGCTCGTCGCCCCGCCAGACCAGCGTGGCGCCATGCAGTTCCAGGGCGTTGTGGTTGTGGCCCGGCGTGGTGAAGACCGCCTCCACCTTGTGCGGAGCGGCGGCCAGGGCCGCATCGGCATCGCCGACCACCGCGCGCAACGGCTCGCCCATGAAGGTCCCGACCTCGCAGCCGTCGGCTGTCGGCAGGGCGGCGGTCGGCAGGGAGGTTGCCGCCGGCTCCTCCGCGTAGGTCACGCGGATCAGCGAACGGGCGTGGTCGGCCTGCTCCTGGGTTTCGGCCAGCACCAGGGCGATTGGTTCGCCATTCCAGCGCACCCGATCGTCCTGCATGACCGGCGAATCGTCGCCCGCCGCCGCCTTGTCCCCGCTGAGGAAGCGCGGCAGCGGGTTGAGGCGCGGCGCGTTGCGGTGGGTCATCACCAGGACCACGCCCGGCGCCGCCTCCGCCGCCCCGGTGTCGAGGGTGACGATGCGGCCCTTGGCGATGGTGCTGTAGGCGAGTGCGGCATAGACCATGCCGTCCAGCGCGATTTCCGCCGCGAAGGGGGCGGCGCCCCGCACCTTCAGCGGACCGTCGACCCGGCTGACCGGCTTGCCGATATGGCCGTGCTGGCGCCGGATCAACGGGTCGGGACGACCGCCCGGCAGGAGGGCGCCGGGCGCCAGCTCGACGGCCTTCATCATCACCGATTGCGCGATGCCCTGCGCCACTTCCTTGCCCTTGTCGACGATGCTCATGCCCCGTCTCCCGCCAATTCGCCGAGCACGGCGACGATGACCCGCTGCGCCAGTTCGATCTTGAAGGCGTTGTCCCGCAGCGGCGTAGCCTCCGCCAGTTCGGCGGCCGCAGCCGCCTGGAAGGCGGCCTCGGTCGCGGGCTGGCCGCGTAGCGCCTGCTCCGCCTGCGAAGCGCGCCAGGGCTTGTGCGCGACGCCGCCGAGCGCCAGCCGCACATCCGTCACGGCCCCGTTCTCCACCGTCAGGGCTGCGGCGACCGAAACCAGCGCGAAGGCATAGCTCGACCGGTCGCGGACCTTGCGGTAGGCGGATCGCGCCGCCGGCGGAAGGGCCGGGAGTTCCACCGCCGTGATGAGGTCGCCCGGCTGCAGCACCGTGTCGCGGTCGGGCTCGTCGCCGGGCAGCCGGTGCAGATCCGCGAAGGGCAGGCGGCGTTCGCCCTGGGCACCGGTCAGATGAACGGTCGCGTCGAGGGCCGCCAGCGCCACGCACATGTCCGACGGGTGGGTCGCGACGCAGGATGGCGAGGCGCCGAGGATCGCATGCATGCGGTTGAAGCCGTCGATGGCGTCGCAGCCCTGGCCGGGCTCCCGCTTGTTGCAGCGCGATCCGGCCTGATCGTAGAAATAGGCGCAGCGCGTGCGCTGGAGGATGTTGCCCGCCACGGTCGCCATGTTGCGGATCTGCGGGGAGGCGCCGGCCAGGATCGCGCGCGCCAGCATCGGATAGCGGCTGCGGACCAGCCGATGCTCGGCAAGGGCGGTGTTGCGCACCGCCGCACCGATCAGCAGGCCGCCGCCGTCGGTCTCCGTGATCCTGTCCGACAGGCCGGTGACGTCGACGAGCGCCGTGGGACGTTCGATGGTCTCGCGCATCAGGTCGACGAGGTTGGTGCCGCCGCCGAGATACCGGGCGCCCGCTTGCTGACCGCCGGCAAGGCGGACCGCGGCGTCCGCATCGGCCGCCTGCGAGTAGGTGAAGGGCGTCATTCCGCGGCCTCCGGCTGTGCATTGGCCCGATAGGTTTCGGCGATGGCGTCGATGATGCCGTTGTGCGCGCCGCAGCGGCACAGGTTGCCGCTCATCCGCTCGCGCAGTTCGTCGCGGCTGTAGGGGATCGATGTGGCGTGGAGGTCGCCGGTGACGTGGCTGGGCACCCCGCGCCGCAATTCCTCGATCATGCCGATGGCCGAGCAGATCTGGCCGGGCGTGCAGTAGCCGCACTGGAAGCCGTCATGCTCGATGAAGGCCTGCTGCAGCGGGTGCAGCGCACCGTCGGCGCCGACGCCTTCTATCGTGGTGACCGAGCGCCCCTCATACTGCACCGCAAGCGCGAGGCAGGAGAGGATGCGCTGGCCGTCCACCAGCACCGTGCAGGCGCCGCAGGCACCCTGGTCGCAGCCCTTCTTGGTGCCGGACAGGTGGAGCTCTTCGCGAAGCAGGTCGAGCAGGGAGACACGTGGATCATCCGGCAGATCCACGTCGGTCCCGTTCACGGTGATACCCATCTGTTCCTCCCGGCCAACAAGGGCCGGCCGGTCGTCACCGGCCGCCGCCTGAAGCGGGATAACAGGCGAACGTCGATTTGGTGCCGTTCACGGTTGCGCGGCGTCAGTCGTCCGGCTGCGACGGAATGCCGTGCTTGCGCAGCTTGGCATAGAGGTTCGTGCGCGACAGGCCGAGCCTGCGGGCGGCTTCCAGCTTGTTCCCGCGGCTGTCCTCCAGCGCTTCGAGGATGAGCGCCCGTTCCAGATCGTCCATCGCCGCGGCCAGGGAACGTTTGCCATCGGGCGGGGGAGGGGGCTGGATCGCGGTGCCCGAAAGGATGTCCGCGAAATCCTCGGCCAGGATGCGCTCGCCTTCGGTGCGCACATAGACCTGTTCGATCACGTTGGCCAATTCACGGACATTGCCGGGCCAATCATGCTGCCGCAGCGCATCGAGCGCCGCAGGCGTGAGCTCGCGCATCGGCTGGTCGAGGCTGATGGCGATCTTTTCCGAAAAAAGGGAGGCGAGGATTTCCAGGTCGTCCTTGCGGTCACGCAGCGCCGGCAGCTGGATCGGGAAGACGTTGAGCCGATAGTAGAGGTCCGACCGGAAGGCGCCGGTCCGCACCATGTCGGCCAGGGGCCGGCTGGTCGCCGCGATGATGCGGACATCGACCTTGACGACCTGATTGGACCCCAGCGGTTCGACCTCGCGCTCCTGCAGGGCGCGCAGCAGCTTGGCCTGCAACGGCAGCGGCATGTCGCCGATCTCGTCGAGGAACAGCGTCCCGCCATGGGCCAGCTGGAACTTGCCGGGGCGCGGCTGGCGCCCCGCACCCGTATAGGCCCCCGGCGCGACGCCGAAGAACTCCGCTTCCAGAAGATTTTCGGGAATGGCGGCGGTGTTGACCGCGACGAAGGGGCGATGGACCCGGTCCGACGACGCATGGATCGACTGGGCCACCAGTTCCTTGCCGGTCCCCGTCTCGCCCAGCAGCAGGACCGCCGACCGGATCTGGCCCGCCCGCCGCACCAGCCGCTTGACCTGAAGCATCGCCGGGCTGAAGCCGATCAGGTTCTCGACCGTGTATTGGGAAGCCCGGCTTGCCGCCAGTTCCTGTTCCACGCGGGTCAGGCGCGATTGCAGCTTGTTGAAGCGGTCGGCGATGGGCCGGAGATAGGTCAGGCTGTTCTTCAGGGCGAAGGCGAGGGCGCCGATGACCTCCCCCCGCTCGTCGCGCAGGGGCAGGCGGCTGACCAGCAGCGTGTGCTCGCCATAGCGCATGATGTCGAGCGGCAGCGACCGGCCGGTTTCCACCACCTCGCGCATCCGGCTGTGCGGGATGACGCGCTCCACCGGCTGGCCGATCAGGTCCGCGGTCGATCGCAGCCCGAGCTGCGCCATCAGCTTGTCGTTGAACCAGACATGTTTGTCGTTGGACCAGACGACGCGCGCATCCCGGTCGACCAGTATGGCGCCGTCGATCATCTCGTCGATCATCACCATCAGCGCACGCGCCGCGGCGAAGTGACCGGCTGGTTCCGACTGCATCCGACAGTCCTCCGCCTCACCGATTGTCAATATATTGTACATTGTCTGTCAGAAAAGTGAACAGGGTGAAAGCGCCCATTTGCAAGGGTGTCCCGTCGCAGGAGGGGGCGGACTGTCCGAAATCCATGTCTCCTGCGTCCCCAAATCGCACATCGCGCTACCAAAACCCTTTCCTTTCAATTAGTTGCCTAATTGGCACGCGCGTTGCTGTCCAACCTTCCACAACGTGCCCCACCCAAACAATCCGTTTCGCGCCTTATATCCGGCGGGAGGCGGGATAGGGGCTCGGGTCAGGCAAAAGGGGGATATGCACGCGCCATGACAAAGCAGCGCATCGCGATCATCGGCGGCGGACTGATGGGGCACGGCATCGCGCAGGCCTTCGCCGCCGCCGGGCATCGCGTCGCGATTCAGGAACCCGATGCCGACCGCCGGGCGGCGATCCTCGGCCATATCCGCCGCAATCTGCAGATCCTGGGAGAGGACACCACGGTCGCCGACCTGATCCGTCCGCAGGAAATGCTGGCGGACGCCGTCGCCGGTGCCGACATCGTGATCGAAGCGGTGCCGGAGGATCTTGCCCTCAAGCAACGCGTCCTCGCCGCCGTCGAGGCTGCTGCACCCGCCCACGCGCTTCTGGCCAGCAACACGTCGGTCATCCCGATCACCCGGATCATGGAACCGCTCGGCGACAAGACCCGTGCCATGGGCACCCATTGGTGGAACCCGCCCCATCTGATCCCGCTGGTCGAGGTCGTCCAGACCCGGGATACCGGCGATGCGGCGGTGGCCGCGATGATCGACCTGCTGGCGTCGATCGGGAAGACGCCGGTGCATGTCCGCAAGGATGTTCCCGGCTTCATCGGCAATCGCCTGCAGCACGCGATGTGGCGCGAGGCGATCGCCCTGGTCGAGAGCGGCGTCTGCGATGCCGAAACGGTGGATACCGTGGTCAAGACGAGCTTCGGCCGGCGGCTCGCCGTGCTGGGGCCGCTGGAGAACGCTGATCTCGTCGGCACCGACCTGACGCTTGCGGTCCATGAGCATGTCCTGGCCGACCTCGACCGCAGTGCCGGCCCGCAGCAGCTCCTGCGCGATCTGGTCGCCTCCGGGCGGCTCGGCATGAAGGCGGGTGCCGGATTCCGGAGCTGGACCGAGGGGCAGCGGCAGGAGGTCGCCGACGGCCTCGCCGCCCACCTGCGACGCCTGGATGGCGTCGACCACAGCTGACCGCCGGCACGACCGGCAGCACGACCGCTTGCCGACGCTCAACTCTCAATCGTCCGCAGCCTTCCCGGCCGGACCAGCACAGGAGGGCCATGCATGGCCGCAACACGGAACAAAGTCATCATCAGCTGCGCGCTGACGGGATCGATCCACACGCCCACCATGTCGGACGCCCTGCCGGTCACGCCCGATGAGATCGTCGAGCAGGGCGTCGGCGCGGCCGAGGCCGGGGCGGCGATCCTGCATCTGCACGCCCGCGATCCCCGCACCGGCCAGCCGACTCCGGATCCGGCGGTGTTCATGCAGTTCCTGCCGCGGCTGAAGCAATCCACCGATGCGGTGCTGAACATCACCACCGGCGGTTCGCTGAACATGACGGTGCAGGAACGGCTCGCCGCCCCGCTTCTGGCCAAGCCGGAGATGTGCTCGCTCAACATGGGATCGATGAACTTCGGTATCTTCCCCCTGGCCGACCGCTACAAGAACTGGAAGCACGACTGGGAAGAGCCCTATCTGCGCAGCACCGACGACTTCATCTTCCGCAACACCTTCCGCGACATCGCCTATATCCTCGAACATCTGGGCGAGGGCTGCGGCACCCGTTTCGAGTTCGAGTGCTACGATGTCGGCCACCTGTACAACCTCGCGCATTTCCTCGATCGCGGGCTGGTGAAGACGCCGCTGTTCATCCAGACCATCTTCGGCATCCTCGGCGGCATCGGGGCGGAGGAGCGCAACCTCGTCTTCATGCGGGAGACCGCCGACCGCCTGTTCGGCAAGGATTACCAATGGTCGGTGCTGGCCGCCGGCCGCCACCAGATCCCCTTCACGACCATGGCCGCGGTGATGGGCGGCAATGTCCGCGTCGGGCTTGAGGACAGCCTCTATCTCGCCAAGGGACGGCTTGCGCGGAACAGCGCCGAGCAGGTGGCGAAGATTCGCCGCATCCTGGAGGAATTGTCGCTGGAGGTCGCCACCCCCGCCGAGGCGCGCGCCATGCTCGACCTCAAGGGTGCCGACCAGGTGGCGTTCTGAGCCGTACCATTTCCTGACCGAGGAACGATAAATGCAGAACAGAAACGCCGTCGTCACCGGCTCCACCAGCGGAATCGGGCTGGCGACCGTGCGGGAACTGGCCGGCCGGGGCTGCCATCTGATGGTCAACGGCTTCGGCGACCGCGCGGAGATCGACCGGACCTGCGCCGAGATCGCGGAACAAAGCGGGACCCGGATCGTCTATTCGGGCGCCGACCTCAGCCGGCCGGAGGAGGCCCGCGCCATGATGGCGGAGGCCGCGGAGCTGCTGGGACCGGTGGACATCCTCGTGAACAACGCCGGCATCCAGCATGTCGCCGCCCTGCACGAGTTCCCCGACGACAAGTGGGATCTGCTGCTGGCGGTCAACCTGAGCGCGGCGTTCCACACCATCAAGGCGGCCGTGCCGGCGATGCGGGAGCGGCGCTGGGGACGCATCGTCAACACCGCCTCTGTGCTCGGCATGGTGGGCGCCCCGCACAAGCCCGCCTATGTCGCCGCCAAGCACGGAATCATCGGCCTGACCAAGTCCGTGTCGATCGAACTCGCCCCCCACGGCATCACCTGCAATGCGGTGTGCCCCGGCACCGTGCTGACCCCCATCATCGAACGCCAGATCGCCCAACAGGCGCAGGTCACCGGCCTGCCCGAGGATCAGGTCCTGAAGGCGGTGTTCCTGGAAAAGATGCCGACCGGCCGGCTGATCGCCCCGGAAGAGGTCGCCGCCGCCATCGGCTTCCTCTGCTCCGACGCCGCGGCATCGATCACCGGGGCGGTCATTCCGGTGGACGGCGGCTATACCACCCATTGAGCAATCGTCCCGCCATCGTCCGGGCGGCGCCACCGTGAACGGCCGCCCCAAGCACCAAGAACTGTCAGAATTGGGAGTGAAACATGCGCAAGTTCCTTCTCGCCGGCGCCGCCGTCGCCACGCTGACCGCCACCGGTACGGCGAATGCTCAGATGTCCGACAGCGTCATCAAGATCGGCATGCTGTCGGACCGGTCCGGCATCTACGCCGACATCAACGGTGAAGGATCGGCCATTGCCGCAAGGATGGCGGCCGAGGAGTTCGGCAACGCCGTCAACGGCACGAAGATCGAGATCATCGTCGGCGACCACCAGAACAAGGCGGACATCGCCGCCAACCTGGCGCGGCAATGGATCGACACCGACAAGGTCGATGTCGTCGCCGACGTGCCCAATTCCGCCGCCGCCTTGGCCGTCCAGGCGATCACGCGGGACAAGAAGCGCCTCTTCCTGATGTCCGGTCCCGGCTCCACCGACCTGACGGGCAAGGAGTGCAGCCCCTACGGCTTCCAGTGGACCTGGGACAACCATGCCGTGGCGTCGGCCACCGCCCGTGCGCTGGTCGAGCAGGGCAGGAAGAGCTGGTACTTCATCACCGCCGATTACGCCTTCGGCCATTCGCTGGAAGCCGAAGCGGCCAACACGGTCAAGCAGCTCGGCGGTACGGTCAAGGGCAGCGTGCGCCATCCGCTGGGTGCGTCCGACTTCTCGTCGTACCTGCTCCAGGCACAGGCTTCGGGTGCGGATGTGGTGGCCTTCGCCAACGCCGGCGGCGATACCATCAACGGCGTCAAGCAGGCGGCCGAGTTCGGCATTCCCCAGAGCGGGCAGACCCTGGCCGGCCTGTTGCTGAACATCAACGACATCCAGGCGCTCGGCCTGGAGACCTCCCAGGGGCTGATGCTGGCGAATTCCTTTTACTGGGACATGAACGACGAAACCCGCGCCTGGTCGAAGAAGTTCGAGGAACGGACCGGCCGCAAGCCGTCGATGAACCAGGCCGGCGTGTATTCGGCAGTTCGCCATTACCTGAAGGCAGTGCAGGAGATCGGCACCGACGATGCCGACAAGGTGGCCGCCAAGATGCGCAGCATGCCCATCACCGACATGATGATGAAGGAGGCGAAGATCGCCGCCAACGGCCGCATCTTCGACGACATGTATCTGGCCCAGGTCAAGACGCCGGCCGAATCCAAATACGCCTGGGACTACTTCAAGATCGTCAAGACCGTTCCCGCCGCGCAGGCCTACATCGACCCGAAGGACAGCGGCTGTCCGCTCGTCAAATGAGGGGAAAGGGGGAGCGGACGCGCTCCCCTTTTGCTCTGCTCCGTCAGTGGAGCGTCGTGGGTGCCGGCTGGGGGGCGGTGCGGGAGGCCTCGCGCGAACGCCCGATCCCGAGCAGCTGGTAGAGGCCGAGCGCCGCGATGGTCGCGGTGCCGATGCCGCCGATGGAGAAGCCTCCGGCGGAAATGGTGAAGTTGCCGGCGCCGAGAACCAGCGTCACGCCGACGGTGATGAGGTTGCGCGGATCGGAGAAGTCGACGCGGTTGTCGACCCACAGCCGCACCATCGCCGCGGCGATCAGGCCGAAGACGACGGTCGCCAGGCCGCCCAGCACCGGCGCCGGGATCGTCCGCAGCAGGGCGCCGAACTTCGGCGAGAAGCCCAGGAAGATCGCGGCGACCGCTGCGACGACGAAGATGAGCGTGGAGAAGACGCGGGTGACCGCCATCACGCCCATGTTCTCGACATAGGTCGTGACACCGGTGCCGCCGCCGCTGCCCGAGACGATGGTGGCGATGCCGTCGCCGATGAATCCGCGACCGATGTAGCGGTCGAGGTTGCGCCCGGTCATGGCGCCGATGGCCTTGATGTGGCCGAGATTCTCGGCGACCAGGATGAAGGCGATCGGGGCGACGAGGGCCATGGCGCCGGCATCGAAGCTGGGCGTGCGGAACTCCGGCATGCCGAACCACGGGGCGGCTGCCAGCTCCGCGAAGCTGACCGGCGGCAGCATGCCGAACCCGTTGGCCAGCACGAGATAGAAGACATAGCCCGCCGCGATGCCGGCGAGGATCGAGAGCCGCCGGATGGCGAGCGGGGCGTAGACCGCGATGAGGGCGGTGGCGACCAGCGTGAACAGGGCGACGAGGGTGTGGGGGCCGGTTCCCTCGATGCCCTTGACGGCAACCGGGGACAGGTTGAGGCCGATCGCCGCGCCCACCGCGCCGGTGACCGCCGGCGGCATCAGCCGCTCGATCCAGTTGGTGCTGGTGTAGGTCACGAGCAGGCCGATGAGGACATAGAGCACGCCGGCCGCGATGATGCCGCCGAGCGCCGGCCCGATGTTCGGGTTGGGGCCTTGGCCGCTGTACCCCGTCACCGCGATCACCACGGCGATGAACGAGAAGGAGGAACCGAGATAGCTCGGCACGCGCCCTGCGGTGAGCACGAGGAAGATCAGCGTGCCGATGCCGGAAAACAGCACCGCGAGGTTTGGATCAAACCCCATCAGCAACGGCCCGAGGATGGTCGAGCCGGACATGGCGACCAGATGCTGGATGCCGAGCGTCATCGTCGAGCCCCAGGGAAGGCGCTCGTCCGGCTGGACGACGGGGCCGGTCGCAAGCGGCCAACGCGGGAAGAAATCTGCCATGGAGGTTCTGTCCGAAGCTGTGTGGAAAGGCGCCCTTGCCGGGGAAATGGTCAGGCCATACCAAGCCAAAAAATTGACGATCTGATTAATTCGGGCAAGCAGGACGCCTTCCGTGGGAACGACGCCCGCTTTTTGGCGCCCGCGGCGCCGTTGCGCCACATCTTTATGCAAACCGCCGCATTTGCGGGGGCGCCGACCATCGGATGTCGACGAATGCGGAGACTGGGATGTGGAGCCCGGCCCGGCCGTGCGGCGGGCCGCTTAGGGGAACCGGCCCCAGGTTTCCTGGACGCCGCTCAACCCATGCAAGTTGCGGGAGAACCACAAGATGGTAACCGGTTCGGTCAAGAGTCAGCGGCTCCGGCATGGTGACGATGCCCGGTCCGGCAGCCCGGCGTCCCAATCGGCGTTCTTCCCTACCGTAGATGCCGAAATTCGACGTCGGCGGTCGGCTCACTCACTCTTTGGCATTCTCTTGCGGTTGCGCACCACCATCGTCGTCCCAATCGCGGAGTTGGGAGCCGCGCTCCCGCTGGCGTCGACGTTCGCCGGCAATCGTCACGATCACCGGAAGTACAGACGCGGTCTCTATGAACATTTTCCCGTGCAGGAAATGGACGGACGACGAGCGTTTGCTCGGATGGACGGCTTGCATGACGATGTCTCCTCTGCGCTATACATGAGTGTAAAGCGTATCTTTTATAACTCCCTAAGCCGTTGAGCGGCACATAGCTTGGCGCGGAGTCATTCTGCTGAGTGGCTTCCCTTTTCCGCCGACTGAAGGACCCGATCCAGTTCATCCGGGTCGATGAGCGCAGTCTGCGACATGGCCATTCCCCTGTTGGCCCCGCCATCGGACCGCGGCAGATGGAGCCAGGTCGCAGTGCGCCGGTACACGGGGAAGGAGAGCGAGTCGACCAACTCCTCGTCAGTCTCCACGACGTAGCTTCCCGCCGGCTGCACTCCGTCGACGCCGTTCAAGGCAAAAGGATGCGTGAACGTCACAGTCCTGCTGGTCGTGCGGGTGATTGCTGAGGTCATCGAAGGGTACTCCCATGCGTGTTCGGTGGATTGCTATGTGCTCTGCAAGGCGCGCGGCTTGAAGCGGTGGCTATCCGCCGAAGCCGGCGAACAGCAATCCCGCAAGAAAGCCGATCGACATGCCAAGTGTCAGATAAGCCGTGTTCTTCCATTTCGGTGCGGACAAAGCCCAGGCTGTTCGCTCCGACTCCGCCCATTCCGACAATGCCGTGTGCCTGATCGCCATTGCCACATCCCTCAAAGTCTTTAATATCGAAGATGGTGTTTGAATATTTTATCACAATGACGAGCGCGAAATAATCATGGTTGCGTCAACTAATTGCGTACTGATGCCTGATTTGACTTGCCGTAGCATGATTTTATGATATCCACGCAGAACCTCGGATGTCGGGATATGCGGGTTTATGGCCGGGCCGGTCATGCCGGGATCGACACCGTGACGGTCGTGCCTTTGTCGGACCTGACGGTCACGCCGCCATCGATCTGCTCGGCCAGCAACTCTATCAAGGTCAGGCCGAGCGAACCGGAGTGCCGGTTCTCGGGCATGCCGACGCCGTCGTCGGCGATGGTCATGCGCAGAAGGCTGCGCGAGGTGTGGCGGAACGAGACGGCGATGCGGCCGGATCGCCCGCCCGGGAACGCGTATTTCACTGCATTGATCATCGCCTCGTTGGCGATCAGGGCTAGCGGGATGGCTTGGTCCGGCTTCAGAAACGCTTCGTCGGCATCGATATCCAAGACCACCTGCCGGCCTTGTGCGGCCCCGAAGGACGCCAGCAGGTCACCGCACAGCATCCCCAGATATCCGCCGAATTCGACCTCCTGCAGCCCCTGCGCCCGGTAGAGCTTCTCGTGGATCTCGGCCATGCGGTCCAGCCGCTCCACGGCGCTGTGCAGCGCATCCTGCACGGCCGGCTCCTGGTTCCGGTTTGCGTCCAGTTGGATGCGCAGGAAGGACGACGCCATCTGCAAGGTGTTCTTGACCCGGTGGTTCACCTCCCGCATCAGGTCGTCCTTCTCGCGCAGCAGCATGTCCTTGTCATGCAGCGTGTTGCGCAGCACCCGCTCCACGTCGACGCGGCGCTCCACCTCGGCGGCGAGTTGGCGGTTCAACTCGTCCAGCCGGCCGGTGCGCAAGGAGACGCGGCGGTCCAGTTCCTCGTTGAGTTGCCGCAGTTCATCTTCCGCCGTCTTGCGCGCGGTGATGTCGACAAAGGACACGAAGTGGTGGCGGATGCGGTCTTCCTCGAAGACGGGAGCGACATGCTGGAGCACCCACAGCGGAGTTCCATCCTTCCGGTAGAGCTGCACCTGGCGCACGATGGCTTCCCCGGCGCGCAGGGCCAGATCGATGGCGCGCGCCACCTCCGGGTCGGTGTCGGAGCCGGACAGGAGGTGATAGCTCCTGCCCAGCACCTCCTCCCGCGCGTAGCCGCCGAGTTTGATGAACGCGGCGTTGACGAAGACGATCGGCACATCCGGCAGGGTCGGATCGGCGATCAGCATCGGCATCAGAGTCGATTCCGCGGCGACCACGAAGGGGCCGCCACGCGCCTCCTCCTCCCTGACCATCTTCTCTGCGTCCTTCTGATCGCGGGAATTACCGGGCATGCAACGCTCCCTGGTCCAACCGTTTCTGCTGAAAGGATATGGCTGCACAGCGCAGCCTTCCCAGGTGAAGAGGTGCGGAGCCCATTCCGTGGCCCAATCCCTCGGAGCGACAAATATATTACTGGAGCCCCTGCGATCTTTCCTGCGCTTCCTGCATACACACAATCTCATCTCGAAAATAATCAAAAGAACACTCTCTTTCTATTCTGCGATTTATCGCATGACCTTTCAAATTTTATTTCCTGCGGCGTTGAATTTCCGCGCTGCAGCATAATATAAGCCTTAGTCAATCAGGTCGAGCACAGCGCTCCCGGACACCCAACCCAAACAGATATGGAATTGATATGGACGACGGCACGCACACCGCCCCCACCACCCGCCCGACGATTCGCAGCGCAAGCGACGAAACCGCGGCGCGCAACGACGGGCCGAAGGGCGCCACCATTCGGAGCGCCAGCGAAGAACACGCGCCGAAAGCCGCCCGTGGCTTCGGCCAGCAGCCGCCGAGGCCCTGGCCGCCGAAGCTGCCCGGCACCTCGGGCAACCAGGGCTTCCCGGAAACCGTCCAGGCCGCCGGCCAGAGGTTCGACCGCGCATTCAACCAGGGCCTCGGTGACGGCGGCGGCCGGGCGATGGCACTCGGCGGCGCACTGATGGCGGGTTATGGAACGGCCTTTTCGGAAGCCGTCTCCTTCATGAACAAGGCCGTCGAGCGTCAGAACGAGATGATGGGCAGCATGCTCCAGGCTCGTGGCCCGCAGGACATCGTGACGGCGGGGAACCGCTACCTGCTCGGCGGGTGGCTGGCCTTCTTCGAGGTCAATGTCCGCGTCGCCCAGGCCGCGTCCCGTCTGACCCAGGACGCCAAGCACAGCCCTGACGCCTGATGCCGCCCCCGGGAGCCCCAGCCCCGGAAGCCGCAGCCCCCCGCGAAGCACAGCCCAGGAACCGCAGGAGGATCTCCGTTGACCAGTTCGGAAAACGAGCCGCAGACGCTTCTCGCCGTCGAAGAGCAGGTGAGCGTCGCCAAGCGCCGGCAGGTCACCGGGACCGTCCGCGCCCGCACCCTCAGCCACGAGCGGGAACAACCGGTCGAAGCCGACCTGTCGGTGGAGACGCTGGAGGTCGAGCGGGTGCCCATCGGACGCTTCGTCGATGGTCCGATCCCCGACCGCCAAGATGGCGACACCACCGTCATCTCGGTGATCGAGGAGGTGGCGATCGTGGAGGTCCGCCTGAAACTGGTGGAAGAGGTCCGGATCACCCGCCGCACCGAAAGCCGCAAGATGACCGGCGAGGTCACGCTGCGCCGTCAGGAAGTCGTGATCGACCAGGATCCGGCGCCGGACGACCCCGCCGCCTGACCGGTCCAGACCGCTTCAAAAGACCGCTTCAAAAATCCAAACATTCGAAATCCCACTGGAGAACACCATGAGCACGATCGTCGTTGGACTTTACAAGGAAACCGGTTCCGCCAAGAAGGCCTTCCAGGCCCTGATCGCGGCGGGCTGCCAGGAAACGGACATCGAAACCTTCGGCGGCGCCGACAGCGCCGACAAGGCCGCCCAGGGACTGCTGGGGCACGGCTTCGAGAAGGAACTGGCCGAACAGTATGGCGCTGCCGTCCGCCAGGGCCACACCCTGGTCGCGGCCGACATCGCCGACAATGACGCCGACGCTGCGGAGGCGATCCTCGACGAGAACGGCGCCATCGACCTGCCCGAGGCTTCCGCAGGGCGGAAGGCCGACAACAAGAAGGCGGGCAATGGCGGCACCGTCGAGCAGGAGACCCTCCAGTCGGTGAAGGAGGAGGTCGAGATCGGCAAGCGGCGGGTCGCCAAGGGTGGGATGAAGCTCACCTCGGAGGTCACCGAGACGCCGGTCCGGGACACCGTCACGCTGCGTGACGAGACGGTGGATGTGGAACACCGCAAGGTTGACCGCGCCCTGAGCTCCGACGAGGAGAAGGCCGCCTTCGGCGAAAAGACCGTCGAACTGACGGCGACCACCGAAACGCCGGAGATCACCAAGGAGGCCCGCGTCGTCGAGGAGGTCGTGCTGTCCAAGACCGCTTCCGAACGGGAACAGGCCGTGGAGGCAACCGCCCGCCGCACCGATGTCAAGGTGGAGCCCGTCGGCGGCAAGTCCGGCAACAAGCGCTGAGCGCAAGCGCGCATACCATGATGGGGCGGCGATCCGGCCGCCTCCCGCCGCAGCCGGCTTGAGCTGTGGCGGACTGAATGGCGAAGGCGGAGGAGACTTCACGGAGTTTTCAGCGCCCTTTTTCAAAAATAAACGACGAATGGACACGCGCAATCGATTGGCAAAAAGCCATCGAGAGCCGTCACGTCTGCATAGTGTCCATTGCAAACTGTCTTGTGGAGCACCAATTGGAATCTGTTGAAGCCACTCCAGGCTTGCTCATTTTTGCTACGGTCCGTAAATCCGGGGCCCTTCCTGGTGTGACTCGATCCGGACGGCTTGGCCGCCGCCAATGCCGGCACAACCGGCCCACATCGGAGACCACCCCATGGATGCCCGTACAAGGCTTGCCTTCTTCATTTTGAAAACCCGCGTCGGCTGGATCGTTCGTGTGGACGGGTTCGTCTATCCGCCCTGCGCCAGTCAGGCCGATGCGCTCGCCAAAGCCATTCGTGAAGCGCGGGCGGCGGAGCGGCTCGGTTTCGCCAGCATCGTGCTGGCGCAATCGGCGGCGGGGGAGCGCTGCCATGTCCGCTGGTGCTGTGCGGCCATCGGCGGAGCGGCGGGCGGAGCGTCGCAGGCGAATGCAGGTTCACCGCATCCGGCGGTTCCGGCCATGGCGGAACTCCTGAAGTCCACATCCGCGTCGGCCGCATCCCCACCGCCCACATCCACACCGGAGGAACGCCCATGACCGCCCTGTTCCACTCCATCGAAGGGCGATGCCCCCATGGCGCCGACGTGCTGCGCGAACAGCTGCGCTGGACGAAAGCCGAGCGCCGCTGGCATCCGGCGTTCCATGGCACGCCAGCCGACCTTCTTCCCCCCGCTTTTTCGCCGCCGGGTCAAGCCAGCCTGATGCGAGGGGCCGTGCTGACCCGTCTCACCATGGCCTGCGCCGTGGCCAGCGCAACCGCCCGCAAGGAACTGTGACCTCATGAGCCTCTCAGCCCATTACATCGTGTCGTGCCGGACGGACGGTTGGTTCATCGGGCTGGAGGGGGAGCGTTACGGCCCCTTCCCCAACGGACAGGTCGGCGCCCTGATCGCCGCGGTGCAGGCCGCCAACCATGCCGGAAAGGACGGCCATGACGCCCGCGTTCTGCTGCGAACCGCGGAGGGCATCATGGCCACCGTCTGGGTCTTCGGCACCGACAGCTACCCGTCGCCCTGGGTGGAGGATCTGCATCGGATCGCACTGCTGCCGCGCCGCGAACGCGCCCGCGCGCCGGTCCCGCCGCCGCCCTTCAGGAGCCTGGACGTCATGACTCCGGACGCCGCGGTGGCCGGTCGGGCGTAACCTGTACCGATCATGCCCGACAAGGGCCTCCGGCGCGCCGACGACGGCCGGGCGAACGGATCAGGCGACCACCTCGTCCGTCCAGATTTGGAATCCCGTCAGCGTGTTGGGGCCGAAGGTGTGGGTAAGCGGCACGTCGGCCGCGTCGCGTCCCTGCGCGATCAGGATTCGCCCGATCCGGGGGGCGTTGTTCCGTGGGTCGAAGACATGCCAGCGGCCACCGAGATACACCTCCATCCAGGCCGCGAAATCCATCGGTGCATAGGGCGGTGGCTGGCCGATGTCGCTGATGTAGCCGGTGCAGTAGCGCGCGGGAATGTTCATGGCGCGGCAAAAGGCGATGGCGAGATGAGCGTAGTCACGGCAGACTCCGCGCTTCTCGGCATAGGTCTGGGCCGCGGTCCGCGTCGGGCGCGAATGTTCGTAGCCGAAGGTCACATGGCCGTGGACGAAATCGCAGATCGCCTGCACCCGCGCCCAGCCCGGCGCGGTGCCCGAGAACAGCCGCCATGCCTCGTCCGACAGGACGTCCGTCTCGCAATAGCGGCTTCCCAGCAGGAACAGCAGGGTGTCGGCCGGCAGTTCGTCCACACGGTGCTGCACGGCGCCGGGCTCGGCCGGGTCGGGTATCCCGCTGTCCCGGATGATGCTGTCGGCGCTGATGGTGACAGGCCCGGCGGGCGCGACCAGCCGGCTGCACCAGTTGCCGAAACTGTCGCGGTAGCCCTGGATCGGCGCCGGTACGCTGGTGACGATGTGATCGGGCTGCTCCAGATCCCCGACGCGCGAGTAATGCACGTTCAGCATCACGATCATCGGCGTGGGAGCGGGAAAGTTGAAGGTCAGCTGGTAACCCAGTCGGATGCGCATGAAGACTTTCCTTTGAAAAAGCGTGGTTGTGCCGGCCGGTGGTTCAAAGGGAACGGGGAGCGGACTTCCTCGATCAGTGTTCAGCTGTCTCCTGGCGGGGCAGGAGGGCTCTGACATGGCCGGCCAACGCGGAAAGACTGTAGGGCTTGCGCAAGACGACCAGCCGTCCCGGCACCTCCCGTGGGAGATGTTCACAGTAGCCGGTCATGACGATGATCGGCAGATCGGCGCGCCGCCGCTGGAGCGTTCGAATCAGAGCCCCGCCGCCCATGCCGGGCATCCGCATGTCAGTCAACAGAAGGGTGGCAGGGTCCTTCTCGTCGACTTCCAGAGCCTCGACCCCGTTATGAGCGAGCGTGACCCGGAAGCCTTCGGCTTCTAGAATCTCTATCAATGCCATCGCCGCAAGATTTTCATCCTCGGCGATGAGGAGATGAGGTTGAATGATCATTCTTCGATAGCAACACATTTGGGAAGACATAGATAGCCATCGATGTCGGCGCTCCCTTCTTCATTTAGAGTCTCAAATGGTTATTTTGCTCTGAAAGCTTTTTCTCAGCGGCGATTGGAGTGCTTCGGCTCGATCAGCATGAAGGGCCGGTTCAAGCGTTCCCGACGGCCGGGCGATTCTACAGCGCCGGCAATCCGGCCGCCCCGTCGATCCTGGACGGCGAGGCCGTCACGGTTCACCCGTTCGCCGTCTCGTGACCGGAGGGACGCTGGCCGGAGGCGAAGCGGGCGAGCGTCCCGGCGTCGAGGCGCCGGTCGTGGAGAGCGCTGGCCACCAGCACGGCATCGGTTCCGTGCGCGGCCAGCGCGTCCAGATCCGCCGCGTCGCGCACGCCGCCGGCCCCCCACACCCGAACCCCCGGGCGTCGGGCCGCCAGCGTGGCGATGCGGTCCAGGTCCGGGCCCTCGCCCGACCCGACACGGTCCAGCGTCATGGCGATCACCCGCTTGGGCCAGCGGGCGGCTTCCTCGTGTAATGCCACCGGTCCCAGCGGTTCCCCCCGCCGGACATCCAGCGACAGCGCCACCCGGTCGTCTCCGGCCATCGCCAGCGCCGCTTCCAGCGTCGCGCCGTCCGTCTGGCTTTCGCTGCCGATCACCAGATGGCGGATCCCGGCATCGAACCAGCGGCGGCAATCGTCCGGCGTCGCCAGACCGGCATCGACCCAGAAGGCGACCTCCGGCCAACGGGCCTGCAGCGCCGCGACGGTCGATCGATGGTCGCCATGTCCCCGAATCGCGTCGAGATCGGCGACATAGCAGGCGCGGAAGGGTTGCAGTGCCAGCAGCGCGGCCACGATATTCTGGGGTGCCGATCCTGTGGTCAGCGCGCTTTCGATGGGCCGGTAGCGGTCGCGCTCCCCCCGCTTGGCATGAACCACCTGTTCGCCCAGCAGGTCGATGACGGGAACGATGTCCATGAAGAACGGCCTTCGTCGGGTTCCGGTCTGCGAGTATGTCACCGGCGGCGCGCTGTGCAACGGGCCGCTTCCGACCGACCTGATGGCGGACGCCAAGGCGCTGGTCGGTGACCTGATCGCGGTGCCGGCCCGATGCTCGGGCAACCGGGCTCTATAGGGGCGCGTCTCCGACGTTGCATGAAACGACCGTCTCTGAAGTCTCAGCCCTTGCGGAAGACGGACGGGGTCATGCCGCGGCGTTCCTTGAAGGCGCGGACGAAGTGCGAGGAATCGCAGAAGCCGACGGCGGCGGCGATCTCCGTCACCGACTGCTCGGTGTTGCGCAGCAGGAATTCCGCATGCTCCAGCCGCATGATCCGGTAGGCCTCGGTCGGCGTCATGCCCAGCGAGTTCTGGAAATGCCGCTCCATCTGGCGCCGGGCGGTCCCCAGCCGTCGAGCCATCTCCGCCACCGACAAGGGCACGTCGATGTTCTGCTGCATCAGCAGCAGCGCCTTCCGCACCACCTCGTCGTTGGTGGAGAAGTCGAGCGGGATGCCGGGCTGCGGCTTCTCCCCGCGCAGCGCATCGTCGATGATCATGATGTGCAGGCTTTTGCGCGCCTGGGCGCGGCCGACATGCTTTTCCACGAGATAGGCCGCGAGATGGGCCGAACTGGTCCCGCCCGAGCAGGTCAGCCGGTCGCGGTCGACGATGAAGATCTGGTCGGACACCGGCATGATGCCGTCGAACTGCTCCAGGAAATCGGCATGGTGGAACCAGCTGATGCAGCAGCGATAGCCGTCCATCAGCCCGGCCCGCTGCAGGATGAAGGCGCCGGTGCAGACGCCCACCAGCGGGATCTTCGATGCCGCCGCCTGACGCAGATAGCGGATGTAGTCGGGGCTGAGGTTGGAGATCTCATCGATCAGCCCGCCGATCACGACGATGTAGTCGAACTTGGCCGTATCGCCCAACCGCTCGGTCGGCTGGACCAGCATGCCGCAGCTCGACGCCACCGGCCCCATCTGGTCCGACAGCACGGCCCAGTCGCACAGGATCGGCCGGCTGCGGTCACCCTCGTCGGCGGCGAGCCGCAGCACGTCGACGAAATTCGCGAAGGCGCACAGCGTGAAGCGGTGGGCGAGGATGAAGCCGACGGACAGGCGCGGTGCCGCGGAGCGGTCCGGGAACCGGCCGGTCCTGGCGGCGGTCGTCCTGACGCTGCCTGCCCCGATGGTGCCAACTCCAACGCTATTCGTCATGTGACCTCCAGCGGTCGTACCGTCGCACGGGTGACATTAAACTGACGCATCCATTCTGTCCAACAAAGGGGCGCGTCGCGATACTGTCAGCACATTGAACTTCGCGGTGCTGCCATGACCCGCTTCTCGTTTTCCTCGCTGTTGACCAACGCGCTGACCGGCAACAAGAACTGGCAGCCGCAATGGCCCGATGCGGAACCGAAATCCGAATATGACGTCGTGATCGTCGGCGCGGGCGGGCATGGCCTGGGTGCAGCCTATTATCTTGCCAAGGAACACGGCATCACCAACGTCGCGGTGGTGGAGAAGGGCTGGCTCGGCGGCGGCAACACCGGCCGCAACACCACCATCATCCGCTCCAACTATCTCTACGACGAAAGCGCCCGGCTCTACGAGCATGCGATGAAGCTGTGGGAAGGGCTGAGCCAGGAGCTGAACTACAACGTCATGTTCTCCCAGCGCGGCGTGATGATGCTGGCGCACACGGTCCATGACGTCCAGAGCTTCAAGCGACACATCCATTCCAACCGCCTCAACGGCATCGACAACGAGTGGCTGACGCCCGAGCAGGCCAAGGACTACTGCCCGCCGCTGAACATCGCCGCCAACGCCCGCTATCCGGTGGTTGGTGCCGCGTTGCAGCGGCGCGGCGGCACCGCCCGCCACGATGCGGTGGCCTGGGGCTATGCGCGGGCCGCGTCGGCGCGCGGGGTCGACATCGTCCAGAACTGCCCGGTCACCGCAATCCGCCGCGACGCCGACGGCCGCGTCACCGGCGTGGAGACCGCGCGCGGCTTCATCAAGGCCAGGAAGGTCGCGGTGTCGGCCGCCGGCAACACCTCGGTGGTGATGGACACCGCCGGCGTCCGGCTGCCGCTGGAAAGCTATCCGCTGCAGGCGCTGGTGTCGGAACCGGTCAAGCCGGTCTTCCCCTGCGTGGTAATGTCCAACACCGTGCATGCCTACATCAGCCAGTCCGACAAGGGCGAGCTGGTCATCGGGTCGGGCACCGACCAGTACACCTCCTACAGCCAGCGCGGCGGGCTGCCGCTGATCGAGCACACCGTCGCCGCAATCTGCGAGGTGTTCCCGATCTTCAACCGCATGCGCATGCTGCGCAAATGGGGCGGCATCGTCGACGTCACGCCCGACCGCTCGCCGATCATCGGCAAGACGCCGGTGCCGGGGCTGTACGTCAATTGCGGCTGGGGCACCGGCGGCTTCAAGGCGACGCCGGGCTCGGCCAACGTCTTCGCCCACACCATCGCCCGCGACGAGCCGCATCCGATCAACGCGCCCTTCACGCTGGAACGCTTCAAGACCGGCCGGCTGATCGACGAGGCCGCCGCCGCCGCCGTCGCGCATTGAGGAGACGATCATGCTGCTCATCCGCTGTCCCTACTGCGAAGCAGAGCGCCCGGAGGTGGAGTTCACCTATGCCGGCGAGGCGCACATCGCGCGACCGGCGGACCCCTCCGCCCTGTCCGACGACGAATGGCGCGACTTCCTGTTCATCCGCACCAACCCGCGCGGCCGGCATTTCGAACGCTGGCGCCACATGCACGGCTGCGGCCGCTTCTTCAACGCGGTGCGCGACACCGTGACCGACAAGTTCGCCATGACCTACAAGGCCGGGGCTCCGCGTCCGAGCGACGAGGAGATTGCGCTCGCCTCCAGTGCCGCCACCCCTGCCGAGGAAGCACGTCCATGACCAGTTTCCGCATTGCCGGCAAGGGCAGGGTCAACCTCAGCCGTCAGCTCCGCTTCACCTTCGACGGCGTGGACTATGCCGGCTACGAAGGCGACACCCTGGCCTCCGCGCTCCTGGCGAACGGCGTCCATCTCGTCGGGCGGTCCTTCAAGTACCACCGGCCGCGCGGCTTCCTGACCGCCGGGTCGGAGGAGCCGAACGCGCTGGTCGCGACCGACCGCGGCAACGGGCGATTCGAGCCGAACACGCGGGCGACGGTGCTGGAGGTCTTCGAAGGGCTGAAGACCGAAAGCCAGAACCGCTGGCCGTCGCTGACCCGCGACATCGGCGCGGTGAACGACGCACTCTCCATGCTGTTCTCGGCCGGCTTCTACTACAAGACCTTCATGTGGCCGAAGAGCTTCTGGGACAAGGTCTACGAGCCGGTCATCCGCAGCGCCGCCGGGCTGGGCAAGGCGCCGACCGCCCCCGATCCCGACACCTACGCCAGCCGCTTCGCCCATTGCGACGTGCTGGTCGTCGGTGGCGGTGCCGCCGGCCTCGCCGCGGCGCTGGAAGCCGGGCGCAGCGGCGCGTCCGTCATCCTGTGCGACGAGCAGTCGGAAATCGGCGGTTCGCTGCTGTCCGAACCGGATGCCGAGATCAACGGGCAACTGGCCTGGGACTGGTTGGAGGACACCAATGCCGCGCTGGCGGCGATGCCGAACGTCACGGTGCTGCCGCGCACGACGGCCATCGGCTATTACCACCAGAACTTTGTCGGCCTGTGCCAGCGGCTGACCGACCATCTGCGCATCGTGCCCGAAGGCGCGCCGCGCGAGCGGATGTGGAAGGTCCGGGCCAAGCAGGTGGTGCTGGCGCAGGGCGCCATCGAAAAGCCGCTGGTGTTCGCCGGCAACGACCGGCCGGGCGTGATGCTGGCCGGGGCCGCGCGCACCTACCTGAACCGCTACGGCGTCAAGGTCGGCAACCGGGTGGTGGTGGTCACCACCCATGACAGCGCCTGGCATGCCGCCTTCGACTTGGCCAAGGCGGGGGTGGAGGTCGCGGCCATCGTCGATGTCCGCGGCACCGTGCCGACCCAACTGGCTGCCGCCGCCGCCGCGCTCCGCATCAGGACGCTGATCGGCTGGACCGTCACCGGCACCAAGGGCCGGCTGCGCGTCTCGTCGGTGCGCGTCAACCCGGTGACCGGCGGCAAGGTCGGCGGCTCGGAGACCATCGCCTGCGACGCCCTGCTGATGTCGGGCGGCTGGACCCCCAGCATCCATCTGTTCTCGCACACCCAGGGTTCGCTGGCGTGGAACGAGGACGGTCAGATGTTCCTGCCCGGCCGCGGCAAGGAGGAGTGCCGTCTGGCCGGCGCCGGCAAGGGCCGCTTCGGGCTGAAGGCCGCCTTCGAGGATGGCGCCGCTGCCGGCGCCGCCGCTGCCGCCGATGCCGGGTTCGGCGTCGAGCCGGTGTCCTACCATGTGGAGGGCGAGCTTTCCTTCACCGGCGTGACCGGCCGCGAGCTGCCGACCGACCGCGATCCGGGCCATGCCAAGGCCTTCGTCGATTTCCAGAATGACGTGATGGCCAAGGACATCCGGCTGGCCGTGCGCGAAGGCTTCAAGTCGATCGAGCACATCAAGCGCTACACCACCACCGGCATGGCGACCGACCAGGGCAAGACGTCGAACATCAACGGCCTGGCCGTCGCGTCGGACGCGCTGAAGCGGCCGGTCCCGGCGGTGGGCCTGACCACCTTCCGCCCGCCCTACACCCCGACCAGCTTCGGCACCTTCGCCGGCTACAACAAGGGCGCGCTGTTCGAGGTGACGCGCAAGACGCCGATCGACGGCTGGGCCGAGGAAAACGGCGCGGTGTTCGAGCCGGTGTCGCTGTGGCGCCGTGCCCGGTACTTCCCGCAGGTCGGCGAGGACATGCATGCGGCGGTGGCGCGCGAATGCAAGGCGGTGCGCTCGTCGCTCGGCATCTTCGACGCCTCCACCCTCGGCAAGATCGAGATCGTCGGTCCCGACGCCGCCGAGTTCATGAACCGCATGTACACCAACGCCTGGACCAAGCTGGCTCCCGGCCGCTGCCGCTACGGCCTGCTGCTGGGCGAGGACGGCTTCATCCGCGACGACGGCGTGATCGGGCGTCTGGCCCATGACCGCTTCCACGTCACCACCACCACCGGCGGTGCGGCGCGCGTGCTGACCATGATGGAGGATTACCTCCAGACCGAATGGCCGGACCTGAAGGTCTGGCTGACCTCTACCACCGAACAATGGTCGGTGATCGCGCTGAACGGCCCGAACGCCCGCAAGCTGATCGCGCCGTTCGTCGAGGGCATCGACCTGTCGGAGGGCGCCTTCCCGCACATGGCGGTGGCGACGGGGAAGATCTGCGGCGTGCCGACGCGGCTGTTCCGCGTCTCCTTCACCGGCGAACTCGGCTTCGAGATCAACGTGCCGGCCCGCTACGGCCGCGCGGTGTGGGAGACGCTGTTCGAGGCCGGGCAGCGGTTCGGCATCACCCCCTATGGCACCGAGACGATGCACGTCCTGCGCGCCGAGAAGGGCTACATCATCGTCGGCCAGGACACGGACGGCACGCTGACGCCGGACGATGCCGGCCTGTCCTGGGCCGTCGGCAAGACCAAGCCGGACTTCGTCGGCAAGCGCTCCCTGTCCCGCCCGGACATGCTGGCGCCGAACCGCAAGCAGCTGGTCGGCCTGCTGACCGCCGATCCGAAGACGGTGCTGGAGGAGGGCGCGCAGATCGTCCTCGACCCCAACCAGCCGGTCCCGATGGACATGGTCGGCCATGTGACCTCCTCCTACTGGAGCGCCGAGCTGGGACGGTCCATCGCCCTTGCGGTGATCCAGGGCGGCCGGTCGCTGCAGGGCCGGACCGTGCATGTGCCGATGCCGGATAAGGTCCATTCCGCGACGATCTCCGGCATGGTGTTCGTCGATCCCGAGAACACGCGTCTCAGCGCATAGGAGGCCCACCCATGCTTCTGGCCAATCACCCGTTGCCGGGCAAGACGATCCCCAGCGACACCGCAAGCCGGCTGAGCATCCGTGCCGCCGAGGATGTCGCCCGCTTCAGCCTGCGCATCGACCCGGCATCCGCCGGGGCGGCCGGGGCCGCCTTCGGCGCGCCGCTCCCCACCCGCATCGGCGGGATGGTGGAGGCCGGCGGCCGGACCGCGCTCCAGCTCGGCCCCGACGAGTGGGTGCTGACGGCGCCGGTCGCCGAGGGCGACGGCATCGCCGACGCCTTCGCCGCGCTACCGGAGCCGCACAGCCTGGTCGATGTCGGTCATCGCGAGGTCGGCATCCTGGTGCAGGGGGAGGCCGCGGCGCTCGCCCTGCGCTCGGCCATCGCCTTCGACGTCGAGGCGATGCCGGTCGGCAGCGGCTGCCGCACTCTCTTCGACAGGGCGCAGATCGTCCTGGTCCGCGAGGACGAGCACCGTTTCCGGATCGAGGTCTGGCGTTCCTTCGCCGACCATGTCTGGGGACTCCTGCACGCCGTCAGCCGCGAAATCGCGCTCGGCATCTGATCGGGAACATGGCCCATCGGGCCGAACCTTGGCGGACGACGCCGGCGCTCCCATCGGCACCGGCACCGGCGTCGCGACAGCTAAAGCTGCTTTACTTCATCGACGGGAAGGCGAATTGGGCGCCTTCGCGGACCCCGCCGGTCGGCCAGCGCTGGGTGATGGTCTTGCGCCGGGTGTAGAAGCGCACGCCGTCCGGACCATAGGCCGACAGGTCGCCGAACAGCGACCGCTTCCAGCCGCCGAAGCTGTGGTAGGCGACCGGCACCGGCAGCGGCACGTTGATGCCGACCATGCCGACCTTGATCATGTCGCTGAAATAGCGGGCGGCCTCGCCGTCGCGGGTGAACAGGCAGGTGCCGTTGCCGTATTCGTGGCTGTCGATCAGGTCCATGCCCTCCTGCATCGACTTGACCCGGACGAGGCAGAGGACCGGACCGAAAATCTCCTCGCGGTAGATGGTCATGTCCGGGCTGACGCGGTCGAACAGGCAGCCGCCCAGGAAGTTGCCGTTCTCATGCCCCGGCACCACCAGACCGCGGCCGTCCACCACCAGCTCCGCCCCCTCGGCGACGCCTTGGTCGACATAGGCCTTCACCTTCTCGTAATGCGCACGGGTGACCAGCGGCCCCATCTCGCAACCGGTCGAAGTGCCGGCGCCGACCTTCAGGTCGCGCAGCGCCACCGACAGCTTGTCCTTCAGCCGGTCGGCCACCTCGTCGCCCACCGCAACGACGACGGAGATCGCCATGCAGCGCTCGCCGCAGGAGCCATAGGCCGCACCCATCAGCGCGCTGACCGCGTTGTCCAGATCGGCGTCGGGCATGACGATGGCGTGGTTCTTGGCCCCGCCCAGCGCCTGCACCCGCTTGCCCTTTGCGCTGGCGGTCGAATAGACATACTCGGCGATCGGCGTCGATCCCACGAAGCTGACGCCCTGGATCCGCGGGTCGGTCAGCAGCGTGTCCACCGCCTCCTTGTCGCCGTTGATGACGTTCAGCACGCCCGGCGGCAGTCCAGCCTGCTCGGCCAGTTGGGCGATGAACAGGGCAGAGCTTGGGTCGCGCTCCGACGGCTTGAGGACGAAGGTGTTCCCGCAGGCGATGGCGATGGGGTACATCCACAGCGGAACCATCGCCGGGAAATTGAACGGCGTGATGCCGGCGACGACGCCGAGCGGCTGGAACTCCGACCAGCTGTCGATGGCCGGCCCGACATTCTTGGAAAACTCGCCCTTCAGCAGCTCGGGCACGCCGCAGGCATATTCGACATTCTCGATGCCGCGGGTCAGCTCGCCGAAGGCATCGTCCAGGACCTTGCCGTGCTCCGCCGTGACCAGCGCGCAGATGCGCTCGGCATTCTCCTCCAGCAGCTGCTTGAAGCGGAACATGACGCGGGCGCGCTTGGCCGGCGGCGTGGCGCGCCAGGCCGGAAACGCGGCCTCGGCGGCGGCGATGGCCTCTTCCACCGTGGAACGCGACGCCAGGGCCACCTGACCCGCCACGTCGCCGGTGGCGGGATTGACGATGTCGGCGGTGCGGGTGCCGGCGGGCGCGTCGGTCTTGCCGCCGATCAGGTGGGCAACGATGGTCATGGTCGGGCTTTCCTGGGGGAGATTATGGAGTGGGGAATGCGGAGTGCGAGTGCCCCCTCCCTAACCCTCCCCCACCTGCGGTGGGAGAGGGAACTGCCGCCGTTATGCGAATCCTCCCTCTCCCGCGATCGGATCGGCCTTCGGCCGACCGAGGGCGGGGGAGGGAGGGGCCCGCGGCGAAGCCGTGGGAGGGAGGGGGCAGCGGGGTCGCCCTTACGCCGTCGCCTGGATGGCGTCGGCGACGACGTCGAACAGGCGGTCGAGGTCGGCAGGCTCGCTGTGGAAATGCGGGCCGAACTGCAGCGTGTCGCCGCCGAAGCGCACGTAATAGCCGGCCTTCCAGCACTTCTCGCCGATCTCGTAGGGCCGGCGGGCCGGCTCGCCCGGAAGCGGGGCGATGGTGACGGCGCCCGTCAGGCCGTAGTTGCGGATGTCGGCGACGTTCTTCAGTCCCTTCAGCCCGTGAATCAGGTTTTCGAAATGCGGCGCCAGCGCAGCCGCCTTCTCCCACAGCTTCTCCCGCTCGAAGATGTCGAGCGCGGCCAGCCCGGCGGCGCAGGCGACCGGATGGGCGGAATAGGTGTAGCCGTGCGGGAACTCCACCATGTACTCCGGCCCGCCATTGTCCATGAAGGCCTGGTAGATGTCGCGCTTCGCCACCACGGCACCCATCGGGACGGCGCCGTTCGTCAGGCCCTTGGCGACGTTCATGATGTCCGGCACCACGCCGAAGGCATCGGCGCCGAAGGGGGCGCCCATGCGGCCGAAGCCGGTGATGACCTCGTCGAAGATCAGCAGGATGGAGTGCTTGTCGCAGATCTCCCGCAGCCGCTGCAGATAGCCCTTCGGCGGCGGCAGCACGCCGGCCGAGCCGGCCAGCGGTTCGACGATCACCGCGGCGATGTTGGAGGCGTCGTGCAGCGCCACCAGCTCCTCCAGCGCGTCGGCCAGGAAGGCGCCCTCCTCCGGCATGCCCTTCACGAACAGGTTCTGCGGCAGCACGGTATGGGGCAGGTGGTCGGCATCGACGCCGGTGCCGAACAGCTTGCGGTTGCCGCCGATGCCGCCGAGGCTGGTGCCGCCGAAATTGACGCCGTGATAGCCCTTGGACCGGCCGATCAGCTTGGTCTTGGTCGGCTGGCCCTTCATCCGCCAATAGGCCCGCGCCATCTTCAGCGAGGTGTCGGCGGCCTCGGAGCCCGAACCGACGAAGAAGACATGGTCGAGGCCGGCCGGGGTCATCGAGGCCAGCTTGTGCGCCAGCTTGAAGGCGGCCGGATGGCCATGCTGGAAGGCGGGGCTGTAATCCAGCTCCGCGATCTGGCGGGCGACCGCTTCGGAAATTTCGCGGCGGCAGTGGCCGGCGCCGCTGCACCACAGGCCGGACAGGCTGTCGTAGATCTTCCGGCCTTCGGCGTCCCAGTACCAGGTCCCCTCCGCCTTCACGATCATGCGCGGGTTGTTCTTGAACTGACGGTTGCCGCTGAACGGCATCCAATAGGCGTCAAGCTCCTCGCGCGTCAGTCCGGCAGCCTTGCCGAGGGACTGGGCATGATCGTTGTCCAGGGGGGCCATCCGCTGTTCTCCCGCATCTTGGTGGGTGTGCTGTCGGCAGTGAGTGTGCGCGCTTCCCAGTTGCGATTAAATCCAAACTATAAGAACTTCACATAACCCAGCGCTTAACTGTCGTGCCCCGACACCATGGTCCCAGCATGAGCAAGCCCACCCGGTCCCCCACCCGGTCCCTGGCCCCGATCGGCGATGCCGACATCCGCCTGCTGCGCGTGTTCAGGACGGTGGTGGAGTGCGGCGGATTTTCCGCTGCCGAGGTGGAGCTGAACATCAGCCGTGCGGCGATCAGCCAGCACATGGCGGATCTTGAACGGCGGCTCGGCCTGACGCTCTGCCGGCGCGGACGGGCGGGGTTCCGGCTGACCGACGAAGGGCATCTGGCCTATGAGGCGAGCCTGCGCCTGCTGGCCAGCACCGAGAGCTTCCGTAGCGAGATCAACACCGTTCATGGCCGTCTGCGCGGCGAATTGAACATCGGCATCACCGACAACCTCGTCACCATGCCGCAGATGCGGGTGACCCACGCCCTGCGCAGCCTGAAGCAACTGGCGCCGGAGGTCCGCGTCAACATCCGCATGATCCCGCCCAACGAGATCGAGCGCGGCGTGCTGGACGGGCAGTTGCACGTCGGCGTCGTTCCCGTCCGCAGAGGCCTGCCGGGACTGGCCGGTCTTCCGCTTTACCAGGAGGAGTCCCTGCTCTACTGCGGCGACGGTCATCCGCTGTTCGACCGTTCCGGTGCTGCGGTGACGCGGGAGGCGGTCGAGGCCGCCGACGCCGTGGCGCCGACCCAGGCGCAGCTTCCCCATGAGCTGAACAACACCGCGACCGCGACCGACCGCGAGGGAGTGGCCTTCCTGATCCTCACCGGATGCTATGTCGGCTTTCTGCCCACCCATTACGCCCGGCAATGGGTCGAGCGCGGCATGATGCGGGCGCTGCTGCCCGACACCTACCATCATGCCCTGGAGTTTCAGGTGGTGACGAAGAAGGGGGCCCAGCCGAATCTGGTGCTGGAGCGGTTCCTGGACGTCCTGCGCGGAACCGGAAACGAGGAAAGCACGGCCGAGGCCTGACGAGCGGCCATCCTGGCGCCCGCTTGTCCACCATGCGGGAAAGCCGGCTACCGGAAGCGACGGGTGTGGCGACCGTCGTCCACACTGGGTCCGGCAAGCCAAGGAGACGAACATGGCATCGCCGTCATCAGCCACGATCTTTCAAAACCCCGAGACCGGCCAGACGGAAGCGGTGTCCAACAGGTCCGGTGTCTGGGCGTTCCTGTGCGGCCCGTTCTATTTCGCCTCCAAGGGCGAGTGGATGCACAGCGCGATCCACGCGGTTCTGACCGTCGTCGCCCTGCTGCTTTGGCCCAGCGGGGCCCTCATGCTGGTGGGGCTCTGGTTCGGCTACGCGTGCGCGACGCCGACCATTCTGGAAGCGCGCTACAAGCGGCTGGGTTGGCAGCGGATCCCGGCCTGATGGATGATGGTGGGAAGGACGGCGTCGCGTCTTGTCGGACGGCGTCTCCCCACGGCTGTCACCCCCGACCTCCGGAGTGATCGCACAGCCAACGCTCGAACACCGTCGCCGTCATCGGTCGCGCGATATGATACCCCTGGACTTCGTCGCACCCCAGTTCCGACAGCAGATCCAGGGCGGTGTGGTTCTCCACGCCTTCGGCGACGACCCGATAGCCCAGCTGATGGATCAGGGAGATCATCGCGCTTACCAGCGTGAAGCTCCGGTCCTGATCGCCAAGTCCCTGGATGAAGGAGCGATCGATCTTCACCACGTCGGTCGGAATTTTTTCAAGGTAGGACAGGCTGCTGTACCCGGTGCCGAAATCGTCGATGGCAATTCCGAAGCCTGTCGATCTCAGCTCTTCCATCCGTTGCAAAGCGTTTTCGCCATTGCGGAGAATGGCGCTTTCGGTCAGTTCAAGCTCGATGCGACTTGGTTCAACGTCACACTGCTTGGCAAAGCCAGCCAGCCGGGCAGGAAAATCCTGTTGGTCCAGGTTCGATGCCGAGATGTTGATGGAAAGCGCCAGATCGATGCCCGCGGCTCGCCACGCCGCCAGCTGTGACAGCGCGGTGCGGGCAACCCACTCGGTCATGCCGTCGGCGAGAGCCGTCTGCTCCACCATGGGGACGAATTCCCCAGGCGGGATTGCGCCGAGAACGGGATGGGACCAGCGCAGCAGCGCCTCCGCACCAACGCATCCGCCGGTCCGGATGTCCACGCGGGGCTGGAAGACGAGGGACAGTTGGTCGGCCGCGGCAAGTGCTTGCGGAAAGTCGGCCAGCAGTTGAAAGCGGCGACGGTGTGCGTCGTCGAGCGACGCGGAATAGATGCCGACCCCTCTGTCCGCCTCGCGGGCATCCTGCAAAGCGCTGTAGGCCATGCGCAGGACATGTTGGGGGGTGGCCGCGCCCAGTTGGAACGGAGCCACGCCGATGGCCGCACGGATCACCACAGGCGTTTCCTGCGCGCCGGTCACTTTGCCCAATTCTGTCGGTACTTTGGCCGCGGCCGCCATCATCTCCTGTTCGCCCATGACGGACGGCAGATAGCCGAGGTGGGTCGTGCCGATCTGATAGATCGTGGTTTCAGGACCGACCACGCGCCGCAGACGCCGGGTGGCCGCCCGCACGAGGTCATCGGTGAAGGCCGGGCCGATGGCGCGAAGCGTGGCGGTGTGCTGCGCAACATCGATCAGATCGACCAGGATGGCATAGCGCTGCTCCCCCGGATGATCCCGTGCGAGATCCTCGATGTCTTCGATGAACTGCGTGCGGTTCGGCAGGCCGCTCACCGGATCGATCCGTCCCAGGGCATGCTGCAGTTCGATCTGGGCCATGACCATGGCGGCAAGATCCTTGAGTGCCGCCGTTTCCTGACTGGTGATCGCGCGCGGCTCCGTACCGAGCACGCACATCGCACCGAGCGTGTGTCCTTCGCGGGTGATCAGAGGAGCGCCCGCGTAGAACCGGATGCCGGACCGGGCCAGAAGGCTGTCCCGGTAGCATTCGTCCTTGTCGAAGTCGTGAATGACCAGGAAGTCGCAGCTTTCCGCGACCTGGCCGCAGGGGGCTTTTTCTCGCGGGATCTGCCAGTGGTCGACGCCGACACGTGACTTGAACCATTGCCGGTCCCTGTCGGTCAGCGAGACGGCGGCAATCGGCAGGCCGAACAGCTGGCTTGCCATGCGGGTAATGCGATCGAAGCTCTCGCTCGGCGCCGTATCCAGCAGATTCAGCTCGCGCAGCGCGTCCAGTCGGGCTTCTTCCTGAATTACGGAAGGTCCAGGAATGTTCTGTTCCCCACGAGCCAAAGGATTTTGGGGGTGGGTGAATGTACTGACATCCATTTCGAGGGTCCGCACTGGGGGCGCTTCGGTGAGATGAGAATCGTCTGATGGATACGCAAGAAGACCGCGAGCTTTCTTCCGCCACGCTGGGTCATCTTCCCTAAAGATTTATTAAATGCACCCTAGGACTTTACCGATGTATCTAAGTGTCTGAGTTGTAGAAATGGGCAAGGTCGAGCTTCCCGGAATCCAAGCCGCCGTCGACTTGACGCTGCCGCCGGCAAGATGTTTGCGCACAAAACAGTCCGCTACCACCATTGTAAGCGTTGACCGGGAGGGCGGCGCAAGCGTACTTTTAACCAGCCGGTTAAAACGCCGCGGCCGCTCCTTCGGCCGCCCGAGCCCGCCGGCCGGAGAAGACGCATGGAACGTCGCTCACGCTCGGGCGCAGCACTGCGCCTGCTCAATTCCGACTGGGTCCGCCCCATCCTGCTGATGGTCATCCTGCTGGTTCTGTGGGATCTGTCGGTCCGGCTGTTCGGCGTGCCCGCCTATCTGGTGCCGAAGCCCGGCGACGTCGTGCTGGCGATGATCGACGAATGGCCGCGGCTGCTGTCCGAATCCGTCCCGACCTTCACGGCGACGCTGGGCGGCTTCGCGCTGTCGGTGCTGTTCGGCATTCCCATCGCGATGCTGATCGCCGGATCGCGCACCGTGGAGGCCTATGTCTACCCGCTGCTGGTCTTTTCGCAGTCGATCCCCAAGGTCGCCATCGCGCCGCTGTTCGTGGTGTGGTTCGGCTTCGGCCTGATGCCGAAGGTGATCGCGGCCTTCCTGCTGGGCTTCTTCCCCGTCGTCGTTTCGGCGGTGCAGGGCTTCAAGTCGGTGGATGGTGAGATGATGGACCTCGCCCGCTCGATGAAGGCGTCGCGGCTGCAGACCTTCCGGATGGTCAGCCTGCCGCATGCGCTGCCGGCGATCTTCGCCGGGTTGAAGGTCTCCATCACCCTGGCGGTGGTGGGGGCGGTGGTCGGCGAATTCGTCGGCTCCAACTCCGGCATCGGCTTCGTCCTGCAACGCTCCATCGGCAATTTCGAACTGCCCTTGATGTTCGCGGCGTTGACCGTGCTGGCATTGATGGGCGTGGTGCTGTTCTGGGTCATCGATGTGCTGGAACGCTTCGCCATCCCCTGGCACGCCAGCCAGCGCGACAAGTTCAGCCCCACCGCCTGACGTCATCCGAAAACTCAAATCACCGACAAGAACCCCGACGCCGCACAGCGCCGGCCGACGGGGCGATCCACCACCCATGGGAGGACACCGGTCGTGATGAAGAAAACCATCGTCGCGGCGCTCTGCGCCTTTGCCGCCTCCACTCTGCCGGCGCAGGCCGCCGACAAGGTGACGCTGATGCTGAACTGGTACGTCTATGGCGAACATGCCCCCTTCTATTACGGCAAGGACAAGGGGCTGTACGAGGCCGAGGGCATCGACCTGGAAATCCAGGAGGGCCGCGGGTCGGCGGTGACGACGCAGCTGGTCGCCAGCAAAGGTGTCACCTTCGGCTATGTCGACGTGCCGACCATGATCAAGGCGGCGATGAAGGGCGCGCCGGTGACCTCGCCGGGCGTGCTGTTGCAGACCAGCCCGATGTCGGCGATGGGCTTCACCGAAAAGAACATCCGCAAGCCCGAGGATATCAAGAACCGGATCGTCGCCATGACGCCGGGCGACAGCATGTCCCAGATCTGGCCGCTGTTCCTGAAGAAGACCGGCCTGAAGGAACGTGATTTCGAGGTGGTGTCGGGCGACGCCCAGACCAAGCTGAACGCCGTCATCAACGGACAGGCCGACCTGCTGCTGGGCTATGTCATGGACCAGAGCATGAAGATCAAGGACGCCACCGGCAAGTCGGTGACGCCGATCCGCTTCGCCGATTACGGCGTCAACATGGTCTCCTCCGGCATCATCGCCAACACCGACACGCTGAAGGACAACCCCGACCTCGTCCGCCGTTTCATGGCCGCCACCACCAAGGCGGTGGAGGAGGCGGAGAAGGCGCCGAAGGATGCCGCGGCCGCCATCCTGAAGGCCAACCCCAAGGGCGGCAAGCCCGACACGCTGCAGGAAGGCTTCGAACTGACCATCCCGCTCTACCGCACCAAGGAAACGCAGGGGATGCGGCCCTTCCAGGTCACCGACGCCAACATGAAGGAGACGGTGGACATGCTGGTCGAATATGGCGGGCTGGACGCCTCGGCCAAGGAGAACCCCAAGCGCTTCTACACCCGCGATTTCCTGCCCGCCGACCCCGCGGCGAAGGCGATGAACGCCGCCGCCAAATGACCTTCCGTTGAGTGACCGGCATTGGCCCCCGCAAGGCCCGACGAGGAGAGCATGGCACAGCCTCAGTTGAAACTGGTCGGCGAGGCGGAGACGCAGCGCCTGTCCGGCGCGCCGCTGATCCGCATCGACGGCGTGACCAAGACCTACCGCACCCGCGACGGCGAGGTGCCGTCGCTCCGCCCCATCACCTTCGACGTGCGGCCGGGCGAGTTCCTGGTGGTGGTCGGCCCGTCCGGCTGCGGCAAGTCCACCCTGCTGAAGATGCTGGCCGGGCTGCTGCCGGTCACCAGCGGCACCATCAGCATCGAAGGCGACACGGTGACCGAGCCGCACGACGACACCGGCATCGTCTTCCAGAGCCCGACCCTTCTGGCTTGGCGGTCGGTTCTGCGCAACATCATGCTGCCTGTGGAAATCCGCCGCCTGCCACGCGAACGCTACCTGGAGCGCGCGCACAAGCTGATCGGGATGACCGGGCTGACGGGGTTCGAGAACAAATACCCCTGGCAGCTGTCGGGCGGCATGCAGCAGCGCGCCGCGCTGTGCCGGGCGCTGGTCCACGACCCGAAGATCCTGCTGATGGACGAGCCGTTCGGCGCGCTCGACGCCATGACGCGGGAGCGGATGAACGTGGAGCTGCAGCGCATCCAGCATGAGACCGGCAAGACGGTGATCCTGATCACCCACTCCATCCCCGAGGCGGTGTTCCTCGCCGACCGGGTGATGGTGATGTCGGAACGTCCCGGCACCATCGCCGCCACCTACGAGGTCCCGCTGCCGCGTCCGCGGACGCTGGACGTCATGGGCGACCCGGTCTTCATCCAGCTGACCCAGACCATCCGCAAGCATTTCGCGGCGCAGGGGCATTTGGATTAGGCACCGGGCGCGATTGCCCCCTCCCTAACCCTCCCGCGCTCTCGGCCGGCCGAAGGCCGGTCCGACCGAGGGAGAGGGAACTGCCGCCGCCCTGCGAACTCCCCCTCTCCCGCGAAGCGGGGGAGGGAAGGGGCCCATGCGTCAGCATGGGAAGGGTGGGGGCAATACTCGAAGGATCTTCACCATGCCTGCCCCCCGTCTCCGCATCCGCGCCATCGAGCTGTACGAGCGGCCCGTCCGTTTCGTGAAGCCGTTCCGCTTCGGCGCGGTGACGGTGGAGGCCGCTCCGCAAGCCTTCGTCCGCGCCCTGGTCGCCGTCGAAGGGCAGGGCGAGGCCTGGGGCGCGACGGCCGAGATGATGATGCCGAAATGGTTCGACAAGCGCCCGGACCGCAGCCCGGCCGACACCGTGGACGGCTTGCGCCGCTCGCTGGTGGAGGCGCGGGAAGGATATCTGGCGGACAGCCGGCTCGACACCGCCTTTGGCCATCATGCTGCCTTCATGCCGACGATGGAGCCGAAACTCGCCGCCGCCTTCGGGCCGGCGCAGATCGACAAAGCGGTGCTGGATGGGCTGCTGCAGGTGCTGGGATTGAACGCGTTTCAGGGGCTGGGCGCCAACGTCGCCGGGCTGGATGCGCGGCTGACGGCCGACCTCGGCGGTTTCGATCTCGACGACTTCCTGCGGAACCTCTCCCCGCTTGCCGAGGTGGAACTGCGTCACACTGTCGGCCTGCTCGACAAACCGGAAGACTTGGCAGGGCACACGCATCTGCACTGGTTCAAGATCAAGCTGGGCGGCGACGTCTCCGCCGACATCAAGCGCCTGTGCGAACTAGCCGCCGTGCTTGGGGAGGCGGTCCCCGGCTACCGCGCCACGCTGGACGGCAACGAGCAGTATCGCGACGCGGCCCACGTCGCGGAACTTCTCGACCGGATCGACGCTACCCCGGCGCTGGCGGGCTTCCGCAAGGCGCTGGCCTATCTGGAGCAGCCCATCGCGCGGGAGGCGGCGCTCGCCCGGCCGCTGGGCGCGGTGGCGGAGCGGGTGCCGGTCATCATCGACGAATCCGACGACGGCTATGACGCCTTCCCGCGCGCCCGCGTCATGGGCTATCGCGGCGTGTCGTCCAAATCCTGCAAGGGCCTGTACAAGGCGATTCTCAACCGCGCCCGCTGCATGGCGTGGGGGCCGCCGCACTTCATTTCCGCCGAGGATCTGACCTGTCAGGCCGGCCTGTCGGTGCAGCAGGACACTGCGCTGGTCGCCTTCCTCGGCATCCCGCATGCCGAACGCAACGGGCATCAGTATGGCGAGGGCTTCGGCAGTCCGAATGAGGCCGATGCCTTCCTCGCTGCGCATCCCGGCTTCTACGAACGTCGCGCCGAGGGGACGGTCAGGCTCGCCACCGGCAGCGGACGGCTGCCGACGGCGCCGCTGTCCGGCCCCGGCTTCGCCCATTCAGCGGACCCCTACTGGTCCGGCCTGTCGCCCCTTTCAAACCCGACATCAGCGCTTTCCGAAGGAGTTCCCCCATGAGCACCAAGCGCCTTGGCCTCATCATGCACGGCGTGACCGGGCGGATGGGCATGAACCAGCACCTGATCCGCTCGATCCTGGCGATCCGCGCCCAGGGCGGTGTGGCCCTGTCCGACGGCACGCGCGTCATGCCCGACCCGATCCTCGTCGGCCGCAATGCCGAGAAGATGCAGGAACTGGCTCGCCGCCACGGCATCGAGCGGTGGAGCGACAATCTCGACGCCGCACTGGAAAACCGCGACGACGTGATCTTCTTCGACGCCGGCACCACCCAGATGCGGCCGACCCTGCTGGAAAAGGCGATCCGCGCCGGCAAGCACGTCTATTGCGAAAAGCCCATCGCCACCAACCTGGACGAGGCGTTGCGCGTCGTCCGGCTGGCGGAGGAGGCCGGGGTGAAGAACGGCACGGTGCAGGACAAGCTGTTCCTGCCGGGGCTGGAGAAGCTGCGTATGCTGCGTGACAGCGGCTTCTTCGGCCGCATGCTGTCGGTGCGCGGCGAGTTCGGTTACTGGGTGTTCGAAGGCGACTGGCAGCCGGCGCAGCGTCCGTCCTGGAACTACCGGGAGGAGGATGGCGGCGGCATCATCCTCGACATGATCTGCCATTGGCGCTATGTGCTGGACAACCTGTTCGGGCAGGTGAAGAGCATCTCCTGCCTGGGCGCGACCCACATTCCCGAACGGTGGGACGAGACCGGCAAGCCCTACAAGGCCACCGCCGACGACGCCGCCTATGCGATGTTCGAGCTTGAGGGCGGGGTGATCGCCACCATCAACTCCTCCTGGTGCACGCGGGTCTATCGCGACGATCTGGTGACCTTCCAAGTGGACGGCACCAACGGCTCCGCGGTCGCCGGCCTGACCGACTGCGTGATCCAGCCGCGCCAGGGCACCCCGCGCCCGGTGTGGAACCCCGACCAGAAGCAGACCATCGATTTCTACGACACCTGGCAGCCGGTGCCGGACAACGCCGTGTTCGACAACGGCTTCAAGGTGCAGTGGGAGTCCTTCATCCGCCATGTGGTGGAGGATGCGCCCTACAGGCACGGCCTGATCGAGGGCGCCAAGGGCGTCCAGCTGGTGGAATGCGCGCTGCAGAGCTGGCGCGAGCGCCGCTGGGTGGATGTGCCGGCGATCGCGGGGTGAGGCGTCGGCTTCGAATGCCCCCTCCCTAACCCTCCCCCACCTTCGGTGGGAGAGGGAACTCCGCCGCTCCTTTGCATAACTCTCGCCAAGCATCCAACCCCCTCTCCCGCGAAGCGGGGGAGGGATGGGGAGGGGGCTCGCCTCAACGACCTGTCCAGGAACACCATCCCATGCCCACCATCCGCCTCCCGCGCCCCGACCGCAGCATCGAGAGCTACACCCTCGCCCCGCCGCGGGGATTTCCCGCCCGCACCGAGCGGCCGCTGACCCGCATCGCCTTCGCCGCCGCCCATATGGTCGCCGACCCCTTCGCCGACTGCGACCCGTGGCTGGCGCCCGCCATCGACTGGGACCGCACCATCGCCTTCCGTGAGCATCTGTGGGACCTCGGCCTTGGCGTCGCCGAGGCGATGGACACGGCGCAGCGGGGCATGGGGCTGGACTGGCCGACCTCGCTGGAACTGATCCGCCGCTCGCTGTCGGCGGCCAAGGAGCGCGGCGGGGTGATCGCCTGCGGCGCCGGCACCGACCATCTGCCGCCGGAAAACGCCCGCGGCATCGACGACGTGATCCGCGCCTATGAGGAGCAGATCGAGGCCATCGAGGCATTGGACGGCCGCATCATCCTGATGGCGTCGCGCGCGCTGGCCCGCGTCGCCAGGGGGCCGGAGGATTACGTCCGCGTCTATGGCCGCATCCTGTCGCAGGTGAAGCGGCCGGTGATCCTGCATTGGCTGGGCGACATGTTCGACCCGGCGCTGGCCGGCTATTGGGGCACCACCGACATCGACGGGGCGATGGACACGGCGCTGTCGATCATCGGCGACTTCGCGCCCAAGGTGGACGGCATCAAGATCTCGCTGCTCGACAAGGACAAGGAGATCGTCATGCGGCGGCGGCTGCCGAGCGGTGCCCGCATGTATACGGGTGACGATTTCAACTATGCGGAACTGATCGCCGGCGACGGGCAGCATCATTCCGACGCGCTGCTCGGCATCTTCGATGCCATCGCGCCCGCCGCCGCCGCGGCGCTGGCCCATCTGGCCGACGGCGACGAGGCGGGGTTCCACGACATCCTGGCGCCCACCGTGCCGCTGTCGCGCCACATCTTCAAGGCACCGACCCGCTTCTACAAGACCGGCGTCGTCTTCATGGCCTACCTGAACGGCCACCAGGACCATTTCACCATGGTCGGCGGGCAGGAGAGCACGCGCTCCACCCTGCATCTGGCCGAGCTGTTCCGGCTGGCCGACCGGGCCGGGCTGCTGTCCGATCCCGACCGGGCTGCGCGGCGGATGGCGGCGGTTCTGGCGGTGCGGGGGATTTCGTGATGCCCGATTTCAAGACAAGAGACTTTTCCGGAGATCACCGCTGGCTGTCGATCAACACCGCCACCGTCCGCAAGCAAGGCAACTTGGTGGAGATCCTCGATGCCTGCACCCGCCGCGGCATTCGCGCCGTCTCGCCCTGGCGCGATCAAGTCGCGGCGGTGGGGCTCGACGCCGCGGTGCGGGCGGTGCGCAACGGCGAACTGGCGCTGTCAGGCTATTGCCGCGGCGGCATGTTCCCGGCCGATCCGTCCAAGGCGGCGGAGGTCCGCGACGACAACCGCCGCGCGGTGGACGAGGCGGCGGCGCTGGGTGCCGTCTGTCTCGTGCTGGTGGTCGGCGGTCTGCCGCAATATTCCCGCCCCGGATCGCCGCCCAGCAAGGACATCGCGCTGGCCCGCTCGCAGGTGGAGGACGGCATCGCCGAACTGCTGGACTACGCCCGCAAGGCCGGCATGCCCCTGGCGATCGAGCCGCTGCACCCGATGTATGCCGCCGACCGCGCCTGCGTGAACACGATGGCCCAGGCGCTCGACCTCTGCGACCGGCTGGACCCGGCGCGGAGCGGCGCGCTGGGGGTGGCGGTCGACGTCTATCATGTCTGGTGGGATCCGCAGCTGGAGGCGCAGATCCGCCGTGCCGGCAAGGAGAGGCTGCTGGCCTTCCATGTCTGCGACTGGCTGGTGCCGACGACCGACCTGCTGCTCGACCGCGGCATGATGGGCGACGGCGTCATCGACATCCCGCGCATCCGCGGCTGGGTGGAGGCCTGCGGCTTCGCCGGCTGGTCGGAGGTGGAGATCTTCTCGCAAGGCAACTGGTGGGAACGGCCGATGGGCGAGGTGCTGGACACCTGCATCGACCGGCACCGCAGCGTGGTTTGAATTCGCCGGCCGACGCTCTACCATCGGGGAAGACCGCCCCCTACCCGTACCGCAGGAGCCGGCTTCCCGCATGGACGCCCTGACCGACGCACCCGAACCGGTGCCGCCCGCACCGACGCCGAGCAAAGCCGCCGCGCCGGCCAAGGCGACCCGTGACCCGGAAGGGACGCGGGCCCGTATCATGGCCGCCGCGACGGAGGAGTTTGCGCGCTACGGTCTGGGCGGCGCCCGCATCGACCGCATCGCCGAGCAGGCGGGCACCAACAAGCGCATGCTCTATTACCATGTCGGCAACAAGGAGGAGCTGTATCTGGCGGTCCTCGAGGGGGCCTACGCCCATATCCGCGCAACCGAACGGACGCTGAACCTGGAGATGCTGGACCCGCCCGACGCCATCGCGCGGCTGATCGGGTTCACTTGGCAGTATTTCATCGACCATCCCGAATTCATGGCCCTGCTGAACATCGAGAATCTGCACAAGGCGGAGCTTCTGAAGGGCTCGGCCCATGTCCAGTCGATGCATTCGCCCTTCGTCCAGATGATCGCCGACGTGCTGGCGCGCGGGGTGGAGCAGGGGGTGTTCAGGGCCGGGGTGGATGCGGTGCAGCTCTACATCTCCATCGCCGGACTGTCCTATTTCTACCTGTCCAACGTCCACACCCTGTCCGTCATCTTCGGCCGCGACCTGCTGGCCGAGCCGGCGCGGGAGGAGCGGCTCGCCCATATGGTGGAACTGGTCCTGAAGGCTTTGCGGCCCTAACCGTCCAGGGCGGCCAAGTCGGCCGGCAGGCCGGGGCCGAACAGGCTGTCGTGACCGCTGCGGATGCGCAGATCCAGCGCCACGGTCTCGGGCAGCAGGCGGTCGGCGAAGACGCGGGCGAGGCCGATCCGTCCATCCAGATAAGCCTCGTCATACCCCTCCGGCCGCCGTGCCGCCGCCGTCGCCATCAGCCCCCACATCCAGCCATAGGTCACCAGCGCCATCAGCCTCAGCGTGTCGGTCGCCGCCGCCGCCGGGGCGAGGGGGCTTTGCGCTCCCGCCTCCGCCAGCCACGCGACCACCCCGCGCAGCCGCTCCGCCGCGTCGCGCAGCGGGCTGGCGAGGTCGCGGGTGAGCGGTTCGGCCTCCAGATCGCTCGCCGCCGCGTCGATCGCCACGAACAGGCGGGCGACCGGCCGGCCGCCGTTCAGCGTCAGCTTGCGCTGCACGAGGTCGAGCGCCTGGACGCCGTTGGTTCCCTCATAGATCTGCGTCGCGCGTACGTCGCGGACCAGCTGCTCGACCCCGTTTTCACGGATATAGCCGTGGCCGCCCATGACCTGCTGGGCCAACACCGCCGCCTCGAAGCCGAAGTCGGTGCCGGCCGCCTTGATGACCGGGGTCAGTAGGGCCGCCCATTCCTCCGCCTCCTCCCTCACGGCGGGGTCGGTGGCATGATGGGCGCGATCCATCCACAGCGCGGTCCAGGCGGCCAGCGCCCGCCCGGCGTCGGTCAGCGCGCGGGCGGTCAGCACCATCCGCCGTACGTCGGGAAGGTGGATGATCGCATCCGCCGGCCGGTCGGGGCTGCGCGGTCCGTCGGGCGCCCGGCCCTGTTCGCGCTCGCGCGCATAGGCCAGGGCGGACTGTGCGGCGCATTCGCCGACGCCAATGCCCTGGATGCCGACGAACAGCCGCTCGTGGTTCATCATGGTGAACATGGCCGGCAGGCCCCGGTGCGGCTGCCCCACCATCCAGCCCACCGCCCCCTCATAGGACACCACGCAGGTGGGCGAGGCGTGGAGCCCCATCTTCTGTTCCGACGACAGCACGGTCCAGCCGTTGCGGGAGCCGTCCGGCAGCAGCTTCGGCACCAGGAACAGGCTGATGCCGCGCGTGCCCGCGGGCGCATCGGGCAGGCGCGCCAGCACCAGATGGATGAGGTTGTCGGTCAGGTCGTGGTCGGCCGACGAGATGAACATCTTCTGGCCGGTGATGCGATGGCTGCCGTCATCGGCCGGCTCCGCCCGCGTGCGCAGCAGGCCGAGGTCGGTGCCGGCATGCGGCTCGGTCAGGGCCATGGCGCCGGTCCAGTCGCCGGAGATCATCCGCGGCAGATAGGTGTCCTTCAACGCGTCGCCGGCATGCGCCGCGATGGCGCGGATGGCACCCTGGGTCAGGCCGGGCACGATGCTGAAGGCGAGGTTGGCGCCGCACACCATCTCCGTCACCAGCGTGTCGAGCAGCGCCGGCATGCCCTGTCCGCCATAGGCGGGATCGCCGGCCAGCCCGTTCCAGCCGCCCTCCCGCCAGGCACGATAGGCCGCATCGAAGCCGGCGGGCATGCGGACGCCGTCCGCCTCGACGCGCACCCCCTCCTCGTCGCCGGAGCGGTTGAGGGGGAACAGGACCTCCGCGGCGATGCGCCCGGCCTGGGCGAGAACGTCGTCGAACAGGTCGCCCGACATCTCCTCCCACCCCGACTCCGCCAGCACGGCGGGGGCATGGAGCACCTCATGGACCAGGAAGCGCATGGACTGAAGCGGCGGCTGATACACGGCCATGATTGTGCTCCTCAGTTCCGCAGGGGCTTGCCGGTGTCCAGCATGTGCCGGATGCGGGCGCGGGTCGCCGGTTCCCGGATCAGGGCGGACAGGGCCTCGCGCTCCAGCGCGGCGAGCGTGTCCTCGTCGACGGGAGTCCGCGGCCCGGCATCGGCTCCGCCGCAGCACACGCCGGCCAGCCAACCCGCGACCAGTTCGTCATGGGGGCTGGCCCGCCCGTCCTGCCGCCAGCCCCGGACGATGGCCTGCAACGCCTCCCGCGCCGCCGGACCGGGCAGGGTGACGGAACCCACCCCGGGCGGGCGGTAGCCCTCGGCCAGCGCCAGAGCCTTCGCCTTGGCATCGCCGAGCAGCCGGTCGCGGCCCATGGTGATACCGTCCTCCGGCCGCAGATAGCCGAGCGCCCGCGCCTCCAGCGCCGAGCCGGTGATGCGCGCCCCGGCGATGGTCCCGAAGGTCGCCTGAGCGGTTCCCTCCGGACCGGCGGGGCGGTCGGTCCTGCGGCCCCAGCGCAGCAGCAACTCCGCCGTGCCTCGCCAGCCCGGAACGATGCCGACCTTCAGTTCGACCAGTCCGATGTAGGTTTCGGCATGGGCCTGGATGGCGTCGCAATGCAGCAGCACCTCGCAGCCGCCGCCGACCGCCAGCCCGGCCGGCGCGCCGATCACCGGGATGGCGGCATGCTTCAGCGCGCGGAAGGCCGCCTGCCCCTGCTCCACGAAGCGTTCCAGGGCGGCGAAGTCCTCCGCCTTCAGCCGCTCGACGAAATAGCCGAGATTGGCCCCGGCGGAGAAGGCGCGCGGGTTGTCATTGTAGAGGACGAGGGCGCGGAACTCCGCCGGCACCCGCTCCGCCGCGTCGGCGACCATGGCGAGGATGCCCTGGTCGATGGCGTTCATCTTGGTGTGGAACTCCAGGCAGGCGACGCCGTCGCCCAGATCCCAGACCGAGGCCGACCCGTTGCCGGCGAAGCGCGGTCCGCGCTCCTTCACCTCGGCAAGGTCGAGCACGCCCGGCGGATGGCGGACGGGCGTCCAGGCGCCGGTGCTGCTGCGGGTCTCCCGCCCGGTGGCGGTGCGGCGGTAGAAGCCGCCCTCAGCCGCGGCGGTGGCGAGCAGCGGCGGCACCTCGCGTCCCTCCGCCGCCAGCCGGTCGGCGATGGCGGCGCAGCCGACCCGGTCGGCCAGCGCGAACGGCCCCTCGGCCCAGCCATAGCCGAGCCGCATGGCGGTGTCGATGGCTGCCACGTCGTCGGCGATCTCCCCCGCCACGGCGGCGGTGTAGGCGATGCTGTTGGACAAAACCGCCCAGGCGTAGCGTCCGGCCGCATCCTCCTGCCGGATCAGCGCCGCCAGATCGCGGTTGGCTGTGGCCTCTGCCTGCGGACGGTACTCCCCGCTGGCGAGGTCCAGCGCCTCGCGCGCCTTGCTGCCGGGGGCGAGGCGGTAGAAGCCGCCCTTGGCCTTGCGGCCGATCCGCCCCTCGGCGATCAGGCGGCGGATCAGCGGCTCGGCGGTCAGGTCGTGGCGGTGGTGTGCATCCCCGGCGGGCAGGGTGCCCAGCAGGCTGCCCCACACCAGCGGCACCAGATCGATGCCGACGAGATCGAGCAGCCCGAAGATTCCCGTGCGCGGCACGCCGAAGGGCGCACCGGCCACGGCATCCGCCTGCTCCACCATCAGGCCGTGGCGCAGCGCCTCGATGGCAGCGACCGACATCCAGTGGCAGCCCAGCCGATTGGCGATGAAGGCCGGCGTGTCGCGGCAGTCCACCACGGTCTTGCCCAGCACCGTTTCCGCAGCCTCGCGAACCAGGGCGACGGTCTCCGCCGCGGTGCCGGGGCCGGCGACCAGTTCCATCAGCCGCATGTGGCGCGGCGGGTTGAAGAAATGGGTGATGACGAAGTCGCGGCAGAAGGCCTCCGACGCCCCTTCCGTCAGCTGCGCCAGCGGGATGGTGGAGGTGTTGGAGGACACCACCGCCCCCGGCTTGCGCACCGCGTCGAGCCGGGCGAACAGCCGGCGCTTGACCGACAGATCCTCGACCACCGCTTCGACGATCCAATCGGCGTCGGCGACGGCGGCCAGATCGTCCTCGATGCAGCCGACCTCAACCAGCGCCGCGGCGGACGGGTCCATGAAGCCCTGCGCCTTCACCTGCCGCTCCACCCCGGCGCGGGCCGGGGCGGAACGGTCGCCGTCAGGCCCGGCGATATCGAGCAGCAGCACCGGCACGCCGCCATTGGCGAACTGCGCGGCGATGCCCGATCCCATGGACCCGGCGCCGATCACCGCGACCTTGCGGATTGCCCTTTCCATCACGCGCCCTCCGGGAGAGTGGCGGGCAAGCGGGTGCGGCCCGCGGCGAAGGCGTGGTTCATCGCATTCGATCCTTGAGTACGGCCAAAGACGCTCAGGCGCTGTGGGACTTGCGCAGTTCGCGCTTCAGCAGCTTGCCGGCGGTGTTGCGGGGCAGGGTGTCGAGGAACTCGATCCGCTTGGGCACCTTGAAATGGGCCAGATGCTGGCGGACATGGGCGACCAGATCCTCCTCCGTCGCGGTCTGGCCGTCGCGCAGCACGACGAAGGCGCTGATCGCCTCGATCCATTTCGGGTCGGGCAGGGCGACCACAGCCACCTCCGCCACCGCCGGATGGGTGTAGATCGCCTCCTCCACCTCGCGGCTGGCGACCAGGACGCCACCGGTGTTGATGACGTCCTTGATGCGGTCGACGATGTAGAGATAGCCCTCCTCGTCGAAGAAGCCGACGTCGCCGGAATGGAACCAGCCGCCGGCGAAGGCCTCGGCCGTCTCCTGCTCCTTGCCCCAATAGCCGACCATCAGCTGGGGGGAGCGGTGGACGATCTCGCCATGGGTGCCGGGGGGCACGTCGTTCATGTCGGGATCGACGACGCGCGTCTCGACGTTCAGCACCGGACGCCCGGCGGAGGCGGGACGCGCCTCATGCTCCTCCGGCCGCAGGACGGTGGCGAGCGGTCCGATCTCGCTCTGTCCATAGCAGTTGAAGGCCTGGGCGTTGGGCAGCCGCCGGCGCAGCTCCTGCAGAACCGGCACCGGCATGATCGACGCGCCGTAATAGAGCTTGCGCAGCGAGGACAGGTCGTGCGCGTCGAAATCGGCATGGCGCAGCAGCCCGACCCACACCGTCGGCGGCGCGAAGAAGGAGGTGATGCCGTGGCGCTCGATCAGCTCCAGGCAACGCTTCAGCGCCGGGGTCTGGATCAGCCGCGTCGTCGCGCCGATCAGCAGCTGCGGCATGACGAACACATGCATCTGCGCCGAATGGTAGAGCGGCAGGGCGGCCAGCGAGCGGTCGTCCTGGTCGAGGCGGCAGCTGTAGATGCAGCTCTGATACTCCGCCAGCAGCGCGCCGTGCGTCATCATCGCTCCCTTCGGCGCCGCCGTGGTGCCGGAGGTGTAGAGAAGCTGCGCCACGTCGTCGGCGCGAACCGCCGTATCGACCTCTGCCGGGGCCGTCTCGTCGAGCGCCACCGCCAGGATGTCCAGGCCATCGCCGCCGTCCGTCAGCGTGCCGAACCGCTCCACCCGGCCGGCGGCGCGGACGCCCTCCAGATTGGCGGCGAGGTCGGGGTCGTGCAGCACCATGCGGGCGCCCGACTGCTCGACGATGTAGGACAGCTCCTCTCCCGTCAGGGCGTAGTTGATCGGCACATGGATGAAGCCGCCGACGGCGCAGCCGAGCCAGGCGATCACATAGGCGTCGGAATTGCGGCCATAGGCCGCCACCCGGTCGCCGGGACGCATGCCCAAATCGCCCAGACGCCGGGCCACCCGCAGCGCCGCCTGGTGCAGGCCGGAAAAGCTCCAGTCCCGTTCCTCGTAGGTCAGGGCGGTCCGCGTGGCGTTGCGCCGGGCGCTGCGGGCGAGCGCTGCGCCGATGCTGTCGGTCCGGGCGATGGCGATGCTGTCCATGCGTTCCTCCTCCCTCATTGTTTGCACCCTCAACATACTTGTTGGAAGGCATGTTACTTGCGAGTAGGATGGGGCAGATCGATGCGCCGGTCAACAGTGCGTGTGGCGATCAATCGACCATGGCTGAGGCGGCGGCTTTCGGGGCGATGGACATTAGCGGAGGGGAATGCAAAGGCTGGGGGAAGAGCGCGTGCCGAAACGGAGTGATGACGCGATGCAGGATTCTTTGGACAGCGAATCGCCATGGAAGGCGTCGTCCGACCGCCAGACGGAGCGGGAGGCGAAGCGCGTCGCCGTGCTGCGGACGGCGGCGCGGGCCTTCAACGAGATGGGCTATCACAACACCTCGCTGGACGACATCGCGCGGCGTCTGAACGTCACCAAGCCGACCATCTACTATTACGTCAGGAACAAGGAGGAGATCCTGTTCGAGTGCGTGCGCATCGGGCTGGAGATGCTCGACGAGGCCTCCAACGACGTGATCGGCCATGACGGCAGCGCCTATGAGGAGCTGATCGCGGTGATGCGCAAATATGCCGAGATCGTCACCATGGACTTCGGCATGTGCGTGATCCGCGTCGGCGAGGAACCGCTGACGGAGGAAAGCCGCCGCACGCTGCGGTCCCTGAAGCGCAGCATCGACCGCAAGTTCCGCCGCCTGATCGAACGCGGCATCGCCGAAGGCTGCATCGCCCCCTGCGATCCCAAGATCGCCGCCTTCACCGTGGCGGGTGCCCTGAGCTGGATCGGTCGCTGGTACCAGCCGAACGGCGGCCTCAGCGCCCACGACATCGCCGCCCAGTGCATCGACCTGCTGATGAACGGCCTGGGCAAGGGCGGAGCATCCGGGGCCGTGCGCCCGCCGGCCTGACGCGGCCCAACCTGACGCCGACCGGCCTCGACATCACGAAAAAAGAGGGAGGAGACACCCGATGAAGCGCGCCGACAAGGTCATCATCACCTGCGCGGTGACCGGTTCGATCCACACGCCGACCATGTCGCCCCATCTGCCGGTCACGCCGGACGAGATCGCCCGCGACGCCGTGGCGGCGGCGGAGGCCGGTGCGGCGATGCTCCACCTGCACGCCCGCGATCCGGACACCGGCAAGCCCTCGCCCTCGCCGGACCTGTTCATGGAGTTCCTGCCGCGCATCAAGCAGCAGACCGCCGCCATCCTGAATATCACCACCGGCGGCGGGCTGGGCATGACGCTGGACGAGCGGCTGGCTGCGGCCAAGCGGGCGCAGCCGGAAGTGGCGTCGATGAACATGGGGTCGATGAACTTCAACATCTCCGGCGCCGCGGCGAAGTTCGACAGCTTCAAGCACGACTGGGAGAAGCCCTATCTGGAGTCGACCACCGACTTCATCCTGTCCAACACCTTCGCCCAGATCGAGCGCGGCATGCGCGAGCTGGGCGATGTCGGCACCCGGTTCGAATTCGAGTGCTACGACGTCGGCCATCTCTATACGCTGGCGCATTTCGCCGACCGCGGCATCGTCAAGCCGCCCTTCTTCACGCAATGCATCTTCGGCATTCTCGGCGGCATCGGCCCGGATCCGGAAAACCTGATGCACATGAAGGCCACGGCCGACCGGCTGTTCGGCAACGACTATTACCTGTCGGTGCTGGCCGCCGGGCGCCACCAGATGTCCTTCGTCACGCTGAGCGCCATTCTCGGCGGCAACGTCCGCGTCGGGCTGGAGGACAGCCTCTATGCCGGGCGCGGCAAGCTGGCGACCTCCAACGCCGAACAGGTCGCCAAAATCCGCCGCATCCTTGAAGAGTTGAGCCTGGAGATCGCCACGCCGGAGGAGGCGCGGGCGATGCTGCAGACCAAGGGCGGCGACAACGTCGCCTTCTGACCGTCCAAAAAACAAACCAACAGGGAGGAAACATCCATGAAACGCTGGATTCTGGCCGCCGGTGTCTGTTCCGCCGCACTGATCGCCGGGGCCACTCAAGCCTCGGCCCAAGCTCAGATCTCCGACGGCAAGGTCAAGATCGCCGTTCTGAACGACATGACCGGCGTCTATGCCGACCCGACCGGCATGGGCTCGGTCGAGGCGGTGCGCATGGCGGTGGAGGAGTTGGGCGGCAAGGTCGCCGGCAAGCCGGTGGAGGTGATCTTCGCCGACCACCAGAACAAGCCGGACATCGGCGCGTCGCTGGTCAACAAGTGGATCGACACCGAGCAGGTGGACGTGATCGTCGACGTCCCCACCTCCTCCGTCGCGCTGGCGGTGCAGGACATCACCAAGCGCAAGAACCGCATCTTCCTGATCTCCGGCGGCGGTGCGGCACAGCTGACCGGTGAGGCCTGTTCGCCGACCACGGCGCACTGGACCTACGACACCTATGCGCTGGCCCAGGGCATGGGCAAGGCGGGTGCCAAGATCCTGGGCGACAGCTGGCACTTCCTGACCGTGGACTACGCCTTCGGCCATGCGCTGGAGCAGTCGCTGACCGAGGTGCTGAAGGCCAACGGCGCCAAGGTCACCGGCTCCGTCCGGCATCCGCTGAACACGGCCGACTTCTCCTCCTACCTGCTGCAGGCGCAGGGGTCGGGGGCGAAGGTCATCGCGCTCGCCAATGCCGGCGGCGACACCGCCAACTCGATCAAGCAGGCGCAGGAGTTCGGCCTGCCGCAGGGCGGGCAGACCTTGGCGAGCCTGCTGATGTTCCCCACCGACGTGCATTCCCTGGGTCTCAAGGCGGCGCAGGGGCTGGTGCTGATGGATGGCTGGAATGCCGACCGCGACGACGATGCCCGCGCCTTCGCCAAGGCCTATATGGCCAAGACCGGCAAGATGCCCAGCATGATCCAGACCGGCAGCTATTCCGCCGTGCGCCATTACCTGAAGGCCATCGAGGCCGCCGGCACCGACGAGGCCAAGGCGGTGATGGTGAAGATGCGCGAGACGCCGGTGAACGACGCCTTCGCCAAGGGCGGCAAGCTGCGCGCCGACGGCCGCATGGTGCACGACATGTACCTGATGCAGGTGAAGACCCCGGCCGAATCCAAGGGGCCGTGGGACTATTACAAGGTGCTGACCACCATTCCCGGCGACGAGGCCTACCGCCCCATGGACAAGGGCGGCTGTCCGCTGGTGAAGTAAGCCCGCGGCCGGGGGCGCTGTTCCGTTGCAGATCAGCGCCCCGCCGCCTGCACCGTCCTCAATCCCACCGCCGCCTCGACGAAGGCGATCAGTTGCTCGGCATAGAGGTCGGGGGTGACGCCGCGGCGGCGGTGCTTGGCGCGCTTCACGTACCAGTCCTGCAGCATCGGCTTGATCAGCACCGCGGCCATCGTCACGTCCGGCACCGCAAACAGCCCGCGGGCGACGCCGTCGGCCAGCGCGTCGGCGATCATCGATTCCGTCATCATTTCGCTGCTGACGGCCAGTTCGCGACCTTCCCGAGGGAAGGCCTTCGCCTCCATGTAGGCGAAGACGAACCAGGGGTGCATCGCCTCGGTCAGATAGAGATGCGTTTCCAATAGCCAGCGCAGGCGGCCGGCGGGGTCCTGTGCAAGCGCCTCCGGCGGGTGGCCCAAAACCTCCTCCACCACGCCGACGACCTGCCCCAGGATCATCATCAGCAGCGTGTCCTTGCTGTCGAAATAGGCGTAGAGCGCACCCATGCTCAGGCCCGACTGTTCGGTCAGGTCGCGCAGGCTCATGGAATGGAAGCCCTTGCGGTTCGCCAGGGTCAGCGTCGTCTCCACGATCCGCGCAAGATTGGCGATGGCGACCGCCGGCTTCTTCACCCGGATGGTCGCGGCATGGCGCTCCAGGATGCGGGCGCACAGCGCCTCCATCGACAGATCGTGCCGGGCCTGGAACTCCTGAAAGCTGCTCATGCGGTCGGACCCTATCGTTCGTGACGTCAATCGTTCTTGCACAAGAAGAGCGTCGGAGATATAAAGCGAGCGCTCGCTCGTTTTTTCAAGAGCGCTGTTCGAAGCGCCTGCGGCGACGTCCACCAAAAATCCCAACCTGGGAGGAAGCATGAGCTTCACCATCGACCTGACCGGCAGGACGGCGCTGGTCACCGGCGCGTCGAGCGGCCTGGGCCGCCATTTTGCCGGGGTGCTGGCGAAGGCGGGCGCCCGCGTGGCGCTGGCCGCCCGGCGCACCGACGCGCTGGCCGAGACGAAGGCTGCAATCGAGGCCGCCGGCGGCACCGCCCTGGTCGTCGCGATGGACGTCACCGATGCCGGCTCCGTCTCGGCGGCGGTCGGGCAGGCCTGGGACGGGCTCGGCCGCATCGACATACTGGTCAACAATGCCGGCGTGACCGCCACGCGCCCCTTCCTCGACATGAGCGAGGAGGAGTGGGACCGGGTGATCGACACCAACCTGACCGGCTGCGCCCGCGTCGCCCGCGAAGTGGCGCGGCGCATGCGCGACGACGCGCAGGGCGGCAGGCGGGGCGGGGCGATCGTCAACATCGCCTCGATCCTCGGCATGCGGGTTGCCGGCCAAGTATCGTCCTACATCGCCGCCAAGGGCGGTCTGGTGCATCTGACCAAGGCGATGGCGCTGGAACTGGCCCGCTACGACATCCGCGTCAATGCGCTGTGCCCCGGCTATGTCGAGACCGAACTGAACGCCGATTTCTTCGCCAGCGACGCCGGCAAGGCGCTGGTCAAGCGCATCCCGCAGCGCCGGCTCGGCCGGCTGGCCGATCTGGATGGTCCGCTGCTGCTGCTGGCGTCCGATGCCGGCGCCTACATGACCGGATCGGTTCTCGCCGTCGACGGCGGCCATCTGGTGTCCTCCCTGTAAAGAACGGAGCCGTTCCATGGACTTCACCCTTCCCCCGGAGCTGGACGACTACCGCCGCCGCGTGCGCGCCTTCGTCGAGGAGGAGATCCTCCCGGTCGAGGCCGACCGCGCCAACTGGGACGAGCACGAGAACATCGCCGACGCCCCCCTGGCGACCTTGCGCGCCAAGGCCAAGGCCGCCGGCCTGTGGACGCTTCAACTGCCGAAGGAGGTGGGCGGGCAGGGGCTGCCGATGGTCGGCGTCGCCGCCTGCTACGAGGAGATGAACCGGTCGATCTTCGGCCCGGTCTGCTTCAACGCCGCCGCCCCCGACGACGGCAACATGCGGCTGCTGAGCATGGTCGGCACGCCGGCCCAGAAGGAGCGCTGGCTCGCCCCCATCGTCGAGGGACGGGTGCGCAGCGCCTTCGCCATGACCGAACCGCATCCCGGCGGCGGCTCCGACCCGTCGATGATGAAGACGAGGGCGGAGCGCAAGGGCGACCGCTGGGTCGTGACGGGACGTAAATGGTTCATCACCGGGGCCGACGCGGCGCAGCATTTCATCCTGATGGCGCGCACGTCCGACGATCCGCGCAAGGGGCTGACCGCCTTCCTGTTCGACAAGGACCAGCCCGGCTGGCGCATCGAGCGCCGCATCCCGATCATGGGGCCGGAAGAGCATGGCGGCCATTGCGAACTGATCTTCGACGGTCTGGAGATCGCGGACGAGAATGTGCTGATGAAGGTCGGCGACGGGCTGAAGGCGACGCAGATTCGCCTCGGGCCGGCGCGGCTGACCCACTGCATGCGCTGGACCGGCCTTGCCAAGCGCTGCCTGGAGATCGCCGCGGCTTACGTGAAGGAGCGCGAGAGCTTCGGCATGCCGCTGGCCGAGCATGAGGGCGTGCAGTGGATGCTGGGCGAGACGGCGATGCAGATCGAGATCGGCCGGCTGCTGACCATGAAGGCGGCGCATGCGCTGGACAGCGGCAGCTATGCCCGCAAGGAGGTGTCGATGGCCAAGGTCCAGGTCGCCGACACCCTGTTCAAGGCGGCGGACACGGCGATCCAGCTCTGCGGCGCGCGCGGCTATTCCAAGGATACCGTGCTGGAATGGATTTACCGCTACGCCCGGCAGGCCAAGCTGGTCGACGGCGCGTCTGAGGTTCACAAGATGGTGCTGAGCCGCAGCTATCTCGCCGAGGGCGACGATTTCTGGGGCTGGCGATGAGCGGCGGCGACACCGGCCTGACCGCCGACCGCAAGGCTGCGCTGGAATCCTGGCTGACCGGGCAGGCCGGCGCCAAGTCCGTGACGGTGACGGAGGAGGGGCGGCTCAGCGGCGGCGCCATCTCGCTCAATCTGGCGGTGACGTTGGATATCGACGGCGGGCGGCTGGCCGGACGCCATGCCTGCGTGCTGCGCACCGGCTCCGCCTCCGGCGTGTCGGCCAGCCTCGGTAAGGTGCAGGAGGCGGCGGTTCTCGGCGCCGTCTTCGCGGCCGGCGCCACGGTTCCGGAGCCGCTGTTCGTCGGATCGGACCCGGCGATGCTGGGCGCGCCCTTCTACATCATGCGGCGGGCGGCGGGCATCGCCGCCGGCTTCCGCATCGTCAAGAGCGACGCGCCGCAACGCGAACTGGCCCGCGAGCTCGGCCGGCAACTCGGCCTGATCCACCGCGTGCGGCCGGGGACGCCGGGGCTGGAGTTCCTGGCCCTGCCCGAACCGACGGCGGCGCTGCAGGCCACGGCCGATTTCCGCCGCTGGGCCGGGCGCTATGCGGTGACCGATCCGGTGCTGACCTATGGCCTGCGCTGGCTGGAACGCAACGCGCTGCCCCCCGGCGATCTCGTGCTGTGCCACCGCGATTACCGCACCGGCAACTACATGGTCGAGGACGGCCGGTTGTCCGCGATCATCGATTGGGAGTTCGCGGGCTGGTCCGACCCGATGGAGGATCTGGGCTGGTTCTGCGCCGCCTGCTGGCGCTTCGGCCGCAACGACCGCGAGGCCGGGGGCATCGCCGACCGGGCCGACTTCTATGCGGGCTATGAGGAGACCGCCGGCCGTCCTGTGGACCCGCATGCCGTCGCCTATTGGGAAGCGGCGGCCTGCATGCGCTGGGCGGTGATCGCCATCCAGCAGGCCAACCGCCACATCTCCGGCACCGAACCGTCGCTGGAACTGGCGCTGACCGGGCGGATGCTGCCGGAGATCGAAATGGACCTGTTGCTGCACCTGGACGCCGTCGCGGCGCGCGGAGGTTTCGTATGATCAACGACGATCCCAAGGCCGGCGACCTCGTCGCCATCGCGCTGCGCAGCTTCCGCGAGTCGATCCTGCCGGTGATCCCGGCCGACCAGCGCTTCACCGCGCTGATGATCGCCAACGCTCTGGGCATGGCCGAACGGGAACTGGCGGCCGGCGGCAAGGCCGAAGCGGAGCTTGCCGCGGCGATCGGCGGACTAATCAACGCCAAGGGCGATCTGCGGGCGCTGCTTCCCCGGCTCTGCACCGACATCGATGTCGGACGGTTCGATTCCGCCGAGCGGCAGGCCGCCCTGCGGGCGGTGCTGATGGACATCACGCGGGCAAGGCTGGCGGTGAGCAATCCGAAGCGGCTCGCCGCCGAAGCACCGAAGTCTGAAACGCCGAAGTCCGAAACGCCGGGATCCGGTCGATGAGCCTGTTCGCGCCGCTGGACGGCACCGTCGCGCGGCGGCGCCTGTACCTGCTCCGCCATGGACATGTCGCCTATTACGATGCCGACGGCAAGCCGCTGAACCCGAAGCTGGCCGCCCTGACCGATCGCGGGCGGGAAGAGGCGCGGGCGGCCGGCGGGCTGCTCTCCGCCGTGCCGCTCGACCGCGTGTTGTGTTCCGGTCTCGCCCGCACGCGGCAGACGGCGGAACTGGTCGCCGAACCGCATGGGCTGGCGGTGGAGGACCACCCGGCCTTCCTGGAAATCCGCGCCGGGCGGCTGGCCGGCGTTCCGAAGGAGAACCGCGAGGCCGCCTATGTCTACGGCTTCGACGCCGCCACCGAGGAGGGCAGTTTTGCCGGCGGCGACGGCTTCGCGGCGGTCCGCGACCGGGTGGTGTCGGCCATCGAGGCGTTGGTGCTGGAACCCGGCTGGACCCATCTGGCGCTGGCCGCCCATGACGGGGTGAACCGCATGCTGCTGTCCTGGGCCTGTGGGGCTGGCCTGTCCGCCCTGTCGGCCTTCGAGCAGGATTACGGCTGCATCAACATCATCGACGTCGATGTGGCCGACGGCCGTGTGCTGCGCCGCCTGATCCGTGCCGTGAACCTGACCCCCGGCAACCCGGCAAAGCTCGGCCTGCACCGCACCAGCCTGGAGGAGGCCTTCGGTCCGCTGCTGGATCTGGACTGATGGCGGTGCCGTGCGGGATTGGGAATGCCGGGCGGTCGGCCGCCGCCCGGCGATCCATCAGTGCCGTGCCGCCTTGTGGTCGCCATGCTCCCGCTTTTCTGCGGTATCGCGGCCGATCAGCTTGTTGAAGTTGGAGCCCTCCTCATAGAGCAGCGCCAGCTTGGAGTCCTCGAACTGCTGGAAGAACTCGTTCCAGTCGATCTCCTCCAACTCGCCATGGTCGGATTGGCGGGCCTTGGGGAACATCAGGCGCAGCAGGCCGACGCCGGTCTTGCGGTTCTTGTCGCCGTCTTCGTCATGGGTGCTGCGGACGACGGCGGGCTTGCCGCCGTGGCTTTCGGCCCAGCGGCGGATCTCGTCGTGGTCGGTGGTGGTCTTTGCCATGGGTATCCTCCGGGTCGGTGTCCTGGCAGGAAGCGTTCCCGTACCAGAACAGCCGGCGCCGGAAGGCGTTGCGGTCCAGCGGCTCGCCGGGTCAGCCGCCGCCGTGCATACGGTCCCTCTGCAGCCGGCCGCCCTGCAGCCGATCGATCAGCGCCGGCACCGCCGCCGCGGGGATCGGGCGCGAGACGTGGTAGCCCTGCGCCTCGTGGCAGCCCAGCCGGCGAACGGCGTCGAGCTGCGCCCGGTCCTCCACCCCCTCGGCGGTGATGACGATGCCGAGGTTGCGGCCCATGCCGGCCACCGCCTGCACCACGGCGGTGGAACCGGTGCAGCGCGGCAGGTCGGCGACGAAGCTGCGGTCGATCTTCACCTTGTCGAAGGGAAAGCGGCAGAGATAGCCCAGCGCCGAATAGCCGGTGCCGAAATCGTCCATGACGATGCGCGTGCCGAGCGCCCGCAGCTCCCGCAGGGTATCCAGATTGGTGTCGTCGTCCTGCAGCAGGACCGATTCGGTGATTTCCAGCTCCAGGCGGCCGGGGGCGAGGCCGGTGTCGGCCAGGGCGTTGCGCACCGCCTCGACCAGTCCCTTGTTGCGGAACTGGACGGAGGAGACGTTGACGCTGACCCCGATCTCGTCCGGCCAGCGCATGGCCTCGCGGCAGGCCGTGCGCAGGGCCCATTCGCCGATGGGGGCGATCAGGCCGGTTTCCTCCGCCACCGGGATGAAATCGGCCGGGCTGATCAGGCCGCGCCCGGGATGGCGCCAACGGATCAGCGCCTCGAACCCGCGGATGCGGCCGTCGTCGGTGGCGATCAGCGGCTGGTAGTGCAGTTCGAACTCGTCATGGCGCAGGGCGTCGTGCAGGCCGAGCTTCAGGTCGTGGAAAGCCTTCAGCCGTTCCGCCATCTCCGGGGCGAAGAAGCGGTGGGTGTTGCGGCCGTCGGCCTTGGCGCGGTAGAGCGCGATGTCCGCCGCCTTCATCAGCGAATCGGCGTCGGTCCCGTCGCGGTGGGACAGGGCGATGCCGATGCTGGTGCCGGTCTGGATCTGGGCGCCGTCGATGTCGAAGGGCTGCGCCAGGGCGGACACGATGCAGCGGGCAAGCTCCTCCGCCTCGCCCGATCCCCAAAGGCCGGGCTGGAGGATGGCGAACTCGTCGCCGCCGAAGCGGGACACGAGGTCGGCCGGACCGATGCAGCCGCGCAGCCGGTCGGCCACCTGCCGCAGCAGCGCGTCGCCGGCCGGGTGGCCCAGCGTGTCGTTGACCGCCTTGAACTGGTCCAGGTCGATGTAATGGACCGCCATCACGCAGTCGGGTGTCGCCTCGCGCAGGGACTGCTCCAGCCTTTCCTGGAAATAAAGGCGGTTGGACAGGCCGGTCAGCGAATCCAGCCGGGCGAGGCGCGCGATCTTCTCCTGCGCGGCGCGCCGCTCCTCTTCCATGCGGCGACGTTCGGTGACGTTGCGGAAGAACACCGACAGGCCCTGCGCAGTGGGGAAGGCGTGAACCTCCGTCCATTCGCCGAGCGCCGTGACGAACTCCTCGAAGACAACCGGCCGCTGCTCCACCATCGCCTTGCGGAACAGGTCGCGGGTGCCGGTCTGCTGCGGGAAGGCGCCGAAGAAGTCGTCGCCCAGCCGGATGCCGCAGCCCTCATGGATGGCGGCGGCGGCCGGGTTGCGGTAGGTGATGCGCCAGTCGCGGTCGACGAACACCACGCTGTCGGTCGTGCTCTCCAGCACCCCGGACAGCAGGGCCGTGGATTCGTCCACCTTTTGCCGGGCCATTTGGATGTCGGTGATGTCGCGGGAGATCGCCAGCAGCCGCTGCGGCCGTCCATCGGGGCCGGGCAGCGGGCAGACCAGATTGTCCCACCATTTGGGCGTGCCCTTGGCCGTCGGACAGAAGCCGATGAAACGGGCGGTGCCGCCTTGCCGCGCGGTTTCCACCGAAGCCCGCAATTGCGCCCGGCGCTCCTCGGGCCAGAATGCTTCCCAGGGTTGGCCGTTCACGCAGTCGATGCTGTCGAGTTCCATCAGGGCGAGGCCGGGGATGCTCATGAAGGTCAGCCGCCCCTCCATGTCCAGCACCTTGACGCATTCCGGCGTGTTGTCGAGAATCTGGCGGGCGAAGGCCTCGCTCTCGCGCAGGGCGGCTTCCGTCATCTTCCGTTCGTGGATGTCCTCGGTCGAGCCGTACCAACGCACGACCCGGCCGGTTGCGTCACGCCGGGCCGCGGCACGCCCGCGGAACCAGCGATAGCTGCCGTCGGCCATGCGGATGCGCTTTTCATGGTCGATCCGGACGCCGGTCGCCATGGCGTCGGCCCAATTGTTCAGGGTGCTTCCAATGTCGTCAGGGTGGACGGCGCCCATCCAACCATGCCCCAGCGTCTCCTCGTGGGTCAGGCCGACCAGGGCGCGCCAGCGCGACGAAACTTCCAGAAGCCGGCCGTCGGCATCGAGCGTGAAGGGGAATTGCGGGTTCAGTTCGACCGAATGGCGGTAATGGTCCTCGCTCTCGCGGAGCGCGTCCTCGGCCAGGCGGCGCTCGTGGATATCCTCGTCGGTGCCATACCAGTGGAGGATGCGGCCATCCCCGCCGCGGTGGGCGGAGGCGCGGCGGCGGAACCAGCGGTAGCCGTCGCCGCCTTGCGCCTCTCCTCCGGCAATGTGCAGGCGCAAGTCGATTTCAAGCGGCGTGCCGCAATTCAGCGCCACGGCCCAGGCGGCGGCGAAGGGCGCGCGATCGTCGGGGTGGAGGGCGGCGCTCCAGCCTTCGGCGGTGGCGGTCTGCCCGGCGGTCAGGCCGATGCGGTCGCGCCAGCGCGGCGTCGTCCGCGGCGTGCCGTCGGGGTCGCTGCACCAGGGATAGAGGTCGCTCTGCTCCAGCGTGTGGCGATGCAGCTCCTCGAACTGCCGGAGGTCGGCCTCCCGGCGCCATAGTTCGGTACGATCCTCGACGACGCAGAGTAGAGCGGCTCCGTCCTCGTCGCGGTGGGGATGCAGCGCGGCGACCAGCACCGCGTCGGTGCCGGTCAGCAGGATGCCCTCGACCACCGCGCCGGCCAGGACGGCCGGCAGGGCCGCGTGCAATGCCTCTTCCGCCTCCGGCCAGAGGTCGGCCAGCGAGACCCCCGCCGCCGAAGAGGATGGCAGCCCGGCCATGGCGCCCATGCGCCGGTTCATCCGCAGGCAACGAAGCCGCCGGTCGAGGAACGCGATTCCCACCGGAAGCGCGTCGTACACGGCATCCACCGGAGCCGGCTTGCGGTCCGGAAGCCAGTCGAATCCGGCGGTCGGCTCGGCGGTCAGGGCTTGGTGCATTGTTCCGGATCGAAAAGGATGACGATCACCGGCACCAAGGTGCCAGAGCTCATCCTTATTCGTGAAGCACCGAAGAAAAGGTTAATTGTCTATCCAGGCTGACAGTAGCCGCCGATGAAGCGAGGGTGTTGTCTCCAAAATGTTCTGCGGCGGCACCGAAAATTCCGGCGCGATGCTATTGGGGGAAACCCTGATATTTGTCGGACGGTCGCGGATTGCATGGGAGTGGATCGATCCTCCGCCTCGTCTAGGAGGCGGGACCTGAAGGCCGGTCGGCTATTCGCTTGCTGCTCAGTCAGGCTTCCGGTTCTTCGAAACGGAAGCCTGACTGCTGGCAGACGTTGCGGTTATGCCGGGCTGCCGATCAGGCCTCGGTAAGCTCCATCGGCTGACGGGCCTGGGTGTCGCGCTCGCGGTCCTGACGGCTCGGCGCCTCGACCCAGGCGATGCGCAGGATGTTGGTCGATCCCGGCATGCCGAACGGAACGCCGGCGGTGATGACCAGCCGTTGCCCTTCCTCGGCCAGCCCATGGACGAAGGCGAGACGGGCGGCCTTGTGCACCATGTCGGAGAAGTTCTGCACGTCCTCGGTCAGCACGGCGTGAACGCCGTAGGCCAGCACGAGGCGGCGGGCGATGGCGGCCTTCTCGGTCATGCAGAGGATCGGCACCTCCGGCCGTTCGCGCGCCGCCCGCAGCGTGGTGGAGCCGCTGGTGGTGTAGGTGGCGATGGCCGCCGCCTTGATGGTGTGGGCGACCTGACGGGCCGCGGCGGTGATGGCGTCGGACGCGGTCTGCTCCGGATCGGCGTGCTGCGCGTCCATCATGGTGCGGTAGAGCGTGTCGCCCTCCACCCGCCGGGCGATGCGGTCCATGATCGACACCGCTTCGATCGGATACTCGCCCGACGCGGTTTCCGCCGACAGCATGACCGCATCGGCACCGTCGAACACCGCGGTGGCGACGTCGGACGCCTCCGCACGGGTCGGGGCGGGGGCGGAGATCATCGATTCCAGCATCTGGGTGGCGACGATCACCGGCTTGCCGGCCAGACGGGCGGCGTGGACGATGCGCTTCTGGATCGAGGGCACGTCCTCCGGCGGCATCTCCACGCCCAGGTCGCCGCGGGCCACCATGACGCCGTCCGACATCTCGACGATGCGGTCGAGGTGCTGGATCGCCTGCGGCTTCTCCAGCTTGGACAGCAGGGCGGCGCGGCCGCCGATCAGCTTGCGCGCCTCGGCCACGTCCTCCGGCCGCTGGACGAAGCTGAGCGCCACCCAGTCGACCCCCTGGTCGAGGGCGAAGTCGAGGTCGGCGCGGTCCTTGGCGGTCAGCGGAGACAGTGGCAGCACCACGCCGGGGACATTGACGCCCTTGCGGTCGGACAGCTTCGTGCCGGAAACCACCACGGTCTCGGCGAAGTCGGCGCCGCAGGCGGTCACCCGCAGCCGCACCTTGCCGTCGTCCAGCAGCAGTTCGGCGTCCGGCACCAGGGCGGCGAAGATCTCCGGATGCGGCATGCCGACCCGGCGGGCGTCACCCGGCTCCGACAGCAGGTCGAGGCAGAAGGACTGGCCGGCGGTGAGCGTCACCGGGCCGTCGGCGAAGCGGCCGAGGCGCAGCTTCGGACCCTGCAGGTCGGCCATGATGGCGACGGGGCGGCCGGTCTCTTCCTCCAGCGCGCGGATGGCGCGGACGCGCTCGCCATGGTCCTCGTGGCTGCCATGGCTGAAGTTCAGGCGGAAGACGTCGACGCCGGTTTCGAACAGGCGGCGGATCATCGCGGGCGAGGAGGAGGACGGACCCAGCGTGGCGACGATTTTCGTCTGCCGGTAACGGCGGATCGGCTTGGCAGTGCTCATGGGGGTAACAGGCTCCGAAGAGAAGAGGGTGGCCGTGCGGGGCAGGAGGGGGCGGGCGGCGTCGCCGCCTCAGACCGCCCCGAACCGGTAGACGATGGACCCGGCATACCATTGGCCGGGGCGCAGCACGGTCGAGGGGAAGGAGGGGATGTTGACGGCGTTCGGGAACTTCGACGGTTCGGCGCAGAAGGCGCTGTGTTTGGTGTAGAGCGTGCCGCCCTTGCCGATGTCGCGGGGGGCTTTGCCCTCCAGGAAATTGCCGGTGTAGAGCTGAAGACCGGGTTCGGTCGACAGCACCTCCAGCGTCCGGCCGCTGCCGGGGTGGAGGATGCGGGCCTGCAGCGCCGGCGCGGGGCCGGATGCCGGCTGGTCGATCACGTAATGCAGGTCATAGCCCTTGCCGAGCGCCAGCATGCGGTCGTCGGCGCCGATGCGCTCGCCGAAGGCAGCCGGGCTGCGGAAGTCGAGCGGCGTGCCGGTGACGTCCACCACCTCGCCCGTCGGCACCGCATTGTCGCTGAGCGCCAGATAGCGGCCGGCGTGGACGGTGACGACATGGTCGAGGATGGACGATCCGAGATCGCCCGACAGGTTGAAGAAGGTGTGGTCGGTGAAGTTGGCGATGGTGGTCTTGTCGGCCGCCACCGCGGTCCAGGCGATGGTCAGGGCGTTGTCGTCGCCGAGCGAATAGACCAGCCGCACCGGCAGGGTGCCGGGGAAGCCCTCTTCGCCGTCCTGGAAGACGTAGGTCAGTTCCAGGCTGGCTTCGTCCAACTGGCGGGCATCGAAAACGCGGAAGCGGGAACCGCGCTGGCCGCCATGCAGGGTGTTGGGCGGGCTGTTCACCGAAGCCTGATGCTCCACGCCGTCCAGGGTGAAGCGGCCGCCGTCGATGCGTCCGCAATAGCGTCCGATGAAGGACCCCATGGAGGGCTGGCCGCCCATCGCGCCATCGATGGTGTCATAGCCCTGGACGACGTCGCCCAGAGCGCCGTCGCGGTCCGGAACCAGGATCTGTTCGATCTTGGCGCCGTAATTGGTGATCCGCACCACCATGCCCCGGCCGTTGCGCAGGGTGAACAGGTCCACCGGCTTGCCGTCGATGGTGGCGCGGTAATCGTCGCGCTTTAGGTCGGTGTAGGTCGCCATGGTCCAGGCATCCCTGTGGAAGAGGTTACAAAAAACCGAGAAGCATCAGCCCCAGGATCATCACCACACGCAGGAGCAGTGCCGTTTCCAATGGGTCCGCGGTCATGGTTTGGGCCTCACCGGAAGCATCGTGGCATTATTATACTAATATATTAGAACCGAAGGCAAACCGCTTCGGTGGTTTTGAGCCTGGGCGGACAGTTTGCCGCAGGGGGTGGCGGTGAGGCTGGGAAGTTTTGCGAAATTTCGGGGCGTGGGGCGGAAGGAAGGCGCCGCAGCCCATTTGGCAAGTGATGATCGGAGAACGGTCTGGCCGCCGGCACCGTGGTCGACGGCCAGTAGTTCCGCCTCAAGCGAGTTCCGGCGGCGCGCTCACGCGCGGCCCAGCACCGTCGCGATGGCGCGTTCCAGCGCGGTCAGGTCGGGTTCGATGTGCGTGCCGGCGGGGAAGACGTTCTCCGCACCGGGTCGGACGACACCGATGAAGGGCAGGCCGTTGGTTTGCGCCGCCTCCAGGTCGGTCAGGGCGTCGCCGACGAAGACGCTGCGGGTGGTGTCGATGCCGTGGCGGTCGATCAGGTCGGCGACGACGATGGTCTTGTGGCGGGGACTTCCGGCGACCTCGGCGAACAGCGGCGTCCAGCCGCGGCGCTCCACGATCCGCCGCAACTCCGTTTCCGGCGTGCCGGAGGCGATGAACAGCGGATGCCGCTCGCCATGGCGGCGGATGAAGTCGAGCGCACCGGGGATCTCCTCGCAGGCGGTGACGGCGTCTTCCACCATCCCGCCGACGCGCCGGACCATCTCCTCGATCCGCTCCTCGTTCCGCGGCAGGCCCAGCAGCACCTGATCGAAATGGTGGAGCATCTGCCCCCGCGGCAGCCCGCCGTTGCGGTGGTAGAAATCGGCGATCGCCCGGTCCACCTCCGGGCCGTGCCCGCGGTAAAGGCTGAGGAAGGCTTCAAGCTTGATCGCGTTCGACTCGACAATCACACCGTCGAAATCGAACAGGACCGCTTGGCAGGGCAAGGTCATGTCCAGGTCCCGTTTGCAGGTCTTGATAAGGAGGGAGCGTCCGCAGGACGGAAAAGGAAGCCGCCGGCCAAAATAGCACGGCGGGCCTCAAGTCCGAGAGGAGCATCCGAAAGCCGGCCCAGGGTCGGCCGCCGGAGGCGACCAACGGGGCCGGCATGCGGCACCGGTTGCAATATATTAGTATGGTGATGCCGTGCAAAGCCCGTTCGGCGGCACTTTTCCCTTCGGCACAGGCGCTACCTCGAACGGGGCTGACGATTGGACAGCTACCTCGTCACCCTACCGGCGTGTGATAAGGGGTGCTTCGATTCTGACCATTCGCTTGCTTGTGATGGACGCCCAAGGCTGCCCGAACTCCGCCAACGCCGGGCCTCGCCGGTGAGACCGTCATCCGACATTGCCGTGCCGCCCGCCTTCCTGGCCGGCGTGGGCGAGGTGAGCGGGCTCATGCGCAGCCATGACTGGGATGCGACGCCTCTCGGCCGGCCTGCCGGCTGGCCGCCGGAACTGCGTGCCGCGGCCGGGCTGATGCTGAATTCCCGGCAGGCGATGTTCATCGGCTGGGGGGCGGAGGTCACCTTTCTCTACAACGACGCCTATGTCGAGATCCTCGGCACCCGGCATCCCGATGCGCTTGCACGGCCGATGGCGCAGGTATGGCCGGACGCCTGGCCGAAGGCGCAAGGCTTCGTCCGCCAAGTCCTGGGCGGCGAAGCGCTGAGGCACGAGAACTGGACGGTGCCCCTGGAGCGGAACGGCCAGCGCGAGGATGCCTACTTCACATTCTCCTATACGCCGATCATGACCATGGACGGCGCGGTCGGAGGCTTCCTCTGCATCGTGACCGAGACGACGGCGGCGGTGCTGGCCCAGCGGCGCATGGCCTTCCATGTGGAACTGGAGCACCGTCTGCGGGAACTGTCGGACCCGCTCGACGTGGTGGTCGCGGCGGCAGAGGCTATCGGGCGGCATCTCGGCGCCAGCCGTGTCGGCTATGGCCGGATGGACGATGGCGAGCGCTTCTTCACCACCGAACGCAACTGGACCGACGGAACGGTGCAGTCCCACATCGGCACGCATGACCTGATGGGCTTCGGGGAACCCGTGCTTACGGCGTTGCGCAAGGGGGAGACGCTGGTCATCCACGACGCCACCTGCGATCCACGCACGGCGGCGCCGGAGCTGCGGGCGGCCTTCGACGCCCTGGAATTCGCCGCCGTCATCACCGCCAGCCTGGTGAAGCAGGGGCGGATGGTCGCCGCGCTCTATGTGCACAACCGGACCCCGCGGCGGTGGCGCGACGACGAGATTGACCTGGTCGGGGAGGTGGCGGAACGCACCTGGTCGGCGGTGGAGCGCGTGCAGGCCGAAGCGGAGCTGCGCCGCGCCAACCGCCAGCTTCGGGCGGAGGGGGAGCGGTTCCGTGCCCTGTTCCGGCAGGCGCCGGGGTTCATGTATGTCTGGCGCGGTCCCGACCATGTCTACGAGATGGCGAACGACGCCTATTTCGACCTGATCGGCTGCCGCGACATCATCGGGAAACCGGCGCGGCAGGCTCTGCCGGAAGTGGCCGGGCAGGGCTTCTTCGAACTGGCCGACCATGTCTATGCCACCGGCGAGCCGTTCGTCGGCGAGGGGATGCGCGCGAGGCTGGCGCGGCGGCCAGGGGAACCGCTGGAGGACCGCTTCGTCACCTTCGTGTTCCAGCCCATCCGGGACGACCAGGGCCAGGTCACGGGCATGTTCGTCCAGGGCAACGACGTGACCGGGATGAAGCGCACCGAGGACGCGTTGCGCGAAAGCGAGCAGCGGCTGCGCATCGCGCAGGATGCCGGCGGGGTCGGCACCTTCGAACTGCGCGAGGACGGGATGCTGGCAGTGTCACCGGAATTCTGCCGGCTTTGGGGTGTCGAGCCGCGGCCTCTGGTTCCCCTCGAGGAGTTGGTCACCCTGATCCATCCGGCGGACCGGCCATCCTTGCCGACCCTTCAGCCCGGCCGCGTGCCGGCGGAGGGGTTGGGCTATGTCGAATACCGCATCCTCCGGCCCGGCAGTGGTCCCGGCAGTGGTGAGGCGCGCTGGATCGCCCGGCGCGCGCAGGCGATCACTCATGCCGGGCAGCAGGGGGAAGGGGGCGTGACGCGGGTGCTCGGCGCCTGCTACGACATCACCGACCGCAAGCGTGCCGAGGAGGCCCTGCGCGAGCTGAACGCGACGCTGGAACAGCGCGTGGCCGACCGCACCGCCGACCGCGACCGCATGTGGCGGCTGTCGACCGACATCATGCTGGTCGCGCGCTTCGACGGGACCATCACCGCGGTCAACCCGGCCTGGACCGCCCTGCTGGGCTGGCAGGAGCGGGAATTGCTGGGAACGGTCTTCCTCGATTACGTCCACCCCGAGGACCGGGAGGCGACGGGGGCCGAGGCGGGCCGGCTGGAATCGGGCCTGACCACCATGCGGTTCGAGAACCGCTATCGCCACAAGGACGGATCCTACCGCTGGATTTCCTGGACCGCGGTTCCCGACGACCGCTTCATCCACGCGGTCGGCCGCGACGTGACCGCGCGCAAGGAGTCCGAAGCCGCCCTGCGCCGGGCCGAGGAGCAGCTGCGGCAGGCGCAGAAGATGGAGGCGGTCGGCCAGCTGACCGGCGGGGTTGCCCACGATTTCAACAACCTGCTCCAGGCGCTCAGCAGTTGCCTGACCATGATCGGCCGCCGCACCGCGGAGCCGCGGGTGGCGCCGCTGCTGGAGGCGGGAATGCAGGCGGTGGACCGCGGCAGCAAGCTGGTCCAGCAGTTGATGGGCTTCGCCCGCCGCGACAGCCTGCGCCCGGAGCCCATCGACCTGCGCGACAGGGTGCTGGGCATGGCCGGCCTGCTGGAGCGCGCGCTGCGCGCCGACATCAGGGTCGAAACGCGCTTCGCCCCCGAGCTTCGTCCGATCGAGGTCGATCCGACCCAGTTCGAACTGGCGCTGATCAACATGGCAGTGAACGCGCGCGACGCGATGCCCCAGGGCGGCAGCCTGACCATCGCGGCGGAAAGCGCCACGCTCGAATCCGGCAATCCCACCGGCCTGGAGGGCGAGTTCGTGCGCCTGTCGGTCAGCGACACCGGGACCGGCATGCCGCCGGAGGTGATCGCCAAGGCCTTCGACCCATTCTTCACCACCAAGGAGGTCGGCAAGGGTTCCGGCCTCGGGCTGGCGCAGGTCTATGGGCTGGCCCGGCAGGCGGGCGGCACCGTCTGGATCGACAGCCGGCCGGGGCAGGGCGCCACCGTCACGCTTCTTTTGCGCGCCTCCGCCCAGGTGCCGCGGGTGACCGCTCCGCCGGCCCGCATCGCGATCCAGCGCCGGGATGCCGCCCGCGTGCTGATGGTGGAGGATGATCCGGTCGTCGCCTCCTCCGTTTCGGCGGCGCTGGAGGATGCCGGCTGGATCGTCCTGCGCGCCACCACCGCGGACGAGGCGCTGCCGATGCTGGCCGGCGGGGAGCGCATCGACCTGCTGTTCTCCGATGTCGTGATGCCCGGCCGGCTGAGCGGCATCGACCTCTGCCGCGAGGCGATCACGCTGCGTCCCGGCCTGCCGGTGGTGCTGACGACCGGCTACAGCGAGGACGTGGCGCGGGCCGAAGGCATCCGGATGCTGCCGAAGCCCTACCGCATCGACAACCTGCTGCAAGTCCTGAACGAGGCGCTGGCCGGAGCGACTCCGTCGGCTGAAATGGCCTAGGCGCCTCCGGCACCATTACCGACCCTGCGGTGCCACTGGTCTTCGTAGCGTCGGCGTTCCGCCGCGGCGGATGGGTCGCTGCCCATGGCGAAGGTCCAATAGCCGATCTGGAAGGCGATGTAGCAGGGCAGAAGGAATTCCAGAAGCCGCCGGTCAAGCCCCGCTGCCGTATCCACCGCACCGCACAGGCCGCGGGCCTGCGCATCGGACAGGTCGAATTCCACGATGCCGCCGGCCACGTCCCAGGCGATGTCCTGGCAGCCGATCAGGTCGTGGGCGGCGGCATGGTCCAGCGCATCGGCCTTCATCAGGCGCCCATCCGGCAGCCGCAGCCATTCCCAGCGATGCAGCCGGTTGTCGGTGACCACGCGCCGTACGGCGGCCTCCACCTCGGTAAGCCCGTCCGGCGTCCAGCGATCCAGCACTGCTGCGGCATCCAGGCCCAGCGCCTCCGCGACGTTGGTGCGTGCCATGGCCAGCAGGCCGGGCAGGGGGGCGCCGGAGTCCGGAGCGGCCGGCAGGTGCCGGGCGCGGAAGGCGAGATAGTCGGCGAGGCGGTCCACCATGTCCGGCGTGACGCCGGCAAGCGGGCGGGTCAGCGGACGGGCGCCCTCCAGCCAGCGTTCGGCGAGGAAGCCATGGCGCAAACCCGCCGGTTCGGCGGTGAAGCCCGCGGCGTGGATCAGGCGGGCGCGTTCAAGCGCATTCTCCCCGGCACGGCCCAGGCCGGCGAACTTCAGCAGCCAGGGGCCGCTGCCGGTGCGCAGGAGGAATTTCCGGCGTTCCTGCTGTGGATTGGCCGGCAAGGCGCCTGTGGAGTCGTGCAGCCGCCGCCATGCCCCGCCCGACAGGTCTTCCAACGGCACCAAGGCCGGGCCAAGCAGATCCTCGAACCAGCATTCCAGCGGCGGGAACGGCCCTTCGCCCGAGCGGAACAGTGAATCGAAATCGACGACCGGGCGCGCTGCGGCGGCCCAGCGCCGGCGGTGCGGCTCGGACGCCTGGGGGCCCAGGTCGCCGCCATGGCCGGGCAGGAAGGCGATCCGGTCTGCGCCGACCCCCTGTGAGTCCAGCCAGTCGGCCACCGCGCCGAAGGAACTGCCGGACAGGCCCGGCCCTTCGTCCACGATGACGTAGCTGGCCTTGGGATCGGCAAGCATTCTGGCGCGCAGACGGTTCGAAATCCGCAGTTCCCGTTGGAAAGGATGTCCCACCGGGCGCAACGTTATCGGTGGACAAGACTTCAGCGCCACTGCCGCCAGGGCCGCCAGTCCGGTGCCGATGCTGCGCAGCCCGATCACCATGGGAGCGTCGGCGAACCGCGGCGGCAGTCTCGCCGCGGCTTCCAGATAGGATTCCGGATAAAGGCTGTAGAAGGCATAGCCCTCCGCCCGCCGCATGCGGATCAGGTCCGGCAGGGGGAAGGCGGCCAAGCTCTCCAGAGGGCGCGGGTCGGGCGGAGCCGTGGCTTCCCGCCGCTCCACCGGCCGCCAGGATCCGGCGACCCGTTGTGCGAGAGCCATGACGACCGCCATGGCCGCCTGCTGCAACGGCGTGCAATCATCCTCGCCGGTGCTGTGGAATTCCGAGTCGGCGAGCCCCTGCGCCAGTTCCCCCGCTTCGATGAACAGCGTTACCAGGGCACCGTGCCGTTCCGCTCCGGGGGCGAGGCGGTCGGCATCGGCAAGCCCCTGTTTCAGCCGTGCGATGGTGCGGCGTGGATCCTCGCAGGTGTCCTGGTCGCCGTAGACCAGCATCGCTCACTCCCCGCCGAACGCGGTCACCAGGTCGGGAAGAACAGCAGCAGCAGGGCCATGACCGCGAGGATGCCCAGAATCGTCCACATGGCGGGACGGCCCAGGCCCCGCGAGGTGCCGGCCTTCGGAAGTTCAGTGCCTACTTTCCGGAAATTGCCAGCCATCGTGTGCGCTCCTGAATGTGTCGATCTGTCGGTAATCAACAGGGCGGGGCCGGCAAAGTTGCCGGTTCCGGATGCGGTTCCCCATCCGGCGCAGGTTCCGCCAGGGTCTGCCGAACGAGGTCACCGGACGCGCTTTCCGCTTTAACGCCAATGGGTTGATTGGAATTTGCGTTTTTCCCGCGGGCGGATGCGAAAAAACCACTTCCCAAGCGCACCGCCAGTGGGCAAACTCTACACAAGAAATAGAAAAGAAAGCACGGATACCACGAAAGAAATTCGTGCAATTCAGGAGCTACCCAAGGAGACCCCCGCCATGTCGCTTCGCCGCCTGACCCTCCTTGCCGCCGGCCTGACGCTGGCCTGGCTGGGTGTTGCCGCCGCAGATTCCAAGGACGCGCTGCTGAACGTCTCCTACGATCCCACGCGGGAATTCTATGTTGAGTTCAACAAGGCGTTTGCCAAGAAGTGGGAAGCGGAAACCGGCCGCGCCCTGACCGTTCGCCAGTCGCATGGCGGCTCCGGCAAGCAGGCGCGGTCCGTCATCGACGGCCTGGACGCCGACATCGTGACCCTGGCGCTGGGCTATGACATCGACGCCATCGCCGATGCCGGACTGCTGCCGAAGGATTGGCAGACCCGCCTGCCGAACAACAGCGCCCCCTACACCTCGACCATCGTGTTCCTGGTGAAGAAGGGCAACCCGAAGGGGATCAAGGACTGGAACGACCTGGTGAAGCCGGGCGTCCAGGTCATCACCCCGAACCCGAAGACCTCCGGCGGCGCCCGCTGGAACTATCTGGCGGCCTGGGCCTATGCCCTGCAGGCCAACGGCGGCGACGAGACCAAGGCCAAGGAGTTCGTGTCGCAGCTGCTGAAGAACGTCCCGGTTCTGGACAGCGGCGCCCGCGGTTCCACCGTGACCTTCACCCAGCGCGAGATCGGCGACGTGCTGCTGGCCTGGGAGAACGAGGCCTACCTGTCGCTGCAGGAATTCGGCGCCGACAAGTTCGAGATCGTGGTGCCCAGCCTGTCGATCCTGGCCGAGCCGCCGGTCGCCGTCGTCGACAAGGTCGTCGACCGCAAGGGAACCCGCAAGGTGGCCGAGGCCTACCTGCAGTTCCTCTACACCCGTGAGGGACAGGAGATCGCGGCCAAGAACTATTACCGTCCGCGGCTTCCGGAACTGGCGACCCAGTATGCGGGACGCTTTGCGGATGTTAAGCTGGTCACGATCGACCAATTCGGGGGCTGGCGTGCCGCGCAAGAGAAGCATTTCTCCGACGGTGGTGTCTTCGACCAGATCTTCCAGAAGGGGCGCTGACCCATGGTCGCCGCTGCCGACAGCGACGGCGCTCTGGCGGGAAAGGGGGGGGCGGTGACGGTCCGCGCCCCCGTTCCCCTCTTCCGGAAACCCAGCGTCATTCCGGGCTTCGGGCTGACGCTGGGCTTCACGCTCACCTATCTCGGCTTCATCGTTCTGATCCCCCTGGCCGCCCTGATCCTGCGCTCCAGCAGCCTCGGCTGGGGCGGCTTCTGGTCGGCGGTGACCACGCCCCGGGTGATCGCCGCGTTCGAGGTCAGTTTCGGCCTCTCCTTAGCCGCGGCGCTGACCAACGCGGTGTTCGGCTTCCTGGTGGCCTGGGTGCTGGTGCGCTACGACTTCCCCGGCAAGCGGCTGGTCGACGCGCTGGTCGATCTGCCCTTCGCCCTGCCGACCGCGGTGGCGGGCATCGCGCTCAGCGCGCTCTATGCGCCGAACGGCTGGCTGGGCAAGCCGCTGAACGAGCTGTTCGGCCTGAAGGTCGCCTTCACGCCGCTGGGCATCGCCATCGCGCTGACCTTCATCGGCCTTCCCTTCGTCGTCCGCACCGTCCAGCCGATCCTTCAGGACCTGCCAGCGGAGGAGGAGGAGGCCGCGGCCTCCCTCGGCGCCTCGCGCTTCCAGACCTTCCGCAGCGTGATCCTGCCGGCGGTCCTGCCGGCGTTGGTGACCGGCTTCGCGCTGTCCTTCGCCCGCGGCGTCGGTGAATACGGCTCGGTCATCTTCATCGCCGGCAATATGCCCGGCCTGACCGAGATCGTCCCCCTGCTGATCGTCATCAAGCTGGAGCAGTACGACTATGCCGGCGCCGCCGCGGTCGGCACGGCCATGCTGGGCGTCTCCTTCCTCATGCTCCTGATCCTCAACCTTCTGCAGCAGTGGATGAGGTCGCGCCATGCCCGCTGATATGCCCGCCGGTACCAGCATTTCCGCGCCGGCCTCCATCCCGGTGCCGCCCGCGCAATCGGCCCTGACCGAACCCGCCTGGGTCCGCGCCGCGCTGATCGGGGGAGCCCTGCTGTTCCTGGCGCTGTTCCTGCTGCTGCCCCTGGTGGCGGTGTTCGTGGAGGCGCTGCGCCGCGGCTTCGACGCCTACTGGACGGCGCTGATCGAACCGGACGCCGTCGCCGCGATCAAGCTGACGCTGATCGTCGCGGCCATCTCGGTGCCGGCCAACCTGGTGTTCGGCGTCGCCGCGTCCTGGTGCGTCGCCAAGTTCGACTTCCGCGGCAAGAACCTGCTGATCACGCTGATCGACCTGCCTTTCTCCGTCTCGCCGGTGATTTCGGGCCTGATCTATGTGCTGCTGTTCGGCATGAACGGCCTGTTCGGCACCTATCTGCGCGACATGGGCATCCAGATCATCTTCGCGGTGCCGGGGCTGGTGCTCGCCACCGTCTTCGTCACCTTCCCCTTCGTGGCGCGCGAACTGATCCCGCTGATGCAGGAACAGGGCTCCGACGAGGAGGAAGCGGCGCTGGTGCTGGGTGCATCCGGCTGGCAGACCTTCTGGCGCGTCACGCTGCCCAACATCAAATGGGCGCTGCTCTATGGCGTGCTGCTGTGCAATGCCCGCGCGATGGGGGAGTTCGGCGCCGTGTCGGTCGTCTCCGGCCATATCCGGGGAGAGACCAACACGATGCCGCTGCATGTCGAGATTCTCTACAACGAATACAATTTCGTCGCCGCCTTCGCGGTCGCTTCGCTCCTGGCCATGCTGGCCTTGGTCACGCTGGTCGTGAAGACGGCGCTGGAGTGGCGATTCGGGGACGAGCTGGCGGCGGCCCGGCACTGATCGCCGGACTCTGGAGAGGAATACGCGACCCATGGCGATCCAGGTTTCAGGCATCACCAAGCGCTTCAACGATTTCATCGCTCTCGATTCCGTCGAACTGGAGGTGAAGTCGGGCGAGCTTCTGGCCCTGCTCGGCCCCTCCGGCTCGGGCAAGACCACGCTTCTGCGGATCATGGCCGGGCTGGAAAGCCCCGATGCGGGCGGCCTTCTGCTGAACGGGGAGGAGGCGTTGGGGCTGAAGCCGCGCGACCGGCAGGTCGGCTTCGTCTTCCAGCATTACGCCCTGTTCCGGCACATGACCGTGTTCGAAAACATCGCCTTCGGGTTGAAGGTGCGGCCGCGCGGCCAGCGCCTGGGCAGCGCCCAGGTCCGCCAGCGCGTGACCGAACTGCTGGAACTGGTGCAGTTGTCGCCCTTCGCCGCCCGTTACCCGGCGCAGCTGTCGGGCGGCCAGCGCCAGCGCGTGGCGCTCGCCCGCGCGCTGGCCATCGAACCGAAGGTGCTGCTGCTGGACGAGCCGTTCGGCGCGCTCGACGCCAAGGTTCGCAAGGAACTGCGGCGCTGGCTGCGCAAGCTGCACGACGACATCCACATCACCTCCGTCTTCGTCACCCACGACCAGGAGGAGGCGCTGGAACTGGCCGACCGCGTGGTGGTGATGAACCAGGGCCGGATCGAGCAGATCGGCACCCCGGCGGAGGTCTACGACCACCCGGCCTCCGCCTTCGTCTACGAATTCCTCGGGCAGGTGAACCGCTTCGACTGCACGGTGGAGGGGGGGATCGCCCATGTCGGCGGCGGCGCCCTGACAATCCCGACCGAAGGCAGCGTGCAGGGACCGGCGGTGGCCTATGTCCGCCCGCACGACCTCGGCGTCACCCCGGCCTCGGCCGGTCCGGCGCGCATCTCCGGCATCCATGTCGTCGGCCCCGATGCGCGGATCGAGATCGACCTCGCCGGTCTGGCGCTGGAGGCCGAGATGGACCGCGAGCGGCTAGCCACCCTCGGCATCGTCGCCGGCGACCGCTGCGCCGTGCACATCGACCGGGCGCGGGTCTTCGCCCGGTAAAGCTTATGATTTTCCGTGCGATTCACGCTTCAGGCGATTCCGTCTGAAGCGATCGCGCTTTAGTCGGCGTTCTTCTGCTCGGCCAGCGCCCGGTAGTTGCCCTCGCGGTAGGCCTTCAGGCTGAGGTCGACCGCGGCGGTCTCAACCCCGGCGCTGCGCAGCACGAGGCCGGCGAGCTGCAGGCTGGCCTCCATGGTTTCAGGCACGATGGCGGTCGCTCCCGCCCCGGCCAGGGCGGCGCTTTGCCCCAGGTCATGGGCGCGGGCGATGATCGGCAGCGTCGGGGCCGTGGCGTGGATCGCCTCCACCGCGCGGTGCGCGGCATCCGGCCGGTTCAGCGTGATGACGGCGGCGCGCGCCCGTTCGATTCCGGCGGCCCGCAGCACGCTCCCCTGGCTGGCGTCGCCGTAATAGACGGGCAGCCCGTCATGCCGCGCCGCGGCGATGCGCTGCGGCTCCAGGTCAAGCGCCACATAGGCGATGTTGTGCTCGGTCAGCAGCTTGGCGACCGCCTTGCCGACGCGGCCGTAACCACAGATCAGCACATGGCTTTTCAGGTCGCTGGTCTCGATGCCGAAGGCCTCTGCCCCCATCCGGGCCTCGATGAACTGGGCAAGCCGCTGGGCCAGGGCGCCGATGGCAGGGGTCACCGCCATGCTCAGCGCGACCGAGGAGGACAGCAGCAGGCCGGTGTGACCGTCCAGCACCGACAGCCCGACCGCCTTGCCGATCAGCACGAAGGCGAATTCGCCGCCCTGCGACAGCAGCAATCCGATCCGCAGCGACGTCGCCAGCCCCAACCCCGACAGACGGCAGAGCAGAAACAGCAACAGGCTCTTGCCGACCAGCAGCGCGGCGGTGATCGCGGCGATGGTCTGCGCCTCCGCCATCATCACCGGCAGATCCAGCGACATGCCCACGGTCATGAAGAACAGGCCGAGCAGCAGGCCGCGGAACGGCTCGATGTCGGCTTCCACCTGATGGCGGTAGGCGGTGTCGGCCAGAAGCATGCCGGCCAGGAAGGCGCCCAGCGCCATCGACATGCCGGCCTCTGCGGTCAGCCAGCCGACCGCCAGCACCACGAACAGGTTGGTGGCGGTGAACAGCTCCGGATTGCCGGCCGACGCGATGAACCGATAGGCCGGGCGGACGACGAAGCGGCCGAGCAGCATGATGACGACGATGGCCGCCACCGCCTTGCCGGTGGCAAGCGCCAGGGCGAGCGGGATGCTGGCATTGGAATCCGCAAGCAGCGGCAGCAGGGTCAACAGCGGCACCACCGCCAGATCCTGGAAGATCAGGACGGCGACCGAGATGCGGCCGAAGCGGGCAACCGTCTCCCCACGCTCGACCAGCAGCTTCAGCACCGTGGCGGTGGAGGAGAACGCCAGCATGCCGCCGACGATCAGCGCCGCCTCCGGTGTAAGGCCGAGCCACCATGCGACGAAGCCGATGGCGGCGCTGGTCAGTCCGACCTGCATCAGTCCCAGGCCGAAGATGTAATGCCGCATCGCCCGCAGGCGTGAGACCGGCAATTCAAGCCCGATCGCGAACAGCAGGAACACGACGCCGAATTCCGACAGCACCTGCGGCACCGCCAGATCGACCACCGGACCGGGGGTGTGCGGGCCGAGCATGGCGCCGGCGACCAGATAGCCCAGCACCGCCGGGATGCGCAGAACCTGGAACAGCGGTACCACCACAATCGCCGCCAGAAGCAGGAACAGGACGTCCAGGAGGAGGGTGAAATCGTGCATGACCGGATCGCGATGGGGCAGGGGCGCAACTGTATGGTCTTGCAGAGGCCAATCCCGCAAGTGCATCCCGCAGATCACCCGACGAAGAAGCCCTGCTCCTCCCCATTCCCATTTGGAAGCCGAAGCGGGACAGGTGGGGTAGGGCAAAATCGTGACGTGGTGAATTTTGCCCTGGACGATCCGGATCGGCCTGCGTATATAGCCGCTCCTCGGCTGACGGCGGCACCCGGACAGGGATGCGGTGACGGTCGAGACCCCGATTGATTGGGGCAGGGTCGTTTCCGCTCAGTGCTCCGCCGACGCTTCGGTGGAGAGGCCGAAAAAAGGGCTTGACCCGATCGGCCGAGAGAGCTAGAAAAGATGCCTGCCAGCGTGAACCGGTCGGTTTGCGCTTCCCCGATCTGAAATTGATGACTCGTCGATCCGGTTCACCGGGCGACGCCGCGTCGTGATCGGGATGGATCTTGGACATTGTAGATCGTGAAGTCGAGAAGGGATGCGCAGGCGGCGGCAGTTGGTAGCCGTTGCGGCCTTGGGGTGTAGGTTTCCGGAAGGGGATCGGCACAACGAGGATCGTCTGTGCATCTTTTGAGCAGAGAAACTGTATCAGTATCGACGTTTCAGGAGATCGCGTCAGGCGGTCCTGTCAGTCGTGGCTTTGGTCACGATCTGAACCTGAGAGTTTGATCCTGGCTCAGAACGAACGCTGGCGGCATGCCTAACACATGCAAGTCGAACGAAGGTT